>WBZX01000008.1_pt1 | contig 190920 bp, 183 predicted proteins | sample 5204211 | NCBI WGS metagenome assembly WBZX01 (sample SAMN12344362, study PRJNA552823) | activated sludge metagenome | biome: Activated sludge suspended growth; feature: Nitrification reactor; material: Wastewater; isolation source: activated sludge from nitrification reactor of wastewater... | reverse complement strand
CTGGCTCGATCCGTTCAGCCGACACGCTCCGCCTCGGTAGGGTTCCCAGCATGATCGCTCAACGACTGTGCGCTCATTTCCCGTCGCGGCCAAGGCCGCCGCGGCTGCGGCGAATACCTGAAATCCGTCGCCGCCTCCCCCGGAATGGGAGAGGCGGACGGGTTGCAGCTGCGCCGCCTACGTTGCGGTCCAACTACTTCGAGGCCCAGCGCTGGCGCATGCGAGGAGGCAGGTCGTCGGCGGTGATCTTGCCGTCGTCGTTGAGGTCCATGCGGGCGAAGCGCTGCTTGGCAGGCGCCAGGAACTCGTCGCGGGTGATCCTGCCGTCCTTGTTGGCGTCGAGGGTATGCATCATGCGCTTGACGCGATACGCGATCTCCTCGGCCGTGGCGGCCTGCATCTCGGACTTGTCGACGAAGCCGTCGCCATTCTTGTCCATGGCCTTGAACTGCTCGATGCGGGTCTCGGTCGAGCCCATCCGGCCCGCCATCCGGCCCTGATGCCGGCCACCCCAGCCGCGGCGTGGACCGCGGTCGCCCTGCTCCGCGCCAGGCTCGGCGCCGCGCTGCTCGGCCTGCGTCCGGCGCTGGCCCCTGTCCTGGCCCCTGTCCTGGCTCCTGTCCTGGCCCATGCCGGGGCCGGGCTCCATGCCGTCCTGGTCCGGACCGGCGCCCATGCGCATGCCGTGGTGGCCTTGGCGGCCGTGGCGGCCCCAGCCCTTGTGCCCGCGCTTGCCGGCGTCGAGGAACTCGGCCAGCGACACCTTGCCGTCGCGATCGCGGTCGAGGCGCTGCAGCATCTTGTCGGTGCGCTCGTCGGTGCGGGCCTTGAAGGCGGCTGCGAGCCTGGCTGCATCGAGGAACCCAGCGTTATCCTTGTCGAGCTCCGCCCAGCGCGCCTCGGAGGACTTGAGGAACTCGGCGAGCGTCACGTCACCGTCGCTGTCGGTATCGAGTGCCTTCAGGCGCATGCCGTGCATGCCGCCCCCGTGCATGCCCATCTTGTGCATGCCGCCGCGCATGCCACCGCCGGGGCCGAAGCCATCGCCGGTGGCGGCATAAGCGGCGGTCGCGAGCGCGACCGTGAAGCCCGTTACCAGAAGCATTGCCTTGCGCGTCATTCTTACTCTCCCGTGGGTACTCCAGGCCCTTTCGCCCGGCGTCGACGAATGAACGGGGGAGCACAAAGCCATCCGTCGGCCGATTCCGGCGCCGCACGTGGATTTTTCAGCGGATGATCTCGGAGAACAGCTTCTCGACATCGGCGAGGGTCTGCCGCAAGCGCGCCTCCAATATCGCGAACGTCGGCTCGCCGCCGGCGCGCGCCAGCAGCTCCTTGAGCCCGGTCGGCGCCGTATCGGGAATAAAGCGGCCCTCGAGGCAGAGGCGGAGCACCTGCGTCAAGTCATGCAGGAGGCGGGTGGCGGGGATCAGCACGTCGGCGTGCACGGGTGCAAGCAGGCCGGCGGACTGAAGGCGCTGGTAGGCGCCGATGGTGCTCTGGTCGAGCACCTGCGGATGCGCCGGCGCGTGCAGGAGCTGCAGATACTGGGCGATGAACTCGACGTCGACGAGACCGCCGCGCACTTGCTTCAGGTCCCAGATGTCCTCCGTTCCCTTCTCGGCGGCGATGCGCTGCCTCATGTCGAGCACGTCGGCGGCGAGCTTTGCACTGTCGCGCGGGCGGAGGAGAGCGGCGCGGATGGCATGCTCGACATGGGATCTGAGCTCGGCGGGGCCGGTGATGACGCGGGCGCGCGTGAGCGCCATGTGCTCCCAGGTCCAGGCCTCGTCGGCCTGATACTGGATGAAGCTCTGGAGCTGGGTGGCGACCGGTCCCTTCTGGCCCGACGGGCGCAGGCGCAGGTCGACCTCGAACAGTGTGCCTTCGGCGGTCGGCGTCGACAGCGCGGTGATGAGGCGCTGAGTGAGGCGCGCGTAGTACTGCGTCGGGGCCAGCGGGCGATCGCCGTCGGACTGGGCGGCGGCATCGTCGAAGTCATAGACGACGATCAGGTCGAGGTCAGAGGTGGCCGTCATTTCGCGACCACCGAGCTTGCCCATGGCGATGACGCAGGCGGCGCCACCCGGCACGCGGCCGTTGGCGCGCACCAGCTCGGCGGTGACGACGCCCTGGAGCGCGGCGATGAGGCGCTCGGCGAGCAGCGCGTAGGCGCCGCCGGCCTGGCTCGCATTGATGACGCCCGACAGGATGCGCACGCCGACGAGGAAAGACTGCTCGGCGCCGACGACGCGGGCGCGGTCGAGCACATCCTGGACGTCCCTGGCCGCCGCCAGCTCGGCGGCGATGATCTCGTCGATCTCGGCGGCGAGCGGCAAGGTGCTCAGGGTGCGGGGATCGAGGACGGCGTCGAGCAGGCGCCGGCGGCGCGACAGGATGCGGGCGAGGCGCGGCGCCGTGCCCATGAGGTCGGCGACGAGGCGCATGAGACCGGGGTTGGCGCGCAGAAGCGAGAAGAGCTGGACGCCGGCCGGCAGCTCGGAGAGGAAGCGGTCGAACGTCATCAGCGCGCCGTCCGGGTCGGCGGTCTCGCCGAGCGCCGTGATGAGCAGCGGCTGTACCTCGGTCAGGCGCTCGCGGGCGACGGCGGAGCGCATGACGGGGATGCGGCCGTGGTGCCAGGCGCGGACGGCGGCGATGACGTCCGAAGGCCGCTTGAAACCCATGCCGGAGAGCGCGGCGACGGTGCCCGGGTCGTCGTCCTCGCCGGCGAAGACCATGTTGTGGCCGCCGGACGTCAGTTGCGGCATGTCCTCGAAGAGCGTGGCGTAATGGCGTTGCACGCGCTCCAGGTGGGAGACCAGCTCGCGCGAGAAGGCATCGAGATCCGGGTAGCCGGCGAAGCGCGCGAAGGCCGACAGCGCCGGCTCGTCCGAGGGCAGCTCCTGGGTCTGCTCGTCGGCGACCATCTGGATGGCGTGCTCGACGCGGCGGAGATAGCGGTAGGATTCGCCAAGATCGGCGGCCACCTCCGGCTTGATCCAGCCGCGGGCAACGAGGCGGTCGAGCGCGACCAGCGTCTCGCGCACGCGCAGGTCCTTCTGGCGGCCGCCGGCGATGAGCTGCTGGGTCTGGACGAAAAACTCGATCTCGCGGATGCCGCCGCGGCCGAGCTTGACGTTGTGGCCGGCGACCGCGATGCCGCCGAGCCCGCGGAAGGCGTGGATCTGGCGCTTCATGGCGTGGATGTCGGCGATGGCCGCGAAGTCGAGGTACTTGCGCCAGATGAAGGGCGCGAGCTCGGCCAGTATGCCTTCGCCCGCAGGAATGTCTCCGGCGACGGCGCGGGCCTTCAGAAGCGCGGCGCGCTCCCAGTTCTGGCCCACGGCCTCGTAGTAGTTGAGGGCGGCGTCGGTGGAGATCGCCACCTGGGTGGCGCCGGCGTCGGGGCGCAGACGCAGGTCGGTTCGGAAGACGTAACCGTCGGCGGTGCGCTCGTCCATCAGGCGGACGAGGTCGCGGGTGAGGCGGACGAGGAAGGGCTGCAGGTCGAGGCCGTCGCGCAGGCAGGCCTTGTCGCGCTCGTAGAAGACGATGAGGTCGATGTCGCTCGAGTAGTTGAGCTCGCCGGCGCCGTGCTTGCCCATGGCGAGAACGATGTAGCCGCTGTCGATCTCGGGGCGGGCGGGATCCAAGGGCAACCAGTCTCCCTTGACGGTGGCGAGACGGAACAGGAAGCGCACGCCGGCCTGCAGAGCGGTGTCGGCGATGGTCGTGAGCGCGCCCGTGACGGTCATGACGGGCCAGACGCCGCCGAGGTCGGCGAGGCCGATGAGCAGCGCGGCCTCGGATTTCATCTGGCGCAGGGCACGCATGGCTTCAGGAAGCGTGGCGGCGGTTTCGAGGCGGGACCGCGCCTCGGCGGTGATGGCGGCGAGTCGCGCCTCGGGTGGCTCGGCGAGAATACGGAGGAGACGGCCGGCGTCGCGGCGGATGAGCGCCGAAAGGAACGGCGAGCCGGCGAAGACGCCCGCGAGCAGGCTGCGGACGGGCGGCCTTTCCAGCAGAGCCGAGGCCGGGGCGAGATCCGGATTTGCCGCCGCCTCGGCCACCAGCGTCGCAATGTCGGCGTCGACGCGCGGATCGGGGAGTGCGACGGGCCATGAGACGATGCGCTGGTGGAGGGGACGTGCGTCCGCGGTGCCGCCGTCGTTCTCGCCGATCGTCATGCCGTGCCCCAGTGATGGATTCGCCGCCGGCATCATAGCGGCGGTTCGCGTCCTTTGGTGAAGATGGTCAAGCGAGACCGGAGGCGCCTCCGGGCAGGGCGAGGACGGCGCGGAGGCCGGGCGCGTTGTCCTCCAGCCGCAGCGCGCCGCCGTGGAGGCGCGCGACGGCGGCCACGAGGCTGAGGCCGAGGCCGGTGCCGGGACGCGTGCGGCTCGCCTCCAGGCGGACGAAGCGCTTCAAGGCGCGCTCGCGGTCGGCGGCCGGAATGCCCGGTCCGCGATCGGCCACGGCGATCTCGGGACCGCCAGTGCTTTCGCGCAGTACCACGGTGACCTCCGGCGCGGCGCGCGCCGAGACCGTTCCTGCCGAGTACTTGATGGCGTTGTCGATCAGATTGGCGATGGCCTGCCCGACCAGCTGGCGGTTGGCGGTGACGACGGGCGGCGCGGCCGGCGTCTCCACGCGCAGGACGAGCCCCGCCTCGTCGGCCACCGGCTCGTAGAGCTCGCCGACGTCGCGCACGAGCGCGGAGAGGTCGAACGCCTCCATGTTCTCGGCCAGCGCGCCCGCCTCGAGCCGGGCGATGAGGAGGAGCGCGTTGAAGGTCTTGATGACGTCGTCGGCCTGCTCGATCGTGCGCTCGAGGCCTTCGCGCCAGGCCGGGCTGCCGCGCTCGTCGCGCAGCGCCGCCTCGGCGCGGTTGCGCAGGCGGTTGAGCGGCGTCTTGAGGTCGTGCGCGATGTTGTCGGAGACCTCGCGCAGGCTCACCATGAGCTGCTCGATGCGATCGAGCATGGTGTTGAGGCTCGCCGCGAGCTCATCGAGCTCGTCGCCGGTGCCGGCGACGGGGACGCGGCGCGACAGATCGCCGGCCATGATCGAGCGGCTGGTGTCGTTGATCTCGGCGATGCGGCGGGCGACGAGGCGGCTGATCGCGAGACCACCCGCGAGACCGGCCAGCGAAAGGACGCCGAAGCTGGCGAGGAAGGCCCGGCGTACGCGGGCGGCGAAGATGCGCTGGTCCTCGACGTCGCGGCCAACGATGAGGCGCGCGCCGTCCTGCAGCACGACGGGAATGGCGACGGCGAGGCGCGGCGCGCCGCCCGCGACGCCCTCGTAGCGGAAGACGCCGCCCGCCGCCGCGTCGCCAAGCTCGGGCGGCAATCGGCTCAGGTTGCCCGCCAGCTTGGCGCCATCGGGACCGGCGAGGAAATAGAGGCTCGGGCCGGCACGGCGGCTGCGCTCGGCGACGACGGCCGAGAGCCCGGCGATGCCCGCGGCGCGCGCCTCTGCCCCGGCGGCGTCGGCCTCGGCGCGCAAGCTCGACAGCACCTGCTCGGTCAACACCTGGTTGGTGAGCTGGAACAGCGTGGCGCCGATGACGCCCGCGGCGACGACGAAAAGCGCGACGATGCCGGCGGCGATGCGGAACGGCGTGGCGCGGAGGAGATGGAGCAGCGTCGGCCCGGCGCGAGGAGCCGCGAGAGGACCGGCGGCGGGAGGAGCGCCCGCCGGAGGCAGCCGGACGCCGCGGATCGTATCAGGCGGCGCCATCGCGGACCATGTAGCCGGCGCCGCGGACAGTATGCAGCAGCGGGCGGTCGAAGCCCTTGTCGATCTTGGCGCGCAGGCGCGAGATGTGGACGTCGATGACGTTGGTCTGGGGGTCGAAGTGATAGTCCCAGACATTCTCGAGCAGCATGGTGCGCGTGACGACCTGATCACGGTGCTTCATCAGATACTCGAGCAGGCGGTACTCGCGCGGCTGAAGCACGACCGGCTCGCCGCCGCGCGTGACGCGATGGGAGAGGCGGTCGAGCACGAGGTCGCCGACGACGTAGCGCGTCTCCTGCTCCTCGGGGACGGCGCGCCGCGACAGGGCCTCGATGCGGGCGAGAAGCTCGGAATAGGCGTAGGGCTTGGTCAGGTAGTCGTCACCGCCGGCGCGCAGACCCTTGACGCGGTCGTCGACCTCGCCCAGCGCGGAGAGGATGAGGACCGGAGTGCGGTTGCCGGCGGTGCGCAGGGTGCGCACGACGCTCAAGCCGTCGAGCCGGGGCAGCATGCGGTCGACGATCAGGACGTCGTAGCCGCCCTCCCCGGCCATGGCGAGGCCAGTCTCGCCATCGGCGGCGAGGTCGGCCCCGTGGCCACTCTCCTTCAGGGCCTTCTGCAGGAAGAGCGCGGTCTCGGTGTCGTCTTCGATGACGAGAACGCGCATGGCCTTGAGTTCGCCCCGGGAAGCTCTGTTGCCGACGAAACCGGTCTCGGCGGGTCGAGGCATATTGCACGTCCTTAGGCCCGGCGTCGACCGGGGGAGAAAGCGATCGGCCCGGCCCCGACGCGATCGGAGCCGGGCCGCGATCATCTCCCTCTCCCCGTGAGAACGGGGAGAGGGAAAGTGGGCATCAGCCCTTCTTGAGTTGCACCGCCACGAAGCGGCTCTGGTCGGCCGACTTGACGCGGAGCAGAACCGCCTTGCGGCCCATGTCCTTGGCCTTCTTCACCGCGGCGGCGACCTCGGCCGGGCTGGTGACGGGCTCGCCCGCCACCTCGAGGATCACGTCGCCGGACTTGAGACCCTTCTGCGAGGCGTCGGTGCCCTGCTCGACCTCGGCGATGGCGACGCCCTCCTTGACCTTGCCGGGGGAGAGGCTCAGGCCGAGCTGCTCGAGCTCGGTGGCGTTGGGGGTGTCGCCGCCGGACTTCTCGAGCTTGGCGATCTCCTCCTTGGTGCCCGGGAATGTGCCGAGCTTGACCTTGACGGTTTCCTCGCGGTTGCCGCGCCAGACCTTGACGTCGACCGTGGTGCCGGGGGCAAATTCAGCGATCTTGCGGGCGAGGTCGCGGCTGTCGGCGATCCTGGTGCCGTTGACCTGCATGATGGCGTCCTGCGCCTTGAGGCCGGAGGCGGCGGCCGGACCATTGGCGGTGACCTCGGTGACGAAGGCGCCGCTCGACTCGGCGAGGCCGAGGCTGGCCGCGGTGTCGTCATCGACGTTCTGGATTTTCACGCCCAGCCAGCCGCGGCTGACGGTGCCCTTGCTCTTGAGCTGGTCGACCACCTCGGCCGCGGTCTTCGCGGGCACCGCGAAGGCGATGCCGACGTTGCCGCCGGACGGGGAGTAGATGGCGGTGTTGACGCCGACGACGTCGCCGTCGAGGTTGAACGTGGGACCGCCGGAGTTGCCCTTGTTCACCGCGGCGTCGATCTGCAGGAAGTCATAGGGGCCCGAGCCGATGTCGCGGCCGAAGGCCGAGATGATGCCGGCCGTCACCGTGCCGCCGAGGCCGAACGGGTTGCCGACGGCCATGACCCAGTCGCCGACGCGGCCGCCGCTGCTCGCGAACTTGACGAACGGGAACTGCTTGCCCTTGGCGTCCTTGATCTTCAGGAGCGCGATGTCGGTGCGCGGGTCGGTACCGATCAGCTCGGCCTCGTGCTTGTTGTGCTCGTCGAAGGCGACCTGGATCTTGGAGGCGCCGTCGATGACGTGGTTGTTGGTGACGACGAAGCCGTCTGCCGAGATGAGGAAGCCGGAGCCCTGAGCCTGCATCGGGCGCGCCTCGGGACCCTTGAACTCCTTCGGCAGGTTCTTGAAGAACTCGTTCAGCGGGTGATCGTCCGGCAGGTCGGGAAGACCCGGGAATCCCTTGCCGCCCTTCTTGCTGGCGAGCTTGGCCTCGCCGCCGCCGGTGACGGAGACGGAGACCACGGCCGGCTTCACGCGCTCGACGATATCGGCGAACGAGAGCGGGGCGCGCGACATGGTCTGGGCGTCGGGCGCCCTCTGCGCGAAGGCGGGGAGCGACGACTGGCCGGCGCCGAGCGCGAGCACGCTGGCGGCCATGGCAAGACCGAGGACCGTGCCACGGACATAAGAGCGGGCGGTACGAGCGGCCGGAACGGGCTTCGCGGTTTCGGTCGGGACGGACTGCATGTGGGTGAGACCTCCAGGAATTCCGGCGTTATCGCCGCTGGAGACTCATGTAGCCGCGCCGCCCTTACGGCAGCCTTTCGGGCGGCTTAACATTCGGTAATGGTGAGGAGCGGCGGCGGGACGGGAACGGCGCTCCGGCGGCGGCCTCGCCCCGACGGAGCTATTTTTCGGCCTTCTCGGTGAGTAGCTTGGCGAGCGCCTTCTCCTCGTCGGCGGACAGGCGGGTTGCCGCCGGGCGGGCGGCTGAAGGAGCCTGGGCCGCGAACATGCGGCGCACGGCGAAGGCGGCGAGGCCGAGAGCCAGCAGCGGCGTCAGCCACAACAGAAGGGTCGAAATCCGGAACGGCGGCTTCAGCAGCACGAAGTCGCCATAGCGTGCGACGACGTAATCGTGCACCTGCTGGTCGCTGTCGCCGGCCTTCAGGCGCTCGCGGACGAGCAGGCGGAGATCCTTGGCGAGCGGCGCGTTGCTGTCGTCGATCGACTGGTTCTGGCAGACGAGGCAGCGCAGGTCGGCCGAGATCCCGCGGGCACGCTCCTCCAGCCTGGCGTCGGGCAGGATTTCGTCCGGCTCGACGGCGCGCGCGGCGGGGACTGCCAGAGCGAGGGCGGCGAGGAGTGGCAGCGCGTGGCGGAACGGGCGCATCATGGGCATCACTCCGCGGGTGCCGGGGCGGGGCCGCCGCGGCGGCGGCTGCCGGTCGGCGCGCCGACGCGCAGACGGCGGTCGAGGAGCGAGAAGGCGCCGCCGAGGAACATGATCACGGCGCCGATCCAGATGAAGCGGACGAGCGGGTGGAAGTAGAGCCGGATCGAATAGCCGTCGCCGTCGGCCTGCGGGTCGCCGAGCGCGATGTAGAGGTCGCCGGCCAGAGAGGGATGGATGCCGGCCTCGGTCGTGGGCTGTGGCGGGGCATCGTAGAGGCGCTTCGAAGGCTCGAGCGTAGTGACAAGCGAGCCGCCACGGGTGACGTCGAACTCGCCGATCTCCTCGCGGTAGTTGGGGCCGCGGCCGGCCTTGGCGCCGCGGAAGGTCAGCTCGTAGCCGGCGATCTGGGTCTTGTCGCCGGGCTTCATCACGAGCACCTCTTCGCTGCGGTAGGCGGAGGTGGCGGCGATGCCGACGACGGCGAGGCCGAGGCCGAAGTGGGCGATGGTGGTGCCGAACACCGAGCCCGGCAGATTGCGCAGGCGGCGGAAGGCCTCGTCACGGCTCACCTGTCCAAACCTCGAGCGGTAGAGCAGCTCGGAGACGGCGCCGGCCATGATGAAGACGCCGATGGCGATGGCGAACGGCGCCAGCCACGGGCCCCGACGGGTGATCGCCACCGCCAGCACCATGGCGACGACGGCCAGCGCCGCGGCGACCGCCAGCCGTTGCGCGGCGCCGAGCAGGTCGGCGCGCTTCCAGGGCAGGAACGGCCCGAACGGCACCGCGAACAGGAGCGGCAGCATCAAGGGCACGAAGGTCATGTTGAAGTAGGGCGGGCCGACCGACATCTTGTAGCCGAGCGCGTCGGCGACCAGCGGGTAGAGCGTGCCGACGAAGACGACGGCGCAGCCGACGGCCAGCAGCACGTTGTTGAGCACGAGGCCGCCCTCGCGCGAGATCGGCGTGAAGAGGCCGCCCTGGCGCAACTCTCGGGCACGGAGCGCGAAGAGCGCCAGACCGCCGCCGGTGAAGGCGATCATGATGGCGAGGATGAAGACGCCGCGCTTGGGATCGACCGCGAACGCGTGCACCGACGTCAGGACGCCGGAGCGCACCAGGAAGGTGCCCATCAGCGACAGCGAGAAGGTGACGATGGCGAGGAGGATGGTCCACACCTTCAGCGCCTCGCGCTTCTCCATGACGAGCGCCGAATGCAGGAGCGCGGTGCCGGCGAGCCACGGCATGAAGGAGGCGTTCTCGACCGGGTCCCAGAACCACCAGCCGCCCCAGCCGAGCTCGTAATAGGCCCACCACGAGCCCATGGCGATGCCGAGCGTCAGGCACATCCAGGCGGCGAGCGTCCAGGGACGCACCCAGCGCGCCCAGGCGGCGTCCGTGCGGCCCTCGATCAGCGCCGCCACGGCAAACGAGAAGGCCATCGAGAAGCCGACGTAGCCGGCGTAGAGGAACGGTGGGTGGAAGGCGAGCGCCGGGTCCTGCAGGATCGGGTTGAGGCCGTTGCCGTCGAAGGGCGCCGGGTCGACGCGCAGGAACGGGTTCGAGGTGGTGACGATGAAGAGGCAGAAGGCGACCGCGATCGAGGCCTGGACGGCGAGCACGTTGGCCTTCAGCGTCAGCGGCAGGTTGCGGCCGAACACGGCGACGGCGGCGCCGAAAACGGCGAGGATGAGGACCCAGAGGAGCATCGAGCCCTCGTGGTTTCCCCACACGCCCGAGATCTTGTAGATCAGCGGCTTGGTCGAGTGCGAGTTCTGGGCCACGTTGGCGACGGAGAAGTCCGACGTGACGTAGGCGACAGTGAGCGCGAGGAAGGAGAAGGCGAGCAGCGCCAGCTGGCTGATCGCCGCCGTGTCGCCGACCGCCATGAGCCGCGCGTCGCGGACGTGGGCACCCCAGGCCGGCACGACGGCCTGCAGCAGCGCGACGCCGAGCGCCAGGATCAGTGCGAAGTGGCCGAGCTCGACGAAGGACATCCGGTGCTAGCTCCTCGCTGTCAGTTCTTCTTGGTGTCGCCCGGGTGCGTGGCGGCGCCCTCGCCAAGCTTAACGCCCTTGGCCTTCAGCGCGCTGGCCACCTCAGGCGGCATGTAGTTCTCGTCATGCTTGGCGAGCACGGTGTCGGCCGTGAATACCCCGTCGGGGCCGAGCTTGCCCTCGGCGACGACGCCCTGGCCTTCGCGGAACAGATCCGGCAGCACGCCCCGATAGGTCACCTTCAGGCTCTGCAGCGTGTCGGTGACGGCGAAGTCCACCTTGGCGCCCTCGCCGCGCTTGACCGAGCCCTGAGCGACGAGGCCACCGAGCCGGAAACGCTGGCCGGCAGCCAGCTTCTTCTCGATCACGTCACTCGGCGTGTGGAAGAATACGATCGTCTCGCGCAGGGCGATCGCCGCCAAGAGCCCTGCGAGCGCCAGCACGGCGACGGCCGAGCCGATGAGAACGCCTCGTTTCTGCTTGCGAGTCATGTTCCAGCACCTTCCGACGTCAGGAGCCGAGGCCGAGGCTGCGCGCGAGGCCGTCCAGCTCGGCGAGCGCCTTGGCATCATCGACAAAATTGCGGCGGGCGTCGGCCAGCGCGGTGCGGGCGGCGCCATCCTGCCCCATCACCTTGTAGGCACGCACGAGCTTCTGCCAGCCTTCCAAATCCTTGCCGTTGGCCTTGAGGCGCTCGGCGAGGCCGGAGACCATACGTCCGATGAAGGCCTCGCGATCGGCGGGGCTCATGCCGGCGACGGCGGCGGGGTCGATGGCGGGTGCGGCACCGGAAGCGGGTGGAGCAGCCGACTGCGGCGCCACGGCGGCATTGGCCGGCGGCGGCGGATCCTTGTCGCCCAGCTCCTTGAGACGCTTCTCGACCTCCGCGCGCCACGGCGCGTCGGCGGGCGCGAGGCTGAGCATCTCGCGATAGCCGGCGATCGCTTCGGCCGGCTTGCCGTCCTGCTCCTTGGCCATGGCGAGCCAGAAGCGCGCCTCGTAGCGCGACGGCTCCAGCACGACGAGGCGCTCGTAGGCGCGGCGGGCGTCATCCTTGACGATGCCGTCGTTGGCCAGAACGCTCGCCTCGGCAAAGCCGCCCAGACGCTTCGCGCTCTCGCCGAGCAGCTTCAGGGCGCGTCCATAGGCGTGAGCGGCGTCGGCGTAGCGCTTCTGGATCATGTAGACGGGCGCGATGACGTCCCAGCCGGCGCCGTCGTCCGGTTTCTGGAGCAGGCGTGCCTCGACCTGGGCGACGAGCTCGGGCAATCCGGCCTTGCCGGGCGTCTTGGCGACGCGCGTCGCGTGCGGCTGATCGGGTAGGCCCGGCGATCCGATGGCGGCGTAGAGGCCGATGCTCAGAAGCGGAATGAGAATGGCGGCGGCGAGGGCCAAGCGCTTTGCGGTGACGTCAGCCGAGCCCGTTGCGCCAGCCGACGTGCCCTTGCCGGATCCGGCGCGCTGGAGGAGGCGGCGGGCGACCTCGGCACGGGCCGCCTCGGCTTCCGCGACATCGACGAGACCGCGGTCCCGGTCGGCCTCGATCTCGGCCAGCTGGTCACGGTAGACGGCTAGGTCGGCACTTGCGGGGTCGAGCGACGGCGCCGCCGCGCGCCCGAGGGGACGCGTCACCGCGATGACGACGGCGGCCGTCAAGACCGCGAAGAGAATCCAGAGGAGCATCGATGTTCCAAAGGCCCAATGCCTGGACGAGGTGTTGCGCCTGGATTAGAGGCCGCGCGCGAACGTGACAAGCCCTGGCTCGGCTTCGGGCCTCCGTGTCGCGGTAGGGTTTTCGTGAGCAGTGGGCCTTGAGCATGGTCAAGGGCTAGGCCGGAATTTGGTATCGAGGGCCGGACTATCGGCCTACTACGGCCACCGGCGCGAGCGCGCCCCTCGCCGGGAAAGAGGCGGCGGGCCCATGGCGGCCCACCGCAAGCGTCCGCCGTCAGGCGCGCGTCAGCGTCAGCACGGTGACGAACGCGAGGAGTGTCATGACCTCGGCGCCGATCGTGAGGCCGGCGAGACCGAACAGGACCGTGGCGCCGACCCAGCCGAGGATGACGGCGGCGAAGGCGATGACGATCGACATCGGAACGGCGCCCTCGGCGGCGAACAGCTCGGACTTGCGGACTTCGGCGGCCGGCATCACGTGGGCGTAGGCGACATCGCTCGCGACGGTCATCGGATTTTTCCTGAGTGGGGGTTGCTCTCCCGGCTCGCTCTCCAAGGCTGGCCGGGGGCGCCCGCTCAGGACGCCTGGCAGGTGGGTACCGGCGCTACATGAGTGCGGCAATAGGATTTAGGTGCAGTGCAGCAAAGTGGCGCAGGTCATCGGCGACTTTTGTCAATGCGCTTCCGAAGAGGCCTGCGCCGGCCCTTCACTCCCACTCGATCGTGCCCGGCGGCTTGCTCGTGATGTCGTAGACGACGCGGTTGATGCCCTTGACCTCGTTGATGATGCGGGTCGCGGTGCGGCCGAGGAACTCGTGGCTGAAGTCGTAGTAGTCGGCGGTCATGCCGTCGGTCGAGGTGACGGCGCGCAGCGCGCAGACGTGGTCGTAGGTGCGGGCGTCGCCCATGACGCCGACGGTGCGCACGGGCAAGAGGACCGCGAAAGCCTGCCAGATCTTGTCGTAGAGGCCCGCCTTGCGGATCTCGTCGAGATAGATCGCGTCGGCCTTGCGGAGGATCTCGAGCTTCTCGGCCGTGATGGCGCCCGGCATGCGGATGGCGAGGCCCGGCCCCGGGAAGGGATGGCGGCCGATGAAATGCTCGGGCAGCCCGAGCTCGCGGCCCAGAGCGCGCACCTCGTCCTTGAACAGCTCGCGCAGCGGCTCGACCAGCTTCAGGTTCATGCGCTCGGGCAGGCCGCCGACGTTGTGGTGCGACTTGATCGTCACGGAAGGCCCGCCGGTGAAGGACACGCTCTCGATGACGTCGGGATAGAGCGTTCCCTGGGCAAGGAAGCCGGCTCCACCCACCTTGCGCGCCTCCTCCTCGAACACCTCGATGAAGAGGCCGCCGATGATCTTGCGCTTGCGCTCCGGATCGTCGACACCGTCGAGGGCCTGCAGGAAGCGCTGGCGCGCGTCGACGTGGACGAGCGGGATATTGTAGGCGCCGCGGAACAGCGAGACGACCTCGTCGGCCTCGCCGGCGCGCATGAGCCCGTGATCGACGAAGATGCAGGTGAGCTGGTCGCCGATGGCCTCGTGGATCAGCACCGAGGCCACCGCGCTGTCGACGCCGCCCGAAAGGCCCGAGACGACGCGGCCTTTGCCGACCTGGGCGCGGATCTTGGCCACCTCGGTGGTGCGGAAGTGGGCCATCGTCCAATCGCCCGGCAAGCGCGCGATCTTGTGCACGAAATTCGAGATCAGTTTCGCGCCATCCGGCGTGTGCACGACCTCCGGGTGGAACATCGTCGTATAGATGCGGCGCTTCTCGTCGGTCGCCACGGCGAAGGGCGCGTTCTCGCTCGTCGCCTTGACGGAAAAGCCCTCGGGCAGCCTCGTCACGCGGTCGCCGTGGCTCATCCAGACGGGATAGCGCTTGCCGACCTCCCAGACGCCCTCGAACAGCGCGCTCGGCTCCTTGATCTCGACGTCGGCGCGGCCGAACTCCGCCGCGTGCCCGCCCTCCACCTCGCCGCCGAGCTGCACCGCCGTGGTCTGCTGGCCGTAGCAGATCGACAGGATCGGCAGGCCGGATTCGAACACCCATTTCGGCGCCCTCGGCGTGTCCTTGTGGGTGACGCTGGCGGGGCCGCCGGAGAGGATCACGGCCTTGGGATTGAGCCGCTCGCGCGCGCCCTCGGCGCGGTTGAAGGGCACGATCTCGGAGTAGACGCCGGCCTCGCGCACGCGCCGCGCGATGAGCTGCGTCACCTGGCTGCCGAAGTCGATGATCAGGACGTTGTGGTCATGCGTTTCCATGGGTTACGCGTTACGCCATCGGGGGGAATGCTGCAACGGGGAACGGTCGGCCGCCAACAGGCGCGGCGCCGCGCCGAAGGCGCCTCAACCCTCCGTTTTCTTGCGTCCCCCGAACAGCTTGGCCACGCCGGCCAGCACCGCCGCGCCGCCGATCAGGATCACCTTGGCGAACTTGGCGAAAAACGCCGCGATCAGCGCGAACATGCCGAGCTTCTTGGCCGCAACGCCCGCGACCAGCGCCGCGAGGCCGTATTCCGCCACACGATCGGTCTTGGGGTTGAAGTCGGCGTAGCTCTTGCCGGGGTCGTAGGCGAGCGCCGCCAGCAACTCCTGCGCGCGGCCCTTGTCGCGCGTCACAACCTCGTGGCTGCCGATCATGTTGAGCTCGAAGTAGCCTTCGCGGCCGAGCGCGTAGGTGTTGTAGTTGACCGATCCGCCGGTGGTCTGGCCCTTGCGGCGGACGTTGGCGGCCCAGACGAGGCGGTGCGTCTCGGCGGAATAGACCGGCGGCTCGACCCAGCCCGCGACCTCGATCGGCGGGAAGCCGCCCTCGGCGCGGTCGGCGTTGCCGGCCTCGGTGCCGTCGCGCAGCGTCTTCAGCAGCTCGTCCGGCTTCCAGTCCTTGGCGTCGTCGTCCTTGACGTAGCCGGCCTTGACGAAGTCGAGCGTCACGAACCAGGCGACGTCGGCCGCCGGAATCACCATGCCGACGAACTGCGCGCCGGTGCTGTTGCCCATGGCGCGCATCAGGCGGGCGCCCTCGGCCTTGGGAATGTAGCGGTAGCCGGCCGGCAGCTTCAGCGTCGCCTGATCGATGAGCGGCACCGGCGCCGGCCCCGTGGTCGCCGCCTTCACCGCCGCCTCGAACGCCGCGTTGATCTCGGCATCGCGGCTCTCCTGCGTCGGCGGCTGCTTCTGGGCGGCGGCCGGGACGACAAAGAGCGCCATGACGGCGGCGGCACAGAGAATTCGGGCAATGGCGCTCATCGGCGGCTCCTCGCAGAAAACCCTCGGGGAAAGTCTCGACGGCACCTTGCCCGACCACGGAGCGTCTTGTCACGCGAAACCGCCGCCAGGGTTCACGCGCCGCGTGGCCGCCGACTTATCCCCACCGTGACGGTCCCGGGTTATGTTCCGGCTATGACGCGAGAAGTGCAAATGAGGGAGTAGGGAATAGGGAGTTGGGAATAGGGGCCCTCTCCGCTGCCCTCCCTACTCCCTACTCCCTACTCCCTACTCCCTACTCCCAGGACATCCCATGAAACGGCTCACCGACAAGGCCTGGGCCGACATCGCGCGCGCCTACGCGGCCGGCACCGAGACGGTCGCCGCCATCGCCGCCCGCCACGGCATCGACCGCGGCGTCATCATCCGCCGCGCGCAGATCGACGGCTGGCCGCGCCGCCGCGCGCCTTCCCATGCGCCCCGCGCGCCCACCGAGCGGGCGCAGGCGGCACTGATGCGGCGCCTGTTCAACGCCATCAAGACCAAGCTCAAGCACCTGGAGACCTCAATGAAATCCGGCAAGGCGATCAGCGCCGCCGACAGCGAGCGGCAGACCCGTCAGATCAACCACCTGATCCGCAGTTTCGAGACAGTGACGGAGCTCGCCCGTGCCCGAGACAATGCCGCCGGCGCCGCCGCCGCTTCCGCCAGCGCCGCCGACGCGGAGCGCATGCGCGCTGAGATTGCGGAGCGTCTTGAGCGTGTGGCGAAGGCAAAGGAGGCTGGCGGCTGAGCTGGCCCAGCTCCCGGACGCCGACATCCTGTTCCTCGCCCGCGACTGGATGGTGTGGGCGCGCGACGACCAGCTGCCGCCTGTCACCACGCCCGCCGGCCTGCCCTGGCGCACGTGGCTCATCCTCGGCGGCCGCGGCGCCGGCAAGACGCGCTCCGGCGCCGAATGGATCCGGGCGCAAGCCCTCGGCCTCGCCCCCCTCGCCTCCGAGCCGGCGCCGCGCATCGCGCTCGTCGGCGAGACGCTCTCGGACGTCCGCCGCGTCATGGTCGAGGGCATCTCCGGCCTGCTCGCCATCCACGCCCCGCACGAGCGCCCCGAATACTCCGCCGCCAAGGGCGAGCTGCAATGGCCCACCGGCGCGATCGCGCAGATGTTCTCGGCCGACGACGCCGAGAGCCTGCGCGGGCCGCAGTTCGCCGTCGCCTGGCTCGACGAGCTGGCCAAGTGGCGCCGCCCCGAGCGCGCCTGGGACAACCTGCAGTTCGGCCTCCGCCTCGGCGCCGAGCCGCGCTGCGTCGTCACCACCACGCCGCGCAACGTGGCGCTCCTGAAGCAGATCCTCGAGGACGCCCACACGGTCGTCACCCGCGCCTCTACCCGCGCCAATGCGCAGAACCTCGCCCCCGCCTTCCTGGCCGAGGTCGAGCGGCGCTACGCCAACACGCCGCTCGGCCGCCAGGAGATCGACGGCGAGATCGTCGAGGAGCGCGCCGGCGCGCTGTGGAAGCGCAGCTGGATCCACGCCCACCGGCTGCGCGGGCGTCCCGAGGAATTGGAAACGATCGTCGTCGCCGTCGACCCGCCCGTCACCGCCACCGCCTCGTCGGACGCCTGCGGCATCGTCGTCGCCGCCCGCGGCAGGGACGGCCGCGGCTACATCCTCGCCGACCGCTCGGTCGAGGGCCGTGACCCCTCCACCTGGGCCCGCGCCGCCGTCGCCGCCAGCCGCGACTTCCTCGCCGACCGCATCGTCGCCGAGGTCAACCAGGGCGGCGATCTCGTCATCACGGTGCTGCGCCAGATCGACCCCACCGCCAACGTGCGCGGCGTCCGCGCCACGCGCGGCAAATGGATCCGCGCCGAGCCCGTCGCCGCCCTCTACGCCGAAGGCCGCGTCGCCCATTGCGGCCTGTTCGCCAGGCTGGAGGACCAGATGTGCGCCTTCGGCGCCGACGGCCTCGCCAACGGCCGCTCCCCCGACCGCCTCGACGCCCTCGTCTGGGCGTTGACCGACCTCCTCCTCTCGGACAGGCCGCCACCGATGATCAGGAGCTTGTGAGAGCCGCACTTATTGGCTGATTAGCTCACTAGCCTTAAGCACCAACAGCTCCGACCTCTCGATTAGGAAGGCATTGAAATCGTCGGCGAACAGGCTTTTCGGGCACAACGCATGACTTAAGATTTCATCCACGTCGCCCTGCATCAAATCCTTATAGCCGGATGGCGTCTTGCCGCCGATCTTATTGTTATCCGCTCGCGATATTATCGCAAAGTTTGCAAGGCAGCCTATTTCTTTGTTGGCAGCACTGCCGCGCAATATCTTCTTGGGATAAAGGTGATGGAACTCTCTCTTATTTAGATCGCGAAGCACTTTTTCCAACTGAACAAAACCTCCGGAGATGAAGCTCCTCGGCTGCGCCCCAGCCAACATTAAGATAAATGTCTTTGTGTTAACCGTGTTCAAGTTGAAGGGCGATTCCAAAAAGAACGACTCATCAATTTGAACCTGGAAGTCGGACAGGCTATTCGGCTCGCCATCCTTCAGCTTCCCGATTTCCATGATATCAAGATTCATCTGCTCTAGCCGCTTCGAGTACCGCCTTGAGAAGAACGTTTTCCACAGCCAGCGTAAGATCATTTGCCTCTGCTCGTTTGTCGGATTTGCGCCTTGCTCCGTTGTTGTGGCGAAAAAGACGGAAAGGGGAATCAGTGCCGCGGCAAAAGGCAGCGCAGCCGCTGAGTTCGCCCTAAGGCTTGCCCGAACAAAATCAACAGCTCCAAGAACTCCATTTCTGATTTCCTGAAAGCGCTGACGGATTTCAGCCCCTTTCAGAGACATGATAGCGCCCGGAGTTGCATCCTTGGAGATGATGGCCGCGCAGCAACGCAGCAGAAGATCGCTATCCTCACCCACATCCTTGAAACCGAAAGGCTCAAGGTCTTCCGCTAGGGACTGAAATTCATCCAAGAGATCGAAGTCTTCATTCCACGTCCAAGCCGACAGCAGCTGCAACGTATCGAGTTCTACCCCAAGCCTGTTGATTCGTTCAAACACAATTGCGACAGCGGCCCTGTCGTCGCTTTTAAATGTCTGCACTGGTATCCGAGCCTGCGTGAAGCGCTGATACAGAACGTCGACCTTTTCTGCAATTTCTTCGCTCATATTCTTGAGGAATTTTCTATACTCGGGAGGATTAAATATTAATCTCAGAGGGAAGTGAACCTCGGGGTCAACTTCTCCAGCAGGAACGTAGAGAAAACTTGAGTCCTGTATGCCGGATGTATTTTGGAGGTCGAAGTAGATTTCAAACGCACTAGTGTCTTCGCCCGGAGATGGATTCAATGCAGTCTGAAAAACACCAAATATCGAAGTAGCTCGCTGCTGACCATCCAAAATGTAGTCGATTGGAAAGTCTGGATCCTGCTTCGGTAGAAGGTACGGACCCAACTGCTTCTCAATTTGCAACGGGTTTTTCGTGCGCCAGAACAAAAGCGAGCCGAATGGAAAATCCTTGTATATAGAATCCATAAGGTGAGCGACGCGATCGGCATCCCAAACAAACCCGCGCTGGAAACTCGGAATTCGTATATTACCTGAGGTAACCTGCTTGATAAGGTCTGGGATAAATAGCTGATCGGCCATGGCCCGCTCTCATAAGTTGCCCCGGGGAATTGGTTCATAATCGACCGAGCCTGAGTCCAGGGCAAGCTCTAAGTGTTCAAAGGCGCCGGACACTCCTGAGGTTTAGCGTTTAAGGCTGCCCCGCCCGTTCGCGCGATCCGCGTGTATCACATCGAATATGGCCCCGAGGTCCCCATGCCGCTCATCACCGATGCGCTCGTTCCGGGCGTGCTGGCCCGCGTCCGCGCGCGCCTCGCCCGGCCGTTCGCCGCCGCGCCCATCGCCGCGCCCGCCTCCGCGAAAGCCTCGCGCACCGGCCCGCTCGTCGCCTACGGCACGCTCGGGCAGCCGCAATGGTCGCCGCGCGACTATGGCGCCTTCGCGCGCGAAGGCTTCATGCAGAACCCGATCGCCTACCGCTCGGTCCGCATGATCGCGGAGGCCGCCGCCTCGATCCCGCTGCTCCTCTACGACCGCGACACCGAGCTCGAGGACCATCCCCTGCTCGCCCTCCTCGCCAAGCCGTCACACGACCACACGGGTAAGGACTTCCTCGAGACCTGGGTCGGCTTCCTGCTCGTCTCGGGCAACGCCTACGTCGAGGCCGTGGCCGTCAACGGCGAGATGCGCGAATTGCACGCGCTGCGCCCCGACCGAATGCAGGTCATCCCCGGCCCCGACGGCTGGCCCGAGGCCTACGACTACACCGTCGCCGGCCAGTCGGTGCGCTTCGCCGCCGAGCCCGTTCCCGGCGTGCGCCCGATCCTGCACACGCGCCTCTTCCATCCGCTCAGCGACCACTACGGCATGAGCCCGATCGAGGCCGCCGCCACGGCCATCGACATCCACAACGCCGCCTCGGGCTGGAACAAGGCGCTGCTCGACAACTCGGCGCGGCCCTCGGGTGCGCTGGTCTACGCCGCCAAGGACGGCCACCTGACGGGCGAGCAGTTCGAGCGTCTCAAGGCCGAGCTGGAGACCGGCTTCCAGGGCGCGCGCAACGCCGGCCGGCCGCTGCTGCTCGAAGGCGGGCTCGACTGGAAACCGCTGTCGCTGACGCCGAAGGACATGGACTTCATCGAGGCGAAGCACGCCGCGGCGCGCGAGATCGCGCTGGCCCTCGGCGTGCCGCCGATGCTGCTCGGCATCCCCGGCGACAACACCTATTCCAACTACCAGGAGGCCTCGCGCACCTTCTGGCGCCAGACCGTCCTCCCGCTCGTCAACCGCTTCTCGGCCGCCCTCTCCGCCTGGCTCTCGCCCGCTTATGGCGCGACCACCCTCCGCCTCGTCCCCGACCTCGACGCGATCGAAGCCCTCGCGCCGGAGCGCGACGCGCTGTGGACCCGCCTCGACAAGTCCACCTTCCTCACCCGCAACGAGAAGCGCCTCGCCGCCGGCTATCCGGCGCTGGATGGCGGGGACGGGCTCGCCCAGAAGTTCAACCCCAACCACGACCCTTCCAACGGCCGCTTTACGTCAGGTCCCGGCGGCACAGGCACACTGGAGGATCTACTTGCAACGGTTTCGGGTGCGGCTGTGCCCGACCTTGCCGATTACCAGGGTGAGTTCCACGACAAGCTCAGAGATTTCATGGTTGATCAACTCCGGGCCGCCGGCAACACAATCGAGACCGAGGTCAAGCTGATCTTGCCCGGCGATCCACCGATCGCTGCCCGATTGGACATCTTGGGACGCAACAAGGCCGGCGAACTGCTTGGTGTCGAGATCAAGACTGGCGACGACCCCACGTTCACGCCAGAGCAGATGGTCGTCTATCCACACGCTGCCGGAGGTGCTGGCGTGTGGTCACCCGATCGCAAGATTACCAACCCTGGCTTGGTCCCCGGTAGACCGCTTCCGGCAATTGAGATAACAACAGTGTATGCTCGTGCGGAGGGAGAACGGCTGCGATACTGGGTCATACCGGCGGTGCCCTTGCATGAGAAGAATGTGCACTCTTAGGATCGCTACTGCCGCTCTTCTTTGCGTGGCAGTGGCGCCATTGAAATGTGGAGCGATGGCAGAGGAACTGAAGCGCGATGGCGCGCACACTTCAATGTATCTGTCGCGCCTGGCTGGCCAGAAATACGTGACAAGCGACACTGCCCTCGCCTTCGCACAGATGGTCATTCGAGACAATTTCAGCGAAGACGAGCTGAAGTTGCAGAGTCCCCTTGACGTCCGCGAAGATGGCGATAATTGGGTCATCAAGGGGGCAAAACAAAAGAATCTTGGGGCCTCCGTCCCCGCCAACCGCCTCCTTGAGAGCAATATCTCGATCATAATATCTCAATTCGACGGTCAAATCCTTCAGATCGCCTTCGAAGGCGTACCTACGCCCGTGGATCGGCATGGCAGGCCGCTCGAATGAGAATGGCATGAAAGCTGCGACCGAAATCGAGCAGCGCATTCTCTCCGAGCGGGAAGAGGCCTGGGCGACGCCCTCTGGACCCGCCTCGACAAGTCCACCTTCCTCACCCCCAACGAGAAGCGCCTCACCGCCGGCTATCCGGCGAGAGATTTCTTAACGCACGCAGTGTAAGCTGAACGACAATTATCTGGTTTAAGAGTGCAGCGACGTGTACGCGAACCTCATTCCGCCACGTGTTATCATCGGCGCCGGCATCCTGGCCGCATACGGTATCGTTGGCGTAATCCTGCAAGGGCACGGTGCATTTTATCTTGTCAGCGTGCTCTCTCTCATTCTCGCGTTTCCGCTAATGATGCTCGAGCGGTCATTGGGCTTCACCTCCCCCGCCAGCATGGCGGCGCTCAACTCGCTGCTGGCATTGGCCCTGGTGTGGACCGCCTTACGCCGTCCGGCTGGATCGCCCACCGGCATTGCCGCAACTGTCCTGCTCACGCTCGCCGGCATGGTCTGGATCAGCATCGTCAATTCACCACGCATCGGACCCTGACGGCGCCTCGAAGAACTCGATCGGCAAGCACGAACTTATCCCCACCGTCACGGTCCCGGGCTACACTCCAGGCATGATGCGAGAGGTGCCGATGAGCACCGGCTTCGCGCGTCGCCGGGCTTCGGCATTCGGCTTTCGGGTTTCGCGCATCACACTTCCGAATGCCGAATGCCGAATGCCAGCTTCCGAATACCGCCCCCACCCGATCAACGAAGGACACCGCGCATGCCGCAGAGCCCCGCGGCGCGCCCGCGCGCGCCATTCCTGTCTTCGCACCACCTGCCCACTCCCCCGCCCGGCCACCCACGACATGATGCGGTGGGGTGGCCGGGCGGGGCAGCGGGCCCGGCGCCCGCCTTCGAGACCAAGCGCGCCCAGCTCGATCTCGTCGCGGCCGTCGACGACAGCGGCACCTTCGAGGGCTACGCCAGCCTGTTCAACCGCGAGGACCTCGGCCGCGACGTCATCCTGCCCGGCGCCTTCCGCGCCAGCGTCGGCAGGCGCGGCGCCTCCGGCATCCGCATGCTCTACCAGCACGACCCCGCGCAGCCGGTCGGCGTCTGGCTGTCGATCACCGAGGATGCGCGCGGCCTGCGTGTCAGGGGCCGCCTAGTGCCGGACGTGGCCCGCGCCCGCGAGATCCTCGCCCTCATGCGCTCCGGCGCCCTCGACGGTCTCTCGATCGGCTACCGCGCGGTGAAAGCCACGCGCGACGCCAAGACCGGCATTCGCCGCCTGACCGAGATCGACCTCTGGGAGATCTCGATCGTCACCTTCCCGATGCTGCCCGACGCCCGCATCTCCCGCGTCAAGCGCACTGCCCACGCTTTGCCTCCCCCTCGCGGGGCCGGGGCCGGCAACGAGGCCGGGACCGCCGAGACCCGGCTTGCCGCCGCCATCTCCCGCGCCACGCTCCGCCTCCGCTCCTCGCTTCCCCTCTCACGCTAACGTCAACGGAAACCGCCCCATGCAGACCGCCACGCCGCAGACCACGACCCCGCCGACCGCCGCCCCGCGCATCGAGCTGAAGTCCGCCGGCGCCGACCCCGCCGCCGCCTTCGAGGATTTCATGCGCGTCTTCGAGGCCTACAAGGAGACCAACGACGGCCGTCTCGCCGACCTCGAGCGCCGCGGCTCGGCCGACCCGCTCACCATCGACAAGCTGGCCCGCCTCGACCGCGAGCTCGACGAGCAGAAGCGCCTCGTCGACGCCCTCGCGCTCAAGGACGCCCGCCCGCCGCTCGGCCAGGCCGGCGCCACCACCGGCCCGCGCTCACCCGCCGCCATGCAGCACAAGGCCGCCTTCGACGGCTACGTCCGCAAGGGCGATGCCGGCCGGCTCGCCGACCTCGAGGCCAAGGCGCTCTCCGTCGGCTCCGACCCGGACGGCGGCTATCTCGTGCCGCCGGAGACCGAGGCTGCCGTCAACCGCGCGCTCTCCACTCTGTCTCCGATCCGCGCCATCGCCGGCGTGCGCCAGGTCTCCGGCACCGTCTACAAGCGGCCGTTCGCCACCTCGGGCGCCGCCATCGGCTGGGTCGGCGAGACGGCGGCGCGGCCGCAGACCTCGACGCCGGCGATCGACAGCCTCGTCTTCCAGACGATGGAGCTCTACGCCATGCCGGCGGCGACGCAGGCGCTGCTCGACGACAGCGCCGTCAACATCGACCAGTGGCTCGCCGACGAGGTGCGCCTCGCCTTCGCCGCCCAGGAGGGCACCGCCTTCGTCACCGGCGACGGCGTCAACAAGCCGAAGGGCTTCCTCGCCTACCCGACCGTTGCCAACGCGTCGTGGACCTGGGGCAACGTCGGCTTCGTCGCCACCGGCGCCGCGGGCGCCTTCCCGGCCTCCAACGGCTCCGACAAGCTGATCGACCTCATCTACGCGGTGAAGTCCGGCTATCGCGCCAACGCGCACTTCGTCATGAACCGCACGACGCAGTCCGTCATTCGGAAGATGAAGGACGGCCAGGGCAACTACCTGTGGCAGCCGTCCGCCGCGCCCGGCCAGCCGCCGATGCTGATGGGATTCCCCGTCGCCGAGAGCGAGGACATGCCGGATATCGCGGCCAACTCGCTCGCCATCGCCTTCGGCGACTTCCAGCAGGGCTACCTGATCGTCGACCGCGTCGGCATCCGCGTGCTGCGCGACCCCTACTCGGCCAAGCCGTACGTGCTGTTCTACACGACGAAGCGCGTCGGCGGCGGCATCCAGGACTTCAATGCCATCAAGGCTCTGAAGTTCGCGTGATCTCGGTCGGCATTCGGGCTTCGGCAATCGGCATTCGCAATCTCTCATCCGAATGCCGATTTCCGACCGCCGAATGCCGCTCTCCCAACACCCTCGCGGGCCGTCATCCCTCCCGCCCGCGAGGCCCGCGGAGCCGCCGCTGCCGCCCCTCCCGGCGGCGGCTCCGCCCCTCTTCTGCATCCGGAGCCTCCCATGCCCCTCGTCCTCACCTCGGGCCCCGCGATCGAGCCGGTCTCGGTCGCCGAGGCGAAAGCCCACCTTCGCCTCGACGCCGCCTCAAGCGCCGAGGACGTGCTGATCGGCTCGCTGCTGCTGACCGCTCGGCTGCACATCGAGGCGGCGCTCGGCCTCGCGCTCATCACGCAGGGCTGGATGCAGACGCTCGACGCCTGGCCTTCGCATGACGCTTACGTCAACCTCGGCCTTCGCCCCGTGCAGGCCATCACCGCCGTTCGCGTGCGTGGTGCCGACAACAGCGCCGTGACGCTTCTGCCGACGCAATACCAGCTCGACGCCTCGTCGCTCCCCGCCCGCCTCGTCCGCCCCGGCAACGCCTTCTGGCCGCCACCGGGCAAGGCCGCGGCCGGCATCGAGATCGCCTTCACCGCCGGATTCGGCGCCGCCGCCACCGAAGTTCCCGCGCCGATCCGCCAGGCGCTGCTGATGCTCGCCGCGCACTGGTACGAGCACCGCGATCCGATCGAGATCGGCTCCGATGAGACGATCGTGCCCGCCGCCGTCTCGCAGCTGCTCGAGCCGTGGCGCCTGAAGCGGCTCTGACCGCATCCCTTTCCGTCGTCATCCCGGCGCAGATTTAGCTATCGGAATCATCGATGCCCTCCGCCCCTCCCTCGATCGGCGAGATGCGCCAGCTCGCGTCGCTCGAAGCCGCCACGCGCGTGCCCGACGAGGGCGGTGGCGCGACGCTCGCCTGGACTCACCTCGCGCACGTCTGGTGCGCCATCCGTCCGCGCTCCGGGGCGGAGGACCTCGCGTCCGATCGCCTCGTGCCGGCGCTCCGCCACGACGTGTGGATGCGCTGGCGCGACGGCGTCTCCCCCGACATGCGTCTCACCCTCGGCGACCGCGTGCTCGCCATCGCCGCCGTCATGGACCCGGACGGCCGCCGCCAATTCCTGCGCCTCACCTGCGAGGAGAAGAGCTGATGGACATCACCGTCCGCCTCGACGGCATCGGCTCCGGCGATACGTCTCGCCTCGCCCACCGCCTCGCCGCTCGGTCTCGCGCCGCTCGCCCGCACTCATTCCAGCCGCCCGACCCGAGCTCGTCCCCTCCCCCTGGCGGGGAGGGGTCAGGGGTGGGGGGAAGCCTCACGGGAGAGCTTCAGGATGCAGCGGCCTCGTCGCCCCCCTCTCCCAACGCGGAGGCCTGAGCCATGCCCTCCGCCAGCTTTGCCCTGCAGGCCGCGATCTTCGCGGCGCTCACCGCCGACGCCGGCCTCGCGGCGCTGCTCGGCTCGCCGCCACGGCTCTACGACGATGTTCCGCCGCGCCCGGCTTACCCTTACGTCACCTTCGGGCAGAGCACCGAGACCGATTGGTCGACCGGCAGCGATCCCGGCAGCGAGCACGTCCTCACGCTGCACGTCTGGTCGAAAGCCGCGGGGCGCAAGGAGGCGCAGGCGATCGCCGCCGCGATCCAATCCGCGCTGCACGACGCGGCGCTCTCACTCTCCGGCCACCGTCTGGTCAACCTGCGCCACGAGCACTCCGAAGCCCGCCGCGATCCCGACGGCGAGACGATCCACGGCCTCGTCCGCTTCCGCGCCGTGACAGAGCCGGCGTGAGACGTCTTCCCCTCCCCCTTGCGGGGAGGGGTCAGGGGTGGGGGTCGTCTCCAGGGCACTCACCGCATCCATCGCCACATCCGATAGAAAGCCCCATCCATGGCCGCCCAGAAAGGCAAGGACCTTCTCCTCAAGGTCGACAGCACCGGCGCCGGTGTCTTCACCACCGTCGCCGGGCTTCGCACGCGCTCGATCGCGTTCAACGCCGAGACGGTCGACGTCACGCATGCCGAGAGCACCGGCCAGTGGCGCGAGCTGCTCGCCGGAGCCGGCGCCAAGCACGCCCGCGTCTCCGGCGCCGGCATCTTCAAGGACGCCGCGTCCGACGCGCTGATCCGCGACTACGTCTTCAACGGCACCATCCGCGACTGGCAGATCGTCATCCCGGATTTCGGCACCGTCGCGGGCGCGTTCCAGGTCACCGCGCTCGACTTCTCCGGCCGTCACGACGGCGAGGTCGCCTTCGACCTGACGCTCGAATCCGCCGGCGCTCTCACCTTCACCGCGATCTGATCCTCCCTCTCCCCGCTCGCGGGGAGAGGGTCGGTGTGAGGGGCGGCCGCGCCCACCTACGGCTCGGGAGAGCAACATCATGGCCAACATCCATCGCGGCGAGATCGAGGGCGTCCTCGACGGCAAGCCCCATCGCCTCTGCCTCACCCTCGGCGCGCTCGCCGAATTGGAGAGCGCCTTCGGCGACGAGGACATGCTGGCGCTCGCCACGCGCTTCGAGAAGGGCCGTATCTCCGCCCGCGACGCGCAGCGTGTCATCGGCGCGGGCCTCAGGGGCGCCGGCCACGACATCGCCGACGCCGACGTCGCGCGCATGCGCTCCGACACCGGCGCCGCCGGCTTCATCGACATCGTCGCCCGCCTGCTCACCGCCACGTTCGGCGGCGGCTCCTCCGCCTCGTCCTCCTCCGCGCCGGAGGGCGCGCGCGGCCCTTTCCCTGGGGCGACGTGATGGCGCTCGGCCTCGGCCTCCTCGGCTTCTCTCCGGCGCATTTCTGGTCGCTGACGCCGAAGGAGCTCGAGGCCGCCATCTCGGGCCGCCTCGGCCGCAGCCGCACGCCCGCCGCCCTCACCCGCTCCGACCTCGCCGCCCTCATGAACCGCTTCCCAGATTGAACTCGGTCCTTCTGCCCTCCCCCTTGCGGGGAGGGGTCGGGGGTGGGGGTAAAACGCAGACTCTATCGCTTCGCGAGCGGGGCCCGCCCCGCACCCCGCCGGGAGGCGGAGCCTCCCGGACCCACCACTCTTTGTGAGCTGCCCATGCCCATCGAAACCACCGCCGACGAGACCTGGACCATCGACATCCAGGCCAACACCGCGCAGCTCGAGACCAGCCTCAAGTCGGCGACGTCCCTCGGGCGCGGCTTCTCCGCCTCGCTCGTCTCCGCCTTCGACGGCCTCGTCGCCAAGGGCAAGAGCCTCGGCGATGTGCTCAAATCGCTGGCGCTGCGGCTCTCCGACCTGGTGCTGAAAGCCGCGCTGAAGCCGCTCGACGGCCTGTTCAGCTCGATAATGCAGTCGGCGTTCTCCGGCTTCGGCTCGCTCGGCTCGCCGGCCGCATCGAGCGCCGCGCTGCCGATCCCGTTCGCTGCGGGCGGCGTCATCTCCTCGCCCGCCGGCTTCCCGCTCGGCAACGGCCGCTCCGGCATCGCGGGCGAAGCCGGCCCCGAGGCCATCATGCCGCTCACCCGCGGCCCCGATGGCCGCCTCGGCGTCTCCGTCACCGGCGCACAGCCCGGCCCCGTCATCACCTTTAACGTCACCGCCGCCGACGCCGATAGTTTCCGCCGCTCGGAATCCCAACTCGCCGCCATGCTCGCCCGCGCCGTCTCGCTGGGGCAGCGGAACCTCTAGCCTCCCTCTCCCCGCCCTTGCGGGGAGAGGGTCGGGGTGAGGGGCAGCAACAAGGGCTCCTTGAGGGCGGCCAGGAGAAACACCCCCAATGTCCTTCCACGAGACCCGCTTTCCCACCGCCATCTCGCGCAACGGCCAGGGCGGGCCGGAGCGGCGCACCGACGTCGTCGTGCTCGGCTCCGGCCACGAGGAGCGCAACGCCCGCTGGGCCGACAGCCGCCGCGCGTACAATGCCGGCTACGGCGTCAAATCGCTCGACGACCTCAACGCCGTCGTCGCGTTCTTCGAGGAGCGCCGCGGCCGTCTCACCGGCTTCCGCTGGCGCGATCCCGCCGACTGGAAATCCTGCGCGCCCTCCGCGACACCTTCGGCGCTCGACCAGGCGATCGGCACCGGCGACGGCGCGAACGCCACATTCCAGCTCGTCAAGACATACGGCTCTTCCTTCGCGCCCTACACGCGCGCCATCACCAAGCCGGTCGCCGGCACCGTGCGCGTCGCCGTCGCGGGCGTGGAGCAGGCAGCGGGCACCGCGTTCACCGCCGACACCACCACCGGCCGCGTCACCTTCCTCGCCGGGCACATCCCGCCATCAGGCGCCGCGATCAATGCCGGCTTCGAGTTCGACGTGCCCGTGCGCTTCGACACCGACAAGCTCGAGATCAACCTGCAGGGCTTCGCCCACGGCGCCATCCCCTCGATCCCCATCGTCGAGATCCGCGTGTGACCCGCCGCGAGCGCGACGCTTCTCCTCTCCCTTGGGGAGAGGGCCACAAGCACCTCGCCATCGTCTCGCGCCGACTTGGGTGAGGGGCTTGCCCTCCGCGAACGCCACACCAGTCGCAAGCCCCTCATCCGCCCTTTGGGCACCTTCTCCCCAAGGGAGAAGGAATGCGCGCGCTCACGCTCACTACGGTCGATGCCCCCATGAAACCCCTTCCCCCCGCTCTCGCCGCGCATCTCGCCACCGGCGCCACGACGCTCTGCTGGTGCTGGCGGCTGACGCGCCGCGACGGCACGCGCCAGGGTTTCACCGACCACGACCGCGATCTCGCCTTCGACGGCACCACGTTCGAGGCCGCCGCCGGCTTCACCGCCACCGACATCAAGGATGGCCTCGGCCTGGCCGTCGCGAACCTCGAGGTGACCGGCGCGCTTTCTTCGGAGCGCCTCGCCGAAGCCGACCTCGCCGCCGGGCTCTACGACGACGCGCGGGTCGAGATCTTCCGCGTCAACTGGCAGGACGCCGCCCAGCGCGTGCTGATGCGCTCGGGCTCGATCGGCGAGGTGCGCCGCACCGGCTCGACCTTCACCGCCGAGATCCGCGGCCTGGCGCACTATCTCAACCAACCGAAGGGCCGTCTCTTCCAGTACACCTGCGACGCCGACCTCGGCGACGCGCGCTGCACGATCGACCTCTCAGCGCCCACTCTGCGCGGCACTGGCATCGTCGCCGCCGTGCAGTCCCCGCGCCGCTTCACCGCCACCGGCCTCGACGGCTACGCCTCGCAGTGGTTCACGCGCGGCCTTTTGACCTTTACGTCAGGTGCGGCTCAGGGCCAGGCCATCGAGGTCAAGTCGCAGACGCTCGCCGCCGGCGCCGTCACCATCGAGCTGTGGCAGCCGGCCCGGCTTCCGCTCGTCACGGGCCAGACCTTCACGCTCACCGCCGGCTGCGACCGCCACATCGACACCTGCCGCGCCAAGTTCGCCAACACGATCAACTTCCGCGGCTTCCCCTCCATGCCCGGCAACGACGCCGTGACCCGGGTGGCGACGGCGAGGTGAAGCAACTCCCTCTCCCCGCCCTTGCGGGGAGAGGGTCGGGGTGAGGGGCGGCCTCAAACGACTGGCCTCACCAATATTGAGCCGCACATGCCCCCCATCTCCCGCCCCGCCATCGTCGCCGCCGCGCGCGCCTGGATCGGCACGCCCTATCACCACCAAGCCTCTCTCCGCGGCGTCGGTTGTGACTGCCTCGGACTGGTGCGCGGCGTCTGGCGCGACCTCTACGGCCAGGACGCCGAGGCGCCGCCGCCCTACTCGCGCGACTGGGCCGAGGCCACCGGCATCGAGACCATGCTCGCCGCCGCGGAGCGCCATCTCGTCCCCGTCGCTCCAGGAAAAGCGCAGCCCGGCGATGTGCTCGTCTTCCGGCTCCGCACGGGTTGTGTCGCCAAGCACGCCGCCATTCTCGCCACGGCCACGACGATGATCCACGCCAGCGAGGGCAGTCCTGCCGCCGAGGTGGCCGTCACCCCCTGGTGGCGCCGCCGCCTCGCCGCCGCCTTCGCGTTTCCCAGCACTTTCCCCTCCCCTTGACGGGGAGGGGTCAGGGGTGGGGTGAGCCACGCGGTCTCGCGCATTTTAGACCCCCACCCCCATCCCCTCCCCGCAAGGGGGAGGGGAGACACGCCGCCTCTTAGCTCCGGCGATTGCCCACTGCCCTACTCCCTACTCCCAACTCCCCCGGTTCCTCATGGCCACTCTCGCCCTCGCCGCCGCTGGTGCCGCCGCCGGCTCCGCGCTGCTGCCTACCGGCATCTCCATCCTCGGCGCCACGCTCTCCGGCGCCGCCATCGGCAGCCAGATCGGCGCGCTCGCTGGCCGCTACGTGGACCAGGCGCTGTTCGGCGCCTCGGGTGGCAGCCGCACCTACGAGGGTCCGCGCCTCTCCGACCTGCACGTCACGGCCTCGACGGAGGGCGCGGCCATCCCGCGCGTCTACGGCCGCGTGCGTCTCGGCGGTCAGGTGATCTGGGCGACCGACTTCGAGGAGGAGGTCATCTCCCGCTCGGCCGGGGGCGCCGCGAAGGGCCTCGGCGGCGGCGGCTCAGCCAAGAGCGTGGAGTACCGCTACTTCGCCAACTTCGCCGTCGCCGTCTCGGAGGGCGAGATCGGCGGCATCGGCCGCATCTGGGCCGACGGCAGCGAGATGGACCTCGCCGATGTCGTCTACCGCGTGCATCCCGGCGGCGAGGCCCAGCTCCCCGACAGCCTGATCGAAGCGCGCGAAGGCAGCGGCGACGCGCCCGCCTATCGCGGCACCGCCTACGTCGTCTTCGAGCGCCTGCCGCTTGCCGCATACGGCAACCGCATCCCGCAGCTCTCGTTCGAGGTCTTCCGGCCGGTCGACGATTTCGCCGGCAAGGTGCGCGGTGTCGTGCTCATCCCCGGCTCGGGCGAGTTCGTCTACGCCACCGAGCCCGTCTCGCAGCGCGCCATCGACGCCTCGACAGCGAGCGAGAACGTGCACACGCGCAGCGGTGCCACCGACCTCGCCGTCGCGCTCGACCAGATGCAGGCGGCGCTGCCCTCGCTCACCTCGGTGTCGCTTGTCTCGAGCTGGTTCGGCGACGACCTGCGCGCGGGCTCGTGCAGAATCGAGCCGCGCGTCGAGACCGCGAGCAAGACGACGACGCCGCTGACCTGGAGCGCTGGCGGCCTCTCCCGCGCGCAGGCGCGTCTCGTCTCGCAACGCGACGGCCGCCCCGCCTACGGCGGCACGCCGTCCGACGAGACCGTCGTCGCCGCCATCCAGGAGCTCAAGGGCCGCGGTCTTTCCGTGACCCTGACGCCCTTCATCCTGATGGACGTGCCGGAGAGCAACACGCTCGCCAGCCCCTACGGCGGCGCGTCCCAGCCCGCCTATCCCTGGCGCGGCCGCATCACCGTCTCACCCGCCGCCGGCCAGCCCGGCTCGCCCGACAAGACCGCCGCCGCCGCTTCACAGATCTCCGCCTTTGTCGGCACGGCCACCGCCGCGCACTTCTCTCTCTCCGGCGGCGCCGTCGTCTACTCCGGCCCAGCCGAGTGGTCGTTCCGCCGCTTCGTCCTGCACCACGCCTTCCTGGCAAAGGCGGCTGGCGGCGTCGACGCCTTCGTCATCGGCTCGGAGCTGCGCGGGCTCACACAGGTCCGCTCCGGCGCCGCGACCTATCCATTCGTCGCCGCGCTGATGGCCATCGCCGCCGAGGTGAAGGCGATTCTCGGCCCCGCGACCAAGGTCCTCTACGCCGCCGACTGGTCGGAGTATTTCGGCCACCAGCCGCAGGACGGCACCGGCGATGTCACTTTCCACCTCGACCCGCTGTGGGCGTCGCCCGCCATCGACGCCATCGGCATCGACGCCTACTGGCCGCTGGCCGACTGGCGCGACGGCTCCGGCCACCTCGACGCCATTGCCGGCGCGCGCTCGCCCTACGACCTCGAATACCTGCGCGCCAACGTGTCCGGTGGCGAGGGCTACGACTGGTATTACGCGAGCCAGGCCGACCGCGACGCGCAGGCTCGCACGCCGATCACCGACGGCGCCGGCAAACCGTGGCTCTGGCGCTTCAAGGATATCCGCTCGTGGTGGCAGAACGTCCATTACGACCGGCCCGGCGGCGTCGAGAGCGCCACGCCCACGGCCTGGATTCCGCAGTCGAAGCCGTTCTGGCTGATGGAGATCGGCTGTCCCGCGGTCGACAAGGGCGCCAACCAGCCGAACGTGTTCGTCGACCCGAAGAGCACCGAATCCGCCCTGCCACACTATTCACGCGGCACGCGCGACGACCTCGCGCAGCGGCAATACCTGCGGGCTCTGATCGAGGCCTACGACCCTGCATCACCCGGCTACGTCGCCGGCCTCAATCCCGTCTCGGCGATCACCGGCCAGCGCATGCTCGACACGTCCCGCGTGCACGTCTACGCCTGGGACGCGCGGCCTTATCCGGCGTTCCCGCTCGACACCGCGACGTGGGGCGACGGCGACAACTGGCGGCTCGGCCACTGGCTCAACGGCCGCCTCGCCGGAGCGCCACTCGCCGAGACGATGGCGCGGCTGCTCGCGGATTTCGGCTTCTCCGAATTCGACGCCTCGGGGCTCGCCGGCACGGTGCCGGGCTTCGTCATCGACCGCGTGATGAGCGCGCGCGAGGCCATCCAGCCGCTCGAGCTCGCCTACTTCTTCGACAGCGTCGAGACCGGTGGCGCCATCCACTTCCGTCCTCGCGGCGCCAGCGGCCTCGCCGCCACGCTCGGCTCGCGGGATCTCGTCGAGACGCGGCCTGGCGCCTCCCTCCTCTCGCTCACGCGCGGGCAGGAGACCGAGCTGCCCGCGTCGGCCAAGGTCACCTACATCGCCGCCAGCGGCGACTACCGCCAATCTGTCGCCGAGGCCCGCCGCCTCAGCGGGGCGAGCGGGCGCGTGGCGGAAGCCCGGCTGCCGCTGGTGCTCGACGCCGACCAGGCCGCGGCGCTGGCCGAGACGTGGCTTTACGAGACGTGGGCGGCGCGCGAGCGCGCTTCCTTCGAGGTGCCGCCGAGCCTCATCGCGCTCGAGCCCGGCGATGTCGTCGAGGTCACCGCCACGGACGGATCCCTCAGCCTCGCTCGAATAAGCTCCGTGGGCGACCACGGCGCGCGCGAGATCGAGGCGCTGGCCATCGACCCGAGCGTCTATGCCTTCACGCCCGCCCGCGACCGCGCGGGCACAGTGGCGCCTCCGACGCTCGCCGGGCTGCCGACGGTCGAGCTGCTCGACCTGCCGCTGATCGAGAGCGGCGCGCCCGGGCATGCGGCCTACATGGCGGCGGCGCAGTCGCCGTGGCCGAGCGGCGGCGTCGCGCTCTACGGCTCGCCGGAGGCGTCCGGGTATAGCTTGCGCGCGGTCGCCACGGCGCCGGCCGTGCTCGGCGTGACGCTCGACGATCTCGCCGCCGGCCCCATCAGCCGGCCCGACCTCGGCACCAGGATCCGCGTCACCGTCAGCGGCGCGCTCACCTCCGTCACGCGCACGCAGCTCCTCGCCGGCCTCAACGCGGCGGCCATCCGCGGCGCCTCGGGCGAGTGGGAGGTGCTGCAGTTCGAAACCGCCCAGCTTGTCGGGCCGTCGACGTACGAGCTCTCCGGCCTGCTGCGCGGCCAGCTGGGCACCGAGGCCGCCATGTCCGCCGGCGCTCCGGCCGGCGCGCGCTTCGTCCTGCTCGACGGCTCACTCGCCCGCGTTGACCTCTCGCCCGGCGAGATCCGCCTGCCCTACCAGTGGCGCTTCGGCCCCGCGAGCCGCGACATCGGCAGCTCCTACTACGCTCAAGAGGCGCACACCTTCGCCGGCATCGGCTTGCGCCCCTACGCCCCCGTGCATATCCGCGCCAGCCGGAGCGGCGGCGACGTCGCGCTCACCTGGGTGCGGCGCACGCGATCCGGCGGCGACAGCTGGGACACGCCCGACGTGCCGCTCGCAGAGGAGAGCGAGCGCTACGAGGTCGACATCCTCGACGGCGCGACCGTCAAGCGCACCATCGCCACCTCGAGCCCCACCGCCCTCTACTCCGCCACCGACCAGCTCGCCGACTTCGGCGCCCCCCAGCCCTCGCTCGCGGTGCGCATTACGCAGCTCTCCGCCAGCTTCGGCCGCGGCAGCGCCGCCATCGCGACGGTGTGAGACCAAGCGAGCAATCCGAGGTACCCATGCACCAGCCCCCCTGGCTCGCCCCCGCGTGGGCCGAGCTCGGCCAGCGCGAGATCGCCGGCTCCGCCGACAACGCGCGCATCGTCGCGATGTACCGCGAGGCGGGCCACCCGGAGATCGCGCAAGACGAGACGGCCTGGTGCGCCGCATTCCTGGGTGCCTGCCTGTCGCGGGCCGGCATCCGCGGCACGCAATCGCTCATGGCGCGCTCGTATCTCACCTGGGGCTCGGCGCTCGACGAGGGCCGCCCCGGAGCGGTCGCCGTGCTGTCACGCGGCAGCGACCCGTCCCTCGGCCACGTCGGCTTCCTCGTCGGCGAGTGCGATGAGGGGCTCGTGCTGCTCGGCGGCAACCAGGGCGACGCCGTTTCCGTCGCCATCTTCGACCGCGCGCGGCTCCTCGGCCTGCGCTGGCCGCCGGAGCCCGCCCCGGCCGGGCCGGTCGACGCGACGGGCGTCTTCGAGACCGCGCTCGCCCACGTGCTGGAGATGGAAGGCGGCTACGACGACGATCCCGCCGATCCCGGCGGCCCGACCAACCGCGGCATCACCCTCGCCGATCTCGCGCGCATCCGCGGCACCAGCGTCGCCACCAACACCCGCGACGCGCTGCTGCGCGATCTCAAGCAGATCTCTGACGAGGAGGTGCGCCGCATCTACCTCGATCTCTACTGGCGTCCTTCGCACGCCGGTCGCCTTCTGCCGTCGCTGGCCGTCATGCACTTCGACGCCGCCGTCAACCAGGGCGTGGGCACGGCCGCGCGCATGCTGCAGGAGGCGCTCGGCGTTTCCATCGACGGCGATATCGGACCCGACACGCTCGCCGCCGCCGGGCGCCCCGGCGCGTCCGCCGCGCTCCCCCGGTACGCCGAAATCCGCCGCCGCCGGTACCGCTCGCTTGCCACCTTCGCCCGCTTCGGCCGCGGCTGGCTCAACCGCGTCGACGCCACGCTCCGGCTCGCGACCTCGCTCGAACCGCAACCGAAAGGCCCGATCCCCATGACCACGAACGACACCAGCAACGACCTCCCCGCCCCGGACACCGCCGCTTCCCCCGAGCCCAAGTGGTGGGGCGACTCGATGACCGTCTGGGGCACGCTCATCACGGCCGCGGCGACGGTCCTTCCGGCCTTCGGCCCGCTGATCGGGCTGAAGATCTCGGCCGACACGGTGCACCAGATCGGCACCCAGACCGTCGAGGTGGTGCAGGCCGCCGCCGGGCTCATCGGCACGCTGCTGGCGCTCTACGGCCGCACGCGCGCCACCCAGCCGCTCGTCCGCCGCGAGCTGTCACTGAAGCTCTGAACACGCGCCTCGCCACCCTCCCGCCGCCTCCGCACGCGAGCCTGCCGCTCTCTCCCGAGGGTGGCAGGCTCGCCCTTTTTGCGTTTTTTGACCTGCCGATGCAACTTTCGATCGTGGTCGCCATGGGGGAAAGTAGCGATTGCCCGTAAACCGCCACACTGAGTGCTGATATGAGCTAAGTATAACGTGAACTGCGGAAGGAATACAAAAATGGTTGAGGTTGGCGAGGTGCTCAAAGAATATGAATTTCGCGTTTCCACACTCCGCTATACGGTCAAGGGTCGGGTGACGAAGTTCGTGACAAGCACGGGCTCCGAGCAGTACCAGTGGACGATCAGCCATCACTACAGACCGTCGATTGCAGCGGGAGTGTACTACCCAAGCAAAACGACGTTCTCAACTTTCGAAGATGCAGAGGCCAGCCTGAGAGGCTATGCGGGTACATTCGTTCCTAACATTGAGGTTGTTGAGAACGAGTACTATTGACGCGATCTGATCAGGCGCGGTCTTAGGAGGTATGGAGGAGCCGTGCGCGCCCTAGTCGTCGAGGATGATCGCGATCTCAACCGCCAGCTCGCCACCGCGCTCACAGAAGGCGGCTTCGCCGTCGATTCCGCGTTCGACGGCGAGGAAGGCTACTTCCTCGGCGATACCGAGCCGTACGATGTCATCATTCTCGACATCGGCCTGCCGAAGATGGACGGCATCTCCATCCTCGAACAGTGGCGCCGCTCGGACCGCAAGATGCCGGTCATCATCCTCACCGCGCGCGACCGCTGGAGCGACAAGGTGGCGGGCATGGACGCCGGGGCCGACGACTACCTGGCCAAGCCCTTCCACATGGAGGAGCTGCTCGCCCGCGTCCGCGCCCAGGTGCGCCGCGCCTCAGGCCACGCCCGCAGCGAGATCGAGTGCGGCCCGCTGCGCCTCGACACGCGGACGGCGCGCGTGACGTGCGACGGCCAGCAGATCAAGCTCACCTCGCACGAGTATCGCCTGCTCGCCTACCTGATGCATCACAACAAGAGGGTGGTCTCGCGCACCGAGCTGGTCGAGCATCTCTACGAGCAGGACTTCGACCGCGACTCCAACACCATCGAGGTGTTCATCGGTCGCCTGCGCAAGAAGATCCCGGCCGACCTCATCCAGACCGTGCGCGGGCTCGGCTACCGCATGAGCCACGAGAGCGATGAAGCGAAGCCGCCGAAGACCTGAGCACCGCGCCCCATGCCGCGAATGATGCCGCGTTTGAGGGGCCAGCCGTCATGAGGATCAACTCCCTCGCCTTCCGCTTGTTCGCGACGGCCGCCACCTGGGCGCTGGTCGCCTTGCCTCTCGCCGGCCTGCTCATCTACTCGCTCTATCAGGACGACGTGCAGGCGAGCTTCGACGGCAACATGCGCAAGCTCGTCACGGCGATCAACGTCGACAGCATTCCTCCCAACGTCTCCGAGCCGATCCCACCGACCAACCGCTACGAGCCGCTGTTCGAGGTCCCTCAGTCGGGCTGGTACTGGCAGATCAAGCCGGTCGACCACACGCCCGGCCACCGTCTCGCGTCGGCATCGCTCGGGGGAGCCGTGCTTCCCTCTCCCTACAACGACAAGGTGGACGCCGACCCACAGACCGGCATGCGGTGGATGAACGTCACCGGTCCCGCCGGCGAGCCGATCCGCATCGTCGAGATCATCGACAGCGTCGGCGACGACGACGACGCCAACGCGCCACGCTACTCGATCATCGTCGGCGCCCCTCTCGACTGGCTCGAGCACACCGTCTCCAAGTTCCGCAACCGGCTCGCCATCGCGCTGACGCTCGCCGGCGTCGGCTTCGTTGCCGTCACCCTGTTCCAGGTCCGCTTCGGCCTGCTGCCGCTTCGACAGATCGAGCGCGGTCTCGCCGCCATCCGCTCAGGCGACGCGGCCCGCCTCGAGGGCGTGCTGCCGGCCGAGATCGAGCCGCTGCAGCACGAGCTCAACGCGCTGATCCAGTCCAACGAGGAGATCGTCGAGCGCGCGCGCACGCAGGTCGGCAATCTCGCGCACGCGCTCAAAACGCCGCTCGCGGTCATCGTCAACGAGGCGCGCGAGGAGAAGAGCCCGGCCGCGGCCAAGGTGGCCGAGCAGGCGGGCCTGATGCGCGACCAGATCAATCTCTATCTGGACCGGGCCCGCATGGCGGCGCGCGCGGGCGCGGTCGGGCGCGTGACGCCGGTGCTGCCGGTCGTCGAGCCGCTGGTGCGGACGCTCGAGCGCATCCACCGCGACAAGGAGATCAAGATCCACGTCTCGTGCAGCCCCGGAGAGCGCTTCCAGGGCGAGAAACAGGATCTCGAGGAGATGCTGGGCAACCTGCTCGACAATGCCTGCAAGTGGGCCTCCACCGCCGTCTGGCTCACCGTGGGACCCGGCGCGCCGGCCGTGCGGGGCAGCCCGCGCCGTCTCCTGCTCACCGTGGAGGACGATGGGCCCGGGCTGTCGTCGGAGCAGCGCGCCAAGCTCGGCAAGCGCGGCCTCCGTCTCGACGAGACCAAGCCCGGCTCCGGCCTCGGCCTCTCCATTGTCACCGACCTCGCTCAATCCTATCGCGGCGGGCTCGAGCTCGCGGCCTCGGAGCGCGGGGGGCTCTGCGCCCGGCTCACCCTGCCCTCGGCGGCTTGACGGAACAACCTGCCGCTGATGCCGCTCCGCCACACCGGATGAAATCGGGTCGAATTTCCGCCGGAATCATCGTGGAATCCCGTTGTCCAATAGACGGCCGATTCGGCCGTGGACAGATCGGACCGGCGCGCTCGCCGGAACCTCTCGGGGGACACAATGCGCACCCTGCGCCTCGTCTGCATTCCGCTTCTCATGCTGCCGCTGCTGGCCGGCTGCGCCAACAACCAGGAAGGCGGCACGCTGGCCGGCGCCGTCGCCGGCGGCCTCATCGGCAATTCCTTCGGCAAGGGCAACGGCAAGGTGCTGGCAACCGTAGCGGGCGCCGTGGTCGGCGGCGTCATCGGCAGCGAGATCGGCCGCAAGCTCGACCAGCGCGACCGCATGCTGGCCCGCCAGGCGGAGATGGACGCGCTCGAGCGCGGCGAATCCGGCCGCTCCTACCGCTGGCGAAACCCGGACAACGGACGTTACGGCGAGGTCGTCCCCAGCCGGGCCTACCGCCGCGGTCCGCAGGATTGCCGCGACTACACCCACACCGTCTACATCGACGGACACCCCGAGGCGATGCGCGGCACGGCCTGCCGCAACCCGGACGGCACGTGGTCCAACGTCGGCTGAAGCAGTGGGTGCCATTCGCTCCGTGAAGGGACCCAGGCATGGCGGACGACGAGAAGCTGCTCGAGGGGGTCGAGTTCTCGCCGCGCAAGCGCCACCTGCGGGACTGGGGCGACAAGGTCTTCCGCTACTGCACCTTCGATGACATCGACCACGACGGCTGCAGCTTCGACGGCGCCATGATCCACTGCACGCTGCGGCGGGTGACCCTCTATTGGGGCTTCTTCAACACGGCGACGCTGCAGAGCGTCGAGTTCGAGGACTGTGTGTTCCCCGGCACGTCGTTCCGGGGCTGCACCTTCACGGATTGCACGTTCACCCGCTGCCGCTTCATTCTCGACAACCTCGGCGGCTCGTGCACGATCGACGGCTGCGTGCTGACCGGTTGCGTCTTCCGGAACTGCACGTTCGAGCACCGCAAAGCCGCCGCCGAGGAGGCCGCGCCCGAGCGCGAAGGCAAGTCCCGGCGCAAGCTGCCCAAGTATCTGGTCCAGTCGCAGCGCCCGCCGCAAACGATCTTCGCGAGCAATCGCATCCACGAGTGCCGGCAGGTCGGCTGCCGGGGGCTGTTCGACGTCGAGGGGCTCTGAAGGAACGGCGGAGGCGGCTCAGCGGCCGCCCTTGGTGCTCTTCTCGTCCTGCGGCCCCGACGGCGGCGCGACAGTCGGCTTCGAGCTCTGCATGAACGTCCGGCCGCCGGTCAGCTCGGTCGTGGTGAGCTGGCACGACTTGCTCTTGTCGAGCAGAACGAACGCCGGATTGGGACGGTCGATGAACTCTGCTCGTGAGATCTTACCGTCCCGGTTGGCGTCGAAATAGCGGAAGTCCGCAGTCTCGAACATGCGATCGGTGCGAATTATGGTGGCGTACTCGGTCTCATCGAGCATCCCGTCGCGGTTGGCGTCGGCCGCGTCGAACAGCTCCGCGGCATAGGCTTTCCACTCGTCACAGGTGACGATGCCGTCCTTGTTGCGGTCCCAAGTGCCTGCGGCGGCGAGAAAAACTCGATCGATCTCGGAAACGGAGGTGCCGCCGAAGGGATTCACCGGCGTGCTGCATCCGGCGAGCAGCAGCAGGCTCAATCCGCACCCGAGCCGCCCCGCTGCTCCAACCCGCCGTGTCATGATCATGCCCCCGCACCGATCGGCCGCGCCGTCTCGCCGGCAGGCGGTGATTCCCGCCTTCCCTCAGATGACGATGCGTCGCGGCCGGGGCGGGAGCAAGGCAGCTTCCGCTTTATCCATAGGCAACGCGCCTCGCGGAGAGGCAAAAAAGGCAGGGCGGGCCCGATCTCGAGCCCGCCCGAACCCGTGTCGATAGGCTCAGTCGATGCAGTCGTAGTACCGCATCCGCCAGTAGCGGCTTCCGGTCTCCTGCCACATCCGCCAGTAGTAGCCGCAGCCGCCACCATTGTAATAGTAGTAGCCGCTGTAGAGCGGCACGACGCCGTAGCCCCAGCCGCGAGAGCGGTAGTGATGGTGCGGCTTGCCGCTGTAGAGCTTGTAGCCGCCTCCACCGCCGCCCTTGAACTTGTAGGCGCCGAACGATTTCACGCCGCCGCCGCCGCCGAACGACTTGCCGCCACCGCCGAACGACTTGACGCCGCCGCCGTGGTGACCGCCCTTGGCCTCAGCCGGGGCCGCTCCAGGCACGAGCATCGCGGCCGCTACGGCCGCAACCGCTGCGATGAGTATGTTGCGCATCTGGCTCTCTCCTCTTCGGGGCCGTGTCCGGCTTCCCGGCCGGATCTGCCCGTTGCAACTAGAATATAACGTTGCTGGGCATGAAGACCGTCGGTCGTCCGTTGAGAAGAGTTCTACCCTGGCATGCGAAATTCGGGGCACAAAAAAAAGCCTCCCGAATGCGCGAGGGCTCGCGTTTCGGGAGGCAGCCTCTCCGGGCGGCGCCCCTGTTTCGAGGGGTGGGGGAAGGAGGAGGCCCGCCGCGCGGAGGTATTCCGAAGTCAGCGGCTCAGTCGCCGATGCACGCGTAGTAGCGCCACTTGTAGGACTTGAGGCCGGTGGCCAGATAGCGGTTCCACAGCCAGCCGCAGCCCGTGCGATAGGAGCTGACGTAGACCGTTGGACCGACGAAGAAGTGACGGTGATGCTTGAAGTGGTGGCCGCCCTTGCAGCAGCCGCCCTTGGCGTCCGCCACGGAGCTGGCGCCCATCAGGCCGATCGCGGCAACGGCGGCCGCGGCCAGAATGCTCTTCGAGTTGCTCATGATCATCTTTCCTCTGGTTCTGTTTGCTGCCGCCGCCGCCCGGACCGGGCAGGCGGCGGGTCCGTCGCCAGCGCGTCCGGGGGTGCACGGCCGGCAACATCCGTACGGTGCCAGAGCCGCCGCCGTGGCGCTGTTACCCAGGGAACTCGGGCCTGAAGCACCGCGTGCGCGCGGCCGCCATCCGGGATAAGATCGAGGTCCCGCCGACATCCCGAGAGGAGCCAACGATGCATCGCGTCCCGCGCTTCCCCGCCGCCATCGCCGCGCTTGCCGCCGTCCTCGCCATGACCGGCCCCGCGACGGCGAAGACCTGCAAGGCCGAGGTCTCGGCCAAGGGCCTCGCAACGGTCGCAGGCGGCGATGCCCGCCGCGAAGCTCGGGCCAGGAGCAGCGCGCTCGCCAAGTGGCGGTCGGTTGCGAACGCGAAGTACGGCCTCGCCTACCGGTTCTGGTCGCGTGCCGACGCCAAGAAGATCGACTGCCACAAGGGCAAGGAGGTCACCCGCTGCACGGTCAGCGGCAAGCCCTGCCGGCTCCTCTGAGCGAGCCCGGCGAGCGGCCTTGCGACGGACACGATGGACGGCTACCTCGCAGCAGTGCGGTGATCCGGTCATCGCTTCGCCGTGCTATGCCGTGCGGCGCATCCCTTGCCAACCCGAGCCATCCGATCATGCCGCGACTGCACCTTGTGCTCTCCGCCTTTCTCGCCGTCCTGGCGACCGCCTTCGCCGGGCTCCCCGCCGCCGAGGCGCAAAGAAAGCCGCCCCCGTCGCGCGAGGTGGCGCAATACTCGTTCGCGCCGATCGTGCGCCAGGTAACGCCGGCGGTCGTCAACGTCTATGTCCGCACCCGGGTGCAGACCTTCGTCTCGCCCTTCGCCGACGATCCGCTCTTCGGGCGCTTTTTCGGCGAGCGCTTCGGCATGCCGCAAGAACGCGTCCAATCCTCGCTCGGCTCCGGCGTGATCGTCAGTCCTGACGGCGTCATCGTCACCAACACGCACGTGGTGAAGGCGCGGGGCGCAACCGAGATCCGCATCGCACTCTCCGACAAGCGCGAATTCGATGCCAAGGTCATTCTTCAGGACGACAAGAGCGACATCGCCGTGCTCAAGATCGAGGGTGGCGACGGGCGCTTCCCGACAATCGATATCGAGGACAGCGACAGCCTCGAGGTCGGCGACCTGGTGCTGGCGGTCGGCAACCCGTTCGGCGTCGGCCAGACCGTCACCAGCGGCATCGTCTCGGCACTCGCCCGGACCGAGATCGGCAGCTCGGATTCGCAGGTCTTCATCCAGACCGACGCAGCCATCAATCCGGGCAACTCGGGCGGCGCCCTGGTCGACATGAGCGGCAGGCTGGTCGGGATCAACACCGCCATTTTCTCGCGCTCGGGCGGCTCGCACGGCATCGGCTTCGCTATCCCGTCCAATCTCGTCCGCCTCTACGTCACCAGCGCCATCACCGGCCGCAAGGTCGAGAGGCCCTGGCTCGGCGCCAAGCTGGAAGCCGTCACCCGCGATGTGGCCGAAGGGCTCGGCCTCGACCGCGTCACCGGCGCACTGGTGTCGCGGGTCCTCGACCGAGGACCGGCGGCCGGGGCAGGACTACAGCCGGGAGACGTCATCATGCGCGTCGACGGCTTCGAGGTGACGGATACCCGGTCCGTGCTCTACCGCCTGACCACGCGCGGCGTGGGCAACGTGTCGGCGATCGAAGTGTTCCGAAAGGGCAAGCTGACGACGGTCAACCTGCCGCTCAAGCCGGCGCCGAAGCCGGGCCCTGGCGACATCAAGGAGCTTTCCGGCAATCATCCTCTCGATGGCGCGCGCGTGGCGGCCCTGTCCGCCGGGATCGCCGACGAGCTCGGGCTCGACGAGGCCAGCGGCGTCGTCGTCCTCGATGTCAAGCCCGGCTCGATCGCGGCCAACCTCGGTTTCAAGGCGGGTGACCTCGTGATGCAGATCGGCGACACTCAAATAACCTCGCTCGGCGAGCTCGACCGCGCCGTCGCCCGGCGCCAGCGCCTCTGGCAGATGTCGGTGAAGCGCGGCGACCGGGTCCTCCAGCTGCAGGTTCCAGGGTAGCGCCGATGGGCCTCAGGCTGCGCTCCGACATCTGGGTCAAGGCCTACATCCGGCTCTGCGGCTCGACGGGGACCATGGCGGCCGTCGTTCGCCACGGAGACGACGACGCCGGCGCCATCTTCATCAAGGTCAATCGTCTCGACGGCACGTGCGCCCTCTTCGGGCCTGCGCCGGCCGGCCTGGACGAGGCCGACCGGGACCGCCAGTGGGTTCCGATCCTCGACGGCGGGACGCCGGAAGCCGACGTCGACGCGCGTCTTGCGCGCGAGGCGGACTTCGATGGCGACCTTTGGATCGTCGAGATCGAGGCTCGCGACGGCCGGCATCATCTCGATGACTGGCTGGCTCCACGCGGGTGACGCCCGGAGCCTTTCCGACCCGGAAGCGCGCTTGCCGCGGCGCCTGTTGCCGATGGACCACGTTTTGCGTCGCTCGCGGGCCTCACCGGGTTGCTACGCGGCCGGAGCGTTAACCTTTCGTTAACCGATGCAGCCGCCCAATCGGGTGGTCTGATCAATCCGACGGTTCGCATCAGAATCGGCCGCGGAAATGCCTCGGGAGGAGGCGGCAGACCCGACCCTGTGGAGGCACGAATGGCCCATATCGTCGAGTTCCGTCCCCCGAGCAACCGCAGCGAGCGCCGGCCGAGAGCCGACGCGCCTGCCGCGGCCGAGATCATCCTCTTCCCCGGCGTGCGCTACGAGCGCTGGGGCGACAGCCCGGCGCAAGCCGCGAAGCGGCGCAAGCGCGACACGCTCGAGCTGGCGGACTGAGGTCTCCCGCGGGCTATCTCTGGGGCGCGCAGACCGCGCGCTTCAGCTCGGCCTCGTCGCGAGATCTATAGGCGATGCCGCGGTCCGGCGCCCTGACGACGGCGATGCCCTGGCTGGTCGCAATCGGAAGTGTCGTCTGCCGCTCGCCAGTCTGGCCGCGCGCTTCCGGGCTGACGCCGGTAAAGCGCTCGTCTGACGTCACGAGCAGCAGCGACAGATCGGTCCGGCGCCCGTCGGCTCCCGCCGCGACGTAGAAGTTGTCGCCCTCGCTCGAATAGAGCGCCAGGGTCCAGCCTTTCCCCGGCAAGCTGACTTTCAATGCGACGGGCGTTCGCGCGGCCTCGAAGCGGCAGAGGGCATAGCGCGCATCGGCACCCAGGAACGGCAACGGCTGCGTGTCCGGCGCCAGCGGCGGCAGCACGTGCATCGTATTGGCCTGCAACTGCTTGAGGCGTGCGTAAGCCGTCGTCGTGGTCAGCGACGGGGCGGCGAGCGTCGCCAGGATATGCAGAATGGACAGCGAGATGACCGCAATCGCAGCGATGCGCCAGCTAATTCTTGGAAGTGACGGGAGACGCATCAGCGGCACCCCGTCTTCATGATCGTCGGCATGATCGCGGGGTCTATCCCCGAGCCGGTCGTCGTCGCGGTGCGCTTCAGATCGACCAGCGTCAGCACGAGCGAGAGGCGTCCGGCGCCGCCGGTCGGCAGCCAGTTCGCGGGCCTGGCGTCGCGGGCGAGTGAGACGGCGAAGGTCCCATCCGGCTCGAGCGCGATGGTATCGCTGGTGAAGGCGAAGCGCTGCGCCGCATTCTGGATGAGGCGCCCGCGATCGTCGAACACGGAAAGGCTCCACCACGCGGCCGGGAACTCGCGTCCCTCGACGACGTACTGACAGGACGAGTGCAGCGGCTGTCCGTCGCCATCGGTCCGCGCCACGAAGGTGCGCGCCATCTCGGTCGAGAGCGGCAGCGTGCCGGCCCTCGCGAAGTGGGCGCGCGTATAGGGATCGGCGCTCGGCTGGGCGGCCGCCCTCCAGCCGACCCAGGGGCCGAAGCGCTCGGTTGTGAGACGCGAGCCGGCCTCCACCATGTACCAGCTCGAGCCGAGCCCGCCGATCAGCACGATGCCCGCGAAGAGGGCCCAGTCGCCGGCCCTGTAGACCAGGGCGGCGGCGCGCTTTCGCAATCTGTGGAGCGCGAGCTGCATCTCAGTTCCTGGCTGCTCGCGGGGCTTCGGCACGGCGATCGCGCGGCGGGGCCGGCACCTTTTCCGGCTGGGCGGGCGCGGATGGCGCGGCGGGCGGGCCCGGAGGCGCCGGCTGGACAGCCGGCTGCGGCGAAGCCTCGGGGGCCTCGGACATGCGGCGCATGGCCTGCGCCAGCTTCTTCAACGCGTCGCGCATCGGCTCCGGCATCAGGCTCGACGACTTGCGCTTGTCGCCGCCGGCTTGGCCCGCCTCGGCCGTCCTGGCCTCCGCGGCCCGGCTCTGCTGCTCCTCGATCTGACGCGGGTGCAACGGCAGGCCAGGGATCTGCGGGATATTCATGTCCTGGTGGGCGAGCATCATGAAGCTGTGCCAAATGGGCGCCGCCTGATGGCCGCCCGTGGTGCCTCCCGACATCGGTCTGTTGTCGTCATTGCCGATCCAGACGCTGGCCACGTACTTGCCGGTGAAGCCGACAAACCAAGCGTCCGTCGGACCGGTGCTGGTGCCCGTCTTGCCGACGGCGGTCGTGAAGTCAAGGCTGGCGGCCTTGGCCGTACCCTCGCTCACCACCTTCTCCAGCATCTGGTTCATCTGCTCGGCGACCCTGCGGCTCATCACCTGCGGAGCCTCGGGCTCGTCGCGCTCGCGGCTGTAGACCACCTCGCCCTTGGAGTTGACGAGCTCCAGGATGCCGTACGGCTTGGCCAGCTTGCCGCCGTTGGCGAACGTCGCGACGCCGCCGGTGTGCTCCAGCGGCGTGATGCCATAGTCGCCCAGCGCCATCGAGCAGGTCTTTCTTATTCCCTTGATGCCGAGCCTCTGGGTCATCTCGATGACGTTCTCGCGGCCGACGGCGAACGAAAGCTCGGCGGCGACGGTGTTCAGCGACTTGGCCAGCGCCATCCACAACGGCAGCGAGCCGCCGCCGCCATGGCCGCCACCATAATTCTGCGGATGCCAGTTGCCGCACGAGCGCGACGAATCCCGAACGGTCGTATTCGGCTTGTATCCGAGCTTCTCGAGCGCCGACGCATAGACATAGATCTTGAACGACGAGCCCGGCTGGCGGCGGCCATGCGTGGCGCGGTTGAACTGGCTCTCGCCGTAGTCGATGCCGCCGGCGATGGCCCGAACGGCTCCGTCCGGCTCCATGGCGACGATGGCGCCCGAATTGTAGCGATAGCTGCGGCCCTGCTGTCGAACGTTGGTTGTCAGCACCTCGTCGGCCGCCTTCTGCAGCGACATGTCGACCGTGGTGCGCGCCGTGAGCACGTACTGGTTCTTGCCATCCGCGATGCGCTGTACCTCCTCGAATGCCCAGTCGAGGAACCAGTCGGGGCTCGACGTCGCCCTGGCCTCGACTATCCTCGCCGGATGGAGACGAGCGGCGTGGATCTGGCCGGGCGAGTAGAAGCCTGCCTCGACGAGGTTCGAGAGCACATCGTTGGCGCGGGCGCGCGCGGCCGGAAGGTTGACGTGGGGCGCGTACTTCGTCGGAGCCTTGAACAGGCCGGCGAGGATGGCCGCCTCGGCGAGGGTCACCTCGCGCACGGAGTGGCCGAAGTAGAACTGCGAGGCTGCCTCGACGCCGAAGGCACCGCCGCCCATGTAGGCGCGGTCGAAGTACATCTTCAGGATCTGGCGCTTGGTGAAGCGGGACTCGAGCAGGAAGGCGAGGAAGACCTCCTTGATCTTGCGCTGCAGCGAGCGCTCGGAGGAGAGGAACAGGTTCTTCGCCAGCTGCTGGGTCAGCGTCGAGCCGCCCTGCACGGTCGCACCGGCCTGCGCGTTGGTGACGAGCGCGCGCGCGGTGCCGATGAGGTCGATGCCGAAGTGCTCGTAGAAGCGCCGGTCCTCGGTGGCGAGCGTCGCCTTGACCAGATGATCGGGGATCTCCTCGAGAGGCACGCTGTCGTTGTGGAGGATGCCGCGCTTGCCGATCTCCTCGCCGTTCTTGTCGAGGAACTTGACGGCATACTTTCCGGTGAGGAACTTGCCCTCGTCGAACTCCTGCAGGGCGGGCAGCGCCAGGGCGAACAGCGCGACGAGACCACCGGCGCCGAGCGTCAGCGACTCGCACGCGGCCTCATTGAGCAGGCGGCGCCAGCCGGTCAGCTTGAAGCGCGCGAAGTAGCTTGTCCCCGCCTGCCACCAGTCCTGCAGGAACGCGAGCACCTCGGCCAGGGCGGAATCGATGCGAGAATCGATTGCCGTCCAGTCGATGATGCGGTCACGGCCGCCCTGCTTGAAAAACCAGTCGCTCACCCGCCGTCCTCGCCGGAAGCCACCTTAGGCAGCAAACTGACATCGCCGCCCGCCAGCCGTCGCTCGTTCATGCCGCCGAGCACCGGACCGCCGAGCATCAGAATCTGCTTTCGCGCACATGGCTTGTGACGCTAGTGTCACGGAAGCCTGCCGCGAGACGCACGTGGCAGAATCAAGCCGCCACACTCCTTCCCTCTATGTAGCATCCGGGGCATCGTGAGGGCGAGAGGCTTCCGAACACACCCCCTGATCCTGCACGGAACCATGCGACAACCAACCGCGAGAGCACCGCGAACCATCCGTGTGAAGATGCTCGGCGATACTCCATCGCCTAGATCATCTCAAACGCCAGATCCCGAGCAGATGCGCAATCCCGCCGTCGACGTCCAGCCGTTCTGGAAAACGAAAACGCTGGACGAGATGTCGAAAGCGGAATGGGAGTCCCTGTGTGACGGCTGCGCCCGTTGCTGCCTGATCAAGCTCGAGGACGAGGACACCGGCGAGGTTCACCTGACGCGCCTCGCCTGCCGCCTCCTCGACTCAGGCACCTGCCGCTGCAAGGACTACGCGAACCGTCACGACAAGGTGCCCGATTGCGTGGCCATCGACGCGGCCAAGGTGCGTTCGCTGTCGTGGCTGCCGGCCACCTGCGCCTACCGCCTGCTCGCCGAGGGCAAGGAGCTCGCGTGGTGGCACCCTCTCGTTTCCGGCTCACCGGACACCGTGCACGAAGCCGGGATCTCGGTCCGCGGCTGGTCGCGCAGCGAGGACAGCGTCGGTCCCCTCTCCTTCCACCGCTACATCATTCGCGATTTCGAGTGACGGCGGCGGCGAGCGCGGCCAGCACCTCGTCGACGTGATCCAGCACCCAGAAGTGACCCGCATCGGCAATGGTGTGCAGTCGCGCACCTGCTATGCGCGATGCTAGATATTTCGTTGCCTCGGGGGGCACGATCCGGTCCGCTAGACCTTGCCAGAGCATGGTCGGAGCGGTGATCGCGGCGTAGTCGACGTCCCAGGGTCGGGCATAGATGGCGAGGTCATCGAGACCGCCTTGCACACCCTGGCGTATGGCCTCGTCGAGAGATGACCGGAGCAGCCGGCGGACCTGTGGACGTTTCAGTATGACCTTGTCCGTCTCGGGAAGAGGGAAGCCCGCCGCCCGCGTCCATAGCTCCGGCGCCAAACGGTAAGCCCGGGCGGACAATCGGCTGAGAAAGCCGAGGGTCCGCGGCCAAGACTGCAGGTCGAGAAAGAAGCGCCGGAAGCCCGGAGCTATGACGCTCGCCGTCGATGCGATCACCTCGGCGACGGGTCCGATGGGGCTGACGACGGCCAGCGCCGTGCAGCGTCGTCCCACTGTGGCGGCAAGGGCGACCGCATACGGTGAGCCTCCTGACACGCCGAGGATGGCGAAGCGCTCTAGCCCGAGCTCATCTACGAGCTGTCTGAGCGACGCGGCCCTTCGCTCCAGCGTCGGATGGCGATCCGAAGGCGAGCGCCCATAGCCCGGCCGGTCCGGACAGATCAGCCGAAGCCCGAGTGCACGCGCCGGAGCATCAGCGATCGAGTAGATCAATCGGCTGTCCGGGGCGCCGTGCAGGGCCAGCACCTGCCTGCCGTTCGGATCGCCGTACTCGGCAACGGCGACCCTCAGGCCATCCGGCAACACCAAGAACCGCAGCGTATTGGGATCGGCTCCCATGTGAACGTGTGTGCCTGGGGCTACTGCGCCGCCTCGACCTGCCCCTGCTGCGGCTGCGCCTTGGCGACGATACCGAGGCGCTCGACCGCCGCCTGGAGTATCTGGCCGAGCAGCTCCGAGTAGCGCAGCCCCTGGAAGCCGGCCATCAGGTTGAGCTTGCCGTCCCAGCACCAGCCGGGGTTCGGGTTGACTTCCAGCAGCTTGATCTCGCCCCTTGCGTCGGCGCGGAAGTCGAAGCGCGCGTAATCCTTGCAGCCGAGCCGCTCGAACAGACGCGCCGAGTGCTCGACGAGCTGCTGCTGCTGGATCTCCGGCAGCTGCGCCTCCTGGTAGCGGATCTGCGTCCAGTAGGGGCTTTCGGGCTCCCACTTGGATTCGTAGCCGAGGATGCGCGGCAGGTTTGGATCCAACCTGGAGTAATCGACCTCCAGGATCGGCAGGGCGCGCAATCCCTGGTCCGGGTTGCCGACGAGGCCGACCGAATACTCCTGCCCGGTCAGGTACTCCTGCACCAGCACGCCGCGGCGGGGAAACTGGGCGCGCAGCTTGTCGAGGTAATCGAGCAGCGCCTTCTCGTTGGAGACCACGGCGTCCTTGGTGATGCCTTCCGAGCTGTCGCCCGTGTTGGGCTTCAGCAGCGCCGGGAACACGGACGGCAGCGTGGCACCCTGGTCGCCGGGACGGACGTAGCTCTCGAGCGGCACCGGCACGTCGAGCGTCATGGCGACGGCGCGCACGAGGCCCTTGTCATAGCAGGCGGCAAGCGTCCCCGGGTTGCCGCCCGTGTAGGGGAGTTGCAGCACGTCCAGCAGGGCCGGCACGTGCAGCTCCTTCATGGCGTCGTTGTTCAAGCCCTCGTCGCAGAGATTGAACACCAGGTCGGTGCGCAGCCCATCGAGGTCGCGCTCCAGTGTCGCGTGGTTGTCGAGGTAGCGGAATTTGTACGCCTTGAGCTCGGAGAGCGCGTCCTTCAAGCGGCGGACGGTGTCGAGGTCCTCGGGGTTGAAGGTGCCGCCGCGCTTGACCTGGTCGGGCAGCCGCGGATCGCCGAGCAGCACCGTCACGTCGAGCTGCTGCAGCTTGCCCCTGGGCTTGCGCGCGACCTGCTGCGGCGCGTCAGCCGTCAGAAGCAGGCGGCGCGCCATCATGCCGAGATCCTGGTCGCGGTCGGACAGGGCCTCGGCGTTGCCGTGGTGGCGCACGTTGCGGAAGCCGCACTTCTCCAGCAGCTTGGAGATGCCTTCGCGAGTGTAGAGGCGCTCGGCGTAGAACTGGTCGGCGATGACGCCCATCTCGTCGTGGACGATGACCTCGCGCGAGATCAGCCGCTCGCGGTCCGCCGACAGGGAGCGCTCGCGGCAAACGAAGTGATGCTCGTCGATCCATTCCCACGAGCGGCGATCGAAGTGGTCGGCCATGTAGGCGCCGTCGGTGATGTCGAGCACGATCTGGCCCGACGGGCGCAGGATCTTGCCGACCGTCGCCAGCACCCGCTCGTCGTCCTGCTTGTTGGAGAAGTAGCCGAACGAGTTGCCCATGATGGCAACGCAGTCGAAGCTCGAATCCGGCAGCCGCGGGTTGCGGGCGTCGCCCTCCTTGAACACGACCTGCAGGCCCTCGTTCTGGGCGCGCTTCTTGGCGAGGCGGATCAGATATCGGGAGCGGTCGACGCCGGTGACATTCTTGAAGCCGCGACGGGCCAGCTCGAGGCAGTGGCGGCCCTGGCCGCAGCACAGGTCGAGGATCTGGCTGTGCGGGTTGATGGCCGCGGCGGCGACGATGAAGTCGACCTCGCGGCGCGTATTCTCCACGTTCTCGACGACGTCGCCGTCCGTCTTCACGTAGAGCGCGTTGAACAGCTTGCGCCACCATTCGGCGGGCAAGTGCTGCTCCAGGTCGGCGACCGGGCCGAGGCAGGAGCGGGGATTGGGCCGCCTGTTGCGCTTCGGCTTGGCTGCAACGGCAGGAGCGGGAGCCGCACTCGGTTTGCCAGGGTTGGCCATGATCTCGACTGCCCTCCGTGATCCGGCAGGCCGCGTAACGCGCGCCGATGGCGCCAGGTTGCGGGCGGAGGGAGCCCAATCGCCCCCCCGGCCGGCCACTGGCAGACCTCTACCGAGACTCCGTAGGTCCCGATCCGTGGCGATCCTTAGTTGGTGATGCTCCGTTTGCAAGCCGGATGTTGTGGATTCCGGCGTCGGCGGCGCAACCAGCCTGGGGACATGTGGCCCAGTGTGGCCCGGTTTCAACCGGCGCGGGCGAGCGTGGCGATGAAAAAGCCGTCGGTGCCGTGGCTGGCTGGCGTCAAGAGCAGCGCGTCGTCGCGGCCGTCGGCCGAGCGGGGCGGCTCGGTGCCGATGCGCTCGCGCCAGACGTCGGCGTAGGGGACGACGCGGAACTCCGGCGCCTCGGCCAGGAAGGCCGCGACCTGATCGGTATTCTCCTCGGCCAGCACGGAGCAGGTGATGTAGATGAGCCGTCCGCCCGGCTTGACCAGATCCTTCGCCGTCGCCAGCACCTTTTTCTGGTCGGCGATTCGCGCCTCCAGGCTCTGAGATTTCAGGCGCCACTTCGAATCCGGGCGCCGCCGCCAGGTGCCCGAGCCCGAGCACGGCGCATCGACCACCACCACGTCGAAGCGCGGGCCGAGCGCCGTCAGCGCCGCCTCGTCGCCGCCGTCGAGCACCTGCACGTTGCGGACGCCCGCCCGCTTCAGGCGGTCGAACATCGGGCGCAGCTGCTTGCGATCGGTGTCGTAGGCGTAGATCTGCCCGGTGTTGTGCATCGCAGCCGCGAAGGCCAGCGTCTTGCCGCCCGCCCCCGCGCAGAGATCCAGCACCTGCTGGCGGGGGCTGGCCCCGCTCATCAGCGCCGCGATCTGGCTGCCCTCATCCTGGACCTCGTACCAGCCCTTGCCGTGCGCCGCCTCGGCCTCGACCTGAGGGTGGCGCTTGGCGCCCTGCGGCGGCGGCATCAGCACGCCCTGTGGAGAGAGCGGCGTTGGCTCGGCCCCGAAGTGCGCCAGCGCCTTGAGCACCTTGTCACGCGTGGCCTTCAACGTGTTGACGCGCACCTCGACCGGGGCGCGGCGGGCGAGCGCCGCCCCCTCCTCCGAGGTCCGGTCGCCGAATACGCGGCGGAAGCTCGGCGCGAGCCATTCCGGGACGTCACCCGCCACCCAGTCCGGCGCATCGGCGGGAATGGCGCGCGCAAGCCCGGCCTGCTCCTCCTCGCTCAAGGGCGCGATGGAATGCTCGGAGCCATCGGCTGCCCTGATCACGTCCTCGACCGAGACGCCCAGCGCCTCCGGCGCGGCAGCGACGGCCAGCGCGCGGCCCGTGTCGCTGCCCATGCGCGCGGCCAGGGACAGCTTCCGGCGCAGGGCATCATAGACGAGATGGCCGATGGCCGAGCGGTCACCCGAGCCGGCGAAGCGGTGGCTGCGCCCCCAGTCGGCAAGCGCATCGGCCGCCGGGCGGTGCTGCTGGGCCATGGCGTCGAGAACTTCGATCGCCGCCGCGATGCGCGCACCGGTCCGCATCTCAGAGCCCCTGTACCGCGATGATGCGGACCGCGAACACGGCCCACATGACCATCAGCACCACGGCGCCCGCGATATAGACGTAGAAGCGGCGGATGACGTTGTTGTGGGTGACGTGGATCCAGGCATGGACGAGTCGCAGCGCCACGAATGCCCAGGCCAGGAGCAACAGCACCGTATCGGCGGTGCGCGTTATAATCACGAAACCGACCAGCACGTAGAACAGGACCGGCAGCTCGAGCTGGTTGTGGAAGGCGTTCGAGATCTGGGTCACGCGCTCCGGCCAGGCGCGCTGTCCGAGTGCGATGTCCTTGATCTTGACCTCTCCCAGTCGCGCCGAGCGCGCCCGCGCACGGCCCATCGCAAGGAGCAGCACGAACGTCAGCGCGATCTGGACGAAGACGGGATAGAGCAGCCGGACATCGGACATCAGTGGCTGCCCGGGTAGTTCGGGCTTTCGCGGGTGATGGAGACGCCGTGCGTGTGGCTCTCGCGCATGGCGGCGGGAGAGATGCGGACGAACTGGGCCTTCTTCTGCAGCTCCTTGATGGTGCGCGAGCCCGTGTAGCCCATGCCGGCGCGAAGTCCGCCGACGAGCTGGTGCAGCACGGCGTCGACCGGCCCCTTGTAGGGAACCTGGCCCTCGACACCTTCCGGGACGAGCTTCAGCGCGTCCTTCACCTCCTGCTGGAAGTAGCGGTCGGCCGAGCCGCGGGCCATGGCGCCAACCGAGCCCATGCCGCGGTACGCCTTATAGGTGCGGCCCTGGTAGAGGTAGGTCTCGCCGGGGCTCTCGTCGGTGCCGGCCAGGAGCGAGCCGATCATCACGCAATCGGCGCCGGCCGCGATGGCCTTGACCACGTCGCCCGAGAACTTGATGCCGCCGTCGGCGATCACCGGCACGCCGTGCTTATGCGCCTCGCCGGCGCAATTCATGATGGCCGTGAGCTGGGGCACGCCGACACCGGCGACGATGCGCGTGGTGCAGATCGAGCCGGGGCCGATGCCCACCTTGACCGCGTCGGCGCCAGCCTCGATCAGCGCCCGGGTGGCGTCGGCCGTGGCGACGTTACCGGCGACTACCTGCACGCTATTCGAGAGCTTCTTGATGCGGGCCACGGCATCGATGACGCGCGCCGAATGGCCGTGCGCCGTATCGACGACGATGAGGTCGCAGCCGGCTGCGATGAGGCGCTCGGTGCGCTCGAAGCCGTCGTTGCCGACCGTCGTGGCGGCGGCGACGCGGAGGCGGCCCTCACCGTCCTTGCAGGCGTGCGGATACTTCTGCGCCTTCTCGATATCCTTGACCGTGATGAGGCCGATGCAGCGGTAGTCGTCGTCGACGACGAGCAGCTTCTCGATGCGGTGCTGGTGGAGAAGCTTGCGCGCTTCGCCCTGCGAGACCGACCGCTTGACGGTGACGAGCTTGTCCTTGGTCATCAGCTCGGAGACGGCCTGGTCGAGGTTGGTCGCGAAGCGGACGTCGCGGTTGGTGACGATGCCGACCAGCTTGCCCTTGCCGCCCTTCTCGACGACTGGAATGCCCGAGATGGAGTAGTCGGCCATGAGCTTGAGCGCATCGCGCAGCTTGGCCTCCGGCGCGATCGTCACCGGGTCGAGCACGATGCCCGATTCGAACTTCTTCACCTGCGTCACCTGCCGCGCCTGCTCCTCGGGCGAGAGGTTGCGGTGAATGACGCCGATGCCGCCCTCCTGCGCCACGGCGATGGCGAGGCGCGCCTCGGTCACCGTATCCATGGCGGACGACAGGATCGGGATGTTGAGCCCGATGCTCTTGGTCACGTGGGAGGCGACGTTGGCGTCGCTCGGCATGATCTCGGATGCCGCCGGGACCAGCAGGACGTCGTCGAACGTCAGGGCAAGCCCCTGATCGCTGGTGATCGGGCTCGAAGCCATGCGCGGTCTCCCTGGAAAGAGTTGACAGATGCCGCAGGCTCACTCGCTCGAAGGCTCTGGCCGGGCAGTCGATGTCGGGCGGGGTATATCACCCGACTCGGAAAGTGGGAAGCGACGGCCGACGCGGCGCCTGAGCCGGACGATCGAAGGCCGTTGAAAACGCGTAGGACGCTAGTAACGAGAACGGACCCTGTAACGAGAAAGGACCGGGGCACGGAGCCGCCGGTCCTTCCTGAAAGTCGCAGTCGAAGGCCGGATCAGCGCGAGTAGAACTCGACGACCAGGTTCGGCTCCATGGTGACCGGATAGGGCACGTCGGAGAGAGCCGGCACGCGGGCAAGCTTGGCCGTCATCTTGGAGTGGTCGGCGTCGACGTAGTCGGGCACGTCGCGCTCGGCGCTCTTGATGGCCTCGAGCACCATCGGCAGCTGCTTCGCTTTCTCACGCACCTCGACGAGATCGCCGACGCGCAGGCGATAGCTCGGGATGGTGACACGGCGGCCGTTCACGGTGACATGGCCGTGACTGACGAACTGGCGCGCGGCGAAGACCGTCGGCACGAACTTGGCGCGATAGACGAGGGCGTCGAGGCGGCGCTCGAGAAGGCCGATCAGCAGCTCGGACGTCGAACCCTTGAGGCGTGTGGCCTCGGTGTAGATCTTGTGGAACTGGCGCTCGGAGATCGAGCCGTAGTAGCCCTTCAGCTTCTGCTTGGCCTTGAGCTGCTGGCCGAAGTCGGACGTCTTGCCGACGCGGCGCTCGCCATGCTGGCCGGGGCGCGATTCACGCTTGTTGAGGGGGCTCTTCGGGCGGCCCCAGATGTTCTCGCCGAGGCGGCGGTCGATCTTGTGCTTGGCTTGCACGCGCTTGGTCATTCTCTCAGCACTCCTTCATTTCGCAGCACATTGGCTGCTGTTTGGAGCGCCCCCTCCTCTGGCCGGCTTACCGCCGGTCCGACAGGCGAGACCCCGGCCTTCTCGGAGCCGGAAACCCTCGCCGCGGGTGCGCAAAAACAACGCGGGCCGTCACGGCCCGCGTCGAAGCTGTCCGTCTAACCGGTCCGGCAAGGACCGTCAACCGGCTTTCATCACTTCTTCGGAGGAGCGGCGGGTGCCTTCTGGGCCGCGGCCGGGGTTGCGGCCGGAGCGGCAGCCGGGGCAGGCTCCGCCGAGGCCAGCGCCGGGCCGGTCTTCACGTAGGCCGCGATCTGCTCCTTGAGGCGGACGCGCTCGTCGTCGGCGCAGGGCTTCACAGCCTTCGACTGGAGCTCCTCCTCGACGACGACCTTGTCGCCGTCCTTCTCGACGATCTTGACCTTGCTGGTCATGAGCTGAACGACCGTCAGATGCAGCATGTTGATGTAGACGATCTGCTGGTCGGACCACTTCTTCTTCTGCACCTCCCGGAGCATCAGCGAGTTGTGGTTGTCGATGCCCTCCTGGTTCATCTCGCACATCTGAGCGCGCGCCGTCCGATAGGCGGCCAGAATCACCTCACGGGCGACATCGACAGGCACCTCGACGGCCTCGCGCTTCTTCTTGTCGATCAGGATCTTGACGCCGTCGGGCTTGGTGAACTGCGCCGGGGTCATGGCCCACGCATAGCCCATGTAGGAACGAACCGCCTGCTCGCTCATCTCGGCCGCCTGGGCGCCCGAAATCGCCAACCCGGTCGCCAGCACGGCCGCGCCGACCAACGACATCCCCGCCTTCATCATCGTCTGCTTCTCCAGTCAGCTCGTTCTGTTGCTCTTGCGCACCCGGGCCTGTTGCCCCGCAATCCCTCTTTGCGAGGTGGGCCGGGTTGCGTATCCCGCATTCCGAAAGCCCGGCATCGCTCTGCCCAAAACTTGGCTACATCATGGCGGCTCAGGAGGGGGCCTTACGACCCCTCCCCTTGCCCTGGGATAACGTGGCAACTATGCCACGCAGCGTGCGAACCTCCTGCGCCGTGACGCCCGCTCGCGACAGCAACGAGCGGACGTTTTGCACTACCGTTGGGCGCTTGTGCGGCGGGTTGAAGAAGCCCAGGCGATCGAGCTCTGCCTCGAGGTGCTCGAAGAGGCCGAGCAGCTCCTCCTTGGTGGCCGCGCGGTCATCCTTGAGGTAGAGCCCCGGGCCCAGCGCCGTCTCATACGTCGTGACGCGCCCGAGGCTCGCCCGATCGCTGCCGCGCATCCACTCGTAGCCGAGGATCAGGACCGCCTGCGCCAGGTTGAGGGAGGCGAATCGCGAGTTGACCGGGATCATCACCACCGCGTCGCAGTTGGCGACCTCGCCGGTCTCGAGCCCGTTGCGCTCGCGGCCGAACAGTATCCCGCAGCGCTCGCCCCGGGCCGTCCGGGCCCGGATCTCCGCGATGGTCTGCTCGGGCGTGAGCACGGGCTTGCGTAGGTCCCGCTGCCGGGCCGTGGTCGCCGCAACCCAGTTCAAGTCGCCGATGGCGGCGTCGAGCGAGGGAAATGCCGTGGCATCGTCGATGACAAAGTTGGCGCCCGAGGCGGCGATGCGCGCCTTCTCGTTGGGCCAACCGTCTCGGGGTGCAACGAGGCGAAGCTCGTCGATGCCGAAATTGGCGCAGGCGCGGGCGACCATGCCGATATTATCGGCGAGCTGCGGCTCCATGAGGATGACGGCCGGGGTGGCGCCGGCGGCGTCGAAGGCCTCGCCCTTTATATGCGCGCGGCGGATGCCATGCCTGAGCTTGCGGATCACCCGGCGGGCCCAGAACCAGTAGTTCTCGCCCGACCAGGTCTTGGCCAGCGTGTCGAGGCAGGGCGTCGCGAGCGTCCCCTCGCCTTTTCCCACGAGCCGCACGCGTCCGTCGCCGACAACGATCTCGGCGTGCCGGGCGATGAAGTCGTCGAGGGTGGCGATGCCCATCGCCTCCGTGCGGCGCTTGCAGCCGGGGCATGTCACGCCGCCCGCCTCGCAGTGGAGCTCGGCGCAGTAGGTGAGCACCGGCTCCAGGGTGCCGCGATCGAGGCCCGGCACGGCCAGCGCCGCCAGGCCGTCGTCGATGGTCCGCTCGTGGCAGGCATGCACGATCTCGGAGACGAGGCGGCCCAGGGCCCGCGGCTCGCCGCCGGCGGCGGCAATGGCGATGGCCGGCGCGTCTGGCCCGGGGCCGGCATCGGGCGATTGGGTCACGTGCTAACCTCTGCACTGCTCGGCGGCGGTCGTCTCGCCTGTCACGGCAATAGCCTGGGGGCTGGCTCGTGACAACGCCGGCCGCCGCCGCCCGCGCCCTCCCGATCCCCGCCCGCGCCGCGACTTTCCTCTGACTTGTTGCGCCGCAATGTCGCGGCTAAGGTCGCGCCCGATCTCAACCAATCGTATCCAGGGGCGCTCTCTCCATGCAGAAGATCAAGGTGGCCGGAACCGTCGTCGAGATGGACGGCGACGAGATGACCCGCATCATCTGGCAGGCCATCAAGGACAAGCTGATCCACCCGTACCTCGACCTCAACCTCGAGTACTACGATCTCGGCGTCGAGAACCGCGACAAGACCAACGACCAGGTGACGATCGATTCCGCCAACGCCACAAAGAAGCACGGCGTGGCGGTGAAGTGCGCGACCATCACCCCCGACGAGGCGCGCGTCAAAGAGTTCAACCTCAAGGAGATGTGGAAGAGCCCCAACGGCACCATCCGCAACATCCTCGGCGGCGTCATCTTCCGCGAGCCTATCATCTGCAAGAACGTGCCGCGCCTCGTCCCTGGCTGGACGCAGCCGATCGTCATCGGCCGCCACGCCTTCGGCGACCAGTATCGCGCCACCGACTTCCGCTTCCCCGGCAAGGGCAAGCTGACCATCAAGTTCGTCGGCGAGGACGGTCAGACGATCGAGAAGGAGGTGTTCAACGCCCCCGGCTCCGGCGTCGCCATGGCCATGTACAATCTCGACGAGTCGATCCGCGAGTTCGCGCGCGCCTCGATGAACTACGGCCTGATGCGCAAGTGGCCGGTCTATCTGTCGACCAAGAACACCATTCTCAAGGCCTACGACGGCCGCTTCAAGGACATCTTCCAGGAGGTGTTCGAAAAAGAGTTCAAGGCCGAGTTCGACAAGCACAAGATCGTCTACGAGCACCGCCTGATCGACGACATGGTGGCCTCGGCTCTCAAGTGGTCGGGCGGCTACGTGTGGGCGTGCAAGAACTACGACGGCGACGTGCAGTCGGACACGGTGGCCCAGGGCTTCGGCTCGCTCGGCCTGATGACCTCGGTTCTCATGACGCCCGACGGCAAGACGGTCGAGGCCGAGGCCGCGCACGGCACGGTGACGCGCCACTACCGCGAGCATCAGAAGGGCAAGGAGACGTCGACCAACTCGATCGCCTCCATCTTCGCCTGGACGCGCGGCCTCGCGCACCGCGCCAAGCTCGACGGCAACGCCGAGCTGGCCAAGTTCGCCGGCACGCTCGAGAAGGTGTGCGTCGACACGGTAGAAGCGGGCTTCATGACCAAGGACCTCGCGCTCCTCGTCGGCGAGAAGCAGAAGTGGCTCTCCACCACCGGCTTCCTCGACAAGGTCGACGAGAACCTCAAGAAGGCGATGGGCGCAGCTTGATCGTTTTCCCTCTCCCCGCTCTTGCGGGGAGAGGGTCAGGAGCCTGCCCCGGACCCGGCCACGGCGTGGCCGGAAACGATCCGGGGTGAAGGGCCGCCTCAATCTCGACGCCAGGTCACAGGGCGGAGGCTTCGGCCTCCGCTCTTTTCTTTTTGCGGGATGCGCCATTGAGGTCGCTTCGCGAGCGGGGCCAGGACCCAGCGGGCACCAGAACGGACGATTACCGAGGCGGATCGAGACCGGTTGGGCGGAGATCAGGGTGCTCGGTCAAAAGAGGATTGAGCACGTCGATGAGAAGGCTGCCCAACACCGCCCCGACACCTCGCTTGAGCTTCTTGAATTCGTCGGACGAGCAATCCGCCTCAACCTCTCTCAATAAACTGTTCAGACGCGCGCTGGTCTGAATGCATTCTGACAGGACCTTTTCGGCTACATCGCGGCGCACAGAATTCTCCCTTCAGCCAGTTGGTGGTCGCGCACAGTTCAGCAATCATGTATTCGGCAGCACAGACGGATCGAGTGGCTGATCAAGATTTCGATGACACGATGGGCAAATCCGCGGAAGCGACCATGATGTGTACTCGCCAAGCCGGTGAGACTTCTTCGAAGTGAGTTTCCAACCGCAATACGGACACTTCATCAGGCTGATGCAATAAAATATCGAAATGAGTAAGAGCAAGCCGGAAACCAAAGCAAGGGCGACCCTGGCCACATCAGGTAGTGACATTAATATCGAGCACCCGTAGAGAATCGCCGAGAGTATGGCGACCCACAAATACGGTCTCATACGACCCCTAATCGCGGCGCGAACAGGTGCTCCAGGCGGATAGTCGAATGATCTTTGCTGCGACACCCAAACTACTCCGCTGCTCTCTCGTTCCAACCAAGTCTGGGCGGGCGGCTGATGCGCGCATCAGCCGCGACGCGACGGTGTGCGTCTTCCGGAGGCGGGCCGGCGACCGGGCACCAAGCCGCGCGCGTCGCCCGCCCCACGACTAATTTTGTTCGAAATCTATTCATCACCAGCGCTCGTGCCTCTGAGGTACGCTTGCATAACCTCGTCGCACGCCTCTGCTGCCAACCAAATCTGTGCCTTCACAATGACTTCGAACTCCCGCGAGGTCCTAAACCTCTGATAGGCCCACTCGAAATAGGGAATCAGCTTCATGATTTGAAAGGGAGCCGAATTAGCCCCCGATGGATAACAAACAATAGGTTCATGGCGTGAGGCAAACACCATGGCCAATCCAAGCTCTCCAGATTCAACCGAAAGCAAATCCTCGAAATTCTCCGTATTGAACAGAATTCTAAACTGAATATCGACATCGACTGCCTTCGCAAAGGCCAGCAAGGCTTTTTGCCTCGCAATGGGAATGAAGCCCATCGCAGAAAGGGCACTCGAACAGCTCTCTTCCAGGAAGGACTGACGCTCTTTGTGCGTGCGATATTGTCGCGACGAGGCGTGTTGCCTCATCTCCGCTTCCCTCGCGTCCTGAAAGGGCAAGAACCAAGTGGCGCGCCTAGCTTCCCGCTCCGTTGCCTCCCTTCGCTGAAGGCACGGACTAAGCTCGTTGACTCTGGGGCGGCCGATCACTCGCCTGCCCGAGACTGGATCAACAGATCCAGCAAACAACGGCGACTCATAATATAGCCGCATCTTGATCCTCGAATTGTCGATTTCTGGCCCGCGCCTGAGTTCCTCTTTTGTGGCCTCCAGGATAAGGCGTCGATGCAATTGAAGTTCGTCGCCGCAGCGGCACCACGCCTCTTCAGCAGTGGCGTGCGCTGCGCATGCGCCGAATCCTGACGCAGAAAGTTTCGCTAAATTTCGCCAAGCCTCCTCTCCCAGTCTGGAAAAATCCTGGTAGAGGTGACGAAGCTGAGCGGAAGTTGTTGGAAGCATAACGCGTCAAATTATACCGATGTCCTATGTAGCTCTGCGACATTCGCGTGCCGACCATCAACGGCGGTCACCGCTGCACTCGTGAGTTCATATGGAGGTCGCATTCGCGCTCACTTCCCCAGCTCCCCCTCGATCTTGCCGAACATGTAGGTCCACTTGGCGGTCTGGGTCTCGACGAGCACCTTCATGCGGGCGCGCAGCTCGGCGAGGAGCACGCAGTCGGGCGTCTTGGCGACCGAGCCTTCCTGGCCCAACTCGGAGATCGAGGTCAGCAGCTCGTCCGACTTCTGGTCGTAGACGGCGATCTGGTCGTCGCGGACGAAGGGCGCCGCCTCCTTCATGAACTGGTCGTGGCTCCAGCCGCGCTTGTCCTTGAGCTGACGCAGCTTATCCTGGAAGGCGGGCTTCTTCTCCTGGTTCAGGTCGCGCAGGGCGCCCGCCGCGTCATCAACCACGTTCTCGAAGTCGGCTTTGGTGCATGCCGCGGGCTCCGCTGCGGCCACGGCGCCACCGGCGAGCAGACCCGCCAGCACAACCCCCGCACTCACCCGCCTCAGCGCCACGCGCCCCTCCGGAAGCCTCGATCAGGACGCATACCCTTGCCCCGGATCAGGTTCATTTTCAAGCAACTAAGGCGCGCGCCAGGGCATCGCCCAGCCGGTCCGGAGAAAGGGCGGGCCTGACAATAATGGGCCACCTCGGACAGGGAGGGCCGATGAGGCGGGCCCATTCGAGGGAAGGAGGCTTGCCTCATTTGCGAGCACGTGCATTTTCGCCGCAGCGACAGAAGTCCGCCTTGAACCGTCGGGCGCGCGTTCATAAAACGCCGTCAAACGGACCGGCGGACGAGGCCGAGATCCGCGACCCCGTCAACTCAACTGCGGTCGGAAACACGATCATGAGCGCCTTCCTGCACGAGACCGTGCTCGACGTCCACCACTGGACCGACACGCTGTTCAGCTTCACCGCCACGCGCAGCCCGTCGTTCCGGTTCGAGAACGGACAGTTCGCGATGATCGGGCTCGAGGTCGAGGGCCGGCCGCTGGTGCGCGCCTACTCGATGGTGTCGACCAACTACGACGAGAAGCTCGAGTTCTTCTCGATCAAGGTGCCGGACGGGCCGCTCACCTCCCGCCTGCAGCACATCAAGGAAGGCGACCGGATCCTGGTTGGCAAGAAGCCGACGGGCACGCTGATGCTCGACAACCTGCTGCCCGGGCGCACGCTGTACCTGCTCTCGACCGGCACGGGACTCGCCCCGTTCATGAGCATTATCCGGTCGCCCGACACCTACGAGCGATTCGAGAAAGTGGTGCTCGTGCACGGCTGCCGCCATGTCAACGAGCTCGCGTACGGCGAGCGCATCACGCAAGAGCTGCCGGGTGACGAGTACATCGGCGACGCGGTGCGCGAGAGGCTGGTCTACTACCCGACCGTGACGCGAGAGCCGTACCAGAACCGGGGCCGCATCACCGACCTGATCAGCTCGGGCAAGTTGTTCTCCGACATCGGCACGGCGCCACTGGTCACCGAGGCCGATCGCGTCATGCTGTGCGGCAGCCCGCAGATGATCGCCGACATGCGCGCCTATCTCGTCGGCCAGAAGTTCGACGAGGGCTCCAGCTCGGAGCCGGGCCATTTCGTCATCGAGAAGGCCTTCGTGGAGAAGTAGGTCCTTCCTCGCCCCGGACCGCTTGAACCGCCGCGCTGTGCGTGCCGTAATGCTCGCGTACTCATCTTCGATGCGAGGTGGACATGAGCGAGCGGCGGATCGGCCTCATCCTAGCGGCGCACGGCGAGCGGGGCGGAGCTGGCAACAACGCCTCGCTCATCGCCCACGCCGAGGCCATGGCCGCCGTGCCGGGCATCGCGGCGGTCGCGGCCGGCGTGCTCAAGGGTGATCCGACGCTCGAGGACGCTCTGGCCAGCGTGGCCTCGGCCGGCGCCACCGACATCCTGGTCTACCCGTTCTTCATGAGCGACGGCTACTTCGTGGAGAAGGTGCTGCCGCAGCGCATTCGTGACGCCGGGCACGAGGGGAAGGCACGTATCCTGCCGCCGCTCGGCCTTGATCCGGGTCTGCCGTCCCTGATGCTGGAAACGGCGCTCAAGAGCGCAGGCGAGGCGGGCTTCGACCCGGCCGCGAGCCGGCTGCTCGTCGTCGGCCACGGCTCGCAGGGGAGCCGCGCCTCGGCGCTGGCGACCGAGCTGATCGCGCTCAAGCTCGCCAATAAGGCCGTCTTCTCCGACGTTACGGCCGCTTTCCTCGAGGAGCCGCCGTTCGTGCGCGAGTCGCTCGAAGGCGAGCGTCCGCCGACCGTCGTAGCGGGGTTCTTCTCCGGAGACGGGCTGCACGCGGCACAGGACGTCCCGGAAGCCATCGCGTGGTCCGGTGCCCAGGCGGTCTATGCTGGCTCGATCGGCGGGCATGCCGGCGTCACCGGGATCATCGCGGCAGCAGTGGAGCGCGCGCTCGCCACCGCCTGATCAGGCGAGCTCCACGACGCTGAACAGCTTCTCGGGGTCGGTCCAGACGCGGCGCGTCCGCCACCCCGCCGCGGCAGCAACATCGCGGAACCGATCCGGCGCGTACTTGTAGGAGCTTTCGGTGTGGATCGTCTCGCCCGCGGCGAAACCGAAGCGCTGTCCGCAGACGCGAACCACCTGCTCGCGGCGGGCGACAAGGTGCATCTCGATGCGGCCCTCGCGCGGGTCGAACACGACGCGATGCTCGAATGCGGTCAGGTCGAAATCCGCCCCCAACTCACGGTTGATCCGCCGCAGCAGGTTAAGATTGAACGCCGCGGTGACACCCTCTGCGTCGTCATAGGCCGCGATTAGCCGGCGCGCGTCCTTCTCCAGATCGACGCCGAGGATCAGGTGGCCGGAGGCTCCGAACAGCTCACGGACCGAAAAGAGCCAGCGCGCCGCCTCGGCCGGGGTGAAGTTGCCGATCGTCGAGCCGGGGAAGAAGCCGACCTTACGCCGGCGCGCGATGGCCGGGGGCAACACCATCGGGCGCGTGAAGTCCGCCAGCACCGGCCAGACCTTCAAGTCCGGGAACCGCACTGCCAAACGTTGCCGAGCAGCGTCGAGCGCCGACGCCGAGACGTCGACCGGGACATAGGCACCGAGGTCGCGAGCCTGGGCCAGCAGCAGCTCCGTCTTGGTGCTCGAACCGGATCCGAACTCGATCAGGGCCGCGCCGGGGGAGATGTCCGCCGTCATCTCGGCTGCGTGGCGTTTGAGGATCGCGGTCTCGGTGCGGGTCGGGTAGTACTCGGGCAATCGCGTGATGGCCTCGAACAGCGTACTCCCCCACGCGTCGTAGAGAAGGCTGCACGGCAGCGTCTTGCGGGGCCGCGAAAGGCCGGCGATGACCGCCGCGGCGTTCTCGTCGAGCTCGGAATGCTGCGAAGACGGTGCGGGTGACGGCTCGACCCACATCAGCCGACCTCCCGGGCGAGGCGGACGCCGCTGAACTGCCAGCGCTGGTGAGGATAGAAGAAGTTTCGATAGGTGGGGCGGCTGTGCCCCCATGGCGTAACGCACGACGAGCCGCGCAGCACGTGCTGGTTGACCATGAACTTGCCGTTGTACTCACCGAGCGCGCCTTGCGGGGCGCGGTATCCGGGATAGGGCAGATAGGCGCTGGCGGTCCACTGCCACGCGTCGCCGTACATCTGACCCGGCTTGCCGTCGGAGCTTTCATTGGCCGGCATGGGACGCGGCGCCGCGGGGGTCGCGACCTCGTGGCTGGTGACATGAGCGCCGGCCGCTGCCACCTCCCATTCCTGCTCCGTGGGCAGCCTGGCGCCTGCCCAGCGTGCGTAGGCATCCGCCTCGTAGTAGCTGACGTGCACCACGGGGGCGGCCGGCTCCACCGGATTGAGACCCTCGAGGCTCATCGCCAGCCAGGCGCCCTCCTTCTGCTGCCAATACAGCGGCGACCGCCAGCCTTCGCGCTGGACCGCCGCCCAGCCGTCGGCGAGCCAGAGCAGCGGGTTCCGATATCCGCCGTCGGCCGTGAAGGCGAGCCACTCGCCATTGGTGACGAGGCGATCGGCGAGCTCGAGCGGTTGTAGAAAGGCCTTGTGGCGCGGTCGCTCGTTGTCCCAGGCGAAGCCGCCGCCGGGGTGGCCAATCTCGTGGATCCCGCCCTCGTGCCCAATCCACCTGAGCGGCACCGCCTCTTTCGCCATGGCGCGAACGCTACGCGGGCGATAGGCCGGCGACAGCGGATTGGCGGCAAACAGCGCCAGGATATCGGTCAGCAACAGCTCCTGATGCTGCTGCTCATGATTGATGCCAAGCTCAATCAAAACCGCGACATCGAGCCGGTCCGCGATGCGCCGCTCGAACAGCCTCTCCAGCGCCTCGTCGACGTGCTCGCGATAGGCGAGCACCTCGTCTGACGAAGGACGTGTCAGCAGTCCGCGTCGCGGACGCGGATGACGAGGGCCTTGGGTCTCGTAGTACGAGTTGAAGCAGTAGTTGAACTTGTCGTCGAACACTCGGTAGCCGGCGAGGTGCTCGAGCAGAATGAACCGCTCGAAGAACCACGTCGTATGCGCGAGGTGCCACTTGGCCGGACTGGTGTCGTCCATAGCCTGGACAACCATGTCCTCGGGCGACAACGGCTCGATGAGCTTTATCGAATGATCCCGCGTCTCGCGCAGACGCCTGAGCAGGATCGCAACGTCAGCGCCATAATCGCTTTCAATGGGCCGGCCGGCCAGCATCCGTCCCTCCGTTCCACCGTGCGCTCGGATCGAGCCAGCAGAACGCTATCGGGGATGGCTGGTTCCCTGAAGACCGCCATTTCCGGTGTCTGGCGGCGTAGCTAGCGAGTCTGCCGTGGCCGGTTGAGCCATGTCAGAACCCAGGCGAGCCCGACCGCCAGCGGTACACCGAACAGGATCACTGCGGCCAGGGTGACCGCCGCCCCGAGCAGGAAGAGAACGATCAGAGCCAGGATGAGACCGGCGAGGAGCCCTATTCCTGCCGTCGCGAGTCCAGCCCGCCAGCCGGTGAGGACGGTCGTATTGCCGTCGCGGGTAATGATGAGCGATCGTCTGCGGTTGCGCATGTACGCTCCTCGGCGCGGTCTCGTCGGACCCCGGCTGGCCAAGCCGGCCTGCATGTGACGGAATGACATGTGGCTCCGGATCCCAGCTGGTACAAGGTCCGCTGCGTACCCAGATACATTCGAGCCATGAACTACATACCCGTCGACCCGACGCTCTTCTCGTTCCTTGCCGGGCTGCTGCTCGTGCTGGTCCTGTTGCTTCAACTGCACGCGCTGCGCTTCGCCTACATGCGTCTCGGCGTCGGACCGACGGCGGCGGTCGTGCTCCTCCTCGCCTCCCTCCTCGGCAGCTACGTCAACGTGCCGCTGTGGCAGCTTCCCGATCAGCACATCATCTCGGGCGAGGAATTTCGTCTTTATGGTCTGCGCTACGTGATGCCGATCGCCGTCGACTGGCCGGGGACGATCGTCGCCGTGAACCTGGGCGGCGCCGTCATTCCGGCGGGGCTCTCTCTCTATCTGCTGGCCGTCAACAAGATCTGGGTTCGCGGCGCGCTCGCGACGGTCGTGGTGGCGGCCTTATGCTACATGCTGGCGACGCCGGTGCCGGGACGCGGCATCGCCATACCTGCCTTCATCCCGCCGCTCGTCACCACCATTGCGGCCTTGATCATCGCACCCGGGAAGCCGGCGCCGGTGGCCTACATCGCGGGCAGCCTCGGCACGCTGATCGGCGCCGATCTCTTCAACCTCGGCAAGGTCCAGGGCCTCGGCTCGCCGATGGTCTCGATCGGCGGCGCCGGCACCTTCGACGGCATCTTCCTCAACGGCATCCTGTCGGTTCTGCTCGCCAGCCTGACCTCGCGGCGAGCTTGATTTTGCGTCGTCCTCCAGTCAAAGTGGAGACATGATCTGTCTCCAGACTGACACATGAGTCGTTCGACAAAGACGTATCTCTGGACTGGCTACTTCGCCATGTGGGTCATTTTGCTGGCCGCCTCAGTGTTCTTATCGTGGGGAAGTGGCGAGAGCGCGGTGGCGGGTGGCTATCTCTTGCTTGCCCTTTCGTTTCCATTTGGTTGGGTGCCGTTTTTCGGCACGGTGGGCCTGATCAACATCATCGGCTCGCTGACCGGGGCAGACATCCTCACCCCGCTTCTGAGCGAAGCGCTTCTCTGGTTTTCCGTATCAATTGGTCTGCTGCAATGGGTAGTGCTCTGCCGCTGGTCGTTCCGCAGAAAATCGCCGGAGGAGCGACCCTCCAGGATCGGCGTTTGATCACATCCTCCTCACGCCAATGCGCGGCTCGGGGATGGGCGCGTTGAGAGTGGCCGAGAGCGCCAGCGCCAGCACGCGGCGCGTCTCCGACGGCATGATGATGCCGTCGTCCCAGAGGCGCGCCGTGGCGTAGTAGGGATGACCTTCGCGATCGTACTGCTCGGCGACGGGCGCCTTGAACGCCGCCTCGTCTGCCGCGCTCCACTCCTTGCCTTCCGCCTTCAGGTTCTCGCGCCGGACCGCCGCCAGCACGCTCGCCGCCTGGGCGCCGCCCATCACCGAGATGCGCGCGTTCGGCCACGAAAACAGGAAGCGAGCGCCGTAGGCCCGGCCGCACATGGCGTAGTTGCCGGCGCCGTAGGAGCCGCCGACCAGGAGGGTAATCTTGGGCACGTTGGCGCACGCGACCGCGGCGACCATCTTGGCGCCGTCCTTAGCGATGCCGCCTGCCTCGGCATCCTTGCCGACCATGAAGCCGGTGATGTTCTGCAGGAACAGCAACGGAATGCGGCGCTGCCCCGCCAGATCGACAAAGTGCGCGGCCTTCAAGGCGCTCTCGGAGTAGAGGATGCCGTTGTTGGCCAATATGGCCACCGGCATCCCCTCGATGTGCGCAAAGCCGGTGACGAGCGTCTGGGCGTAGAGCGCCTTGAACTCGTCGAAGTCGGAGCCGTCCACCAGCCGGGCAATGATCTCCCGGGCGTCGTATTGGGTGGCGAGCGAGGCCGGCACGACGCCGTCGATTTCGGCCGGGTCATAAGCCGGTGGGCGCGCCTCGCGCAGCGCCAGTCCGTGCCGCTTGACCCTGTTTAGGTGCCCGACTGCGGAGCGGGCGATATCGAGGGCGTGCTCGTCATCGAGGGCGAGATGATCGGCCACGCCAGAATGGCGCGTGTGGACCTCGGCGCCGCCCAGGTCCTCGGCGGAGACCGTCTCGCCCGTCGCGGCCTTCACCAGCGGCGGCCCGCCGAGGAAGATCGTGCCCTGCCCCTTGACGATGATCGCCTCGTCCGACATGGCCGGCACGTAGGCGCCGCCGGCCGTACACGAGCCCATCACCACGGCGATCTGCGGGATGCCGTCGGCGCTCATGCGCGCCTGATTGTAGAAGATGCGGCCGAAGTGCTCCTTGTCGGGGAACACCTCGGTCTGGAACGGCAGGTTGGCGCCGCCGGAATCGACCAGATAGATGCAGGGGAGACGGTTCTCCGCGGCGATCTCCTGGGCGCGGAGATGCTTCTTGACCGTCATGGGGTAATAGGTGCCGCCCTTGATGGTGGCGTCATTGGCGACGATCATGCACTCGGTCCCGGCGACCCGCCCGATGCCGGTGATGATGCCGGCGGCGTGGATGTCCCCCGTGTAGAGCCCCATCGCCGCCAGCTGCGACAATTCGAGGAACGGCGAGCCGGGGTCGATCAGGCGCATGACGCGGTCGCGCGCCATCAGCTTGCCGCGGGCGATGTGGCGGTCGCGCAGCTTGGCCGGGCCGCCTTCCGCGGCAATCGCGCGCTTTTCCGCCAGGTCGGCGCAGAGCGCGCCCATGGCCGCGGCGTTGGCGCGGAACTCCTCCGAGCCGGGTACGACAGCCGATCTCAGGCGCGCCATGCTCGATTCCCCCTAGCCCTGCCCTCGGACCTTGCCAGCAGCCCCGGGCGAAGACAAGGTTGCCGCAATCTTCCGCCGCCGCCGATTCGCCGTGATTACCGGCATTCTGGCGCGGCTGACTGGAGATCGCACCATGACCACCCGCCCGTTTCTTCATCTCGCCCTCGTCACGGCGCTGATCTTGGCCGCCCTGCCAGCCACGGCCGGCGAGAAGAAGCCCAAGGTGCTGCCGAAGACGGGCACGATCGACGCAGCCGGAGCCTATCAGCTGAGCTCCGACGAGCTCGCCCTCGACTGCAAGCGGCTGACGGGCAAGATGCAGATCCGGATCCTGCAATTCCGGGACTACGATCCCGCGCGTAAGCCGTCGATGGTCGGAAACGCGCTCCACACCCTGCACAACCCGCTCATCGGTGGCTCGACGCGTGGCATGGATCCGGCGGCCGAGCATCAGGCCGATCTGGCGATGCTCCAGGCCTACAACAAGCGGCTCGCCGAGAAGAAGTGCCGGACCTTCGACCTCGAGGCCGAGCTCAATCCGAAGGCTGCCGGCGCCCTGCTGCCGCGCCCGCCGCCCCCTGCCGCGAAGAAATAGGGCTGTCCGGCGTCAACCGCTCGTAAACCCTGTCGGCAACCATCCGTGCCACGAAACCGCGTGCTCACTCACCGGTGCTAGCCTCCCATAGACTTGGCATGGCGGGAGCGGAGGCGAGGCGTGCAGTCAGGCTGGCTCGATCGGCCCTATGGGCTCGCCATGATCTTCGGCGTGACCTTTGCCATGGTCGCGGCCTTCATCGGCATCACGGACGGACGCTGGACGACGCCGAAGGAGCCGCCGAAGCAGATCTCCACGCGCCCCCTGCTCGTCGTCTACGAGACCCAGACTTGCGGCTGGTGCATCCGGCTGCGCGAGGATGCCGCCGACGCCTACCAGGCATCAGATGCGGGGCAGCGCGCGCCACTCGTCTTCATCGACAAGAGCAAGCAAGGCTCCTCGGAGTTCCACCCCCGCCGCTTCGTTTCGGCGACGCCGACGCTGATCGTCATGGACGTCTATGGCCGCGAGGTCGAGCGCATGACCGGGTACCCGGGCGGCCCGGAGCCGATCATCGACTTCGTCGAGAAGGTACTCGACAAGATGGGGGCGGAGTAGCCGATCTAGCCGGCCAGCCCGATCGTGCGACGGAAGAGCCGGTCTGCCTCGGCGCGTGTCTCGGGCGGCTCGCGATCGTCGAGCGTCAGCTTCGCCGGATCGTGCCGTGTCAGTGTCTCGAGCGCCCAATCGTCGATCGCCGAAATGTGCCCGCCGCGGCCCAGCTCCGGAGTGGTGCGCTTCGCGGCCAGCAGCGCATCGACCTCGACGCGAACGGCCGGCGGCATCGGCACGGCGTCGAGGAGCGCGGAGATCTGCATCGGCGGCGGCGTGCCCTCCGCGATGACCCACTGCAGAGAGAGCAGCGGGCGCACCACGTAGAAGTACTTCTTCAAACGCGGCTGGTCCTGGCTCTCGATCTCGGAGCGCCATTGCGTGCGCGCGATGCTCCAGTAGTGGTGCGCGAGGACCTTGCGGCTGGCGTGACGCTCGAACAGCGCCTTGGCCTCGGCCCGGAACGGTCCCACTTCGGCATAGGTGATTGGCGAGACCAGCCACTCGTAGAGCGCCGGGTTGCCCTTGAGCAGCAAGCGCAGAGCCTTTCTCACGTCCCAGCCTGCCAGGTCGACCAGGTGCGCGTCGAGCGGTGCCTCGATGACGTCGCGCGGCTCATGGAGCGAGACGTACCAGTCGCGCGGATGCACGTAGACAAAGCGGACGTCGTAATCGCTGTCGGGCGAGCCGAAGCCCCAGGCCCGGCTGCCCGATTCAATGGCGAACAATATCCGCACACCATGGCTCGCAGCCTTGGCGGCCAGCGTCGCGGTCACGTGGCGGCGAATGTCCGCCCCTACGCTTTCGGTTTCGACAGGCTCGCCGGGCATGGGGCCACCTTCATGAAGCTCTTGTCCGCGTAGCCCTCGAGGGAGCCCTTGGTCACTGCGCACCAGTAGCCACGCAGCGTGCACCAGCGTTTGCGCTTCACCAGGATGTCGCCCTGCCGCGCGGTGCCGATGACGGCCGCCGTGCTCAGGGGCTTCGACCGGATGTTGATCTCAGGCGCCGTCACCTTGAAGCAGCCATACGCCGGCCGCGAGGTGACCGTCGCGGCCTGTGCGGCCGATATCCACGAGGTTGCCCCCACCACGGCGATCGAGAAGCGAAACAGGGTCATCTTGCAGCTCCTTTCGGCACCACGGGCATCTGTCTCAGATTGTATGTCGATTACGTCCTTAGCATGGGCGCACCCGCCGCGGGATGGCTCGAGGGGGCCGCAGGCCGCAACCCGGGTTGCTCGAAATCAAGGCCGGGACCCTCGAGGAGGATCAGGGCTTGCTGCACTGCGGATCGAGGGGCAATGGCGATGTCGACCGTACGCACGGCGCGGGTTCAATCGGAGCTCGGGGACCGCGTCCACGACGACGAGCCGAGGTCGCAGCGGATCGGTCACAAGGGGCCGACGCTCGTGCTGGCGTGCATCGGCGTCGTGTTTGGTGACATCGGCACCAGCCCTCTGTACGCGTTGAAGGAGACGTTCGCCGGGCATCATCCAATCGCGGTCGACACGGCCAGCGTGCTGGGTGTCCTGTCGCTGATGCTGTGGACGATCATTCTGCTCGTCTCGGTCAAGTACGTCGGTATCATCATGCGCGCCGACAACCAGGGCGAGGGCGGCAGCCTGGCGCTGCTCGCGCGTGTCAACGAGCTGATCAAGGGACGGCGCGGCGCAACGTTCGCGACCCTGCTCGGCATCTTCGCGGCGGCTCTATTCTACGGCGACAGCATGATCACGCCGGCCATCTCGGTGCTCAGCGCCGTAGAGGGTCTCGAGGTGATCACGCCGCAGACCAAGCCGTTCGTCGTGCCGATCACCATGGCCATCCTGGCCGTGCTGTTCCTGATCCAGAAGCACGGCACGGGCCGCGTCGGCCTCTTCTTCGGTCCGGTCATGGTGTTCTGGTTCCTCACGCTCGCCGTGCTCGGACTCGCGCACATCATCGGCCAGCCGGCGGTGCTCAAGGCCGTGAACCCCTATTACGCCTACGCCTTCATCAGTGCCGATCCGATGCGCAGCTTTCTCGCCCTCGGCGCGGTCGTGCTCGCCGTCACCGGCGGCGAGGCGCTCTACACCGACATGGGGCACTTTGGGCGCGCGCCCATCCGTCTTTCATGGTTCGGGTTCGTCATGCCGGCGCTGCTGCTCAACTACTTCGGCCAGGGCGCCCTGCTCATCGACCAGCCGGCGGCGATCGCGAACCCGTTCTACCGGCTGGTGCCGGAATGGGCCGTGCTGCCGATGGTCGTCCTGGCGACGATGGCGACGGTGATCGCCTCGCAGGCCGTCATCTCCGGGGCCTTCTCGGTGGCGCGGCAATCGATCCAGCTCGGCTACCTGCCGCGCATGACCATCGTGCACACCTCGCACCACGAGCAGGGCCAGATCTACGTGCCCTTCACCAACTGGACGCTCTTCCTCTCGGTGATGGCGCTGGTGCTCTACTTCCAGTCCTCGAGCAACCTGGCCGCGGCCTATGGCATCGCCGTCACCGGGACGATGATGATCGACACCATCCTCGTCGCATTCGTGATGGTCCTCGCCTGGCGCTGGCCGTGGTTCGCCGTGACCGGCATCATCGGGCTGCTGCTGCTCGTCGATGGTGCCTTCTTCGCGGCCAACGCGATCAAGATCCCTCAGGGTGGCTGGTTCCCGCTCCTAATTGCCGCGGCCTCATTCACGACGCTCACGACCTGGAAGCGCGGGCGCGATCTCGTGCGCAACGAGCAGATCCGCCAGTCAGTGCCGCTCGACATGGTCATGAAGCTCGCCGGGCCGCGGGTGTCGCGCGCAAAGGGCAGCGCGGTGTTCCTCGCCTCGACGGCGGAAGGCGTGCCTTCGGCGCTGCTGCACAACCTCAAGCACAACCAGACGCTCCACGAGCGCATCATGCTGACGACGGTGCGCACGCTCGACGTGCCCTATGTCGCGGAAGGCAAGCGCATAGAGCTCACAGAGCTCGGCGGCGGCTTCTACCGCCTCATCGTCAACTACGGCTTCATGCAGACGCCCGACCTGCCCGAGGCGCTCGCCGCCTGCCGCGTGCACGGGCTCGAGTTCGAGATGATGTCGACCTCGTTCTTCCTGTCGCGGCAGATCATCGTGCCCAAGCTCCGGCCCGGTATGGCGATCTGGCGCGAGCGCATGTTCGCCCTGATGGCGCTCAACGCCGCCACCGCCACCGCCTTCTTCAAGATCCCCACCGAGCGCGTCGTCGAGCTCGGCACCCAGCTGGAGATTTGAGGGCGCCAGCGGGCACCTACTTCCGCCGGCTGGGGTGGATCTGCTCACGGGCGAGGCGGGGCTCGATGAGGTGCATGGCGTCGTCGGGGTCGACATGGAGGCCGCGGGCGTCCACGAGGGGCAGGTCGGCGTCGTTCCAACCCTTCATGCCGAGCGTCAGGTTGTAGACATCGCAATACCCCAGCGCCCGCATTACCCGGGCGGCGAACGCGCTGCGGCTGCCCGACCGGCAGACGATGACGATGGGGCGCTCGCGAGCTTCTACCAACTCCGGCTCGGTCTCGGCATAATCATACTCGCACGCTGCCTCGAGGATGCCACGTGGGACGTTCAGAGCGCCGGGGATGTGGGCGGCGTCGAACTCTGAGCGCTCGCGGACGTCGAGGACGATCGTGTCCGGCCGCTTCTCGCGGAACGCGGCAACATCCCACGGCAGCAGCGCCGGCAGATCCCTTGCGGCCTCGGCGGCCAGCTCGGCGTAGGTTCGCCTCGACATGCATCTCCTCCCTAGTGTTCGGTCTCAGACATTTGCTTCCCTCTGCGGCCAGGTTCCGAGCAAATGTCTGAGACATAAGGAACACTAGCAACTCTATGATTCTAGTGTTGCTTTTGTCACTGACGCTTGGCAGACCACCTTGCGGCAACCGGGGACCAAGCGTCAGTGACGCAACACTAGGGCTTTTCGTATTGTTCGATGCCGCCTGATAGTCGACCCTGCGGCGCCCGCCCAGCGGGCGCGGAGTCGCGGGGGCCGAGTTGCCGGAACATCGCGCAGGAGACAAGCATGGCCGAGATCGTCGTCGTGGGGGCCAGCCGCGGCATCGGGCTCGAGACGGTGAAGGCGGCGCTCGCCGCCGGACACCGCGTGAGGGCCTTCGCGCGCTCGGCGGGCGCGATCCCCATTACCGACGAGCGGCTGGTCAAGATCGCCGGCGACGCGCTCGACAGGACGTCGGTCGAGGCGGCGATCAGGGGGGCGGACGGTGTCATCCAGACGCTTGGCGTCTCGATCGGCAAGGAACTGCTGACCGGGACGCAGCTGTTCTCCTCCTCGACGCGCGTGCTGATCGACGCCATGCATGCGGCGGCGGTCAAGCGCCTCGTCGCCGTGACCGGTGTCGGCGCTGGCGACAGCCGCGGGCGCGGCGGATTGCTCTACGATGCGCTGCTGTTCCCGGTGTTCCTCAAGCGAGTCTACGACGACAAGGACGTGCAGGAGCGCATGATCCGCTCGTCGGGTCTCGACTGGACCATCGCGCGGCCGGGCATTCTGGTGGACTCGCCCGTGCGAGGCACGGTGCGGGCGCTGACCGATCCCGCGACGTGGCGGGCCTCCCCCGTGGCTCGGGCCGATGTCGCGCAGTTCCTTGTCCGGGAGGTCGTGGAGCGCAAATTCCTGCGTGAGACGCCGCTGCTGATCGCCTGAGCAGCGCGGAACGTATCACCCTCAGCGCTGATCGTCCGCCAACATGGAACCGGGCTCGACATGGGCCGTTTCTCGTGGTTGCCTGCGCCCCTTCCCACTCACCCGGAGCCCTTGATGCCCTCCACCACGACCAGCCATCACCCGATCGACGACGCCGCGATGCGCCAGCTGTTTTTCGACGCGCGCACGCACAACAAGTGGAAGGCGAAGGACGTGTCCGACGAGTTGCTTCACCGCCTCGTCGATATCCTGAAGATGGGACCGACGAGTGCCAACTGCCTTCCGGCTCGGATCGTCTTCGTGAAGTCCGCTGAGGCCAAGGCTAGGCTCTCTCCGCTGCTGGACGAGGGCAACCGCGCCAAGACGATGACCGCCCCCGTCTGCGCCATCATCGGCTACGATCTCGAGTTCTACGAGCACCTGGGCAAGCTGTTCCCACACACCGACGCCAAGCCCTGGTTCGCCGGCAAGCCGCAGAAGATCGCGGACACCGCCTTCCGCAACGGCACGCTGCAGGGTGCCTACCTGATCCTCGCGGCGCGCGCCCTCGGGCTCGACTGCGGCCCCATGTCCGGCTTCGACAACGCCGGTGTCGACCGCGAGTTCTTCGCCGGCACGCAGGTGAAATCCAACTTCCTGTGCAGCCTCGGCTACGGCGACCCCTCCGGCCTTTTCCCGCGCTCGCCCCGCTTCACCTTCGACGAGATGGCGAAGATCGTCTGATACGGCCTCCGGTCGCGACATTCGAAACCTGTTTCGCTATGGCTCCGGCGTGCCATAAGGGCCGCCGGAATCGACGCGGAACCGGGACGACATGATCCGTCTAGACAGCATCTCCAAGCAGAACGGCCACCACCTTCTGTTCATCGAGGCTTCGGCCGCGCTCAACCGCGGCGAGAAGGTCGGCCTCGTCGGGCCTAACGGCGCCGGCAAGTCGACGCTGTTCCGCATGATCATCGGCGAGGACTCGCCCGATGAGGGGCAGGTCTCGACCGACCGGGGCATCTCGATCGGCTACTTCAGCCAGGACGTCGGCGAGATGTCGGGGCGCAGCGCCGTCGCCGAGGTGATGGACGGCGTCGGCCCGCTGAGCACGCTCGCGGCGGAGCTGGCCGAGCTGGAAGCCGCCATGGGCGACCCCGAGCGCATGGACGAGATGGAGGCGCTCGTCGAGCGCTACGGCGAGGTGCAGGGCCGCTTCGAGGAATTGGGCGGCTACGCGCTCGAGGGCCGCGCCCGCGAGGTTCTGGCGGGCCTCAGCTTCTCCCAGGAGATGATGGACGGCGACGTGTCCAAGCTCTCCGGCGGCTGGAAGATGCGCGTGGCGCTCGCCCGCATCCTGCTCATGCGCCCCGATGCCATGCTGCTCGACGAGCCGTCGAACCACCTCGACCTCGAGAGCCTGATCTGGCTCGAGCAGTTCCTCAAGGACTACGAGGGCCTGCTGCTGATGACCTCGCACGACCGCGAGTTCATGAACCGCATCGTCGGCAAGATCGTCGAGATCGACGGCGGCAGCCTCACCTCCTACGGCGGCAACTACGAGTTCTACGAGGCGCAGCGGGCGCTGGCCGAGAAGCAGCAGCAGGCGCAGTTCGAGCGGCAGCAGGCGATGCTGGCCAAGGAGCTGAAGTTCATCGAGCGCTTCAAGGCGCGCGCCTCGCACGCGGCGCAGGTGCAGAGCCGGGTCAAGAAGCTGGAGAAGATCGATCGCGTCGAGCCGCCGCGCCGCCGCCAGACCGTGCTGTTCGAGTTCCCGGCCGCGCCGCGCTCCGGCGAGGACGTGGCGACGCTCAAGGGCGTGCACAAGCAGTACGGCTCCAGGACCATCTACGACGGCTTCGATTTCCAGGTTCGCCGCAACGAGCGCTGGTGCGTGATGGGCGTCAACGGCGCGGGGAAATCGACGCTGCTGAAGCTCATCGCCGGGGCCGCCGAGCCCGATGCCGGATCCGTAGCCATCGGCGCCAGTGTCAAGATGGGCTACTTCGCCCAGCACGCCATGGACTTGCTCGACGGCGAGCAGACGGTCTTTCAAACTCTGGAGGACGCCTTCCCGAAGGCGGGACAGGGCTCATTGCGCGCGCTGGCCGGCTGCTTCGGCTTCTCCGGAGACGATGTCGAGAAGCGCTGCCGCGTCCTCTCCGGCGGCGAGAAGGCGCGCCTGGTCATGGCGCTGATGCTCTACGATCCGCCGAACTTCCTCGTCCTCGACGAGCCGACGAACCACCTCGACCTCTTGACCAAGGAGATGCTCATCAAGGCGCTCTCACGCTACGAGGGCGCCATGCTGTTCGTCAGCCACGACCGCCACTTCCTCGCCGAGCTGTCGAACCGCGTTCTGGAACTCACGCCCGAGGGCGTCCACGCCTACGGCGGCGGCTACACCGAGTACGTCGCCCGCACCGGCCACGAGGCCCCGGGCCTGAGGAGCTAGATCAAGCGAACGCGCGCAGATAGTGCCGCTCGAAGACGCGCTTCGACCAGTGCATGAAGCGGCTCTTCGGCAGCAGGATGCTGCGCTTGACGTCGCGGTAGACGAGGATGCCGGAATCCAACGTGTCGACGATGCAGATGAGCTCCGGGCGTGGCTTCTTGACCGGCTCCTTGCCGGCCAGACCTCCAATGAGATTCTCCGCCGCAGCCTTGGCCTGCAGGTCGGCCATGTGGGCCTGCTTCGGGAGCCAGTCCGGCCCCGGGAAGCTGCCCGCGTCGCCCGCGACGTAAGTGTGATCGAAGCTCGGCACGCGGCAATACTCGTCGCCGGTGATGAAGCCGCCCTTGGACTGCGGCAGCGGGCTGTCCTTGAGCCACGCCGGCCCGGTCAGCCCCGGCATGAACAGGATCAGATCGGCCTCGATGTGGCCAGCCTCGGTGTCGACCCCCTTCTCGGAGAATTTCACCGGCTTGTGGCCGAGGTGCGTGTCGATGCGCCGCTTGGCCATCTCTGACAGCAGCCCCGTCACCGCCTTCTCGCCGAGCCTCTTACCCGGCTCGGCGGCGGCGTTGAAGAACGTCAGCTCTACGTTCGTTCGCCGGCCCTGACGTCGCAGCCACGTCTCGATGCCGAACAGCAGTTCGAACATTGGCCCGCCGCGCATCGCCGAGGGCTCGTTCGGGTTGCCGCCGAAGCCGACCGCGATGCGGCCCTTCTCCATGGCGTGCAGCCGCTGGCGGATCTTCTCGGCGGGCTCGTAGCCCTCGCACAGCGTCAGCGCGTGCTCGATACCCGGCAGGCCTTTCAGGAACCGGCCGCCGGTGGCAATGACGAGGGCGTCGTTGGCGATAGGCCCGGCGGTGGTCATCACCTCGCGGCCACCCTTGTCGATGCCGGTGACGGCCGCCGCCTTGAAGTCCAGCCGGTGGCGCTTCAGGAAACCGTCGAGCGAATGGATGATGTCGTCGCGGCCGCGCAGCCCGGTCGGCACCCAGATCAGGCTCGGCAGGAACACGAACTCGGACTTCGGCGCCACGAGGGTGATCGCCGCCTCGGGGAGCCGCTTGCGAAGCGTCTTCGCCGTGGTGAGTGCGGCGAAACCGGCGCCCAGGATTGTGATGTTCGGCTTCTGCATCGGCATTCCCTCAATTGAAGACGTCGGGAATTTGCGCCGGCCCGGCGGCGCGCGCCAGCCCGCGTGGCGTTGGGCCGCGGCGACCAGGACAATTGCGCATTCTCATTGCGGTGCCGGAGAAGCGCCTCAGCCCTTCTTGACGAACTCGGACTTGAGCTGCATGGGGCCGATGCCGTCGATCTTGCAGTCGATGTCGTGGCCGCCGGAGCCGTCGATCAGGCGGATGCCGCGCACCTTGGTGCCGACCTTCACGACAGACGACGAGCCCTTGATCTTGAGGTCCTTGACCACCGTCACGGTGTCGCCATCGGCGAGCACGTTGCCGACCGCGTCGCGGACCACGCGCGGGCCATCCTCGTCCGCCGCCACAGCGGCCGATGGCGACCACTCGTGCGCGCACTCCGGGCAGACGAGAAGGGCGCCGTCCTCGTAGGTATGCTCGGAGTGGCACTTGGGGCAGGCGGGCAGGGTGTCGGTCATGGTGGCGGTCCTTCGAGGCGGCGAAGGGCGCTGCGCGGAAGGGCTGCCGCCCTTCGAACCCGCTCGGGGAGACCCCGAACGCCCTTCTTTTCAAGAATTGGCGGGGCGGTGCCTACCGCCCGGCGGGCACCTCTGTCAGAGAGTAGCAGCCGTTTGAGCGGACGCCGCCGCGGCCGGTCTTGAGCTCGCAGACGAGGGCGTCCGAGCCCTTTACCCATACCTCGATCAGCCAGGCGACGTCGGTCAGGTCCTTCGGGCTCTCGGTCTTGTATCTGAGCCGCCAGCCGCCGTCGCGCAGCTTCGGCGCGCACCAGCGCTGCTGCATCTTCTCGGCGCAAGCGTCGTCGAACCAGTCATCCTTGGAGCTGTCGGCACGGACAGCGCTCACGGCGAGCAGAGTCGCTGTGCCAATCACCACCGCCGTCCAGCGGCTCACCGGTCGATCTCGCCGAACACGATGTCGAAGGAGCCGATCAGGGCGGACATGTCGGCCAGCATGTGCTTGCGGCCGAACGGGTCGAGAGCCTGCAGCGAGGCGAAGCCCGGCGCGCGGATCTTGCAGCGGTAGGGCTTGTTGGAGCCGTCGGAGACGAGATAGACGCCGAACTCGCCCTTCGGCGCCTCGACCGCCGCGTAGACCTCGCCCTCGGGGATACGCACGCCCTCGGTGTAGAGCTTGAAGTGATGGATCAGCGCCTCCATCGAGCGCTTCATGTCACCGCGCTTGGGCGGCACCACCTTGCGATCCTCGGCGACGTGCGGGCCGCGGCCCTCGGCGGAGAGCAGCTTCTGGCAGCACTGCTTCATGATCCTGGTGCTCTGGCGCATCTCTTCCATGCGCATCACGTAGCGATCGTAGCAGTCGCCGTTCTTGCCGATCGGAATGTCGAAATCGAGCTCCGAATAGCACTCGTAGGGTTGGGCGCGGCGCAGGTCCCAGGCGGCGCCGGCCGAGCGCATCATGACGCCGGTGAGGCCCCAGGCCATGGCGTCGTTCAACGTGAATTTGCCGATGTCGACGTTGCGCTGCTTGAAGATGCGGTTGCCGGTCAGCAGCTTGTCGAGATCGTCGATCACTGCGGGGAACGTCTCGCACCAGGCGGCGATGTCCTCGACGAGCTGGTCGGGCAGATCCTGGTGCACGCCGCCGATGCGGAAATACTTGGCGTGCATGCGCGCGCCTGACGCCCGCTCGTAGAAGATCATCAGCTTCTCGCGCTCCTCGAAGCCCCACAGCGGGGGCGTCAGGGCGCCGACGTCCATGGCCTGCGTCGTGATGTTGAGGATGTGCGAGAGCTGGCGGCCGATCTCGGAGAAGAGCACGCGGATGAGCTGGCCGCGCTTCGGCACCTCGAGGCCGAGCAGCTTCTCCGCCGCGAGGCAGAAGGCGTGCTCCTGGTTCATCGGCGCGACGTAATCCAGGCGGTCGAAGTAGCCGATGGCCTGCAAGTACGTCTTGTGCTCGATCAGCTTCTCGGTGCCGCGATGCAGGAGGCCGATGTGCGGATCGACGCGCTCGACTACCTCGCCGTCGAGCTCCAGCACGAGGCGTAGCACACCGTGCGCGGCCGGATGCTGCGGCCCGAAGTTGATGTTGAAGGGTCGGATGTCGATCTCGGACATGAGAATTCCGTGAGCTGGCGGATGTGCAGCAGGGCGGCCCGTGCCTAGCTGCCGGCGACTGGCCCCCTATAGACCTCGGCCAACGGGATTACCAGCGAAAGGGTCCCGATGTCGATGGTGCCTTCGTTGGCACACAAGGTGGCACCTCACCCCTTCTTGCGCTGCATCGGAGGCAGGCCCGCCTGCTTCGCCTTCTCGTTGACCTTGGCTTCAAATCGTTCCCAGGGCACGACCATGCGCTCGTGGCGGCCCTGCCCTATCAGCTCGACGCCGTCGTGGGCCGAGACGCTGAACTGGATCAAACGGCTGGCGACGCCGGTGCACTCGGCCTCCACGGTCACCACCTGCCCAGGCAGGGTGGCGGCGAGGTGGCTGACGTCGATGTGGACACCGAGGCTGCCCTCACCCGGGTCGAGGTGCGGCTCCAGCACCTTCATGCAGGTCCATTCCATCAGCCCGACCATGTAGCCGGTGGCAAACACGCCGGGCATGGTCTCGAAGTCCGGCGCGTCCGGATAGAGGTTCGGCACCGTCTTGCTCTCCGGCACCTTGTACTGGAACGTCACCTTGTCGCCGACCTTGAGCGTCTTCTTCATTGTCCATCCTTGGCAGCGGAGAGCTTGCCCTTGGCCACGTACTCCACCGATACGTTGTAGAAGCTCAGGATCGAGTCTCCGCCTTCGAGGCCGTTCTCGAGCTGCTTGGCCACCTTGGCGAACGGGTAGCACTTGTCGCCGTTTGCGAACAGGATGCCGATTCCGTTCTCGTCCTCGTCCCAGCGCCCGCCGGTGGCAGCGATGATGGCCTCGCCAAGGTAGCTGCCGAGAACAGAATGCATCCCGCCACCGGTCTTCACGTTGGCGCTCGTACGCTGGCGCTCGATGAATCCCTCGACCCAGGCGACGGACGGCTGGTCGAGGCCGAACCGGAACTCGACCAGATCCCCGAACTCGCGGACGGCGAAATCGCGGTTGTGGGCAATTTGCGCCAGCGTCTCGGCGTCGAGCTCGGCCAAGTTCAAACTCCGTCAAAGACGCGCCACAGCATGCGGTGGAGGCCATAGGCGCAGGCACCGGCCACGACGACGCCGAGGCCGAACGATTGCCAGCTCGGATGACCCTGGCCACGCCCGATCATCTGATAGATCAGCTCGCCACCTCCCGCCACAAGCACGACGCCGACCGGGATGATCAGCCACGGCCGGCCGATCTGGCGGGCGCCGACGCCGATGATGAAGCCAGCGACGGCGCGCGGCCAATCAAACACGACGACAACGAGCAGCAGGATGAAGCCGATGATGTTGGGCAGGATCTCGTCCATGGCAGGCCTCGCGGGAAAACCAACGTTTACCCACGATGCACGCCCAGCGCCTGGAAAATCAAGGCAGGCTCCCGATAACGATTATCAGAAAGTGCGTGCTGCTTCAGGTCTTCGGCGGGGGCGCGGTGCCGGCCTTCTCGTCGCCGGGGAGCACACGGCCGGGGCCCTCCCACGGACTGTCGTAGTCGAACTGCCGAAACTCCTGCGTGAGCTTCACCGGCTCGTACACGACGCGCTTCTGCTCGTCGTCGTAGCGCACCTCGACGTAGCCCGTCAGCGGGAAGTCCTTGCGCAGCGGATAGCCCTTGAAGCCGTAGTCGGTGAGGATGCGGCGCAGGTCCGGGTGGCCCGAGAACAGGATGCCGTACATGTCGTAGGCCTCGCGCTCGTACCAGTTGGCGGCGGGGAAGACCTCGATCACGCTGGCCACTGGCGTCACCTCGTCGGTGGCGACCTTGACGCGCAGGCGCACGTTCTTGCGTGGCGATAGCAGGTGGTAGACGACGTCGAAGCGCTCGGGTCGGGCCGGGTAGTCGACGCCGCAGAGGTCGATCAGCTGCTCGAAGCGGAGATCCGGATCGTCACGCAGCTTAGTGAGCGCCGAAACGATGTCAGCACGCTTCACCGTCAGCGTCAGCTCGTCATAGGCCACGTGCGACTTGAGACAATCCGCACCGAGCAGCTCCTTGGCGCGGCTTTCGATAGTCTGCGGGGCGAGGTTCATGTGTCTTGTCCGTTCTTGCTCGCTCGGGGGCGGCTCAGTCGAAAGAATAGCCGGCGAAGAAGATCTCGTCGGGCCTGTCGTCCTTGTAAAGGACGATGTGGATGCCCCAGCCGCGATCGAGGCTTTCCCACATGTCGTCGCAATCCTCGACCATGGCTCGCGTGGGCTTGGTCATTCCGAACCACTCTTCGAGCACCTCGTCGGCGACCGGAAACACCTTCTGGGAGGGTTGGTCGGCGCTGTCGGGATCGTAAGGCTCGTCGACCACCGTGATCAGATCGATGATCGAGCGCGTGCCGTCGGCGTCGGCATCCTCGAAAGCTGCTTGCATGGATCGATGCCCGGCGCCCGGCGCGGGCGAGCCGGAAGTAACGGGGAACGGCGGGAAGTCCATCACCGGGTTGTAGCGGCCGGCGCGGAACTCGCGCTCGCGCAGCTTGTCGAGCGCTGCCTGTACGTCGGCCTCATAGGGAACGACATACCAGTATGGATGTCCGCCCATCGCCTCCCCCAACGCCGCCGTCGTTCTCGCGTCACCGCGCAATCGTTCCAGTCCGCCTGATCTTGCGCTGCAGCAGCAGCACACCGTAGACGAGCGCCTCGGCCGTGGGCGGGCAGCCCGGCACGTAGACGTCGACCGGCACGATGCGGTCGCAGCCGCGCACCACGGCGTAGGAATAGTGGTAGTAGCCGCCGCCGTTGGCGCACGAGCCCATCGAGATGACGTAGCGCGGCTCCGGCATCTGGTCGTAGACCTTGCGCAGGGCGGGCGCCATCTTGTTGGTCAGCGTGCCGGCGACGATCATGACGTCGGACTGGCGGGGCGAGGCGCGCGGCGCGAAGCCGAAGCGCTCGAGATCGTAGCGCGGCATCGAGGCCTGCATCATCTCGACGGCGCAGCAGGCGAGGCCGAAGGTCATCCACATCAGCGAGCCGGTGCGGGCCCAGTTGATGAGCTCGTCGGTACTGGTGACCAGGAAGCCCTTGTCGGCGAGCTGGTTGTTGATCTCGGTGAAGGTCGGGTCACCCGGCTTGATCAGGCCCTTCGAGATGGCGTTGCCGCCAGCGCCTTCAGACGCCTTGTCGAAGGTGAAGCCGTCCGAGGTGAAGGGCGGTGGAACGATCAATCCCATTAGCTACACTCCCGCAGGGTCCCACCCGCGCCGGGGAAGGGACGCCCATCTGATGTGCTGGTACAGCAGGCGACGGGCGCGCGCAACAACACTAACGGAGCTGCCTTCGCCGCTGGGGGTGCATTCCATCTTTGGGCTTGCTTGTGCAATTTGTTCTTGTTATGTTCTGATGGTGATGAGTTCATAGTGGAGGCGTTCGTATGAGCAAGTTCTATGTCGTTTGGCAGGGCAGAAAGACCGGCATCTTCCGGTCCTGGGGCGAGACCGAGAAGCTGGTGAAAAGCTTTCCGAGCGCGAAGTTCAAGTCGTTCAAATCAGAGAGCTTGGCGCGCCACGCGTTCGAGGCGGGGCCGGATGCTTGGTACGGTCCTGCACGCACAGAGAATTCCAAGCAAACCCCTGGCGATCTTTTCGCTCCACTCGCCCACCGGCCGGCGACTTCGTCGCGGAAGGAGTTGAACTGACAAACCTGGACGAGCTCAGCTCAATGCTGGGCTCAATCCCATTCCAGCGCTCCTTTGCGCCACACGTACACGAAGCCCAGCGCGAGCTCGGCGAGGAAGATCATCATGGCCCAGAAGCCGAGGTCGCCGATGTCGCGGAAACCGAGCGCCCAGGGAAACAGCAGCGCCGTCTCGAGGTCGAAGACGATGAAGAGGATCGACACGAGGTAGAAGCGCACGTCGAACTTCATGCGCGCGTCGTCGAAGGCGTTGAAGCCGCACTCGTAGGCCGAGACCTTCTCCGGGTCCGGGTTGCGCATGGCGACCCCGAACGGAATCACCAGCAGCAGGGCGCCGATGATAAGCCCCACGGCGATGAATATGATGAGCGGCAGGTAGGCGTTCAACAGCAAGTCCATGCGGTCCACTCCCTGCAGCCTCGGGGGCTGCCATGCATGGGACGCCGGGCCGCGGGCGCGATCCGGCGCAAAGTCATCGTGGTGTTAACGCAGGGGCGCGCAGGGCGCAACCGGGCGCGGCGGAAAGCCGACCAAAGAACCGGGTCACACGAACGCAATCTCGCCCTTCTCGACGAGGACCTTCAGCATCACGGCGGCGCCGCACTGCTGGGAGACGGCGTCCGAATCCCACTTGCCATCGGCGACGTATTTGCCCTTCGAGTACTGATCAGAAAAGCTCCACAGATACGGCGTCTTGATGCCTCTCGCCCGGGTGCCCCAGCCGTTGTAGAGCTCCCAGCGGTAGAGCGTGCGCGCCAGGCTCCAATCGGTGAGCCCGGTCAGCTTGTCGATGCGCAGCGCGTCGATGGCGCTCGAGTTCCAGTCGTTGGGCGGATTCCATGGGTCGGGCCGGCCGGAAGGCACCTGCCATGTCTTCTTCTTGATGTTGTCGCCGTTGTGCAGGTGCTGGCGGAAATTGAAGCTGCACTCCATGCCGTGGATGATGGCGACGGCGAACCAGGGCGTGCAGCAGGCGTCCTCGACCTCGAGGTATTTGTCCTTGTTGTCGAGGATCTGCTTGACGCACCAATTGATGTTCGATCGATGCTTGTCGATGATCTTGGCGTTGGCGAACGACGTCTCGTAGTCCTTCTTGATGTCGTCGAAGCTCGGCGCCTTCGCGAGGGGCGCGCCGGGCGCCGCGAGGCTGCGCGTGACCGACGAAGGGGGGTGATCGGCGCGGCTCACCTCGATGGCGAGCTCGGTGGCCTCGTCCAGCACGGCCTCGACGTCGCCAGAGGCCGCGCGGCCCTTGGGCCCTGCATCGACACCTTTGATGAAGTCCACGACCGCCGGCATCACCGAGCCGAACTCGCTGCTGCCCGTCACCACGCCGGCGCTCATGCGCGGCGCCGAAAGACCGAGCTTCTGGGCTCGCCCGATGAGCCCGTTGAGCTTGCGCCACGGCGCGGCGGCGGTCTCCAGCGTCGCCTCGGCGCCTTGCGCCAGAGCCTCGGAAACCAGGCCCGAGACAAGAACGCCGCCCGCCGCGGCGCCTATCCCCTGCATGAAATGACGACGATCCGTGCCCTCGGGGGACCTCTTCATGGCCTACGCACCCCTCCTCCGCTCGCGCGCCGCACAACCTGAACAGAGTAAATCCGGAACGGGGCGGATGGTCAACGAAGCACCGGCATCGTCATGGCCGGCGCCCAAACTACGTGACATCGGCGCCTCCGGCCGACGCAGAGGCCCGACGCTCCACGCGCTCGATCTCCGATGAGCCAACGGAAGGCGCGTTAACCTTCCATCTGCAAACGCTTTTCTGCCGCTCGCTCGGAAATATATCCGGGGACGGGACGCCGCCGCTCGGCTACAGTGCCGGCAACAACACAGCCGGTGGCGGCACGGGCGCTTGCATCCGGAATGGGGGAAAGCCATGCAACATCCTGGATTTTTCCTGCGCGCCGGGCCGTTTCCGCTGTCCGAGGTGGCCAACGCCATCGGAGCCGGTCTCGCCACCCCCGAGGACGGCTCGCGCATGATCGAGGATGTGCGATCGCTGCAAACAGCGGGGGCCGGCGACATCACCTTCTTCGAGAACCGCAAATACGCAACTCAGCTCGACGCGACCAAGGCGGCGGCGTGCATCCTCGCCGCCAGCGACGTGCGCCGGGTCCCGATCGCCACTACCCCTTTGACGTCAGCGGCTCCCTACGGCGCTTTCGCCCGCGCCCTCACACTCTTCTATGCGGATGCCCTGCGCACCAAGTCGGCCAACAGCGCCGCCGACCGGCAGGGCGGGCTGGTGCATCCCACCGCAAAGATCGACGAGGGCGTCATCATCGAGCCGGGCGCCGTCGTCGGCCGGGAGGCCGTGATCAGGGCCGGAACGACAGTGGCCGCGGGGGCGGTCATCGGCTACCGCGTCGTGCTCGGCGCGGACTGCTACATCGGCTCGGGCTCCTCGGTCACGCATGCCATCGTCGGCGACCGCGTCATCATCCACGCGGGCGCCCGCATCGGGCAGGACGGCTTCGGCTTCGCCATGAGCGCCCGCGGACACCAGAAAGTGCCTCAGATCGGCCGCGTCCTGATCGGCTCCGATGTCGAGATCGGGGCCAACACGACGATCGACCGCGGCTCGCTCTCCGACACCGTGATCGGCGATGGTACCAAGATCGACAACCTCGTGCAGATCGCGCACAACGTGGTCATCGGCCGCCATTGCGTGATCGTGGCGCAGAGCGGAATCGCCGGCTCGGCGGAACTCGGCGATTTCATCATCATGGGCGCGCATTCCGGAGTCATCGGACACGTCAAGGTGGGCAGCGGCGCGCAGATCGCCGGCATGGCCCACGTCAAGGACGACGTGCCGGCTGGAGCGAGGATGGGCGGCACACCGGCGCGGCCTTTCAAGGAGTGGGCGCGCGAGCTGGCCGCGATCAAGCAGCTCGGAAAGAAGGGGAAGTAGGCGCCTGCCAAGCTCGAATCGTCGGCTCGGCCTCGGTCACTGATCGTCGATCATCCCGCGGCCGAAGATTTAGGCACCGGCTGCGATCGCGCGCGCTATACTGCCGTCCTCCGCGCAGTCCCCATTCCGGCTCGCCACCATGGATGCGTCCAACCCGGAACTGAAGCCTCCGAGGCACGAGTTCAACCCGGCCGAGATCGGTGCCATCGCACATCTCTACCGCGGCGAGGTGTACCGCTCGACGATCTGGCGCACGCGGCTCGACAACACGACGAACTGGGCCGTTGCCGCGCTGGGGCTTGCCATGTCGGCCTCCTTCTCACATCCGGAAGCTTCTCCTCTGCCGCTGATCCTGATGGGCATCCTGATCGTCGTGTTCATGATCTTCGAAGCCCGCCGGTATCGCTATTTCAATGTCTGGCGGGCGCGAGCGCGGTGGATGGAGACGCACTTCTACGCGCCGATGCTGCGCGGGGAGGGACACGCCGAGCTCGACGACTGGGAGCAGGTTCTGGCCAAGGACTACTGTCACCCGCACCACCACATCTCGCTTGCCCGCGCCGTCGGACGGCGGCTGCGCCGGACCTACATCTGGATTCTCGCCATCCAGGCGGCCGCATACGTCGGCAAAATCGCCATTCACCCGACGCCGATGGCGGACATGGCCGAGCTCATCCGCCGCGCTCAGATCGGCCCCATCCCCGGCGAGCTGGTGCTCCTCGGAGGACTGCTATTCAACAGCGGCTGGCTCGTCTTCGCGCTTCTCACCTGGCACCAGGACCGCGCCGCGCACGGCCGCCGCAAGGCCGTCAGCATGGGGTGACGGCTGCGAAGACGCGCTCATCCACAGCGGCCAGCCGCCGTGACGTGCTCCGGACGGAGCATTGGCCCAGCGAACGCGCGACTCGTATATTGCTGTGCAGCAAGGGCGGCAGCAGCGGACGAGCCAAGAATGAGCAGCGAAACCCATGCGCATCTGGCCCGCCTGCGGGCGGCTCGGAAGAGCAAGCAGACGACGGCAGCGGAGGCGGTCGCTCTCATCCGCTCCGGGTCGACCGTCGCGACGGGCGGCTTCGTCGGCATCGGCTTCGCCGAGAACATCGCGGTGGCGCTCGAGCAGCGCTTTCTCGGCGGCGCCGAGGCCCAGGGCGGCCCGGTCGGTGACCTCACTCTCTGCTACGCCGCAGGCCAGGGCGACGGCAAGGAGCGCGGTCTCAATCATCTCGGCCACAAGGGGCTCGTGTCCCGCGTCATCGGCGGGCATTGGGGGCTCGTGCCGAAGCTGCAGGCGCTCGCCGTGGCAGGCGAGATCGAGGCCTACAACCTGCCACAGGGCGTCATCACGCATCTCTTCCGCGACATCGCGGCGGGCAAGCCGGGGCACCTCTCCCGCGTCGGGCTCGGCACGTTCGTCGATCCGAGGAACGGCGGCGGCAAGATCAACGCCAAGACGACGCGCGACCTCGTGGAGCTGATGGACATTGGCGGCGAGGAGCACCTGTTCTATCGCGCTTTCCCGATCGACGTCGGGATCGTGCGCGGCACCACCGCGGACCCGGACGGCAACATCACGATGGAGCGCGAGGCACTGACGCTCGAAGCCCTGGCCATCGCCATGGCGGCGCGCAACTCGGGTGGCCTCGTCATCGTGCAGGTCGAGCGCATGGCCGACCGCGGCAGCCTCAATCCGCGTCAGGTCAAAATTCCGGGCATCCTGGTCGACTGCGTAGTCGTGGCGGAGAAGCCTGAATACCACATGCAGACCTTCGCCGAGCCCTACAGCCCAGCTTTCGCGGGCGAAATCCGCGTGCCGATGACGTCGCTCCAGCCAATGGAGATGAGCGAGCGCAAGATCATCGCCCGGCGGGCGGCAATCGAGCTAAAGCCCAACTCGGTGGTCAACCTCGGTATCGGCATGCCGGAGGGCATCGCGGCGGTGGCGGCGGAGGAAGGCGTCATCGACCTGATGACCCTGACGGCCGAGCCGGGAGTCGTCGGCGGCGTACCGGCCTCCGGCCTCAACTTCGGGGCGGCGACCAACACGCAGGCCATCATCGACCAGCCCTATCAATTCGACTTTTACGACGGCGGCGGGCTCGATATCGCCTTCCTTGGCCTGGCACAGGCCGATGCCCAAGGCAACCTCAACGTCTCCAAGTTCGGGCCGCGGCTGGCCGGAGCCGGCGGCTTCATCAACATCTCGCAGAACGCGAAGGAGGTCGTCTTCGTCGGCACGTTCACGGCCGGCGGGCTGGAGATCGCGGTCGAGGGCGGCAAGCTGGTCATCGTGAAGGAAGGAAAGACGCGGAAGCTCGTGGGCGAGGTCGAGCACCGGACGTTCTCGGGCGCTTACGCCCTGAAACGCCGGCAGCCTGTCCTCTACGTTACGGAGCGCTGCGTATTCCGCCTGACCGAGAGCGGCATGGCGCTAACCGAGGTGGCACCCGGCATCGACATTGCCCGCGACATCCTCGCCCACATGGACTTCGTGCCCGACACCACCAGCGTGCGCGAGATGGATCCCCGCATCTTCAGCGACGGCGCGATGGGGCTTCGGAACATTGTTCTGGAGCCGCCGCTGGCGTCGCGGTTCACCTACGACAAGCTCTTCAACATGCTGTTCGTCGATTTCGAGGGGCTGGCCATCCGCAGCGAGGCCGACGTGGCCCGGATCAAGGCCGAGGTGGAAGGCCATGTGCGGCCGCTTGGGAAAAAGGTGTTCGCTATCGTCAAGTATTCCGGCTGCACGATCGCGCCCGCCGTGCTCGACAGCTACATCGCCATGGTCGAGGAACTGGCGCGGACCTGCTACCACGAGGTCACACGCTACGGGGCCGCGGGCAAGCTTGCAGCCCGTCTCGGCTCGGGATCTCCGGTGGCCGAGGTGCCGCAGGCTTCGCGGGACTGAGACTGGCCGGTCTGGCCGCCGCCTTGCCGCAACCTCCGCAATGTCTACAGAGGGGCTGGCGCGGGCAAGGCTTTGCCGCTATAAGCTGCCGCTCCGCGTGCCGTGCAGGCGCCTTCAGGCGATCCGCGGGGCAAGAGCAGGCAGGATCAAGCCGCAGCGTTCGCCGGAACCAAGGGTGTTCCAAGGCGGCGCTGGCGTGTTTTCTGGAGACGTGACATGGCAGTTCCCAAGAAGAAAGTGTCCAAGATGAAGAAGGGCATGCGGCAGTCGCACGACGCGCTGGCCCGGCCGACCTACATCGAGGACAAGGATTCGGGCGAGCGCCGCCGCCCGCACCACATCGATCTCAAGACGGGCAAGTATCGCGGCCGGCAGATCCTCGAGCCGAAGACCGACGCCTGATCCCGACCGGCTCGGAAGGGTAAGCGTTCGCCGCTGAAAGAGACTTTCAGCGCTCCCGATGACCTGGGCAGGCGGATCTAAATCGGTCATAGTCCGGTCGTATAGATCTTCCGCCTACCGGCGTGCCGTCCGCACCGAGGAGAACCCATGTCCCTTCGCGCCCTGCCCATGATCGTCATCTCGTTCATCATCTACAACGTCGTCGTGTTCTTCAGCGCCGACGCCAACGCTGCGCTGGCCCGGGACGTGCTGACCCTGCCGCTGCCTTCCGGCGTGTCGTGGACCATGAAGATGAGCGACATCCTGATGCTGCTCACGCTCGTCCTGCTGTTCGTCGAACTGCTCAAGGCGACCTACACGTCGACGGCCTCGCTGCTCGATCACGGCCTTTCCATGCTCGTGTTCGTGGCCTGCCTCGTCGAGTTCATCGTCTATCAGAAGGCCGCCACCTCGGTGTTCTTCTTCATCACGATCGCGACGCTCATCGACGTCATCGCCGGATACACCATCGGCATTCGCGTCGCCCGCCGCGACCTCAACATCGGCGGCAACAACTGACGCCGCCGCGGACCCGACAGGGCCGGTCTGACGACCAGCCCGCTCCGCCAAAGTTTAATGCGTTGTTTACGGATCGGGTCTAGTCTCCGCAAGATCGGCCCGGCGTGCGCGTCCGGCGCCGCTCTTCCGCAAACCGTCCCGGATCAGAGCCCGTGAGCGCTTCCAAGAGGCCCCAAAACCGGCCGTCCCTCCCCTCGCCGGCTATTGGGGACGGCAAGGGTGCGCCGCCCGCCGAGACCGACGCCGACGAACCCCCTACCGTATCGGAGGGCCTCGACCTCGTCGGCATCCTGTCGGCGATCGAGGAGACCGCGTACACCTGGGATCTGACCACCGATCGCATCGAGTGGGAGAGCAACGCGCCGGAGGTGCTGCGTGTCGACTCGCTCGCCGAGATCGAAAAGGGCGTTGATTTCAGCCATCACATCGCTCCCGAGCACGCCAAGCGACGGGCAGAGGCTATTTCGGGCACCGCCGAGCCCGCGAATGGCCGCGGCGTGCCCTACAGGCTGCAATACCGCTTCGAGCCTTACGGACAGCGGTCGAACGTGTCGCTGTGGATCGAGGATCATGGCCGCTGGTGGCCGGGGTCCTCGGGAGTTCCCGTTCGCGCCCGCGGCGTGATCCGCATCATCAACGAGCGCTATATGGAGGAGCAGCGGCTCCTCTACCGCAACGATCACGACGAGCTGACGGGTCAACTCAACCGGATGCGGCTGATCGAGGCGCTGCGGGCGGTGATCGCTCGGAGCGAGCGCGTCGGCCGCCCGTGCGCATTCCTCGTTGCCTCGATCAACAACCTGTCGATGATCAACGAGACATTCGGCTACGACGTCGGCGACGAGATGATCGCCGCCGTTGCACGTGTCATCCGCGAGAAGCTACGCGGCGGCGACAGCATCGGCCGCTACTCGTCGAACAAGTTCGGCGTTATCCTCAACGACTGCGGCCTGGGGGCGATGCGGATCGCGGCCGACCGCTTCATCAAGGCGATACGCGACACGGTCATTCACACCAGCGCGTGCCAGCTCTCCGCCACGCTTTCCATCGGCGGTGTCGTGCTTCCTGATCAGGCCGGCAACGTGCAGAATGCCCTATCGAACGCTCTGCAAGCGCTCGACAAGGCCAAGCAGAAGCGCTTCGACTGCTTCATGCCGTACGAGCCGAGCCCGACGCGGGAGACGGTGCGCCAGCGCAACATCGCGGTCGCCGACGGCGTCATGGCGGCGCTCGACGAGCACCGGATGCGTCTCGTTCTGCAGCCCATGATGCGGGCCCGCACGCATGAGCCGGCACTCTATGAATGCCTGCTGCGCATGGAGCAGCCCGACGGCACGCTGGTCTCGGCCGGCGAGTTCATGGTCGTGGCCGAGCAGCTGGGACTCGCCCGCCTCATCGACAGGCGCACGCTCGAGCTGGCCATCGACCTTCTGAAGAAACATCCGAAGCTCAATCTGTCGCTCAACGTCTCGGGGCTCACCGCCAACGACCACGAGTGGCTCGCCGCGCTGCAGAGCCTGACCGGCGGGCGGCGCCACATCACCGAACGGCTGACCATCGAGATCACGGAGACGGCCGCGATCTCGGATCTCGACCACTCGGTCGCGTTCGTGGACACGCTCAAGGAGCTCGGCTGCAAGGTGGCCATCGACGATTTCGGCGCCGGCTATACCTCGTTCAAGAACCTCAAGGCGCTCAATATCGACATGGTGAAGATCGACGGCGCGTTCGTGAAGAACATGGCCGAGAGCTTCAGCGACCAAGCCTTCATCAAGACGATGATCGAGCTGGCGCGCACGTTCAAGCTGGAGACGGTGGCGGAGTGGGTGGGCGATGCCCAGACCTGCGACATGCTCGCGGAGGCCGGCGTCGACTACCTGCAGGGCTTCCATTTCGGCCAGCCGATCACCGAGCAAGAGCTGCCGGCAGGTATCTGAAGAGCCGGCGCAAACGAAAAGGGAGCCGAATGCACGGCTCCCCTTTTGATTTTCCAGGACTGCACTGCACGGCGCCTGTCAGCCCCGGCTCTGGGAAATCTTCTCAAGCTTCTGCTGCATGGCAGCCAGCTGCGCCTTGAGCTCGTTCAGCTCGTCACCAGAGGCCGCAGGCGCGGGCGCCGGGACTGGTGCCGGGAACTGGGTGGGCATGGGCGCGTCGAGCCGCTTCCCCTCCTTGACAGCCGGCACGCTTGGCATGCCGACGCCGAAGGGATTCCACATCTTCAAGGCCTGATCGAACATAGCCAGGTTCTTGCGGGTCTGCTCCTGGTAGACCTCGAAGGCCACGGCCGGGTTGGAAAAAGCCTGAGTGATTTGAGAGCGGAACTTCTCCTGCTCTCGTGTCAGCGCCTCGAGGCTGAACTGAAGGTAGCTCGGCACCATGCGCCCGATCTGGTCATCGTAGAAGCGGATGAGCTGGCGCAGGAAAGGGACGGGAAGCAGCGTCTGCCCGCCCTCACGGCTCTCCTGATCGACGATGATCTGGGTCAGCACCGAATGGGTGAGGTCGTCGCCCGTCTTGGCGTCGAACACCACGAAGTCCTTGTCCGAGCGGACCATCGCGGCCAAGTCGTCCAGAGTCACGTAGGTGCTCGTCTCAGTGTTGTACAGCCGACGGTTGGCGTACTTCTTGATGACGACCGCCTCTTTTTTCTCGGACGCGGATTCGGGTTTATTGAGCATCGTCTGAGCCACCGCACGCAGCTATTGCATTGCAATAGGTTAGCACATGCCGCATCGCGTGTGCTAGCCGTTTGTGCAGCAAGCCGCCCAAGGATGCACCCACCCGAGGTGGAATTGCCGTCCCGTTGGCTTCTGCTATAGGTGCTGCCCCTATGCCCGAAGCCCCCCTGCCAACCAACGGATCACGCTAGGTTCCCGCCGGCCGTGCTTCAGGTCGAAACGACAGACAACGCCCCAACGCCAAGCGCATCCAAGGAGAATTCAATGAGTGATGACAACAACACGATCGTGATTGCCAGCGCGGCGCGCACCCCGGTCGGCTCGTTCGGAGGCGCGCTCTCCTCACTGCAGGCGCACGAGCTCGGCAAGGTGGCGATCACCGCGGCCCTGGAGCGAGCGGGCGTCGCCGTCGGTGATGTCTCTGAGGTCATCCTCGGCCAGATCCTCGCTGCCGGCGGCGGCCAGAACCCCGCCCGCCAAGCCTCGATCGCGGCCGGCATCCCAGTCGACACGCCCGCATGGGGCTTGAACCAGCTGTGCGGCTCGGGCCTGCGCGCGGTCGCCCTCGGCGCCCAGCAGATCCAGACCGGCGCAGCCAACATCGTCGTCGCCGGCGGCCAGGAGAGCATGAGCCGCGCCGTGCACATTGCCTACATGCGCGACGGCACCAAGATGGGAGACATCAAGTTCCAGGATTCGATGCTGCGCGACGGCCTGACCGACGCCTTCCACAACTATCACATGGGCACGACGGCAGAGAACGTCGCGCGTCAGTATCAGATCACCCGCGATGAGCAGGACAAATTCGCCGTCGCCTCGCAGAATAAGGCCGAGGCCGCCCAAAAGGCCGGCAAGTTCAAGGACGAGATCGCGCCGGTCACGATCAAGGGCAAGAAGGGTGACACGGTCGTCGACGCCGACGAGTACATTAAGCACGGCGTGACGCTCGAGGGCATCGCCAAGCTGCGCCCGGCCTTCGACCCCAAGGAGGGCACCGTCACCGCCGCCAACGCGTCGGGCATCAACGACGGCGCCGCCGCGGTGGTGCTCATGACGGCCGCCGAGGCCAAGAAGCGCGGCGTCACGCCGCTCGCCCGCATCGTGTCGTGGGCGTCGGTCGGCGTCGATCCGTCGATCATGGGCACGGGCCCGATCCCGGCGTCGAAGAAGGCGCTGGAGAAAGCCGGCTGGACCATCGACGACCTCGACCTCGTCGAGGCCAACGAGGCCTTCGCCGCCCAGGCCTGCGCCGTCAACAAGGGCGTCGGCTGGAACACCGACAAGGTCAACGTCAACGGCGGCGCGATCGCCCTCGGCCACCCGATCGGCGCCTCTGGCGCCCGCGTGCTGACCACGCTGCTCTACGAGATGAAGCGCCGTGACGCCAAGAAGGGCCTCGCCACGCTGTGCATCGGCGGCGGCATGGGCATCGCCATGTGCGTCGCTCGCGACTGAATGTACGAGGCGCGCGACAGTATCTGACGCGCACCGACGTACCGCTCACGACGACGCCCGGCCGCGGAAACGCGGCTGGGCGTCTCTTCGCAACTGTCCCAACGATACCGCCCCAAGCCTCAAAATCCGTACCCAGGGAGAACGCTCATGCAAAGGGTCGCGCTCGTCTCCGGAGGCACGCGTGGAATTGGCCACGCCATCTCCGTCGCTCTCAAGAACAACGGCTACCGGGTAGCCGCCAACTACGCCGGCAATGATGCCGCGGCGCAGAAGTTCAGCGCCGAGACCGGCATTCCGATCTTCAAGTGGGACGTGTCCGACTACGACGCGTGCGCGGCTGGCATCGCCGCCGTCGAGAAGCAGCTCGGCCCGATCGACGTGCTGGTCAATAATGCGGGCATCACGCGCGACGGCATGTTCCACAAGATGACCAAGGACCAGTGGTACGGCGTCATCAACACCAATCTCAACTCGCTGTTCAACATGACCCGCCCGGTGTGGGAGGGCATGCGCGCGCGCAAGTTCGGCCGCGTGATCTGCATTTCCTCGGTCAACGGCCAGAAGGGCCAGATGGGCCAGGTGAACTACTCGGCCGCCAAGTCCGGCGACCTCGGCTTCGTCAAGGCGCTCGCCCAGGAGGGCGCCCGCGCCGGCATTACCGTCAACAGCATTTGCCCCGGCTACATCGCGACCGAGATGGTGAAGGCGATCGATCCGGCGGTGCTCGAGAAGTCGATTCTTCCGTACATCCCCGTCGGCCGCCTCGGGGAGCCGGAGGAAATCGCGCGCTGCGTCGTCTTCCTCGCCTCGCCGGACGCGGGCTTCATTACCGGTGCGACGCTGTCGGCCAATGGCGGCCAGCTCATGAGCTGAGCCGTTCCACTCACCTGATCTGTCCGATCCTGAAAGCGGCGGAGCCCCCGGCTCCGCCGCGTTCTCTTTGGTCAAACGACAAACGGCCCGCCATTCCAGGCGGGCCGTCATAATGATCAGCGCGGGCCGGCTCAGCCGCGGCGGGTTCGCAGGATGCGCGGATAGTCGTCGCCGGCGTCGGGAGAACCGTAGCGGGCATCGCCGGTGGCCGGACGGCCCTCGTCGAGGCTCCACCAGCGTTCGCCAGGTGCCGGAGCCTGCTGTGCGGCGGGAGCCGGTTGTGCGGGGATCTGCTGCTGCGCCGGCATCGGGGCGGCGGAACGCTGGGCCGGAGCCCGGGCGGCCGCAGCTGCGACGGCGAACCACGCGTCGATGAGATCGAGCTCGTCGGACGACAGCGTGAGACCCTGGCCGCGGCACCGGGCGACGACGAAGTTGCGGAAGCGGTTGGCGAACAGGTTGGCGGTGGCTCCCTGCTCGAACCACGGATCCTGCTCGCTCACCACCTCGAGCACGAAGCGCACGTCGTCGCGGCGGATCTCCACCCCGAGCTCCTGGGCGCGATGCATGATGTTGGTCAGCGTCTGGGCCCCCGTGAGACCATTGGTGGTGATCTCCTGGGCCATGACGTCGAACAGCGCCCGATACTCCGGCGGGGACAGCGGCGGGGCTTGGCAGGCCTCGTGGATGCGCGCCACCGACTGCTGAATGGCCGAAGCGCCATCTGCGGCACGCGGCGCGGGCTGCGCCGACTGGCTCGCGGGGACGCGCGGCATCGCAGGCGCGGGGTTGAGCGCCGGTGCCTGAGAAGCCGGCGATGCCGCCGTCATGGCAGCTGCCATGGGCATCTGAGGAGCCGACGGCTCGGCGGCGAGACGCTCCGCCAGCGGGTTGCGCGGAGAGAGCCGCGGGGCCTGAGGCGCAGCGGAGGCAGCCAAAGGCGCCGGGGCGGGAGCCGGAGCGGCGGGGGCCGCCGTCAGAGGTTGCGGATCGCGGTAGGCCGGTGCGTGCGGCTGCTGCGCGGCGGCGGGGATTGCATGCATCGGGCTCTGCATCGGCAGCGGATCGATTGCCAGCGCCGGACGCTGCTCGTAGCGGGGCTCAACCGGCTCGGCGCGCAGCGGCTGGCCGCGTGGAGCATCGAGACGGGGCGCTTCGAGGCGGGGCGCCTCGGCACGCTGGGGTTCGGCGTGGGCGGCTTCGGGCCGGGCCAGATCGGGGCGCGCCGCGGCCGGAGCCTGCGCGGGAGCCGCGGGACGCGCTTCGGCCTCACGCGCGATCTGGGGCTCGCGCGGAAGCTGGCGCGTCAAGTTGTAGACATAGTAGGGCGGCTGATCTGACAGCTTCATGGTCGGCGGAAGCGAGCGCTGTACGAGCTCGCGGAAGCTGCCGATGCCACCCCAGGCCGAGCCCACCGTACGCTCGTGGCCGAGCGAGCGGATGGCCCGGTCGGCGAGCGCCTCGAGAGGCACCGGGTGCGAGGTCGCTCCCACGACGGCGGCGACCTCGGCCAGGATATCCTTGCGCATGGCCTCGAGCTCGTTGGCGCTCGGCAGCGCCGGGGTCGAAGCCGGGGCATCGATGGCGGCGGGCTGCTCGCCGGGAAGACGACCCTCTACGAGCAGAGCAATGAGGTCGGCCTCGCGGATCTCACCGTCCGATATCGCGGTGTAGGGCGTCGCCGTGTAGTCGTTGGCGAAGATCACCGTGCGGCGGGCATGGGCGCGGAGCCGCTGGAGCACAGGCGTGAAGTCGGCGTCGCCGGACAGGATGACGAACTCATCGAAGTAGGTGTCGTGGTTGAGCAAGTCACGGACGTCCATGACCATGCGAATATCGGAGGAGTTCTTAAGCTGGGCGGTCAGCGGCGGGCAGTCGATGACCTCGAATCCGGCGCGCAGGAAGTTGTGGCGCACGAACGGGAAGGAGTTCATGTCCGTCGAGTTGTCGGAGGCGTTGCGGCGGGGGACCGGATTGCCGTAGCAGCGGCTCATGACGACCCGGCGCGGCTGGTCGACCGCGGGGCCGTTCGTCGAGGTGATCAGGCGACCGCTCTCGATCTCCTTGAGCCACGTCTGCGCGTTCTTGGCGAACAGCTTGGCGGCGTCCTCGCTCTTGCGCTTCAGCGACAGATAGATGTTGTCGTAATCGACGAAGATCGTCGTCAGAAGTCTTCCCGACGCATTCGCTTTCATGTTCCGCAAACCCCCGCTCGGCGCATTCCGGTGCTCTGCGGGCACTGTTGATGAGTCGGGTTGGAGGGGCAAGCGCTCCACGGTGCCGCATCGCCCTGATATTTGGAATCCTTTTTACAACAGCAACTTGCCGCTACGGCTCAAACCAATCTGTGGTGGAAAAGGCCGGCTTCCGCCCTGCTTCCGCCGATTCGAGGACCGACGAGGCGCGTTACGGCCGGCTAGTGATTCGGAACCGCTGCTCGCCCGGCACGGCCTTTCAACCGGGCTCGAACCCGTGCGGCGCCATCTCGAAGCGGGCGAACTCGAAGGCCGGCGCCACCGTGCAGCCGACCAGCGTCCAGGCGCCGCGGCTCTCCGCCTGCTGCCAGAAGCCCGGCGGCACCACGGCCTGTGGACGCTCGCCGCCAATCAGGTCGGGCCCGAGACGGACGCGAGTTGCGGGCCCAATGGGCGGTGCAATACCGAGATCGAGGGCCGCCCCGGCATGCCAATGCCAGACCTCGGCGGCATCGACGCGATGCCAGCGCGAGCGCTGGCCGGCGGCGAGCAGGAAATAGATGGCGCTCGACGCCGCGCGGCCGCCGGGACGGAGCGCGGCATCACGGAAGGTCTCGCGATACCAGCCGCCCTCGGGATGTGGCGCCAAACCGAGCAGGGCCACCACATCGGCAGCGGTCATGCCCGTGGCGACCGGGGCGTCAGCCACGGTTCTTCCTCTCGCGGATCTCGGCGAAAACCTTCCAGTCTGGTGCGTCCTCGAGGCCCAAGTGCTTGCGGATGGCCGGATCGGCGACCCGCAGGAAGGGGTTCGTCGCGAGCTCGATGTCGATCCGCGTCGGCAGCGTCGGCTTGCCTTCGGCCCGAAGCTTCTCGCAGGCGGCGAGGCGATCCCGCAGAGCCAAGTTTTCCGGATCGATTTTCAGCGCGAAGCGGGCGTTCGCTAGCGTGTACTCGTGGCCGCAATAGACGCGCGTCGCGGGTGGCAGGTCCATCAGCTTCCTCAGCGACCGCCACATCTGCTCCATGGTGCCCTCGAAGACACGGCCGCAACCCATGGCGAAGAGCGTGTCGCCGGCGAAGGCGACGCCCTGGGCCGGCATCCAGTAGGTGACGGCGCCCGCGGTGTGGCCGGGCGTCTCCAGCACATGCACCTGCAGAGGGCCGAGGGCGAACGTGTCGCCCTCCCCCACTGACTTGTCGATGCCCGGCACCTTGGCCGCCTCGCCTTTCGGACCGACGATGGTGCAGCCCGACGCCGCCTTGAGCTCCAGATTTCCGCCGGTATGGTCGTGGTGGTGATGCGTGGTCAAGATATGGGTCAGCTTCCACCCCTTCTCCTGCAGCGCCGCGGCGACATCGTCGGCATCCGGTGCGTCGATGGAGGCGGTGATCCCGCTTTCCGGCTCGTGTACGAGGACGCCGTAATTGTCGTCCAAACAGGGGAACTGGTGGATCTCGAGCCTGGCCATCGCGCGCCGCCGTCCTGTGTTTCGTAACATTTGCTGGGCAAACTAGCGGGGCATCCCCGATGTTTCAACGCACTGACACCTCATGGTGCCATGTGCTGGACAAATGAGGCATGATCCGCCGCCTGTTGTCCTGACCCTGGGACCGGACCGACGACCAGATGCAGCTCGACGCCGCCGACCTCCGCGATTTCTATGCCACGCCGCTCGGGCAGATGGTGCGGCGACTGCTGACGCATCGCATTCGCGGGCGCTGGCGTCGCCTCGATGGCCTGACCGTCATGGGGCTCGGCTTCACTGCGCCGTTCATGGGCGCCATGCGCGGGGAGGCGGCTCGCGTCGGGGCCCTGATGCCTACCGGCCAGGGGGCGCTCGTCTGGCCATGCGGCAGCCTCACCCTCTCGGCACTGGTCGAGGAGGAGCACCTGCCGCTCGCCGACAACTCGGTCGACCGCCTGCTGGCCGTGCACTGCCTCGAAGCGGCCGCACGAGAGCGCCAGCTGCTACGAGAGATGTGGCGCGTGCTGTCGCCGGAAGGTCGCCTGCTCATGATCGTGCCCAACCGGCGCGGGGTATGGGCGCGCGTCGACAGCACGCCGTTCGGGCATGGCCGGCCTTACAGCCGCGGGCAGGTCGGAACGCTGCTCGGAGACGCGCTGCTGACACCACTGGATTGGAGCTGCGCTCTCTACCTGCCGCCGCTCGAGCGGACGATGGTGCTGAGGTCGGCACCGGCCATCGAGCGCATGGGGGCACGGATGACGGGGGCCTTCGGCGGCGTCATCATGGTGGAAGCGCGCAAGGAGGTTCAGGCGCCCATGGGCCGGACCGCTCGCGCACGTCTCGCCACCTCCGTTCTCGCGGAGGGGACGCGCGGGCCGTAACCCGCTTCTCCGGCGAGTGCCGGGCGTGCCGGTCGCCTCAATAGTCCCTGAAAAACTTCAAAGGCCGCAGCGGCGGGGCGTCGGCATCGGCCGAGCGCAAGCGCCCGAGGCGAAGGCCGGCGCGATTGCCGCGCGGCGCCGTTGCCCCCGGCGACGACAACAGCGGCTGCGGACGGCTGGAAGCACGCCCGGCCAGGGCCGGGGCGTCGGTCAACAGCAGGGTCGAGCCGGGCCCAAGGGCGGAGGCGACAGTGTATGGGGTGAGTTGCCCGCCTGAGAGCGAGACGCGGCCCAGCGCCTCGGCGGCCGGAGATAGCTGCACTCCAATGTCGAGCCCCAGCCAGCGGGTCAAATCAGTGGTCTGCCCGAGCTCGACGAGACGAAGCAAACGGTCGCCCAGAGGGCGATCCGGATCCTGAAGATTGATCGCTCCCGCGACCGTGGGGTGCCCGGGCCGGCTGAGATAGGCCAATCGATCGGCGGTGGAGACGATGAGAACGGCCGCCGACGACGGCTGAGGCCCGTGGGATCTCGTGCTTGCCCCCGCCAATCCTTGCGTCTCGATGAGCGAGGCACCGCCCGGAAGCAGGCCGCGCCCCGTGACCATCCCAGCCTGGATCGAAGACGCCGCCAGGACGATCGTGCTCGGCCGGGAGGTCGCCTCGGCCAGCAAGCGGCCAAAATCCGGTGGAAGCTCGACAAGCGGCGGAGCGTAGACTTTGCCACGGGGTGCTACGGCATGGACGAGGGTGCCAGACCACGTCAGTGGAGAGCCGCGGGTGCCTCCCGTTTCCTCGCCGAGTGTCGACAAGCTCCAGCCACCCGCCTCGCGCGGCGCACGGACGCGGCACGTGGAAATGCCGATCTCGACGCCGCCGCGATAGACTCGGACGAGCTCGTCCTCGGCGGAGTAGGCGATCAGCAGCGCTCCGGACGGCGAGAGCCGGGGCTGCCAGACGAAGCTGCCAGGCGCCAATCCGGCCCTGTTGGCGGCGGCCGAAGGCCCACCGCATGCCGCGGCGGCCGCAAGCGCGCTCAGCGAGCACAGCAGCGCCCGTCGCGTCATGTGCATGGAGCCCTCGAGCGAATCGAAAATATGCAGTGGATACTAGCACAACCTGGGGTGGGCCCGAAGCCGCGATTCGCGCTGGCGCTCCGGCGGCGGATGTTCCGTGCGGTTTCGTGGGGGTCCGGTGCGGCGGCTCCCGCGCAGGGGCGGGTCGACGAGGCACAAGAAACCGTGGCGCACCGGACTGGAGGAGAACGCGCAACCCCAGGCGATCATTCCGCCGTCATCGAGTTCCCCCGGCCCTCGTTCTCCTGGCGAACCGCCCGAAACGACAAAAGCCGACGCGGTTGCGCCGGCTTCAGGCTACTCCGAAGACCTCGGGCATCATCGCCGGCGAGGGCCACCCGGGGGACGTCCACCACCGGCGGACGCACCCGGAGGAGGGCCCGACCGCTGATCCTTGTGGCGGAAGTTGATGCGCCCCTTGGTGAGGTCGTATGGCGTCATCTCGATCGTGACACGGTCGCCGGCCAGGATGCGAATGCGATTCTTCTTCATGCGGCCCGACGTGTAGGCGATCACCTCGTGACCGTTGTCGAGCGTCACACGGCAGCGGGCGTCCGGCAGAACCTCGGCCACCACGCCCTCGAACTCCAGCATCTCTTCCTTGGCCATTCCTACTCCCGGTCGAGGGACCCCTCGTCTTCCCAGCAAGCGAAAGGGGAGCAGACGCGCTGCTCCCCGAAACCGTTCGAACTGTCCCGTCCGATCAGAGCGGACGCAGGTTCACAGCGGCGATCTTGCCGTTGCGGCCGCGCTCGGTCTCGAAGGAGATCTTCTGACCCTCGCGCAGGGTCGAAAGGCCGGCGCGCTCCACGGCGGAGATGTGCACGAACACGTCGGCGCCACCCTCCTCCGGCTGAATGAAGCCGTAGCCCTTTTGACCGTTGAACCACTTGACAGTGCCGTTCGACATTCTTCGCTCCATGGCAGGTTGTGCCTCGCGCGCTATTGCTTCGAGGCCATCAAATCGCGCGATGGAGAAGTCTAGTGGCCGACGCTAGCGCCGGAGTAGAGCAGACCATGCGTGTTCGATTGCGCCCCTATATGGACTGAGGCGCGGACGAAGGCAAGTCGCAACGACACGCCTCAGGGGCCAGATTTCGAGGGCCGGTTGCTTGCAACGCGGAGCAAATTCCCGAGTTCAAGATCGAAAAATACTGATCTTCATCGGGAAATCTTCGCCGTCTCGTCAAAGACGTGGGTTCCGACCCCGACGCCCTGAAATTCCATGGCCCGGCACTCGGCAGCAGAACAGCGCTCACCGCGCCGGGGTGCCAGCGGAAAATTCGTATCGCCGCGCACATGTTGCGAGAGATCAATCGACTTGTTCTGATCAGCGTATAGTGTTGATCTGAATCCGTCTGGGGCTTCGGCACGGACGGTGGGAGCCAGGTGCCGCTCACCCCCGACAAGAGGCGGCGGCATGCCGGAGACCGGCAACACCCAAACAGAACAAGGCGCTCCATGACTATATTCAGAATCGGTCTTCGCGTGGCGACCGTTGCTGCTGCCGCGCACATCGGCTTGGCGTTGGCAGTCAAACCGGCGGCGGCCGAGGAGGGGCTGCAGCCCGGAGAGGCCTACGTGACCCGCTTCTCCGGCATCACGACCGAGGGTGGGCCAGCGGCGATCGACGTCAACGGCACCGTCGGCAGCGTCATCGACGTGCGCGCGCCGGGCCAGCCGCCGAAGGGCGAGCACTGGATCGACGAGCCGCAGCGCAACGCCATCACGGCGGCGGAAACCGGACAGGTGTTCGGCGTCGCACTCGACGACAATACGCCGCCAAACATCTACGTCACCGCCACCTCGGCCTTCGGCCTTCACCTCGCTCCCGGAACCCAGCAGTGGATGGACGGCATGTGGGGCCAGGGCGGCGGCCCCGGCTCGATCTACAAGATCAGCGGCGAGACCGACTGGAAGCCGCAGCTTTTGACGAATGTCACCCTCAATGGCCGCGCCAACACCGGACCCGCCCTCGGCAACATCGCGTTCGACAAGGCGAGCAAGAAGCTCTTCGTCTCGGATCTCGAGACGGGAATGATCCACCGGATCGACCCAACGACCGGGCGCGACCTCGGAACCTACGATCACGGCTCCCAGGGCCGTCCACGTTTCTTCGACGCGGAGAACAACAAGCAGGGCAGCCTGCCCGCGATCACCTTCAATCCCGGCTCGAGGGCGCGCATCGCCGACTGCTCCGCGGGCCCGTTCGAGCGTACGCCGGCGTGCTGGAACTTCGCGGCCAGCGGACGGCGCGTTTGGGGCCTCGGCGTCCGGCGCGACGCGGAGAACGGCAGCCGTCTCTACTACGCGGTGTGGAGCGGCCCGGCGTTCGGCCAGACGACTTGGAGCCAGGGCAGCGAGGACGACAAGCGGAACTCGGTTTGGTCCGTGCGCCTCGGCGAGGACGGCAGCTTCGACCCGAGCAATGTCCGGCGCGAGCTGATCGTGCCCGACTTCTTCACCCAGGCGAGTCCGCGGGCCGGCTACAGCCAGCCGGTGAGCGACATCTCGTTCTCGGAGTGCGGCGAGCGCCCCGTGATGCTGCTCGGGGAGCGCGGCGGCATCCGCAATCTCGGCCTCGACAAGGACAACGCCTTCGCCTACCCGCACGAGGCGCGGGCGCTGCGCTACGAGCTCGATCAGAGCGGCGCGTGGCGGCCTGTCGGGCGCTACGACATCGGCTTCCACGATCGCAGGAAGGAAGGAGCGCCCTACATCCGCTCCAACTGCTCGGGCGGCATCGCCTTCGGTCTCGGCTACGACGAGAGCACCTGGACCGCAAGCCAGGGCAAGCCCGACCAGTTCGTATGGAGCACCGGCGACTACCTGTGCTCGCCGGAGGGGCCCTGCCATCTGCCACCCGCCGTACAAACGTCGGCAAACGAGAACGGCATCAGCCCCGCTTCGGCACAGGAGCAGGAGGAGGGTGACGATTCACACGTGCACGGCGTGCAGGGCATGGCGGAAAGCGCTTTCGAGCAGCTCCTGCCAGCGGGCGCCTTGGGAGCCGAGCCGGGCAATGCCTCGCCTGCGAGCGGCCCCGACCAGTCGTACCTGATCGACACCGATATCAACGTCGACGAGCAGGGTGGACTGATTCCGGAGGAGCTGACGCGCAACGACGCAACCAGGATCGGCGACGTCGCCATCTACCAGGTCTGCGCCAAGCCGCGGAGGCCGACGCCACAGTTCCTACTGCCGCCGCCGCCGGCGACGGCCACCGGCTGGGTGCCGGACGAGCCACCGGAGATCGAGGGGCATAGCCGCTCCGAGACGCACGCACAGGTAGCCTCGCATGGTAGCGAGACGAGCCATTACCGGTGGGGCTCACACAATCCTTGGTGGAGCCACGGCCGCTGGCGGTCGCACAACCGGCACTGGAGCCACAACCGCCACGGCTCGCACAACCCGCGCTGGAGCCATGCCCGCTTCGGCTCGCATTCGCGGCGCGAGAGCCATGACCGGCATGCCTCGCATCACCGGTCGCACAGCCACTTCCAGGAGCACTCGCACGCCTCGCATCACAGCCACCACCGCTTCCGCTCGCACAACTCCAAGCACAGCCTGGGGCACCTGCCGCGCGGATCGCACAACAAGATCCGCAGCCACTCCGGCCACAAGCCCATCGGCTCGCACAACCGGATGCTCAGCCACTCCGGCCACAAGCCGCATGGCTCGCATACCAAGGCGCTCAGTGGCGGCACGCATCATGACAAGCTGAAGAGCGGCGGAACGCACCACAACGTGGTGCAGAGCAAGGGTGGGCATCACAGCATCATCCAGAGCAAAGGGACGCACCACAACGCCGTCCAGAGCAAGGGTGGGCACCACAACGTCATCCAGAGCAAGAACAAGTTCCACAACGCGGCCAAGAGCTCCGGGACGACGCTCATCCACAATCAGGCCATGAGCAAGGGTGGGCACCACAATGCGGTGCAGAGCAAGGGCAACCTGCACAACGTCGCGAAGAGCAAGGGAACGCATGCTCACAACGCGGCATTGAGCAAGGGCACGATCAAGCAGCACAGCGTCCTGCAGAGCAAGGCCAAGCTGCACAGCGTCGCGCAGAGCTCGGCCAAGACCCACACGAAGGGTCCGCACGTCACGAAGACGCCGGTCGTCAAGACACACAAGGTGATCAAGACGCCGGTGGTGAAGACGCACAAGGTCATCAAGACGACGCCGAAGGTGCACACTCAGAAGGTGATCAAGACCCACAAGGTCCACACACCCAAGGTCGTGCACAAGCCGGTCAAGATGCATACGCCCAAGGTGCACAAGCCCGTCGTAAGGTCGGCGCCGAAGGTAAGGGCGGCACCCAAAGTTGTCAGGTCGGTTCCGGCGCAGAAGAAGAAGCACTAGATGCAGCCGGTCCTGCAATGGCACAAGAACGGGGGGCGCCCTTCATCCGGGGGCGCCCCCCGCCCGCGAGCGGCCCCGGCTGGAAGAGCGCGGCCTTTGTTCCCGATCATCGGCTGCGGCTTGCTGATCCTGGCGGCCGCATGCTCCGCCAAGGCCGGCGACGGCCTGCCCCAACTGGTCACTCACGAAAGCTATGTGGCGGACGTCACGCGGGCGTCGAGCCTTCCCGTCGACGACCTGAAATCCGTCTTCGCCTTCGTGCTCGGATCGCTGCCCGATCGCGTGAAGGTCTACCCGACCGAAAACTACTACTACTTCCGGTTCGCCAATGCGGGACGTCAGTACGCCGGCAACATCCGCCTCGACGCCTCCGACCGCGACGAGGGCAAGGTCCACTTCGCCTACTACGAGGATCTGGCGGAGTGGAAGGAGGAGAGCCCGGTCAAGCACATCGTGCTCGAAGGCAAGCACGGCGTGAAGGTCGAGAAGGCCGGCACGCTCGCTTACCGCATTTCTTTCGGGGCCAAGAGCGTGGTCTTCGAGCTCAACGACCTCTCGACTGTCGCGCCGCCCAAGGAGATCCTCGGTCCCGACGAAATCTACGTCGGACCGGTTTTCGACGACTCGGCCATCCGCTTCTTCCTGGTCTTCAACTCGAAGCTCAAAATCTTCCACTACATCCTGGACGAGACGATCGCGGTCGCCGATACCTTCGCCGTCGCGCAAGTCAGCGACCGGATTCTGATCGGCAACCGCACCGGCTTCGCCTATTACCGCGACCACCGGCTGGACCGGAAAATCCTGATCGGCGTCTTCGAAGGCAATGCGCGGGTCAACAACTACTACGACGGCCCGTTCGACCAGTTGCCGGACAACTTCCTCGAGGGGGACGCCCTGAGCCGCCTCATCGTGCAGGTTGATCCCTCGCTGACCGGCAAGATCGATCGCTTCGGCGGCTCGGGCGATGGGGCCAGCCGCTTCATGATCGCGCCCTACGCACATTACCGGAGCGTTGAGGATCTGACCGTTTTCCACGACTGCGCCACCGACAAGTCGATCGCGCCCGAACTCTACTACGGCTGCTTCGTCATCGAGGAGCAGGAGGGTCCGGCGGAGGCTGCGGTGCCCGATCGCAAGTCGCCGGACAAGAAGAAGAAGCGGCACAAAAAGTCCGCGAGCAACAAGGGCTCCAGCCGGTAGGAATTTTCTCGTATACTCCGCCTTCGGCAACCAATGGCCCGAACGGGAGGTCGAAAGCGATGATCGGCAGGCAGACCCTGACGTTGAGCGTGACTGTGCTTGCGGCCTGCCTCGCCGCGGGCCCGGCCCCGGCAGCCAAGAAAGTCCCCTATCCGGAGGTCAAGGTCGACCTGCCGGAGCGCTACAGCGGCGACGCCGCCTTCGATGCCATGCGCAAGAAGCTGGCGACCGCGGCGGCGAAAAAGGACAGCGCGGCGGTTTTCGCCCTGGTGGGACCGACGTTCGTGTGGACCTACCGTGGCGGTCCCACAGAGCAGTTCGACATGGGGCGCAGCGCGCTCGACAACTTCAAGGTGGTGTTCGGCTTCCGGGCGCCCGGTGCCGGCCAGGACGGCGGCGTCGACGACGGCCCGTTCTGGGACGCGCTGCGCGAGTTCGCCGACGATCCCAGCGCCTACCAGTCGCCCGACGCGGGCAACCTGGTCTGCGCGCCGTCGATCGCCAGCGCCTCCGACGCGGAGGCCGACGAGCAGGCGCGCGGCAAGGTCGAGACCGAGGACGATCCGGCCGAGTGGTACTTCACGCTGGGGCCGACGGACGTGATGAAATCGCCCGGCGACAAGGGCGCGCCGCTGGTCAAGGTCGACGCCGTCGCCATGCCGGTGCTCAACGCCTACCCTCCGGCGGAGGACGGATCGCCGCCCAAGCCGACGACCCACATCGAGGTGCTGCTGCCATCGGGCAAGACGGGCTGGGTGGCCAAGGACGCCGTCCGGCCGATGTCGTCGTCCAGGCTGTGCTACTCGAAGACGCCGTCCGGGGACTGGAAGATCTCGGGCTACGATCAGGCCGAGTAGCGAACGCAGACCGCCGCTTCGCCGAAGGACGCATGCCGGCCTCCCTTGCAAGCCGGCGCCCGGTATGCCACGTCAGCCAGCGTTCACGGCGCGGCGGCGGGGACCGCGCCGCCGCGGCAGAGAGCAGGCGGCGAGGGCTCGCCGATATCCGAGCCGTCTTCAGGGTCCACTGCCCTCCAGCGATCTCCATGCACCCGACAGGGCCTGACAGCATCACCGTCGTGCCGATGCGGCTGATGCCCGAGACAGCGGCGCGGCTCGGTGCCGGTGGAATCGTCAGTGTTCTCAATGCCCATCTGATGCCGGAGACGCCGCCGGGCTTCGACCCCGGGCGGCATCTGAAGCTAGCGATGTCAGACGCGGCGGCCAGGGATATCGCGGCCATGGAGGCCATGGCGCGGCAGATCTTCCGCCTGGTCGAGTTCGCCAAGGCATGGGACCGCAGGCAGCCGCTCGTCGTGCACTGCTTCTCCGGATTGAACCGCTCGCCGGCGGCCGCCTTCATCGCTCTTTGCGCGCTCAATCCCGGGACACCGGAGCCGCTCATCGCGGCTCTGCTCAGGCAGGCCTGCGATACAGCCGCGCCGCACCGGCAAATGGTGGCGATCGCCGATCACATCCTGGCCCGCAACGGGCACATGATCGACGCCATCGACGCGATCGGCCCCGGGGCGCCCGCGGCGGAGGCCAAGCCATTCACGCTCGCCGCCACCTTCTACAGCGGCGGGGGCGGCCAGAGCGCGGGCATGAGAAGCGACGCCGCGCCTGTCGCCAGCGGCGGCTGATCATGGCAAAGTCGCCGGAGCGCAGCCGTCCCCTGGACACCCGCAGCCCATGACATCCAGTCCGCCTCCGCACCGTGCTACGGCTCTCGCCGATCCTCCGGCGCGAGGCGGACTTGGCGTGCGCCCCGCGGGCGGCGGCGTCGAGATCGGGCTCAACGCGGCGATCGTATCCGTCATCGACGACGAGCCGGCGGTGCTAGTCGTGCGCGAGGCCGAGACCGACGGCGCCACCGACGGCCTGCCATTCGGGCCCTTCTCGCCCGTCGACCACCGCACGTTCGAGATCGGGCTCAGAACCTGGGTCGCCGAGCAGACGGGCCTCGACCTCGGCTACGTCGAGCAGCTCTACACGTTCGGCGACCGGGGCCGGCACGCGGAGCGCGACGACACGGGCCCCCACGTGGTGTCAATCGGCTATCTCGCCCTCACAAGGGCCGATAAGGCGCGCGGCGTGCAGCGGGGTACATGGCGCAGCTGGTACCACTTCTTCCCCTGGGAGGATTGGCGCAAGGGGCGGCCGGAGATCCTGGCAGCGGAGATAGAGCCGCGGCTCAAAGCGTGGGCTCAGGAGCGCCCCGACCGCGCGCTGCCCGCGCGTCCGATCGCCCGAGCGGACCGGCTGCGCATTAACTTCGGCTCCGATGGCGCCGGCTGGGACGAGGAGCGCGTGCTCGACCGCTATGAGATCCTCTACGAGGCAGGGCTCGTGGAGGAAGCCAAGCGTGACGGCCGCCCGGCGGCGCTCTCCCGGCAAGACATGCCGCGGCTAGGGCAGCCCATGCGGCACGATCACCGGCGCATCCTCGCGACCGCCATGTCGCGCGTGCGCGCCAAGATCAAATACCGCCCGGTGATCTTCGAGCTGATGGGCGACGAGTTCACGCTGTACGAGTTGCAGAAGACAGTCGAGGCCATCCTTGGCCCCCACCTGCACAAGCAGAACTTCCGGCGGCTGGTCGAAGGCGCGGGGCTCGTCGAGCCGACGGGCGAGATGAAGAGCGGTACAGGCGGGCGTCCTGCCAAGCTCTACCGCTTCCGGCGCGAGGTGCTTCTGGAGCGACCGGCGCCGGGCGTCCGCGTGCAGCCCGGACGCTAAATCCGGCATTCAGCCCAATGTTGCGGCAAGGTGAACGCTTGCCGCTTTTTGCTCTGGTAAACCGGGCGGCCTTCCCTTATGTTACGCGATAGTGACAATGCTCCAAACGAGCATAAGTCGCCGGGGGCGGAAAGGTCCTCCGATAATTCAGCGCGACGCGGTTATGCTCATATGGAGCAGAAATCGCAGAGGAGGCATCGCATGACGATCCACTCGAACGCCAGCGTCATCACCACGTCGGCCGCGGCGTGCGCCCCGCGCTCGCCCCAGCAGCCCCAGCGCGACCTGCCCCCCTTCACGCCGGCGCTCGCGCGCGAGATGGCGCCGCTGTACGAGAAGGTGCGCCACGTCGTGACGCCGATGGAGTGGCCGCACTACGCGCCGCTGATCAAGGCCATCAACGACCTCAAGAAGCAGCGCAACGCCGTCATTCTGGCCCACAACTACATGACGCCGGAGATCTTCCACTGCGTGGGGGACATCCGCGGCGACAGCCTGGCGCTGGCCAAGGAGGCGGCGAAGACCGAGGCCAAGGTCATCGTCCAGGCCGGCGTTCACTTCATGGCGGAGACATCGAAGATCCTGTGCCCGGACAAGACGGTCCTCATCCCGGACCCGAAGGCGGGCTGCTCGCTCGCCGAGTCGATCACGGCGGAGGACGTGCGCATGCTGCGGGCCGCCTACCCCGGCGTGCCGATCGTCACCTACGTGAACACGTCGGCCGCAGTGAAGGCCGAGTGCGACATCTGCTGCACCTCGGCCAACGCAGTGAAGGTGGTCGAGAGCCTCGGCGCGCCGCGCGTGATCATGGTGCCGGACGAGTTCCTGGCCAAGTACGTTCAGACGCAGACGAAGGTCGAGATCATCGCCTGGAAGGGCCACTGCGAGGTGCACGAGCGCTTCACGGCCGAGGAGCTGCTTGCCTACCGCGAGGCCGACCCCGGCACGAAGATCATCGCGCATCCGGAGTGCCCGCCGGAGGTGATCGAGGTCGCCGACTTCACCGGCTCCACGGCCGGCATGATCAACTGGGTGAAGAGCAACCATCCGCGCAAGGTGGTGCTCGTCACCGAGTGCTCGATGTCGTCGAACGTCGCCGCCGAGGTGCCGGAGGTCGAGTTCGTGCGGCCGTGCAACCTCTGCCCGCACATGAAGCGCATCAGCCTCGAGAAGATCTACGACGCGCTGCGCTACATGCAGCACGAGGTGACCGTCGATCCCGAGGTTGCCGCCCGCGCGCGGCTGGCGGTGGAGCGCATGGTGAACCTGAAAGTGTGAGGGAGTGGGGAGTAGGCAATAGGGAGTAGGGCGTTGCCCGAGGCTCCTTCCCTACTCCCTACTCCCTACTCCCTACTGCCTATTCCCTACTCCCTTCCACGGAGGCCACGATGGGAAGCAAGAGCGACGCATTCCAGGCAGTCCGCGGCCAGGCAAATGGCCGGCCGACCGATGTGGTCATCATCGGCGCCGGGCTCGCGGGACTCTTCACGGCGCTGAAGCTCGCGCCGCTCAACGTCACCGTGGTCGCCGCGGCTCCGCTCGGCGAAGGGGCCTCCAGCGTCTGGGCGCAGGGCGGCGTGGCGGCGGCGGTGGGCGAGGGTGATACGCCCGAAGCCCATGCGCGCGACACCATCGCCGCCGGAGCCGGGATCGTCGATCCCCACGTCGCCCGCATCGTCGCCGAGGAAGCCGGCCAGCGCATCCGAGACCTCCTCTCCTATGGCGTGCCCTTCGACCGTGACCTCGCCGGCCATTTCGTCCTTTCGCGCGAAGCCGCCCACTCGGCCAACCGGGTCGTGCGCGTTTCCGGCGACCGCGCCGGCGCGGCGATCATGCAGGCGCTGATCGCCACCGTGCGCCAGACGCCTTCCGTCCGCGTGCTCGAGGGTTATGACGCCGAGGATCTCATCGTCATCGGCGGGCGCGTGGAAGGCGTCCGGCTCATCCGCTCCGCCGAGCGCGGCAACGGCACCTACGAGCTGTTGCCCGCGGCCGCCGTCGTGCTCGCCACCGGCGGCGCGAGCGGCCTCTACGCGGTGACGACCAATCCCCCCTATGCGCGTGGCGAAGGCCTCGCCATGGCCGCCCGGGCCGGTGCCGTCATCGCGGATGCCGAGTTCGTCCAGTTCCACCCGACGGCGCTCGACGTCGGCAAGCGCCCGGCGCCGCTCGCCTCGGAAGCCCTGCGCGGCGAAGGCGCGGTCCTCGTCAACCGCGCCGGCGAGCGCTTCATGACGCGCATCCACAAGGACGCTGAGCTCGCCCCCCGCGATGTCGTCGCGCGCGGCGTCTATGCCGAGATCCAGGCCGGCCGTGGCGCTTTCCTCGACTGCCGCGACGCTATCGGGGCCGAGTTCCCCGAGAAGTTCCCGACCGTTCATGCCTATGCCAAGGAGGCCGGACTCGATCCGGTGACGCAGCTGCTGCCCGTGGCGCCCGCCGCGCACTACCACATGGGTGGCGTCGAGACGGACGAGCGCGGACGCACCACGGTCCCGGGCCTCTGGGCCGTCGGCGAGGTTGCATCGACCGGTCTCCACGGCGCCAACCGCCTTGCCTCCAACTCGCTGCTGGAAGCCGTGGTGCTCGGCGCCCGCGCGGCGGCCGATATCCGCACGGCGCTACCGCCCGACGGGCCTGGGTCAGTCCATGCCGAGCTCAGGCGTGTCGAAGGCGGTCCGCGATCCAGCGCCGTGACGCGCCGTGACGCGGTCGAGCGGATCGCGCGCGTGATGACCGACAAGGTCGGGGTCGTGCGCGACCGGGCCGGCCTCGAGGGCGCGCTATCGACGCTTGCCGTCATCGAGGCGGACGCCCGAGGCGACACCATGATCGCCAACATGGCGCTTGCGGCGCGTTTCATCGCCGCCGCCGCGCTGGCGCGTCACGAAAGCCGCGGCGGCCACTACCGCAGCGACTTCGCGGCCGCCAACCCTGACGAAGCCGCGCGCTCGCGACTGACCATCGCCGACCTTCGCCCTGGCGCCGCCCTGCCCGTACCGCAGGCGCGGCGCGCCGCCGAGGCCTGCGTCACGCAATGACGGCGGCGGAAGCGTCCTTTCCGCCGGTGCTGCCGGCGCCGATCGTCGCGCGCGCCGTCGCCGAGGCGCTGGCCGAGGACCTGGGCCTCGTCGGCGACATCACGACCAATGCCACGATCGCGCCCGAGACCCGCAGCTCGGCGGTGCTCGCCGCGCGCAAGGCCGGCGTAGTCTCCGGCCTCGACGTCGCCGAGGCGGCGTTCCGGGCGCTCGACCCGGCGGCCTCCTTCACGCGGATGTCGCGGGACGGCGCGGCCGTGAAGCCCGGCGCGGCTCTCGCCCGCGTCGAGGGCTCCGCGCGGGCGCTGCTCTCCGCGGAGCGCGTGGCGCTGAATTTCATGGGGCGCATGAGCGGCATCGCGACGCTGACGCGTACGTACGTGGACGCGATCGCCGACACCAAGGCGCGCATCGTCGACACGCGCAAGACGACGCCGGGCCTCCGGGCGTTCGAAAAGTACGCCGTGCGCTGCGGGGGCGGCGGCAACCACCGCATCGGCCTCTACGACGCGGTGCTGATCAAGGACAACCACATCGTCGCGGCGGGCGGCATCGAGGCGGCCATCGCCGCCGCCCGCGCTCATGCCGGCCACATGGTCAAGATCGAGGTCGAGGTCGACACGCTGGCCCAGCTCGAGCGGGCGCTGGCCCATCGCATCGACGCCGTGCTGCTCGACAACATGACACCGGCCGTGCTGGCCAAGGCCGTCTCACTGGTCGCCGGGCGCGTCATCACGGAAGCCTCCGGTGGGGTCAGCCTGGAGACCGTGCGGGCCATCGCGGATGCCGGCGTGGACCTGATCTCCGTCGGCGCGCTCACCCATTCCGCCCCGGTGCTCGACCTCGGCCTCGATTTCGAGCCTCAGGGCCGTTAATGTTGATGCTCATCTGGAATCGTCCGAAGCAGCATCTCCGCTCACGATAGCTGCCAGAAGCACCTTATTCCGCCACAGTCGGCCCCCATCTCATGGACGAGGCGGGAGGGGCCCGGAGGAACCGGAGAGGAAAGACACCATGGCCTACATCGTCTACTGGGGTCTTTCCGCGCTGGCCGCCGCCGCTATCGGCGGCATCCTCGCAGGCGTCAAGAACCGCGATTACTCGTTCTGGATGGCTTGGTGCTTCCTGGTGCCGCCTCTTGTCATCATGCTCGCCCTGCTGCCGCGCCTCTCGGGCACGCGCCCCCGGCGCCCCTCCCTCGACGAGGAGGACCGCTTCGTCTGAGCGCCCCCGGCCGGCTCATGGCGCCGGCGGCTGCAAGATGAAGAGCACGGTCTGCGGCGTGCCCCTTACTCCCCACTCCTGGACGGGATAGGTTCGCTCGACGACCTCCGCGCCGGCCGCGGCCATGCGATCCCTCATCCTCGTGCACCAGTCGAAGTGGGCAGAGCAGACGACGAGCATACCCTGCTCCGCCACCTGCCGCGGCGTGATCCAGGGCGAGTACTCATAGCGGAAATCTGACAGCTCCGAGGTTGCGTCGGAGCCATAGAAGACGATGCCCTGTGCATAGCCCTGCTCGCCCGCCACGATGGCGAGCGGACGCGAGAATCGCTCGTGCCAGAGCCGCGTTGCTTCGGCCGCCACCGTCTTTCGAGGCTCGGCGAAGGCCGGATAGCCCCATTTGAGATTGAAGATAGCGATCACCGGCGCGGCAAAAACGGCCACGATCGCGACGGTGATCACGGCCCGTGCGATGTTCCGAACACCGCGAGCCGGGACGTCGCATCCTGCCAGATGAAGAATGGTGAGCGGCCACAGGAAGAAGGCCGGGATCATGAACTGCAGAGAGATGCGCACGTCGGCGACAAGGCAGGCGAGATAGGTCAGGACGTAGGGACCGAGGGCGAGCACCACGAACCAGCGGTTGTGGCGCTCGGCGGCGGCGGAGACGAGCCTTGCCCAACAGCGTCGGCGCTCGTTGCCCAGCGCCAGGGCGAGCGCGACCAGCACGGGGATGTGCAGGACGACGGCGGAGATCATGGCCCAGGTGGCGCGTCCGATGATGGCGGCCAGGCCCAGGCGCATCGTATGCTCGGCGTACGTGAAGGTCTGGAAGTCGTTGCGGACGAGCCAGACAAGGTGCGGCGCGATGGCGAAGAGGAAGACCACGACGGCGGCGTACGGCGCCGGGGACCGCCAGTACTCCCGCGCCCTCGGATGCAGCAGTGACGCGAGCACGCACGGGCCAAGCAGGAGCACCGAATAGTACTTCGCCAACAGCGCCAGCGCGGCCAACAGACCGAGTGCCATGCCCGAAGCCGCCGAGCGCAGATCGAGCGAGCGGATGAGCATCCAGACCGTCAAGGGCCAGACCGACAGCAGCACCGTGTTGGCGTTGAACTTCGCAGCCGAGAACGTGAAGAAGGGCGTCAGCCCGAGCAGCAGCACGGCAAGGCTGCGGCTCCTATCCGGCAACAGGCGGCCAGCGATCATCCAGACGCCCCACAGCCCCGCCGCCGCATTGGTGTAGGCGAGCAGATAGAATGCCCAGTCCTGGCGCGGCAGGACGCAGAACCAGATCGCCGGCAGCAGGGCCGAGAGCGGCGGGTGCTTGTAGTAGCCGAGCGCGGGATGCTGGCTCCAGACCCAGGCCTCGAGCATGTCGTGATGGAGCGATGGATAGGTGAGCGTCGCGGCCAGCGTCCAAGCCGCGACGTAGGCCAGGAGCGCAAGGGGGGCCAGGAGCGCAACGGGCGGCCGGACCCAGGTCGTCTCCCATGCCGACCAGCGCTGCATCCAGTCGCCATCTCCCTTGCCATGCGAGGCGAGCTATTGCCCAACAAACGGGCGCAATGCAACCGCAGTGGGCTGTCGGCGAAGAAAATCAATGTTTCCGGTGAGATCACCGTGCGCTCACCGCCGCGTCGGGCGGGCTGCCGCGAGATCGGCCCGGCTCAGGCGGTCCCGGCTCAGGCGGTTCCGGCGCCGCCGCCCGCCCCCGTCTCGCGGATGGCTGCTTGAGCCGCCGCCAGCCGCGCGACGGGCACGCGGTAGGGCGAGCACGAGACGTAATCGAGACCGGCGTCGTGGAAGAAGCCGACGGAGCGCGGGTCGCCGCCATGCTCGCCACAGATGCCGATCTTGAGCCCCGGCCTGCCCTTGCGGCCGCGGTCGACGCCCGTGCGCACCAGCTCGCCCACGCCCTCGATGTCGATCGAGACGAACGGGTCGACCGCGAGCACCTGGCGCTCGAGGTAGGTCGAAAGGATCGGCGCCGCGTCGTCGCGCGACAGCCCCAGGCACGTCTGCGTCAGGTCGTTGGTGCCGAAGGAGAAGAACTCGGCGCCGTCCTCGCCCTCGACCAGACGGCCGGCGGCGAGCGCCGAGCGCGGCAATTCGATCATGGTGCCGAGGCGGTAGGCGAGCTTTGTGCCCGTCTCCCTCTCGACCGACTTGGCCGTGTCCCGGATGACGCGGGCGACGATATCGAACTCGGGGCGTGTGACGACGAGGGGAACCATGATTTCCGGCACCGGCGTGCCGCCAGCGCGCCGCGAGACGGCGACCACCGCCTCGAACAGCGCGCGGGCCTGCATCTCGGGGATCTCGGGATAGCGGATGGCGAGACGGCAGCCGCGGAAGCCGAGCATCGGATTGATCTCGGACAGCTCGGCGATGCGGGCGCGCAGGCGCTCGAGCGGGATGCCCAGCGCCTCCGCCAGGATCTCGACCTCGCGGCCGTGCTGGGGGAGGAACTCGTGCAGCGGCGGATCGAGGAGGCGGATGGTCACGGGCTTGTCGCCCATGATCTCCAGCAGCTCCTCGAAGTCGGCGCGCTGCATGGGCAGGATGCGATCGAGCGCCTGCCGGCGCGCGTTTTCGGTCAAGGCGCAGACCATCTCGCGCATGGCGAGAATACGGGCCTCCTCGAAGAACATGTGCTCGGTGCGGCAGAGACCGATGCCCTCGGCGCCGAACTCGCGCGCGAGACGCGCATCGCGCGGCGTATCGGCGTTGGCGCGCACGCCCAGACGGCGCGCCTCGTCGGCCCAGACCATCAGCCGCGAGAAGGCGTCGGAGAGCTTCGGCTGGCGCATCGGTGCGCGGCCGCGCATGACGTGGCCGGTGCCGCCGTCGATAGTGATGACGTCGCCCTTCTTCAGGACCACGCGGCCGATGGTGATGGTGCCGGCGTCAATGTCGATGCGCATCGACCCGGCTCCGGAGACGCACGGCCGGCCCATGCCGCGGGCGACAACGGCGGCGTGGCTGGTCATGCCGCCGCGGGCCGTCAGGATGCCAACCGCGGCGTGCATGCCGTGGATGTCCTCCGGGCTCGTCTCCATGCGCACGAGGATGACCTCGCGGCCCTGTGAGCGCATGGCCTGCGCGTCGTCGGGCGTCAGCACGATCTCGCCGGCCGCGGCACCGGGCGAGGCCGGCAGGCCGGTGGCGATGACGAGACGCTTGGCCTCCGGATCGATGGTCGGATGCAGGAGCTGGTCGATGGCCGAGGGATCGACGCGCATCACCGCCTCGCGCGGAGGGATGATGCCCTCGTCGCAGAGATCGACGGCGATCTTGATCGAGGCCTCCGCCGTGCGCTTTCCCGCGCGTGTCTGCAGCATCCAGACCCGGCCGTCCTGGACCGTGAACTCGATGTCCTGCATGTCGCGGTAGTGCCCTTCGAGACGCGCGAAGATAGCGATCAGCTCCGCGTACGCCGCCGGCATCAGCGCCTCGAGCGACGGGCTCTCGCTCTCCGCCTCGGCCCGCGCGCGCTCGCTCAGCGGCTGCGGCGTGCGAATGCCGGCCACCACGTCCTCTCCCTGGGCGTTGACGAGGAACTCGCCGTAGATCTCCCGGGCGCCGGTCGAGGGATTGCGCGTGAAGGCGACGCCGGTGGCGGAGGTGTCACCCATGTTGCCGAAGACCATGGTCTGCACGGTGACCGCCGTGCCCCAGCTCTCGGGGATATCGTGGAGGTGGCGATAGGTGATGGCGCGGGCGTTGTGCCAGGAGTTGAACACGGCGGCGATAGCGCCCCAGAGCTGCTCGCCGGTGTCTTGCGGAAAGGGGCGCTCGATCGCTGTCTCAATCGCCGCCTTGTACTCGTCGACGACCTCACGCCATTCCTGCGCGCCAAGGTCGGTGTCGAGGCCGAAGCCGTTCAGGTTCTTGAAGTTCTCGAGGATGTCCTCGAAGACGGAGTGATCGACACCGAGCACGACGCTGCCGTACATCTGGATGAAGCGGCGGTAGCTATCGTAGGCGAAGCGCTCGTCCCCGGCGCGGGCGGCGAGGCCCTTCACGGTGACGTCGTTGAGGCCGAGATTGAGGATGGTGTCCATCATCCCCGGCATCGAGGCGCGCGAGCCCGAGCGCACCGAGACGAGCAGCGGATCGGAGAGGTCGCCAAACGACTTGCCGACCATGCGACCGATCTCGGACAGGGCCGCGCTCACCTCGGCTGCGAGCGTATCGGGGAGCTTGCGGCCGGCGGCGTAATAGGCGGCGCAGACTTCGGTGGTAATGGTGAACCCGGGCGGCACCGGCAGGCCAAGGCGCGCCATCTCGGCAAGGTTGGCCCCCTTGCCGCCGAGTAGCTCGATCATGGCGCTGGAACCGTCGGAGACGCCCGGCCCGAACAGGTAGACCTGCCGGTGCCCCGGTTGCGGCTCGCCCGATCGTGCCATGTGGCCCGCCTTTCTCAACTCGCGAGAGATGCCGCCGGCCCGCCCGAGAATCGGAAGCGTGCGCGGGCGGCTCGCAAGGGCTGGATAGCAGCCGGGGCGGCGGCGCGAAAGACGGGCCGCTCGCCTAATCGCCACACCACACCTTTCGTCGGGACGACCACAGAAGCATAACCAACATCTTGTTAAGTTACACAGATCGTTTGACCGCGCCTCTGATGCTCCTCCCGGTCCGGGCTTCGGCCCGACAGAAAGCGTGCTGCCGAACGGCTTCGGCACCGGCGCAGCACAGTGGGTCCGCCGCGGGAGCCGGCGGTCCCCCTCCTCTTCCAATTCGCGGCCTCTACCGGCCTTTGACGAACCCTCCGCGATGACGCACTCTCCGCGGCCGCAACCCCGGAGAGCGTTCCTCATGACCGACCAGCTACCCGCCGTGCTCGCGGCCCTCGACAAGTCCCAGGACGCGGCGCTCACGCGGCTGTTCGAGCTTCTGCGCATCGAGAGCATCTCGACCGACCCAGCCTACGCGCAGCGCTGCAAGGCGGCGGCGGAGTGGTGCCGGGGGGCACTCCAGGATCTGGGCTTCGAGGCCTCGGTGCGGCCGACGAAGGGGCATCCGATGGTCGTCGCCCACGACCGCGACGAGGCGATGAGCTCGAAGCCACACGTCCTCTTCTACGGCCATTACGACGTGCAGCCGCCGGAGCCGCTGGAGCTTTGGAAGTCGCCGCCGTTCGAGCCGCGCATCGCCTCCGACAAAGCCAACGGCAAGGTTATCGTGGCGCGGGGGGCCGAGGACAACAAAGGCCAGCTGATGACCTTCCTCGAGGCCATGCGCGCCTGGAAGGCGGTTGCCGGCCGGCTCCCCATCCGCGTCTCGGTGCTGATCGAGGGCGAGGAGGAATCGGGCTCGCCGTCGCTCCCGGACTTCCTCAAGCGGCACGGCCGCGAGCTCCGGGCCGATCTGGCGCTCGTCTGTGACACCGGGCAGTGGGACAAGGACACCCCCGCCATCACCACCATGCTGCGCGGCCTCGTCGGCGAGGAACTCGTCATCCGCGGCCCCTCGCGTGACTTGCATTCGGGCATCTACGGCGGGCCAGCCGCCAACCCCATCCGCGTGCTGTCGCGCATCATGGCGGCGATGCACGACGACAAGGGGCGCGTCGCCGTTCCGGGCTTCTATGACGGCGTCGAGAAGGTGCCCAAGAAGCAGCTCGCACAGTGGGAGGCCCTGGGGCTCACGCCAGAGGCGCTGCTCGGCCCGATCGGGCTGTCGAAACCGGCGGGGGAGTCCAAGCACTCGCTGATCGAGCAGCTATGGGCGCGACCGACGCTCGAGTTCAATGGCGTCACCGGCGGATACCAGGGCGTCGGCTCGAAGACGATCATCCCGGCCCAGGCGTCGGTCAAGATCACCTGCCGCCTCGTCGCCAACCAGGATCCCAAGCACGTCATCGCATGCATCCAGGCGTTCGTGCGCGAGCGGGTGCCGGAGGACTGCTCGGTCGAGTTCCTCGGCTCGCGCGGCGGCGCCGGCGTCGCCTTCGACACCAGCAAGCCGCACATGAAGGCCGCCGCCCAGGCGCTCGCGGACGAGTGGGGCAAGCCGACCGTGATGATGGGCTGCGGCGCCTCGATTCCGATCGTGACCTCGTTCCGCGACGCGCTCGGCATGGACTCGCTGCTCGTCGGCTACGGCCTCGAGGACGACCGCATCCACTCGCCCAACGAAAAGTACAATCTCAAGAGCTTCCGCAAGGGCGCGCGCAGCTGGGCGCGCATCCTCGCCGCGCTCGCCACAGCGTAGGCGCGGAGCAGGCCATGGCGCTCTTCGACCGCTTCCGCAGCTCCGAGGGCTGGTACGACCTCGGGCGCGAGCGTCACCTGGCCAAGGACTTCGCGAAGGCGATCGAGCTCTATTCGAAAGCCATCGAGAAGGACCCCTCCAACGCCTACGCCTACGACGCGCGCGGCAACGTCTTCATCGCGACCCGGGAGCCCGAGCGCGCGCTCGCCGACTACGAGAAGGCGACCTCTCTGATGCCCGGGCACGCCGGCATGCTCGGCAATCTCGGCTTGGCGCTATCAGAGACCGGGCAGCATGACCGCGCGATCGCCGTCCTGAAGCAGGCTCTCGGCCTCGATCCCGCCCACGAGGGCAATCGCAACCTGCTGGCGCTGGCGTTTCTGCTCGGCGGCCGCTGGTCGGAGGCGATCGCCGCGTACAGCGAGCGTATCGCGCGAGATCCCGGCGACGGCGGCGCCTACGACGGCCGTGCCCATGCTTACGCGGGAGCCGGCGAGCTCGAGAAGGCGCTCGCTGACCGCGAAAGATGTGTCGCGGCGATGCCGAACGAAGCCATGGCGCTGGCCAATCTCGGTGCCTTGCTCGTCCGTCTCGACCGGTGCGAGCGCGCCGCCGGGGTGCTGCATGCCGCCATCGAGATCAATCCCGGTGACATCGACTCGCAGCGCAACTTGGCCTTCGCGCGCTTCAAGACCGGCGACCATGCCGGCGCGGTGGCCAGCTACACGGATGCGCTGGCGCTCGCCGCCGGAGACACCGCGACGCTGGCGCAGCTCTACGCCGACCGTGGCGCCTGCCATCGCTGGCGCGGCGCCAACGATGATGCAATTGCCGACTACACGCGCGCCGTCGAGCTCGATCCCGGTGTCACCGCGGCCTTCGTCGGCAGAGGCAACGCGCTCAATGCACTCGCCAAGCCCGAGGCGGCGCTCGCCGACTTCGACCGCGCGCTGGCGCTCGAGCCCGATCGCCTGGACGCCCTGCGGGGGCGATCGGAAGCCGCGCGCCAGCTCGAGCGCTGGGATCGCTGCCTCGCCGATCTCTCTCGAATTCTCGAGCTTCGACCGGATGACCGCGACGCCATCTTCGGGCGTGGCTATGCGCTGCTCGAAAGTGGCGAGCCCGAGCGTGCCATCCCGGATTTCGAGACCTGCGTGACGCGGGAGCCCGCCCTTTACGAGGCGGTGCTGAACCTCGCCATCGCGCATGAGCGGGCGGGAGACACGGAGGCCATGCGGACGCATTACGCCCGGGTGCTGGAGCTCAGGCCGGGGCCTGAGACCGGCACCGATCTCGGCAACAGCGCATGGGCGAAGCTGATGCTCGGCCGGGCGCCGGACGCGCTTGCCGACGCCGAGCGCGCCGCGACGCTGGAGCCCGCCAAGGCCTTCGTCCACGGCACTCTCGGCCATGTCCTCGCCGCACTGGGGCGGCATGACGAGGCGATCGCCAGCCTCCGCCGGTTGCTCGAGCTCGGTGCCAGTGCCTACCACGAGGCGGAGGCCCGCAAGGCTCTCGCCAGGCTCGACGCCGTACGGCGAGGTGCCGAGCCTGCCGGCAAGTCTTGATCAGCGTCAAAACTGCGATGTCAGCGTCGTGGTGTGACTTGCGGCGGGGATTTGCGTTCCCGAATGCGCTCCCCGCAGGGGAGGGCATGTGCTGGAGATGAAGAAGAGGAAAGGCCGGCGGAGGGCACTCGCCCTGTCCCTGGCGTTCGTCCTTCTCGTCTCGCTCGCCGTCTCGGGAACGACGACAAGCCCCCTGTTCTTCGCCGTCGCTTGCTCGGCACCGCTCGCCGCCGCCACGCTGCAATGGCTGTTCCCCGAAGGCCGCATGCTGTGGGTCGCCTCGATCAACCTGATCGCGGTCTATGCCTGCGTCTTCGCACTGTTCGTCGACGAGGTGTTCTCGAGCGTGGCGCCTGTCCCGCTCGCCATCGGCTTCACCATACCCATTGTGCTGTTCCTGATCGGCTGCTGGCTGAAGCGGAGCGAGATCCGCCTCGTCGTCGGCTATCCTGGGCTCAGGGGTGATCGGGGCGTGATCGACGCGCTGACGTGGCTGGCGCCGGTGTTCCTCGTCGGCGTGGTGATGCTGGTGCTGTCACGCTTCCAGCCGAGGCTCGTCGATTCCGAGCTCGGGTTCTACGGCGGCATGCTGGGCATCGGCTTCATCGTCGTCGCGGCGAGCCGTGACGTCGCCGTCTTCCTCCTCGACACGGCGCTGCTGTTCGAGGAGTTCTTCCAGCGCATTGTGCATCTCGTCGTGCCCGCGTTCGCCTTCCTCACCTTCTATTCGATCCTGGTGATCGTGTTCGGCTCGCTCTACCGTCTGATCTCGCAGCTTTCGGACGAGCCGCACTTCAAGGTCGGCATGGAAACGCGCCATCTGACCTTCCCGGAGGCGCTGCACTTCTCCGTGGCGACGTTCAGCACCGTCGGCTACGGCGACATCGTGCCGATGTCCAGCCTCGCCCGCGGGCTGGCCGCCATCGAGGTCGTCCTCGGCATCCTGCTCCTGCTGTTCGGCGTATCGGAAATCCTGGCTTATGCGCGGGAGCGCCGCAACCAGCGCCACCACCACCATCACCTCGAATGAGGCCGCGGAGGCGGGCCGCAGCTCTTGTCTCTCTCGTCGGCGAGCGGCTCAGACGTGGACGCCGCGCGAGGCGAGAAGCGTCTCGATGATCGGCGTCGTCCGGTTCTCGGACGTCGCGGCCTTCATGAACAGCACTACGCGCTCGATGTCACGCACGACGCCCAGGAGCTTTTCGGGCTGCTCGTGGCGGGCGCTGACCGGCTCCCAGGCGAAGCGGATCAGATCCTCGTCGTCACGCGCGACACCCACCGCGTAGCCGATGTAGGCGGGAACGTCGCGGTGCTCGGGTGCGAGCGCGCGGGTGAAGCGCGACCACTCGAAGGACCACACCGCCCACTCGGCCGCGGAGACATCGCGCTTCGACGTGCGCGTGAACAGCACGGTCTTGATGATGGCCTGCTTCCACGCCCAGTCGGCGATCTTGGCCCGCCGCAACTCGCGCTCGACCGCCTCGACGTGGTGCTGCTGGCAATGGTCGCACTGGTAGTAGTAGGCGAGCGCCAGGGCGATGCACTCGCGCTCGACGATGGACAGCGTGAAGGGGTCGGACTCACCGGGGACGCCGGTGAAGGCATGCTGATACAGCTCGCGGAAGACGTCCTTGAACCCGGTTCCGGGAATTGAGGCCTGCGTTCTCATGCTCATCTCGTTCCAGTTGCTTGGGCCATGCCGGCGGTGGCGATTCTGCCGCCTATCGTATTGCAGTGCAATATGACGCAATAGCCCTCACCCCGGGTAAAGCGGCGGGGCTCCAGCGGCATCGGGTTGAACGACCGCGAGGCAATGGCGTCCCGACGAGGTGAGACCGTCATCCCGTTGCGCGGCGTCGGACAGACGCTATGCTCCGCGGCCCAGGCCGGCTCCGCACCCGGCTCCGCTTCGACCTAAGCCATCCGGGGAATACGTCCACATGCACTTCCGCACCCTCCTCTCCGCGCTCTGCGCGGGTCTCCTGACGGCCCTGCTCGCCGCGCCGCCATCCTTCGCCCAGCGCGGTCCCGGCGGCGTCGCCTCGGGGCGCAACATCGCCGGGGAGTTCGACTACTACGCTCTCGTCCTGTCCTGGAGCCCGACGCACTGCGCCTCGCCGGACGGCGATCGCGACGCCGACCAGTGCCGGCGGCGCGACGGGCGGCGGTTCAACTTCATCCTCCACGGCCTGTGGCCGCAATACGAGCGGGGCTACCCCGAGCAGTGTCCAACGCGGATGCGTCCCTACGTGCCGCAGCCGGTGATCGACGGCATGCTCGACGTCATGCCGGCCAAGGGCCTCATCATCCACGAGTTCCGCAAGCACGGCACGTGCTCGGGCTTGGACGCGGATCATTATTTCGGGCTCGCCCGTCACCTGTTCCTCGGCATCAAGATCCCAGAGCGCTACCGCAACCCGTTCGAGACGCAGTTCATCTCGCCGCGCGAGCTGGTCGACGATCTCGTCGGCGCCAACCCGCAGCTCAGGCCCAACATGATCGCGGTGGTCTGCGGCGGGCCCGGGAACCGGCTGCGCGAGGTGCGCATCTGCGTGGCCCGCAACGGCACGCCGCGGCCGTGCGGCGCCAACGAGAACCCGCGGCGTCTCTGCTCGGCGGACCGCATCTATGTGCCGCCGGTACGCTCGACGGCGCGCGACGGCGGCACCCAGGCGCCGCCCCCGGCCAAGAGCCGCGAGCGCCCGATGATCGAATCGCCGCTGCCGGGTCCGCGCTGAGGCGGCGGGAGCCCGGCCCGCCAGGGCCGCTCTATTCCGTCAACAGCTATGCAAGACGCCGCCGTTGCCGCCGGCTCCGGTCTTCGCCCACAATCCGTGAGCGATTCTATCGGGGTGCGGGGGCACGGCGGGTGCAGGAGACATCAGAGCGCGAGGGCGGCGCCGATCCTCATGACGGCGCGGCCGGCGAAGCCTCGGGCTCGCCGGTGACGCGGTCGCTCGTCGCCGGGATCGCGGGCTTCCTGGCCGGTGCCGTCGCTTGGCATTTCGTCGGCTTCTGGAGCTTCGTCTCGTCCGTCGTGCTGCGTGGACCCGATCCGGCCGCGCCACCGCCCAGCAGCTCGGAGCGTCTCGAGTTGCCGAGAGCATCATTCAGGGCCATCGGCGTTCGGCACCTGCCCGTCGACCCCGCCCATTGCTCGTCCATAGGTCTCGACAGGGGCACCGGCAGGGTGACCTCAGGCATCTGCGCCGAAGAGAGCTCGACGCTCGCTTTCAGGGCATCGGGTCGAAAGGACAAGGCCGCGACAGCCTCGCGGGACACGGCCCGCCAAAGCTGGATCGTCGAGGTCAACGCCGACCAGGAGCGCTGACACGGCACAGCACAACCTGTGATTTAGATGATGGCATGACCATTCCCTTCCTGCGGGAAAAGCCGATGTTTTCCCGACCAAATCCGGCATTTCCCGCTCCAAAACGGGCCCCATATTCAGACTCTCTTTAATCGGCCCATGCCAACCTCCTTTCAGTAAACGGTGCTTGCGAGGGGGTCTCAATGCAACCGGCGAAACAGTCGTTCTGGCGTACGATCATCCTGCGCATCCGGCATCTTGCCGGCCTCGATCTGCCGCTCACATCCCACTTCGTCGACCAGCCGATCGTGATCGAGTACGACCTCGACGCATCAGCCACCGCCCTCACCGATCCTATCGATCTCATTCCTGGCGGGGACAACGTAACGCCCGCGCTCGCGCCAGCACGCCGCTCCGATCTTCTGCTGGCTCCGCGTCTCGCCAGCGTCTCGCGCCTGAACATCCCATCGGCCCGCAAGGGCGAGCGCGCGCGCGGCACGTCGGCCAACCGTCCCGTCAAGGCCGAGATCGAGCCTGTGAAGGCCCGAAAGGCGGAGGCGTGGGTGCTCGCCCGCAAGACCGCCAAGACGGCCCCTTCCGCGAAGATCGTCGTGCTCGCGGCGGGCCGCCGTCCCCGATCCGCCGCCCGTTCCAGCCTGTCGCTCGCTGCCTGAGACCGCCTCCGCGGCTCGCGCTGCGCCTCAATCTCCAGCATCCGCGAGGCTGCCCTTGCGGGTGTGCCGGCGATCCTCCTCCTCTGCCGGTCCCACGTCGGCATCGAATATCAGGCGCTCCTCTCCGGAGAGGCAGAGGAAGCGCCTGCCCCTCGCCCGCCCGATCAACGTCAGCCCGGTCTTGCGCGCCAGCTCCACGCCCCACGCCGTGAAGCCCGACCGCGACATCAGGATCGGGATCCTCATCTTGACGGTCTTGATGACCATCTCCGAGGTCAGACGGCCGGTCGTATAGAAGCTCTTCGACCTCGGCTCGATGCCGTTCAGGAACATGTAGCCGGCGATCTTGTCGACGGCGTTGTGGCGGCCGACGTCCTCCATGTAGACGAGCGGCCGGTCCTCCTCGCACAGCACGCAGCCGTGGATGGCACCGGCCTTGAGATAGAGGCTCGGCTCGGTGTTGATCTTGCGCGTCAGGGCATAGAGCCAGGAGGTCCTGAGCCGCGCGCTCCGATCGAGCTCGATCTTGTCCAGGTCCTCCATGAGGTCGCCGAACACGGTCCCTTGCGCGCAGCCGGAGGTCTGCGTCTTCTTCCTCAGCTTGTCCTCGAAGCTCGTCTGCCGCTTCGTCCGCACCACAACCGTCTTGATGTCCGCCTCGTAGTCGATGCCGGTGATCTCGTCGTCGGCCTTCAGCATGTTCTGGTTCAGGAGATAGCCGACGGCGAGCAGGTCGGGGTGATCACCGATGGTCATCATGGTCACGATCTCGCGGCCATTGAGGAACAGCGTCAGCGGCTGCTCGGTCACGACCGCCGTCTCAACGCGGCGTCCCTCGTGGTCGAGGCCGGTCACGGCCACCGACAGGCGCGGATCGTCGGGGGCGGGGCGGACGGTGAACTCCTGCAAGCTCTCTCTCCGGAAAGTGCCTTCGGTGGCTTACCGACATCTAGGGGGCATATCCCGAAGCGGCAAGTCGATGATCGTTCAGCGGGAACGGACCGATTGCGGGAGATTGGCCGCCGGGCCTATAGTCGCCGCCGACCGCGAAGAGCGGCCCCGACAGCCGATTGAAACAGAGGAAACGACCGTGTCCAATCTCAATCGCCGCAAGTTCCTCAAGACCGCCGGAACCAGCGCCATTACCGCCGCGGGCGCGACGGCCATCGCCGCTCCGGCCATCGCCCAGTCCGCGCCGGAAGTGAAGTGGCGCCTCGCATCGAGCTTCCCGAAGTCGCTCGACACGATCTACGGCGGCGCCGAGGTGATGGCCAAGGCCGTCGCCGAGATGACCGACGGCAAGTTCCAGATCCAGGTGTTCGCGGCGGGCGAGATCGTTCCCGGCCTGCAGGCGCTGGACGCCGCCAGCAACGGCACGGTCGAGGCCTGCCACACGGCCGCCTACTACTACGTCGGCAAGGATCCGACGTTCGCGCTGCCCTGCTCGGTGCCGTTCGGCCTCAACGCGCGGCTGATGAACTCGTGGCTGATCGAAGGCGGCGGCAACGAGCTGTTCAACGAGTTCTTCAAGAAGTTCAACGTTATGGGTCTCCCCGCTGGAAACACCGGCGCGCAGATGGGCGGCTGGTTCCGCAAGGAGATCAAGACGCCGGAGGATCTCAAGGGCCTCAAGTTCCGCATCGGCGGCCTGGCCGGCAAGGTGCTCGCCAAGCTCGGCGTCGTGCCGCAGCAGATCGCCGGCGGCGACATCTATCCGGCGCTCGAGAAGGGTACCATCGACGCCGCCGAGTGGGTCGGCCCCTACGACGACGAGAAGCTCGGCTTCTTCAAGGTGGCGCCGAACTACTACTATCCCGGCTTCTGGGAGGGCGGCACCACGCTCCACTCCTTCTTCAACCTGGACAAGTACAACGCTCTGCCGAAGAGCTACCAGGGCGTGCTCAAGGCGGCGTGCGCCGTCGCCAACCAGACGATGGCGGCCCGCTACGACCAGCTCAACACGCCGGCGTTGAAGCGGCTCGTGGCCAGCGGCACGCAGCTCAGGCCCTATCCAGAGCCGGTGCTCGAGGCCTGCTTCAACGCGGCCAAGGAGTTCTATGCCGAGACCGCCGCAGCCAACCCCGACTTCAAGAAGGGGCTCGAGGCGATGTATGCCCAGCGCGCGGCGGGCTATCTGTGGTGGCAGATCGCCGAGAACACCTTCGACACCTTCATGATGATCCAGCAGCGCAAGAAGGCGCTCTGATTTCAGGTCCGGCGCTTGCTGCCCAAGCCGCGGTCGCAGCCTCGCCAGGCTGGACGATGAAATGAACTGCCAAGACAACAGCGCCCCGGTCTTCCAAGGCCGGGGCGCTGGCTTCTTCCGAGGGACTTTCGTTCGCGGCTCCGTTTGACCTCGGACAAGCACCGCTCTCGGAGCCCGGTGCTAACGTCGCCCGCCAACACCGAAAACCGGGGCCAAATGGGGAGCAAGAACAATGGGCGACAGCATCAAGTATCAGCTCGGCGAGGATCGCATTCCGCGGTCCTGGTACAACATCGCCGCCGATCTTCCGGCCATGGCGCCGCCGCCCCTCCACCCCGGCACCGGTAAGCCCGTTGGCCCCGACGACCTCGCCCCCATCTTCCCGCAGATCCTCATCGCGCAGGAGATGAGCACCGAGCGGACGATCGAGATCCCCGATCCGGTGCGCGAGATCTACCGCCTGTGGCGCCCCACGCCCCTCTATCGCGCCCGCCGTCTCGAGAAGCGCCTCGGGACCGCGGCGCGCATCTTCTACAAGTACGAGGGCGTCAGCCCGGCCGGCAGCCACAAGCCCAACACCGCCGTCGCGCAGGCGTTCTACAACAAGTCGGAAGGCGTCACGAAGCTCTCGACCGAGACCGGCGCCGGGCAGTGGGGCTCCTCGCTCGCCTTCGCCGGCCAGGTGTTCGGCCTCGAGGTCAAGGTCTACATGGTCAAGGTCTCCTACCAGCAGAAGCCCTACCGCCGGGCGCTGATGGAGACCTACGGCGCCAGCTGCATCGCCAGCCCCAGCGACCAGACCAACGCCGGCCGCGCCATCCTGGCCAAGTCGCCCGACAGCCCCGGCAGCCTCGGCATCGCCATCTCGGAAGCGGTCGAGGTCGCGGCCACCAACCCCGACACCAAGTACGCGCTCGGCAGCGTGCTCAATCACGTGCTGCTGCACCAGACCGTCATCGGCCAGGAGGCAATCGAGCAGATGGCCATGGCCGACGCCTATCCGGACGTCGTCATCGGCTGCGCCGGCGGCGGCTCCAACTTCGCCGGCATCGCCTTCCCGTTCCTCGGCGAGAAGCTGCGCTACGGCCGCAACGTGCGCGTCATCGCGGTCGAGCCGTCCGCCTGCCCGACGCTGACCCGCGGCCGCTACGCCTACGACTTCGGCGACACCGGGCACCTGACGCCGCTGACCAAGATGCACACGCTCGGCTCGACCTTCATCCCGCCCGGCTTCCACGCCGGCGGCCTGCGCTATCACGGCATGGCGCCGCTGGTCAGTCATTGCAAGGAGCTCGGGCTCATCGAGGCGCGCGCCTACCACCAGAACCCGTGCTTCGAGGCCGGCCTCATGTTCGCGCGCTCGGAGGGCATCGTGCCGGCGCCCGAGTCCACGCACGCGGTGCGCTGCGCCATCGACGAGGCGCTGGCGGCGAAGGAGGCCGGCACGTCGCCGAACATCCTGTTCAACCTCTCCGGTCACGGCCACTTCGACATGCAGGCCTACACCGACTACCTCGGCGGCAAGCTGGAGGACCGCGACTACGACCCGGCGGCGCTCGAAGCCGCCCTCGCGGAGCTGCCCAAGGTGGCGGCGGAGTGACTGTCGCCAAGAAACAGGGCCCGAGGCGATGTTCGCCCGGGCCCTGCTCACCAGGTCGTCCTGATCCGAGGTCTAGAACTCGTACCAGGGGCGGCCGTTGGCGACGTTGCAGGCGATGACGCCTCCCTCGAAGCCGAGCGCGAACAGCTCGGCGACGATGATGAAGGGAATGATCGCGCCGGAGGTGGCATCCACCTCGTCGCCCCGCAGGGTCCGGATGGCCGGGGCAGTCTCCAACGTGCTTTGATTGCTCATGTGACAGCTCCTCTGTGTTTTGCTTGTTCGGGACTTGCGCTCGTGGCGCAGCCGACACATCCCACGCACGACCTGCGCGCGCTGTCACAGGCGTCACAGACCCATGGGCGGGTCCGATAGGGCTCGCGAGGATCACCTTGGCGAACATGCGCGTTTTCCGCGCGTTCGAGCACGAATTGCATCGAAACCGCGGCGATCCGGGGCGATCCAGCATCACCTGAAGCGAACATGCGAGCGAACCGGGCTTGCGGCCAAGAGCGCCGCCTGGGCACGCCCGCGTGCGTCCCGGATGCGCGGCCTCCCGCAAATGACGAAAACTCTATGCCTGCCGATTTGCGCCCGCCGACCATCCACTTGAGCGGTTCCGGGAGCTGCCCCGGGAGCGCATCGGCACGGCCCCGCTGATTTGTCTCCGCCGGCGGCCGAGATTTCCGCCAGCGCGGGATGCCAGCTCGAGCCTGGGCCCGCACTGCTCTGCTGAACATGTGCGGTGGAACGAAGCCAATCTACGGCCACGTCATTGCACCGGGGATAAGCAAGCCGGGCGGCCGTGATGAAGAAGTGCCTGCACCGCGCCCTTGAAACGGAAAAGGCCAGGGGCATGCCCCTGGCCTCCCCCTGGCCCCGGTAATCCGAAGTTACACCTGCTTCACTCAGGCGGCAGCGTGGTGCAGCCGCTTCGTGAACAGGCTCGTGTTGGTCATGCCGTGCATCGTCTTGGCGACGAAGAGCACAGCCAGATCGGCCAGCGGCTCGACCAGGATGACCATCAGATAGGCGCCGCCGAACTGCGCCACCGACGACAGGTTCTCGGCCTCGAAGCCGTGGCCGTAGATGGCCCAGAACGCTACCCAGGCCACGACACCAGCCTGGTAGGCGGTCGAGAGCTTGAGCGCCTGGCCGTACGCCAGATCGACGTAGGGCGTATTCGGCTTGATGATGCGATCGGCGAGCGCGGCGACGGCGAACAAGGGGACGAGCAGCGTCGTCACGTTCATGCCGTACTGCGGCAGGTCCAAGGGGGCGACGAGCAGCCCCTGGATCAGCAGTCCGAAGGCGAGCCCGAGAGCCGCGGGCGCCGCGCCGAACAGCAGGAAGAGCGTCGAGCCAAAGATGAAGTGCACCTCCGACACGCCGACCGGATAGTGCGGCAGCACCTCGAAGAAGCTGAAGACCAGCGCCGTCGTGATCACGGTGCGGGCGACGAGCGACGGCAAGCCGGTCTCGCGCAGAGCCGACCACGTCAGCTTAAGGGTGTAGCCCGCGGCGGCGGCGGCCGTCGCATAGCTCAGGACGATCTTGGCGCCATCAACTAGGCCTGGCTCAATGTGCATGCATTTCCTCCATTGCACCGATCGGATGTGGACCTTGGCTTTTGTTTTTGTTGAACGGCATCTCGCGGCGAGCGCGCGCACCCACTGCTGCTTCGGAAACCAGCGCGAATACCGCCCCTTTGGCACCCGGCCGTGCATCCGACCGTTATCAGCCTCTTACATTGTAAAGTATTAGTCCAAGATGTAGTTCTTATGCTTTCCATAGGAAGCCTCTATGGATCGAACGCGCGTCATCAGCGAGCCGGAAATTGCGCCGCGCCACGCCCGCGGCGGGCGTCATGGCCGTTCTTCATCCCAGCCAAAGTTCTTCTAAGTTGACCATCTTGCTCGCCTTATGCCAGCGTCGGGCGCATGCGGTGGCTGAAGCCATCTTTTGCGAGCGATGGAGCATGACGTGGATATACCGGCACGCGACGGAGACGGCTATCTCGCCGACATGAGCGAGTGGACGCCCGAGATCGGCCAGGAGATGGCCAAGGTCGACGGGGTCGAGATGACGGACGAGAAGTGGGAGCAGGTGCTCGCGGCGCGCGAGTACTACGAGCAGAAACAGGTCGTCCCGCCGATCCGCAAGTTCGCCTCGCACATCGGCTCGAACTCCGAAGCGCTGTACGCGCTGTGGCAGAGCGGCCCGATGAAGATCATCACCAAGTACGGCGGCCTGCCCAAGCCCACCGGCTGCGTCTGACACCGACGCTTCACTGACCGCATTTCGCTCAGCCCGGCACTCCGTGCCGGGCTTTGTCGTCGTTGGTTTAGGCGGTACGCACGGCGCGTGTCATACCGGCGAGCAGACTGTTCGACCTGTCTTTGAGGTCTGCTCGCCGGTATTCCATTTTTGCTTGCGCGCAGCCGCCCTCTTCAAGCTTGCGGGCCTGCGCCCGCGGCCAACCCTGCGCGCGGATACCTCCCACCGAAAGGCTCGAACCACAGGTCGAACCTTTCGCTCTCCGGTATCAATCGAAGCTCGGCGGCTTTGTCAGATCGAGGTTTGGTCCCGTTGGTGCCGGCGCCGGCTTCGGTGCAGCGCCACCCGGACCCGGCCCGAGGTCGAACGACGGCGGCTTGGTCAGATCGATGCCGCCGCCGGACGGCGGCGACGGAGCAGCCACCCCCGGCGCGCCGCCGAGCTCGGGCGGCGCTCCACCCGGCAGGCCGAGACCGGCAGGGGGCCCCGGCGGCATCGAGAGGCCGGCGGGGCCGTCGCCCGGCAACCCCAGCCCGCTCGGACCACCCGCCGGCAGCGACAGTCCGCCCGGAGCGGCCGGCGCGCCCTGGCCGTAGCCCGGAGCCTGGATCTCGAACGAGCCGGGCGGCGCGGAGGATGGCGCCTGCTTGTAGTGCAGCACGAGGTTCGGGAAGGCGATGACCAGCGACACCATGACGAGTTGGATGATCACGAACGGCACGGCGCCCCAGTAGATCTGACCCGTCGTCACCGGCGCCATCGACTTACCCGTGATGCGGTCGAGGTAGCTCTCCTTGGGCGCCACTGAGCGCAGGTAGAACAGCGCGAAACCGAACGGCGGATGCATGAAGCTCGTCTGCATGTTGACGCCGAGCATGACGCCGAACCAGATCAGGTCGATGCCGAGCTTCTCGGCCGGATGCACGAGCAGCGGCACGATGATGAAGGCGAGCTCGAAGAAATCGAGGAAGAAGGCGAGCAGGAAGACGAGGATGTTGACGAAGATCAGGAAGCCGATCTGGCCGCCCGGCAGCGACGTGAGGAGGTGCTCGACCCACAGGTGACCGTTCACGCCGTAGAAGGTCAGCGAGAAGATGCGGGCGCCGATGAGGATGAAGAGCACGAACGCCGACAGCTTGGCGGTCGCCTCGGCCGCTTGGCGCACGATGCCGAAATTGAAGCGGCGCGGCTGGCCGTCCGACCAGCGCTTGGCGGCGGCGAGCGCCATGGCGCCGACCGCGCCCATGGCCCCACCCTCGGTCGGGGTGGCGATGCCGATGAAGATGGTGCCGAGCACGAGGAAGATGAGGAAGAGCGGCGGCACCATGGTGAACGTCACCTGCTCTGCCAGCTTGGACAGGAAGCGCACGCCGATCGTCTTCTCGAGCACCCAGTTGACGAGCGCGATGGCGAAGGCGACTGCGATGCCCACGGCCATGCACAGGATGACGAAATCGGCGCCCGAGTAGTTGCGCCCGCGCATGACATAGTAGCCGGTCACCGCTGAGACGATCGCCACGGTGGCCAGCGAGAGGAGGCCGCGCTCGTCGCCGCCGCGGAACAGCGCCAGCGCCAGAGCGAACAGCAGCCTGAGCCCGAACAGCGCCGCCGCGGCGTAGGCGATGAGCGCCAGCCAGCCCGAAATGCCGTTCGCCATCAGCGACGGGGCGTCGGCGAGAACGCTCCTCCCGACCCAATAGACGAGGAAGCCGACAGGAGCCAGCAGCAGCAGCGCGTTGACTCGCGCGAGGGCATCCCCGGCGCGCTTCTCCTCCTTGAAGCCAACCGCCTCGACGGGAAGCCCCGGCGCGGCGTTCGGGAAAAACGTCGCAACGATGAAGACGTAGCCCGCATAGAGGCACGCCAGCACGAGGCCTGGGACGAAGGCGCCCTGGTACATGTCGCCGACGGACTTGCCGAGCTGGTCGGCCATGACGATGAGCACCAGCGAGGGCGGGATAATCTGGGCCAGCGTTCCGGACGCGGCGATGACGCCCGAGGCGACGCGGCGGTCGTAGCCGTAGCGCAGCATGATCGGCAGCGAGATGAGACCCATCGAGATCACCGACGCGGCGACGACGCCGGTGGTGGCCGCCAGCAGAGCGCCGACGAAGATGACGGCGTAGGCGAGGCCGCCGCGGATGGTGCCGAACAGCTGGCCGATGGTGTCGAGCAGATCCTCGGCCATGCCGGACCGCTCGAGGATCAACCCCATGAACGTGAAAAATGGAATCGCCAGCAGGGTGTCGTTGTTCATAATGCCGTAGATGCGCTCCGGCAGCGACTGGAGCAGCGGCCACGACAGGTTGATGGTGCCGTTCGAATAGGGGGCGAGCTCGACGCCGATGGCGAAGAAGAGGAGACCGACGGCGCCGAGCGAGAAAGCGGCGGGATAGCCGAGCAGCAGGAAGACGACGAGCGCGGCGAACATGATCGGAGCCATGTTCTGCGCGATGAAGGCTGCCATTGGTCGATGTCCCCCGGCCGTGTCGTCTCAGTTGAACCGCATCGCGGTCATTTGCCCGGCTCGCCGGTCTGCTCGAGCAGACGCTTGGCCTCGGCCTCGGCCGCCGCGTGATGCCCGCTGCCGGAAGCCGTGTCCTCGAGGTCGCCGCGGATGATGGCGATGCGCTTGATCAGCTCGGAGATGCCCTGGATGAACAGGATGGCGAAGGCGATCGGAATGATGGCCTTGGCCGGCCATTGCGGCAGGCCGCCGGCGTTCGGCGACTGCTCGTTGAAGCGATACGAGGTGAGGAAGAACGGCAGCGACGTGTAGACCATCACCGCGCACACGGGCAGCAGGAACAGCGTGTGACCGACGATCTCGATCGCATTCCTCGCCCAGCGCGGGAGCACGTTGTTCACGATGTCGATGCGGATGTGCTCGTTCTGCGCCAGCGTCCACGGCGCGCAGAGCAGGAACACGACGCCGAACAGCACCCATTGCAGCTCGAGCCAGGCGTTGGAGCTGGTGTCGAAGAGCTTGCGGATGATGGCATTGGTGGCGCTGACGAGGGCCGCCACGACGATGAGCCAGGCGAGCCAGCGGCCCATCCAGGCCGTGGCGGCGTCAATGGCGCGGCTGAGGGCCAGGGCCAGTCGCATGCTTTTCCTCCACCCCTTCCGGTTGGCTCCGGAAAGTCGATCGAAAGTCGCTCCACGCCGTTATAGCCGAGCGCACGCGCACCGGGCCAGCGCAAGTTGCGGGCTAAAATCCGATTTCAGGAGGCGGCCACTCCCTATCCCCCGGCGAGAGGAGACAGGCGAGCAGGCTCACGCGCGCGGCTTGGCGGGCCTTTTCGGCTTCGGCTTCTTCTCGAGGGTCGCGTAGCCGGTATCGTCGCCAGCCTCGGCGTCGACGATGGCCTTCTCGACGACCTTCTCGGCGTAGGCCGGCAGCGCGAACGCCGCGACGTGCACCGCCGGCGTCCAGTACTTGAAGTCCTCGATGCCGCGCTTCCTGGCCCGCTTGGCCAGCTCCTTGGCGTCGAGCTTCAGGATGTCCTTGTCGTCGGTCGCCATGTTGAGCGCGAACGGGCCGCCGAAGTAGCAGGGTTGCGTGCACATCATCGGCGCCACGCGCTTGAAGAGCGAGGCGAAGACGCGGGTCGTGCCGGCGAGGTGCTCGGGGAACAGGAACGGCAGGCCGTTCTGCGTCACCAGCGCGCCACCCTTCTTCAGCGCCTTCTTGCAGTCGGCGAAGAACTCGCGGGTGTGCAGCACGGCCGAAGGGCCGATCGGCTCGGAGCTGTCGACGATGATGGCGTCGAACCGCTCGTCCGTCTCGGCGACGTACTTCAAGCCGTCGGCGATGACGATCTCGGCGCGCGGGTTCTGGAACACGCCCGAGGGAATCTCGGGATAGTACTTCTCCGCCGTGTCGACGACCGTGCGGTCGATCTCGACCAGCACCGCCTTCTCGACCGAGGGGTGCTTCAAGACCTCGCGCATGACGCCGCCGTCGCCGCCGCCGACAACGAGCACCTTCTCCGGCTCATCGAGCGCCATCAGCGGCACGTGGGCCATCATCTCGTGATAGACGAACTCGTCCGACGTCGTGAGCTGGCAGACGCCGTCCAGCATCAGCACCGTGCCCCACGTCTTGTTGGTGAAGATGACCAGATGCTGGTGCTCGGTCTTGACCTCATGCAGCACCTTGTCTGCCTTGAGACCCACCTTCCAGTGCGGGTGGAAGGTCTCCTCGATCCAGCGGTCGGTCATGGCGTGATCACTCCGTCAGCGGCGTTCCGGGAGGCATGTGACGCGTGCCGGTGACGGCACGATGACAGCAGCGCCCGGCACCATCCAGACTTTCCCTGGATGGCAAGCAAAAGCAAGCCGATCGCGCCCCCGGAGATCAATCCGGGAGCGCGACGGCTGGTGGCGGTAGGGTGAGGTCAGGCCGTCAGGCGGCCTTGGCCTTCTTCGCAGGCTTCTTGGCCGGCGCGATGCGCACCGGAGCCTGCTTCTTCGACGCGGCCTTCCAGTGGAGCTCGTCGAGCTCCTCGCCGCGCAGGTGCTCCTTGACGACGACGTCGCGCGCGCTGAACGCCTCCTTCAGCACGGGGATCGCCAGCTCGGGACGAGCTACCCCGCACATGAAGACGTCGAGCGCCGCATAGTCGGCCTCGGGCCAGCTGTGAATGGAGATGTGACTCTCCGAAAGAACTGCCACACCCGACACCCCGCCGTTCGGCGTGAAGTGGTGAAGGTGGATGTGCAGCAGCGTAGCGCCTGCAACCTCGACACAACGCTTCAGCGTTCGTTCGATGTGCTTCAGATCATCGAGCCGCTTGGCTCCAAACAGATCGATGATCAGGTGAGTGCCAGCGAACTTCACGCCGTTACGCTCGATGAAGAAGTCTTTCCTCTCCTCGTGCGCTACGTGCGCAGCTTCATGCAGATCTTCCTTTTGGGCGGTGCTTGAACGAGTCAAGTCCATCCCCAATTGGAAGAGGGCGTCGTGATAAGCCATGGGACCCTCCCCAACCAGTAGATAGAGTGACCCGCCCGCTCCTTACCTTTCTGGTTTCCGGAGAACCTTGACCGTTGGGGCAGGTGGACGAACGGAGGACCCCGATATGAGGCCAACCCCCCCCTGGCGCAAGTGAAAAATGGCCCTGTGCGACCAATTTTTTTGTGCGCGTCCGCGACAGGATTTTCACCTGCGGCATTGACAGGGCGCACGGGGCGACTCGCGGCCCCGCGCGAAGGCCTGCAGCGAATGATCAGACCTCGTCGGGACCGATCATCAGCTCCGGGCGCACGATGGCGTCGAAGTCCTCGCCCGAGATGCCGAGCGCGATCGCTTCCTCGCGCAGCGTGGTGCCGTTCTTGTGCGCCGTCTTGGCCACCTTGGCGGCGAGGTCGTAGCCGTACTTCTCCTTCAACGGCGTCACCAGCATCAGCGAGTTGGCGAGGCCACGCGCGATGTTGTCGAGGCGCGGCTCGATGCCGACCACCGCGTTGTCGGTGAAGGAGACGGCGGCGTCGGCGAGCAGCCGCACCGACTGCAGGAAGTTGTAGGCCATCATCGGGTTGTAGACGTTGAGCTCGAAGTGGCCCTGGCTGCCGGCGAAGGCGATGGCGGCGTTGTTGCCGTGGATGTGGGCCGCGACCTGGGTCAGTGCCTCGCACTGGGTCGGGTTGACCTTGCCCGGCATGATCGACGAGCCGGGCTCGTTCTCGGGCAGCGCCAGCTCTCCCAGGCCGGAGCGCGGGCCGCTCCCCAAGAGCCGGATGTCGTTGGCGATCTTGAAGCAGCTCATGGCGACGGTGTGGATGGCGCCGTGCGTGAAGACCATGGCGTCGTGCGCCGCCAGCGCCTCGAACTTGTTCGGCGCCGAGGTGAAGGGCAGCCCGGTGATGGCCGCGATGTGCTCTGCGACCTTCCCGGCGAATCCCTTCGGGCTGGCGAGTCCGGTGCCGACGGCCGTGCCGCCCTGGGCGAGCTCCATCAGCGCGGGAAGGGTCATCTCGATGCGGGCGATGCCGTTCTCGATCTGCTTGGCGTAGCCCGAGAACTCCTGGCCGAGCGTCAGCGGCGTGGCGTCCTGGGTATGCGTGCGGCCGATCTTGATGATCGACGCCCACGCCTTGGCCTTGGCATCCAGCGCGCCGTGCAGGTGCCGCAGCGCCGGGAGGAGCCTGCGCACCACCTCCTCGGCGGCGGCGACGTGCATCGCCGTCGGGAAGGTGTCGTTCGACGACTGGCTCATGTTGACGTGGTCGTTGGGATGCACCGGCTTCTTCGAGCCGAGCGTGCCGCCGAGCATCTGGATGGCGCGGTTCGAGATGACCTCGTTGGCGTTCATGTTCGACTGGGTGCCGGAGCCGGTCTGCCAGACGACGAGCGGGAAATGCTCGTCGAGATGACCGTCGATCACCTCCTGCGCCGCCGCGACGATGACCTTGCCGAGCGCCGGATCGAGCTTGCCCAGCGCCATGTTGGTCTCTGCCGCTGCCCGCTTGACGATGCCAAGCGCCCGGATCACCGGCTGCGGCTGCTTCTCCCAGCCGATCTTGAAGTTGCCCAGCGAGCGCTGCGCCTGGGCGCCCCAGTACCTGGTTGCATCGACCTCGATGGGGCCGAAGGTATCCGTCTCGGTGCGGGTGGTGGTCATGGTCGGTCGCCTCGCTGGCTCGTCCGCAAAAACGCGGCTGAGGCGATAGCACGCACCCCGGGGCCTCTCCAGCCCCGACAAAGGCTCAATGAGCAAGTGAAAGCGCCGACCCGCCTACTTCTTCCTAAACGCATCCAGGCTGACGATCTGGGCGCCGCTGGCGGGCTTGTCCTCGTCTGCCTTGCCGGCATCCGCCGTGGCGGGCTCGGGTGCCGGCTTCTCCGCATCGGTGGCCGAGGCGGCGGGCGCGGGAACGGGCTGCGGACGGGCCGGAGCAGACGCCGGGGTAGCATCCGCCGCGGGGCGCGGCTGCACGGCGGCCGGAACGGCTGAGATCGGCGCCGGCTCCTTCTCGGGAGCCCGGGGCTTGCGCGGGGTGCGCGGCTTGCGCGGACCCGAGGAGCGGGTCGTCGTCGCCTTGCCGTCGCCGGAGATGTCGGAAATCGTGCCGCCGGTCTCGGGACCCAGCTCCGGCTCCTCGAACTGGAGGCCGTAGCGCACGCTCGGATCGAAGAACACCTTGATGGCCGCGAACGGGACGACGAGGCGCTCGGGGATGCCGTCGAAGGTCAGCTTGACCTCGAACCGCTCGTCGGTGACGGAGAGATCCCAGAAGCGGTGCTGCAGCACGATCGTCATCTCGTGCGGATATTTCTCCTTCAGGCGCTTGGAGAGCGAGACGCCCGGCGCCTGGGTGTCGAAGGAGATGTAGAAGTGGTGGTCGCCCGGCAGCGCGGAATCCTTCGCCACGCGCGTAAGGACGGCGCGTATGACGCCGCGCATGGCGTCCTGCGCGAGCGCTTCATAGTCGATCATCGGCCCGGAGGTCATGCAGTCCCGCGTCGTCCCTCTTCTCCCACCCCCCACCGATCGAGCAGGGAAAATGGAGGGCTTCTGTTGCCCGGTGCCCTCCGAACCGCGCCTTACCCGGCTAGGAGCAAGGACTTGAGTTCAGGCCTTTCGCGCCGCATTACGCAGCGAGAGCAGCCTCAGCATAGTTGTCATTGGCAACTATTCTGAATGACCCGATAACGGCGGTATCATGCCGGGCAAAAGCGCGTCCTTTACACCCTCGTCGATCCTAGTTCGCCCCCATCAGCAGCCCACTGTCCAGGTCGACCCTGGGCTGGTGGTGGAGGCGCCGGGTACTGCCCCCGGGTCCGAACGGCTTATTACGACGTCCATTTATCGCCATAGTCGGACGAATCCGACGCCCCCAATATAGGGGCTAACGGCGCGGAGCAAAAGGCTTCGTTTCCGGACCCCACGGGGCGGCGCAGGAGAGGCGGCAAGGCATGACGATCGAAGACGTGGCGGGCGAGGCGGCGCGACGGGGCCACTACCAGGCACGAACCGGCTGGCCGGCGGTTGCCGCGGTGGCGGCGGCGATCGTGCTGTTCCTGACATCCACCATGGCCGGCGCCGTGGGGCAGCTCGTCTACATGCGGCTGGCGGGCGCCACGGCGGGCGAGGCCCCAGGCGCGACGCTGACGTTCCTCGGCACCATGCAGCTCGTGCTCGTCCTGCTCGTTCTGCTCGCGGCGCGGGCGTTCCGGAGCCGGGCGCGCGACGTGCTGGCGCTGGTGCCGTCGGCCACCGGGTGGCGTGGCTACGTCTACGGCCTGCTGGGGCTGCTCGGCCTCGTCGGAGCGATGGACGTGGTCATGCTGCTCCTGAAGCCGGAGCCGATCATGGGCGACATGAAGCCGTTCGTCGGCATGATCCGCTCGGACCTGTGGTGGCTGACGCTGCTGGTGGTCGGCATCGGGGCGCCGCTCAGCGAGGAGCTTCTCTTCCGTGGCTTCCTGCAATCGGCGCTGGCTCAGACGCGGCTCGGCTTTCTCGGCGCCACGCTCGTCACCACATCGACGTGGACCGCACTGCACGCGAACTACTCGATCCTCGGCATCATCCAGGTCGGCGTGATCGGGATCTATCTCTCGTGGCTGCTGTGGCGCACCGGCAGCCTCAAGGTGACGATGTTCTGCCACGGCGCCTATAACGCGGTGATGACCCTGCTCATCGGGCTGGGTCCGATGCCGGGGTGATGATGGGACGCTCGCGGGCTGTGGACGGGGGCCGGGCGGCAGGCCCTTTGGCCAGCCGAATCGACTACTGAGCGAGGCATGCAGCAGTATCTCGACCTCATGCGCCGCGTGCGCGACACCGGCGTCACCAAGACGGACCGCACCGGTACGGGCACGAAGAGCATCTTCGGCCATCAGATGCGGTTCGATCTGGCCGAAGGCTTTCCGCTCGTCACGACCAAGAAGCTGCATCTGAAGTCGATCATCCACGAGCTGATCTGGTTCCTCGCTGGCGACACCAACATCGCCTACCTGAAAGCCAATGGCGTCGGCATCTGGGACGAGTGGGCGGACGAGAACGGCGACCTCGGGCCCGTCTACGGCAAACAGTGGCGCTCCTGGGCCGCTCCGGATGGCCGCACCATCGACCAGATCAGCCAGGCGCTCGACCTGCTGCGCCGCGACCCCGACAGCCGCCGTATCATCGTCTCGGCGTGGAACCCGGCCGACATCCCGGCGATGGCGCTGGCGCCGTGCCACTGCCTGTTCCAGTTCAACACGCGCGTCGTGGACGGCGTGCGCCGGCTCGACTGCCAGCTCTACCAGCGCTCGGCCGACATCTTCCTCGGCGTGCCGTTCAACATCGCCAGCTATGCCCTGCTGACGATGATGATGGCGCAGGTGACCGGCATGAAGCCGGGCGAGTTCATCCACACCTTCGGCGACGCGCACCTCTATCTCAATCACCTCGATCAGGTGGAGTTGCAGCTCTCACGCACGCCGCGGTCGCTGCCGGCGATGCATATCAACCCGGCGGTGACGGACCTGTTCAATTTCCGCTTCGAGGACTTCCGCCTCGAGGGCTACGACCCGCACCCGCACATCAAGGCCCCCGTGGCGGTTTGACCGGGATCGCGACTTCAAACCGTGCGGGGCGTACCCTATGTTCCCCGAGGAGCACACCGCCGGGAACCCGCCATGCCTTCGCAATCGCCGCCCATCATCGCGCTCGTCGTCGCCGTGGCCGAGAACGGCGTCATCGGCCGCAACGGCGGGCTGCCCTGGCGGATCTCGTCGGACCTGAAGACGTTCCGCGCCGTCACCATGGGCAAGCCGCTGATCATGGGACGGCGCACGTTCGAATCCCTCAAGGCGCCGCTCGACGGCCGCGACAACATCGTCGTCAGCCGCGGCGAGACGCTGTCCCGCACGGAGGGCATCTACCCCGTGCGGACCATCGAGGAGGCCCTGGCGCTGGCGCGGACGTGCGCCGAGACGCGCGGCACGAACGAGATCATGGTCATCGGCGGCTCCGAGATCTTCGCCGCCACGCTGCCCCAGGCCAAGCGCATCTACTGGACCCACGTCGAGGGGGCCCCGGACGGCGACACGCACTTCCCGCCGTTCGACGCTCACGAGTGGCACATTTCCTCCCGGCGCGAGCTGCCGCGTGGACCGACGGATGAATTCCCCAGCACCCTCAAGGTTCTGGAGCGAACCGTCCCGCCGCACGACGGCACCCTGGGCGGCGCGGTCCCCCCTCCGTCCCAGCCCCCATCTTGACGCCGGGACGCCGACCGACAATCTCTCCGCCGTCCACGAACGCTCACCCGCGGCGGCAGCCCGTACGTCCTTCACTCTGCGAAGTAAACTTTTCCCGCGCGCCGGTGAAAAACTGCTATCTCGAAGCCCGACTTCATCCCCAGAGACGTCACAAGAGAACCTCACTCATGCCCTGGAACAATCAGAACGGCGGCGGCGGCTGGAAAAGCGGCGGTGGCGGCGGTGGCCCCTGGGGGCATGGGCCAGGAGGTGGCGGCGGCGGCCAGCCGCCCGACCTCGAAGAGCTCCTGAAGCGCAGCCAAGACAAGATGAAGCAGGTGATGGGTGGCTCCGGGTTGCCGGGGCCGCTGTTCTTCCTGCTCGGCGTCGTCGGCTTCGCCGCGCTGGCCTGGTACGCCTTCTTCTTCACCGTGCGACCCGACGAGCAGGGCGTCGTCCTGCGCTTCGGCAAGTTCGACCGCTGGGAGCCGGCCGGCCTGCACTTCCGCCTGCCCTACCCGATCGAGGAGATCTACCTGCCCAAGGTCACCGAGCAGAAGATCACCGAGATCGGCATGCGCAGCGGCCTCAGAACCGGCGTGCCCTCGAACCGCGACGAGAGCCTGATGCTGACCGGCGACGAGAACATCGTCGACGTCGACTTCGTCGTCTTCTGGCGCATCAAGGACGCGCCGCAGTACCTGTTCAACATCAAGAACCCCGAAGGATCGGTGCGTGACGTAGCCGAGAGCGCCATGCGCGACGTCGTCGGCCAGTCGAACATCCAGCCCCTGTTGACGGAGGCCCGGCAGAAGACCGAGGAGGCCGTCAAGAAGCTGATGCAGGAGACGCTCGACCGCTACAAGGCCGGCATCGTCATCGACCAGGTGCAGCTGCAGAAGGTCGACCCGCCGGCCGAGGTCATCGACGCCTTCCGCTCCGTGCAGGCGGCGCGCGCCGAGCAGCAGACACTGCAGAACAAGGCCACCGCCTACGCCAACAAGGTGGTGCCGGAAGCCCACGGCGAGGCCGAGCGCATCCTGCAGGCCGCCAACGGCTACAAGCAGGAGAAGATCGCCGAGGCGCAGGGCAACACCGCGCGCTTCCTGCAGGTCTACGAGGAGTACAAGAAGGCGCCCGACGTGACGCGGCGGCGCATGTTCCTCGAGACCATGGAGCGGGTGCTCGGCGGCACCGACAAGATCATCCTCGACTCCAAGAGCGGCTCCGGCGTCGTGCCGTACCTGCCGCTCGGCGAGGTCCAGCAGCGCAAATCCAACCAGTGAGCACCCCGATGCGCAGCTTTCTCGCAGTTCTCGTCATCGCCCTCGGCATCGCCGCCGCCGGCGTCTACACCTCCGCCTTCATCGTGCATCAGAACGAGCAGGCGCTCTTCCTGCGCTTCGGCGAGCCGAAGCACGTGATCCGCGAGCCGGGCCTCTACTGGAAGGTGCCGGTGGTCGACACGGTCGACTACTTCTCCAAGCTCGTGCTCGACCTCGACACTCAGCCGCAGGAGGTCACGGCCTCCGACCGCAAGCGCATCGTCGTCGACGCCTTCGCGCGCTACCGCATCATCGACCCGCTGCTGTTCTACCAGAGCGTCCGTGACGAGCGGAACGTGCGCACGCGACTGGCGCCCATCCTGGAGTCGGCGCTTCGCCGCGTGCTCGGCGAGTCGAGCTTCCAGGACGTCGTGCGCGACAAGCGCGAGGAGCTGATGAAGCGCATCGCGACGCAGGTCAACACCGAGGGCAAGGACTTCGGGCTCGAGGTCGTCGACGTGCGCATCAAGCGCGCCGACCTGCCGACGCAGAACCGGAACAGCGTGTTCGACCGCATGCGCGCCGAGCGCGAGCGCGAGGCCGCCGAGTTCCGCGCCCAGGGCGTCGCCGAGGCCAACCGCATCCAGGCGACGGCGGATCGCGACGTGACCGTCATCAAGGCCGAGGCGTCGCGCAAGGGCGAGCAGATCAAGGGCGAAGGCGACGGCGAGCGTAATCGCATCTACGCCGAGGCCTACGGCAGGGACGCCGACTTCTTCGGCTTCTACCGCTCCATGCAGGCCTACGAGCAGGGGCTGAAGAGCGGTGACACGCGGCTGGTGATCTCGCCGGACTCGGAGTTCTTCAAGTACTTCCAGTCGCCCAACGGCCGGCCGTCGCAACCGGCGGCACCCGCCCCGCGCCCATGAGCCACCAACCATGAGCGACCTCGCCGTCGGGCTGGGTCTGGTCCTGGTCATCGAAGGATTGCTGTGGGGGCTCGCCCCCCACATGGCTTTGCGGCTGCTCGCCATGGCGGCCGCGACGCCGCAACAGACCCTGCGCATCTCGGGCTGGGCCGCGGTCGCCATCGGCATGGCCATCGTCTGGCTGATCCGCGGCTGACGGCCGGTCCGGACGTTGTCGGCCCTGGCGGGTTGACTCCGTCACCCTGATGCCCAAACTCCTCACTACACCAGCTCGATAGCAATCCGCACGCGCCGCCACCCTTCTCGCCGGCGCGCACGGCAGCGAACAGGGAGATTCCGCATGGCAAGGCTCTGGGCACGTCTCTGGGCACGGCTCCGGGCGAGGCTCTGCCTTCGGGACGCGCCAGGAGCCTCATGGCGCCTGCCCGCGGCCGTGGTCGTCATGGCGTTCGCCGCCACGACGGCGGCTCCGCCCGTCGCGGCGCAGCGGCCGGGTCCGCAATCGGTGGCTCCCCTTGCCGACAAGCTCTCCGACGCCGTGGTCAACATCTCGACCAGCCAGACGGTCAAGGGCCCCCAGGGCGTGCCGCTGCCCAAGGTGCCGAAGGGCTCGCCGTTCGAGGACTTCTTCGAGGACTTCTTCAACAAGAAGGGGGGCCGGGCGCCGAGCGAACGCAAGGTGTCGTCACTCGGCTCCGGCTTCGTCGTCGACGGCAAGGAAGGCATCGTCGTCACCAACAACCACGTCATCGAGGGCGCCGACGAGATCGTCATCAACTTCCACGACGGGTCGAAGCTCAAGGTCGACAAGGTTCTCGGCCGCGACAGCAAGACCGACCTCGCCGTGCTCAAGGTGACGCCGAAGAAGCCGCTGGTGGACGTCAAGTTCGGGTCGTCGGCCGGCATGAAGGTCGGAGACTGGGTGCTGGCGATCGGCAACCCGTTCGGCCTCGGCGGCTCGGTCACGCTCGGCATCATCTCGGCCAAGCAGCGCGACATCAACTCCGGACCCTACGACGACTTCCTGCAGACCGACGCGGCGATCAACAAGGGCAACTCGGGCGGCCCGCTGTTCAACATGGACGGCGAGGTCATCGGCGTGAACACGGCCATCATCTCGCCGACCGGCGGCTCGATCGGCATCGGCTTCGCCATCCCCTCCGACACCGCGGCCTCCGTCGTCGAGCAGCTCAAGCAATACGGCGAGACGCGGCGCGGCTGGCTCGGCGTCAAGATCCAGTCGGTGACCGAGGATCTGGCCGAGACGCTCGGGGTCAAGGAGAATACCGGCGCCCTGGTCGCCGGCGTGACGCCGGACAGCCCGGCCTCCAAGGCCGGCCTCGAGACCGGCGACGTCATCCTGCGCTTCGACGGCAAGGAGGTGTCCTCGATGCGCGGGCTGCCACGCCTCGTGGCGCAGACGCCGATCGGCAAGACGGTCGACGTGGAGGTGCAGCGCAAGGGGCAGCAGAAGTCGTTCAAGGTCACGCTCGGACGGCTGACCGAGGACGACGACAAGGACAAGCCCGACGCCGCGCCGGCGGAGAAGAAGGACACGCCAGCTCCCGTCGAGCAGTCGATGATCGGGCTGAAGCTGGCGCCGCTCACCGACGAGCTCAGGGCGCGCTTCTCGATCGACTCCAAGGTCAAGGGCGTCATCGTGACCGAGGTGGACCCGCAGAGCCCGGCCGCGCAGAAGGCGATCAAGCCGGGCGACGTCATCGTGGAAGCCGCGCAAGACGCTGTGACCAGCCCCGACGACGTGGCCAAGAGCATCGACAAGATCCGCAAGTCCGGGCGCAAGGCTGTTTTGCTGCGCGTCGAGGATGCCAAGGGCGACCTGCGTTTCGTGGCGGTGCCGCTGCAGTAGCCCTGTCCAGACCGGGATGCGCACAGCGGGCCGGCTCGACCGGCCCGCTTTTGTTTGGGCCACCCCGTCAACAATTCGCCAGAGACAGCGTTTAGATCGTTGTAGGGATGTGCATCAGCGCGGCCGAGCTGCCGATTCGTCAGGCATGTTGCTTTGCAACAACGCAAATTGCGGGTGTGTGGCAATCGGACTCTGGCCGAGCCTCTCTGGAAAACGATTGAATCGCAATATGTTGCTTTAATTCCGGTCGCTGGCACACAGGTTGCTAACCAATCGCAGTGCAATGTGACGACGGCCGCACCTCCGATGCAGGGCTTGCCGCGGAAGGAACCGAGGAGACGGACGATGCACCGTTTCGTGCCCATGGCGATCGCTGGCGTGATCCTGGCGCTGCAAGCTCCGGCCGCCAAGTCGGAACGCCTCGCCGCGTCCAGCACGGGCCTCGATTGGCTGGCCGCCGACGCCGATCAGCGGGGCGCCTGGTCGCAGCAGATGGCGCGGCTGTTCAATAAAGAGGATGCGTTTGGCGAAGCCGTCGATGCCTGCCTCAGTGGCATGCTGGGCGACCGCGAGGATCTCGACATGGCCGTGCTGGACGAGATGCGCCAGGGCGATCTGCCGATGCTGACCGCCGGATGCGTCCTCACCGTGCAGACCCAAGACGCGCCGTCGCAATAAACCCTCGCCAGCTCCGCTATCTCGCCAGCACGGTACGCAAAGCCGTGACGAGCGATGCCGCATCGAACGGCTTCATGATCACGGGCACCGTCGGACTCGGCGCCACCTGCTCCGGGGGGCCCATTCCCGTCAGCAGCACATATGGAATCCGGCGGCGGTCCAGCTCGACCATGATTGGATCGGCCGTCTTGCCAAGCAGCGTCCGGTCGACCACGGCGGCGTCGAACAGCAGATCGGCGATCGCCGCCATCGCGGCGTCCACGGATGCCGCCGGCCCGAGCGAGACGAAGCCCGCCCCCGACAGCGCCGCCTCGACCTCGGTCGCCAGCAGGGGCTCATCCTCGATGATGAGCACGCGACGCTCGCCGCCGCCCGCAAGGCGCGACCGGGCGCCATCAACGCGATCCGTGGCCGTCTGCCTGCCTCGGCCGGGGTTGAAATAGGCGGCCTCGCCGTGGGGGGCTTCGGCGATGTCGGCCTGGACGCGGCAGACAACCCCGGCCGCCTCGAACGTCAGGCTGGCGTCGAGGTGGGGCAAGCGCCCCGATCGCTCTATCAGCATGGTGCCGAATCCGCGACTCGCGGGCGGCGCCACCGCAGGTCCGCCCGTCTCGCGCCAGGTAAGATGCAGCTTGCGGTCCCCGTTCGCGTCATCCGATACACGCCAGTCGATCGATACGCGGCCCTGCGGGCGGCTGAGGGAGCCGTGGCGGAGCGCGTTGGTCGCCAGCTCGTGGATGATGAGCGTCAGCTGTAGCGCTACCTGAGAGGACAGGAACACGTCCTCGCCCTCCAACGAGATGCGGTCGTTCTCGCCGGCGGTCACGGCGATCTCGGATGCGAGAAGCTCGCGCAGCGAGGCGCCGGACCAGCTGGCGTCGGTCAGCACGTTGTGTGCCGCGGCGAGCGACTCGATCCGGCCGGTGAAGCTCGCCACGAACTCCGCCTTACCCGCCGCCGAGCGGGCGGTCTGCGAGGCGATGGCCTGCACGATGGCCAGCGTGTTCTTGACCCGGTGATTGAGCTCGGCCATCAGCAGGTTGCGCAGGGCATCGGCGCGGCGCCGCTCGGTAATATCCCGGTTCGTCTCCAGGATGACGCGGCGATCCCCGATCTGAAGCAGCTCGTGGCGGCTGTCGACCCAGACCTCCGCGCCATTCTTGGCGACGTGGCGCAGCTCACCGGTCCAGGAGCCCTGCTCGACGAGCATGCGCTCGAAGGCCTCGGTCGTCATCGGGTGGCGCGTGCCCAGGACGTCATGGCTGCGTGCGCCCAGAACTTCCGCGCGCGCGAAGCCATAGAGCTCCTCGCAGCCCTTGTTCCACATGATGATGCCGTCCTCGATGTCCCACGCGAGAATGGCCTCGTGGGACAGCTCGATGAGGCGCGCCATCTGGCGCAGGCGCTGGCCGGCGGTCCGCTGCTCGGTGACGTCGGTGTTGGTGCCGCACCAGAGCACGACCTCACCGTTGTCATCGTGAATGGGACGGGCGCGGGACAGGAACCAGCGATAGCCGCCGTCCGATCCGCGCAATGGAAACGTGTCCTCCCAAACCTCGCCGCTGGAGATATGGGCCTCGAACTTCTTGACGACGCGGTCGACGTGGTCGGGGTGGTGGACCTTGGTCCAGCCCCAGCCCGCCATGTCGTCGAGCGTGGTGCCGGTGTAATCGAACCAGCGCTGATTATACCAGAAGATGTAGCCGGTCGCGTCGGCCATCCAGGCAAACTGGGCCATGTTGTCGGCGAGCGCGCGGAACCGCTGCTCACTGACGCGCAGGGACACCTCGACAGCCTTCTGCCGAGTGATATCGCGCGAGATGGCCAGCAGGCCGACCAGGCGCTGGCGGCGATCCCGCAAGGGGCTCACGACCACGTCCCACCAGCGCGGTGTCCCGCGAGCCGTCGGAGAGAAACCCGAGAAGTGGCCCGTCGCGCCATCTCTGGCATCAGCCAGAGCCTGCTCCACGGCGCCACGCATCGGCAAGGGCCAAAGGTCGACCCACCGCAATCCGCGAAGCGCCGAGTGATCCTCGATCTCGGCAAGCTCGAGCCCGGCCGAATTGATCAGCTTGAGGCTGCCCTTGGCATCGAGGATATCGACGCGATCGGGGCAGGACTCCAGAAAACCCTGGCCCAGTGCGGCGCTCGAGGCGAAACCCCGCGAGGCGCGGATGCGCGCGTCACCGGTGCGGAGCCGTGGCTTCGTCTTTGGAACTGAGCTCCTCGTGATCATTAGCGCCTGGCGCTGTATTGAACCCGACCACTACCGTGGCCAGACGGCGCCCGAAGCTCCGGCTGGCCGGTGAGACGCAGAACATCTGCTCGCGCGAGAACCTCAGGCCGCTGCGCCTCGCTCGACGCGCGCCTTGACGTCGAAGAACAGCGCCTGGCTGATCACCGCCTTCACCATCTCCGGCTTGAAGGGCTTGGTGATGAGGAAGGTCGGCTCCGCGCGCTCGCCGGTCAGAAGGCGCTCCGGATAAGCCGTGATGAACACCACCGGCACGTTGATGTCCTCGAGGATGTCGTTGACGGCCTCGACGCCCGAGCTGCCGTCGGCGAGCTGAATGTCGGCCAGGATCATGCCGGGATTTGTGCGGCGTGCGATGCCTGTCGCCTCGCGATGCGTGGTCGCGATCCCGACCACCTTGTGGCCCAGGTCGGAGACGAGGTTCTCGATGTCGAGCGCGATCAGCGGCTCATCCTCGATAATCAGCACATCGGCGGAGATCTGGTCGGCAATCTCGCGGCCCGCATCGTCGACGAGACGGCGAACGTCATCCTCGGTGGTGCCGAGAATGACGGCGATGTCGGGAACAGGAAACTCCTCGACGGCGGCCAGCAGGAATGCCTGCCGGGCCCTCGGCGTCAGCGTTTCTATCCGCCTGTCCGCCACGCCCTCGGGCCGCAACTCGATCGGATCGGCGTGCTGATTGATGGGCAGAGAGCTCCACACGCCGAGGAAAGCCCGATAAATCGCCGTGCGCGGGGCAATGTCGCGCTTCAGGACGCCACTGTCCGCGACGAGCGCCTCGAGCATCGCGACGACGTAGGCATCGCCTCGCACCTGAGAGCCGGTAAGGGCCCGCGCGAACCGACGCAAATATGGCAGTTGCGGCGCAACCAAGTCGGCAGTCGAACCACTCATGGGCTCCCCCTTCTGCAAGGCCAATCAAGCCGCCGGGCGAGATGGCCAGTTCACGACCGTTTACAACTCCGTCCGAGCCGAGGAAGTTCCGACGGGCGACGAAAAACTCTCGAGCCTTCTTTCCGAACGATTGACAGAGCGAACCGGTTCACTCCGACGCACATCAGGCCCACGCACATCAATCAGGGCACGATCACCCTCGGGCTCTCGACCGTGCGCCGCTCCTCCTCCATCATGACGACGGCTCGTTCCTCGACACCCAGCAACTCCGTGAGCTTCACACGAGCGCGATTGACGCGGCTCTTGATCGTTCCGACGGCGCAGCCACACATCCCCGCGGCTTCCTCGTAGGAGAAGCCCTCGGCTCCAACAAGGATCAAGGCCTCCTTCTGCTCTGCGGGAAGCGTCTCGAAAGCCTTCGAGAAATCCAGCAAATCCATGTGCCCGGACTGGGCTCCGTTGACACCGATGTGGCTCGTCAGCAGGCCGTCGCGATCCTCGACCTCGTATTTGCGTTTGCGACGCTCGGAGAGGAACGTGTTGCGGAGGATGGTGAACAGCCACGCCTTCAGGTTCGAGCCCGGCTCGAAGCTGTCCTGGTTCTTCCACGCCTTGACGAGCGTGTCCTGCACCAGATCATCGGCCTGATCGGCGTTACCGCACAGCGATTTGGCGAAGGCGCGGAGGTTCGGCACGACTGCCGCCAACTGCTCGTGCAAAGGGGCCTCGGGAGCGCTCACGAGTTCTCCTTCTTCGAAAGCTTGCTCAGCAGCTCACTGAACCTGTCTGGCAGGGGCTCGGCCAAGAGCTGACCGTATGCCTGGCGAAGCTGCCGGCCAATCTCGCCCTGTATCTCGGGGGGAAGCTGTGGTTGCATCTCCTTGGCCGGCGGCTCCTGGCGCGTTTCAGCCAAGCTCTGGTCTTGCATCTGTGCGGCCTGCTTTTCTCTGCTCATATCCACCCCCGCTTCCGTCTTTCCCCTGCACCACTCAACCGGCCGCACGCCCGAAACCCAACGACCCAGCATCAACGACGATGAATGCATGGAATGACGACTTGGTTCCATGCCTTCGCCAGCCCGGCCAGCGGTGTGTCCTTCACGCACCGCTCTCCTGACCGGAGGCCGCCGCGCCCTCGCCCGACGAGCCCATTCGCGTGGCCATTACATAGGCAACGACCGCCGCAACTATCAGGAGGGGGGCATTGCGAACCAGGGTACGGGCCAACCGAGGACCGAAAATCGGCGCCATGGCCTGGAACGCCGCTATCGCCAGATCACGATCCTCCGGCCGCAGGCTCGGGAACCAAGCACCGGAGGCGGGATCGCGCGCCTTCTCCGCCTCGATCTCCTGCTCCGCCGACGCGGAGGCCGAGGGGCGCGTCGCCACGAACGCCAATCCGATCATCCCCAGGGCGGCGAAAAGGCCTGCCATGGCCAGGTTGCCGAGCTCCGGCCCGAGCTGCCGGTCGAGATAATAGGAGAGCGAGTTGATCGCGAAGATCGCCGCAACGAGGAAAATCGCTCCCACGGCGACCCGCTGCAGCAGCTGGACGAGGGCGTAGTCGAACGTGAGTTGCGCCCTATGAAACAATGCACCAAGCATACTGCGTACCCCGTCTGAACTGGGACTTAGTCCGCACTCGGCTCTCGGCCGGAAGACCGCAGGGCAGCCTGCCCGCATTCATCCGGCCTGCGTCGGCGATCACGACTTCCAGAGGGCGCCAAGCACGAAACCGAACGCGGCGGCGACGGCCAGCGTCGCCATGGGCTGGTCGCGAACCGACTTGTCGATCGCCGTCTTCATGTTGCCCGCCACGGCCTGCATCCGCTCGCCGGCCTCGCGGCTCTGCTCGGAAAGGTTGCGCATGGCCGCCTGAGCGCTGTCCATGGTCTCGTCCATGCGGCGGCCGGCCTTCTCAGCCAGATCGGCCGCCGTGTCGGACACGGCGCTCGCGGCCTTGCGCGCTTTATCGTCGGCGATGTTCGCGTTGGGATTCGCGTAGGTAGCCATGTGGTCGTCTCCTCTTCGCATGACACGCGGACGGCCTGTCGCCCTCCACCCGGGGTACAAACGCGGCGACCGTCGCAAGGTTCCGGACGATGCTCCGATCACTGCGCCGGCGGCTTGCGGCGGCTGAACGCAGACCGCGCCAGCGACGCAACGGCGGCCGCCGCCTGCCGTCCGGTCCTGGTCCAGCTTTGCCTCTCCCCCATCGCGGCGATCGCCCGGACGGCGCGGACGCTGCGCGCCGGCTCCTCGGCGCGGAGCAGCGCCTTCCATATGGCCGCCACATCACCGTCGATGGCGGCCACGGCCTCGGCGACCGGTCCGGAGTAGAGCGCCATTACCGTGCCGGCGGCGGAATTGGCGTTCAGCGTCTCCAGCGCCGGGTCCGGGATGACGGGAATGAGGATGGGCGGCAGCATGGCAGGCGCGGTCATGAAGGCGCGGTCGACGGCCTCGATCAGCGCCTGCTCCTCCTCGCTCAGCTGCTTGCTCGAGGCCAGCAGCAGCACGAGCATGTCGGCCTCGCGCGCCTCGGCCGACAAGGCACCGAAGGCGCGGCTGGAGACGCCGCTCGCCTCGGAGGCGCGAACGTCGATCGCCACCGGGGCCTGGAAAGGACGGTGCGCCCGCGCGCTCTCGATCGCCTCCTTCGCCGCCTCCCGCTGCCGTGCATCGAGGGCGCGCACCACGGCGGCGCGGCGGGTCGTGTCGCCGCCGGCGACGAGGACCCGGTAGGCGGGCGGCGGCTGAGGTCCCCATCGCTCGGGTGCGCCCGCCTCCTGGCGCGGCGGAGGTATGCGCAGCCGGCCGCCGTAGAGGTCGATCGCGGCGCGTCCGACCTCCTCGACGAAGGCCTCGCCCAGCCGCCGTGTCACATGCTCACGGCCCCATTGCAGCAGTGCGCGGGACAAGCGCTCGCGGGCCTCGTTGGTGATCGCCGTCGCCGGATTGGTCAGGCGGACGAGCCGCCAGATGTCGTAGGCGCGCTCGGCGAGGTCGGCCATGTGCCGCCAGCGGTAGATCTGCAGAATCTGCGATACCGTGAGCCTGTCGCCGAAGGGAATATTGGCGATGACGAACGCGCCGAGGCGGCGGCTCACGCGCTCGGTAATGGCCAGCGCCTCCGGCATGGTGAAGCGCCAGACGGCGTCCTCCTTCTCCGGATGCAGCCGCTCTGCGACGGTGTTGATCGTCTTGTGCGCCAGCGCAAGCAGGGCATCGGCGTCCTGCAGCTTGTCGACGTCGACCTTCGCGGCGATAGCCATGACGTCGGCCCAGGCCTTCTTCTCAACCGGACTCCAATAGGGCTCCGGGATCTCCTCGGGCGTGCCGGGCGGCGTGCCGGGCGGCGTGCCGCCTCCGGCGATCGCAATGCTCGATCCGCGGAGCAGATGGCGCTGCGTGAGCGAGATGAGCGCGATGGTCACCAGCGCGCCGCCCGCCCAGTAGAGCAACCAGCCCTTCTCCCAAAGATAGAGCCCGCCGAGGGGAACCAGCGACAGCGTCGGAAGCAGCAGCGCCGTAACGGCGAGGATCAGCCGCGTCGCGCGTGCTGCCGGTGTCTTGTTTTCCATTGCGGTCTCGCCGAGCCGGGGGTTCTACCGAGATCTCGGATGAGGAGTGGCCGATTGCGAGAGGTCGCATGCAAAAAGCCGGACGCCGCGCCTGCGGGTCCGGCCAGTCGTGCTCATGATCCGGAAGGTCCGGTCCCCAGCTCACGCTCTTCGAATGAACCCGGCGATCAGGGAGACGACGAACAGCACGATCGCGACCCAGAACAGGATGCGAGCGCCTTCCATGGCCGTGCCGGCAACACCGCCGAAGCCGAACAGGGCCGCGACGAGGGCGACGATGAGGAACACGATGGCGTAATAGAGAAGGTTGTTCATGTGCAGCTCCTGCGCTCGGTCCCTAAACTCGGGCACCTGATCCTGATGCTGCACGAACGCCGACCCGGGCGCGGAGGTTCCGGAGCAACCGGAAAGGATGGTTACTGCATCTGGATGCGCAGCGCCGCCGCGGCCCCGAGGGGCCCCAGCACCATGGCGCCGAGCGACAGGGCGGTGAGAATAAGGAACGGCGAGGTGAAGCCCGCCTGAAGGGTGGCCCCGGAGATGGCCTGGATGCCGTAGATCAGCGTCGGAACGTAGAGTGGCAGCACGAGCAGCGAGACGAGCAGCCCGCCGCGCCGCGCCCGAAGGGTGAGCGCCGCGCCGACCGAGCCGAGGAAGCTGATGGCGGGCGTGCCGACGATCATGGTTGCGACGAGGGGACCGTAGGCCTCGATCTCGAGGTTGAGCAGCAGGCCGAGCAGCGGCGCCATCAGAGCCAGCGGAATGCCGGTCGAGATCCAGTGCGCGAAGGCCTTGGCGGCGGCGACAAGCTCGAGCGGCAGCGGCCCCGTGGCCAGCACCTCGAGAGAACCATCCTCGAAGTCGTTCTCGAAGATGCGGCCGAGGGAGAGCAGCGCGGCGAGCAGCAACGCGATCCACAAAACGCCCGGCGCGATGCGAGACAGGAGATTGAGGTCGGGGCCGAGGCCGAGCGGCATCAGCGCGACGACGATGAGATAGAAGCCGAGCGCGGTGCCGAGCGCGCCGCCCTCGCGGAAGGCGAGCGTCAGGTCACGGCGGACGAGGCGGAGGAAGGTGTTCATGATCCTTCCCCCTCGCGACGACGTCCCCCTCCCCCTCGTGGGGAGGAGGCAGGGTTGGGGGGAATGCTGGCGTTCGACTCCATGCTTCGCCTGACCGAGGCCCCCCTCCCCCTGGGGGGAGGGGTTGGGGGTGGGGGGACGACACGGGAGGAACCCAATCGAACGCGCTTCCGCATCTTCACCCCACCCCTAACCCCTCCCCTCGAGGGGAGGGGATTCCGAGACTCGCGAGCACAGACCGTCTGCATCTCAGCTTCCCCGCGCCGCAGTACCGAGCCTCAGCTCCTTGGTCCGCGCCAGGCCGAGCGGGATGTGCGTCGCCGCCACGACAAGGCCGCCCTTGCCGACGTGCTCGTCGACGATCGAGGCCATCAGCGACACCGAGGCGCTGTCGAGCGACACCGTCGGCTCGTCGAGCAGCCAGACCGGGCGCTCCGCGACGAGCAGGCGCGCGAGACCCAGCCGGCGCTTCTGGCCGGCCGAGAGATACCCGGCGGGGATGTCGGCGAGGTCCAGGAGGTTCATGCGATCCAGCGCGTCGTCGAGACGGCCTCCGCCGCCTTCGCCGCCGAGGTAATCGACCCAGAACGACAGGTTCTCCTCCACCGTCAGGCTGGCCTTGGTGCCGTTGAGGTGGCCGATATAGTGGCACTGCTCGGCGATCTCGCGCTCGGCGTCGCCGCCTTCGAGCCGCACCGTTCCGGCGCTCGGAGCCAAGTATCCCGCCAGCGCCCGGATCAGCGTCGTCTTGCCGGCGCCGTTGGGCCCGGTCAGCAGCAGCGCCTCGCCCGAGCCGACCACGAACGACAAATCGCGGATGATGACGCGCGCGCCGCGGGCCACCTCGAGCTGGTCTGCGATGAGTTGCACGTGCGTCCGCCGTGATGCTCTCCGGGAGCGGCCCTTATACGGTGGCGGCTCGGGGCGAGGCCAGCGCAAACTCGACGTGCCGGCGATCGCCAAGGACCGCATAAGCCTCCCGCCGGCAAGCCGCTGATTCAGCGGAACACTTCGGGGCTGCGAAAGTCTGCTGGCCCAGCGCCGTCCGGGACGCTAAAAGGTTGGCGCCCGCCAGCGAAAAACACAGGGTCCAACACCCTCCGCCGGCACTCCGGCGGCGCGGCGCTCCAGATCCTTTTTTCAGGAGGACCTCACTTTGAGCGCGCTCACGCCCGTATCCCTCGACAGCTTCAAGTGCCGCAAGACGATCACCGTCGACGGCCAGCCCTACGACTATTTCTCGCTGCCCGACGCCGAGAAGAACGGCCTCAAGGGCATCTCCAAGCTGCCCTACTCGATGAAGGTGCTGCTCGAGAACCTGCTGCGCCACGAGGACGGCCGCTCCGTGACCAAGGACGACATCCTCGCCGTCTCGGCCTGGCTCGACAACAAGGGCAAGACCGAGAAGGAGATCGGCTTCCGTCCGGCGCGCGTCCTCATGCAGGACTTCACCGGAGTTCCGGCCGTCGTCGACCTCGCGGCGATGCGCGACGGCATGACGGCCCTCGGCGGCGACCCGAAGAAGATCAACCCACTGGTCCCGGTCGATCTCGTCATCGACCACTCGGTGATCGTCGACGAGTACGGCTCGCCCAAGGCGCTCGAGAAGAACGTCGACCTCGAGTACTCGCGCAACGGCGAGCGCTATAACTTCCTCAAGTGGGGCCAGGGCGCGTTCGCCAACTTCCGCGTCGTGCCGCCCGGCACCGGCATCTGCCACCAGGTCAACACCGAGTACCTCGCCCAGACCGTGTGGACCAACAAGACCGCGGACGGCAAGACGATCGCCTATCCCGACACGCTGGTCGGCACCGACAGCCACACCACGATGGTCAACGGCCTCGCCGTGCTCGGCTGGGGCGTCGGCGGCATCGAGGCGGAGGCGGCCATGCTCGGCCAGCCGCAATCCATGCTGCTGCCGGAGGTCGTCGGCTTCAAGCTCACCGGCAAGGCCAAGGAAGGCGTGACCGCCACCGACGTCGTGCTGACCGTGACGCAGATGCTGCGCAAGAAGGGCGTCGTCGGCAAGTTCGTCGAGTTCTTCGGCCCCGGCCTCGACACGATGCCGCTCGCCGACCGCGCGACGATCGCCAACATGGGCCCGGAATACGGCGCCACATGCGGATACTTCCCGATCGACGCCGAGACCATCCGCTATCTCTCGATGACCGGCCGCGACCCGCATCGCGTGGCGCTGGTCGAGGCCTATGCCAAGGCGACCGGCATGTTCCGCGAGACCGGCTCGGCCGACCCGGTCTTCACCGACACGCTCGAGCTCGACCTCGGCTCCGTCGTGCCGTCGATGGCCGGCCCGAAGCGCCCCGAGGGCCGCATCGCGCTCACCGACATCAAGTCCGGCTTCGCGACCGCGCTCGAGGGCGAGTTCAAGAAGCCCGGCGAGGCGGACAAGGCCGTTGCGGTCGAAGGCCGCGACTTCAAGCTGCGGCACGGCGACGTGGTGATCGCCGCCATCACGTCCTGCACCAACACGTCGAACCCGAGCGTGCTGATCGCCGCCGGCCTCCTCGCCCGCAACGCGGTCAAGAAGGGCCTCAAGGCCAAGCCGTGGGTGAAGACGTCGCTGGCACCTGGATCGCAGGTCGTCGCCGCCTACCTCGACAAGGCCGGCCTGCAGCCGTTCCTGGACCAGGTCGGCTTCAACCTCGTCGGCTTCGGCTGCACCACCTGCATCGGGAACTCGGGTCCGCTGCGGCCGGAGATTTCGAAGGCGATCAACGACAACGGCATCGTCGCGGCGGCGGTCCTCTCGGGCAATCGCAACTTCGAGGGCCGCGTCTCGCCGGACGTACAGGCGAACTACCTCGCCTCGCCGCCGCTGGTCGTCGCCTATGCGCTCGCCGGCTCGGTCAACCGCGACCTCACCACCGAGCCGCTCGGCATGGGCAGCGACGGCCAGCCCGTCTACCTCAAGGACATCTGGCCTTCCTCGCAGGAGGTGGCCGACTTCATCGCCCGGAACGTGACCAAGGACATGTTCCAGTCCAAGTACGCCGACGTGTTCAAGGGCGACGTGCACTGGCAGGCGGTGGCGGCTCCGACGGGCCAGACCTACGGCTGGGACAACACGTCGACCTACGTGCAGAACCCACCCTACTTCGCCGGCATGTCGAAGACGCCGAAGGCGATCGGCGACATCACGGGCGCGCGCATCCTGGGGCTCTTCGGCGACAAGATCACCACCGACCACATCTCGCCGGCGGGCTCTATCAAGGCCGCCTCTCCGGCGGGCAAGTACCTCGTCGACAACGGCGTGACGCCGGCCGACTTCAACCAGTACGGCACGCGGCGCGGCAACCATGAGGTGATGATGCGCGGCACGTTCGCCAACATCCGCATCAAGAACTTCATGAACACCGACGCCGCTGGCAACGTGAAGGAGGGCGGCAACACCGTCCACCACCCGTCGGGCCAGAACATGCCGATCTACGACGCGGCCATGAAGTACCAGGCGGAGGGCGTGCCGCTGGTCGTGTTCGCGGGCGTCGAGTACGGCAACGGCTCGTCGCGCGACTGGGCGGCCAAGGGCACCAACCTGCTCGGCGTGAAGGCCGTGATCGCGCAGAGCTTCGAGCGCATCCACCGCTCGAACCTGGTCGGCATGGGCATCGTCCCGTTCGTGTTCGAGGACGGCACCTCATGGCAGTCGCTCGGCCTCAAGGGCGACGAGACGGTCTCGATCAAGGGGCTCGCGGACGTCAAGCCGCGGCAGAAGATGGTGGCCGAGATCACGTCGACGGACGGCTCGGTGAAGCAGGTGCCCCTGCTCTGCCGCATCGATACGCTCGATGAGATCGAGTACTATAAGAACGGCGGCATCCTGCAGTACGTGCTGCGGAACCTGGCCGCGGCGTAAGAATGTGAAGGCGCGTATTCGCTAGGCGATGCGCGCCTTCACAGCAAGCCCAGCCAAAGCAAGATGCCCCGTATCATGCCAAATGGCGGAAAAACTAGGTCCAAAGCAAACATCGCCGTTTTACCTGCTCGTGCATCCGCCCATAGGGCATGGAAGAAGCCAAGAGCAGGAGCGAGCATAAGTGGCGCGAGCGCGATCGAAATACCACCTGCCAGCGCGTCCTTTCCGTTAGCTCGAAGGTAGATTGCCAGTTGTCCGATCCCGCGACCCAGGGCTGCTACTGCTGCACTACTGGTTACCATTAACGATAGGAAAACGACGACATCTTTGGGAGGAACATCTGCCGTTAATCCAAGAGCGTGATCGGCGCCTAGTATTCCTCCGATGGTCACGCCCGCCGCCGTTGCCGACGTCCACGACCGACACAGTGTCATTCCTACCATTAGCGGCCATGAAAATATGGCCACTCCCGGCAGTCGAAATAAGTTGATTATCACAGCAATTGCAACCCCTAGAACAACTCCTGCAAGAAAGCGGAACAATACGTTCACAACAGCCATCCACAAATGAACCTTGAACCATTGGTAACGCTGGCTGATCGTGTGCGTCAACCCTATCTTGCCTCGCTGCGGGGCTAGGCGAGGCAGTCGCGATGGGCTGCTCAACTACTCCGAGCCGTCATTCCCCAACTCGTGAGTGGCGCGGGAGACTTGGTTTTAGGATAACTTGGGCTGCTTTCCCTCTCCCCATCGAGTGCAGGGGCGATGGGGAGATGGAGAACTCACGGATGCGCCGCCGTCTCGCAGCACTCGCCTCGCTGGTGGTCCTGGCGCTCGGTTTCACCGGCACCCAGGCAGCCGAGGAGGCCGAGCCCGGCATGGTCGGCGACAAGCCGGTCCGCGGCGTCGTCGAGCTGTTCACCAGCCAGGGCTGCTCGTCGTGCCCGCCCGCCGACGCGCTGCTCAAGACCTACGCCGACACGCACGAGGTGATCGCGCTCTCCTACGCGGTGGACTACTGGGACTACCTCGGCTGGAAGGACACCCTCGCGCTCCCCCGCAACACCGAGCGCCAGCGCGCCTACGCCAAAGCCCGCGGCGACGGGGCGGTCTACACGCCACAGGCCGTCGTCAACGGCATCAAGCACGTCAACGGCGCCAGCCGCGCCGAGATCGACAAGGCGCTCGAGGGCGGCTGGGCGCGGTTCTCCAAGCAGCAGGTGCCGGTCCGCTTCTGGATGCAGAACGGCGCGCTGCTGATCCAGACCGGCGCGGCGGCCGAAGGCCAGGACACCAAGGACGCGACGATCTGGTTCGTGGTCGTGAAGAAGTCGGTCGAGGTGCCGATCGGGCGGGGCGAGAACGCGGCCAAGTCCGTCACCTATACCAATGTGGTGCGCGAGATCACTCCGGTGGGCGTGTGGACGGGCAAGCCGATCATGGTGCGGCTGGCGCTGCACGCGCTGATGCGATCCGACAGCGAGGCAGCCGTGGTGCTGATCCAGCAGGGCGACGGCGGTCCCATCATCGGCGCCGCGACGATGGGATTCTAGCTCAAGCCTCCTCGGCAACGGGTCGCGGCCGCACCGCGATCCAGCCGAGCGCCAGTCCGATCAAGAGCCCCGACATGTGGGCCGACATCGAGATCTGCGGCACCGAGACGTCGATCGCGAACTGGACCAGCATGACGAGGCCGAGCGACACGAGGCGGCGGCGGTCCAGCACGTCGCGCGAGAGGCGCCACTCCCGGATCGTCTGCGCGACGATCATGCCGAACAGCGCGAAGATCGAGCCCGAGGCTCCGATGAGGACGCCGTAGGGCAGCATGCCGGCGGCCATCATACCGAGCACGGCCGCGGTGGATCCGATACCGCCGACGACGTAGCCGGCGAGCAGCCAGCGCCAGCCCATCAGCGTCTCCACCAGCCGGCCCAGCACCAGCAGCATGAGCATGTTGGCAATGAGGTGGACGGGGCCGAAATGGAGGAACGAGGGCGTGACGAGGCGCCACCACTCGCCGCCCCGGAGCACCAGCGGCGGCCACAGCGCGCCGATCTCGACCAGCGCCTCGAGGTTCTCCGAGCCGCCGGCCGCCTCCTCGCCGCCGAAGACGATCAGATTGACCGCCAGCAGGAGCATGGTGGCCGGCACGTGCCACGGCTGGGTGCCGGCGATGCGGGCCGCCTTGGCGACACGGCGCCCGGTCTCCTCCACGATGGCGAGAGCCGCCGGCGCGAGCGGCTCTATCGGGGCGAGCGCGGTCTCCGCGAGGTGGCGTCCGGCGGCATGGCGCGTTGTCGCCCGGCTGGCGGACTCCGCCAGACGACGCAACAACACGAGCCCCTGCTCGCGCCGTGCCGGATCGCTGAAGGCCGCGATGGCACGCCAATAGGTCTTCGTCTCCTCGTCGAGCGAGCGAAGCTGAGCTGCCAGCACATGCTCCACGGCGGCGCCACGACCCGCGAAGGCCAGCACGAACAGTTGCGCGTAGAGCAGGTGATAGCCGGCGAGTGCGCCCTTCAACCGGGAGAAGGCCTCGATCATCTCGCCGACGCGGCCCGTCTCGCCCAGCGCGCGGATCTCGATCGAGGCCAGCTCGCGCGCATTCGGGCTCGCGCGGACGATTGCGAGCGCATCCGCCCAGCGGCCCTGACTGCGGGCGATCAGGCCTTCGATCATCGCCCGGTGCTCTGGTCGCGACCGGCGCATGAGCTCCAGCAGGGGCGCGATGTCGTCCCTGGCCTCGCTCTCGGCCAGCGCCGCCGAGAGCGCCGCGGCGAAGCGGCTGCCGGCGGATGGATGCAGGATGGCGGCGAGACGCTGGAAGAGCGCGGCCTCGCCATAGCGGCTCATGTTGGCCCGGCGCTGCGCCATCTGGGAGAGGACGGCGGGGGCCAGCACCAGCGGCACGAAGGCGCCGAGCGAGATCGCGCCGGCCCAGTCCGCCGCGAGCTCCAGCGCGGCCCCGGCGATGGCGATGACGAGCAGGTTGACCGCCAGCCAGCCCGCGAATCCCGGCGGGCGGCTGATCAGCGACTGCAGCGCGACCAGCGCGCTGAGCGCGATGACATTGAGGGCGAGGAAGAGTTGCAGGTCCATGAGGCTTGCCGGAGCGGGAACGAAACGCTGCCTACCGTCGCACCGGAAACGGACGAAGAGAAGACGCGGGGTGAAGCTAAACGCCGGATCCAGCCATGGGGTCCGGAGCCCGTGCCGCAATGAAGAGGCCGGCGCGCCAATATGGCAGCGCCGGCCTCCCTCCCCACGGTTATTGGAACGGTCAGACGCGCCCCATGCGCACGTCCTCCTCCGGGTTGGCGGTGATCTTGTGAATGGCGAGGTCGGCGCCCTGGCGCTCATCCTCGGCGGACAGGCGGAAGCCGAAGATCTGGTCGACGACGAAGTAGACGATCGTGCCGGCGAACAGGCCGAATGCGGCGCCCATCACGCTGCCGACGAGCTGGGAGGCAAACGTGACGCCGCCCATGCCGCCGAGCGCCTTGAGGCCGAAGATGCCGCAGGCGATGCCGCCCCAGAGGCCGCAGAGGCCGTGCAGCGCCCAGACGCCGAGGACGTCGTCGATCTGCCATTTGTTGGTGCAGATCTGGTACATCTGAACAAAGACCACGCCGGCCACCGCACCCGTGACCAGAGCACCGACCGGATGCATGACGTCGGAGCCGGCGCAGACCGCGACGAGGCCCGCCAGCGCGCCGTTGTGGACGAAGCCCGGATCATTACGGCCGGCGATCAGCGCCGCGACGATGCCGCCGCACATGGCGAGCAGCGAGTTCATGGCGACGAGGCCGGACATGGCCTTCAGGCTCTGGGCGCTCATGACGTTGAAGCCGAACCAACCGACGCAGAGCAGCCAGGAGCCCATGGCCAGCCACGGGATCGACGACGGCGGGATGCCGTAGGAGTGGCCCTTGGAGAAACGGCCGAGGCGGGCGCCGAGGCGCAGCACGGCGGCGAGGCCGACCCAGCCGCCGAACGCATGGACGACGATCGAGCCGGCGAAGTCCTTGAACTCGGCTCCCAATACCGGGGCGAAGAAGTGCTCCTGGAGGCCGAAGTTCTTGTTCCAGACGACGCCCTCCAGCAGCGGGTAGGCGATACCGACGAGGATCGCGGTGGCCGCGAGCTGGGGGATGAATTTCGCGCGCTCGGCGATGCCGCCGGACACGATGGCGGGAATGGCGGCGGCGAAGGTGGCGAGGAAGAAGAACTTGACCAGCGACATGCCCTGCGGGTCGAAGCCCTTCATGCCGCCCGAGATGGCCTCGGCGCTGACGAGGAACGAGACGCCGTAGGCGATCCAGTAGCCGACGAAGAAGTAGACCAGCGTCGAAACCGCGAAGTCGACCAATATCTTGACCAGGGCGTTGACCTGGTTCTTGTGGCGCACGGTGCCGACCTCGAGGAAGGCGAAGCCGCCGTGCATGGCGAAGACGAGGATGGCTCCCATCAGCAGGAAGAAGACATCCGATCCTTGAGCAACCTGTTCCATCGGCCCCCCGGCTCTCGATCTGCTCATTTTTTGTGCAGATCGGCACCGCTTCGGAGGCCTGCCTGCGCGGCGGGCAATATGCCCGAAGCCCCGGCTGGATTGGAATAGAAAAAATGCAGCCGCCCCCATTCCGGAGCGGCTGCATGAAAACCTGTGGCTGACCGGCGGACTGACTGCCCAAGGAACGCGCAGGCTGTCCGCCTGCCCGCCCCGCGGGCAGCCTCACCGCACGCGGCGCGGGTTCATGTAGAGATCGGCCTCCTGGCGCTCGAGCTTGGGCTCGAGACGGCCGGCGCGGACGTCCTGCCACAGCGCCTTCACGTGGCGGCGGCTCTGGCGGTTGAACATGATCACTCCGCAGAACATCTTCATCACGGTGAGCAGCTTCTTGGCCTGGATCTCATCGGCGCGCAGCTCGCCGTACCACTTGCCGCCGATCGAGAACACCTTGCCGTCGAGGTGGCCGATGACCTCGTCGTGCTGGTTCAGAAGCGTGTAGTCGCCGCCGAAATCGATGAAGTCGCGCTTGAAGCGGAAGAACTCCGGCAACCCGTCCTTGCTCATGAGGAAGAACGAGAAGTTGTCCGGCATCAGCGGCCACTTGTTGGCCGAGCGCTGGATGTAGACGATGTAATCGTCGTCGTTGGTGTTGACCGACCAGCAGGTGACCGGCAGGCCGCGCGAGCCGACCGTCTCCTGGATCGACTTGCCGAGCATCATGTCCATGGTGGCGCGCCACGTCAGGCTGTCGGAGAACAACTTGAAGACGAGGCGCTTATCCATGCCCGTCTTGTTCTTCCACAGCTCCTCGCGGTAGCCGAGCACGCCGGTGCGCTCGCCGTTCTCGGTGATCTCGCCGATGACGTCCATGTCGGCGGTGAACTGGCGCGACTTCGCCTTGTTGCGGCTCTTCTTGTAGAAGCCGAACTCGATGTCGTTCAGGTTGGTGATCCAGACGTCGAGGGTGAAGGTGTGCAGCGCCTTGGCGCGGCCTTCCTTGGTGGCGTCCTTGGCGGCGGCCTTCTGGGCGCCGGATTTCGGCTTTTCGGGCGCTGGCGTTGCCTCCTGGGCCGCCTTCTCCAGCGCCTCGGCGCGAGCCTCGCGCGCCGCCTCGTTGGCGGCGGTCTGAGCCTCCGCCTCTGCATTGTCCACGACCTTCAACGCCGCGCGCGAAGCCATGCGAGACCCTCCCTCGAGCCGAGTGACGACGAATCAACTCACCCGACGCTAGCACCGGGAAAGGGCAGCGCTTCGGCGGGTCGGATTTTCACTCTGGATAAGTCGGGGCCGGATCGGCGAAGGTACCTTCAGCGGTCATCACAGACAGTGGTGGAACGACAGTGCAGAGCCTTGCGGAAGATAAAGCGTCCGGACGCCCGCACCTCGGTCGCCTGGGGGCTGCCCGGCGCTGTCCAGTAGTCGACGATCCGCTGCCACAGCGAGGGCCTGGGACGCCCCAGGGTTGTGCACTCCTGGTAAGGGCACGGTAACGGGGCACCGACCTCGGCCCTATCGATCGGGCGCCCGAACTCGTCGATCAGCAACTTCTCGATCGATCTCAGATCGAACCGGGCTCTGGCGGCGGACAGGTGCGGGCAGTTCGGACCCTCGTCCGCGGACCCGTCGCTCTCGAGGATGGAGAAGCCAACCTCGGTTCCGGCCGGTACCCCCGTGACGACCTGATGTCCAAGGCCGAGGACCAGCACGCCGGCGATGCGGGCGCCGGGAGCGACATGAAAGTCCCAGTGAACCGGCTCGCGGCCAGCCAGCACGACAAAGGTGGACGAAGCCTCTTTCGGCACGGGAACCACATGGCGGCCGAGCCGGGCGATGCTGTGCGGGATCCGGTATTCGCTGCGCAGGCTGCCGGACGAAACGAGATGCACGGTCGTCTCAACGCTGGTCGAGAAGTCGAAGCCGCACGATCCGAGCTTGGGGACGGTCTCTGTAGGAGCGGGAACGTCGCGCTCCCCCGCACACGCGGCCGTGACCGCCCCGACGACAGCAGCCCCGAGCGCGGCGGCTCGGACCAGCCCCGGTCGAAGAGCCTGGGCCTGCCGGTGGAGGAGCCTTGAAAATCGCATGCGGTCACGCCCGGGCTGCATCGCCGTTCTCAGCGTATGACAAGGCGGGCGGACGTCCGCACGACGGTGCCCGGGGCAGGCTGATCCGGTCCGGCACCGCCGAACAGCGAGCTCCAGAACGACCGCTTCGGCGGGTCGGCGACCTTCCCGCTCCGCTCGCACAGGAAGTAGCTGCAGTCCTCGGAGCCCCGATTGTAGTACTCGTCCGGCCAGTGGCTGAACTCGACGTCAAGCATCGGCCGCAACACCTTCATCAAGCTGTCGTCGCCCCACCATGTCTGGCTCTTTGGGCAATCCTCGCCGGTCTCGCCTCTGAAAATCGAGAACCCGATCGGGGTCGTGGCGCCGATGTTGCTGACAATCTGGTCCTCGTAGCCGAGCACCAGCACGCCTGCGACCTCCGCCTGCGGCTCGATCCGCAGGTCCCACTCCGTGGGCCCGTATGACACGAGCACGACGAAGATCGGGAATTGCCGCTTGGGAATGACCACGGGCTGGCGGCCGAGGTAGGTGTGGCGCTCGTAGAACAGCCGGTAGCGGCTCGGCTTCGAGCCGCCGTAGGTGTAGTAAACGATCGTCGTCAGGTCGCGGGGCAGCTTGATCCGGCACGACCCGAGGTCAGGGGCCGGGGGCTGCTCTCCTCCGCCGGCATGCGATGGCAGTGGCGCGCAAAGCAACGCCGCACCGCTGCAGACGGCAATGGCTAGCCGGACGATGCTAAGCCTCCACGTGACCACGGCACACCTACGGGTCAGCGGTTTTCATATATCCTGTCGAATTTCTCGCGCTCCGCCCTGGCGTGCCGTGCCGCCTCTTCGTCAAAGGCCTTGCGCATCGACGCCACGTTCAGCAGAGCCTGAGCTCCGACGCGTGCGCTCGCCCGCGAGATGTTGGCGATGGAGAAGGGCCGGTTGCACAGCGTCGCATCGATCTGCTCGGCGAGGGCCGCTCCGAAGAGATCGCGATACGCTGGATTTGCGTCGAGCTGCTTCTTCACCGCTTCGCTGGAGCTGTTGTCCGGCGGGGCGACGGCCACGGTGACCTGCGTGCCGTCCTTGTGCGCTGTCGTCGTCGCGGTGAGACGGAAAATCTCCTCTCCGTCACGCGTCTGCAACGCCCAAACCGAGAGCTGCTCGTTTTCCCGCCAGTGCTTGGCGCCATGCGCGCGGTCCGCAAACACCAGCTCCGGCAGGGCGATCTGGTCGAGCAGCTCATTCACCTCCGCCGACGGCATCGCATAGATGCTCTTCTTCTCGGCGCTGCTGCCGATACCGAACAGGAGCGCGAAAAAGGCGGCGGCGGAGATCATTGCCAATGCTGCCTTGTACTGCATGTCTTGAACTCCACTTCGCAAATAGCGGATTGCCTCAGTTCTTCGGCCAATTATTTTTCGTTGCGAGCTTCTGTGCGTTCTCCACCGAAATGCCCGGCGGATCGTCGTAGCGGGCGGGAAAGCCTCGTTCCAGGATCTGCCGGTCGATGCTGCACGCCGATCCTGAGGGGCTACGATCGAGATAGCGGTCCTTCTCCGCGATCCGCTCCTGATCGAACGGACGCTTTTCCATGGCCGAGTCGATGAGCTCGGCGACCGCCGGCCGCAACGGCTGCTTGACGAGCGGGTGGTTGTACTGCTGCGTCCCGTCATACATCTCGCGGCCATTCCGGTCGGGCTGAACGCTCAGCTTCAGCGTCACGCCTTTCGGCGATTCGACGATCGCCACCGCGAACGACAGCACCTCGTCGCCGCCGGCGCGCGCCGTCCACGTCACCGTGTGATCGTCCGAGCGATAGTTGGAAAGATCGAACAGCACGCCGCATTGGCGGAAATATCGGAAGCTGGCGTTGTCGGCGTTCTCGAGGAGCCGCACCGCGGCCGGCACACTTACTGGATATTCCTTGATCTGGTCCTTTTCGCCGCCGCAGCCGGTCAGCCCGAACCCGCCGAACACCAACGCCAACGCAATCCAATACCAAGGCACACTCGGCCTCCACCAGGACAATTCCGGGCGGCAGCATACGCGGAAACAGGTTGACGAATTGGTGTACGCACTATCCGGCGCCCGACCAGGTCAAGGTTGGGGCGACCCGACTGGCGAACTCAGCATAAAAGTCGCTCTTAGCGACGCGCGGCGGCCGATCCTGTCCTCACAGGCAACACCGGCGCTGGCGGCGGAGGACGGCGGCCAGGGGTGAACCACCATGCCCCGCACGCCGGACATCAATCCGCGAAGGGATCGCGCATCAGGATGGTGTCGTCGCGCTCGGGGCTGGTCGAGAGCAGCGTCACCGGGCACTCGATCAGCTCCTCGATGTGGCGGACGTACTTCACCGCCTGAGCCGGCAGGTCGTTCCAAGTGCGCGCGCCGCAGGTCGACTGCGACCAGCCCTCGAAGGTCTCGTAGATCGGCTTGATGCGTGCCTGGGCGTTCTCGCCGGCGGGCAGGCGGTCGAGGCGCTCGCCGTCGAGGTCGTAGCCGATGCAGACCTTGATCTCGTCGAAGCCGTCGAGCACGTCGAGCTTGGTCAGCGCGATGCCGTCGATGCCGGACACCTTGCAGACCTGGCGCACGAGCACGCTGTCGAACCAGCCGCAGCGGCGCTTACGCCCCGTGACGGTACCGAACTCGCGGCCGCGCTCGCCGATCTTCTCGCCGACGGCGTCCATCAGCTCGGTCGGGAACGGGCCGGAGCCGACGCGGGTGGTATAGGCCTTGGCGATGCCGAGCACGTAGCCGACGCCGCGCGGGCCCATGCCGGAGCCGGTGGCGGCGTTGGCGGCGACGGTGTTGGACGAAGTCACGAACGGATAGGTGCCGTGATCGATGTCGAGGAGAGCACCCTGGGCGCCCTCGAACAGGATGCGCTTGCCGGCCTTGCGCTTCTTGTCGAGCAGGTCCCAGACGACATCCATGTAGGGCAGGATCTTCGGCGCGATGCCTTCCAGCTCGGCGATGAGCTTGGCGCGGTCGACCTCCGGGTGGCCCATGCCGCGTCGCAGCGCGTTGTGGTGAGCCAGGATGCGGTCGACCTTGGCGCCGAGCGTCGAAAGGTTCTTGAGGTCCTGCACGCGGATGGCGCGGCGGCCGATCTTGTCCTCGTAGGCCGGGCCGATGCCGCGGCCGGTGGTGCCGATCTTGCCGGCGCCGGCGGCGGCCTCGCGCAAGTTGTCCATCTCGCGGTGCAGCGGCAGGATCAGAGTCGCGTTCTCGGCGATGCGCAGGTTGTCGGGCGTGATCGGCACGCCCTGCGCCGTGATCTTGGCGATCTCCTCGAGCAGCGCCCACGGGTCGACGACGACGCCGTTGCCGACGACGGCGAGCTTGCCCGGGCGCACGACGCCCGACGGCAGCAGCGACAGCTTGTAGGTCTGGTTGCCGATGACGAGGGTGTGGCCGGCGTTGTGGCCGCCCTGGAAGCGCACGACGACGTCGGCGCGCTCCGACAGCCAGTCGACGATCTTGCCCTTGCCCTCATCGCCCCACTGGGCGCCGACCACGACGACGTTCGCCATCTCTTTGTTCTTTCGAGCCCGAAATTGCCTCCCAGTGTCCTGTCTCCGATTTGCCTTCACGTTGGCCGGCACGCTGGCAAGGCAAATCGGAGACTGAAGGACACTGGCAACTCGATGATTCTAGTGTGGCTTATGTCTCGCAAATGCCTTCCGACCCCTGCCGCTACCGTGAAAGGCATTTGCGAGACGCCACACTAGGGCCCGCAGCGAACGCCGGAGCCCCGCCGCGTTTAAGGCCTTGGGCCGCCTTGCGCAAGCCGGATGCGACAAATCCGTTACGTCGGGAGCTCCGTCCGTATCCGGCGCTGGACATCACGGCAGTCGGGATTGATCCTCGGGGGAGCGGACGACGGAGCCGCCCCATCAACAGGCCGAAGGTGCCCCGATGACCCAAGATGCCATCCTGCTGCCGATGTGCGTGCTGGCGATCTGGACGATTCTGGTGCTCGGCTTGGTGCCGATCCGGCGCGTGGCGGCGTCGCGGGCCGGGCGCACGCACGTCAAGGACTACCGCTACGGCGAGAGCGCCAACGTGCCCGGCGACGTATCGCTGCCGAACCGCAACTACATGAACCTGCTCGAGTTGCCGGTGCTGTTCTACGCCGTCTGCCTGGCGCTGGTGGCGACGAAACGAGTCGACCAGCTCTATCTGTGGCTGGCGTGGGCGTTCGTCGCCGCGCGCCTCGTCCATTCGCTGGTGCACATCGGCTACAACAACGTGTTGCACAGGCTGGCGGTGTTCGCCATCGGCAACACCATCCTGCTGGTCATGCTGGTGCGGCTGACGGTGTCACTGCTCTGACTCATCCGCCCGAGGCGAGGCTCGGATAATAACGCGCGCTCTGGCCGAGCGCCTGGCGCGTGACGACCACGACGCCCGACGACGTGACGTCGAAGCGGGCGCGGTCGGCGGCCGGATCCTCGCCGATGACGGTGCCCTCCGGCAGGACGCAGCGGTTGTCGAGAATGACGTTCCTCAGGCGGCAATCGGAGCGGATCTCGCAGCCGGGCAGCGCGACGACGTTCTCGAGCTGGCAGCCCTGATGGACCTTCACCTTGGCCGACAGGATGGTCTGCGACAGGTCGGAGCCCTTCACGATACAGCCATTGGCGACGATGGAATTCTGCACGCGGCAGCTCATGGCGCGCCCCATGGAGCCGCCGGTCATGAAGCTCGCCGGCGGCAGCTGCGGCTGGTAGGTGAGGATCGGCCAGCTGGTATCGTGGAGATCGAATGGAGGGTCCTGCGAAACCAGCTCCATGTTGGCCTGGAAATAGGCGTCCACGGTGCCGACGTCGCGCCAGTACTCGGGCTCGAAGCCGCCGGGCTTGCCGAAGAAATAGGCCTGCACGCGGTAGCCCTGGGCGATGAGGCGCGGGATGATGTTCTTGCCGAAGTCCTTGGCCGAGAGGTCGTCGGTCTGGTCCTGACGAAGCTGGTGGGCGAGATAATCGCTGAGGAATACATAGATGCCCATGGAGACCAGCGCGCGGTCGGGACGGCCCGGCATCGGCTTGGGATTGGCCGGCTTCTCCTCGAAGCCGATGATGCGGCCGGTGGCGTCCACCTCCATGATGCCGAACTCGCGGGCTTCGGCGATGGGCACCGTGGTGCAGGCGATGGTCACGTCGGCGCCGGTCTCGGCGTGGACGGCGAGCATCTCGCCGTAGTCCATGGCGTAGATGTGGTCACCGGCGAGGATGAGCACGTATTTCGGGCCGTATCCGGATACGATGTCCATGCATTGATAGACGGCGTCGGCGGTGCCGCGATACCAGGCGTCCTCGGCCACCCACTGCTGGGCCGGCACGACGTCGAGGAACTCGCCGTGCTCGGAGTTGAGGTGCCCCCAGCCGTTGAGCAGGTGCTTCACCAGCGAGTGCGACTTGTACTGGGTCAGCACCAGGATGCGCCGGATCTGGGAGTGCACGCAGTTGGAGAGCGCGAAATCGATGATGCGGGCCTTGGCGCCGAACGGAACGGCCGGCTTGGCACGCCAGTCGGTGAGCGCACCCAGGCGGCTGCCGCGGCCACCGGCGAGGATCAGGGCCAGCGTGTCGCGGGTGAGACGGCTGACGAAGCGAGCGCCGTTGCTGGCCGGGACGGTTGCAAGATTCATGAATCCACTCTGATTGCATTGCTGCCGGGAAGGCGCTTCGGAGTCCGAGCGAAGCCCGCGCAATCCACAGCCGGGCGGGACGATCGCTGTTCCCGAATCGAAACCGGCTCCATTCATATTCGATTCCCGCGACGTCTTTGCTGACGGAGGTCAGCGGCGCGCGAGAATTTGGCGCAGTGCAGCAAAGCCGCGCCAGTCGTGGTATGCGAGGCACTCACAGGGTGGTTTGAAATGCGGGTTCTGTTCGTTGCCTCCGAGGCTTTCCCCCTCGTCAAGACGGGGGGGCTCGCCGATGTCGCGGGTGCGTTGCCGGTGGCCCTTGCGCGGCGCGGCGTCGACGTCAAGCTGATGCTGCCTGCCTATCCTTCGGTGCTCGCGACCGCCGAGCGGCAACGGGATGGGCTTCATCTCGGCAGCCTGCTCAGCGCCGGCGAGACACGCCTCATCGAGGCGGAGATGCCGGGCAGCCGGCTGCCGCTCCTGCTCGTCGACTGCCCAGCCATGTTCGACCGCGCGGGCGGCCCGTACCAGCAGCCGGACGGGCGCGACTGGCCGGACAACTACCTGCGCTTCGCCGTGCTGAGCCTCGCGGCGGTGCGCGTCGCCGCCGTCGGCGCCAACCGGACCTGGCGACCGGACATCGTCCACGCGCACGACTGGCAGACCGGGCTCACGGCGGCCTATCTCGCGCATTCGGACCTGCTGGCCGTGCGCAGCGTCTTCACCGTGCACAACCTGCGCTACCAGGGAATCTTCACGCCGGAGGTGCTGCCCAGCATCGGGCTCCCGGACCGCGCGCTCGCCATCGACGGTCTCGAGTTCCACGGCAACCTCTCGTATCTCAAGGCGGGGCTCGCCTATGCCGACCGCCTGACGACGGTGAGCCCGACCTACGCGCACGAGATCCAGACGGAGGAGGGCGGCTTCGGACTCGAAGGCTTGCTGCGCCATCGCGCGGGCTCGCTCACCGGCATCCTGAACGGCATCGACGAGGAGCACTGGAGCCCGCAGTCCGACAGCCATCTCGCGCATGCCTTCGACGCCGCCTCGCTGATGGGCAAGGCGCTCAACAAGGCCGAGGTGCAGCAGGAGCTGGGGCTTGCCGTCGAGCCCGACACGCCGCTGCTCGGCATGGTGTCCCGGCTGACGGAGCAGAAGGGCATCGACATGGTGGCCGGCGCGCTGCCGCGCCTCCTCGAGCGCGGCGTCCAGCTCGCCGTGCTCGGGTCGGGGGACGCGCAGTGGGAGCGGATGCTGCGCGACGCGGCCAAGGAGAGCCCGCGCGTCGCCGTCCGCTTCGGCTACGACGAGCGCACCGCGCACCGTATCATCGCAGGCTCCGACATGTTCCTCATGCCGTCGCGCTTCGAGCCGTGCGGGCTGACGCAGATGTACGCCATGCGCTATGGCACGCTGCCCGTCGTGCGGCGCACCGGCGGCCTCGCCGACACCGTGCGTGACATGGCACTGCCGTTCGACGAGGACAGCAACGGCACCGGCTTCGTGCTCGACGGCACCGGCGCGGACGATCTTGCCGAGGCGGTCGAGCGCGCTCTCGCGCTCTATGCCATGAAACCGGACTGGCGGCGCGCGCAGCTGCGCGGCATGTACCAGGATTTCAGCTGGGCGCGGGCGGCGGACGCCTATTCCGACATCTACGCGACACTGACCGCCTCACCTGCCTGAAAAACGAGCAACCGGAGACGCGAACGTGGCACGTCAAAGCTGGCTCACGACGATCCTCGGCCGCAAGGGCGATCAATCGCCCGGTCCATCCACAGAGGAGCGCTCCTCGGCTTACGGAGCGGCCTCCGGCATGGTACATCCTCACTCCATGAGCACATCCTCGCAAGCCTCCGCACCGTCCTCCGCCCTCAACGGCAAGCCCTCATATCTCATCGATGTGAGCAGCCCCGCCGCAATCAAGCATGCGCTGATCTCGACGCTGGTCCACGACGTCGGCAAGGATCCGGCCTCGGCCTTGACGAGGGACTGGTTCTACGCGCTGGCCTTCCTCCTTCGCGGCATCCTGAGCGAGCGGCGCATCGCCACCAAGCGCCGCCAGGAGAGCACCAAGGCCCGCCGGGTCTACTATCTGTCGATGGAGTACCTGCTCGGCCGCAGCCTCATAAAGAGCCTGATCGATCTGGACATGATGGCCGACACGCGGGCGGCGCTGTCGGAGCTCGGCGTCGATCTCGACACGGTGGCGGCGTTCGAGCAGGATCCCGGCCTCGGCAACGGCGGCCTCGGGCGGCTGGCCGCGTGCTTCCTCGAATCCATGGCGACGCTGCAGGTCGACGGCTCCGGATACGGGCTCCGGTACGAGTTCGGAACCTTCTCACAGCGCATCGAGGACGGCAGGCAGGTCGAGCAGCCGGACAGCTGGCTCAAGGATGGCTCGCCGTGGCTTTTCGCGCGCCCCGACGTCTCCTATGACGTGCACTTCAACGGCAACGTCGAATGCGGCGGCGACTACAAGGGCAAACGCGCGGCGCGCTGGTGCGACACGCAGCGCGTGATCGCCACGGCCTACGATCTCCCCGTCTCCGGCTACCACAATGGCGAGGTGACGATGTTGCGCCTTTGGACGGCGCGCTCGCTGGAGGACATCAACCTCTCCCAATTCAACCGCGGCGACTACATCGCCTCGGTGTCGCAGCAAATTCAATCGAAGACGCTGTCGCGCGTGCTCTATCCCGACGACAGCACGCATGAGGGGCGGGAGCTGCGCCTCAAGCAGGAGTACTTCTTCGTCTCGGCGTCGCTGCAGGACATCATCGCCAAGCATCTGGCCATCGGAGAGCCGCTGGATACGTTCGCCGACAAGGTCATCGTACAGCTCAACGACACGCATCCCGCGCTCGGCGTCGCGGAGCTGATGCGGCTCCTGGTCGATGTGCACGGGCTCGAGTGGGACGCCGCGTGGAGCATCACGTCCCGCTCGTTCGCCTACACGAACCATACGCTGATGAGCGAGGCGCTCGAGCGCTGGCCGGTGTCCATGCTGCGCTCGATGCTGCCGCGGCATCTCGAGATCATCTTCCTCATCAACGAGCGCTTCCTCGCCCGCGTGCGCGAGAAGGAGCCGGGCAATCCCGCCGCCACCTACGCCACCTCGCTGGTCGAGGACCGCGACTACTCGGTGCGTATGGCGCATCTCGCCATCGTGGCGAGCGAGAAGGTCAACGGCGTCGCGAAGCTCCACACCGACCTGCTCAAGGCGGACGTGTTCCCGCAGTTCGTGAAGCTCTATCCGGAAAAGTTCGTCAACATCACCAATGGCGTCACTCAGCGGCGCTGGCTCGTGCAGGCCAACCCCGGCCTGGCGCAGCTCATCACCGAGACGATCGGCAACGGCTGGACGACGGACCTCACGCAAATCGGACGCCTGAAGCCGATGGCCGGCAATGCCGAATTCCGCGAGAGATTCCGCGGCATCAAGGCGTACAACAAGGCGCGCCTTGCCGCGCTCATCAAGGCCAAGACCGGTGTCGAGGTGCCGAGCGGCGCGCTGATCGACGCGCAGGTCAAGCGCATCCACGAGTACAAGCGCCAGCTGCTCAACGTTCTGCACGTCGTGGCGCTCTACAATCGCATCCGGGCCGGCGAGGCTCCGTCGAACGACCGCGTCGTGGTCATGGCCGGCAAGGCGGCTCCCGCCTACTACATGGCCAAGCTGATCGTGCGGCTCATCCACGACGTCGGCAAGATCATCAACGCCGACCCCAAGGTGGGCGACAAGCTGAAGCTCGTCTTCCTGCCCGACTATTCGATCGCGCTAGCCGAGACGATCTTTCCCGGGGCCGATCTCTCCGAGCAGATCTCGACCGCAGGCACGGAGGCCTCCGGCACCGGCAACATGAAGTTCGCGCTCAACGGCGCCTTGACCATCGGCACGTGGGACGGCGCCAACATCGAGATCGCCCAGGCCGTCGGTCTCGACAACATCACCATCTTCGGGCTCAAGGCCGAGGAGGTGGCGGCGAGGAAGGCCGCCGGCTACGTCAGCCGCAAGCACTTCGAGACCGACCCGGAGCTCGCCCGCGTGCTCGACATGATCGGAAGCGGCTTCTTCTCGCCCGGAGAGCCGTCACGCTACGGCGCCATCGTGCACTCGCTGCTCGATGCCGGCGACCACTACATGCTGCTCGCGGACTACGCCTCCTACGTCGCCGCGCAGAAGGCGATCGAGACGCGCTTCGCCGACGCCGACGCCTGGTCGCGAACGGCGGTGCTCAACGTCGCCGGCATGGGGTACTTCTCGTCCGACCGCGCGATTCGCGAGTACGCCGAGCACATCTGGCGCGTGGAGGCGCGGCGGTAGAGGCCGCCGCACCTCGCGCCTCAGACGACGATCTGGTGGTTGTGTATGAGGTCGTCCAGGCTCATGTCGTGGACACCATCGAGCACGACGACGTCCACGAAGTGACCGCCGCCGACGTCGGCGGAGACCACCGTTCCCGAGGCCGCGTCCGTGACATGAATGACGGCCGCCACGTTGGCGGGATGGGTGTTGTTGAACACGCCCGCGAAATCGAGTCGGTCGTTGACGCCGAAATCGGTGATGTGATCGAGGCTCGTCCGGGCCACGTCGGCCTTGGTCCAGGCGAACGTGTCGGCGCCGTCGGCGCCGAGCCCGTTCTGCTGGCCGCCGGTCATGGTGTCGCTGCCGGCTCCACCCCAGATGGTGTCGTTACCGCCATCGCCGAAGATGCGATCATTGCCAGCGCCGCCCGAGATGCTGTCGTCGGCGCCGCCGCCGTACAAGCCGTCGTTGCCGGCCCCGCCCGTCAGGACGTCCCTGCCGCCGCCGCCGTTGAGCCCGTCGTTGCCGTCGCCTCCGTCGAGGGTGTCGTTGCCCTCGCCGCCGGCGATCGTGTCGTTTCCGGCGCCGCCGGTGAGGACATTGGCGCCACCATTGCCGATGATGCTGTTGGCGAGGTTGTTGCCGGTGCCGTTGATATCGGCCGTGCCGGTCAGAGTGAGGCTCTCGACGTTGGCTCCGAGCGTGTAGGAGATCGAGGACTGGACCGTGTCGGTGCCGCCATTGGCGCTCTCGACCACGACGTCGCCGGCGCTGTCGACAACGTAGGTGTCGTTGCCGGCGCCGCCCGTCATCGTATCGGCGCCTAGGCCGCCGTCGATCACATTGCCTCCGGCGTTGCCCGTGAGGACGTTGTTGGCGTCGTTGCCCGTGGCGGTGAGATTGGCGCTGCCGGTCAGGATCAGCTTCTCGACGTTTTCGGGCAGCACGTAGTTGATAGCGGCCATGATGACGTCAGTGCCCTCGCCCGGCTTCTCGATGATCACGTCATCGAGGCTGTCGACGATGTAGGTGTCGTTGCCGAGCCCGCCGAGAAGGGTGTCGGCGCCGGTGCCGCCGTCGAGCGTGTCGTCGCCGCCATCGCCGGAGATGTAGTCGGCTCCCAATCCGCCCAGGAGGGAATCGTTGCCGCCGCCGCCCCACAGGGCGTCATCGCCGGTCCCGCCGCTGACGGTATCGTTGCCTGCATCGCCGACGAGGATGTCGTCCTGGGAGCCACCGGTGATGCGGTCGTTGCCGGCGTCACCGTAGATGACATTCTGACGAGAATTATCGCCGGTGAGGATGTCGGCAGCCGTGGTGCCGAAAAGGCGGAATGCGGTCGCGGTCTTGGTCGTGTTGGTCACGCTCGGAACTCCAGGTACGCATGCGGCGCCGGGCTCACCCGGTGGAGACGAGCACAAATCAATAACCTTAAAGGAGGCTTAAGACGGCCGTTCAGCGGCTGCGAAATCGTGCCAAGTCGAGCCCCGACGCCATGCGCCGCGCGAGCTCAGGCCCGGGCACCCGGCAGAAGTCGGTCCGGCCAAAGAGGTCGTAGCGGTTGCGTGCGATGCGGTCGTAGGCCCAGTCGCGAAAGGGTCTCGGCAGCGGGCGGAGCCAGCGCGTCCAGCGCCAGCCCGGCAGCGTCGAGAGCACGGCGATCGCCGAATCCGACTTGAAGTGCACGTGGCCGCCGCGGACGATGGCGTTGGTCTCGGGCTCGTCCGGCGAGATGCCAAGAGCGGTCGCGAGCGCACGTCCCTCCTCGCTCTGGATCGGCAGGAAGCTGAACCGGGCCTCCGGATCGCGCTCGACGATGAAGCGGACCCAGCCGGAGCAGAGCACGCAGACGCCATCGAACAGCACGAGGCCGTCGGGCAGGCCCTGGGCCGGCCGCGGGGCGAAGCGAGACGTACCCTCTTTCATGGACATGGGGTCACGATGCCCGCGGGAGCGGCGCGCGGCAAGAGACACTCCCTTCGCTAGGGCCGCGGCGCCGGCAGGCGATAGACGTGGACTCCATAGGGCTCGAAGCGGTCGCTCAGGACGCCGGCGCTCAGGGTGACCGCGCGATCCTCGCCAATGGCCACCCCGCCGGCATCCGGGGCACCCGGCAGGGTCAAGCGCGCGTCCGCCGGCTTGCGCTCCATGTTGACGGCGATGAGGTACAGCGCCCCGTCGTGCCGGCGCGCCAGCGTGGCAATGCGTGTGCCAGCCTCGACGGCGACGCCCTCGACCGGCTTTCCCGCATTCAGTGCCGGCGCCAGCCTCGCGATCAGCGCGTTGGTGCGGGCAACCTCGGCCGCGACCTCGGGATAGCGGAACATGCCGTCCTCGCGGAACGTCGGCTTCCACTCGTGGACGAAGTAGACGATGCCGCGCGCGCCGTGGACGATGGCCATCCACACCTCGGCGCGCACCTCGGCTGCCGTCGGCCGGCGCTCGGGGCTCTTGATGTGCGTCGTCTCGATGAAGGACCACACGCGCGCCTCCGGCGCCGCCCAGCGCCTCAGCTTCTCGACTCCCACCGCGACGAGATCCAGGCGGCCCTGGACATGCGCCTGGCGCTCCTCGGCGGCGGGGTAGATGTCGAAAGAGACGATGTCGGCGGCGCGGCTGGCGGCCGAATAGTAGCGCTCGTGATCCAGGCGCGAGCAGGTGGAGCCGCGGCCGACCCAGGCCGGATTGGCCACACCCTGGCCGAAGTTCAACAGCACGGGGCGAGCCGGATCGGCGGCCTGCATCGCCTCGTAGCGGCGGACAAGCTCGTCCGGCTGAATGCAATCACCGTAGCCGCCCGCCGGGAGGCGCTGCGCGTTGTCGGGCTCGTCGGCCTGCATCCAGGCACGGATGACGCCGGCATTCGGCAGGGCCATCGCCGCCGGCGAGGGCTCGGCGACGGCGTACATGCCGTGCTCGGCGAGCTGGGAAAGCTGGACCTCGGTCGGGCCCTTCCAGAGCGCGACGAAGGTATTGACGCCAAACGCCTTGTAGAGGCCGGCGTTGCGCGGGTTCTGCAGCCAGACGCCGATGGGAAAGAACGCAGGGTCAGACGGAAAACCCTTGGCGAAAGCCGGCGCCGACGTTCCGGCGACGGCCGGCGACACCTCTATCAGCGCGACAAGCGCCGCCAGTGCGAGCGCTGCGGATTTTTTCCAGGCCCTCAAGAGCATCGGCGCCTCCCCTTGCGGGAAGCCAACGCCGAGTCCGCGTTCTCGTCAACCGCGGGGCACACCGCGGCCCAAACAGCAGGGCCGCACCTCAGGCATGCGAAGGGCGGCCGCTGTTGCTGCTCAGCGGTCGCCCCACGCGTGGCTTCCGTCCGCTCGCGCGGACCGGAAGATCCGTCAGCTCTTCTTGGCGCAGGTGTTGACGCCGAGGATCGTGTAGGCCGGACACCAGCCGATCAGGCCGGTGAAAATCGGTACGACGCCGATCCAGGCCCACGTGTAGGCCGGGACGCCCGGCACCATCCCGAGCGCCACGCCAACCAGGGCGAGGCCCACGATGACCCTCAATGCGCGGTCGATCATACCTTCGTTGGTGCTCATATCGTCCTCTCTCAACCCTGAGGTTTTCTCGTTTGGTGCGAGGGTTCTAGCGGCAGCCATGGCGCACCGTCTGTGACCATGGTCACAAAGCCCGACGTCATGCGCCGATGGCGGCGAGCCGTGACTTGTCGACGATGCGGATCCGGCGGCGCTCGAGCGCGATGACTCCCTTGTCCTCCAGCACCTTGAGGCGGCGGCTGACGACCTCGCGGGCGGTGCCGAGGTGCGTCGCCAGCGCCTGGTGCGTCTCCTCCACCACGTCTCCTGCGGACGCCAGCTCGATCAGCCGCCCGGCGAGACGCGACAGCGTGCGATGGAAGGCGATCTCGTCGACGAGGCCGATGAGGTCGAAGATGCGCGAGGTCTGGATCGAGAACATGCGGTCGCGGAATGCGGGAGAGGCGTCGAGCAGCGCCTGGAGCGTGGCGCGATCGATGGCGCGGCCGGCCACCTCCGTCTCGCAGACGCCTTCCGCCTGATAGACGCCCTGGTTGATCAGGCAGGCGAAGGACAGCACGCACGTCTCGCCGGGACGCACACGATAGAGCACCAGCTCGCGGCCGCTCTCGGAGACGATGCGCACCTGCACCGAGCCCGAGGAGAGCAGCACGAGCTGGCTGCAGATCTCGCCCGGGCGGAAGAGCACCGTCCCGGAGGGCGCGCCGGCGCGGCGGGAGCGGGCGGCGAGCATGGCGCGGGCGGGATCGTCGAGCCCGGGAATGGCGGCGATGTCGTCTACCGAATCTGTCGTCATCGATCCGTCTCGCCCCGCTCGAAATCCAGCCTGCGCCGGGACTATGCCACGGTCCGTGCCGTGCCGCGAGGTGGCTTCGGCAGGCGGCAGCAGACCTCGTCGGTCCTGAGACGAGCTTTCCGGCCGACCCCGTGCCGGGCGGCAGACGGGTTGCGCCGCGTGCCGAGGACAGGCATTAGCGTGCTCCCGCATTCCTACTCGGAGCCCGCTGTTCCATGGACCACCTCTTCTGTTTCGGCTTCGGCTTCACCGCCTCCTTGCTCGCCCGGCAACTGGCGGGGAAGAACTTCGCGGTGACCGGCACTTCGACGACAACGACCGGAGCCCAGCGGATCAAGGCCGGCGGGGCGACGGGGCTCCTCTTCGACGGCACGAAGCCGGGAGCTGGCGTAGACCAGGCACTGGCCACCGCGACCCACGTCCTGCTGTCGATCCCGCCCGACAGGGACGGCGATCCGGCCTTCATCCACCACGGCGCGGCCATCGCCGAGAGCCCGTCGATCCGCTGGATCGGGTATCTCTCGACGGTCGGGGTCTACGGCGACCACCATGGCGGCCCCGTGGACGAGACGACGCCGCCCGCTCCCATCTCCGAGCGCGGCGCGCGCCGTCTGGCCGCCGAGCAGGCTTGGCTCGACCTCGGGCGGAGATCGGGGAAGCAGGTGCAGGTGTTCCGGCTGCCCGGCATCTATGGTCCCGGACGCAGCGCGCTCGACAGCGTGCGGGCCGGCACGGCGCGGCGTGTCGTCAAGCCAGGGCAGGTCTTCAACCGCATCCACGCCGACGACATCGCGGGTGCGCTCGCGCTGGCCATGAGCGGCCGCGGCCGGCACGAGGTCTACAACATCTCCGACGAAGAGCCCTGCCCGCCGCAGGACGTCATCACGCACGCCGCGAAGCTGCTCGGCGTCGCGCCGCCGCCGGAGGTGGCGTTCGCGGAGGCCAAACTTTCGCCCATGGCGGCGAGCTTCTACGGGGAGAGCAAGCGGGTCTCGAACGCCCGCGCCAAGGCCGATCTCGGCTGGACGCCGCGTTATCCCAACTATCGCGAGGGCTTGGCCGCCATTCTTGCCAGCGGACATTGATCGTTCATCCGCCATTCAGCCTTCCGACCGGCAATCCGCCCCAATCGCGCCGTAGTCTCACCAGGAATGCGGCCGGCTGAAGGTTGGCCACCGCGTGAACGGCGAGCGGGAGCGGTCGCATGAGCCGGAGCAGCACGGCGGCTTCACTACTGGCGGGTCTGGCCTTGACCGTGGTGCTCGGCGGCGCGGCCGCAGCCGGCTCCGACGATGCCGCCCATTCGCTGGCGGAGAAGTTCGCCCGCGACGCTCAGCCGGCGAAGCGCGCAAAGCCCTCTACGCCGCAGGCCCGCAAGGAGCCAGCCGCCTCCGAAGCCGTCGAGGGCGAGCGCCGTCGCGCGGCGCAGCTCAAGGCCGACGAGGAAGAGATGCTGGCGCGGGCCCGCGCCGAGGCCGAGGAGGCGCACCGCGCCGCGCTCGAGCAGGCCCAGCGCGAGACGCACGGTAGTGCCAAAGTCGAGCCTGCCGCGCCGGAGCCGGACGACATCGGCGCCGCTCCGCGCGAGACCACCGAGGAGCTCGAGGCGCGGAGGCAGGCCGAGGCCGACGCCGTATCGGAGAAGCTCCGCCGGGCTCGCGAGTCGCTGGCCGCTGCCAAGGCCGCCGAGCCTCGCGTCCATGAGCCTGAAGCCCCAGCGCGCGCTGCGGACGAGACCGAGGAGACGGCAACGGCTCCGGCCGCGGCCGTGGTGGCCGTTCCGAAGCCGGCTGAGCAGGAGGAGGCCAATACCCCGAGCGCCCGCGTCACCGTCCTATTGGCCATCGACCACGGCAAGAAGGGCATCCGCCGCTTCGACGCCACCGGCGATCCGATCCTGTGCGTGGACGACGACTGCTTCGTCGGCGCCGGAGCCGACCGCGCCGCGAAGCGGCTGCCACGGCGCAGCGCCCTCGGCGTCGGCAACACATTCGGCAAGCGCGCCGGCGCGTGCAGCCATTCGCTAACCTGCGTGCTGCGCGACGTCGACCTCGGCGCCTATCCGCGGGTGCTGCGCCCCGTCGACCTGCGCGTCCTGCATCACGACCGCCGCGATCCCGTGCAGGTCAAGGGTGACAGCGACTGCAGGGTCGGCTCCGGGCAGCTCTCGTGCCGCTTCGCCGTGCGCGGCCGCGACTGGCGGGCGTGGATCGTGCCCGAGGCGCTGGCGGTCTCCGCCGGGCCGGCGCTGCTGCAAGCGGCTCTCGAGGACGGCCTCGGCGCCACGCGCACGCTGGCGGCGCGGCGCTGACCTTAGGTCTTGAGCACCCGCTCGATGAGCCCGTACAGCTTTTCCAGGTCCTCCGGCCGTGACAGGCGGTGCTCGCCGTCCGGCACCTCCGTGATCTCGACGTGGCCGCCCATCAGCACCTCGGCCAGCCGCCGCGCATGCGCCGCCGGCACGGCCTGATCCTGCAAGCCTTGCAGCACGAGAACGGGGCGACCGGGATCGAACGGCTCCGCAGTGATCAGGTGCCGCCTCCCCTCCTCGATGAAGGTTCGCGTGATGGCGTAGGGCTCACCGTACTCCGAGGGCTGGTGGTAGACGCCTTTCTCCATGAGGTCGCGCCGGGCCTCGGGCGGGAACTGCTTCCACATCAGCTCCTCCGTCAGATCCCATGCCGGGGCGATGAGCACGAGGCCCTTCACGCGCGCCGCTTCCGCTGGCCGCTCGCGCAGCAGCCTCTGGAGCAGGACGAGGGCGACATGCCCGCCCGTGCTGGAGCCGACGAGGATCTGCGGGCCTGACGTCAACTGCGTGAAGACTTCCTCGGCCTCCTCGAGCCAGTCGCCGATGGTGGCGTCCTCGAAGCGGCCCTCGGAGCGGCCGTGGCCCGAGTAGTCGAAGCGCGTGAAGCCGAGCCCGCGCGCCGCCGTCCATTCGGCCAGCGCCACCGCCTTGGTGCTCACCATGTCCGACTTCAGCCCGATCAGCCACACGATGCCGGCCCCGCCCGGCTCCCGCGCGGGAGCGGTCAGGCATGCGATCCGGCGGCGGCTGCCCTCCGCTCCGACGGTCACGAATTGCGGTTCACTCTCGCCCATCCTATGACATCCCTCTCATCGCAACGGGAGACTCCGCTTGGCCCCGCGACGCCCGACCATACTGCAGATCATCCCGGACCTCGACACGGGCGGCGCCGAGCTTTCCACCCTGGAGATCGCGGAGGCGGTGCACCGGGCCGGCGGGCGCGCCATCGTGCTCTCGGAGGGCGGGCGGCTGGTTGCCCCGCTCGAGGAGGCGGGCGGCGAGTTCATCCCCTTCCCCGCCGCGACCAAGAACCCTGCCCGCATGCTGTGGAATGCCGGGCGCATCGCGCGCTACGCAGCCGAGCAGGGCATCGACCTCATCCATGCGCGTAGCCGGGCTCCGGCGTGGAGCGCTCTCATCGCCGCGCGGCGGGCGAAGAAGCCGTTCGTGACGACGTACCACGGCGCCTACCGCGAGAACGGCCGCTTCAAGAACTGGTATAATAGCGTCATGGCCGCCGGCGACGCGGTAATCGCCAACTCCCGCTATACCGCCGACCTGATCCGGGCGCGCTACGACACCCCCGAGGACAAGATCACCGTCATCCACCGGGGCGTCGACGGGCGGGTGTTCGATCCATCGTCGGTCCGCCCTGAGCGGGTTGCCAAGCTAAGAGGTTCCTGGGGCGTCGCACCCGATCAGCCGGTCGTGCTGCAGCCGGCCCGCCTCACCGGATGGAAGGGGCAGACGGTGGTCATCGAGGCGGCACGCATTCTCAGGGAGCAAGGCCGGCTCGGCGGCGCGGCGATCATTCTTGCCGGCGACGCCCAGGGCCGTGACGGCTACGCCGGGACGCTGAGATCGCAGATCGCGAGCGCCGGTCTCGACGGCAGCGTGCGACTGGTCGGGCATGTCAGCGACATGCCGGCCGCGTTCGCCGCGGCGCGCGTGGCGGTCGTCGCCTCGACCGAGCCGGAGGCGTTCGGACGCACGGCCGCGGAGGCGCAGGCGATGGGCTGCCCGGTGATCGCGACCGCCATCGGCGCGCCGCCGGAGACCGTGCTCGCCGCTCCCAAGTCGCCTCCCGGCGAGATCACCGGCTGGCTGGTGCCTGCGGCGGACGCCACGGCGCTGTCGCAGGCCATCACCGAATCGCTGTCGCTCGAAGCCGGGGAGCGCGCGGCGATGGCATCGCGCGCCCGCCGCCATGTGCTGGAGGACCTGTCGCTCGATGCCATGAAACGGGCAACGCTCGCCGTCTACGACCGCCTGCTCGGGACGTCGCTGGTCGAGAGCTGGGACCGGGCGCGGACGATCGTCTCGGGCTGAGAAGCCCCTGGCTTTTTGCTTTGGAGCGGCTCTTCACGGCGAACCGCTTCACACTTCGCCTAAGCCGCTCTCGATCAGCGCCAGTGCTCGGCCACCCAGGGCGTCGGGCGCACGTGCTTGTAGATCTTCTTGTAGAACGGCGCCTCCCAGCGGCCGTCGCGGGCCTCGTCGGGGTCGGGCTTGCCGGTGAAGGCGACCACTCGCGTCGCGGGCGGCAGCGGCGTGGTGACGAAGAAATTGAGCGGCCAGCGCGGCATCAGCGTGTGCTTGAAGCTCTGGCACCATTCGGCCGGCCAGAACTCCTTCTCGCGGATGGTGCGCGAGATGTAGGTCTGGCTGTTGGGATGCTTCGCCAGCACCGCCTCGGCGTCGGCCATCAAGGTCTCGTAGAGGTAGGGGTGCGCGCCGACGCGGAAGCGGTAGACCGACGTGTTGCCGATACCCGAGCCCATCTGGGTCCAGTTCTCGATGACGCAGAAGGTGCTCTCCGGCTTGTAGTCGAAGAAGCCGTCGAGCGTTCCCGTGACGACCAGGTCGAGATCGAGGAACAGCACGTCGCCCTCGATGCCCGGCACGGTCGGGGCCCACAGCGAGATCTTGCGCCAGGGCTTCCAGCGCACGCGCTCGGGCAGCGTGATCGGCGGCAGGGGCGCCGCCTCGATCGCCGGGTCCAGTCCGGAGGTGTCGTCCGTGTAGCAGACGAGGCGCGTCGGCCGGGACGTATTGCGCTTGACCATCGACCACAGCCGGTTGGCGAACTCGGCCGGGTAGCGCTTGCCCCACTTCATGCAGATGATGGTTTGCATCGTTGCGTCGTTCCCGTCGCGGCTGACGCCTCTGCCTTAGCCGCCGGCTCCGGCCATAGCAAGGCCAGCCGATTGGCCGCGGGTGGCAAGCTCCCTGGCCGGGCCGGTCGGGATAAAGCCCCGACAATTGCTTGACTTCCCGCGCGATCTTCAGGATTCTCCGCTAACACGGGTTTGGCGGCGATCGTTTCCGGTGGGAGCGGACGCGCGTTCACGCCCGTTGAAGCATTTTGAACATGATACTAGGCAGCAACAGCCGAGGGAGAGACCAACATCCGTAAGCCACTGCGAGGCGCGCCCGAACGCGAGCCCACCGGTCCCAGGATCAATGATGCGATCCGAGCCCGCGATGTCCGATTGATCGACGAGAACGGCCAGAACGTCGGCGTCGTCAGCCGATTCGACGCCCAGGAGCGCGCCACTACGGCGGGCCTCGACCTGGTCGAGATCTCGCCGGATGCCCAGCCGCCCGTCTGCAAGATCCTGGACTACGGCAAGTTCAAGTACCAGGAGCAGAAGAAGGCCGCCGAGGCGCGCAAAAACCAGAAGATCGTCGAGATCAAAGAAATCAAGATGCGGCCGTCGATCGACGACCACGACTACGACGTCAAGATGAAGGCCATCAAGCGCTTCTTCGACGAAGGCGACAAGGTCAAGGTGACGCTGCGCTTTCGCGGCCGCGAGATGGCCCACCAGGAGCTGGGCTACCAGTTGCTGCAGAAGGTCAAGGGCGAGCTGGTCGAGATCTCGAAGGTCGAGAGCGAGCCCCGGCTCGAGGGTCGGCAGATGGTGATGGTGCTGGCGCCCAAGTGAGCGCCAGCCTTACCCTCTATTGCGCTCGATAGCCGGCCGGAAGCAGGCCCTCAGGGCGCACCGGCCAGGGCTACGGCCAGCCCCAGGAACAGGCTGTGGCCGATAACGAATACGGCCAGACTGGCCGCGAACGCAGTCCAGGTCGGGGTAACGGCGTGCTGGGCGGGCGCCTGTGCGCGCTCTCCGGCTGACGGCATGAAATCCCTCCGCAAACTCGTGCCGGCATCAAACTCGTCCGCAGCGGGATGCGTTCCCCGCGCACGAGACCGGCGGCAGGGCATGATTAATGCCTGTAAAGCATGAATGCGCAGTTACCTGGGTGACAGCCGCCGCAGCTTTCGACGCGGCTCATTTCGCCTGAGCGGCGCAGCGCGCCAGCTCCTGGTCGCGGGCCTGCGCCTGCGCCTTCCACAAGCTCGGCGCCACGCCCTGGCACCATGCGAGGTGCGCTTTGAGGTCGGAATGCCAGCTCTCGCCCTTGAAGCCGCACTTCAGCCGCTCGTTCTCCTGCTGCTGGCGCAGGGCGGTGGAAGCGTACCACTGGCAGTTGCTCTGCGCCGGGGCCGCGAGGGGGGCGAGAAGAGCGACCGCGCCGACGAGAGCACCGGCGATCAGTGGATAGGTGCGGGCGTCGATCATGTCTCTAATCCCCCTGGGCGTGCGCGAGCGGCGGGCCACCAGCTTAGACGGCTGCATAGCAACTCTCAAATGAACCGGCACTGAACGGTAATGTGGCATTGGCAGCAGCCCCGTCCTCATCCGGGCACTCTCGTCCACAGACACGGGGCCTTGCATGGCGAACGCGGGCCGGGAATCGTCTAGACCTGAGGCTCGGTTCACGAGGGAAACGAGCGCGTCATGCCACCTGCCGCCAAGCGGTCCACAGTCGCAGCCGGCCCGACCCTCGACGATGCCGTCCGCCTGCTGGAGACGACGTTCGGCTACAAGCGTTTCCGGTTGCATCAGCAGGCGATCGTGGAGACGCTGCTCGGCGGCGGCGACGCACTGGCGCTGATGCCGACGGGCGGCGGCAAGTCGCTCTGCTATCAGATCCCTTCCCTGCTCCGCCCCGGCACCGGCATCGTCGTGTCGCCGCTGATCGCGCTGATGCAGGATCAGGTCGACGCCCTAAAGCAGCTCGGCGTTTCAGCCGCCTTCCTCAACTCCACCCTGAGCTTTCCGGAGGTGCAGGCCACGGAGCGCGATCTCGCGGCGGGCCGCCTCGACCTCCTCTACATCGCGCCCGAGCGCCTCGTGCAGGAGCGGACGCTCGCCCTGCTCGAGCGGTCTTCCATCGCCCTCTTCGCCATCGACGAGGCGCACTGCGTGTCGCAGTGGGGCCACGACTTCCGCCCCGAGTACCGCCAGCTGCGCGTGCTCGCCGAGCGCTTTCCCTCGGTGCCGCGCATCGCGCTGACGGCAACGGCCGACGAGCGGACACGCGAGGAAATCGTCACCGAGCTCCGGCTCGAGAACGCCGAGCGGTATGTCGCCAGCTTCGATCGCCCGAACATCCGCTACACCATCGCCGAGATCGGCTCGATGGGCGCTCGGGAGCGGCTGTGGCGCTTCATCGAGGGCGAGCACCCCACCGACGCCGGCATCGTCTACTGCCTGTCGCGCAAGGGTGTCGAGGAGACCGCCGCCTGGCTCAGCTCGAAGGGCCGCACCGCGCTCGCCTATCACGCCGGCCTGGCGCCCGACGTCCGGCGCGAGGTGCAGGCGCGCTTCCTGGCCGAGGACGGCGTCATCGTCTGCGCCACCATCGCTTTCGGCATGGGCATCGACAAGCCCGACGTGCGCTTCGTCGCGCACATGAACCTGCCCAAGTCGATCGAGGCCTACTACCAGGAAACGGGCCGAGCCGGCCGCGACGGCGAGCCCGCCGACGCGTGGATGGCCTACGGCATGCAGGACCTGATTCAGCTCCGCCAGTGGATCGCGCAATCGGAAGGCAGCGAGGCCTTCAAGCAGGTCCAGCGCCAGAAGCTCGACGCGCTCATCGGCCTTGCCGAGATGGCCGGCTGCCGGCGGCAGGCCCTGCTCGCCTACTTCGGCGAGCGCGATTCCCAGCCGTGCGGCAACTGCGACAACTGCCTGTCGCCGCCCGCCACCAGCGACGGCACGGTGCTGGCCCAGAAGGCGCTGTCGGCGGTCTACCGCACGGGACAGCGGTTCGGCGTCGGCTATCTCGTCGACATCCTCGCCGGGAAGGCGGACGAGCGCGCCGTCCGTCAGGGCCACGACCGTCTCGCCGTGTTCGGCATCGGCAAGGACACCGACGCCAACGTCTGGCGCTCACTCTTCCGGCAGCTCGCGGCCTCGGGCTGCCTCTCCTCCGACGACGAAGGGCACGGCACGCTGCAGCTGACCGAGAAGGCGCGACCGCTGCTGCGCGGAGAGGAGCGCTTCCTGCTTCGCGAGGCGCCGAGGACGGAGCCGCGGAAGAGCCGGCGGCGCGAGGATCGCGGCGGGCGGGCCAACGTGCCGGCATCGGTGCCCGCCGGAGACCAGGCCCTCTATGCCGCGCTCAAGGAGTTGCGCACCGCGCTTGCCCGCGAGGCGAACCTTCCACCATACGTCATCTTCCACGACCGCACGCTGATCGAGCTGGCGGCCAAGCGACCGCGCAACGAGCGCCAGCTGACCGACGTCATCGGCCTCGGCGCGAGCAAGATCGCGCGGTTCGGCAAGGATCTGCTCGCCACTATCGCCAAGCACGCCTAGCTTTTTCCGGCATGCCCCACACGGCCGCACGATGCCGTCGGGCCGCCGGGTGCGGGAGCGGGTGGCTCGACTTCAGCGGGAAGAAATTTCGAAGTAGCGCTGATTGACAATGAATGGCTGGACGACCGGCGTCATCCTTCATCAACCATTCGTGCAATTGTGCGTTCATCGGGAAGATTCTGGAAACCAAACGCTGTCTACTTTCGCCTCCTAAGCTCGCTCGCCGCAGGTGCCGCGAGATGCCATCTGGAGCCCCGGAGCATGTCCGACCTGCCTCGCGTCCTACAGATCCTGGTCCAGCTTCTCGAGGAGCATCCGCGTCTGTCGGCCGCCGGTTTCAGCGTCGCGGCGACGCCCCCTGACGCCATCGTCGTGCGCCGCGGGGGCGAGACGAAGGGAACGTGGAGGCGGATCGACAGCGCGCTCGAATGGATTCCGGCCGGCGGCACCTCCGGCACGCACCGCGTGCTGACCGCCGAGGATGCCATGATGCACACTGTCAGCGTGCTGCTCCGCTATTGAGAGCGTCTTGAGCGCGATCGCGAGACCCTGCAGCGCCCTGACGCTGGAATAGCCGTCGACCCCAGGCGTTGTTTTCCACACGATGCATGCCACATGGCGCCGCGCGGGGCACTGTCGTCCGTTGCCCAATGCGCCAATCGCCGCGTGCATCCGCGACCCGTTGCGTTCTCCCTCGTTCCTGCGTCGACCACCGCCGGCCCGTTCCGGCGACGCACCGGGCCGCGCCAGCGACATAGGAAGCCGAGGGAAAGCATGACGAAGCTGCATCAGCACATCGAGGAAATGCGCGTGCGCCTGGCCGAGAGCTCGACCAGCGAGCTGGCCCTCGTACGCTCGCTATCGGAGGCGCTGCGGCGCCTCGACGAGAAGCTCCTGCGCGAGGTGCGAAACGTCACGCTCGAGCACGAGTCGCGTCGCACCGCCATCCTCGGCGAGATGCTGACGCTGGCGGCGCGGCTGTGCACGCTGCCCGAGCACCCGGCCCATGGATCACACGTGAACCAGGGCTCGCACGTGGCTCAGGCGGCGCCGATGGCGACAATCGAGCAGCACCCGTCAGCGGCGCCGGTGCACATCGAGCCGATGCCGATCAACGGCGCGGCCGGCGACTGGCGGCAGGCCGCCCGCAACATCGAAGACGAGCTGGAATATCCCTTCGGAAGCCACCTGCCCCCTCATTGAAAGCGTCGGCTCCGGCGCAATCCCGCCGGCTCGAACGCCATCCTCGCCTCCGCGGCAGCGTCTTGGCCTGGCCGGGCAGTCATTACCACGTCCAAGGCCCTCTGGCGCTCCCCGGGTCGAGGTCCCGTGCCAAGTGACCAAGCTCGCGTTCGGTGACCTCGGTCGTGCCCGCGAGCTGCTGCGGGAACGGCACCCGAATCTCTGCTCGCTTGCCCGGCGCGAGCGCCTTGATCTCGCCGGAGAGCGCCTCGATCTCCACGTCGCGCGTCTCCGACGACCCATCGCCGTAGACAACGATGATGCGCAGCCCCACGCGATCGACATCGGCCGGGCGCTGGCCGACCAGCAGGTTCGTGCCGGCCCGGTCGAGCCACGCTGGCATCGGCCCGCCATCGCCTCTGAGCACGCGGATGTCCACCACCCGCTTGGTGGCTTCGATGGCGGCACTCGACAGCTGCACGATCAGCGTCCGCTCGCGCACCAGCGTTTCCACGATCACCTCCGGTCGCAGGCCTGCCTCTGTGCCGATGCCGTCGAGCTCCATCCTGAGCGAGAACCCGGTGAGCCCATCGGGCTCGGTCAACGGCATACCGCCGGGGCTCCCGCTCGCCGTCCAGAGGTCGTGCAGCCGGTCGCTGGCGATCGGCGCCGCGACGTCGGCCACGCTGCTGACCCCGATGCCCGGGCCACCGAGCGCGCTGACACGGTTGACGGTATCGACGACGATGCCGCTCACCCTCATGGGGCCGGAGCCGACTCCGAGCGGCGACACCTGGCCGACTGCCTCGAGGACCGCGCCGTGCACCTCGGCCGGCTCGAGCTGATCGTACGGCCGCGGCAGCGCTGCGGGATGCTGGGGCAGGCTCGGCACCCCCGGTGCGTTGGGTCCGCCCTCGTTGACCTGCAGCGTGACGTGCGCGGTGTCCGATCCGCCGTGGCCGTCATCGACGGTGTAGGTGAACGACACCGGTCCGAAGAAGATCTCCGACGGTGTGAACGTCAGGCTGCCGTCCGCCTCCATCGTGATCATCCCCCCGGTCACGGCGACCGCCTGACCGGGATCGATCGCCACACCGTCGATCGCGGTGATGCGCAGCCCGTCGGCGTCCGCGTCGGTGTCGTTGCCCCGAGGGTCGAACGTCACCGGCGTATTCTGCCAGGTGCTGACGCTGTCGTCGCCGGCCACCGGCGGGTCGTTGACGGGGGTGACGGTCATCGACACGGTGGCCGTCGCCGTGCCGCCGTTGCCGTCCGACACCGTGTAGGTGAAGCTGTCGGTGC
>WBZX01000007.1_pt1 | contig 204412 bp, 166 predicted proteins | sample 5204211 | NCBI WGS metagenome assembly WBZX01 (sample SAMN12344362, study PRJNA552823) | activated sludge metagenome | biome: Activated sludge suspended growth; feature: Nitrification reactor; material: Wastewater; isolation source: activated sludge from nitrification reactor of wastewater... | reverse complement strand
GCGCTCGGGCCAACCCTTCAACCCGGACCACCTGAAGCCTAAGATCGCTTGACAAACACAACGGTGTCTTGGCCCTCGCCGCTGTCAACCCACACGCGAATGTGCCCTCTGTCCGAAGGCACCACCATTGCACTGCAACCACCGCGGGTGGCGGTCCACCTGGTGGCGCGCCACCGCCGGTTCAAGGCAAGGGTGTCGGGTATCCGCCCGACGCAACTCAAGGAGGAATGGCTCACGCCCGGTTGAGGGCGTGAGCCAGGGGGAGATGGCGTCGGGCGGGTACCCGGCAACCTATGCCCGCCACCCAAACCGAAGACTGGATTCCCGCCTACGCGGGAATGACGGCAACGCGCCGCCAGCGACCTGTGAATTCACCTGCCAAAGCGCACCTTATCAGGCCTATGCGCGGTGGGTGCCGGTGATGTACTGATGAGGTCACAACCGCCCGTGTGCCCGCACCGTTGCCCGCACGCGGCCAGACCGGAATGCCCGCCATGAACGCTGCCCCGCTGCGCCCCACCCTCCTCGCCCTCGCCTGCTTGCTGGCCTTGCCGGCGGCCGCACGCTGCATCGACGAGGAGCGCAATGCACCTTTGCCCGAGTCGCCCAATGCACCGGCCGAGGTGGCCAGCACGCAGACGCCCCGCGAGCAGGTGCTGGATCTGGTCAAACGGGCTCGCGAGCGCAGCAAGGCCCTCGGCGCGGCGCGCCTGCTCACCGAGGCCGCCGCCTACGACGTGGAAGACACCAAGGCCGGCGGCAAACCCCAGGCCAGCCTGAGCCTGAACACCGGCTACCAGGGCACCGGCAGCGACGCCACGCCCGAGGCGGCCGCCAGCAACATCAACGGCTCGCAAACGCGTGCCACCGTCAACATCGGCGCCCCGCTGTACGACTTCGGCCGCATCGCCTGGCTCACCCAGTGGCGCGCCGCGCAGGCCGAAGCCACCCGCCTGAGCCAGCTCTCGGCCGAGGAGCAGGTGACCCTGCAGGTGGTGTCGCTGGCGGCCGAGCGCAGCCGCTACCGCCTGCAATCACAGGTGTACCGCCAGTACTCGGCCAAGATGGGCTGCCTGGTGGAGGCCCTGGGCGAGATCGCCAAGGCCGACAAAGGCCGCGCCAGTGAGTTGGTGCAGGCCCGCAAGACCCAGGCCCAGGCGGAGATGGCCTACGAGCAGAGCCTGGCCAGCCTGCGCCAGATGGACGTGAAGCTGCGCCGCTACGTGGGCGAGCCACTGCCCACGCCGCTGAGCATGGCCACGCTGCTGGGCGGCTTGCCTGCGCTGGAGAAAGTACAGAGCGACATCGAGCGCTCGGCCGTCATGGCCAGCATGGACGCCCAGGCCGACGCGGCTGACAGCTACGCCAAGTCGGTGGCGGCCGGCCAGAAGCCGCAACTGGGCTGGAACGCTTCGGGCTCCAAGGCCGTGGGCCTGGGTGGCAACCCGCGCAACTACGCGCTGGGCCTGTCGCTCAACGTGCCGCTGCTCAACCCCGGCGCCGACGCGCAGAAGACCTCGGCCATCAAGCGCGCCGAGGCCGCGCGGCTGCAGAAGCAGGACGCGCTGGAGTCGCGCAAATCACAGGCGGCTGACGTGCTGGAGCAAGCCAACTCGGCCATGGACCGCGCCCAGCGCACCGCCGGTGTGCTGCGCGACAGTGAGAGCGTGCGCAACTTCACCCTGCAGCAGTGGCAGCAGTTGGGCAAGCGCTCGCTGTTCGACGTGATGAGCGCCGAGGGCGAGCACTACAACCTGCGCGTCTCGTACGTGAACGCGCTGCACGACGTGCTGCAGTCGAACGCACTGCTGCGCTCCATCGCCGGCACGCTGGACCTGGACCTGCGCTGAACCACACATTCAGAAGCGTCAGGTGGCTGTTTCCGAAAACAGCCGGCTGGTCGGTCAAACATTCGCTAGAGCGCGCGAGGTGGATCAGGCGACCCCAGGCCCCGCGCCATTGAACGCCACCTCAGCGGCCTTGGCCGTGGCATTGCGCCGGCCGGGATAGCTCAGCCAGGTCATGGCGATGTTGAGGTCGTGCACGGCCTGCTCGGCCTCCACCCGCGCGCCATCGTCCATCACCAGGGTCTCGGTGGTGTGGGCGTCGCTCAGCAGCGTGAGGTCGTAGCCGCGCTCCAGTGCCCCGTAGGCGGTGGCGCGTATGCACCAGTTGGTTTGTGCGCCAGCCAGCACGATGTGGGCCACGCCGCGCGCCGCCAACTCGGCCTCCAGCGTGGTCTGCTCGAAGCTGGAGTTGAACTGCTTGTGAATCAGCGGCTCGCCAGGTGCCGGCGCCAATTCAGGCACCCACTGCCAGGCCGCGCTGCCCTGGGTCAGGTTGTGGTCGTGGTGCTGCACCCAGACCACCGGCACGCCCTGTTCGCGCGCACGCGCAACGGCCAGCGCCAGGTTGGCGACGACGCGCGGCGCCTGCCAGGCCTCGGCCACCACGCCCACCTGCACGTCCACCACCAGCAGCGCACTGCGCTGCCCAGCTCGCACCATGGCCATGACCACTCCTTCTTCCAACCGGGAAGCCTGCGAATGCTGCCACAGGCTGCGGGGCCACTGAACAGGCCGTTGGCAGGGAGGCTGTCAATTTGCATTTGTACAAATATACAATCGCAACCCGTCATACGCGGGCAGAACCCCGCCACCGAGCCACAAATGGCCAAGCAAACTCGTTGGATCGCCATCGCCACAGCCATCGCCCTGGTGGACGGAGGGCTTTGGTGGTGGCTGCGCAGCGTGCCCGCCGTCGCGCACCGCGGCAACCGGATGGTCGCGGTGGCGCCAGCCTCTGTGCCCGGCCCGCATGGCCCGGAGCCGATGGCGCCGTCCGCCCCTGCCGCCACGTCGGATTCGGCAACGGTGCCAGAGTTGTCGGCAGCACCCACCAGAACGCCCATGACCATGCTCATGGCACTGGATGAGCTGTTTGGCGGCCAGTCGGGGCAGGCGCTGCTCCTCAGCACAGACTTTGTTGAGCGGCTCGTGAACACGGTGGACAGGCTGGGCCGGTCCCAAGCCCCAACACGGCTTTGGCCGCTGGTGCCGGCACCGAGCCCATTTCTGGTCGATGCGCAGGGCGCAAACCTGGTGATTGGCATTGACAACGGCCTACGCTACACCCCGTATGTCTTGCTCATGGAGACCGTTGACATGCACCAAGCCGTTCAACTCTATGCCGAGCTCTATCCGCAGTTCCAGAGGGCTTACGAGGCACGCGGATTTGCCGGCAAGTCGTTCCATGAACGGCTGCTGGCCACGCTGGCCGATCTGCTGTCCGCGCCCGACCTCAACGCACCGCCCAGGGTGCACCCATCAGCGCCCGACGGGGCCAGCGCCGACGCCGCCCGCTCCGTGACGCTGTACCGGTTCGACGACCCCGAACTGGAAGCGGCCAGCGCCGGGCAGAAGACCATGATCCGCATGGGCGCGGTCAACGCGCGACGGGTGAAGCTCAAACTGACCGAGTTGCTTGGGCGGCTGCGGGCATTGGGTACCCCGCCATGACCGAGATCGCTCAGTGGGTCTTGCGGCTGGATCCTCTGGCTTGGCCCTTCGCCTTCGCCCTCGCCTGGTTCGTGGGCGAGTTCGGGCACCGGTGGTCGGGCCTGCCACGCATCAGCCTGTATGGCCTGGTGGGCTTTGCGCTGGGGCATGCGCAGTTGGGCTTTCTGCCAGGCACCGACACCTCCGGCATTGCCCTGATCGCCCATGTGGCCTTCGGCCTGATCCTGTTCGAGCTGGGTTACCGGGTCAACCTGCATTGGCTGCGGAACAACCCCTGGATCGCCGCGACGTCCGTGATCGACAGCATGGCAACCTTTGCGGTGGTCTATTGGGTGGCAACCGCCTTCAGCATGGCCACCCTGAGCGCGCTGTTGCTGGCCTCGCTGGCCATCTCCACCTCGCCGGCCGCCCTGTTGCGGGTGATCAATGAGCAGCGCAGTTCGGGTCAGGTGACCGAGCGTGCCCTGCACCTGACGGCGGGCAACTGCGTCATCTCCGTGTTCGTGTTCAAGGTGATCGTCGGCTTCTGGACCTACCAGGCCTCGGGCAGCATGTGGGAGTCGGTCTCGAACAGCGTGGTGGTCCTCACAGCGTCGGCGGCCTTGGGCGCGGGCTTCGGCGTGCTGGTGCCGCATCTGTTGCATCGGCTGGGCGCCATGGCCGGGAATGCAACCGTCGGCTTCGCGATCAGCCTCGTGCTGCTGGTGTCCATCACCCACAGCCTGAAGCTGTCGCCGGTACTGGCCGCGCTCACCTTTGGCGTCATGGCCCGGCACCGGCGGGTGGCGCTGAGCCCGGCCCAGCGCAACTTCGGCACGCTCGGGGATCTGCTGTCGGTGGTGCTGTTCGTCTTTGTCTCGGCCACCATCGAGTGGCAGCGGGCCTGGGCGGGTTTGGGCCTGGCGCTGGCACTCATCGCCGTCCGCGGCCTGGCCAAACTGCTGTCCACCAGCATCCTGGCGCACGCCAGTGGCATCACTTTGCGCAAGGGGGTACTGACGGGTCTGGCCATGACCCCGATCTCGGTGTTTGTGATCCTGCTGCTGGAACAAACACGGTTCCTGGGCATTGACCTGGTGGATCAGTTGGCGCCGCTGGCCGCTGCCACGCTGCTGCTGGAATTGGCGGGGCCTGTCGTGACCCAGCGCGCCCTGAAGGCCGCAGGCGAACGAACGGATGTACCGAAGGACTGACCGCCATGCCACTTGAACCCTTCAAGAGTTCCGCGCCACTCACCCTGGGCGTCGAGTTGGAACTGCAACTGGTCAGCCTGACCGATTTCGACCTGGTCAATGCCAGCCCCGACATGCTTGGCCTGCTGGGGCGCAAGCCGTTTCCGGGCCATGTGGTGCCGGAGATCACCGAGAGCATGATCGAGATTTCCACCGACGTGCACACCCGACACGACACACTGCTGGCCCAACTGCTGGAGATCCGCAACACCCTGCTGGCCGCAGGCGACCGCCTCAACGTCGGGGTGTGCGGTGGCGGCACCCACCCTTTCCAACAATGGAGCGAGCGCAAGATCTACCCGAAGCCCAGGTTCATGGAGGTCTCCGAGCTCTACGGCTATCTGGCCAAGCAGTTCACCATTTTTGGCCAGCACGTGCACGTGGGTTGCAGCAGTGGCGACGACGCCCTGTTCCTGCTCCACGCCCTGAACCGCTACGTTCCTCACTTCATCGCCTTGTCGGCGTCATCGCCCTTTGTGCAGGGCAGCGACACCCTGTTCAACTCTGCGAGGCTGAACTCGGTGTTCGCCTTTCCGCTGAGCGGGCGCGCGCCCTTTGTGCAGTGTTGGAGCGAGTTCTGCGAGAACTATTTCGCGCACATGGAGCGCACCGGCATCGTCACCAGCATGAAGGATTTTTACTGGGACATCCGCCCCAAGCCAGAGTACGGCACCATTGAATTGCGGGTGTGCGACACGCCGCTGTCCGTGGTGCGTGCTGCGGCACTGGCGGGCTACCTCCAGGCACTGTGCGCGCATCTGCTGGAGCGGCGAGAAGCGCCGCCGGCCGAGAGCGACTACCTGGTCTACACCTACAACCGCTTTCAGGCCTGCCGTTTCGGCCTGGAGGGCACGCTCGTGCACCCCGCCACCTACGAGGCCCGCGCCCTTCGGGACGACATCCTGGCCACACTGGAGCGCATCACCCCACAGGCCCGCGATCTGGGCGGCCTGCAGGCCTTGGACGAATTGCGACTGGCCGTGCATCAAGGCAACGACGCCCGTTTTCTGCGTAGCCAGTTCGACGAGGCGGGATGCCCGGAGGGCGTGGTGGAAGCGGCCTTGCGCCGCTTCCACCACGCCTGAGCACGCGCCTGCGCGGCTCACTCGCCCACAGAACTGCAATGGCTTTTCCTGCTCAGTGACCAGGATGCTGGTGGAGCGAATCTGCATGGGCTTGGTGAACGGGATTCAAGGAAGGCGTGTGGGGGGGCAAACCCCTCACGCGCTCAGGTCTTGCGGTGCACTTCGCCAAGGCCGTCCGCCTGCGCGGTGGGCAAGCGCTGCAACTGCGCCAGGGCAAGACTGGCGTACAGGGGGGTGGCGATCCACCGCGAGATCAGGCTGGCGCCGAGTGCAGCGGCCATCAGGCTGAGCACCATGGCGTGGCCGTCCACCATCTCCATCACAATGATGAAGGACGTCAGCGGGGCCTGTGTCACGGCTGCCAGAAAGGCCGCCATGCCCAGCGCGATCAGTGGCGCCGAGCTGGCGTCCAGATGGGTCAGAAGCGCCACATCGGCGCCCACGCCCGCACCGATGGCCAATGAAGGTGCAAAGATGCCCCCCGGCACGCCGGACCATACCGCCAGCCAGGTGGCCACCAAACGCAGGGTCACGTAGAGCAGGGGCATGTCGGTTTGGCCCTCCACCAGCCTGCGGGTGTAGGTGTAGCCACTGCCGTAGGTGGCGCCGTCACTGACCAGACCCAGCACCGCAATGGCCACACCGCAAGCGGCGGCGAAGCGAACGGGGTGCCGGCGACGGTAAACACAGATGGCGTCCTTGCCCATCAGGCTGGCCTGCAACAGGCGCGAGAACAGCCCACCCAGCAACCCGCAACCCACCAGCACCAGCAAGCCGGGCCACAGGAACTGCAGCCCCAGGCTGGGCACCTGTATGACGCCAAAGTAGGTGGCATTGCCGAAGATCGACACCGCCATGATGCCGGACAGCACGATGGCCGCAATGATGAGGCCGCTGCTGCGTTGCTCGATCTTGCGTGAGAGCTCTTCAATGGCGAACATCACCCCGGCCAGTGGCGCATTGAACGCGGCCGCGATGCCCGCAGCGCCCCCTGCCACCAGCAGGGCGTGGTCATTGATGGCGGTGCGCACCGGCAACCAGCGGCTGGCGTGCTGCATCACACCTGCCGCGATCTGCACCGAAGGCCCTTCCCGCCCGATGGCCAGCCCCCCCAGCAGGCCACCCGCCGTGAGGGTGATCTTGGCCAGACTCAACCTGAGCGAGATGAACAAGGGCACATGGTGCGCTGCGGTGTTGGGCGACAGGGCGGCCATGACCTGAGGGATGCCCGAGCCGGAGGCCCCGGGCACCCATCTCACCGTCACCCAGGCCAGCACGGCGGTCCACAGCGGTATCCACAACAGCGGAGCCAGCGACTGCCAGTGCTGCAAGGCGTAGAAGGCCTGCAAGGCGTGCTCGCTCAGGCTGGTGAACGCCACCACGGCCAAACCAGCCACCGCCGCGTAGGCCAGCACCACCAGGCGACTGAGCCACTGCTGCCAGTCGGCCAGATCGCTGCGCAGTTCGGTGACGAAGTCTGGTTGTTGGTGCATGGACGGAACAATGAACCCGCAGAAAATGCAGCCTGGGCCCGCATTTCAACAGCATTTGTACAAATGTATAGTGTAAGCTGCGCACGCACACTGCCAACGCAGTGTGGCGCGCCTTGAAGCAAGCTGGGTCACAGTCGCGTGCTTTGGGGTGAATGACGGTACTCGAGCCACCGTCAGACTTGTTCAGTGGCGTGACCGGCGAAAGCCTTTGACGGGCCCTCTCGGGGGGCCCGTCGTTCTTTCTTGCGCCGATATGATGGCGCATGCCCCGCGCCGCACCGCCCAAATCCATCGCCTCGGCGGCGAACCACCCGGCGGATCTGCCCCAGGTTCGCGTTTTGCGCCAGTTCCGGCAGATCTTCAACGCCGTCAAGACACACTTCCGGCAGGTGGAAAAGACCGTCGGTCTGGGCGGCGCCCAGGTCTGGGCTCTGGGCGCCATTCACGATCAACCGATGCTGGGCATTGGCGATCTGGCCAAGGTCCTGAACATCCACCAGTCCACCGCCAGCAATCTGGTCAAAGGCCTGATCGAGCGGGAACTGGTGACCACAGAAAGAGACCTGGTCGACCGCCGGGCCGTGAAGCTCAAGCTGTTGCCCGCTGGCGCCAGGTTGGTCAGACGCAGCCCCGGACCGTTCACCGGCGTGCTCCCGGAGGCCCTGGCTGCGTTGGACCTCAAGACCTTGGCGCGGCTGGAACGCGACTTGGCACGCTTGATCGCCGTGCTGGACGCTGACGAAGAAGGCGCCGACATCCCCCTGGCAGACATGTGAGCCGGACGCGCCTCGGGACGCGGCAATGGGAGCGCCTTCAGCCCAGCAGCCGGTGCTGCAGCAGGTAGGCACCTGCGCCCGCCAGGTAACCCAGCAGTGCCAGGGCGCTGATGTGCTTCAGATACCAACCGAAGGCAATGCGCTCCAGCCCCATGGCGGCCACGCCAGCGGCCGATCCGATCACCAGGATGGAGCCGCCCGTGCCAGCGCAGTAGGCCAGGAACTCCCACAGGAAGTGGTCGGTGGGGTAAGTGGCCAGGCTGTACATGCCCATGGACGCAGCCACCAGAGGCACGTTGTCGACGATGGCGCTGGCAATGCCGATGACCAGCACGATCAGGTCCTGCCGGCCCACGGTGGCGTCCAGCCACTGCGCCAGGGCGGTCAGCACATGGGTGTGTTCCAACGTGGCCACGGCCAGCAGGATGCCGACGAAGAACAGGATGGACGCCATGTCGATGCGGCTGAGCGCATGGGTGAGCGTGAGGTGCTGGCGCGCCTGTTCGTCCTTGTGGCGGTGCAGCAGGTCGCCCACCAGCCAGAGCAGGCCCAGGCCCAGCAGGATGCCCATGAAGGGCGGCAGGTGGGTCACGGTCTTGAAGGCCGGCACGGCCACCAGGATGGCCAGGCCCAGAAAGAACATCAGCTTGCGCTCAAAAGCGCTGCTGTGGCGCAGACTGTCTGCCGGCCCCTGCTGGGGCGGCTCCACCGCTCGGCCCCGCAGACGCCAACCCATCAGCCCCACCGGCACCAGCATGCTCACCAGCGAGGGCAGCCACAGGGCCTGGATGATGCCCAGGCTGCTCACCTGCCCGCCAATCCACAGCATGGTGGTGGTGACGTCGCCAATCGGCGACCAGGCGCCGCCGGCGTTGGCGGCGATCACGACGATGCCCGCCAGCAGCAGGCGGTCGTCGTGCCGGGCCAGCAGCTTGCGCAGCAGCGACACCATGACGATGGTGGTGGTGAGGTTGTCGAGGATGGCGCTGAGCACGAAGGTGACGCCGCCCACCAGCCACATCAGGCTGGCCAGCCGGGTGGTCTTGATGCGCTGGGTGACCACGTCAAAGCCCTGGTGCGCGTCCACCACCTCGACGATGGTCATGGCGCCCATCAGGAAGAACACGATCTGGGCCGTGCCCATCAGGGTCTCACCCAGCTGTTCGGTGACCTGGTGCGCATCGCCCTGGCCCAGGGCGTAGACCGTCCACAACAGGCCAGCCCCGATCAAGGCCGAGGCCGACTTGTTGATGTGCAGCGGGTGCTCCAGCGCAATGGCCAGATAGCAGACCACGAAGATGGCGACGAGGGTGGTGATCATGGGCAGACGCGCCTGTGCTGAGTCGCAAGGCGGCCCGACCTTTGCGTGAACCTGCCACCCCACCAGGGCGGCACCCGGCGCGCAGTGTAAAGGGGCCAGCCCTGCGGCCCCAAAACAACCGGGCCGCCAGCCTCTCACGAGGGTGGCGGCCCGGCTCAGGGGGCTGAGATCAGATCAGCGGCAGGTGGCGGTACTCGTCCTGCAGGTTCTTGTCGATGGGCAGCACGGCCGCGTGCACGGTGCTGGCCTCGGCCGGCGCCGGTACCGCAGCGGCCGAGGTGGTCAACCCGGCGGCCAGGTCGGCGGTGGGTGCCGCCAGCAGGTCGCTCAGCTTGGGCGCAGCCTCGGTCGTGCCGGTGGTGGCTGCATGGTCCTTGGCGAACCACACGTCGGCCACCGCATGCTGGCTACCATCGGTCGTGGTGTACGACGAAGTCAGACCCAGCAAGTTGCCGTTGTCGGTCAGCGTGCCGGCTTGCGCGTTCAGGTTGATCGACGCGATGTGGTAGTCGGCCAGCCCCTTCAGTTCGCCCGCCTGGCTAATGCCGTCGTGGTTGGCGTCCACCCAGACCTTGAGCTTGTCGAAGTTGAGGTCGAGGTTGCTCAGGATGCCGTCGTGGTTGCTGTCCATGCTGGCCATCGCCGCGAAGCCGTTGTCGGCCGTGCCGGTGGCCGTCTGCGTGGCGGAACCGAACAGCTCGGCACCGTTGTTGATCAGGCCGTCACCGTTGCGGTCCAGGGCCAGCAGGCCGTCGTTGGTGTCCACCCAGCCCACCTTGTTCACCGTGCCGTTGGCTTCGAGGTCGAAGTTCACGCCGTTGGCGGCCGAGGTGGTGTGCACACCGTCACCGTTGAGGTCCAGCACCACCGGGGTGGCGGCCAGCGCGTCGAGCTGGGCGGTGCTCATCACCGCACGCACATCGGCCGTGAAGGCCGAGGCCTGCGCCGCCGACATGGCCGCGATGTCGGTCGTTTCCAGGCCGGCGATGTTGTCGGTGGTGAAGGCGCGGATCTCGGCGGCCGTCAGGGCGGCGGCGTGGTCCGTGGTCAGCGCAGTGATCTGCGCGCTCGACAGCGACGCGAACTGGTCGGTCGTCAGGCCCGCGATCTGGCCCGTGGTCAGGCCTGGCATCTGGGTCGCGGTCAGGCCGTCCAACGTGCCCGCACCCACGGCCTTCAGGTCCAGCACCTCGATGGCGCCAATCTGGGTCGAGGTCAGCGCACCGAACTGGCTGGAAGTCAGCGCGTCGAACTGCGCCGTCACCATGCCCACCAGCTGGTCGGTGGTGAGCGCCGCCATCTGGGCCGTGGTCAGGCCGGCCATGGCGTCGGTGGTGATGCTCTTCATGTCAGCCGCGTCGATCTTGGCAATCTGCGTGGCTGTCAGGGCGCCGATCTGGGCGTTGTCCAGCACCGCCACCTGCGCAGCCGTCAGGGCCTGCATGTCGGCCGTGGTGAGACCCTTGACCTGGTCGGTCGTCAGGGCATGCACCTGGGCCGTGGTGAAGGCGGCCACCTGTGAAGCCGTGAAGTAGCCCACGTCGGCCGAGCCCAGGTCGGCCAGGGCGGCCGGCTGGATGGCGCGGATGTCGGCGGTCTCGATCGCGGCGAGCTGGGTCGAGTTCATCACGCCCAGCTGGTCGCTGGTGAGGGCGCCGAACTGCGCGGTGGACAGGCCGACGATCTGGTCGCTGGTGAGCGCCGAGATGCCGGTGCTGTTCATCGCTGCCAGGGCGGCCGTGGTGATGTACTTCACGTCAGCCACCTCGATGTTCGAAATCTGGCCGGAGCCCAGCGCATTGAGCTGGGTGTCGGTCAGCACGCCCACCTGCTTGGAGGTCAGCGCCACCATGTCGGCGGTGGTGAAGCCCTTGACCTGGTCGGAGGTCAGTGCCCCGACCTGGTCGGTGGTCATCGCCGCGATCTGGTCGGACTTCAGGGCGGCCACGTCGGCCGAGTCCAGGGCCGCCAGCGCGGCGGTGGAGATCGACTTGAAGGCCACGGTCTGGATGCTGCTCAGCTGGGCCGTGGACAGGCCGGACAGCTGGTCAGAGCCCAGCACCGCCAGTTGGGCCGAGGTCATGGCGCCCACGCTGGTGCTGGCCATGCCGGCCAATTGGTCGGAGGTGAGCGCGTGCACCTGGGCCGTGGTCAGGGCCACCGCCTGTGCGGTGCCCAAGGCGCCCAGCTGGGCGGCACTCAGGCCTGCCAGCGCCGCGGTGGAGATGGACTTGATGTCCACCGTCTCCATCTTGGCGATGTCGGCCGTGGTGATGGCACCCACCTGGTCGGCGCTCAGGGCGGCCACCTGGTTCGAGGTCAGGGCCACGATCTGGTCGCTGCTCAAGGCGGCCACCGCATCCAGGGCCAGGCCCTGCAGGGCAGCCGTGGTGACGGCGGCCAGGTCGGCCACCTCCAGCTTGGCCGCCTGGGCGGCCGTGATGGCGTTGATCTGGGCGCTGCCCAGAGCCGCGTACTGGGCCGAGCCCAGCGAGGTCAGGTTGGCGGTGCCCAAACCGGCGATCTGCTCGGCCGTCAGCGCCGCGGCCTGGGCCGTGGTGAAGGCAGCGAACTGGGTCGAGGTCATGGCCGCAACCTGGTTGGCGCCCAGGCCATTGAGGCCGGCCGTGGCCAGGTTCTTGATGTCCTCGGTGCCGATGGCGGCCAACTGGCCGGTGCTCATCGCCACGATCTGGGCACTGGTCAGCGCCGCCACCTGGGTCGAGCTCAGGGCATCGACGTTGGCCGTGTTCAGGCCCGAGAGCTGGTCAATGCTCAGGGCCGTCACCTGGCCGGCCGACAGCGCGGCCACCTGGGCCGTGGTCAGGTTCTTCACCTGGTCCGCAGTCAGGCCGGCCATGGCGGCCGTGCCCATGGCCTTCAGGTCGGCCGTGGAGATGTAGGCCACATCCGCCGTGCTGATGCCCGCGATCTGCGTGCTGGTCAGTGAGGCGAACTGGGCCGAGGTCAGCGCCGCCGTCTGGGCCGTGGTGAGCGCGCCGATGACGTCGGCCCCCAGGCCACGCAGGGCTGCGGTGCTGAGCGAGGCCAGGTCCACCGTCTCCAGCTTGGCCACCTGGGCGGCCGAGAGGGCCGCCACCTGGGCGCTGTTCAGCGCCGCGTACTGGGACGAACCCAGTGCCGTGAGGCTGCCGGTGCCCAGTGCCGCCAACTGGTCGGCGGTCAGGGCCGCCGCTTGCGCGGTGCTCATGGCGCCAAACTGGTCGCTGGTCATCTTGGCCACCTGGTCCACACCCAGGGCGTGCAGCGCCGTGGTGCTCAGGCTCTTGATGTCGTCGGTGCCGATGGCCGCCAACTGCGCGGTGCTCATGGCCACCACCTGGGCGCTGGTCAGCGCACCCACCTGGGTCGAGCTCAGGGCGGTGACGTTGCCTGCCGACAGGCCAGTGATCTGGTCGGCGCTCAGGGCACCGATCTGACCCGAAGTCAGGCCAGCGATCTGCACGGTGGTGAGGTTCTTGAGCTGGTCGGCGGTGAGGCCGGCCATGGCGGCGGTGCTGAGCACCTTCAGGTCACCCGAGGCGATGGCGGCAATGTCGGCCGAGCTGATGCCCGACAGCTGGGTGCTGGTGAGCGAGGCCAGCTGGCCCGAGGTCAGCGCTGCGGCCTGCGCCGTGGTGAGCGCGCCGATCACGTCCACACCCAGGCCGCGCAGGGCCGCCGTGCTCAATGCGGCCAGGTCGGCTGTCTCGAGCTTGGCCAACTGGGTGGCCGAGAGGGCCGCCACCTGACTGCTGTTGAGCACCGCGTACTGGGCCGAGCCCAGGGCCGCGAGGTTGGCCGTGCCCAGCATGGACAGCTGGTCGGACGTGAGGGCCGTGGCCTGCGCCGTGGTCAGCGCGCCGAACTGGTCGCTGGTGAGCTTGGCCACCTGGTCGGCACCCAGCGAGTGCAGTGCCGCCGTGGTCAGGGCCTTGATGTCGTCGGTGCCGATGGCCGCCAGCTGCGCGGTGCTCCAGGCGGCCAGTTGGGTGCTGGTGAGCACGCCGATCTGGCTGGAACTCAGCGCGGTGACGTTGCCGGAGGTCAGGCCGGAGAGCTGGTCGGCGCTCATGGACGCCACCTGGCCGGTGGACATCACGCCCACCTGGTCGCTGGTGAGGGCGGCCACCTGGGCGGCGCTCAGGCCGGCCAGTGCGGCGGTGCCGATGGCCTTGATGTCAGCGGTTTCGAGCTTGGCCAGGTCGGCCGTGCTCAGGGCCGCCAGTTGGACGCTGCTCAGCACTGCGATCTGGTTCGAGGTCATGGCCTGGACCTGGGCGGTCGTGAGCGCGCCCACGGCCTCCTCGCTCAGACCCTTGACGGCGGCGGTGGTGATGGCGGCCACGTCGGCCGTCTCCAGCTTGGCCACTTGGGTGGCCGACAGGGCCGCCACCTGGGCGCTGCTGAGCGCGGCGAATTCCGCCGTGTCCAGGGCATTCAGCTTGGCCGTGCCCAGCGCCGCCAGTTGGTCGGTGCTGAGGGCGGCGGCCTGCGACGACGTGAAGGATGCGAACTGGCCCGTGGTCAGAGCCGAAACCTGGTCGGGCACCAGGGCCCGCAGGGCGGCGGTGCTGAGCGAGGCGATGTCGGCCGAGTCGATCGCGGCCAGCTGCGTGGTACTGAGGCTGGTGACCTGTGCCGAGCCGATGGCGGCCACTTGCGACGAGCTCAGGGCCACGAAGTCACCGGTGGTGAGGCCGGCGTACTGGGCGGCGCTCAGGCTGGCCAGCTGGCCTGTGCTGAGGGCGGCCACCTGGGCCGTGGTGAGGGCGCCCACCTGTTCAGCGCTGAGGCCGGCCAGGGCGGCGGTGCCCACGGTCTTCAGGTCGGCCACTTCAATGGCCGCCACCTGGGCGGTGCCCAGTGCAGAGAGCTGGGTGCTGCTCAGGGTGCCGAACTGCACCGAGGTCAGGCCGGCCACCTGCGCGGTGGTCATCGCGGCCATGGCGTCCACGCCCAGCCCCTTGAGGGCGCTGGTGGTGAGCGAGGCCACGTCGGCGCTTTCCAGCTTGCCCACTTGCTCGGGCGTCAGCGCGGCCATCTGGGCGCTGCTGAGCGCGGCGAACGAGGCCGTGCCCATGGCCACCAGGTCGGCCGTCTCCAGCACCTGCATCTGGGCGGTGCTGAGCGCGGCCACCTGGGCGGTGGTGAGCGCGGAGAACTGGTCGCTGGTCAGGCCAGCGATCTGGTCGGCGTTCAGAGCCTGCAGCGCGGCGGTGCTGAGCGACTTGATGTCACCGGTGTGGATGGCGGCCAGCTGGGCAACGCTCAGCGCCGTCACCTGGGCGGTATTGAGGGCGGCGATCTGCTCGGACGCCAGTGCACCGATGGACGCCGAGCTCAGGCCGGCGAACTGCAGCGAGTTCAGGCCTTGCAGCTGGGCGGTGGTCAGCACGGCCAGCTGGGCCGAGGTGAAGGCCCCCATCTGGTCGGCGCTCAGGCCGTCCATGCCGGTCAGGCTCAGGGCCTTGACGTCGGCCGTGGTCAGGGCGGCCAGGTCTGCGGTTTCCATCGCCCCCAGCTGGGTGCTGGTCAGCGAGGCCGCCTGGGCCGTGGTCAGTGCCGCCACCTGGGCGGTGGTGAGACCGGCGATGGCGTCCACCCCCAGGCCACGCAGGGCGTCGGTAGACAGTGCGGCCAGCGAGGTGGCCTTGATCTGCGCCATCTGGTCGGCCGTCAGCGCGGCCACCTGGGTGCTGCTGAGGGTGGCGAACTGGTCGGAGCCCAGCTTGCTCAGCTCATCGGCCGTCAGGGCGGCCACCTGGGCGGTACCCAGGGCCTTGAACTGCGCCGAGGACAGCGCGTTGACGTTGGCGGTCGACAGGCCGGCAATTTGGTCGGGCGTCAGTGCCGCCACCTGCTGGGTGCTGAGCGCGGCGAACTGGCCGGTGGTGAGCGCATTGAGCTGGTCGGCCGTCAGGGCGTGTACGGCGGCCGTGCTGACGGCCTTGATGTCGGCCGACTCGATGGCCGCGATCTGGGCGTTGCTGAAGCCGGTGACCTGGGCTGTGCCCAGCACGGCCATCTGAGCCGAGCTCATGGCCGCGATCGCGGCGGTGGACAGGCCGGCCGTCTGCGTGGCACCCAGCGCCGCCACTTGCGTGGTGGTGATGGCACCGATCTGCGCGGTGGTGAGCGCCGTCACCTGGTCGGCACTCAGGCCGGCCAGGGCAGCGGTGCCCAGTGCCTTCACGTCAGCGGTGGTAATGGCCGCCACTTCGGCGGTGTACATCGCACCCAGCTGGGTGCTGGTGAGGGCGGCGGCCTGGGCGCTGGTGAGCGAAGCCACCTGGGTCGTGGTGAGGGCGCCCATGGCGTCCACACCCAGGCCACGCAAGGCGGCGGTGCTGATGGCGGCCAGGTCGGCCGTCTCCAGCTTGGCGATCTGGTCGACCGTGATGGAGGCCACCTGGGCGCTGCTGAGCTGCGCGAACTGCGCGGTGGACAGGGCGTTCAGGTTGGCTGTGGACAGTGCAGCGAGCTGGTCGACACCCAGGGCGGCGGCTTGCGCCGTGCTCAGGGCAGCGATTTGCGCGCTGGTGAGGCTGGACACGTTGTCCGCCGTGATGGCGTGCAGCGCGGCGGTGCTGAGCGACTTGATGTCGGCGGTTTCAATGGCCGCCAGTTGCGCGCCACTCAGGGCGGCCACTTCGGCGGAGCCCAGGACGGCAATCTGGCTCGAGCTCAGCGCGGCGATGCCGGCGGTGGACAGGCCGGCCACCTGGTCGGAGCGCAGGGCGTCCACCTGGTCGGTGGTCATCGCGGCCACCTGGGCCGTGGTGAAGCGGCCCATCTGGTCGGCACTCAGGCCGGCCAGGGCGGCCGTGGCCATGGCCTTGATGTCGGCGGTTTCAATGGCCGCGATCTCGGTCGAGGTCAGGGCACCCAGCTGGGTGCTGGTGAGCGATGCCACCTGAGCCGAGGTGAGCGCAGCCACCTGGGCGGTGCTCAGACCGGCCATGGCGTCCACACCCAGCCCGTCCAGAGCGGATGTGGTGAGGGCGGCCAGGTCGGCCGTCTCCAGCTTGGCCACCTGGTCGGCGGTGAGCGCTGCCACCTGGGCGCTGGTGAACTGGGCGAACTGGGCCGTGCCCATGGCGTTCAGGTCCGCGGTGTCCAGGCCGGCGAGTTGCGCGGTGGTGAGCGCTGCGGCCTGCGCGGTGCTCAGGCCAGCAAACTGGGCGCTGGTCAGGCCGGCGGCCTGTTCGGCGCTCAGGGCGTGCAGCGCGGCGGTGCTGACCGACTTGATGTCGGCCGCGTCGATGGCGCCAAGTTGGCTCACCGACAGCGCCGCCACCTGCGCGGTGCTGAGCGTGGCCAATTGGGCGCTGCTCAGGGCACCCACGGCGGCGGTGCTGAGACCGGCCATCTGGTCGGTGCGCAAGGCACCCACCTGGGCCGTGCCCATGGCGCTGATCTGCGCGGTGGTGAGGGCACCCGCCTGGTCAGCGTTCAGGCCCGCCAGGGCGGCCGTGGTCATGGCCTTGAGGTCGACGGTCTCGATGGCCGCCACTTCAGCCGTGGTGAGCGCGGCCACTTGCGAGCTGGCCAACGCGGCCGCCTGCCCGGAGGTGAGCGACGCCACCTGGGCGGTGGTGAGCGCGGCCATGGCGTCGGCACCCAGGCCCTTGAGGGCGGCGGTGCCCAGCGCGGCCAGGTCGGCCGTTTCCAGCTTGGCGACCTGCTCCACGGAGAAGCCGGCGACCTGGGCACTGGTGAGTGCGGCGAACTGGCTGGAGGTCAGCGCATTCAGGTGCGCGGTGTCCAGGCCATTGATCTGGGCCGTGGTGAGGGCACCGATCTGCGCGGTGGTGAGTGCGGCCAACTGGGCCGTGGCCATGCCAGCCACCTGTTCGGCGCTGAGCGCATGCAGGGCGGCGGTGCTGAGCGACTTGATGTCGGCGGAATCGAGCGTGGCCAATTGGCTGGCACTGAGCGCACCCACCTGGGCACCGGTCAGTTCGGCCAACTGGGTAGAGCTGAGTGCCGCCAGCGCGGCGGTGCTCAGGCCGGCGATCTGGGCCGTGCCCAGGGACGCGACCTGGGCGGTGCCCAGTGCAGCGATCTGTTCGGTCTTGAGCGCGCCCATCTGCTCGGCGGTGAGGCCCTGCAGTGCGGCCGTGCTCAGGGCCTTGATGTCCACGGTTTCAATGGCGGCCACACCGGCGGTGGTGATGGCGGCCAGCTGCGCGCTGGTGAGCGAAGCCACCTGCGCGGTGCCCAGGCCGGCCACTTGCGCCGTGCTGAGCGCCGCCATGGCGTCCACGTCCAGGCCGCGCAAGGCGGCGGTGCCGATGGCGGCCAGGTCGGCCGTCTCCAGCTTGGCCACCTGGTCGGCGGTCAAGGCGGTGACCTGCGCGTTGGTGAGCGCGGCGGCTTGTGCCGTGCCCAGGGCCACCAGCTCGGCGGTGGTCAGGTTGGCCATCTGCGCCGTGGTGAGCGCGGCCACCTGGTCGGTGCTGAGGGCGGCGATCTGGGCCGTGCCCAGGTTGGCCACTTGGTCGGCGCTGAGGGCCCGCAGCGCGGTGGTGTTGAGCGACCTGATGTCGGCGGTTTCAATGGCCGCCAACTGGGCATTGCTCATGGCCGCCACCTGGGTGCCCGTGAGGGCCGCCACCTGGGTGGAGCTCAAGGCCGCAACACCGGCGGTGCTGAGGCTGGCCGCCTGGTCGGCCTTCAGCGCCGCGATCTGGTCGGTGCCCATGGCGGCGATCTGGGCCGTGCCCAGGGCGCCGATCTGGTCGATGTTCAGGCTGCGCAGGGCGGCCGTGCCCATGGCCTTGATGTCGGCGGTGCTGATGGCAGCCACGTCGGCCGTGTTCAGGGCCGCCAGTTGGGCGGTGCTGAACGAGGTGAACTGCGCGGTGGTCAGCGCTGCGGTCTGGGCGGTGGTGAGCGCACCGATGGCGTCGGCGCCCAGGCCCTTGAGGGCGTTGGTGCCCAGCGCGGCCAGGTCGGCGGTTTCCAGCTTGGCCACCTGGGCCACCGTGAGGGCGGCCACCTGGGCGCTGCTGAGCGCGGCGTACTGCGCCGTGCCCAGGGCCGCCAGGTTGGCGGTGGACAGGCCGGCGAGCTGGTCATTGCTGAGCGCAGCCACCTGGCCGGTGGTGAGGGCGGCCATCTGGGCGGTGCCCAGGGCGCTGAGCTGGTCGGCCGTGAGGGCGTGCAGCGCGGCGGTGCTGATGGCCTTGATGTCCACGGTCTCGATCGCCGCCAACTGGGTGTTGCTCAGCGCAGAGAGCTGGGCGCCCGTGAGCGCGGACACCTGCAGCGTGCTCAGGCCGGCGATGTCGGTGGTGCTGAGGCCACCCAGCGAGGACGGCTCCACCGGCAGCGCGGCGATCTGTGCCGAGCTCAGGGCGTTCAATTGGTCAGAGGTGAGCGCACCCACCTGGGCCGAGCTCAAGCCGGCCAGAGCGGCCGCGCTCAGGGCCTTGATGTCGCCGGTTTCGATGGCGGCAATGTTGGCGGTGCTCAGGGCGGCCAGCTGCGCGCTGCTCAGGCCGGCCACCTGGGCCGACGTGAAGGCGGCCACCTGGGCGGTGACAAGCGCACCCATGGCGTCGGCACCCAGGCCCTTGAGGGCGGCCGTGCTCAGCGCGGCCACGTCAGCGGTCTCCAGCTTGGCCACTTGGCCCACGGTCATCGCAGCCACCTGGGCGCTGTTCAGGGCGGCAAATTGAGCGGTGCCCATCGCGGTGAGGGCGGCCGTGCCCAGGCCGGCGATCTGGTCGGTGGTGAGGGCTGCGGCTTGGGCCGTGGTCAGGGCGGCGAACTGGGCGCTGCCCATGGCGGCAACCTGGTCCACGGCCAAGCCATGCAACGCGGCTGGCGCGAGGGCCTTGATGTCGGCGGTTTCAATGGCGGCCAATTGGGCCGTGGTCATGCCGGCCACCTGGGCGGTGCTGAGCGCAGCCACTTGCGTGCTGCTGAGTGCAGCCACCGCAGCGGTGGACAGGCCGGCGAACTGGTCGGGCTTGAGCGCGGCGATCTGCGCGGTGCTGAGAGCACCCACCTGGGCGGTGCCCAGGGCACCCACCTGGTCGGCGCTGAGGCCGGCCAGCGAGCTGGCCGCGATGGCCTTGATGTCGGCACTGGTGATGGCGGCCACGTCGGCGGTGTCCAGTGCCGCCAACTGGGCGGCGCTGAGGGTGGCGGCCTGGGCCGTGGTGAACGCAGCCACCTGGGCCGTGCCCAGCGCGGCCATGGCGTCGGCGTCCAGCCCGCGCACGGCGCCAGCGCTCAGCGCGGCCAGGTCGGCGGTTTCAAGCTTGGCCACCTGGTCGGGGGCCAGGGCCGCCACCTGGGCGCTGCTCAGGGCAGCCGCCTGGGCGGTGCCCAGGGCCACCACGTCGGCCGTGGTGAGGTTGGCCATCTGGTTGGTGCTCAGCGCGGCCACCTGGGCGGTGGTGAACGCGGCGAACTGCGCCGTGCCCATGGCACCGAGCTGGTCCGCGCTCAGGGCGCGCACGGCGGCGGCGGTGAGGGCCTTGATGTCGGCGGTTTCGATGGCCCCCAGCTGGGTGCTGCTCAGCGCGGCCACCTGGCCAGCCGTGAGGGCCGCCACCTGGGTGGAGCTGAGGGCCGCCATGGCGGAGGTGCCCAGGTTGCTCAGGCGATCGGCGTGCAGGCCGGCGATCTGTTCGGGCGTGAGCGCGGCGATCTGGCCGGTGCCCAGCGCGCCGAGCTGTTCAGCGCTCAGGCTGGCCAGGGCGGTGACCGTCATGGCCTTGATGTCGGCGGTGCTGATGGCGGCCACGTCGGCGGTTTCCATCGCGCCCAGCTGGGCGTTGGTGAGTGCGGCCATCTGGGCGCCGGTGAGCGCCTCAGCCTGGGCCGTGGTCAGCGCGGCGATGGCTTCGGCGTCCAGGCCCTTGAGGGCGGCGGTGTTGATGGCGGCCACATCGGCCGTGTCCAGCTTGGCAATCTGCGCGGCCGTGAGCGCGCCGATCTGCGCGGCGCTCAGCGTGGCGAATTGCGCCGTGGTGAAGGCGGCCAGGTTGGCGGTGGACAGGCCGGCGAGTTGGTCGGTGCTGAGCGCCGCCACCTGGGCGGTGCTGAGGGCGGCCACTTGCGCGGTGCCCAAGGCGCTGAGCTGGTCGGAGCTCAGCGCATGCAGGGCGGCGGTGGTGACGGCCTTGATGTCGGCCGTTTCAATGGCCGCCAGTTGGGGATTGCTCAGGGCGGCCAGTTGGGCGCCGGTGAGCGCGGCCACCTGGGCCGAGCTGAGGTTGATGATGTCGGTGCTGCTGAGACCGCCGAGCGACGACGGGTCAACCGGCAGCGCAGCGATCTGCGCCGAGCTCATGGCGGCCAGTTGCGACGAGGTCAGTGCGTCGACTTGGGCCGAGTCCAGACCGGCCAGGGCAGCGACGCTCAGGGCCTTGATGTCGGCGGTTTCGATGACGGCCACATTGGCCACGGTCAGGGCGGCCAACTGCGAACTGCTGAGGGCAGCCACCTGGGCCGAGGTCAGCGCTGCAGTTTGCGCGGTGGTGAGGGCGCCCACGGCCTCGGCCGTGAGGTTGTGGACAGCGTTGGTGCTCATGGCCGCCACGTCAGCCGCGTCGATCTTGGCCATCTGGCCGGCGGTGATGGCCGCAGCCTGCGCGGTGGTGAAGGCGGCGAACTGCGACGAGGTCATCGCGGCGACGTCGGCGGTGGACAGGCTGGCCACCTGGTTGGCGCTGAGCGCGGCCACCTGGGCCGTGTTCAGGGCCGCCACCTGGGCGGTTCCCAAGGCGCCAAGCTGGTCGTTGCTCAGGCTCTTGATGCCGGCCACGCTCAGGCCGCCGATGTCGGCGGTCTCGATGGCCCCCAGCTGGGTGTTGGTCAGGGCCACGACCTGCGCCGTGGTGAGCGCCGCCACTTGCGTGGAGTTCAGCGCCGCCATGCTGACGGTGCCCAGCCCGGTGAGCTGGTCCACCTTCAGCGCTGCCACCTGGGCGGTGGTGAGGGCGCCAATCTGGCCGGGTGTCAAAGCACCCAGCTGTTCGGCCGTGAAGCTGGACACCGAGGCCGGCGTCATGGCCTTGATGTCGTTGCTGGAGATGGCGGCCACGTCGGCCGTTTCCATGGCCCGCAACTGGGTGGCGCTGAGCGAGGCGATCTGGGCCGAGCCCATCGCCGCCACCTGCTCGGTGGTGAGGGCAGCCATGCCGTCCACCCCCAGGCCGCGCAGTGAATTGGTGCTGAGCGCGGCCACGTCGGCCGTCTCCAGCTTGGAGATCTGGCTGGCCGTGAGCGCACCCACCTGGGCGGCCGTGAGCGTGGCCATCTGGGCCGTGGTGAGCGCGCCGATGGCGGCGGTGCTCAGGCCCGCCACCTGGGTGGTGGTGAGCGAGGACACCTGGTCGGTGGACAGCGCGGCCAGCTGGGCCGAGCCCAGGGCGCCGAGCTGGTCGGCACTCAGCGCACGCAAGGCCGCAGTGCTGATGGCCTTGATGTCGGCGGTTTCGATGGCGCCGAGTTGGCCATTTGACAGTGCGGCCAACTGGGTCGGGGTCAAGGCCGCCACCTGCAGCGAACTGAGGTTGGCGATGTCGGTGGTGCTCAAGCCCGCCAGCGTGGCGGTGTCCATGGGCAACGCGGCGATCTGGGCCGAGCTCATCGCCGCCAGTTGGCTGGGGGTGAGCGCGTCGATCTGCGCTGAGCTCAGGCCGGCAAAGGCCGCCGGTGCCAGGGCCTTGATGTCGGCCGTGGTGATGGCGGCGATGTTGGCGGTGTTCAGCGCGGCCAGTTGGGCACTGCCCAGCGAGGCGGCCTGGGTGGCCGTGAACGAGGCCACCTGGGCGGTGGTGAGGGCGCCGAGCGATTCAGCGTCCAGGCCCTTGAGGGCGGCGGTGCCCAGGGCGGCCAGGTCGGCGGTTTCCAGGGCCGCCACTTCGGCGGTGCTGAGGGCGGACAGTTGGGCACTGCTCAGCCCGGCGAACGCGGCGGTGCCCAGCGCATTGACATTGGCCGAGCCGGCGCCCGCCAATTGCTCGGCACTGAGTGCTGCCACCTGGGCGGTGCCCATGGCGGCGAACTGGGCCGTGCCCATGCCTGCCAGCTGGGCTGAGCTCAGGGCATGCAAGGCGGCGGTGGACAAGGCCTTCACGTCGGCGGCCTCGATGGCCGCCAGCTGCGAATTCGACAGGCCAGCCACCTGGGCCGAGCTCAAGACGGCGATCTGGCTGGAGGTCAGCGCGACGATGCCGGCGGTGCTCAGGCCAGCCACTTGCTCCACCTTCAGTGCAGCGATCTGCGCCGATCCCAGGGCGGCCACTTGGCCATCGGTGAGATGGCCGATCTGGTCGGCGCTCAGGCCTGCCAACGCGGCAGGCGTGATGGCTTTGAAATCAGACGAGGTGATGGCGGCCAGGTCGGCCGTGTTCATGGCGGCGAACTGGGCACTGCCCAGGGCCGCGATCTGGGCGCTGCTCATCGCCACCATCTGGTCGGTGGTGAGCGCACCCACGCCGTCCACACCCAGGCCCTTGAGGGCAGCCGGGCTGATGGCGGCCAGGTCACCGGCCTCCATCTTGGCAACTTGTTCGGTGCTCAGCGCCGCCACTTGGGCGCTGGTCAATGCAGCGGCCTGGGCACTGCCCAAGGCCACGATGTCGTCGGTACCCAAACCGGCGAGCTGGGCGGTGCCGAGCGCGGCCACCTGTGCGGTGCCCAGTGCGGCCACCTGAGCGGTGGACAGGCCCACCAATTGTTCGGCGGAGAGCGCACGCAGCGCCGGCAGGCTCAGGGCCTTGATGTCCGCGGTTTCAATGGCACCCAACTGTGCGGTGCCCAGCGCGGCGACTTGGTTGGCGCCCAGCGCAGCCAGCTGCGCGGTGCCCAGAGCGGCGATGTTGGCGGTGCTGAAGCCAGCCACCTGGGCCGAGCTGAACGCCGCCACCTGGTTGGTGCCCAGGGCCACGATCTGTGCGGTGGTGAGGTGGCCGATCTGGTCGGCGGTCAGGCCGGCCATGGCGGCGGCCGACAAGGCCTTTAGGTTGGCCGTGGGAATGGCCGCCACGTCGGCGTTTTCCATCGCCCCCAGTTGCGCACTGGTGAGCGCCGCGAGCTGGGCGGTTTGCAGCGCGGCCACCTGGGCGGTGGTCAGCGCCACCATGGCTTCGGCGTTCAGGCCGCGCACGGCATTGGCCGATATGGCCGCCACATCGGCGGCGTCCATGTTGGCCACCTGGGCCGTGCTGAGCGCGGCCACCTGGGCGCTGCCCAGCGCGGCGACTTGGGCCGTGCTCAGGGCATTGAGGTTGGCGGTCGACAGGCCTGACAGCTGGGCGGTGGTGAGTGCGGCCACCTGGCTGTTGGCCAGGCCGGCGATCTGCGCGGTGCCCAGCGTGCTGAGCTGCTCGGCGCTGAGCGCGCGCAGGGCGGCGGTGTTCAGGGCCTTGATGTCGGCCGATTCAATGGCCGAGAGTTGCCCGGTGCCCAGGCTGGAGAGCTGGGTGGCACTCAGCGCGCCCACTTGTGACGAGCTCAGCGCAGCCACGTTGGCCGTGCTCATGCCGGCCAGTTGGTCGCCACTCAGGGCGGCCACTTGGGCGGTGCCCAGGGCGGCCACTTGGGCGGTGGTCAGGGCGGCCAGTTGGGCCGAGGTCAGGCCCTTCAGGCCTGTGACACCCAGCGCACCCAGGTCAGACGGGGTCAGCGCGGCCACATCGGCCGGCTCCAAGGCCGCTACTTGGGCCGAGCTCAGGGCACCCAGCTGGGCACTGGTGAGTGCTGCGGCCTGCGCCGTGGTGAGCGCCGCCAGCGCGTCGCCGGTGAGGCCCTTGACGGCCGCCGTGCTCAGCGCGGCCACGTCGGCCGTGTCCATCGCCGCGACCTGCGTGGCGCTCAGGGCCACGGTCTGGGCGCTGGTGAGCTTGCCGATCTGGTTCGCATCGAGCGCGTTCAGGTTGGCGGTGGAAAGTTCGCCAATCTGCGCGCTGGTCAACACCCCCACCTGCGTGGTGGTGAGCGAGGCCACCTGGGCGGTGCCCAGGGCGTGCAGCTGTTCAGCGGTCAAGGCCCGCACAGCAGCGGTGCTGAGGGCCTTGAAGTCGTTCGATTCGATGGCACCCACTTGCGCGGTGCCGAGGCCGGCCACCTGGGCGGCCGTGAGGGCACCCACCTGGGTGGAGCTGAGGGCCGCCACCTGGGCGGTGGTGAGGCCGACCACGCGGTCGGCCTTGATGGCAGCGATCTGGGCGGCACCCAGCATCGCCAGGTCGGCCGTTTCGATGTATTGCAGTTGATCACCCGTCAGAGCCCCTACCTGCGCGGCGGTGAGCGCCGAGGCCTGGTTGGTGCCCAGGGCCGTCAGCTCAGCCGAACCCAGGCCCGCAATCTGGCTGGTGGTGAAGGCCGCCACCTGGCTGGGCGTGAGCGCCGAAAACTGCGCGGTGGTGAGCGCGGCGATCTGCTCGTCGCTCAGCGTCTTGATGCCGGTGGGCTTGAGGGCCGCCAGATCGGCCGTCTCGAAGGCCGCGAACTGGGTGGGCGTCAAACCGGCGAAGGCCGCCGTGCCAATGGCGGCAGCCTGCGTGCTGGTCAGGGCCACGATCTGGTCGGTCGAGAACAGCGACCATTCGTCGCGGGTCAGACCCGCGATCACGCTGGTGGGCAGCGCGGCGATCTCGGTGGTCGTCAGGGTGGTGACATTGGTGGCCATGACTAAATCCTTTACTTTTCACTTGATTGAGCAAACAACCCTGGTCTCGACCCCGCTGGTGCATGCATGCGGGTTCTGATGCCAGCGGGGACTGTCGTGTTGACCAAGGTGTTTTGCATTCATCAATCGGGGGCAAGGTCCCAGTCCTCGCGAAGGACCGTGCCGCTTCTCTACGACGGGATATCGTTCGATTCGAGCAGTTCTTAAATTTGGCGAAGGCCCGATAACGGCGACGAATGCGCGCTTGATCGGGCCCGTGCACGCTGCATCGCTCAGGCCCGGACCTCGTTGAACAGTTCGTCGCACTCCGGCGGGGGCGGCGCGTCGGCCACATCGGCCTTGGGTGACGAAGTCAGGGCGCAGGCCGTGACGCCTGTCACGCTTTCGTCGGCCGGCGCGCTCAAGCCATCGCCATAAAAGGTCGATAGGAAGCAATTCATGACGTGCGAGACGCCGCGCTCGGTCACTTCGCGCAGGTCAGACGCCTGGTATTGCCCGAACGAGGCCGGGTGGCTGATGATTTCGTACGACGGGAAATAGGCGACGTGCGGGTACTTCACCTCCACCTCGCCCACCGCCGCGCGCAGCACCGATTTGGAGTACGACGAGGCGATCAGCACATTGCGGTCGCTGCGCGTGGCCACCAGCGGCACGGGCGAGACGGTGAAAATGATCTTCAGGCCGGGGTTGACCTTGGCCAGTTCGGCGATCAGCGCCTGCAGATCGGCCACGATTTCACTGCAGGTGAAGTTGTGGAACTGGTGTTCCTCGGGCTTGTATTGGCCCTTCACCGTGCCGGGGCAGGCGGGGTAGGTGTGGCCGCCCTGGACGTTGAACCACGACTCGGTCAGGCCCAGCGTGAAGACGAAGACATCGGTGGTCTCGAACATCAGCTTGACCCGGCTCAAGTGGTAGGCCCGGTCGGCGCGGGCTTCGGCCAGCGAGGCGAAGCCGGCCTTGATGGCGTTGGGGCGCAGCAGGTCGAACCAGCGGCCCTTGTCTTCGACGAAGTCCTCGATCATCGGGATGATGCCGAAGGCCTGCCGGAACAGCTCCAGGCACTGGCGCACGGTGTAGATGTTGCCGTAGCGTGCCGAAAACTGGGTGTAGCTCTCCAGCTCGCCTCCGTATTGCTGTACCAGCGCATGCGCCGGCTCGGCGATGTAGGGCGCCATGCCGGCGTTGCGCATGTAGCGCGCGATGTGCTGGGCAAAGCAGCTGCCGGCGGTGGCCACCTTGGCCTCGCGGGTGAGGTGGAACTTGGGCGCGTCGTTGATGTCCAGGTCGCGCCAGGCCACGTCGGAGACAAACTTCTTCCAGAAGTGGCGGCGGGGCAGTTCGGAATACGGATGCATGAGGGGACTCCTTTGACTTCTCAGAGCAATGCGTTCATCTGGCGAACCACGAGTTCGCCGTAGGCCTTGTTGCCGTGCACGGAATCGCCGGCAAATTCGTCGCGCAGGTAGCCTTGTTCGCTCACGGTCTCGGGTGGTGGCGGCAGGCACTCGATGCCGCACTCGGCCGCGGCCTGGCGCAGGAGGCGCTGGTACACCAGGTAGACCTTCAGGCGCACCGACAGCGGCGTCATCTGCACCTGCTCGGGGTTCTCCACTGCAGGGCCCGGGTCCCAGCGCTCGGTGCGGATGGTGGGCGGGCACACCACGTTCACCACCCGCAGCGCGGGCTGGGTGGCGCGGATGGCCATCAGGATGGCGCGGGTCTTTTCCAATTGGTGCGCCACCAACTGCTCGATGACCGGCAGCGGCAGCACCTGGCGGCCTGGCAGCAGCATCAGATCAGGCCGTTCGGGCAGGTCGAAATCAAACGGGTCGGTGCGCTCGCGCAGCGCGAGGTGAATGTGCTCTTCGCCGTGGATGAAGCTGAAGAGCAGGTTCTGGCCGTCGGCCGGTGTCATGCTGCCCAGCAGCGCCTGGAAGCCCGGCGCCATGCCCACCACGGTGGGCGAGGTCTGCACCGCCAGCGTGGTGCCCCAGTGCGCGGCCACCTGGCGGATGTAGATGTTGGCCACCATCAGCGGGCCGGGCAGCGTGTCGGGCAGCAGCTCCCATGCCACGAAGCCGGGCGCCTCGTCGTTCGAGATGCGGCCCAGCTGGGCTTTCAGGCCGCCGACGCCACAGGCGTCGAGCACGGGCAGGATGTGGCTCATCCCCATCAGGTAGATCACGGCAAACCCCTTGTGTGTGGTGTTGGGTGTGGGTGCGGTCGGAAGCGCGCAGCGCTCAGGTCAGCTGGATCAGCGGAACCTCGAAGCTGCGCAGGCGGCGCACGTGCAACCACAGGCCCAGAAAGCGTTCGGCAAGAAAGCCCGGGTAGCGGTTGTTGTAGGTGTCGTAGGGGGCGCCGATCTGCTTGTAGACGGCGTCGATGACGGGGAACTGCTCTTCGCAGAAGGCGTTGAAGTGCTCACGCCGCATCACGTACATGTTGCAGGGCGACAGCGTGGTGTTGAGCTTGAACAGGCCCAGGAAGGGCCGAAAGTCGGGGTGGTTCTCGGAGAGCTCGGTGAGGAAGGCCTCCCAGGTCTCCTTGGGGTGGTAAGCCAGGTAGTGGTCTTCCAACGAGCGGTTCGAGCCCGAGCGCTTGGCCACCACGGTGTCGGCCACGCCCAGCATCTGCTCCAGGCGCGCGCGCTGCGCGTCGGCCGTCAGGTAGGCCAGCATGTTGGCATCGGTGGGAACGCCCACGGTGCTGTGGTACTCCCAGGTCGCGTCGAACAGGAAGTTCAGGTAGCGCCGGTAGTGGAAGAAGCCCACCACGTCGGCGGTGGTGTGCTTCCAGGCCCAGTACTGGGCCGTGAGCTCGCAGTAGTACGGGTTGAGGTGGGCGATGTTGTCGCCCTCGCTGTCGCTCTGCACGCCAGGCCCGGTGTAGCCGTTGACCCCCACGGGTTGGATCCAGGTGCAGTTCGCGTTGCGCGCAAAGTCCTTGTGGAAGGTTTGGTAGATCGTCAGTGGCTGCGGTTGGCTCATGGTTTTCCTTGTGACGGCCGGCTTGCTCCAGCACACCGTCACATTAGCCAGCGACATCTGCTCACAGTCGCGGAAGGAAGGTGCTAAAGGCCCGGCTATTTCTGCCGAGGGGGCTGCGGCGCCTGGGGCCCAATGGGCACCATGGTTCACAGGGCAAGCCTTGCCTTGGGCACCCCACACCAGGAGCGCGGATGAAGACCACCCAGAACATCGGCATGGCGGGCGCAGGCTTGTCGTGTGCCGTGATTGCCCGCGAGCTGGCCGAGGCCGGCCACCGCGTGACGCTGTTCGAGAAGCGGCACCACGTGGCGGGCAACTGCCACACCGAGCGCGACGCCAAATCGGGCGTGATGGTGCACGTGTATGGCCCGCACATCTTCCACACCGACGACGAAGAGGTGTGGCAGCTGGTGAACCGCTACATGGCCTTCAAGCCGTACGTGAACCGGGTGAAGGCCACCACCGGCGGCAAGGTGTATTCACTGCCCATCAACCTGCTCACCATCAACAGCTTCTTCGGCCAGACTTTGAACCCCGCCGAGGCGCGCCAGTTCATCGCCGATCGCGCCGACAAGAGCATCGGCACGCCAGAGAGCTTCGAGGAGCAGGCGCTCAAGTTCATCGGCCCCGAGTTGTACGAGGCCTTCTTCAAGGGCTACACCCTGAAGCAGTGGGAGGTGGACCCAAAGCAACTGCCGGCGTCCATCCTGAAGCGGCTGCCGGTGCGTTTCAACTACGACGACAACTACTTCTTCCACCGCTTCCAGGGCATGCCCGAAGAGGGCTACACGGTGATGGTGCAGCGCATGCTGGACCACCCCCTCATCCAGGTGAAGCTGAACGCCACGCTCTCGCCCGACGCGCTGGCCGAGTTCGACCACGTGTTCTGGTCGGGCCCGGTGGACGGCTTCTATGGCTACGACCAGGGGCGCCTGCCCTACCGCACGCTGGACTTCGAGCGCATCGAGGGTGAGGGTGACGTGCAGGGCTGCGCGGTGATGAACTACACCGACCAGGCCGTGCCCTACACCCGCATCACCGAGCACAAACACTTCGCGCCGTGGGAAGAGCACACCCACTCGGTCTGCTACCGCGAGTTCAGCCGCAGCTGCGGCGAGAACGACATCCCCTACTACCCCGTGCACCTCACCCAGGGCGACGACCTGTTGCAGCGCTACCAGGCCCGCGCCGCCGCCGAACCCGAGGTGACCTTCGTGGGCCGCCTGGGCACCTACCGCTACATGGACATGGACGTGACCATCCGCGCCGCGCTGGAAGCGGCCAAGACGCACTTGGCGAAGCTGGGCTGAACCGGCGCGCAGACCTCAGTCCCGCGCAGCCCCCAAAGCGGCCAGCGACTCGCCGGTCACCCGGCAGATGCGCCAATCCGGCATCACCTTGGCGCCCATGCGCTCATAAAAGGCGATGGCGTTGGCGTTCCAGTCCAGCACGCTCCACTCGAAGCGGCCACAGCCGCGCTGCACGGCCAGCCCCGCCAGGTGCTGCAACAAAGCCTTGCCCAAGCCCAGCTTGCGATGGGCCGGCTGCACGTAGAGGTCTTCCAGGTACAGGCCAGGCCGGCACTTGAAGGTTGAGAAATTGGTGAAGAACAGCGCAAAGGCCACCACCGGTGCGCCTGCCTCGCCGGTCAGCTCGGCCACCACGCATTCGGCCACCGGCCGTTCGCCAAACAGATGCGGTGCCAGCTTCTCAGCGGTGGTCTCCACCAGGTGGCTCAGTTGCTCAAACTCGGCCAGCTCGCGGATCAGCGCCACGATGGCGTTCAGGTCGCGGGGCTCGGCGGCTCGCAGCAGGCCGGTGGCGGGGGACTGGGTGGTTTCACTCATGCGGCCAATTCTGTCACCCGGCCGGCCGTGGAACCATGCCCCGGACTCGTACAGTCGGGCCATGAGCAGCAGCATTCCGCCCGAACAACGCTACCAGCCCCGCCGCCCGGCCAAGCCGCTGCAGGTGCCCCTGCGCGGCCTGCACTACCACCTCAGCACCTGGGGCGACCCCGGCATGGTCACACCCGAGCGGCCGGCCCTGCTGATGTGCCACGGTTTCATGGACGTGGGCGCCTCGTTCCAGTTCGTGGTGGACGCACTGGCCGCCATCGAAGGCCCCAGCCGCTACATCCTGGCCCCCGACTGGCGCGGCTTCGGCCTCACCACCCTGCCACCGGCAGACCACTATGTGTTCGCCGACTACCTCGGCGACCTGGACGCCCTGCTCGACGGCCGCGTACCCGGCCTGGACGCCGCTGCGCAGCCCATTGACCTGCTGGGCCACAGCATGGGCGGCAACATCGTCATGAGCTATGCCGGCGTGCGGCCCACGCGGGTGCGCAAACTCATCAACCTCGAAGGCTTCGGCATGCCCGCCACCCAGCCCGAGGACGCACCGCGGCGCCTGGCCAAATGGCTGGACGAACTGGCCCAGCCCCAAACCCTGCGCGACTACGACAGCCTGGCCGGCGTGGCCGAGCGCCTGCGCAAGAACAACCCACGCCTGGCCGCCGACAAGGCCGCCTGGCTGGCCACGCACTGGTCGGCCCAGGCGGCCGACGGCCGCTTCCGCATCTTGGGCGACCCGGCCCACAAACGCGTCAGTGCCCTGCTCTACCGCGTGGAAGAGGTGCTGGCCACCTGGAAGCGCATCACCGCGCCGGTGCTGTGGGTGGACGGCGACGAGACCGACACCACCCAGTGGTGGGGCCACCGCTACCCGCGCTCGGAATTCGACGCCCGCCTGGCGGTGGTGGCGCAGGTGGAGCGGCACACCCTCAGCCCCTGCGGCCACATGCTGCACCACGACCAGCCCGAAGCCCTGGCAAGGCTTTTGAACGGCTTTCTTGTGGCCCGTTGAGCGGGTGCGGGCCAGATGCCCGGCCCAACCGCCAAAATGCGTCTCCACCCGCCACCCGCCCCTGTCTGACCGATGCCGGCACTGGACCCGAACGCCACCCTCGCCCTCACCGGCGCCTGCCTGCACCTGGCGCTGGCGGTGTTGTTCCTGCTCGCCTGGCGCGAGCTGCGCGCCCCCTGGGCCTGGAAGCTCTCGGTAGGCTTTGCGCTGTTCGCAGGCATTTACAGCGTCAACGCCTGGCAGTTCCAGGCGGTGCAGCGGGCCGGCCCCTGGCTCACCGTCACGGCCCTGGCCACCTCCTTGTCCTACGCCTTCATGACCAGCGCGCTGGCCGACTACGTGGACGCCCCGCCACGCGGCCGGCGCGCGGTGATGGCCCTGCTGCTGGGCCTGATCGCGGCCGCCATGCTGGGGGTGAGCCTGGGCTGGATCGACCGCCGCGGGGCCCAGTGGTTCCAGGCCGCCATCGTGCCGCTGTGGTGTGCACTGTTCCTGTGGGCAGCCCGGTGCGAACCACGCAGTGGGCACTGGGTGAACATCCTGGCCCTGCTGCTGATGCCCCTGCTGACCATGCTCACCCACTACGGTTGGTTGGGCGCGCCCTTCGACGACAACCGCGGCGTGCTGCCCCAGACGGTGCTGGGCCTCACCCTGCTCACCACGGCCGCGCTGCGGGCCCAGCGCCTGGCCAACCAGGCCCTGGCCGCGCAACGCCGTGCCGAAGCCAGGCTGCGCCAGACCAACGAGGCGCTGGAGCAACGCATCGAGCAGCGCACCGCCCACCTGCGCGAGCACATCGAGGTGCTGGAGAGCTTCAACCGCAATGTCTCGCACGACCTGCGCGGCCCGCTGGGGGGCATCGCCGGCCTGGCCGCGCTCACCCGCGACGCCGTGGCCGACGGCGACACCGCCAACGCGCTGCAGAACCTCGACGCCATGGCCAACCAAGCCACCCAGTCGCAGGCCCTGGTGGACGCGCTGCTGCAACTCGCCCGCGCCAGCAGCGGTGACCTGCAGCTCGCCCCGGTGAACACACGGGCCCTGCTGGCCGAGCTGCTGCCTACCCTGCCTCACCTGGCAAGCGCCCCGGTGCACTGCGTGACCGTGAGCGACGGCCTGCCCACCGTGCAGGCCGACCCGGTGCTGCTGCGCCAGGTGTTCGTGAACCTGGTGGGCAACGCGCTGAAGTTCGGTGCCGGCCGGCCCACGCTGCGCGTGGTGGTGGACGCCGTCCGCACCGACGACGCCACCTGGCAGTTCTCGGTCAGCGACAACGGGCCTGGCTTCAACGCCCAGGCCGAGGGCCTGTTCCGGCCCTTCCAGCGCCATCATCAGGGCAACGTGGAAGGCACGGGCGTGGGCCTGTCGGTGGTGCAGCGCATCGTCGAGCACCACGGCGGCCGCGTCTGGGCCGAATCGGCGCCCAGCCTGGGTGCCACCTTCCGGTTCACGCTGCCGGGCTAAGCCCGCGGGCGCCCACTGGAGCCCGCCTACCGGCGCCCGGGTTGGCGCAAGGCTTCCACCAGTTGCAGCGAAGCCTCGGACGGCCGTGGCGTGAGCAGGCTGACCAGCACGATCACCGCAAAGCCCAGGGGCACGCCAAACACCCCCGCCGACACCGGTTGGATACCCCACCACAGTTGCACCGGCGCGGTCACCCCCAGCAGGGCCCGCAGCGAGGGGTGGGTGGTGGCCATGTACCAGAAGGTCAACCCCAGGCCGGCCAGCATGCCTGCCGCCGCACCCCAGCGGTTGGCTCGGCGCCAGAACACGCCCAGCACCAGGGCAGGGAAGAACGCCGAGGCCGCCAAAGAGAACGCCGCCGAGACGAGGAACAGGATGTTGGCCGGCCGCTGCGCCGCCACGAAGGCCGCCCCCAGCGCCACCGCCAGCAGCAGCACCTTGGAGATCATCACCCGCCGCGCGGTGGAGGCCTGGGGGTTGATCATGCGGTAGTACAGGTCATGCGAGAGCGCATTCGAGATGGTCAGCAGCAAACCGTCGGCCGTGGACAGCGCCGCCGCCAGCCCGCCTGCCGCCACCAGGCCCGAGATGGCGTAGGGCAGGCCAGCGATCTCGGGCATGGCCAGCACGATGATGTCGCCGCCGATCTTCAGCTCACCCAGTTGCAGGACGCCGTCGTGGTTGATGTCCTCCACCGACAGCAGGCCCGGGTCCACCTTGCTCCAGTTGGCGATCCAGGCTGGCAAGGCGTCGAACGAGGTGCCCACCAGCGAGCTGAAGATTTCGAACTTCACCAGCACCGCCAAGGCCGGCGCGGTGAGGTAAAGCAGCACGATGAAGAACAGCGACCAGGTCACCGACTGGCGCGCCTCTTTCACCGAGGGGGTGGTGTAGTAGCGGATCAGGATGTGCGGCAGCGCCGCCGTGCCCACCATCAGGCAGAACACCAGCGCCAGGAAGTTGCGGCGCGAGAGCTGGTAGGCGCGCTGCTCGTCGGGCGTGCCCTCAGGGTTGCCGGCGAAGGGCGTGGCGTGGTCGGGCATGCCGCCCAGCGGCTGGGCGCGCGCCTGCAGGTCCCGGCGCTGCTGCGTCCACAGCTCGGTGGCGGCGGCCTCGTCCTTGGGCAGTTGCGCCACCACCCGCTCGGCCGCCTGGATGCTGCGCTGCGGCGCGTTCGACTCCTTCAGCACCATCACCAGTTCGCGGGCGTGGTCGCGGTCATTGGCCAGGGCCGCGGCCACATGGTGCAGCTTGTTGTCCAACTCGTCGGCGCGGGCCCGCAGCGCGGCGATCACCGACAGCTCGGCCGGGTCGGTCTTGAGGCGCTGCTCGGTCTCGCTCACCTTCTGCAGCTGGTAGCCGTAGATGGCCTGCGGCACCGGGATGTGGGTCTGCTTGACGCTGAGCCAGGCCACCGGCACCAGGTAGGCGATCACCAGCACGATGTACTGGGCCACCTGGGTCCAGGTGACGGCGCGCATGCCGCCCAGGAACGAGCACACCAGGATGCCGCCCAGGCCCAGGAAGACGCCGATCTCGAACGAGGCGATGCTGGTCAGGCGCGTGGTGATCAGGCCCACGCCGTAGATCTGGGCCACCACGTAGATGAACGAACACAACATGGCAGCGGCCAGGCCGATGATGCGGGTGAGGTTGCCCTCGTAGCGCGCGCCAAGGAAATCGGGCACGGTGTACTGGCCGAACTTGCGCAAATAGGGCGCGAGCAAAAAGGCCACCAGGCAGTAGCCACCCGTCCAGCCGATGATGTAGGCGAGGCCGTCATACCCCGTGAGGTAGAGCGTGCCGGCCATGCCGATGAACGAGGCGGCGCTCATCCAGTCGGCCGCCGTGGCCATGCCGTTGTACACGCCCGGCACACGGCGGCCGGCCACGTAGTACTCCACCGCGTCGGTGGTGCGGCACATCACGCCGATGACGGCGTAGATCACCACCGGTGCCGCCAGGAAGACAAAGCCGATGTAGTGGCGCGGCAGCCCCCAGCGCTCCAGCAGCACCATCAGCGCCAGGAAGACCACGAAGCACAGGCCATAGCCGGCGTAGATCCAGTGCAGCTTGCGCCGAAAGCTCATGCTGGCCAGGGCAGAGGTGTCAGTCATGCGTGTCGGTGCCGTAGGTCTCGTCCAGGCGGCGCATGGCCCGCGCGTACAGGCCCACCAGACCCAGGAAGATCAGCAGTGCGCCCTGCCCCGTCCACCAGAAGCTGAACGGCCAGCCGAAGAAGCTGAAGCTCAAGGCGCGAGCCTCGAACACCACGGCGAAACTCACCACCGCCCAGGCCACCATCAGCCCAGCGGTGATCCAGCGCACGCGCCGCCAATAGGCGCGCTGTGAGGTGCCGGGGCCGCCATCGCGCGCTTCGGGGCTCAGCGGCATGCCTGCACCCCCAGCGCCAGGCACAGGTGCAGCTTGGCGGCGGTGGCACCCAGCCAAAAGGCCATCAGCAGCGGCGCGGTCCAGCGGCCGGCGCGGCGCTCCAGCGGCAGCACCACCCAGCCCAGCAGGCGGTGAAAGGGGTTGGACTCAGGCGCAGAGCCCGTCGTCAGGCCCAGCAACAGGCCCAGCACGAAACGGCCCACCAGGGCCATCAGGGCCACTTCGCACACCAGCTTCACGCACGTTGCCAACCACAGCATCTGCTTCGTCCTTTTCGCCGGGTCATTGTGGCGGCATTCCACGGCCCCCCCACCCCCGGGCCTGCCCGGGGGCAGCCATGCGAAAATGCGCGGTTTAGAACTTGGACTCCTCGTCATGGAAATCGAACGCATCAATGCCATCGGCAGCACCCTGGCCGACCTGACGCAGCGCACCCTCGACTTACGGGGGTATCTTTGACTACGACCGCAAAGTCCTGCGGCTGAACGAAGTCAACGCCACGCTCGAAAACCCTGACATCTGGAACGACCCCAAGCGGGCCCAGGAACTGGGCAAAGAGAAGAAGACCCTCGACGAAGTCGTGGGCACGATCGACCACCTGACCAGCAACCTCGCCGACAACACCGAGTTGTTCGAGATGAGCAAGGCCGACGACGACCTGGCCGGGCTCGAAGCCATTGAAGGTTTGGCAGGCGAACTGCGCGAGATCGTCGAGAAGCTCGAATTCCGCCGCATGTTCAGCAACCCGGCCGACCCGCTGAACTGCTTCGTCGACATCCAGGCCGGCGCCGGTGGCACCGAAGCCTGCGACTGGGCCGGCATGCTGCTGCGCCAGTACCTCAAGTACTGCGAGCGCAAGGGCTTCAAGGCCACGATGGAAGACGAGACGCCGGGCGACATCGCCGGCATCAAGAGCGCCACCATCAAGGTCGAAGGCGACTACGCCTTTGGCCATTTGCGCACCGAGACCGGTGTGCACCGCCTGGTGCGCAAGAGCCCGTTCGATTCCTCGGGCGGCCGCCACACCAGCTTCGCCTCGCTCTTCGTCTACCCCGAGATCGACGACTCGATCGAGATCGACATCAACCCGGCCGACGTGCGCACCGACACCTTCCGGGCCTCGGGCGCGGGCGGCCAGCACATCAACAAGACCGATTCGGCGGTGCGGCTCACGCACATCCCCACCGGCATCGTGGTGCAGTGCCAGGACGGCCGCAGCCAGCACAGCAACCGCGACGTGGCCTGGAAGCGCCTGCGTTCGCGCCTGTACGACCACGAGATGCGCAAGCGCCAGGAAGAGCAGCAAAAGCTGGAGGACACCAAGACCGACGTGGGTTGGGGCCACCAGATCCGCAGCTATGTGCTGGACAACAGCCGCATCAAGGACCTGCGCACCAACGTCGAAATCTCGGCCACCCAGAAGGTGCTGGACGGCGACCTCGACGCCTTCATCGCGGCCAGCCTGAAGCAGGGTCTTTGATGGCATCGCTGCGTGGCGCCATCGACGCCCTGCTGTTTGACCTGGACGGCACACTGATCGACAGCATGCCGCTGCACCAGCGCGCCTGGGTGCAGTGGTTTGCCAGCATTGGCCAACCGCTGGACGAAGACCCGCGCTTCTTTGCCACCACGGCTGGGCGCTCGAACGCCGAGATCCTGGCCGACATGTACCCGGCCAAGTCGGCGGCCGAGATCGAGGCCATGGGCGACGCCAAAGAGGCGCTCTACCGGGCCGCTGCGGTGACGCAGTTGCAGGCCGTGGATGGCGCGCTGGCGCTGCTCGCCCGTGCCCGCGCGCAGGGCCTGAAGCTGGCCGTGTGCACCGCCGCGCCGCCGGCCAACATCGCCGTGGCCTTCGCGCGCTTTGGCCTGGGGGCACTGGTGGACACCGTCACCAGCCCGGCAGATGGTTTGCGCGGCAAGCCGCACCCCGACATCTTTGTAGAAGCGGCCCGCCGCCTGGGCGCGGCCCCCGAACGCTGCCTGGTGTTCGAGGACGCGCCACTGGGCGTCGAAGCCGCCCGCCGCGCCGGCATGCCGGCCGTGGCCCTCACCACCACGCTGAGCGCCGACGCGTTCAGCACCTACCCCAACCTGATCACGGCCGTGCGCGATTTCGACGCGCTGGACCCGTCCCTGTTGTTTGCCTGAGCTGTTCTGGAAGGACGCCCACCATGATGCTGCGTGAAGGCTCTGCCCTCGTTCGCCGAGAAGACTACCTGGCCCCCGCCTACTGGATACGCCAGGCCGAGCTGACGTTTGACCTCGACGCCGCCAAGACCATCGTCGGCAGCAAGCTGACGGTGGAGCGCAATCTGGCGCAAGAGCGCCAGCCGCTGCGCCTGAACGCCGAAGACCTGAACCTGCTGCGCGTGCTGGTGAACGGCCAGAGCGTCTCGTTCCGCCACGAGAACAACGAGCTGGTGATCGACGCGCCCGAGCCCGACCAGTTCGTGCTGGAGATCCGCAACACCATCGCGCCCGACAAGAACACCCAGCTCGCCGGCCTGTACGCCTCGGGCTCGGGCCTGTTCACGCAGTGCGAGGCCGAGGGCTTCCGCCGCATCACCTGCTACCTCGACCGGCCCGACGTGATGGCGCAATTCACCGTCACGCTGCGCGCCGACAAGGCCAAGTACCCGGTGCTGCTCAGCAACGGCAACCTGGTGGAGCAGGGCGAGCTCGACAACGGCCGCCACTACGTGAAGTGGCACGACCCCTTTCCCAAGCCCGCCTACCTGTTCGCCGTGGTGGCCGCCGATTTGGTGGCGCGCGAGCAGCGCATCGTCACGCGCAGCGGCAAAGCGCATTTGCTGCAGGTCTATGTCAAGCGCGGCGACCTGGAAAAGACCGAGCACGCGATGAACTCGCTGATCGCCTCCATCGTCTGGGACGAGGCCCGCTTCCAGCTGCCGCTCGATTTGGAGCGCTTCATGATCGTCGCGGTGGACGACTTCAACATGGGCGCCATGGAGAACAAGGGGTTGAACATCTTCAACACCAAGTTCGTGCTGGCCAGCGAGGCCACCGCCACCGACGACGACTTTGACGGCATCGAGAGCGTGGTGGGCCACGAGTACTTCCACAACTGGAGCGGCAACCGCATCACCTGCCGCGACTGGTTCCAGCTCTCGCTCAAGGAAGGCCTCACCGTCTTCCGCGACCAGGAGTTTTCAATGGACATGGCCGGCTCGCCGGCGGCCGACGGCGGCCCGGTCTCGGCCCGCGCGGTGCGCCGCATTGCCGACGTGCGCCAGCTGCGCGAGCGCCAGTTCCCCGAAGACGCCGGCCCCATGGCCCACCCGGTGCGCCCCGACGCCTACCAGGCCATCGACAACTTCTACACCCCCACCGTCTACGAGAAGGGTGCCGAGGTGGTGCGCATGATGCACACCCTGGTGGGCCGCGAAGGCTTTGCCGCCGGCATGGCGCTGTACGTGCAGCGCCACGACGGCCAGGCCGTGACCTGCGACGACTTCGCCCAGGCCATCGCTGACGCCAACCCCGGCAGCCCACTGGCCTACCACCTGCCGCAGTTCAAGCGCTGGTACAGCCAGGCCGGCACGCCGCAGCTGCGCGCCCGGGGCGAGTTCAACGCGGCCGCCGCCACCTACACGCTCACGCTCACGCAGAGCAACCACGGCCAGGCCCCGCAGGTGCTGCCCATCGCCATGGGCCTGCTCAGCCCCAGCGGCCAGCCGCTGGTGGTGCAACTCGACAACGACGCCTACGCCTGGACCGCCACCGAGCGCGTGCTGGTGATGACCGAGGCCGAGCAGCGCTTCACCTTCACCGGCATCACCGAGGGTGCCATCCCCTCGCTGCTGCGCGGCTACTCGGCCCCGGTGCAGTTGGACGACGGCCTGAGCGACGCCGAGTTGCTGGTGCTGCTGGCCCACGACAGCGACGCCTTCAACCGCTGGGAGGCCGGCCAGCGCCTGCTGCTGGGCCGCATCTGCCGCGCGCTCAGCTCGGACGCCCCGCTGCTGGACAACGACCTGGCCAACGCCCTGCAAGCCCTGCTGCGCGACCCGAGCTTGGCGCCGGCTTTCAAGGCCTTGGCGCTGACCCTGCCCTCGGAAGGCTATGTGGCCGAGCAGGTGAGCGACGTGGACCCGCAGCGCATCCACGCCGTCTGCCACGGCCTGCGACAGCAACTGGCCGCGCGCCTGCAGGCCGATTGGGTCTGGGCCTTCGAGGCCCACCAGGTGCAGGGCGCCTACCGTCCCAACGCTGAACAGAGCGGCCTGCGTGCGCTGGCCAACCTGGCGCTGGGCATGCTCACGCTGAACGCCGTGGCCACCGGCGATGCCGTGTGGCCGGGCCGCGCCTTCCAGCGCAGCAAGGACGCCAGCAACATGACCGAGCGCCTGGGCGCCGTCGAAGCCTTGGTGAACGCCCACGCCGAGCTGGCCGCCCCGGCGCTGCAGCGCCTGCACGCCCAGTACGGCCAGCACCCCTTGGTGCTGGACAAATGGTTCCAGCTGCAGGCCCGCGCGCCCGAGCAAGACGGCAAGGTGTTTGCCCGCGTGAAGCAGTTGCTGCAGCACCCCGACTTCACCCTGGCCAACCCCAACCGCGTGCGCGCGCTGGTGTTCTCGCTCACGCACCTCAACCCCGGCGCCTTCCACCGTGCCGACGCCGCCGGCTACGTGCTGTGGGCCGAGCGCGTGATGGAACTGGACGCCAGCAACCCGCAGATCGCCTCGCGCCTGGCGCGCGCGCTGGACCGCTGGCGCTCGCTGGCCGAGCCCTACCGCAGCGCGGCCCGCGTGGCCCTGGAGCGCGTGGCGGCCAAGGCCGAGCTGAGCAGCGACACGCGCGAAATCATTGCCCGCGCGCTGCAAGACTGAAGCGCATGAAAGGCAAGCCCTGCCGACCCATCGAACACCACCTCGTCATCCCCGCGCAGGCGCGGATCCACCCGCCTGCGCCAATGCTGGATTCCCGCCTGCGCGGGAATGACAACTGACCCCAACTTCCCAATACGGAACTGAAGCCATGACCAAACGCATCAGCCTCACCCGCTACCTGGTTGAACAACAGCGCGAACACGGCCACATCCCCGCCCAGCTGCGCCTGCTGATCGAGGTGGTGGCCCGCGCCTGCAAGCACATCGCGATCTCCGTGAACAAGGGCGCGCTCGGCGAGGTGCTGGGGTCGGCCGGCTCCGAGAATGTGCAGGGCGAGGTGCAGAAGAAGCTCGACATCATCGCCAACGAGGTGCTGATCGAGGCCAACGAATGGGGCGGCCACCTGGCGGCCATGGCGTCTGAAGAGATGGACTCCATCCACGTCGTGCCCAACCGCTACCCGCAAGGCGAATACCTGCTGCTGTTCGACCCGCTGGACGGCTCCAGCAACATCGACGTCAACGTCTCCATCGGCACCATCTTCTCGGTGCTGCGCAAGGTCACCAACAACCGCGGCGTGAGCGAAGAAGACTTCCTGCAGCCCGGCAAACAGCAGGCCGCCGCCGGCTACTGCGTGTTCGGCCCGCAAAGCACGCTGGTGCTCACGGTGGGTGAGGGCGTGGCCATGTTCACGCTCGACCGCGAGACCGGCTCCTGGGTGCTCACCGACGAGAACGTGCAGATCCCCGAGGACACCAAGGAGTTCGCCATCAACATGTCGAACATGCGCCACTGGGACGCCCCGGTGAAGCGCTACATCGACGAGTGCCTGGCCGGCAAAGACGGCCCGCGCGGCAAGGACTTCAACATGCGTTGGATAGCCTCCATGGTGGCCGACGTGCACCGCATCCTCACCCGCGGCGGCATTTTCATGTACCCCTGGGACAAGCGCGACCCCGACAAGGCCGGCAAGCTGCGCCTGATGTACGAGGCCAACCCCATGGCCTACCTGGTGGAGCAGGCCGGTGGCATGGCCACCAACGGCCGCCAGCGCATCATGGACGTGCAACCCGCCAAGCTGCACGAACGCGTGGCCGTGGTGCTGGGCTCGAAGAACGAAGTGCAGCGCGTCACCGAGTACCACCTCGAAGCGTCACGCTGAAGTCGGAGGACGAGCCGCAGGCCGGCGCACGGCGGGTGGTGGCGGCACCCCGCAACCGGGTGCCCCCGCAGGCCGGCGCACGGCCGCTCCGAAGCGGCCTGCGCAACCCGCTTGGGCGGGTGGTTGCGGTATACCCCGCAACCGGGTGCCCCATTCACTGCTGCTCGGCCTGGATCACGGCCCACAGCGCGTGGCAGACGAACTGTTGTGCCTCGTGCACCTGCGCCTCGGTGTCTCCGGGCACGGTGATGGCCAGATGGCAGTTTTCGGCCAGCGTCGCACTGCCAGGTGCCAGCAAGCCCACGGTGAGCAGCCCCATCTCGCTGGCCTCGTCAGCCACCCGCTGCATCGCCTCGCAGGCCTCGCCGGCACTGATCAGCACCAGCGCGTCGCCGGGCCGGCCCAGCGCCTGCAACTGGCGCGCAAAGCCCAGTTGTGGCCCGTTCGAGCCTTCTTCCACCTGCGCGTGCAAGGCCAGCGCGGCCAAAGGCGCACGGGTCTGGCCCGCCCGGCCCACCATCGCCAGTGCCAAGTGTTGGCTCAGGCCCAGGCTGGCGCCCAAGCCAACGATCAGCACCTTGCCCCCGGCGGCCAGGCAGGCGGCCAGGCGCTGTCCCGCCTCTTCCACCACCGGCCCCAGCAGCGCCAGAGGCCCCAAGCCGGCCTGGTGCCCGTGCAGCGCACGCAGGTACACGCTGCGCTCGTTGGTGCGCGGGGGCTCGGTGCCGGGGATGGCGGTGTCAGGGCGTGGCCGGGTGGCAGTCATGTCGGTGGATGCTCGCACGCACCACCGCAGGAACCAAGCCTAAAAAGCAAACAAAAGCACCGTGAAATCGGGCTCAAGCTTGTCCAACGGCAGCCGATGGGCACGCACGGCTTTGCTACAATTCGCCTTTCGCCGGTGTAGCTCAGTTGGTAGAGCAGCTCATTCGTAATGAGAAGGTCGAGGGTTCGATTCCTTTCACCGGCACCAAACACCTCGGGGGTCAGTCGCGCAAGCCACTGACCCCCGTTGTCTTTTCGGGCATCGCCTCATGCCCCCTCGCTCCGGCCGCGTGGCCGCCTTCTCGGGGTATGCCCGAGGCCATTCCCGCCGCTGACGTTGAACTCGCGCCGCCGCGGGTGCTCTACATTGCCTGACACAAGACGCAGAGGAGCAGGGATGGCACAAGGGCGGGCCTGGTTCAGGTCGAAGAAGTTTCGTGTGGCTGCCGCATTGGCCTTGGTGGCCGCTGCGGTGGCCTATTTCAGCCTGAAGCCGGCCCCACCAGCGCCTCCGCCGCCCACCGGTGAGGCCAAGACCGCCGACATCGTGCAGACCGTGCAGGCCGCCGGCGTGCTGCAGCCCAAGGTCAAGGTGGACGTGGGCGCGCAGGTGAGCGGGCAGGTGCGCAAGATCCATGTGCAGCTCGGCCAGCAGGTGCGCAAGGGCGACGTGCTGGTGAGCCTGGACCCGGAGCTGGCCCGCAACGACGTGGCCCAGGCCGAGGCCGCGCTGGCCCAGCAGGCCGCACTGATCGACTCGCGCCAGGCCGACTTGAAGCTGGCCAAGGCCGAGCGTGCGCGCCAGGTGCGGCTGCTGGCCGGCGAGGCCACCGCCGCCACCGAGGCTGAGCGCGCCGAGGTGGAGCTGAGCAAGCTCGAGGCCGACCTGCGCGGCCAGGGCGCCAACCTCAAGCGACTGCAGGCCGAGCTGGACAAGCGCCGCCTGGCGCTGGGCTACACCACCATCACCGCGCCCACCGACGGCGTGGTGGTGAACCTGCCGGTGCAGGAGGGGCAGACCGTGATCGCGGTGCAGATCACCCCGGTGATGGTGACCCTGGCCAACATGGACGAGATCACCGTGCGCACCCGCGTGCCCGAGGCCGACATCGCCCTCATCAAGGTGGGCCAGCGCGCCCGCTTCGTCACGCTGGCCGGCGAGGCCCAGCGCTACGAAGGCAAGGTGCGCGTGATCCAGCCGGTGCCCGAGCGGGCCGGCAACGCCGTGTTCTACAACGTGCTGTTCGAGGTGGACAACCGCGCCCGCAAGCTGCTGCCCGACATGACCGTGCAGGTGAGCGTGGACACCGGCGAGGCCAAGGACGCGCTCACCATCCCCACCGTGGCGCTGGGCGACCGCGCCGACGACGGCCGCTTCACCGTGCAGGTGCTGGACGCCGCCGGCAAGGCGCAGCCGCGCCAACTGCGCACCGGCCTGCAGGATGGCGCCAAGGTGCAGGTGCTGGACGGCCTGAAAGCCGGCGACAAGGTGCTGCTGGCGCCGCCGGCGGATGCGGCCTCGGGTGCCGCCTCGGCTGCCTCCAGCTGAGCATGGCCATGATCGAGCTGCGCGAGGTCGGCCGCCACTACCGGCTGGGCCAGACCGAGGTGCATGCCCTGCAGGGCGTGAGCCTGAGCATCCAGGCCGGCGAGTACGTGGCCATCGTCGGCCAGTCGGGCTCGGGCAAGAGCACGCTGATGAACGTGCTGGGCTGCCTGGACACGCCCAGCAGCGGCCAGTTCCTGATCGACGGCCAGGACGCCGCCGGCCTGGGGCCGGACGAGCTGGCCGCGCTGCGGCGCCAGCGCTTCGGCTTCATCTTCCAGCGCTACCACCTGCTGCCCCACCTGGACGCCCGCGCCAACGCCGCCCTGCCCGCTGTGTACGCCGGCGCCTCCAACGCGGCCCGCCAGCAGCGCGCCCAGGCCCTGCTCACCCGCCTGGGCCTGGGCGACCGCCTGCACCACAAGCCCAACGAGCTCTCGGGGGGGCAGCAGCAGCGCGTGTCCATCGCCCGCTCGCTGATGAACGGCGGCCAGATCATCCTGGCCGACGAGCCCACCGGCGCACTCGATTCGCAGTCCGGCGCCGAGATGCTCACACTGCTGGGCGAGCTCAACGCCCAGGGCCACACCATCATCCTGGTCACCCACGACGCGCACGTGGCCGGCCATGCCAAGCGCCTGATCGAGCTGAAGGACGGCCACGTGCTGCACGACAGCGGCACCCCGCCCGGCCACCGCGCCCCGGCCCTGGCCGGCAGCGACGCCGCCGGCCCGCTGCTGGCCGCCGGCGGCTGGTGGCAGCAACGCCGTGGCCAATGGCGCGAGGCCCTGCAGTCGGCCGCGCTGGCGCTGCGTGGCAACCGGCTGCGCACGGCACTCTCGATGCTGGGCATCAGCATCGGCATCGCGGCGGTGGTGAGCATCATGGCGCTCACCAGCGCGGCGCGCAGCAGCATCGAGAAGGACGTGGGCAGCTTCCTCTCCGGCCGCATCCCCGTGTGGCGCGGCAATGCCAACCTGCCCCCGGGCACCCAGCCCAAGCCCTTCGTGCCCGGCGAGCTCGACGCCATCCGCGCCCTGCCCGGCGTGAAGGGCGTGACCACCGAGCGCGAGACGCCCCTGGTGGCCCGCCACAGCGCGCGCGACGCCACCGTGAACGTGGTGGGCGCCGAGCCGCACACGCTGGCCGCGCGCAAGCTCAGGCTCACGCTGGGCCGCCACCTCAGCGCCATGGACGGCGCCAGCAGCGCGCAGGTGGCGCTGATCGACGACAAGGCCCGCAAGGCGCTGTTCAAGCCCGGTGAATCGCCGCTGGGCAAGACCCTGCTGCTGGCCCCCAACGCCGGCATGGACCCCAACCAACCCGGCGTGGCCCCGCCCGTGGGCGTGGCACTGCCGGTGAGCATCGTGGGCGTGGTCGAGCCCGACACCGGCGGCGCTGTGCAGTTCGGCGACAACAACGGCCGCGTGTTCATCCCCGTGGCCACCTTCAGCCGCAAGCTCGACCTGCGGGTGGACGCCGACCACTTCAACGTGCTGCTCGATTTCTCGGTGCCGCCGGCCGAGGTGCGCAAGCAGGTGATCTACCGGCTCAAGGCCCTGCACGGCATTGAGGACTTCGACTCGTGGAACGCCGACGAAGAGTTCAAGAAGATCCAGAGCGTCACCGGCGCGATGGCCCTGCTGTTTGCCGGCGTGGGTGCCATCTCGCTGCTGGTGGGCGGCGTGGGGGTGATGAACATCATGCTGGTGTCGGTGTCCGAGCGCACGCGCGAGATCGGCATCCGCATGGCCGTGGGCGCGCGCCAGGCCGATGTGCGGCTGCAGTTCCTGGTGGAGGCCATCGTGCTGTGCTGCCTGGGCGGTCTGGTGGGCGTGGGCCTGAGCTGGCTGGCGGCCCAGGGCCTGAACGCGGCGCAGCAAAAACTGCACGTGAGCGTGGACCTGACCGCCCTGGCCGTGGCCTTTGCCGTGTCCAGCGGGGTGGGCCTGGTGTTTGGCACCTTGCCGGCGCGCCGTGCGGCGGCGCTGAGCCCGGTGGATGCGCTGGCGCGCGAGTGAGACGACGCATGAACAAGCTTGCCCTGATGCCCTTGCTGCTCGCCACCCTGGCGGCTTGCAGCACCGCCCCGCTGCCGCGGCCCGCGCCGCCGCCCCCGCCCACCGCCTGGCTGGTGCCGGCGCAGGGCGATGACGCGCAAGCCACGCGCGACCTTTGGGCCACCTGGGCCGACGCCCCCTTGCTGCAACTGCAGCAACAGGCGCTGGCCCGCAACCTCGACATCGCCCAGGCCCGTTTGCGCTGGGAGCGTGCGCGCCTGCAGGTGCAGGCCGCCGGGCTCGACCAGGGCCTCACCCCGAGCCTGGGCCTGAGCGCCTCGGGCAGCCGCGCGCTGGAGCAAGGGCCGCTCAACCGCAGCGTGGGCGTCAGCGCAGGGCTGGCGTATGAAGCCGACCTGTGGGGCCGTCTGGCCCAGGCCGAGACCGCCCAGGCCGCCCAGGCCGAGGCCCAGCAGGCGGACGTGGCCGCGGCCCAGCTGCTGATCCGCAGCCAGGTGGCCGAGCGCTACTGGTCGCTGGCCGAGCTGGCGCAAGAGGAACCGCTGATCGAGGCCCAGCGCATCGCCGCCGCCGAGGTGCTGGCCCTCACCCGGCTGCGCGTGCAGGAGGGCAAGCTGCTGCCCATCGAGGTCGACAAGGCCGCCGCCACGCTGCAGGGCGTGCTGGCCCGCCAGGCCCAGTTGCAGCGCGAGCGCGGGCAGCACCAGTGGGCCCTGCGCGTGCTGCTGGACGACGCCCAGCTGGCCCTGCCCACCGACGCCCGCCTGCCCGCACCGCAACTGCCCACCGTGGCCTTGGGGCACCCCGAGCAGGTGCTGGCCCGCCGCCCCGACGTGGCCCGCGCCCGCCTGCAGGTGGACGCGGCCCTGGCCCAGCACCGGGTGGCCCAGGCCGCACGCTACCCGCGCTTGAGCTTCAGCGCCGGCCTGGCCAGCGGTGGCACGCAGTGGCAGGACTGGCTGGCCCAGCCCCTGGCAACGCTAACGTCAAATTTGATGGTTCCTTTGGTGGACTGGCGCCGGCTCGACCTGCAGCAGGCCCAGGCCCGCAGCGACGTGGACAGCGCCGCCCTGGCCCTGCGCGACACCGTGCACAAGGCCTTGCAGGAGGTGGAGCAGCTGGCCGCCGAGCGGCGCGAGCTGCAAGCCCTGGTGCAGGCCCAGGCCGCGCGCCACACCGAAGCCCAGCGCACCGAGCGTCAGGCGCGGCTGCGTTACGAGGTGGGCAGCATCGCCAAGTCCGACTGGCTGCAGGTGCGCAACGCGCTGCTGGCGGCCGAGCAGGAGGCGCTGCAGCTGCGGCTGCGCCAGGCGCTGAACCAGGCCAGCCTGCTCAAGGCGCTGGCGCTGGGCTGAGCGCTTGAGCGTCTTCAGGCGCTGGCCTTCAGCGCGTCCAGCTCGCGGCGCAGGACCTGGTTCTCGGCGGTGAGCTCGGCCACGCGCTGGCGCAGAGCGTGCAAGCTTTCGGTCTCGTCGGGCGCAGCCGCGCCATCGGCGGCCACCGCAGCCTCGCGCGGCTTGCGCTTGGCCTCGCGCACGCGCTTGGCGGCCTGCTTGAGTTCATCGGCACCGGCGGCGGCGGCCTGGGCCTGCGCCTCGACGCTCAGCGTGGCCACGGCTGCTGCGGCGTTGATCGAGAGGCTGCCCGCGCGCACGGCGGCCACCACCTCGGGCGCAGCCTGCTTCTGGATCTTCTCGATCATCACCACCTGGCTGCTGCTCAGGCGCGCGGCCTTGGCAATGGCCTCGCGGCTGTTCAGGGGCTGGTCGGCGGGCGCTGAGGGTGCGGGTTCGCCATTCGCGTCCGAAGCCGCAGCAGCGTCAGCGGGCGGCGTGGCGCGCGCACGGCGCTCGGCCAGGATCTCGCTCTTGCGCAGCGCCAGCAGGCCGCGCTGGAAGTTGGAGACGCTGCGCCGGCCCAGGTGCTGGTCGATCATCCACAGGTGCACGTCTTCCAACGACTGGAAGCGCGGGTTCTGCACCGTCTTGAACGGCAGGCCGTGCTTGAGGCAGATGGCGTGGCGGTTGTGGCCGTCCACCAGCACGTCGCCCCACAGCACCAGGGCGTCGCGGCAGCCCTCGGTGAGCAGGCTGCGCTCCAGCGCTTCGTGTTCTTCGGCGGTGAGCGGGTCGATGTAGGCCTTGAGGTCTTCGCGAACGGTGAGGGTCATGGGGCAGAGGTTGGGGCGGCGCCGGGCTTGGCGCGCCCGGGCTTGCGTTTCTTGTCGGTACCGTTGCCGGCGGCGGGTGCCAAGGGCACCGAGGCCGCCGCCTGGTCCACCCACGACAAGGCGTCCAGGTAGGCCACAAAGCGGGCCAGGTAGGCGGGCGAGAGGGCCTGCATCTGCGCCAGCGCGCGCAGGGCCAGGCGGTGCGAGTTGAGCGGGCCGGCGTTGTCGGTGGGGCGGGCCAGCGAGCGCGAGAGGTGCTGCGACACCTGCTGCCGCGCCCAGGTGTCACGGAAGTAGTCCAGCGCAGGCACGGTGGCGCGCCGGGGCTCGGGCAGGCGCTCGGGCCGGGCGGCGGCGGGCCTGCTGCGGCCGGCCTTGGGCGCGGCATGGGGCGCGGCGTGTGCTGCGGCGTTCTGCCTGGCCTGCGCTGGGGCTGGCGGTTCGGCGTGGGACGCCGCGGGCGGCACACCCTCGCGCAAAGCGTGGCGCTGGCCCAACTCGTCCACCAGCGCGCGCAGCGCCAGCAGGCCGGCCTGCGGCAAGGGCTCAGCCACGGGGCGCGGCCTTCTGGGCGCTGGAGCCGTTGTTGGTGTTCGCGTTGGCCTTTGCGTTGGTATTGGCCCCCCGTGGCACCGGCGCCATTTCCACGCGGCGGTTCTTGGCGCGGCCGGCGGCGTCGTCGTTGGAGGCCACGGGCTGCTCGGGCCCAAAGGCGGCGGCAAACACGGCCGAGGCGGGCATGCCTTCCTCAATCAGCGTGCGCGTCACCGTGAGCGCGCGCTGGGCCGAGAGCTCCCAGTTGTCGGCGAACTGGCTGTTGCGCTGGCCCACCCGCACGTTGTCGGTGAAGCCGCTCACCATCAGCAGCTCGCCGCTGGCGCCCAGGTAGGCGGCCAGTGGCGCGGCCAGGCTTTTCAGCAACTGTCGGCCCTCGGGCTGGAGCTGGTCGGAGTTGAGCGAGAACAGCACGCTGCCGCTGATGCCGATGCGGCCGTTGTTCAGTGTGACGCGGCCGCTTTGCAGCGGCACGGCCAGCGCCTTCTCCAACGTGAGCCGGCGCTGCTCCTCGGCCTGGCGCTTCTTCACCTCGGCTTCGAGCGTGCTGGCCAGCTCCATCTGCGCACCCAGCACGCACACCAGCATCAGCACGAAGGCGCCCAGCAGGCCCGACATCAGGTCGCCGAACACGGCCCACACCGGGGCGGTCTGTTCCATGCCGTCGTGGGCGTCGTCCATCAGGGACATCAGGCGGCCTCACCCGCGCGTTCGTGCGCCAGGCGCTGCAGGTCTTCCATGATCTGCTTCTGCGACAGCAGGCTGAGGTCCACCACCTCGCGCGCCTGGGCCACGTAGTAAGCCAGTTGCTCGTCGCTGCGGGCCAGGCTCTGGCTGAGCGCGGCCTCGATGCGCTCCAACTGCGCCATGAGCTTGTCGTTGCTGGCGGCAAAGCCCTGCACAGACTGGCCGAACGCCTCGCCCATCTGGGCCACGTCGGTGCTGCTGGCGGTGATCTGCGCGGCCACGCTGCCCAGCTTGCCAGCCTCGGCTTCCACCTGGGCGCTGAAGCGGCTGCCCACCTGCTCCAGCACCTGGGCGGTGCTGCCCAGCAGCGCGTCGATGGCACCGCGCTGCTCGGTGGACGCGTGCTGCACGGCGTCGAGCAGGGTGCTGAGCGTGGCCATGATGCGGCTCCGCTCTTCCAGCATGGCGTTGTCGTTGGCCAGGCTGGTGGAGAGCTGCAGGCGCAGCTGGGCGATGACCTCGGCCGCCACGCGCGGCGCCTCGGTCGCCGACTGCATGAGCTGCGCGATCTCGGCGATGGTGGCTCGGGCGTGGGCCTCGGCCTGGGTGGTGATCTGGCTGGCGGTGCTGTCCAGCGTGGCGCAGATCTGCTGCTGCTGGGCCAGGGCCTGCTCGCCCGAGTGCTGCCACTGCTGCTGCAGCGTGGCGGCCATCGCGCCCATGGCCTGCTGCCAAGCGGCCAGGCGCTGTTCGTCCTTGGCGGCCAGTTGGGCCTGCAGCGCGGCGTGGGCCTGTTCCACCGTGGCCAGCAGCTGGGTGGCGCGGGCCTCGAAGCCCTGCGCCAGTTGGCCCAGCGTGGTCTGCAGTTGCGCGGTCAGCCCCGTGCTGCTGCGCTCGTGCTGGGCCAGCGCGCCGGCCCAGGTGGCCGAGACCTGGCCCACGCTGGCGTCCAGGCGCTGGGCCACGCCGTCCAGCTGCTGCTGCGCGGTGGCGGCCATGTGCTGGTGCAGCGCGGTGGTCTGCTCGGCCAGGCCGGCCAGCTGGGTTTGCAGCTGGCCCTGCAGGCCGCTGTGGGTCTGGGCCACCGTCGCCAACAAGGCGGTGGCGCGCTGCTCAAAACCCTGGTTGAAGCCGGCCAGTGCGGCCTGCAGACCCTGGTGCAGGGCCTCGCCCTGTTCGGCTTGGCGAGCCAGCGCGCCGGCCCAGCCGTCGGCCAGGCCCTGCACGGTGTGGCCGAAGCGCTCCGTCAAGCCCAGCGAGCCCTGGTTGAACTGCTGGGCCAGGCCTTGCGTGGCCTGCTCGAAGCGCAGCGCCAGGCCCTCGGTGGTGCTGCCAAAGCGCTGGGCCAAACCGTCGGTGGTGGCCTGCAACTGGCTTTGCACCGCGCTGGCCACCTGGGCGTGCAGCGCGCTGGCCTCGCGGGCGATGCCGGCCATGGTGGCCTCGGCCACAGGCTGCAGCGTGGCGGCGGCCACGCGGGCGCCCTCGATCAGGCTGGACTTCAACGAGCGGTCCACCGAGCTGGCCAGCTCGCCATAGGCCTTTTCAGCGCCCTGGTGGAAGCGGGCCTGGCCCTCTTGCAACTGGGTGCCGAGCTGCGCGTGCTGCTGGGCCAGCTGGGCCATCAGCGTCTGCAGCTGTTCCACCACGGCCGGCACCAACTGGGCCTGGGCCTGCAGGGTCTTGAAGGTTTCGTCGCGCTGGTGGGCGCGGCTGTGCAGGCGCAACTCGCCGGCGATGCGGCTGTCCAGCAGCTGCGAGACGCGGGCGCGTTCGCGGCGAACCAGGGCCGAGATGAGCCCCAGCACGGCCGAGGCGGCCACGCCAGCCACCGAGGTGCCAAACGCCAGGCCCAGGCCCTTCACCGGGGCGATCAGCGCGCCGCGCATGGTGGCCACGTCGGTCGTGCTGTCCAGCGCCAGCACGGCGCCGTTGAGCGTCACCACCATGCCCAGGAAGGTGCCCAGCATGCCCAGCAGCACCAGCAGGCCCAGCAGGAAGGGGGTGAGCGACGGGCCGGGCAGCGCGGTGCGCTCGCCCGCTATGCGCAGGCGCACGGCGCTCTGCAGGCCGGCAGGCAGCGTGGCCAGCCAGTCGGCCAGGCTGGGCAGCGGGGCCGGCACCGTGTGCAGCGCCTGCTCCAGCGCGGTGGTGGCTTGGTGGAAGCGCTTCAACTCCAGCCCGCCCAGCCCGTAGAAGGCGGCGATGAGCAGCGTCATCACCAGGGCCAGCGGGTTGGTGCTGAGGTAGCCGTGGCCCACCCAGGCCAGGGCGGCCAGGCCCAGGCCAAAGGCCGCCAGGCAAGCGTGTCGGATGTTCATGTCAGTACCGCCCAGCCGTTCCGAAGGGACTGACAGCCCCCTCGGGGGGCAGCGAACGAAGTGCGCGTGGAGGTTTCATTTCAGGGTCTTGTGTCGGGGGCCGGCGTACCGGCCTGGGCCTCTTGCAAGGCATCAATCAGGCCTTGCACCGGCAGCAGGCGCAGCTCCAGCTCGGCCCGCAGCACGTCCTGCAGGTCTTGGCGGAAGCGGTGCTCGGCTTGGGCGTGTGTCGTGTGGAGATGGCGGTAGCGGCTTTCCAGCCAGCGCGGCACGCTGGCCAGGGTCTGGCGCTCGCGCTCAGCCAGGGCGTGTTCCATCACCTGGTCCAGCGCGGCCAATTGCGCCCCGGCGCCGGGCCGCGCGGCCAGGGCCGCCCGCACGCGGCCACGCAGCGCGGGCACGGCGGTGTCCATCGCGGCCTGGTGGGCCTGGTGGCTGCGGCGGTAGGGGGCGAAATCGGGCACGGTGTCAGGGGTGTCTTGGGCGGTGTGGGGCTGCAGTTGCGGGTCCTGCGCAAAGGCTTGGGCCAGTTGGGCGCTGGTGCGGGCCTGGTCTTGCGCCAAGGCCTTGGGCGTGGGCACCCGCACCTGGCCCGACGGCTCGGCCTGGGTGCCCAGCGCGTTGGCCAGCGCGATGGCGTCGGTCCAGCCCAGCCACAGGCCCAGTTGCTCGCCCAGGGTCTGCCCGTGGTCGGGCAACTCGTTCGGGGCCATGCTGGCCAGCAGACGAACCAGCGCCGAGCTGTTGAACCGCGCGCGCGACGTGCCTGGCGCCATGGCTGAGAGAGGGTGCAAAGTGCCCAAAAAAGCGGCGAAGTCTACACCACGCGGGGTGCAGAGCCCGGCGGTCTACAGGGCCAATCGCCCGGCGTAGCCCGTCATTTCCAGGTAGCCCAGGCCCACCCGGCGGCCGGCGGTGTCGGTCAGCTCGGCCAGGCCCTCCCAATAGACGGTGCCGGTGCCGACGCGGCTGTCCAGCTCTTGGGCGTCCAGCAGGGCTGCCACGCCGTAGCGCCCAGCCGGCGTGTGCAGCACCCAGGCCACCGGGTAGCGTGCGCCTGTGGTGGGGCTGGCCCAGCTGCGGCCGGGCTCGAAGCGCACGTCACCGGGCCCGAAGGCCGTGCTGCGGCCTTGCGGGTCACGCCAACTGCCACCCGCCCACACCGGGGGCCCGTCGCCCCGGCCGCGCAAGCGGAAGGCCGTGAGCGCCGAGCCATCGGCCAGGTTGAAGCCCACCCAGTCCCAACCCACCGTGCCCGGGGCCATCAGGCTCTCGCTCCATTCGTGGTCCAGCCAGGCCCGGCCCTGCACGGCCACCGGGGCCGCCCCGCCCTGCCCCAGGCGGCCCTGCACGGCCAACTGCGGCTGGCTCACGTAGTGGCTGGCGTGCTCGGGCTCGGGGCCCTTCTGCGAGTAGCCTTGCTCGCCTTGCAGCAGCAGCGGCTGGGTGGGCTGCAGTTGCAAGGCCAGCGCAAAGCCCTCGGCCACCACGTCAGCCTTGAGCTGGCCGGTGGCGGGCTGGCGCTGCAGCGTCCAGCCGCCCAGGGCCACGTCCAGCTCGGCCAGCGCGGCGTGGGCGCGGGGCGTGGCGTCCACGCCGTTCCAGCGGGCGATGCGCTGGTCATGCAGGTGTTTTCCGGGCCGGCCCGCCGTGCCCAGGTCGGTGAGCGCCGCATGGGCGAACAGCAGTTGGCGCGCGGCAAAGCGCCCGGGCAAGCCCGCCGCCAGCCCGGTGCGCGAGCGGAAGAAGGTGATCTGAAAGCCCCAGCTCGGCCCGGCACCGGCCGCCGCGCCCGCGGGCTGCAGCCAGCCGGTGAGGTACCACCACTCGGTGCGCGCACCGGGGTGGGCACCGTGGTCTTGCGGGAAGCGCAGCACGCGGCCTCGGCGGATGGCGTCGTCGCGCTCGGCGCTGCGCACCGCCGTGCCAGCGGCGCCCAGCAACAGGGCCAGCAGCCCATCGCGGCGGCGCATCTACCAGTCCTCCTTCACGGCGCGCACGGCGTCTTCGTTCAGCGCGCGGCGCGCGGCCAGGGCGCTGGTGCCCAGGCCGGCCGCCAGCACCGCGCCCAGCAGCGCGGCCACACTGGGCCAGGGCACGCGCAGGTCCATGGTCCAGTGGAAGCTCTGCGGGTTCACCACGAACACCAGCACCGCGCTGATGGCCAGGCCCAGCCCCAGGCCCACCACCAGGCCGGCGGCCAGCCAACCGGCGGTCTCCATCATCACCAGGCGCAGCACCTGGCCGCGCGTGAGGCCCAGGTGGGCCAGCAGGCCGAACTCGCGGCGCCGCGCCAGCACCTGGGCCGACAGGCTGGCCGCCACGCCCGCCAGGCCAATGGCGATGGCCACGGCCTGCAGGTAGCGGGTGACGGCAAAGCTGCGGTCGAAGATCTGCAGCGAGAGGGCCTTGACCTGCGTGGTGCTGGCGAACTGCAGCGCCTGGCCGGCACCACCCGCCTGCTGCACCGCCGCGCGCACGGCGGCCTCCACCTCGGCCGGTGCGGCGCCGGGCACCAGCCACAGCGCCAGGTCGTTGAGCCGCGTGTCGCCGGTGAGGCGTTCGTAGTCGGCACGGGCGATGGCGATGCTGCCGGATTGCCGCGCGTAGTCGCGCCACACACCGCGCACGAACACCGTCAGTTGCGGCCCGGCCCGCGTGGCCAGCGGCAGCCGCATGCGCTGGCCCGGTGCAACGCCGTACAGCGCCACCACCGCCTCGCTGACGAACACGCCCACCTCGCCGGGCGGCAGGGGCAGCGGGGCCGAGACCAGCGGCAGCGCCTGCTCGGGCCTGTCGCCCAGCGCGCGGGCCAGCAGCAGCACGGCGGGCAGCTCGGGCGCCAGCGTCAGGGGCAGCGCCCGCGTGCCGCTGACGCGCGCCAAGCCGGGCAGGCCCTGCAGGTGCGCCTCGATCTGCTCGGGCAACACCGCCTGGCTGGCCAGCGTGCCGCCGCGGCCCACGCGCACGTACACATCGGCCGGCAGCACGGTCTCCAGCCAGGCGGTCACGGCCTCGCGGAAGCTGGCCACCATCACGGTCAGCGCCACGCACAGTGCCAGGCTGGCCACCACGCCGGCCACCGCCGCCGTGGCCGTGCCGCGAAAGTGCCGGGCCCGCTGCAGCGCCAGCAGCAGCAGGGGGTGCCGCGCCCATAGGCCGCCACGCCGGCCCAGCAGTGCCCGCACCACGGCCGGCAGCAGCGAGATGCCGCCCACCAGCCAGGCCCCCACCGAGGCATAGGCCGCGAGCGAGAGGCCCGCGATGGGCGGCAGCATGGCCAGCCCTGCCCCAGCGGCCAGCAGCAAGAAGCCGGGCCAGACAGCGGGCGCGTCGGCGTCTTGCCCGCCCAGGCCTTTGAGCGCCTGGGCTGGCGCCAGCTTGGCCGCGCGCGCGGCCGGCCAAGCCCCGCCCACCACGGCCGCCAGCACACCGAGGCCCGCGCACAGCAGCGCGGCGGGCCATGAGAAGCGCAGCGGCGGTGCCACGCCGGCGAAGAAGCCGCCCCCCAGGTCGCCCGCCAGCAGCCGCAGCGCCAGCGCGGCCAGGCCCGTGCCCAGCGCCACGCCCAGCAGGCCGGCCAGCGCACCGGTGAGGGCGCACTCAAGCAGCACCAGGCGGCGGCGCCCTGCGGCGCTGAGCCCCAGCACGCCCAGCAGCGCCAGCGCGGGCGTGCGCTGGGCCACCTCCAGCGAGACGACCGAGAACACCAGGAAGCCGCCCACCACCAGGGCCACCAGGGCCAGCACGGTGAGGTTGACGCGGTAGGCGCGCGAGAGGTTGGAAACACGCTGGGTGTCGTCGTCGGCCGCCACCCAGCGTGCGTCGGCGGGCAGGTGGCCTTGCAAGGCCTGGCGCACCGCGTCGGCCGAGGCGCCGGGCGCCAGCCGCACATCGATGCCGGTGATGCGGCCCGCGAGCCCGAAGGCCTGCTGCGCAGCGGCAATGTCCATCACCGCCAGCGGCGCGCCGGCCGCTGCCACCTGCCCGCCCACGCGCCAGCTGCGGGGTTGGCCCTGGGCCAGCAGGCTGATGTCGGTGGCCGCGCCCAGCTCGCGCGCCAGCGCGGGGTTGGCGAACACCAAGCCCGGGTCGAGCATGGCGAGGCGGTCAGACCCCTCGGCCGCGCGGGGCAGCAATTCGGGCGCCACGCCGGCCACGGCCAGCGCATCCAGCCCGATCACCCGCACCGCCAGCGTGCCGCCACCGGGCCGCAGCCACAGCGTGTCCACCTCCACGCGCGGGTGGGCCAGGCGCACGCCGGGCTGCGCGGCCACCAGGTCCAACAACGCATCGGCCATGCCCGCAGGGCCTGCCGCCAGGCTGAGGTCGGGCTGGCCGTTGGCCGAGCGCACGGCCGACGAGAACTCGGCCAGCGCCGATTCGTTGATCAGGTGCACCGCCAGCGCCAGCGCCACGCCCATGGCCACGCTGAGCAACGCGGCCAGCTGGCGCCAAGGGTGGGTGCGCCATTCGGCCCAGGTCAGCTTCCAAAGGCCGATGGGCGAGCCCCTCTCAATCGACGTTGGCAAGGGCCGCCTTCTCCGTCTCGCGCATGCCGTGGGCGGTGAGCTGCAGCACGCGGTCGGCCCGCGCCGCCGCGCTGCGCGAATGCGTCACCAGCAGACACGAGGCGCCCTCGCGCCGCACCTGCTCGGTGAGCACATCGAGGATGCGCGCGGCCGTGTCGGGGTCGAGGTTGCCGGTGGGCTCGTCGGCCAGGATCAGCGGCGGGCGGTGCACCAGCGCGCGGGCGATGGCCACGCGCTGCAATTGCCCACCCGAGAGCTGGGCCGGCATGCGCGCGGCCAGCTCGCCCAGGCCCACGTCGGCCAGCAGTTGCTGCACGCGGGCGGGGTCGCTGCGGCCCTGCAGCATCAGCGGCAAGGCCACGTTGTCGGCCACGCTCAGGTGCGGCAGCACATGAAAAGCCTGGAACACGAAACCCAGCCGCTCGCGCCGCACGCGGGCCCGCTCGGGCTCGGGCAGGCGGGCCACGTTGGTACCGTCCAGCAGCACCTCGCCGGCGTCCGGCGTGTCCAGCCCGGCGATGCAGTTCAGCAGCGTGCTCTTGCCCACGCCCGATTCACCGGCCAGGGCCACGAACTCGCCGCGCGCCAGCGCAAGGTGCACGCCGCTGAACACCGGCTGGGTGCCGTAGGCCTTGGCCAGGCCAGAGAGTTGGAGCAGCGGCATTGCGCGGGTTCAGGCCGTGGCCTGGGCGCCCAGCAGGTAGTCGGTCTTGCCCAGGTCCACGCCGCCCTGGCGCAGCAGCGCGTAGGCGGTGACGATGTGGAAGAACATGTTCGGCAGCGCGTAGTGCTTGAGGTAGGCCTCGCCCTTCATCGTGCGGGTCTTGTCGCGGCCCACGGGAAAGGTGATGTCGGCGTCTTCGCGGCCATCAATCGCCGAGGAGGGCACCGTGGCCAGCCAGGCCAGGGTCTTGGCGACGCGGGCCTTCAGGTCGGCGAAGGTGGCCTCGTTGTCCTCGAACTTTGGCGCCTCGATGGCCCCCAGCCGCGCGGTGCCGTTCTTGGCGGCATCGCAGGCGATGCGGATCTGCGCCGCGAACGGCAGCATGTCGGGCGCCAGGCGGGCGGTGACGAAGACGTTGGGGTCGAACTTGCGGGCCGTGGCGTTGGCCTCGGCCTTGTCCAGACAGTGCAGCAAGTTGCCCAGTGCGGTCTGGAAGATGGGCAGGCTGGCGGTGCCGAGCGAGATGGTCATGGTTGGGTCTCCAGGTGTTTGGGAAAGCCGGCGATGCTACGCGTCGATCGCCAAGCCTGCAGGCGCAGGGTCAGCCCTCAGGCCGCCAACGCGCCATGGCCAAGGTGTCTTCATAGCGACCGTCGCGGAAGGCATAGCCGCGCAGCCGCCCTTCTTCCTCAAAACCCATGCTGCGGTACAGCGCAATGGCGCGCTGGTTGTCGGCGAACACCGTGAGCTCGATGCGCAGCACGTTGGCCCATTGGTCGGCCACCTGCAACAGCGCCCGCATCAGGGCTTTGCCCACGCCCTGGCCCTGGGCCGGGCCGGCCACGGTGATGCCCAGACCCATGGCATGCGCGCGGCGCGGCGAATCGTTCACCGGGTGCAGGCCGGCACTGCCCAGCAACTGGCCATCGCGCTCGGCCACCAAGTGGATGTGGCGGGTGCCGGGCAGGTCGCTGTCGGCCAGGCGCTTGCGCCAGTGGGCCTCGCTGGGGTAGGGCATCTGCAGCGTGCCGCCGTACACGCTGGGGTCGCTGAACATCGCGCAGAAGGCCGGGGCATCGGCCTCGCGTGCGCGGCGGATGTGCACGGGGCTGGTGGGCTGGTGGCTCATGGCGGTCTCCCTCGCATGATGTGTCCGAGCCCAGAATATAAAAGGCCCGCCAGGGGCGGGCCTTTGGGAGGGCAAAAACACGCGGTCAGGCGCGCTCGGCCACCCAGGCTTGCACGGCTGCCAGCGCCGCCGGCAAGGCGGCTGCGTCGGTGCCGCCCGCCATGGCCATGTCGGGCTTGCCGCCACCCTTGCCGCCCACTTGCTGGGCGACGAAGTTCACCAGTTCGCCGGCCTTGACCTTGCCCGTGCTGTCGGCGGTGACGCCCGCCGCCAGTTGCACCTTGCCGCCGTCCACCGCGGCCAGCACGATGGCCGCCGTCTTCAGCTTGTTCTTCAGCTGGTCCATGGTGTTGCGCAGCGTGGCGGCGTCGGCACCCTGCAGCACGGCCGCGAGCACCTTGATGCCCTTCACGTCCACCGCCTGGCTCACCAGGTCATCGCCCTGGCTGGAGGCGAGCTTGCCCTTGAGCGCGGCCACTTCCTTTTCCAGCGCGCGGGTTTGCTCCTGCAGTTGCGCGATGCGGCCGGCCACCTCGGCCGGGGTGGCCTTGAGCGCGCTGGCCACACCGTTCACCGTGCTCTCCAGGCTTTGCAGATAGGCCAGGGCGTTGTCGCCGGTGACGGCTTCCACGCGGCGGATGCCGGCGGCCACGCCGCTCTCGGCCACGATCTTGAACAGGCCGATGTCGCCACTGGCCTTCACATGCGTGCCACCGCACAGCTCCTTGGAGCTGCCGATGGTCTGCACGCGCACGGTCTCGCCGTACTTCTCGCCAAACAGCATCATGGCGCCGGTCTTCTGTGCGTCGTCCAGCGCCATCACCTGGGCCTGGGCGGCGGCATTGGCCAGGATCTCGGCGTTGACCTTGGCTTCCACCTCGCGCACCTGGGCATCGGTCATCGGTGCGCCGTGGGCGAAGTCGAAGCGGGTGCGCTCGGGCGTCACCAGGCTGCCCTTCTGCTGCACATGGGCGCCCAGCACCTCGCGCAGGGCCTTGTGCATCAGGTGCGTGGCGCTGTGGTTGCGCACGGTCTTGGCGCGCAGCTCGGCGTTGACCTTGGCGGCGAAGCTGTCGCCCACCTTGACCTCGCCTTCCACCACGCGGCCGTGGTGGCCGAAGACGTCGGCCTGGATTTTGAGGGTGTCTTCCACCACCACGCGGGTGCTGGCGTTGCGCAGCTCGCCGCTGTCGCCGGCCTGGCCGCCGCTCTCGGCGTAGAACGGGGTGTGGTCGAGCACGATCACGGCGTCGTCACCGGCCTTGGCACTTTGCACCGGGGTGCCGTCCACGTACACGGCGGTGACCTTGGCTGTCTCGCACACCAGGTGCTCGTAGCCGTGGAAGGTGGTGGGCGCGCCGGTGTACTCCAGCCCGGCAGCCATCTTGAACTTGCCGGCCGCACGGGCCTGGTCGCGCTGGCGGTTCATGGCCACCTCGAAGCCTGCCTGGTCGACCGTGACGCCGCGCTCGCGGCAGACGTCGGCCGTCAGGTCGACCGGGAAGCCGAAGGTGTCGTGCAGCTTGAACGCCGTTTCGCCGTCGATCTGCTTGGCGCCGCTGGCCAGGGCCTCGTCCAGGATTTCCATGCCGCGGGCGATGGTCTGGAAGAAACGCTCTTCCTCGGTCTTGAGCACCTCGAACACGCGCTGCGCGGCCTGGCGCAGCTCGGGGTAGGCGTCGCCCATCACGGCGGCCAGCGGGTGCACCAGGGTGTGGAAGAAGGGGGCGCGCGCGCCCAGCTTGTAGCCGTGGCGGATGGCGCGGCGGGCGATGCGGCGCAGCACATAGCCGCGGCCTTCGTTGCCGGGGATGATGCCGTCGACCACGGTGAAGCTGGTGGCGCGGATGTGGTCGGCAATGACCTTCAGGCTGGGGCTGGCGGCATCGCAGCCGGGGTTGCCCTCGGCGTGGCCGGGGGTGGCAAAGTCCACCGCGTTCTTGGCGGCGGCCAGCAGGCTGGTGAACAGGTCGATCTCGTAGTTGCTGTGCACGTGCTGCATCACCGCGGTGATGCGCTCCAGGCCCATGCCCGTATCAACGCTGGGCTTGGGCAGCTTGTGCATCACACCGTCTTCGGTGCGATTGAACTGCATGAAGACGTTGTTCCAGATCTCGATGTAGCGGTCGCCGTCTTCGTCGGGGCTGCCCGGGGGGCCGCCGGCCACGTCGGGGCCGTGGTCGTAGAAGATCTCGGTGCAGGGGCCGCAGGGGCCGGTGTCGCCCATCATCCAGAAGTTGTCGGACATGTAGCGGCCGCCCTTGTTGTCGCCGATGCGCACGATGCGCTCGGCGGGCACGCCCACCACCTTGTTCCAGATCTCGTAGGCCTCGTCGTCTTCCGAGTAGACGGTGACCCACAGCTTCTCGGGCGGCAGCTTGAAGTGCTGGGTGAGCAGTTCCCAGGCGTAGCTGATGGCGTCGTGCTTGAAGTAGTCGCCGAACGAAAAGTTGCCCAGCATCTCGAAGAAGGTGTGGTGCCGCGCGGTGTAGCCCACGTTGTCGAGGTCGTTGTGCTTGCCACCAGCGCGAATGCACTTCTGGCTGGTGGTGGCGCGGTTGTAGGGGCGCTTGTCAAAGCCCAGGAACACGTCCTTGAACTGGTTCATGCCCGCGTTGGTGAACAGCAGCGTGGGGTCGTCGCCCGGCACCACGGGGCTGCTGGCCACGATGGTGTGGCCCTTGCTCTCGAAGAACTTCAGGAAGGTGTTGCGGATCTCGGAGGTGTTCATCCGGGACTTTCTCGTGAAAAAGAGGGGGCCAAAAAAGCGTGAACCAGTTGGCGTTTCGCCGAGGGTGCGCGTAACTTTTGATTATAGAAGTGGCGCCCTCACCGCCCCTGACGCCAGGGCACGGGGCGACGAACGGTAATCCACGCCCTACGTGTGGTTACGGCACCACCAAACACCACCGTTACAGTGAATTCATGCCGATTCGCCTTCACTGCCACCTCGCACCGCGTTGCTGCGGCGCCCGCGCTGACAGGGTGGGGACATGAACCTGCTGGCCCCCTTCTCGGGCGCCTTCAGGCGCCGCCCCCACGCCCCCACCCACCCTGCCGCCACCGCCACGCCTGCCGTGGTCATGGCTTGCAGCGAGGGCTGCTGGCTGCAGTGCGAGGAAGCCATCATGGGCACATCCATCCAGGTGGACCTGTGGGCCGAGACGGCCACCCAAGCCCAGGACGCCGTGAACGCGGTGATGGCCGAGATGCACCGCATCGACCACACGATGAGCCCGCACCGGCCCGATTCCGAGCTCTCGCGCATCAACCGCGACGCGGCCCACATGGCCGTGCCGCTCGGCCCCGAGATGGAGCGGTTGGTGGCGCGCGCGCTGGCGTTCTCCGAGTTGTCGGACGGCGCCTTCGACATCAGCTACGCCGCTGCTGGCCGTCTGTACGACTACCGCGCCGGTGTGGCCCCCGACGCCTACAGCCTGCGGGCCGCCTGTGCGCTGGTGAACCACCGCCAGTTGCTGTTGGACCGCCAGGCCGGCACGCTACGCTTTGGCCAGCCCGGCATGCGCATCGACCTGGGCGGCTTTGCCAAGGGCCACGCGGTGGACAACGCCTGCGCCATTCTGCAGCGCCTGGGCGTGCGCCACGCCATGGTGGCCGCCGGCGGCGACAGCCGTTTGCTGGGTGACAAGCGGGGCCGGCCCTGGAACATGGCCATCCGCCACCCGCGCCGACCCGGCGAGGTGGTGGCGGTGCTGCCGCTGCAGGACGTGTCGGTCTCCACCTCGGGCGACTACGAGCGCTACTTTGAGCGCGGCGGCGTGCGCCACCACCATGTGTTGGACCCGCGCACCGGCACATCACCGCGCAGCCTGCAAAGCGTGACGATCCTGGCCGAAGATGGCCTGACCAGCGAGGCGCTGTCCAAGACCGTCTTCGTGCTGGGGTTGGCGCGCGGCATGGCCCTCGTCGAGTCGCTGCCCGGTGTGGACGCCGTGGTGGTGGACGCCCAAGGCGCCCTGCATTTCTCCAGCGGCCTCAGCGGCCCTGCCCACTGAACACAACAGCCAGGGAGGCTGCCCCATGCACACCCATGCCCCGCGCTTGCGCATTGCGCTGGCCGCCACCGGAGCCGCCGCGCTGCTGAGCCTGGCCCTGCCCGGCTGCTCGGGTGGCGACAAGAGCGACCCGGCCACCGTCACCGTGGCCGGCGACGTGCCCATCGCCTACGTGAAGCGGGCCGACACGGTGAACCTCAACCCCACCGACGGCGCGCCCTTTGCGCCCGGCGGCGATTTGATGCTGCGCGAAAAATCGTCACCCAGCGCGCCCGAGCACAACCTCACCACCAGGTTCACGCTCGACAAGGGCGATGTCTCGGACCCCGAGGTCTCGTACGACGGCAAGAAGATCATCTTCTCGATGCGCTGCCCGGCCAGCAACAGCGCGCAAATCGACGGCCTACCGGCCTGCACCGACCACTGGAACCTCTGGGAATACGACATGAGCACCGGTGGCCTCACCGGCGGCACGTTCAAGCGCCTCACCGCTTCGGTGGCAGCCGACGACGTGGACCCGGTCTACCTGCCGGGTGGCCAGGGCTTCGTGTTCTCGTCCAACCGGCAGACCAAGTCGCGCATCAACCAGGCCCTGGGCCGTACCTACGACGCGCTGGACGAGTACGAACGCCAGCGCGTGTTCAACCTGCACACCATGGACGCGGGTGGCGGCAACATCCAGCAGATATCGTTCAACCAGAGCCACGACCGCAACCCGGTGATCCGCCCGAACGGTGACATCATGTATTCGCGCTGGGACCACGTGGGCGGGCGCAACCACTTCAAGGTCTTCCGCGTGAAGCCCGATGGCACCGACCTGTTCGTGCTGTACGGCGCCCACAGCGAGGGCAACACCTTTCTGAACCCGCGCGACATGGACCCCAAGGGGGCCTACAAGGGCTTCATCACGTCTGACCTGATGCCGCTGCAGCGCACCAAAGAAGGCGGCGCGCTGGTGATGGTGGACGCGGCCAACTACTCCGAGCAAAACACGCCCGCCAACACCACGGTGCCGGCCGAAGGTGGCCAGCGCCAAATCACTGCGCAGGCGCTGAACATGAGCCGCGGCTTCTCGCAATTTGGCCGCGTCACCACGCCCTACCCGCTGTGGGACGGCACCGACCGCATCCTGGTGGCCTACAAGCCCTGCGAGGTGACCAAGGACGGCGTGGTGGTGCCCTGCGCCAACCTCACTGCGGCCGAGGTGACGGCCCTGCAGAACACCGGCGACATGACGGTGGAGCAGATCGAGACGGCCACCGTCAAAGACAACGTGCCGCCGCACTACGCGATCTACATGTTCGACCCCAAGGCGCAAACCTGGCTGGTGGTGGCAGCGCCGCCCACCGGCTTCATGTACACCGACCCGATCGCGCTGCTGGCCCGCGCCGAACCCAACGCGGTCCCGCCCACCGGGGTGGACGCCGACCTGGCCATGCAAGGCCTGGGCCTGCTGGAAGTGCGCAGCGTGTACGACACCGACAGCCTGGGCCGCATGGGCGACGCCTCGCTCACCGCAGCCGATCTGCCGGCTGGCTGCACCACCTCGATTCCCAAGATCGCCCCCACCGACCCGCAGGACACACGCCCGCTGGTGGCCGACCTGGCCCGCATGAAAGACCCGGCCGACCCCGCCTATGGCTGCAGCCCGGCCCGGTTCATACGCGCCTTCCGCGCGGTGGCGCCGCCCTCGGGCAGCATGGGCCTGCGCCGCGCCATCGGCGAGACCGACTTCGAGCCGCAGCAAATCCTGGGCTATGCGCCCATTGAGCCCGATGGCTCGTTCAAGCTGGTGGTGCCGGCCGACGTGCCCATTGGCCTGGTGGTGGTGGACGAACAGGGCCGCGGCTTCCAGACCCACACCAACTGGATCCAGATCCGACCCGGCGAGCGCCGCACCTGCGACGGCTGCCACAGCCCGCGCCGTGGCGGCGCGCTGAACTCGGGCGACGTGGTCAACACCCAGCCCGCCGCGCTGCTGGGCGTGATGGCCAACGCCCACCTTTCGGGCGAGACCATGGCGTCCACCCGCACGCGGCTGGACGCCAGCGCGCTGCGCCTGGGCCCCGACATCGTCTTCCAGGACATCTGGGCCGACACGCAAAAGGGCGGCAAGGCGCGTGCGCCCATCAGCCTCAAGTACACCGGCAACCTCGACGCCTCGCAGGACCTGGCCACCGCTGTGCCTGTGGACGGCATCATCAACTACCCTGACCACATCCAGCCTCTGTGGACCCGCAGCCGGGGGACCAACGGCGCCAGCACCTGCACCACCTGCCACAACGCCAACGACAAGGTGCTGGACCTCAGCGCCACCATGGCCGGCATCGGCCGCTTGCAGTCGTACCAGGAGTTGATGCTGGGCGACCCGGTGATCGACCCCGCCACCGGCCGCCCGCAAATCCAGCTGCGCGAAGGCGTGCCCGAGATCGTGCGTGGTGCCGCGCTGGTGAACCACAGCGCCAGCGAAGGCGACGCCCTGGGCCTGGCCCGCAAGAGCCGGCTGATGGAGATCCTGTCTGGCCAGAACCTGATGGCCGACGCGGCCGCCCGCAGCGCCCACCCCACGCCCAGCGGCACCGCCCCCAACCACGCGCAGATGCTGAACGCGGCCGAGAAGCGCCTGCTCGCCGAGTGGATGGACCTGGGCGGCAAGTACTACAACGACCCGTTCGACGCCAACGCCGGCGTGCGCACCACCAACCCCTTGAGCGAGACCGTGTTCGCCGCGAGTGTGCTGCCCATCCTCAGCAGCACCTGCAGCAACGGCTGCCACATGGCGGTGGGCAGCGGCGCAGGCAGCAACTTCCGCGACAACCGTTTCGTGCTCACCGGCTCACCCGAGGGCGACTACAACGCCACGCTGGCCATGATCTCGGACACCTGCAACCCGGCCAGCAACGCCATCCTCGCGCGGCCTTCCACCCTCCCGCACCCGGCCGGTGCCGCCAGCCAGGCAGCCGCGATACTGCCTGTGGCAGGCAACGCCTACGCCACGATCCGCAGTTGGATCGCCGCCGGAGGTTGCCCTGCACCATGACGATGCCGCCCAGCCGACCACGCCCCTTTCGCCCACCCTCCTCGCACGCCCTGGCCGCCGCCCTGGCTGCGGCTTTGACCACGGCCTTGCTGGCCGCCTGCGGCGGTGGCGGCAACCCGCTGGGCAACCCGCCCGACGTGGCTAACCCCGCCGGCGCCAGTGGGCAGAAGCTGGCATTTGCCTACTACCAGTACTGCATCCAGCCGCTGCTGGTCACGCCCATCACCTCGCCGCAAGGCGGCAGCAACACCTGCGCTTCGGGGGGTTGCCACTCCAACGTCAACGGCACCGGCGGCGCGCTGCGCATCACCGACCCGGCCGCCACGGTGGACCTGAGCGACGCGGCCAACACGCCCGCCGTGATTCGCGCCAGCGACATGTACAAGAACTACTACTCTTCGCTGGGCGTCACCATCCCCGGTGACGCACTGCAAAGCCGCTTGCTCGACAAGCCGCTCTTGCTCAATGTGCTGCACGGCGGCGGCCAGATCCTGGCCAGCCAGCAGGACACCGCCGCCAAGCTCATCAGCTACTGGATCAACCACCCCGCGCCGCAGGGGCAGGACGAGTTCAGCACCGCCACGTACAGCATGTTCTCGCCCGTGCTGGACCCGGCCCACCCCGAAGCCAGCAGCTGCAACCTGCCATGAGCCGCACACGCCTGTTCATCGCCGTGGCCGCGTGGGCCTGCACCGGCCTGGCCTCGGCCCAGGTGGCGGCACCTGAGGCCGCTGCATCCGCCCCTGCGCCCGTGCCCGCTGCTGTGGTGGCACCGGTGCCGGCTGCCGCCCCCGTGCCTGAAGCAGACGCCAACAGCGAGCGCCTGCGCGTGGCCGACCCCTACCTGGAAATGCACACCGGCCCGGGCCGCGGCTTTCCAGTCTTTCATGTGGCCGAGCGCGGCGCCTGGGTCAGCATCGAGCTGCGCCACACCGACTGGTTCAAGGTGCGCACCGAAGGCGGCCAGGAGGGCTGGGTGCAGCGTGCGCAAATCGAACGCACTCTCACCGAGGCCGGCGGCCGCAAGAGCTTCCGCGACGTTCTGCTGGACGACTACCTGCGCCGCCGCGTGGAAGCCGGTGCCGCGCTGGGCCGCTTCAACAGCGAGCCGCTGATCCGTTTCTGGGCCGGCTACCGGCTGTCCGACACCCTCAGCGCCGAGGCCAGCCTGGGCCAGGTGCAAGGCGTGTACTCGGGCACCACGCTGTGGCAGGCCAGCCTGCTCACCGAGCCCTGGTTCGACCAGCGCCTCTCGCCCTACTTCGGCATCGGCGTGGGCCGCTTCAACAACCTGCCCAACCGCAGCCTGGTGGACGCCGCGCCCGTCAACGCGTCCATGGGCCAGGCCACGCTGGGCCTGCGCTACCACCTCAGCGAGCGCTTCATGCTGCGGGCCGATTACACGCTCTACAGCGTGTTCCTGTCCGACCTGCGGTCGCGCGAATTCAAGGCCGCCACGGCCGGCCTCTCGTTCTTCTTCTGAGTGCTTTCAACATGCCCCACGCACGACACGTCGTTCTCGCCTCGCTGCTGGCACTGGCCGGTGCCGCCGCCCTGGCCGCCCCGACCTCCGAGCAGCCCAACCCCAACGAACCCGTGGTGGTGCCCCAGGTGGACCGCCGCGAGGTGAAGCTGCCGCGCTTCCCGTCCAATGATTTCGAGGTGGGCTTTTTCGGCGGCGCCTACTCGGTGCAGAACTTCGGCGCCAGCACGGCGGGCGGCCTGCGCCTGGGCTACCACATCACCGAAGACTATTTCGTTGAAGCCGCACTGGGCACCACACGCGTGAAGGACGAGGCCTTCCGCCGCGTGCTGCCCGGCGGCATCTTTCCCACCGGCAGCGAGCGCCTGCAGTACACCAACCTCTCGCTGGGCGTGAACCTGCTGCCGGGCGAAGTGTTTGTGGGCCGCAACCGCGCCCTGCCCTCGTCGCTCTACCTCATTGGCGGCGTGGGCACCACGCGCTTTGCCGGCCAGCGCCAGCAAAGCTTCAACCTGGGCCTGGGCGCCAAGGTCTACCTGCGCGACTGGCTGGCCGTGCGCGTGGACCTGCGCGACCAACTCTACGCGCTCGACCTGTTGGGCAAGCGCGAAAGCACCCAGAACCTGGAACTCAGCACCGGGTTGTCGTTCCTCTTCTGACGCCAGCAACTGCCCATGTTCAACCGCTCCCACTTCACGCGCCGCCAATGGCTGCTGGTACCGGGTGTGGCCCTGGCCACCGCCAGCGGTGCGCTGCAGGCCGCCACCCCCACGATGGGCCAGGCCGCGCCCGATTTCGCACTCAAAAGCCTGGAAGGCCAGAACCTTCGCCTGCGCGAGCAGCGCGGCCGCGTGGTGCTGCTGAACTTCTGGGCCACCTGGTGCGGCCCCTGCCGCGAAGAGATGCCCCAGCTCAGCCGCCTGCAAGAGAAATACCGCAGCGCCGGCCTGCTGCTGCTGGGCGTGAACGTGGACGACGACAGCGCCAACGCCGCCAGCGTGGCCAGCAAGCTGGGCCTGAAGTTCCCGGTGCTGCTCGACACCGACAAGCAGGTCAGCAGGCTCTACGACATCAGCGCCATGCCCTCCACCGTGCTCATCGACCGCGACGGCCGCGTGCGCCACCTGCACAAGGGCTACCGCGAAGGCACGGCGCAGACCTACGAGCAGCAGATCCGCGAACTGCTGAAAGACTGAAGAAATGGCCCACCCCCTACGCGCTTCGCGCGCCCCCTCAAGGGGGCAACACCAGCGGCCCGGCAAAGCCGGTTCCGCGGCGTTTGCTGGGTTTTGCCCTCTGCGCTCGAAAGCCTGTGGGGATTGGCGGGGAGAACTGACATGAATGACCGACTTCGGCACTGGCTCGCATTGGCCCTCGCTGCCACCCTGCTCTCGGGTTGCGCCATCGAGCCCTGGGTCAAGCCGTACGAGCGCGAGCGCTTGGCCGACCCCATCATGAGCCTGAACCGCGACGCGTTGGCCGCCAGGCACCGCGACCACGTGCTCACCGTGCGCGAAGGTGCCCACGGCGCCACCGGTGTGCAAGGAGGTGGCTGTGGCTGCAATTGATCGCCTTCACCACAGCCTGCGAGCCCTGGTGCGTGTGGCCGCACCGCTGCTGAAGTTGCTGGGCCTGGCCGGCAGCGCCGTGCTCACCCAGCAGGCCCGCGCCGTCGACCTGCCCGAAGAACGCAGCGAGGCCATGGTGCATGTCTACGACGGCGGCGGCGTGCGCGCCTCGGGCCCGGCCGTGCTGGTACGCAAAAACATCGCGGACAAGGTCTCGCTCACGGGCAACCTCTACATCGACATGGTGAGCAACGCGTCCATCGACGTGGTCACCACCGCCAGCCCCTACCGCGAGACGCGCACCGAGTTCGGTCTGGGCCTGGACCACGTGGTGAAGGACACCCTGATGCACCTGGGCCTGACCCGCAGCACCGAGCCCGACTACCGCGCCACCACCGCCAGCCTGGATGTCTCGCAAGAGGTGTTTGGTGGCATGACCACCATCGGCCTGGGCTTTGGCCGCGGGCAGGACGACGTGGGCCGGCACGGCGAGCGTGGCTACTTCGACCGCGCCACGCACTGGCAGTACCGGCTGGGCGCCACGCAGATCCTGAGCCCACGCTGGCTGCTGAGCGTGAACACCGAGGCCATGGCCGATGACGGCTTTCTGGGCAGCCCTTACCGCGTGGCCCAGGTGTTCGGCTCGGCCGTGCCCGAGCGCGTGCCGCGCACCCGCTCGGCCCGCGCCATCAAGTTCCGTTTGCTGGGCGACGTGAGCGAGCCGGGGGCGCCACGCAGCGCCGTGCACGCCGACTACCGCTACTACCGCGACACCTGGGCCATCCAGGCCCACACGCTGGAAGCCGGTGCCAGCCGCTACCTGACGATCAAGGATGGCGTTGCGAACGGCCTGCTGGCCGACGCCTTCGTGCGCTTGAACCGCCAGAGCGACGCGCTGTTCTACAGCGACAACGCCAGCACCGAAACGCTCTACGTCAGCCGCAACCGCCAGCTCAGCGCCTTCACCAGCACCTCGGTGGGCGGCAAGCTCAGCCGTGCCGTGAAAGGCCCTTCGGCGCGCTACGACCTCAGGGTCACCGCCGCCTACGAGCTGGTGCACTTCAATTACAGCCACTTCACCGACCTGCGCACCGGCCAGCGCTACAGCTTCAACGGCCATGTGCTGCAGTTGCTGGCCAACGCCAAGTTCTGATGAACGCCACAACCTCCACCCACCGCATGCTGCAACGAACCCTCGCCACCCTCGCCCTGGCCCTGGGCTGTGCCCTTGCACCAGCCCGGGCCGCCGATGCCCCCGCGCCGGCCGACGCGGCTTCGGCGCCGGCACCCGCGGCGGCCGCTTCGGCACCCGCCCCTGCCGCCAGCGCCTCGGCCGACCAGGCCTCGTTGGACGCCCGTGCGCAGGACCTCAAAGACCAGGTCATCCGCCTGAACCGCGACCTGCTGGTGCTGGAGGAGGAACTGCTGTTCCCCGCCAGCACCCAGGTGGCGCTGTTCGTCTCCATGGACGTGGGCAAACTCTTCGCGCTCGACTCGGTGCAGGTCAAGCTCGACGACAAGCTGGTCGCCAACTACCTCTACACGCCGCTGGAAGTCACCGCCCTGCACCGTGGCGGCGTGCAGCGCTTGTACCTGGGCAACCTGCGTGCGGGGCCACACGAGATCACCGCCTTCTTCACCGGCCAGGGCCCGCACGAACGCGACTACAAGCGCGCCACCACGCTCCAGTTCGACAAAGGCAGCGAGCCGCAATACATCGAGCTGCGCATCAAAGATTCGCTGGGCAAACTGCAGCCCGAGTTCGACGTCAAAGTCTGGCAGTGACCGTGGTGCTGCGTCGTCTTCCCCGCTGGGCCGTGCGCCTGCGCGCCACCACGGCAGCGGTCACCGCGGCGGCCGCTGCGGCAGCGCTGCTGTGCGCCGCGCCGGCCTGGGCCGCCGATGCGCCGGCAGCCCAGCCCGACCACAGCGTCCGGGCCCCGCACCACGGCGACGTGCTGTTCCACTTCTACCAGGACGAATACTTCAACGCCATCTCCTCGCTGATGGTGTCGCAGCACTTCCAGCGCCTGGCCCCGCACGACGACGAGGCCGAGGTGCTGCGCGGCGGCCTGCTGCTCTCCTGGGGCATGCACGCCCAGGCGGGCGCGGTGTTCGAGAAGCTGATCGCGCACAACGCCAGCCCCGCCGTGCGCGACCGCGCCTGGTTCTTCCTGGCCAAGGTGCGCCACGCGCGCGGCCTGCACGACGAGGCCTTTGACGCGCTGAGCCGCATCGAGCACACCCTGCCCGAGAGCCTGGACGCCGAGCGCAGCCTGCTGCTGGCCCAGGTCTACCTGGCCCTGGGCGACAACACCAACGCGGCCAAGCTGCTCACCCCCCTGGCCGGCACGCCGCCCTCACCCGGCACCCCCCAGGCCCTGCTGGACGACCCCACGCGCTACGCCCGCTTCAACCTGGGCGTGGCCCTGGTGCGCGAAGGCCAGCGCGAGGCCGGCCAGGCCTGGCTGGACGCCCTGGGCCGCAGCCCCGCCGGCACCGAAGAGCAGCGCGCCCTGCGCGACCAGACCAACCTGGCACTGGGCTTTGCCGCGCTGCAACGCCAGCAACCCGAGCCAGCCCTGCAGTGGCTGGAGCGCGTGCGCCTGCAGGGCCCCCACTCGAACAAGGCCCTGCTGGCCTTGGGCTGGGCCTCGCTGGGCCGGCAGCAGGCGCCCATGGAGCGCCGGGCCGCTCCCGAGCGACATGATCCCCTCGGGGGGCGGGCCGGGCAAGAGCCCGGCCCTGGGGGCGCATTGACCGCTTTGGTGCCCTGGCAGGAACTGCTGCAACGCGAACCCAGCGACCCCGCCGTGCAGGAAGCCCGCATCGCCTTGCCCTTCGCGCTGGCCGAACTGGACGCCCCGGCCGAGGCCTTGCAGCAGTACCAGCAGGCGTTGGCCGAGTACCAGCTCGAAGATGGCCGCTTGGGCGAATCCATCACCGCCTTGAAGACCGGCCCCTGGCTGGACGAACTGCTCCGCCTCAACCCCGGCGCCGGCCTGGGCTGGGTGGCCAACCTCAGCGAATTGCCCCGCCTGCCGCACAGCCGCCAACTGGCCGCCACGCTGGCGGGCCACCCGTTCCAGGAGGGCTTCAAGGCGCTGCGCGACCTGCGCTTTCTGGCCGGGCGGCTGCAGCAATGGCAGGAGAAGCTGGCCGGCTACCAGGACATGCTGGCCCTGCGCCAGCAAACCTTCGCCCAGAAGCTGCCCGCCGTGCAGCAGCAGGCCCAGCAGATCGACCTGGCCGGCCTGCAGGTGCGCCACAGTGCCCTGGCCGCCGAGCTGGCCCAGGCCCGCGAGGCCGCCGACGGCGTGGCGTTCGCCACCCCACGCGAGCGCGACCTGCTGCAACGCGTGGCCCGCACCCGCAGCAGCCTGGCCGCCACCGCGCCAGGCCTGCCCGAGGGCGAGGTCCGCAACCTCGCAGCAACCGCCACCACGACCAAGACCACGACCACGACCTCCACGGCCGAGCGCGTGCGCCTGCTGGCCGGCCTGCTCAGCTGGGACCTGGCCCAGGCCGCACCCGAGCGCCAGTGGCAGGCCGAGAAGGCCCTCACCACCCTCGACACCCAGCGTGAGCAGGCCCAGCAGCGCCTGGCCGCACTGGAGCAGGCCCAGCGCGAACAGGCCGGGCGTTTTGCCCAGCTGGGCCAGCGCATCACCGTGCTGAACCAGCAGATCCAGGCCCTGCTGCCGCAACTGGACCGCTTGGGGCTCGAAGAGGCCACCGCCCTGCAAGCCCTGGCCGTGGCCGACCTGCAGTCCCAACAGCAGCGCCTGGCGGCTTACAGCACCCAGGCCCGCTACGCCATGGCCCAGTTGCAAGACCGTGCCCGCCAGACCGACGCGACCACCCCGCAGGACGAACATGCCGCGCCGCGCTGAACCCCTGCACCGAACGCCTCGCACGCTGCTGGTGCTGGCCGTGGTCACCACGCTGGCCGCCTGCGCCAGCAAGCCGGGCACGCCCCCCGGCGACGACCAACCCACGCTCAAGACCCTGGCCAGCCGCACGCCAGCCCTGCCCAGCCGCAGGCCCCTGGCCAGCAACGAGACCCAGGCCCTGCAGGCCTGGCGCGAGCTGCTGGCGGCCGCCCCCAACGCCGAGCAGCGTGCCCGTGGCATGCGCCGCCTGGGCGACCTGGAGATGGACCACACCGACGCGCAGCTGGCCCAGGTGGAGGGCAGCAACCCCGACTACCAGCGCGCCATTGCCCAGTACCAGGCCTACCTCAAGGCCTACCCGGCCGACCCCGCCAACGACGCCGTGCTGTACCAGCTGGCCCGCGCCCACGAGCAAGGCGGCGACCTCGACACCGCGCTCAAGGTCATCACCCAACTGGTGAGCCAGTACCCCGACACCAGGCACCTCGACGAAGCGCAGTTCCGCCGTGGCGAGCTGCTGTTCACCGCGCGCCAATACCCGCAGGCCGAGGCCGCCTACGCAGCCGTGCTGGCCAGCCCGCGCGAGACGCCTTACCGCGAGCGCGCGCTCTACATGCAGGGCTGGTCGCAGTTCAAGCAGGCGCGGCTGGAGCCGGCACTGGCCTCGTTCCTGGCCGTGCTCGACCTCAAGCTCGGCGACCGCGACGACAGCGTGCCGCTGCAAGACCTGCCGGGCCTGAGTCGCGCCGACCGCGAGCTGGTGGACGACAGCTTCCGCGTGGTCAGCCTGGCACTGGAGAACCTGCAGGGCGCGCAGACCATCCCTGCGTTCACGGCCACGCCCGCCCGCCAGAGCTACGAACTGCGGCTGTACCAGCAGCTCGCGGCGCTCTACCTCAAGCAAGACCGCCCCAAAGACGCCGCCGACACCTACGGCGCCTTCGTGGCCCGCCACCCGTTGCACGCCCAGGCGCCGCTGCTGCAAACCGAGGTCATCGCCATCCACGAGAAAGCCGGCTTCGCCGCGCTGGCACTGCAGGCCAAGAAAGATTTCGTCGCGCGCTACGGCGCCAACAGCCCCTTCCGCCAGAGCAACCGCGCCGGCTGGGAGCGCGCACAGCCGCTGGTCAAGACGCATTTGGCCGAGCTGGCCCGCCACCACCACGCGCTCTCGCAACAAAGTGGCGCCACGCCCGAAGCGCGGCAAGAGGCTGTGCGCGAGGCGGTGCAGTGGTACCAAGCGCTGCTCAAGGCCTTCCCCACCGACACCGAGGCCGCGCCCAACAGCTTCCTGCTGGCCGAGCTGCTGTTTGAAGACAAGCGCTACGCCGACGCCGCCGCCCAGTACAGCCACACCGCCTACGGCTACCCGGCCCATGCGCGCAGCGCCGACGCCGGCTACGTCGCCCTGCTGGCCATCGCCCAGCAGACCCAAGGCGCCGCAGCCGAGCAGCAACCGCGCCTGCGCCGCGACGGCGTGCAAGCCGGCCTGCGCTTTGCCAGGGCCTTTGCCAACGACCCGCGCGCCACCGCCGTGCTGGTGAACGCCGCTGACACCCTGTACCAATTGGGCCAAACGGGCGACGCGCCCGCCGCCGCCGAGGTGGCCAAGCGGGCGCTGGCCGTGCAGCCACCGGCCACACCGGCCACACCAGAGCAACGCCGCGTGGCCTGGACGGTGCTGGCCCTCACCAGCTTCGAGGCCGGCCGCTTTGCCGAAGCCGAACAACACATCGCCGAGGTGTTGGCCCTGATCCCGGCCAACGCCAAGAACCGCAACGACTGGGTCGAGCGCCAGGCCGCTGCCATCTACAAGCAGGGCGAGCAAGCCCGCGCCGCCGGCCAGGCCCGCCAGGCGGCCGAGCTGTTTGGCCGCGTGGCCGACGCCGCACCGCAATCCACCGTGCGCGTGGCCGCGCAGTTTGACGCCGCCACCCAGTGGCTGGCGCTGAAAGACTGGCCCGCCGCCACCCGCGTGCTGGAAGACTTCCGCCAGCGCTACCCGCGCGACCCGCTGCAGGCCCAGGTGCCCGCCAAGCTGGCCCTGGCCTACAGCGAGCAGGGCCAGTGGGCGCAGGCGGCGGCCGAGTTTGAGCGCGTGGCGCAGGCCGCCACCGAGCCCGAACTGGCCCGCAGCGCGCTGTGGCAAACCGCCGAGCTTTACGACAAGGCGGCGCAAGGCAATGCAGCGCCCGCCGCACAAACCGCCGCCGCGCAAGCCTGGGAGCGCTACCTGCGCGCCCACCCCGCGCCGCTGGAGCCGGCGTTGGAGGCACGCGTCCACCTGGCGCTGTGGTCCAAGGAGCAAGCCGCCGCCCTGGCCAAAGCACCCACCCCGTTGCCAGGCAAGAAGCAGAAGGGCCAGGCGCAGCCGCAGGCACCCCGCAACATCAAGACCGAGCTCGACTGGCAGCGCGAGATCTTCCAGGCCGACAAGGCCGGTGGTGCGGCCCGCACGCCGCGCACCCGCACGCTGGGCGCGCAGGCCGCGCTGGCGCTGGCCGCGCCCGAGTTCGAGGCTTACCAAAAGATCGCGCTGGTAGAGCCCCTGGCCAAGACGCTCAAGGCCAAGAAGGCCAAGCTCGAAGAGGTGCTCAAGGCCTATGCGGTGGCCGCCGACGATGGCGTGGCCGAAGTGGTGACCGCCGCCACCTTCCACACCGCCGCGCTGTACCAGGACTTCGGCAAGGCGCTGCTGGAGTCGCAGCGGCCGAAGAAGATGAGCAAGCTGGAGCGCGAGCAGTACGACGTGCTGCTGGAGGAGCAGGCCTTCCCCTTCGAGGAGAAAGCCGCCGAGCTGCACGAACTGAACGCCCGCCGCGCCAGCGAGGGCCTGTACGACCGCTACGTGCAGCAGAGCTTTGCCGCGCTGGGCCAGTTGCGGCCAGCGCGCTACGGCAAGGCCGAGCGTGTGGATGCCAACGCCAGCAGCGACGCCGCCAAGGCCAACCAGCAGGCCGTGGCGCAGCGCCAGAAAGGCGAGTTCGGCCCGGCCCGCGAGGGCTACGAAAAAGCCTTGGCACTGGACCCGGCCTACGCCCCGGCCGTGCTGAACCTGGGCGTGCTGCACGACCTGTACCTGGGCCACCCCGCCGAAGCCCTGGCCCTGTACGAGCGCTACCTGGCCCTCACCCCGGCCGGCGATGCCCAGGTGGGCAAGTGGCTGGCCGACCTGAAGAACCGCCTGCCCAAGCCGGTGGCGGCCACCCACCCGGCGGCGGCGCCAGCCGCTGCAGCACCCGTGCCTGCCCCCTCCACCCCCGCGAAGGACAAGCCATGACACCGCCGCGCGCCTCCATCGCCACCGCGCTGGCCGCCACACTGCTCGCGCTGGGCGCCCAGGCGCAGGACCGCGCCGAGGTGGCACCCAGCCAGATCATCGGCAACCGCGAGCTGCCCAAGGTGCTCTACATCGTGCCCTGGAAAAAACCGGTGCCCGACGCCCTCACCGGCCGCCCGCCGGTGAGCGTGCTGGACGAGGCCCTGGCGCCGTTGGAGCGCGACGTGTTCCGCCGCCAGCTGGCCTACGGTGCGGCGGCGCCCAATACTGCAGCCAACACCACCACCGCGCCGCAGGCCACGCCCGCGCCCGCCACCAAACCCTGACCCACCGTCTTCTCTTTCCAGCCCTTCGGAGCCACCGCATGAACGCCTTCGCCACCGCCGTCAAGTTCTTCCAGGATTGCGGCCTGTTCATCTACCCCAGTCTGCTCATCATGGCCCTGGGCCTGTCCATCGCCATCGAGCGCTTCGTCTACCTGCGCCGCGCGCGCAGCGACAACCGCCAGCTATGGGACAAGGTGCTGCCCCTGCTGCAGAAGTCGCAGTTCAAGGACGTGTACAGCCTGGCCAGCCAGTCTGACGCCGCGATGGGCAAGCTGGTGGCCAACGGCCTCTCGCGCCTGCAAAGCTCACGCAAGCGTGAGGACATCGACGCGGCCATGGAGGAAGGCATGATGGAAATCGTGCCGCGCCTGGAAAAGCGCACCCACTACATCGCCACCTTCGCCAACGTCATCACCCTGGTGGGCCTGCTGGGCACCATCATGGGCCTGATCAAGGCCTTCACTGCGGTGGCCCAGGTGAACCCGGCCGAGAAGGCCGAGCTGCTCTCGGCCTCGATCTCCATCGCCATGAACAACACGGCCTTCGCGCTGATGGTGGCCATTCCCTTCCTGCTGGTGCACGCCTTTCTGCAAGCCCGCACCAGCGAGATCGTGGACGGCCTGGAAGCCGCCAAGATCAGCTTCCTGAACCTGGTGCAGCGCCTGGCGCCTGAAGCAGGCGTCTGACCATGCGCACGCGACGTTTGCGCAAGCAACCCGCGGCGTTGGAGGTCACGGCCTTCATCAACCTGATCGTGGTGCTGGTGCCCTTCCTGCTCTCCACCGCCGTGTTTACGCGGCTGGCGGTGCTGGAGCTGACGCTGCCGGCGCAGAACAGCAAGGTCGAACAGCTGCAGGCCAACAAGCTGCAGCTGGAGGTGGTGATCCGCCCCGACGCGCTGGACGTGGGCGACCGCGTGGGCGGGCTGATCGAGCACATCGCCAGCAAGCCCGACAGCGGCTACGACCTCAAGCGCCTGACCGCGCTGCTGCAACAGGTGAAGGCCAAGTTCCCCGACGAGCGCGCCGCCACCGTGCTGGCCCAGCCCGACACCCCTTACGACACCCTGGTGCACGTGATGGACGCCATGCGCGAAGGCCACACCAGCAACAGCACGGGCCAGGTGGTGAAGGCCGAGCTGTTCCCGGCGCTGTCCGTCGGTGACGCCCCTCTGAAAGCCAAGTAGCCATGGGCCACCTCACCCCGCTGCAAAAGCGCGCGGCACGCAAGGCCCGCGACCACGACATGGTGGACATGAACCTGGTCTCGCTGATCGACGTGTTCACCATCCTGATCTTCTTCCTGCTCTCCAACTCCACCGCGGTCGAGCTGCTGCCCAGCAGCAAGGCCGTGCGCCTGCCCGAATCCATCGCCCAGACCGAAGCCAAGGACACCCTGGTGGTGATGGTGAGCGGCGCCGACGTGGTGGTGGACGGCCGCCGCATCGCCACCGTGCCCGAGGTGCTGGCCAGCGCCGACGACCTCATCGCCCCGCTCAAGGCCGAGCTGGAGCAGCAGCGCGCCCACCGCCAGGTGGTGCGCAAGGAGAACGCCGCCGAGGCCCAGGCCATCACCATCCTGGGTGACAAGGACATCGCCTACCAGCTGCTGCGCAAGGTGATGTTCAGCTGCGCCCGCGCGGGCTACACCGACGTGCGCTTCGCGGTGCGACAGGTGGCCGAGTCATGAGCGCGGCCGTGATCAGCTTCCGCCAGCCGGTGCTGGCCTGGTCGGTGTCGGCCGAGGACGAGGCGCTGTTTCGCAAGACGCTGCTGCGCGTCATCATGGCCTGCGTGTTGTTGGCCCTGCTGGGCTACTTTGTACCGCTGCCCAAGCCCAACCGCGAACAGGCCCAGGCGCTGCCCGCGCCCATGGCCAAGCTGCTGCTGGAGCGGGCCGTGCCGCCACCTCCACCGCCCTTACCTGCAAAGCAAGCAGAGAAGGCCGAAGGCGACAAGCCCGACCCCAACAAGCCGTTGGACGACAAGCCTGCGGCGGACCCGAAACCCAACAAGCCCAAGCCCGAACGCGACAACCACCGTGACGACCCGCGCGCCCCGGTGCCCGAGGCCCGCAACCCCGTGGAGGGCAAGCCGCCCGGCGAGGTGGACGTGGCGCGGCGCAAGGCCTCGGGCATGGGCCTGCTGGCCATGAAAGACCAACTGGCCGAACTGCACGGCGCCCCGGCGGCCGTGCAGCTCAACGCCCAGATCAAGCCCGGCCCCGGCGTGGGTGCCAGCACCGGCCCTGGCGTGGGTGCGGGCACCGACGCGGGCCTGCCCAGCCGTGCGCTCATCACCTCCAATGCCACCCATGGCAGCGGCGGCATCAACACCGCCGCCTACAGCCGCGACACCGGTGGCGGCGGCCTGGCCGGCCGCGCCACCACGATGGTGGAAGGTGCTGCCGGCGGTGGTGGTGGCGGAGGCCCCGGCGGCGGTGGCCTGGGCACCAAGGGCAGCGGCACCCAGGCCGGCAATGGCGTGGGTGGTGGCGCCAACAAGGCCGGCAATGTGCAGCGCGGCAACAGCGGCAAGGCTTCGCGCTCGCTGGAAGAAATCCGCCTGGTCTTCGAGCGCAACAAGGGCGCCATCTACGCCATCTACAACCGGGCTCTGCGCGAAGACCCCGCCCTGCAGGGCAAGGTGGTGCTGGAGTTGAAGATCTCGCCCGCCGGCCAGGTGGCCAGTTGCCGCCTGGTGTCGAGCGAGCTCAAGGCCCCCGAGTTGGAGCAGAAGCTGCTGGCACGCATCCGCCAGTTTGATTTCGGCGCCAAGGAGGTGGACGACATGGTGGTGAGTTGGCCTCTGGACTTCTTGCCGTCGTGAACGTGACCAAGCGTGTCAAGCTTAAAGGGGGCTTACACCGACAGATTTGCCGATAGGCATGCGCTAGCATCGATTCAACAATTCGAGAACCTTCAGTGGGGAGCTGAGCGCACATGAATTCCGATGCATTGGTCGAACTGCTGTCTGCGGGTGCAGACGCAGCCCTGGCCGTCACCGCACCAGGCCGCCCTGGCCTGACATTCGCCAGCCTGCGGGCCCATATCGCGCGCACCATTGGCACGCTCAACGGCCTGGGCATCGCCCGCAACGACCGGGTGGCCATCGTCGTCAACAACGGCCCCGAAATGGCCACTGCCTTCATGGCCTGCGCTTGCGGTGTGGCCAGTGCGCCGCTGAACCCGGCCTACCGTGCCGACGAGTTCGAGTTCTACCTGTCCGACCTGAACGCCAAGGCGCTGATCGTGGAGGCCGGCAGCACCTCGCCGGCCATCGCCGTGGCCACCAAGCTGGGCGTGCGCATTCTCGATCTGGTGGTGGCCGATGGCGCGGCCGCCGGTGACTTCAGCCTGCAGCCGCGCGACGGCGCTGCGGCCCCCGCCGTGGTGCCCACCTACGCCCAGCCCGACGACATCTCGATGGTGCTGCACACTTCGGGCACCACGTCGCGGCCCAAGATCGTGCCGCTGTCGCAGCGCAACCTGTGCGCCTCGGCCGGCAACATCGCCCGGTCGCTGCAGTTCAGGGCCAACGACCGCGGCCTGAACGTGATGCCGCTGTTCCACATCCACGGCCTGATCGCCGGCGTGCTGGCGCCGCTGTCGGCCGGCTCGCAGGTGTGCTGCACGCCCGGCTTCAATGCGCTGAAGTTCTTCGCCTGGATGGACGAGGCCGCGCCCACCTGGTATACGGCCGTGCCCACCATGCACCAGGCCATCGTCAGCCGCGCCAAGGGCAACCAGGACGTGATCGCGCGGCACCCGCTGCGCTTCATGCGCTCGTCGTCGTCGTCGATGCCGCCGCAGGTCATTGCCGAGCTCGAAGAGATCTTTGGCGCGCCGCTCATCGAAGCCTATGGCATGACCGAGGCCACCCACCAGATGTGCAGCAACCCGCTGCCGCCGGCGGTGCGCAAGCCCGGCACCGTGGGCCTGGCGGCCGGGCCCGAGGTGGCCATCATGGCTCCTGACGGTGCGCTGCTGCCGGCCGGCAGCGTGGGCGAGATCGTGATCCGTGGCGCCAACGTCACGGCCGGCTACGAAAGCAACCCCAGCGCCAACGCCGAGGCCTACACCCACGGTTGGTTCCGCACCGGCGACCAGGGCCAGATGGACGCCGAAGGCTATGTGAGCATCACCGGCCGGCTGAAGGAAATCATCAACCGCGGCGGCGAAAAAATCAGCCCGCGCGAGGTGGACGAAGTCATCATGGACCACCCGGCCGTGCAGCAGGTGGTGTGCTTCGGTCTGCCCCACCCCAAGCTGGGCGAAGAGGTGGCCGCCGTGGTGGTGGTGCGCGAAGGCATGGCCCTCACCGAACGCGAGCTGCAGGCCTTTGTGGCCACCCGCCTGGCCGACTTCAAAGTGCCCAAGAAGGTGCTGTTCATGGCCGAGATTCCCAAGGGCTCGACCGGCAAATTGCAGCGCATCGGCCTGGCCCAGAAGCTCGGGCTGGCCTGAGCCCGCCGCGCGCCGTGCGGCGCGGCCGGGGTGCACCCCGCCCCAAGACCTGATTCAGTTTTCGTGCAAGGCACCGCAGAGTGCCGGCGTCTGGTGTTTTTCTTTGCCGTACACAAGGAGCGAGACGATGAAGTCGAAGTGGATGAAGGCTGGCCTGCTGGCCCTGGCCGGTGTGAGCATCTCGGCCCAGGCCGCCTGGGAGCCCGCCAAGCCGGTGGAGTTCGTGGTGCCTGCGGGCACCGGCGGCGGGGCCGATCAGATGGCCCGCTTCATCCAGGGCGTGGTGGCCAAGCACAAGCTCATGAAGCAGTCCATCGTCGTCGTCAACAAGGGCGGTGGTGCCGGGGCTGAGGGCTTTCTGGACGTCAAGGGTGCCTCGGGCGACCCGCACAAGCTCATCATCACCCTGTCGAACCTGTTCACCACCCCATTGGCCACGGGCGTGCCCTTCAACTGGCGCGACATGACGCCGGTGTCGATGATGGCGCTCGACCAATTCGTGCTGTGGGTCAACGCCGACTCGCCCTACAAGACTGCCAAGGACTACCTAGACGCCGTCAAGGCACAGCCCGACAACACGCTGAAGATGGGCGGCACCGGCTCCAAGCAGGAAGACCAGATCATCACCGTGATGCTCGAAGGCGTGGCCAGCAAGAAGCTCACCTACATCCCCTACAAGGGCGGCGGCGAGGTGGCGGTGCAACTGGTGGGCAACCACGTCACCTCCACCGTGAACAACCCCATCGAGGCCGAGTCGCACTGGCGTGCCGGCAAGCTGCGTGCGCTGTGCGTGTTCGACAAAGACCGCCTGCCCTACCCCGCCAAGCTCTCGCATGGCATGTCGTGGCAAGACATCCCCACCTGCGCCTCGGCTGGCCTGCCCGCCGAGTACGTGATGCTGCGCGGCATCTTCATGCCGCCGGGCGTGAGCAAGGAGCAGACGGCCTTCTATGTCGACCTGCTGGCCAAGGTGCGCGCCACGCCCGACTGGAAAGAGTTCATGGAAAAAGGGGCCTTCCGCCAGACCAGCATGAGCGGCGACGCCTATTTCGACTGGCTGGGCAAGGCCGAGCAGATGCACCGGGAACTGATGAAAAAAGCCGGCTTCATTGCCAAATGACCACGTGACCATGGCAGCAAAAACCACCGCGCTTGAACACCTGATCCGCAGCAGCGCGGCCATCGCTGCACTGCTGGTGACCTCGGCCACTGCGGCGGCCGCCTGGGAACCCACAGCACCCGTGCAACTGGTGGTGCCTGCCGGCACCGGCGGCGGCGCCGACCAGATGGCCCGCTTCATCCAGACCGCCGTGGCCAAGCATGGCCTGATGAAGCAGCCCATCAGCGTGGTGAACATGCCGGGCAACTCGGGGGCCGAGGGCCTGCTCGATCTCAAAGCCTCGCGCGGCAACCCGCACAAGCTGATCATCACGCTGTCCAGCCTGTTCACCACACCCATGGCCACCGGCACCGATTTCAACTGGCGCGACATCACGCCGGTGTCGATGTTGGCGCTGGACCAGTTTGTGTTGTGGGTGAACGCGCAGTCGCCCCACAAGACCGCCCAGGAGTTCGTGGCCGCCCTGGCCAGCAGCCCTGCCAACAGCATCAAGCTGGGCGGCACTGGCAGCAAACAAGAAGACCAGTTGGTGAGTGTGCTGCTCGAATCCGCCGCCGGCGGCCACCTGGGTTATGTGGCTCTCAAGGGCGGTGGCGACGTGGCCAAGAACCTGGCCGAGGGTGTGGTGGACGCCACGGTGAACAACCCCATCGAGGCCGAAGCCCTGTGGCGCGCCGGCAAGCTCAGGCCACTGTGCGTGTTTGACGGTGCCCCGCTGAACTACAAGGCCAAGGTCACCACCACGCAAAGCTGGGCCGACATCCCCACCTGCATGAGCGCCCGCATCCCCGTGCAGTACCTGATGCTGCGCGGCATCTTCACCACGCCCGGCGCCACGCCCGAACAGGTGGCGTACTACCAGGCGCTGCTCGACAAGGTGCGTGCCCTGCCCGAGTGGAAAGAGCTGATGGCGCGCGGCGCCTTCAGAACCACCACCTTGAGCGGGCCCGCGTTCGTGGATTGGCTCGACCGCACCGAGAGCTTCCACAAGACACTGATGCGCGAAGCCAAGCTGTTGGCCAAGTGAACGCGGAGACCCAGATGACCAACGAGCAAGAGGCGCGCCCGCCAGTGCGCACGCGTGGGCCCGAGTTGCTGGTGGCCGCCGTGCTGATGGTGCTGGCGGCACTGTGCATCACCGACAGCATCCGCGTGGGCACCGGCTGGGCGAGCGATGGCCCGCGCGCCGGCTACTTTCCGTTCTTCATCGGCCTGGGCCTGGCCGGTGTGAGTGCCACGCTGATCGTGCAGCAACTGCTGCGCTGGGGCACCGACCGGCGCGAGTTCGTCGAGCTGGCGCAGGCCGCCAGCGTCTGGGCGGTGCTGTGGCCCACCGTGCTCTATGCCCTGCTGATCGCGCCGCTGGGCATCTACGCGTCCTCGGTGCTGCTCATCGTCTACTTCATGCGGCGCCATGGCCACTATGGCTGGTGGCGTTGCGCCGCCGTGGCGCTGGGGGTGATGGCGCTGCTGTTCGCCACCTTCGAGGTCTGGTTCATGGTGCCGCTGCCCAAGGGCCCCGTTGAAGCCCTGTTGGGTCTATGACGTGCCACCCGCGCACGCCTGCAAGAAAGCATCGCCATGGATGAACTGAACAACCTGTTCCATGGCTTTGCCGTGGCCCTCACCCTGGGCAACCTGGGCTACATGGTCATCGGCCTGCTGCTGGGCGTGCTGATCGGCGTGCTGCCCGGTCTGGGCGGCGCCAACGGCGTGGCCATCCTGCTGCCACTCACGTTCTCGATGAACCCCACGTCGGCCATCATCATGCTGTCGTGCATCTACTGGGGCGCGCTGTTCGGTGGCGCCATCACCTCCATCCTGTTCAACATTCCCGGCGAGCCCTGGTCGGTGGCCACCACGTTTGATGGCTACCCCATGGCCCAGCAGGGCAAGGCCGCGCAGGCGCTGACCACGGCCTTCACCTCGTCGTTCGTGGGCGCGCTGATCGCCGTCATCCTGATCACCTTTCTCGCGCCCTTGCTGGCGCGCTTTGCGTTGCGCTTCGGGCCGGCGGAGATGTTCGCGGTGCAGTTCCTCACCTTCGCCAGCTTCGTGGGCATGAGCAAGGAGCCCCCGCTCAAGACCCTGGCCTCTATGCTGCTGGGCTTTGCGCTGGCGGCCGTGGGCATGGACATGGTCACCGGCCAGTTGCGCATGACCTACGGCACCGCGGTGCTGCTCAAGGGCTTCGATTTCCTGATCGCGGTGATCGGCCTGTTCGGCATCGGCGAGATCCTGCTCACCATGGAAGAAGGCCTGTCGTTCAAGGGCCAAAGCGCCAAGATCGATTTCAAGGTGGTGTTCCAAACCTGGAAGCTGCTGCTCACGCACTGGAAGACTTTTTTGCGCGCCACCGCCATCGGCTGCTGGATGGGCATCACCCCCGGCGGTGCCACGCCGGCCTCGTTCATGAGCTATGGCATGGCGCGGCGTTTTTCCAAGCACCCCGAGCAATTCGGCAAGGGCGTGATCGAAGGCGTGGTGGCGCCCGAAACCGCCGCCCACGCCGCCGGCACCTCGGCCCTGCTGCCCATGCTCACGCTGGGCATCCCCGGCTCGCCCACCGCTGCCGTGCTGCTGGGCGGGCTGCTGATCTGGGGCCTGCAGCCCGGGCCCATGCTGTTCGTGGAACAGAAAGAGTTTGTGTGGGGCCTGATCGCCTCGATGTACCTGGGCAACATCGTGGGCCTGATCGTGGTGCTCACCACGGTGCCCTGGTGGGCGGCCATCCTGCGCATCCCGTTCGCGGTGATTGCGCCGGTGATCATCGTGGTCTGCGCCATCGGCGCCTACACCGTGCACAGCTCGATGTTCGACGTGGCGATGATGATGGTCTTTGGCGTCTTCGGCTATTTGTTCAAGAAGCTGCGCTACCCGCTGGCGCCGCTGGTGCTGGCCCTGGTGCTGGGCGACATGGCCGAGACCAACTTCCGCCAGTCCATGCTCTCGTCGCAAGGCGCGCTGAACATTTTCTGGGCCAACCCGCTGGTGGGCAGCCTGATGGGCCTGGCCATCGTCATGCTGCTGGCCCCCGTGGTGGCTGCGCTGCGTGAACATTACCGCAAGGCCGAAGCCGCTTCGTCCCTGTCGGAGGCCTGAGCCATGAAATTCGCCATCGTCGGTGCCGGCGCCATCGGCGGCTACCTGGGCGCCAAGCTGGCCCTGGCCGGCGAGGATGTCACCTTCATCGCCCGCAACCAGAACCTGGCCGCCATCAACGCGCGGGGTTTCAAGCTCATCAACGAAGACGGCAGCGAGCAGGTGGCCCGCAGCGTGCGCGCCGTGCAGCACATGGCCGAGGCTGGCGTGCAAGACGTGGTGCTGATCACCCTCAAGGCCCACCAGCTGGCCGAGGTGGTGGGCACACTGCCGGCCCTGTTCGGCCCGGACACCCTGGTGGTCAGCATGATCAACGGTGTGCCCTGGTGGTACTTCCACAAGCTGGGCGGCGAGTTCGACGGCCGCGCGCTGAGCAGCCTCGATCCCGACGGCGCCATCGCCCGCGCCATCGCCCCCGAACGCATCATCGCCAGCGTGGTCTACCCGGCGGCCGAGCTGCTGGCGCCCGGCTTGGTGAAGGTGGTGGAGGGCAACCGCTTCACGCTGGGCGAGCTTGATGGCAGCCGCAGCGAGCGCATCAGCGCGCTCTCGCAGGTGATGATGAAGGCCGGCTTCAAGGCCCCGGTGAGCAAGGACATCCGCAGCGAGATCTGGGTCAAGCTCTGGGGCAACCTGTGCTTCAACCCCATCTCGGCGCTGAGCCACGCCACGCTCGAAGACATCTGCCGCTTCCCCGCCACGCGCGCGCTGGCGGCGGCCATGATGGCCGAGGCTCAGGCCGTGGCCGAGCGGCTGGGCGTGCAGTTCAAGATTTCGATCGATCAGCGCATCGCCGGCGCCGAGGCCGTGGGCGCGCACAAGACCTCGATGCTGCAGGACGTGGAACGCGGCCGCGCGCTGGAGCTGCAAGCCCTGGTGGGCGCGGTGCTGGAGCTTGGCCAGATCACCGGCGTGGCCACGCCGCACATTGCCGCCGTCCACGCCGTCACCGCCTTGCTGGGCCACACCCTCGCCGCACAGCAAGGGCGATTGGAGATCAGCCGCTGAGCTCGCCGCCGTAGGTGTTGGCCAGCGTGCCTATGCCTTCAATGGCCACTTCCACCAGCGTGCCTGGCTTCATCGGCAGCACGCCCAGCGAGGTGCCGCACAAGATCACGTCGCCCGGCTCCAGCGTCATGTCGGCCGACAAGCGCGACACCAGCTCGGCCGGGCTGAAGAACATGTCGGCCAGCGGGAAGTTCTGCCGCTCCCGCCCGCCCACCAGCGTGCGCAGCGTGGCGGTGGCGGGGTTGAAATCGGTCTCTATCACCGGCCCAAACACGCCAAAGCCGTCCATGCTTTTGGCCCGCGCCCATTGCGCAAACGTGGGGTCGCGAGCGATCAGTTCCATCGCCGTCACATCGTTGGCGCAGGTGTAGCCCAGGATGTGCGCCGGCGCATGGGCCACCGGCACGTTGCGTGCCCGCCGCCCCACCACCAACGCCAGCTCGCCCTCATAGGCCACGCGCCCGTCATAGGCCGTGGGCACGGGAATGGCCTGCCCATGCGCCAGCGCGCTGCTGCTGGCCTTCAAGAAGTACAGCGGCTCGGCGGGCTCGGCCCATTGGTTCTTGGCGGCGGCCGCACGAAAGTTGTTCCACAGACCGATGATCTTGCCGGGCTGGCAGGGCGTGAGCCAATGCAGCCCCTCCACCGGCACCGTCTGGCCCGTGGGCTGGTGTGCACCGAACACGTCGCCGTCGTACACCTGCACCGTGTTGTCGCTGAGCGCCCCCAGCGTCTCGCGTCCGTCTTGAAGAAAGCGCAGCCATTTCATGGCGCTGATTCTGCCCAGCAACTTGCCCATGCCGGCCGGGGGTTGGCCCTCATGGCGGGGCTGCGGCGCGAGAGATGCAGGCCGACAACACCCGAGCGGTCAGCCCGCTCCGCCCGCGCCCACCACCTCGGCCGCGCTGCGAAACGCCTCCACCGCCGCGGGCACGCCGCAGTACACCGTGGCGTGCAGCAGCACCTCTTGTATCTCCTGCACCGTGGCGCCGTTGTTCAGCGCGCCGCGCACATGGCCCTTGAGCTCGTGCTGCTTGCCCAGCGCGGTGAGCATGGCCACCGTCACCAGGCTGCGGGTCTTCAGGTCCAGCCCCTCGCGCTGCCACACGTCGCCCCAGGCGTTGCGCGTGATGTGCTGCTGGATGGGGGCGGTGAAGTCGGTGACGCCGGCATAGGCCCGCGCCACAAAGTCTTCGCCCATCACCTGCTTGCGCATGGCCAGGCCTTTGTCAAATTGCTCGTCGTTCATGTTGCGCCTCGCGAAAAGCGCGAAGCATAAGGGAGCGGCTCAGTTGGCAGAGGCCGCAGAGGCGGGCCCCCTCGTCCTCCACAGCGAGACCAGCACACCGCCAGCGATCAGGCCAAAGGTGATGCCCAGCGACAGCGCTGGCGGGAACTTGCCGATGAAGCCGACCAGGAAGATCTTGGAGCCGATGAACACCAGCACCAGGGCAAGGGCGTACTTCAGGTACTTGAAGCGGTGGATCAAGGCCGCCAGCGCAAAGTACAGCGCACGCAAGCCCAGGATCGCAAAGATGTTGCTGGTGTAGACGATGAAGGGGTCGGTGGTGATGGCAAAGATGGCCGGCACCGAGTCGACCGCGAACACCAGGTCGACGCATTCCACCAGCACCAAGGCCAGGAGCAGCGGCGTGGCCAACCGAACCACCTTGCCGCTGGCCGGGTCGGTCTCGTGCACCCAGAAGGCATTGCCGCGCAGGCCGTCGGTCAGCCGCATGTGGCGCTTGAGGAACCTGAGCACCGGGTTGGCGGCGATGTCCGGCACGTGGTCGGCCATGAACCACATCTTGACCCCGGTGAAGACCAGGAAGGCACCGAACAGGTACAGCACCCAGCTGAACTGCGTGACCAGGGTGGCGCCGAGGCCGATCATGCCAGCCCGCAGCACGATCACCCCCAGGATGCCCCAGAAGAGCACCCGGTGCTGGTACTGCCGCTCGATGGCAAAGAAGCTGAAGATCAGCGCGATGACAAAGACGTTGTCCATCGACAGCGACTTCTCGATCATGAAGCCCGTGAGGTAGTCGATGCCGCTTTGCGCACCCAGGTACCACCAGACCCCGGCGCCAAAGACCAGCGCCACGCTGATGTAGCCTGCCGAAAGCAGCAGGCTCTCACGCACACCGATCTCGCGGTCTTGCTTGTGCAGCACGCCGAGGTCGAAGGCCAGCAGCGCCACCACGGTGCCGAAGAAGACGAGCCAGAGCCACAGGGGCTTGCCCAGGACGTCGGTGATGAAGAGCGGGGCCAAGGTGTCCATGGCCCAGCCTCACAGCAAGGCAGCGGCGAGGGCGCCGCTGCCACACAAACCACCCACGGCGCCAGCCAGCGCCACATCGCGCCGCTCCAGGCCCAGCCACCAGGCCTGAAGCGTGACGACCAGCATCGTGAGGGCCATGACCGAGAGACAGAGCATTGTGATGTCCATGAGTTTGCTCGTTGAAGATGGGATGCCGCATGGTCGGCCATGGCGGCTCGCAGACGAACCAGCTTTCGGCTGACCACGACTTCGGAACTTCCGCAGTTCGGGCTGCGATGCCGCAAAGACCCATTGGGCATCAGGCCCTTCGCCACCCTGCCTCAGGGAGATCGCGGGCGCGCCAACACAATCCGGGCTCGATTCGCCTGAGCCTGACCTTGAGACGCTTTCATTTCGTTTTTTCAGAACCCTCCCGCCATGCTGAACTACCGTCATCTCTACTACTTCTGGGTGGTCACCAAGGAAGGCGGCTTCGCCCGTGCGGCCGAGCGGCTGGACATGGCGATACAGACCATCAGCGCACAGGTGCGCGAGCTTGAGAAGTCGCTCGGCCACCAGTTGCTCAAGCCTTCAGGACGGGGTGTGGCCATGACCGAGGCCGGCCAGGCCGCCTTTGCCCGCGCCGAAGAGATTTTTCAGCTGGGGCAGCTGATCCCCGACGAGGTGCGAGAGGCCGCCAGTGGCAAGGTGGCCCGGCTGGCGGTGGGCCTGTCCGACGGTCTGTCCAAGCTGGCCGCGCACGCCTTGCTCAAGCCTGTGCTGGACACCCCCTCGTTGCGCCTGGTCTTCCATGAGGGGGAAGTTGAGCAACTGCTGGGCGAACTGGCGCTGCACCACCTGGACCTGGTGCTGGCAGGGCAGGCGGCCCCTCGCAACCCCAACCTGCGCCTGACCAGTGAGCGGCTGGCAGCCTCGCCGGTGGCCTGGTACGGGCCAGCGGCGCATGTGCACAAGGCAGACGTCGAGCAGTTTCCCCAGTCGCTCAACCGCCTGCCGGTGCTGTTGCCCACCGGCCATTCGGCGCTGCGCTCGTCGCTCGACCACTGGTTTGAGGCCCAGGGGCTGCGCCCCCACATCGTGGGCGAGTTCGAAGACAGCGCCCTGCTGGCGGTGTTCGCCTCGCAGGGGCTGGGGGTGTTTCCGGTCAGCAGCCTGGGTGCCCGCAACGCGGGCTGGATGCGCGGGCTGCGCCTGCTCGGTCGCTGCGACGACGTGAAGGAAGAGATCCACGCCATTCGCTCGCGCCGTGGCCAGCACCACCCCCTGGCGCTGCAGGTCATCGCCGCCGCCCACGCCTGAGCACGCAAGCCCGGGCCGGCTGGCCCGGGCCCTGCGCCGCGCTCCGTCAGGTTTTCCCGATGCCCCTGTTCCTCAAAACCTGCTTCTTCCGGAAGGTGAAGGTCGCCACAGTGCAGCCATTGTTCAACCCGATGGAGATGCGACATGCAGGTTCTCTTCAAGTCCCGACACCCCCTGGCAGGCGAACTGCGTGAGCTGGCCGAGCGCCGTGTGCGGTTCGTCTTGCGACGCCTCGGCTGGCTGGTGCCCCGCGCCCAGGTGCAGTTGTCGGACATCAACGGCCCCCGTGGCGGGGTCGACAAGCGGTGCCAGGTGGAACTCAGCACCGATGGCGCCGGCCCCTTGGTCGTGACCTCGGTGGCCAAGGACTGGCGCACCGCCCTGGACCAGGCATTGGCGCGGGCCGCCCGCCACCTGGTTCGCCTGTGGCGGCGCAGCACCGACACGCGACGCAGGCGCCAGCGCTTGCTCAGCCTTGACCAATGACCCCCCAATACCCTTCAGGAGTCCACCCCATGAGCACCATGAACCCGATGAACGCACACGCCCAGCCCCGGCTTGCAGACCAGCACCAGGCTGTGCATGGCCCGCACACACTGCAAGGCGATGTGCCGGTGCGCCGCGTGCTGCGCAACACCTATGCGCTGCTGTCGATGACCTTGCTGTTCAGCGCGGCCATCGCCGGCCTCAGCGCCGCGTTGGCGCTGCCGGCACCGGGCCTGCTGCTCACCCTGGGCGGCTACTTCGCGCTGCTCTTCGCGGTCTACCGGTTCAAGGACAGTGGCTGGGCGCTGCTGGCCGTGTTCGGGCTGACCGGCTTCATGGGCTATTCGCTGGGGCCGGTGCTGGCCAAGTCACTGGCCTTGCCCGGCGGCGCCCAGGTGGTGATGCTGGCGCTGGCGGCCACTGGGGCCACCTTCCTGGCCCTCTCGGCGTGGGCTCTCGGCAGCCGGCGAGACTTCAGCTTCATGGGTGGCTTCCTGTTCGCGGGCATGGTCATCGCCTTGCTGGCAGGCCTGGCGGCGGCGTTCCTGCAGATACCCGCCTTGGGCCTGGCGGTGGCCGCCATGGTGGCCTTGCTGTCGGCCGGCATGATCCTGCACGAGACCAGCCGCATCGTGCTGGGCGGCGAGACCAACTACGTGCTGGCCACGGTGGGGCTGTACGTCTCGATCTTCAACCTGTTCACGAGCCTGCTCAGCCTGTTCGGCTTTGGCAGCGCGGACGAATGAAGGGCCGGGCCACCTCCCCTATGGCTTCAGCTGGCCCGACAGAAACTCGAACAAGCGCTCATCCCCGCAAAACGCCACGTTGAAGCGCATCCAGGCGGTGGGCGCCAGGTCGGCGGTGAAGAGGTGGCCGGGGCCGAGCATGATGTCGTGCTCGGCGGCCTGGTTGGACAGCGTTACTGGGTCGGGCAGATTTGGGTGGCGGGCCCAGAGGAACATGCCGGCGCCGGGCTCGGCAAACAGCTCGAAGCCCAGGGCCTTCAACCGGGCCGCCGTGTGCTGGTGCGCCTCGGCCAGGCGCTCGCGCAGGGCCTTGAGGTGCTTGCGCCAGCGGCCTTCGGTGAGCGCGCCGTGGGCCAGGCGCTCGCCAAACTCGGCGCTGGTGAGGCCCGAGATCATCTTCAGCTGGGCCAGGTCTTCCACCAAGTCGGGGTGGGCCACCAGGTAGCCCACGCGGATGTTGGGCGAGATGGTCTTGGAGTAGCTGCCGATGGTGATGACGCGCTGCAGCTGGTCCAGGCTGGCCAGCGTGGGGCGCGGCACCGGGTCGAGGTTGACGTAGATGTCGTTCTCCACCACCGTCATGCCGTGCTTCTCGGCCAGTTGCAGCACGCGGTGCAGATGCGCCGGTGAGGCGGTGGAGCCGGTGGGGCTTTGCAGGCGCGGCTGGGTGAAGAAGACTTTGGGCTGGTGTTGCACGATGGCCGCTTCGAGCGCGGCCAGGTCGTAGCCCTGAGGGGTGCGCGGCGCGCCCACGATCTTGGCCCCCTGGAAACGCAGGCTGAACAGCAGGTTGGCGTAGCCGGGGTCGTCCACCAGCACGGCATCGCCCGCGTGCACCAGGCTGCGCACCACCAGGTCCAGCGCCTGGCTGGAGCCCTGGGTGAGCAGCACCTGGTCGGCGTGCACCGGCACGTCCTTGGCGGCAAAGGCCTCGGCGATGGTTTGGCGCAGCGGCGGGTAGCCCTTGGGGTCGCCATAGCCGCCCAGGTCGGCGTCGTCGGCGGCCAGGTTGCGCAGCGCGCGGCGCAGGCCGTCTTCAAACAGCCAGTCGCCCGGCAGCCAACCGCAGCCGGCCTTGATGGCCAGGTGGCGGTGTTCGAAGATCTTGCGCAGATACCAGCTGGCGTCATAACCCTGCTGGCGGCGCGGCGTGGCCTGCGGGGCATCGGCGCTGGCGCGGCGGCGCACAAAGAAGCCCGAGTGCGGGCGCGAGACCAGGTAGCCCTGGGCCACCAGACGGTCATAGGCCTCCACCACGGTGAACACGCTCACCTGGTGGCTTTGCGCGAACTGGCGGATGGACGGCAGCTTGCTGCCGGCAGCGAGCTGGCCGGCCTCGATCTGCGCGGCCACGCCATCCACGATCTGGCTCACCAGTGGCGTTGTGGAGGCAGGTTGAAGGGTGAACATGCGGTGTGTACTGGGTGCCGGGCCTGCACAGTGCACACGCTGTGCGGGCCGTCTGTACATGGTAGCCGCCGCCCGAACCGGCATAGAGTGCGGCTTCGATTGTTCACCCCGAGGATCTGCCATGCACCGCGATGCACCCGTCACCGACCAGACCAACGCCGCCCTGATGGCCCGCCGCCGCGCCGCCCTGCCCAGCGGACTGGGCCAGACCTACGAGGTGTTTGCCGAGCGCGCCGAGAACGCCGAGGTGTGGGACGTGGAAGGCAAGCGCTACATCGATTTCGGCGGTGGCATCGCGGTGCTGAACACCGGCCACTGCCACCCCAAGATCGTGGCTGCGGTGAAGGCCCAGCTCGACAAAGTGCACCACACCTGCTTCCAGGTGCTGGCCTACGAACCCTATGTGGAGCTGGCCGAGAAGCTGATCGCCAAGACCCCGGGCCACTTCACCAAGAAGGCCTACTTCCTCTCCAGCGGCGCCGAGGCGGTGGAGAACGCCATCAAGATCGCCCGCGCGGCCACCGGCCGGCAGGCGGTGATCGCTTTTGGTGGCGGCTTCCATGGCCGCACGCTGCTGGGCATGGCGCTGACCGGCAAGGTGGCGCCGTACAAGGCCGGCTTCGGCCCCTTCCCGGCCGAGATCTACCACGCCGAGTTTCCCAATCCGCTGCACGGCATCTCTGAGGCCGATGCACTGCGCAGCATCGAGCACATCTTCAAGTACGACGTCGAGGCCGCACGCGTGGCCGCCATCATCCTGGAGCCGGTGCAGGGCGAAGGCGGCTTCTACGTGGCCTCGCCCGCGTTCGCGCAGGCGCTGCGCAAGCTGTGCGACCAGCACGGCATCGTGCTGATCGCCGATGAAGTGCAGACCGGCGCCGGCCGCACCGGCACCTGGCTGGCCAGCGAGCAATGGGGCGTGGCGGCCGACATCGTGACCATGGCCAAGAGCATGGCCGGCGGCTTCCCCATCTCGGCCGTGATCGGCAAGGCCGAGATCATGGACAAGCCCGCCGCCGGTGGCCTGGGCGGCACCTACGCCGGCAGCCCGCTGGGCTGTGCCGCCGCGCTGGCGGTGCTGGAAGTCTTTGAGGAAGAACAGCTGTTGGACCGCTCCAAGGCCATGGGCGTGAAGCTCAGCACCGGCCTGAAGGCACTGGCGGCCAAACACAAGGCCATCCAGGACGTGCGCGGCCTGGGTGCGATGGTGGCCATCGAGCTGTTCAAAAACGGCGACCTGAGCCAACCGGACCCCGAGCTCACCAAGCGCGTCTGCGCCGAAGGGCTGAAGCGTGGCCTGGTGCTGCTCTCGTGCGGCGTGTACGCCAACGTGATCCGCATCCTGGTGCCGCTCACCGCCAGCGACGCGCTGCTCGACGAAGGCCTGGCCATCCTGGGCCAGGCGTTTGAGGCGGCGCAGGCCTGACGCGCCGGCTTGGTAGAGTGACCGATTGAACCCGCAGGCCCCCGCCCGCGGCAAGGAGACACCATGGACATGAAGACCTCGCCGCTCGCGGCCCTGAACGACCCCAGCCTGCTCAAGACCGACGCGCTCGTCAACGGCGAATGGGTGGCCGGCAACGCCCGCTTCGACGTGACCGACCCCGCCACCGGCCTGAAGCTGGCCGACGTGGCCAACCTGGGCGCCGAGGGCACGCACCACGCCATCGTGGCGGCCAACAAGGCCTGGCCGGCCTGGCGTGCCAAGACGGCCAAGGAGCGCGCGGCCATCCTGATGAAGTGGTTCCAACTGCTGCACGCCAACGCCGACGACCTGGCCCGCATCATGACGGCCGAGCAGGGCAAGCCGCTGGCCGAGGCCAAGGGCGAGGTGGGCTATGGCGCCAGCTTCCTGGAGTGGTTTGCCGAAGAGGCCAAACGCGTTTACGGCGAAACCATCCCCACCACCGACAACAACAAGCGTTACATCGTCATCAAACAGCCCATCGGCGTGTGCGCGGCCATCACGCCCTGGAACTTCCCCATCGCCATGATCACCCGCAAGGTGGCGCCCGCGCTGGCGGCCGGTTGCCCGGTGGTGATCAAGCCGGCCGAAGCCACGCCGCTCTCCGCGCTGGCCGTGGCCGAGCTGGCGCAGCGCGCCGGCATGCCGGCCGGCGTGCTGAACATCGTCACCGCCGATGCAGACCAGTCCATCGAGGTGGGCAAGGTGCTGTGCAGCTCCGACGTGGTGCGCCACCTGTCGTTCACCGGCTCCACCGAGGTCGGCCGCATCCTGGCCGCGCAGTGCGCGCCCACGGTGAAGAAGCTGGCGCTGGAACTGGGCGGCAATGCACCCTTCATCGTCTTCGACGACGCCGACCTCGATTCAGCCGCCGAGGGTGCCGCGGTGAGCAAGTACCGCAACTCGGGCCAGACCTGCGTCTGCACCAACCGTTTTTACGTGCAGGACGGCGTGTACGACGCCTTCGTGGAGAAGCTCGCCGCCAAGGCCAGCGCCATCAAGGTGGGCAACGGCTTCGAGGCCGGCATCCACCAGGGCCCGATGATCGACGACGCGGCCATTGCCAAGGTGGAGGGCCACGTGGCCGACGCGCTGGCCAAGGGCGCCAAGGTGGTGGTGGGCGGCAGCCGCATCGGCGAGCGCTTCTACACGCCCACGGTGCTGGCCGACGTGACGCCCGAAATGCTGTGCAGCAAGGAAGAAACCTTCGGCCCGGTGGCGCCGGTGTTCCGCTTCAAGACCGAGGCCGAGGTGATTGAACTGGCCAACGCCACCGAGTTCGGCCTGGCCAGCTACTTCTACAGCCGCGACATTGGCCGCATCTTCCGTGTGGGCGAGGCGCTGGAGTACGGCATGGTGGGCATCAACACGGGCTTGATTTCGACCGCTGAAGTGCCGTTTGGCGGCGTGAAGCAGTCGGGCCTGGGCCGCGAGGGTGCGCACCAGGGCATGGACGACTACGTCGAGCTGAAGTACCTCTGCCTGGGGGACATCCAGAAGTAAGCGGCGTCCTTCCCGCGCTTTCTTTCCGTCGTTCCCGTTTCTTGTGCCGTCGTTCCCGCGCAGGCGGGAATGACGGAATGGCGGTGGTTCAAACGCTGTCGTTCGCCGCGTCCGTCAGCCCCAGCATGCGGCCCACGCCGGCACCGGCCGCCTGGCTCACGGCGCGGCGCATCAGGCTTTGCGCGTCCTTGCCGTGTGCAGGGTACTGGCCCATGCCATAGCGCGCGGCCACCGGCACGGTCTGGCCCGCCACCGAGAACGGCCCGCTGGCCGCCTGCAGCAGCTTGGCGGCCACGCGCTCGGCGTCGTCCTCGGCGTCCATCCAGGCCAGCAGCACGGCAAACATGTCGCGGCCCAGCGAGGCCACCACATCGCTCGCGCGCAGCGAGGCCCGCAGCCGCACCGCTGCCTTGCGGCGCAGCACATTGGCGGCCTCGGTGCCCAGCGAGGCTTCGACGTTGCGAAAGCCGTCGAGCTGCAACACGATCAGCGCCACCGGCGCCGGCTCGCGCTCGCGCAAGGCCAGCAGGTGGGTCATGTGCTCCAGCAACTGGTGGTGGTTGGGCAGGCCAGTGGTGAGGTCGATGCTGTAGGCGCGCCGCGCCGCATCGTCCAGGCGCTTGCGCTCGATCACCAAGCGCAGCGAGCGGCCCAAGGACTCGGAATGGGTCTCACGCGCGGACAGCACATCGCGCACACCCAGCTGCAGCAGCTTCAAACAATCCGCCGGCAGGGGCTCGCGCCCCACCACCACCACGGCCGACTCCAGCACCGCGCGGGGCAGGCCCGTCCAGTGGGTGAGCTTGTCGAGGCTCACCGGGCCACTCAGATCGACCAGCAACGCATCGAACGGGTGCTGGTTCAGGTGCTCGTCCACCTCGGCCAGGTTGGCACAGGGCAGGATGACGAAGGGCCCGAAGGCCGAGGTCACCAGGTCGGGGGCCTTGGGCGCCAGACACAGGATCTGAAAAGGGGTGGCAGACATGACAGCAGGTGTTTATTCTTCGGAAGATGATGCACGAGGTGCTGTGCCCGCAACAGTCCTGAAACTACCGATGACTGCGCACGGGCTCGTCGGTGCTCTTGCAGTATCCGGGCCAGGCCCTTTCAGAGGCTGACACGCCAGGTGGCCCAGGGGCAAACCAGGGGTAAAACCCAAGGAGGCGTCCATGCACAGGCTCTTGCGCGCCTGCTTCATGCCTTTGGCGGCCATGCTGGTGGCGTGCGCCAGCGCGCCCCCCGCACCACCGGCCCCGCCCGAGTTGTTCCACGACGACGCCTTTGCGCCCACGCCGCCACCGGCGACCGCAGACCAGGTGATGGCCGTTTCCGAGCCCATGCGCCGCTACCTGCGGTACGACCTGGCCCCGCTGCTCAAGCAACTGGGGCCTGTGCAGGGGCTGGTGAGTGCCATGACCCGGCCCGACCGGCTGGGGCTGCGCTACGACAGCAGCCTCACCCGCACCGCCGCCCAGGCCTTCGACAGCCGCAGCGGCAACTGCCTGTCTCTGGTGCTGCTCACCGCAACGCTGGCCCGCGAACTGGGCCTGGAGGCCCACTTCCAGGAGGTGGTGACCGACGAGCTGTGGAGCCGGCAGGCCGGCCTGTACGTGTCCAGCGGGCATGTGAACGTCACCGTCGGTCGCTCGAATCTCAGCAACATGCGGGGCTACGACGCCAGCCGCAGCATCACCGTCGACTTCCTGCCACCGGCACAGGCCCAAGCGCTCAGAACGCGGCCCCTCAGCGAACGCACGGTGCTGGCCATGTTCATGAACAACCGCGCGGCCGAGGCTCTGGCCGAGGGCCAGCTGGACAGCGCCTATGCCTGGGCCAAGGCCGCCGCGCTGCAAGACCCCGGCCTGCTCGCCGCCTACAACACCCTGGCCGTGGTGTACCTGCGCCATGGCCACCCGGAGGCGGCCGAAGCCAGCCTGCGTCATCTGCTGGGCCGTGACCCGGCCCACACACAGGCTTTGGCCAACCTGGTGCAGGTGCTGCGAGCCCTGGGCCGTCAAGAAGAGGCCCAGGCCACCGCCACCCAGCTGCGCAGCCTGGAGAAATTCGCACCGTTCGAGTTCTACAGCCTGGGCATGGCCGCACTGCGGGCCGGCGACGCGCAAACTGCCCGCGAATGGTTCAAGAAAGAGCTGGCGCGCGACCCCGACTACCACGAGTTCCACTTCGCGCTCGCCCAAGCCGAATGGAAGCTGGGGCACCCCGAGGAAGCGCAGCGCGAGCTCGCCCTGGCCCTGCAGCACAGCCCGCAGCCCGGCACCCAGCACCTCTACGCCGCCAAGCTCGCCTGGCTGCAGGCGCAAGCCCACGGCGGCCGGTCGGCCGTGCAGTAGCCTGAGCAGCCGGGGCCGTGACACCTTGTGGCTTGGCACGGCTCAAGAAGCGCCGGGCTTGACCGATAGGCAACACACGAACGCCTTCCGTGCGCCGCCACCGTGGTGACCGCCGAAGGCGTTGCAAGCGCCTACACAGGAACCACCATGACTTCGCTGCACCGTACCGCCGCCGGCCTCGCGCTGGCCCTCTCTGCAACCACCCTGGCCTGGGCCGCGCCGGCCGAGCGCGGCGGCAAAGCCGTGTACGAGGCCGTGTGCTCGTCCTGCCATGCCACCGGCACCAATGGCGCACCGGCCATCACCGACCGCGCGGCATGGCGCCAGCGCGCCTCGATGGGCCTGCAGGAGTTGACCCGCAACGCCATCACCGGCGTGCGCAAGATGCCGGCCCACGGCGGGCAAGCCAAGCTGAGCGACCTGGAGATCACCCGCGCCGTGGCCTACATCGTCAGCGGCGGTACCTCGTTCGACACCAACAAGGCCTTCACCCTGGCCAAGTTGCGCAGCGGCGCCCAACTGGTGCAAGAGCGCTGCACCACCTGCCACGCCCAGGGCACCGACGGCGCCCCGCGCATCGGCGCACTCGACGACTGGCGCCCGCGCCTGCCCAATGGCGTGCAGGCCCTGGTGAAGTCGGCCATCAATGGCCACAAGGGCATGCCCGCACGCGGCGGCCTGAACGACGTGAGCGACCCCGAGATCCGCGCGGCCATCGAGTACATGATCGCCAGGCCTTGAGCAAAGCGCCGGGCCAGCGCGCCCAAACGGCGAAGGCCCTTGCGGTGTGCACACCGCAAGGGCCTTGTCACTGGTGAGCCGCTGGGGCTCGGTGTTCTGGAGCGGGCGAAGGGAATCGAACCCTCGTCTTAAGCTTGGGAAGCTTCAGCTCTGCCATTGAGCTACGCCCGCGTTGCCACGCATTCTAGCCGTGCGAGCGGGTGAGGCAGGGCCGCTGGGGCACAATCGCCGCCCGCCTTTTGTTGCCAACCTGCCCATGCACACGCCCGAAGATTCACCGGCCGCCCAGGACGACTCACCCAGCCCCGCCTCGCCGCAGCGCCGCAGCATACGCAGCTTCGTGGTGCGTGCCGGGCGCATGGGCACGGGGCAGGTGCGGGCGCTGGCCGAGTTGGGGCCGCGCTTCGTACTGCCTTATCAGGACGGCGTGCTCGACACGGCCAACGTGTTTGGCCGCAGTGCACCAGTCGTGCTGGAGATCGGCTTCGGCATGGGCGCTGCCACGGCGGAGATCGCGGCAGCGCGGCCCGACACCGACTTCCTCGGCTGCGAGGTGCATGAGCCCGGCGTGGGGGCACTGCTCAAGCGCATCGGCGAGCAAGACCTGAAGAACATCCGCATCCTGCAGCACGATGCGGTGCAGGTGCTGCAGCACATGGTCGCGCCGGCCTCGCTGGCGGGTGTGCACATCTTCTTCCCCGACCCCTGGCACAAGAAGAAGCACAACAAGCGCCGCCTGATCCAGCCCGCACTGGTGAACCTGCTGGCCTCGCGGCTATCCGTGGGCGGCGTGCTGCAATGCGCCACCGACTGGCAGCCCTATGCCGAACAGATGCTGGAAGTGCTCTCAGCCGAGCCGGCGCTGGTGAACACGGCCGAGGGCTATGCGCCGCGGCCTGACTACCGACCGCTGACCAAGTTTGAAGCCCGTGGCATCAAGCTGGGCCATGGGGTGTGGGATTTGGTGTTCAGGCGGCGCTGAGCGGTCTCGCCCTACCTGAGCGGGTGGCTTTGGCTCCGCTCCGTCATGCCCGCGTAGGCGGGCATCCATGGGGGATGGATTCCCGCCTACGCGGGCATGACGGTCAATCCTTCCAGTCCACCACGCCAAAGTGCGCGGTGACGAGGATCAGCACACCAAACGCAATGCGGTACCACGCAAAGGCGTTGAAGTTGTGCGTGGACACATAGCGGAGCAGCCAACGCACGCAGGCCCAGGCGGCCAGGAACGAGCACACAAAGCCCACGGCGAACAGTGGCAGGTCGGCACTGGTGAGGCTGTGGCGCACCTTCCAGAGGCTGTAGGCGCCCGCGCCAATGAGCGTGGGGATGGCCAGGAAGAAGGTGTACTCGGTGGCCGCCTTGCGCGACAGGCCGAACAGCATGCCGCCGATGATGGTGGAGCCCGAGCGGCTGGTGCCGGGCACAAAAGCCAGGCACTGCACCAGGCCGATCTTCAGCGCGTCCAACGCGCTCATGTCGTCCACCTCGGCCACGCGCACCGGGGCGTTCTTGCGGCGCTCGGCCCACAGGATGATGAGGCCGCCCAGGATGAAGGTGCTGGCCACCACCAGGGGCGAGAACAACGCCGCCTGCAGCTTCTTGCCAAAGGCCAGGCCGATGAGCACGGCCGGCAAGAAGCCGATGGCCACGTTGATGAGGAAGTTGCGGCCCTGGCCCGCATGGCGGGCGTCCTGCACCGCGCTGATCAGGCGCTGCCAATACAGCAGCACGATGGCCAGGATGGCGCCGGTCTGGATCGAGATCTCGAAGGCCTTGACCTTCTCGGGCGTGAGGCCCGAGCCCTCGAAGCCCAACAGCGAGCCCGCCAGGATCAGGTGGCCGGTGCTGGAGACGGGCAGAAACTCGGTCAGCCCTTCCACCACGCCCATCACGGCGGCCTTGAGCATCAGCACCAGATCCAAAGCGTTCCCCTTGCGCGCGGCAGCGCTGCCGCAAAGCCGCGCATCATAGCGGCCTACCCCGGCCTCACTTCCTGGGCACGACGGTCAGTTCCAGCCCACGATCGGTGACGCGCAGGGCATCGGGCTGGTAGCCAAACCGGGCGTAGCGGGCAAGTTGCTCGTCGCTCACGCGGTGGATCACGGCGTCGTCCAGAACGGTCTCCACCAGCGCCGCACCCAGGCGCTGCAGCGGCACACGCGGTGCGGTGCCGGTCTTGTCCAGGCTGAAGTTGCCCAGGCGCACGTCCACCAGGCGCAGCGTGTGGTCAGACGGTTCGTAGCGCAGGCCCGATTCCATCGTGATGCGGCCATGGAACACCGAGCCGAACATGCGGTCCACCGCCTGGATGTGCATGTCGGTGGCCAGGCGGTTGGTGCCGGGCAGCAGCTTCACCTCGGGCTGGGTCACGTTCACGTCCAGCAGTTCCAGCACACGGCGGTCCATGGGGAAGCGCTTGGCCAGCATCTGGTTCACGTCGGCCTCGCTCCAGGTCAGCGTCTGCGGGCCCAGCACCTGGGCGCAGCCGGTGAGGGCAATGACGAACAAGGCCAGCAACAGTGTCAGGGTCAGGCGCATGGGGCACTCGCAGCAGGGGGCAGGGAAGAGGCTGCAAGGCTACCCCATCGCCGCCCGGGCCTGTTAGCATTACTGACCCGTCAGTCATTAACATGCAGAGCCCTCTCCAACGCCAACGCCGCAAGGACGCCCGCCCGCAAGAGTTGCTGGACGCGGCGCTGGCGCTGTTCGTGGAAAAAGGCTTTGCCGCCACCAAGGCCGAGGAGGTGGCGGTGCGGGCCGGGGTCTCGAAGGGCACGCTCTACCTCTACTTCCCCAGCAAGGAAGAGCTGCTCAAGGCGGTGATACGCCACACGCTGTCGGCCGACATCGCCCAAGGCCGCGAGCGCCTGCTGGCCCACCAGGGCTCGGCCACAGAGGCCCTGCTCAACCTGCTGCCCGAGTGGTGGGAAACGGTGTACGACAGCCCGAACTCGGGCCTGTTCAAGCTGGTGGTCACCGAGGTGCGCAACTTCCCCGAGATCGCCGAGTTCTACGCCCGCGAGGTGGTGGCGCCGGGCACCGAAGTCATTGGCCAATTGCTGCTGCGCGGCATCGAACAAGGCGAGTTCCGCGCCGATCTGGACGTGCATGCCGCCGTGCATTCCGTGGTGCTGCCGATGATCATGCTGTGCCTGCACAAGCACTCGTTGGGGCCGTGTTCGTGCATCGCGTCCATCGTGCCTGAGCCCCGGCAACTCATACGCAGCCACATGGCCCTGCTGCTGCAAGGCCTGCAGGCCCCGGCCCCAAGCGCCGCCAAGACTGGAAAGACCCGCCGATGACGCTGGCAAAGAAATGGCTCGTTCTGGTGCCGGTGGCCACCGTGCTGGTGTTCGCGGGCACGCGCCTGGCCAGCCGGCAGGCCGCCGCACCCGCATCCCCGGTGGCCGCTGCCAGCGCCCCCGCGCCCGCCGCCCTGGAGCTGATGCCCGACGACCTGGTGACCGCCCGGCTGCAACGGCTGTCGCGCCAGGTGGAGGTGAGCGGCAGCCTCAAGGCCGTGCAGTCGGCCATGGTCAAGGCCAAGGTGCCGGGTGAGCTGCGCCAGCTCGGCGTGCGCGAGGGCGAGGCTGTGCGCGCCGGCCAGCTGCTGGGCCAAATCGACACCACCGAGTACGACTGGCGGCTCAAGCAGGCCGAGCAGCAGGCCCAGGCGGCCAAGGCCCAGCTGGAGATTGCTGAACGCACGCTCACCAACAACAAGGCCCTGGTGGCGCAGGGCTTCATCTCGCCCACCGCGCTGGAGGCGGCCGAGAGCACCGCCCAGGGCGCCCGCGCCAACCTGCAGGCCGGCCAGGCCGCCGTGGAACTGGCCCGCAAGTCACGCAGTGATGCGCAGCTGGTGGCGCCCATCTCGGGCCAGGTTTCGCAGCGACTGGCCCAGCCGGGCGAACGCGTGGCGCTGGACGCGCGCATCGTCGAGATCGTCGACCTCTCGCGCCTGGAGCTGGAAGCCGCCGTGGCCCCGCAGGACGTGGCCCTGCTGCGCGTGGGCGCCCGCGCCCAGCTGAAGGTGGACGGCCTGGCCGAACCGGTGGGCGCGCACGTGGCCCGCATCAACCCCAGCGCGGCCGCAGGCGCGCGCACCGTGACCGTCTACTTCGCGGTCGATGCCCACCCGGCCCTGCGCCAGGGCCTGTTCGCCCAGGGCCGCGCCGACGCCGGCACCCGCGAGACCCTGGCGGTGCCTGCCTCGGCCGTGCGCCGCGACCAACCCCAGCCCTATGTGCTGACCACCGAAGGCGATGTTGCCCGGCAGCGCACCGTGGCGCTGGGCCTGGCGGGTATCTCTGAGCGCGGCGACGACCTGCTGGAGATCACCCAGGGCCTGGCCGCAGGCACGGAGGTGCTGGCCGGCCGCGTGGGCACGGTGCGCCCCGGCACGCCGCTGCGGCGCGCGTCGGCTGCAGCCCCCGCCACGCCGGCCTCGGCCGCCCGCTGAAGGCCGCCGCCCATGTGGTTCACCCGCGTTTCCATCGCCAACCCGGTCATGGCCGTGATGGTCATGCTGTGCTTCGTGGTGCTGGGTGGCTTCGCCTTCAAGCGGCTCAAGGTCGACCAGTTCCCCAACATCGAGTTTCCCTACGTGGTGGTGAGCGTCACCTACCCCGGCGCCTCGGCCGAGGTGGTGGAGAACGAGATCACCATCAAGGTGGAAGAGGCGGTGAACACCATCGCCGGCATCAACGAGCTGAACTCGCGCAGCTATGCCGGTGCCTCGGTGGTGATCGTGAAGTTCAACCTCGACGTGGACGGCCGCAAGGCCGCCGACGATGTGCGCGAGAAAATCGCCCAGGTGCGAACCGGGTTTGCCACCGAGGTGGATGAGCCCAAGGTGCAGCGCTTCGACCCCGCCTCGCGCCCCATCTGGACACTGGCCCTGACCTCGCCCGATGGCAGCCGCAGCGCGTCAGAGCTCACCGTCTATGGCGAGCAAGTGCTGAAGAAGCGGCTGGAGAACGTGCGCGGTGTGGGCTCGGTGAACCTGGTGGGTGGCCAGCAGCGCGAGATCAACGTGTACCTCAAGCCCGAGGCGCTGGACGCGTTCAGCGTGGGCGCCGACGCCGTGGCCACCGCCGTGCGCAACGAGACCCGCAACCTGCCGGCAGGCGCGCTCAAGGAGCGCGACAGCGAGGCCATCGTGCAGGTCGATGGCCGCTTCAAGGTGCCCACCGAGATGGGCCAGATCATCGTGGCCCGGCGCAATGGCCAGGCGGTGCGCCTCGCTCAGCTGGCCGACGTGGTGGATGGCCCACAGGAAACCGACAGCCTGGCGCTGCGCAATGGCCAGCGCATGCTGGCGTTGGATGTGCTGAAGGCCCAGGGCGAGAACACCATCGACGTGGTGGACGGCCTGAACGCCGTCACCGAAACCCTCAAGCCGCAGCTGCCCCAGGGCATGGCACTGGACGTGGTGCGCGACAACTCGCGGCCCATCCGTGTATCGGTGGAGAACGTGCGCCGCACCCTGATCGAAGGTGCGGTGCTCACCATCGTCATCGTCTTCCTGTTCCTCAATTCCTGGCGCTCCACGGTCATCACCGGCATGACCCTGCCCATCGCGCTGGTGGGCACCTTCTGGTTCATGCAGATGTTCGGCTTCACCATCAACATGATCACCCTGATGGCGCTCAGCCTGTGCGTGGGCCTGCTGATCGACGACGCCATCGTGGTGCGCGAGAACATCGTGCGCCATGTGCAGATGGGCAAGAGCGCGCACGACGCGGCGCTGGCCGGCACCAACGAGATCGGGCTTGCGGTGCTGGCCACCACGCTGTCCATCGTGGCGGTGTTCGCCCCCATCGGCTTCATGGGCGGCATCATCGGCAAGTTCTTCCACGAGTTCGGCATCACCATCGTGGCCGCGGTGATGATTTCGATGTTCGTGAGCTTCACGCTCGACCCCATGCTCAGCAGCGTGTGGCACGACCCGGCCATCGACCGCGAAGGCCAACCCTTCGTGGCCCGCAACCTGTATGACCACACGCTGGGCCGCATCACCCACGGGGTCGACCGCGCCTCGCACAAGCTGGGGCATTGCTACCAGATCGCGCTGGGCTGGTCGCTCTCGCACCGGCTGGCCACGCTGGGCATCGCACTGGCCTCGCTGGTGGTGGCGCTGGGGCTCACGCGTTTCATGGGCACCGAGTTCGTGCCCAAGGCCGACTTCTCGGAAACCACCCTCACCTTCTACACGCCGGTGGGCTCCAGCCTGGAGTTGACCGAGGAGCGCACCCGCCAGGTGGACCGAATCCTGCGCGCCATGCCCGAGGTGAAGTACACGGTGGCCACCATCAACACCGGCAACGCGCAAGGCCACAACCAAGTGGGCTTCTACATCCGCCTGGTCGACCGCAAAGACCGCCAACGCAGTGCCGACGAGATGTCGGTGCCGTTGCGCGAGCAACTGGCGTCGGTGCCGGGCATCACCGTCACCCTGGTGGGCCTGACCGATCCGGTGGGCGGACAAAAGCCCATCTCGCTCTCGCTGCAGGGCACCGACCTGGGCGAGCTCAAGCGCCTGTCCGACCAGCTCGTCGTCAAGCTCAAGGGCATCCCCGGCCTGGCCGACCTGGACACCAGCATGAAGCCCGAGACACCCACCGTCTCGGTGAATGTGCGGCGCGATGCGGCGTCCGACCTGGGCCTGTCGGTGGGCGCCATCACCGCCCAGCTGCGCGCCCTGGTGGCGGGCCAGACGGTGAGCACCTGGCGAGCGCTCGACGGCAACAACTACGACGTGAACGTGCGCCTGGCCCCAGGACACCGCGAGAACCTGGCCGACCTGCAGCGCCTGGTGCTGCCCGCCGGCCAGAACGCCGATGGCACGCCGCGCATGGCGCGCCTGTCGCAGGCGGCCGAGCTGGTGCCGGCCACGCTGGCCACGCAGATCAACCGGCGCGACTTGAACCGCGAGGTCGAGATCACCGCCAACACCTCGGGCCGGCCGCTGGGGCCCATCTCGGCCGACATCCGCAGCGTGCTGGCCGACAACCCCCTGCCCCCCGGCTACAACTACCGCTTTGGCGGCTCCACCAAGGACATGCAGGAGTCGTTCACCTACGCCATCTCGGCGCTGGCCATGGGCGTGATCTTCATCTACATGATCCTGGCCAGCCAGTTCCGCAGCTTCCTGCAACCGCTGGCGTTGATGAGCTCGCTGCCGCTCACGCTCATAGGCGTGGTGGGCGCACTGCTGCTGTGGCGCTCGACGCTGAACATGTTCTCCATCATCGGCGTGGTGATGCTGATGGGCCTGGTGACCAAGAACGCCATCCTGCTGATCGACTTCGCCATCCGCCTGCGGGCCGAAGGCCTGGAGCGCAGCGCCGCATTGTTGGAAGCCGCCCGGGTGCGGCTGCGCCCCATCCTGATGACCACGCTGGCCATGATCTTCGGCATGCTGCCACTGGCCTTTGCGCTCTCCGAGGGCTCCGAGCAACGCGCGCCCATGGGGCAGGCGGTGATCGGCGGCGTCATCACCTCGTCGGTGCTCACCCTCGTGGTGGTGCCGGTGGTCTACTGCTACCTTGACGATCTGGCCACCTGGGCCGCCCGCCTGTGGCATCGTCGCGCCCAGGGCGCCCAACCCACCGCCTAAAATAAAGGGTTAACCCGAGAAACTCGGCCCCTCCCCCACTGCTCACACCAGGACCACGACATGAACACCGAACAAGCCCGTTTCAACATGATCGAACAGCAGATCCGCCCCTGGAAGGTGCTGGACCATGCCGTGCTGGAACTGCTGGCCGTCGTCAAGCGCGAGGACTTCGTGCCCGCCGCCTACCGCGCCATGGCCTTTGTGGACACCGAGCTGCCGCTGGGCGAAGGCCAGACCATGCTGGCGCCGCCGGTGGAAGCCCGCCTGCTGCAAGACGCCAAGGTGCAGCGCCACGAGACCGTGCTGGAAGTGGGCACCGGTTCGGGCTACACCACGGCCCTGCTGGCCCACCGCGCCCAGCGCGTGATCTCGCTGGAGAACCGCCCCGCCCTGGCCCGCCTGGCGCGCGAGAACCTGGCCCGTGCCGGCATTTCGAACGCCGAGGTGCGCGACGCCGATGGCCGCAACGGCCTGGCTTCGGAAGGCCCGTTCGACGTCATCATGCTGTCGGGCTCGGTGGCCTGCGTGCCGCAGGCACTGCTCGACCAGGTCAAGGTCGGCGGCCGCCTGGTGGCCATTGAGGGCAGCGCCCCCGCCATGCGCGCGGTGGTGTACTTCCGCGAATCGGCCAACAAGGTCAGCAAGACCGAGATGTTCGACACCGTGGCCCCACGCCTGGACGGCTTTGACGACGTCACCCGATTCAGCTTCTGAGACCCGCTGGCCGGCACTCTGTGCCGCCGTTCCGCCGGCCCGTCGCAAGGGCCGTGCGGGCCGGCCGGTCGGCCGGTACAACCCCGGGCGATGCACGTTCACCGCCCGCCCCATCCAACCCCCTGGCCCTGCCAACGCCCTGCCCCTGAAAGGTTGCCCATGAGCCCGTCGCGCACCAAGACCCTCACCCGTGTGGCCCTGCTGACGCCGCTGGCGCTGGCCATGCTGGCGGGTGGCGCACGGGCCCAGAGCCTGCAGACGCTGTACGACACAGCCCGCGACTACGACTCGGCCTACCTCAGCGCCCGCGCCGCCGCCGAGGCCGCCCGTTACCGCGCCGACCAGGCCGGCGCGCTGAACCTGCCCACGGTGGGCCTGCAGGCCTCCACGGCCTTGAACCGCGTGGACGGCTCGTCCAGCACCACCGCACCCAACCCTCCGCCGTCCGGTACACCAGCCACCACCTCGGTCACGGTGGACGGCAACACCCGCGCCACCCAGATCGGCCTGTCCGCCCAGCAGACCCTGTTCAACCGCGCCAACAGCGCCACCGTGGCCCAGGCCGAGCGCGCCGTGAAGCTGGCCGAGGTGCAACTGAAGTCGGCCGAGCAAGACCTGATCGTGCGGCTCAGCCAGGCCTACTTCGACGTGTTGGCCTCCACCGACGCGCTGGCCACCGTGCAGGCCAGCAAGAAGGCCATCTCTGAGCAACTGGCCTCGGCCAAGCGCAACTTCGAGGTGGGCACCGCCACCATCACCGACACCCGTGAAGCCCAGGCCCGCTACGACCTGGCCCTGGCCCAGGAACTGGCCGCCACCAACGACCTGCAGGTCAAGCGCGTGGCGCTGGAGCAGGTGGTGGGCAAGGCCAACCTGAGCCCGAAGGCCCTGGCCAAGCCCGTGACCCTGCCGGCCTTGCAGCCGGCCCTGGTGGACGACTGGGTGAGCGGCGCCGATGCCGCCAACCCCAGTGTGCTGCAGGCCCAGTTGGCCGCCGAGGTGGCCAAGCTGGAAACCGACAAGGCCCGCGCCGGCCACCTGCCCACGGTGACGCTGGGCGCCACCTATGGCCGCAGCTACCCCGGTGGCAGCACCACCACGCACCTGCCGGGCTACGACTCGGTTTCGCGCAGCGGCAATGGCAGCTCGGCCGGCGTGAGCCTCACGCTCAACATGCCGCTGTTCGCTGGCTACGCCATCCAGAACCGCGTGAAGGAAACCCTCACGCTGGAACAGAAGGCCGACATCGACCTGCAAACGGCCCGCCGCGCCGTGGCCCAGGGCACGCGCCAGGCCTATTACGGCGTGCAGTCGGGCCGTGCCCAGGTGAAGGCGCTGGAAGCCGCCGAATCGTCCAGCCAATTGGCGCTGGACGCCACGCAGCTGGGCTACAAGGTGGGCGTGCGCGTCAACCTCGACGTGCTGAACGCCCAGACCCAGCTCTACCAGACCCAGGCCAGCCTGGCCAAGGCCCGCTACGACGTGATCGTGGGCGACCTGAAGCTGCGCCAGGCCTCGGGGCAGCTCAAGCCCGAGGACGTGGCCGCCGTCAACGCGTTGTTGGCGAAATAGGGCCCCGAGACCTGACGCTACGCGCCAGGTCGCCCCCCGAGGGGGGGGGCCACCTTGGGAGAGGCCCGGCGGTGGTCCAGGTCGGCGATCTGAACGGCCATGCGCTCGGCCGCGCCACGGTGGCGGGCGCTGAAGGCCCGGGCGTGATCCGCAGCGGCCGTCAGACGCGTGTGGTCTTGCAGCAAGGCCATGGCCAGTGCCACGCCTTCAGGCAGTGACGCCACGCGCCAGGCGGCGCCCTCGGCCAGCGCCAGTTCGGCCGCCTCGGCGAAGTTGAAGGTGGACGGCCCCAGCACGATGGGGCAGCCGCTCGCCGCCGACTCGATCAGGTTGTGGCCACCCAGGGGCTCGAACGAGCCGCCCAGCAGCGCCACATCGGCCGCGCCGTAGTACAGCGCCATCTCGCCCAGGCTGTCGCCCAGCCACACGTCGGTAGCCAGCGCTTCGGTCGGGGGCAGGTCATCGGCCCAGGCGCTGCGGCGCGAGAGCGTGAGGCCGGCGGCCAGCACCATCTGTGCCACCTCGTCGAAGCGCTGCGGGTGGCGTGGCACCAGCAGCAGTTGCGGGCGCGGCGTCGGCAGTTGGCCCCAAGCCTGCAGCAGCGGGCCCTCTTCGCCCACGCGGGTGTTGGTCATGGCCACCACGGCACGGCGGCTGGCCTGGCGCCAGCGCTGGCCGCGCGCAGCATGGGTGGGTTCGGGATTCAGGTCGTACTTGAGGTTGCCGGCCACACGCACGTCGGCCACGCCGGCCGCGCGCAGGCGCCGGGCATCGTCCTCGGTCTGCGCCAGGGCCAGCGTCAGCCGCTCGGCCGCCGGCCGCAGCAGGCTTGCAAAGCGCTCACCCTTGCGGGCGCTGCGTTCGCTCAGGCGCGCGTTGGCCAGCACCATGGGTACCTGGGCCTTGGCCGCTTCCAGCAGCAGGTTGGGCCAGATCTCGGTTTCCATCAGCACGCCCAGCGCGGGCTGCTGCTGAGTCAGGAAGCGCCTCACAGCGCCGGGCGTGTCAAAGGGCAGCCAGGTCTGCACATCGCCCGGTTGCATCAGCGCCTTGCCGGCCGCCAGACCGGTGGCCGTTCCGTGGGTGAACACGAAGCGCGTGCCGGGCCGGGCCGCGCGCAGCGCCTGCACCAAGGCCGTGGCGGCGCGCGTCTCGCCCAGCGACACCGCGTGCAGCCAGATGGCACCGGGGCTGGCCGGCACGCGACCCAGGGCCAGGCGCTCGCCCATCGCGTAGCGGTAATTGGGCTCGGCCCGGCCGCGCCACCACAACCGCGCCAGGTAGGCCGGCGTGCCCAGGCGCAGCAGCGTGGAGTACGCCGCCAGTGCCAGTTGCTGGCCGAGGGTGGGTGGCTGAGGCACCGACCTCAGTGCGCCGCCGTGCCGACCTTGGCGTCGGGCTTCACAGACTTGAGCACGGCCATGAATTCGGCTTCGATGCGGTGCAGCGCGGCCTCGGTGTGGCCCTCGAAGCGCAGCACCAGCACCGGCGTGGTGTTGGAGGCGCGGATCAGGCCGAAGCCGTCGGGGTAGTCGGCGCGCAGGCCGTCGGTGGTGCTGACTTCGGCGCCAGGGAATTGCGCGGTCTGCTGCAGTTCGGCGATCAGGCGGTGCGGCTCGCCCTCGGCGCAGGCCACGTTCAGCTCGGGTGTGTTAAAGCTGGTGGGCAGTGCGTTCAGCACGGCGCTCGGATCTGCACTGCGCGAGAGGATTTCCAGCAGGCGCGCGGCCGTGTACATGCCGTCGTCGAAGCCATACCAGCGCTCCTTGAAGAACATGTGCCCGCTCATCTCGCCGGCGATGGGTGCGCCGGTCTCGCGCAGTTTGGCCTTGACCAGCGAGTGGCCGGTCTTCCACATCAGCGGCACGCCGCCGGCCTCGCGGATGGCCGGGGCCAAGCGCTGGGTGCACTTGACGTCGTAGATGACGGTGCCGCCCTTGACGCGCTGCAGGATGTCGCGCGCGAACAGGATGAGTTGGCGATCCGGGTAGATGATCTGGCCGTCCTTGGTGACCACACCCAGGCGGTCGCCGTCGCCGTCGAAGGCCAGGCCCAGTTCGGCGTCGGTGGCGTCCACCACCTTGATCAGATCGGCCAGGTTCTCGGGCTTGGAGGGGTCGGGGTGGTGGTTGGGGAAATCGCCGTCCACCTTGGAGTACAGGTCGATCACCTCGCAGCCCAGGGCCTTGAGGATGGCCGGCGCGGTGGCACCGGGAATGCCATTGCCCGAATCGACCACGATCTTCATCGGCCGCGCCAGCTTGCAGTCGCTGACAATGCGGTGGCTGTACTCGGACACGATGTCCATCGCGCCAATGCGCCCCTTGCCAGTGGCGTAGTCCTCGGCCTCGATGCGCTGGCGCAGGCCCTGGATCTCATCACCGTAGATGGCGCGACTGGCCAGCACCATCTTGAAGCCGTTCCAGTCCTTGGGGTTGTGGCTGCCGGTGATCTGGATGCCGCTGCTGCAGCCATGCATGGCGCGCGTGGCCGCCACGTAATAGACCATGGGGGTGGTGACGGCGCCGATGTCCACCACATCCAGGCCGGTGGAGGCAATGCCCCGCATCAGCGCAGCCACCAGGCCGGGGCCCGAGAGGCGGCCGTCGCGGCCCACCACCACGGCCTTTTCACCGGCCTTGCGGGCCTCGGTGCCAAAGGCCTTGCCCAGGTGTTCTGCCACCTGTTCGTTGAGGGTCTGGCCGACGATGCCGCGGATGTCGTAGGCCTTGAAGATCGAAGCGTTGACTTGCATGGTGGGGCTGGGGGTGGGTGGTGGATGTGGGTGGTATGGCCTTGGATTGTAGGGAGCCGCCACAGGGCGCCCCGGAACATTCCGGGTACGGGTTTGGGGTGGCGCAATGGCGGGTCATCCCAGGGCGGGTGCGGCGCTCAACCACAGGTCCGAAAACGGCGAGTCGACGCGGGTGCGGCCCCTATCATGCCGCCATGCCCCGCCCCAGCGCCCACCGCCCCGATGCCGCCGCAGAGCCCCCACTGGCCTTCAGCCGCGACGCCGCCTACCAGGCCATGCAGGCCCGCGACGCGCGCTTCGACGGCCGCTTCTTCGTGGGCGTGACCAGCACCGGCATCTACTGCCGCCCAGTCTGCCGGGTGAAGCTGCCCAAGGTGGAGAACTGCCGCTTCTTCGGCAACGCCGCCGCTGCCGAGCTGGGCGGCTTCCGGCCCTGTTTGCGCTGCCGGCCCGAGTTGGCACCGGGCCTCTCGAGCACCGATTCGTCCCAGGCCCTGGCCCAGGCCGGCGCGCGCTGCATCGAGCACGCCGTGGCCTGCGGCGAGCCCATCGCGCTGCCCGAGGTGGCCGAGCGCCTGGGCGTGACCGACCGGCATTTCCGCCGCGTCTTCCAGGCCACCCACGGTGTCACCCCCATGGACTGGCTGGCCACGCATCGCCTGCTGCTGGCCAAGCGGCTGCTCACCGACACGCGCCTGCCCATCACCGAGGTGGCCGGCGCCAGTGGCTTCGCCAGCCTGCGCCGCTTCAACGCCGCCTTTGCCGAGCGCTACCGCCTGGCGCCCAGCGGGCTGCGCAAGGCAGCGGCCGAGGCGCCCCAGCCCAGCGACGAGCCCTTTGCACTGCGCCTGCCCTGGCGGCCGCCCTATGACGTGGCGGCGATGCAGGGCTTTTTGGCCGCCCGGCCACTGCTGGGCGTGGAAGCCGCCGAGGGCGATGTGTGGCGCCGCACGCTGGCCATCACCCTGCGCGGCCAGACCCACACCGGCTGGCTGGCGCTGCAGTTCGATTCGCCGCGCGAGCAAGTCATGCTCAGCGTCTCGCCCAGCCTGGCACCGGCCCTGGGCGCCGTGGTGGCCCGCGTGCAGCACCTGCTGGACCTGGACGCCGACCCGGCCGCCATGGCGCCCGTGCTGCAAGGCCTGCCCCTGCCCGCCCGCCCCGGCCTGCGCGTGCCCGGCTGCATGGACGGCTTCGAGACCACGGTGCGCATCGTCCTAGGTCAGCAGGTGAGTGTGGCGGCCGCCTGCACCTTGGCCGCGCGTCTGGTGGGGCGCTTCGGCCAGCCGCTGGCCACGCCACATGCCAGCCTCACCCACCTGTTCCCCAGCCCGCAGGCGCTGGCCGAAGCCACGCCCGAAGCCATCGGTGCCCTGGGCATCGTGCGGGCCCGTGTGGGGGCCTTGCAGGGCTTGGCGCGGGCCGTGGTGGCCGGTGAACTGCCCCTGCACCCCGCCGCACCCATGGCAGCCACACTGGAGCGTCTGAAGGCCCTGCCCGGCGTGGGTGACTGGACGGCCGAGTTGGTGGCGCTGCGCGTGCTGGCCTGGCCCGACGCCTTTCCCGCCACCGACGCCGGCGTCATCCGCGCGCTGGGCGGCCTGCGCCCGCCCGCCTCCACCGCTTTGGCCGAGGCCTGGCGGCCTTGGCGCTCGTATGCGGTGATGCAGTTGTGGCAGACGCTGGTGCCCGAACCTTCACAGGAGACCCTGAAATGAACGCACCAAGCTCACTTTGTTCGCTGCCCCCGAGGGGCACGCCAATGCCTGCGGGCGGCCGGGCGGCACCGACATGAGCTGGCTGCAGCGACGCCGCTGGGTGGCGCAAACCCGTTGCGACACCCCGTTGGGCCCCGTCACGCTGGCCGCCACCGCGCTGGGTCTGGGCGGCCTGTGGTTCGATGGCCAGGCCCATCACCCGGGCGATCTTGACGCGCCCGAGCAAGCCGACCAGCGCTGGCTGGCCCAGGCCCGCAACGAGCTTGCCGCGTACTGGCGGGGCGGCCACACCGCCCGCTTCCATGTGCCGCTGGACACGGGCGGCACAGCCTTCCAGCAAGCGGTGTGGCAGGCCCTGTGCCACATCCCCGTCGGCGCCACCGACCGCTATGGCGAGATCGCCGCGCGCCTTGGACGGCCCACCGCAGCGCGTGCCGTGGGCGCCGCCGTGGGGCGCAACCCCATCAGCATCATCGTGCCCTGCCACAGGGTCTTGGGTCACGGCGGTGCCCTCACCGGTTACGCTGGCGGGCTGGACCGCAAGCGCGACCTGCTGCGGCGCGAAGGCGCGGCCTTCTGACCCAACAAGCTCCCTTTCATGACCCTGGCCAGTTTGATCGAGATGCTGCTGCTGGCAGCGCTGTGGGGCGCGTCCTTCCTGTTCATGCGCATGGGGGCCAGCGCCTTCGGGCCGGTGGCCATGGGCGGCATGCGCGTGCTGGGGGCAGCGGCCTTTTTGCTGCCGCTGCTGCTGTGGCGCCGCGAAGGGGGTGCGCTGCTCAAGCACTGGCGGCCCATCCTGCTGGTAGGCATCACCAACTCGGCCCTGCCCTTCCTCTGCTACGGCCTGGCCGCACTGGCCATCACCGGTGGGCTTTCATCCGTGTTCAACGCCACCACGCCGCTGTGGGGCGCGCTGATTGCGTGGCTGTGGCTGGCCGACAAACCCACGCCGCACAAGCTGGCCGGCCTGGCCATCGGCTTCGCCGGCGTGCTGTGGTTGGCCTGGGACCAAGCCAGCTTCAAGACCGACACCGGCGGCATCAGCCCCGGTCTGGCGGTGCTGGCCTGCCTGGTGGCCACCGCCATGTACGGCTACTCGGGCTGTTTCACGCGCCGCTACCTGGTGGGCGTACCGTCGATGGCACTGGCCTGCGGCAGCCAGCTCTCGGCCAGCCTGTTGCTGGTGCCGCTGGCCATCTGGCAGTGGCCCGCCACGCCGCCCAGCACCACCGCCTGGTCGGCCGTGATCGCCCTGGCCGTGCTGTGCACCGGCGTGGCCTACGTGATGTACTTCCGGCTCATCGCCCGCATCGGTGCGCCCAATGCCATGAGCGTGACCTTCCTGATCCCGGCCTTCGCCGTGCTGTGGGGCTGGGTGTTTCTGCATGAGGCGGTGAACAGCACCATGGTGATCGCCTGCGGCGTCATCCTGGTGGGCACGGGCCTGGTCACCGGGCTGATCAAGCCACGCCAACAGCGAGGCTAACCACGCTCACTCAGGCGGCGTCCGTGGGCTCGGTGGCGCCGCGAAACGGAAACAACTGCTGGTTCACGAACCCCTCGGGCATGTAGTCGCCCACCACGCCGTAGTGCGCGGGGAAGCCCTTCTGGTCTTTGATCGCCGTGCCGAAGATCCAGTCCAAAAAGGCGTAGTGCGCCGCGTAGTTGCGGTCGATGGCCACCTCTTCCGACGAGTGGTGCCAGTGGTGAAAATCGGGCGTGACGATGAGGTACTTCAGCGGCCCCCAAGGCAGGTGCACATTGGCGTGGTTGAACACGGCCTGGAAGCCCACCACGATGATGTAGACGTCCATCACGGCCTTGGAAAAGCCCAGCACGTAGATGATGCCCAACACGCCCACGCGGGTGACGATGAGCTCCAGGATGTGCTGGCGCGAGCCGGCCAGCCAGTCCATGGACTTGACGCTGTGGTGCACCGAGTGGAAGCGCCACAACAGCGGGATCTCGTGGTAGCCACGGTGGGCCCAATACTGCACCAGGTCGGCCGCCAAAATGCACAGCAACAGCGCCGGCAGGAACGGCAAGCCTTGCACCCAGCCCTGCACACCATCGGCCACCAGCCAGCCGAACAAGCGATGGATGAAGAAGTTCACCGTCAGCAGCACCAGGCCCACCACGAAGTGGTTGAAGGCAAAGTGCACCAGATCGGTCTGCCACTCGGCGCGGAAGATGGGCTGGCCCTTGTAGAGCGGGAACAGCTTCTCGATCAGCAGGAATACCGTGGTGGAGCCCAGCAGGTCGAGGATGAACCAATCAAGCCCGATGTAGGGTGTGTGGTCGGGGAAGTCGGCTACCGGCACGCGCGCGCCACCCAGTGCCAGGGCCACGGCCACAAAGGCCAGGCCCGCCAGGTTGAGGCTGCGAAAGCGCCCCAACAGCACATTGACCAGCGAGACGCTGCCCGAGACCACCAGGCTGGCCATCAAGACCTGACGCAGCGTGTCCACCGAGTACACGTGGCGCAACTCCGGCGTGGTCAGGTACTGCGGAAAGTGGAACGCCAGCACGCCCAGCAGACACAAGAAACCCAGCGTGGCCGCGAACACGCCGCTCACCAGGCCCTGGCCCATGGCCATGGCGCCACTTTGCTGCAGCAGCTTGTGCGTGTCGGCGACGGCGGCCGTGGCCAGCTTCACCGGGGCTTCGATCAGGGTCTCGACAGCAGAGTCGGGCTTGGGGTTGTGGGCAGACATGGGCGGCTCGGTGCGTGGGTGACGTGGCGCGAACTGCCGCCGGTACATGTGGCCAGAAAAAGAAAAAGTCCTTGGGGTTGCGAGAACCACAAGGACTTCTTGATGTACTTGGCGGAGTGGACGGGACTCGAACCCGCGACCCCCGGCGTGACAGGCCGGTATTCTAACCAACTGAACTACCACTCCGCGTGGTGCTGAACTTCAAGGGGTTCATCACTGAACCTCTCCAGGCATCAACAGCCTGTTTCCAAACCCACTCAGACCGAAGCCTGAGCAAACCTGGTACGCCCTAGGGGATTCGAACCCCTGTAGCCACCGTGAAAGGGTGGTGTCCTAGGCCTCTAGACGAAGGGCGCATTGGACTGAATGCTTTGAACGACGCCACCAGAGTTGGTGGAGGTAAGCGGGATCGAACCGCTGACCTCTTGCATGCCATGCAAGCGCTCTCCCAGCTGAGCTATACCCCCATTTCGGTCAACCAAAACCGCTGCTTTTTCAAGCTGCTTTTCTGCTTAACTTCAATCGGCATCGCCGTTCAAGCAAGACCAAGAGTATATACCGAATTTCACGCACTCTGCAAGCGTGACAACACATCTTCTTTGGCAAACAGTGCCAGCACCGCGTCCACCGACGGCGTCTGTGCGCGTCCACACACCAGCACCCGCACGGGAATGGCCAATTGCGGCATCTTCAGCTTGTGCAGCGTGATGGTGTCCTTGATGGCCTGGCTGATGCCCGCCTTGTCCCAGGCTGCATCCTTCAGGCTGGCGGCCAGCGACTGCAGTGCAGGCTTCACGTCGTCGGTCACATGCTGGGCCAGGTCCTCGGCCGATGGTTGCACCGGCGCGAAGTACATGGCGAGCCAGTCGGCCAGCTCGGCAGTGGTGCTGCAACGGTCCTTGAAGAGTGCGCACATGGATGCCAACGGCGCATCGGCGGGCACGGTCAGGTTGCGGCGCTGCAGTTGCTTGGCCACCAGGGCAGCCAAGCGTGCGTCGTCGGCCTGCTTGAGGTGCTGGGCATTCACCCAAGAGAGCTTGGCGGCATCCCATTGCGCTGGGCTCTTGTTGAGGTGTGTGCCGTCGAACCACGAAACCATCTGCGCGCTGCTGAAGACCTCGTCGTCGCCATGGCTCCAGCCCAGGCGCGCCAGGTAGTTCAGCATGGCCTCGGGCAGATAGCCCTCATCCTCGTAGGCCGACACCGCCACAGCGCCGCGACGCTTGGAGAGCTTTTGGCCGTCGTCGCCCAGGATGACCGGCAAGTGACCAAACAGTGGCAGCGGCGCGCCCAGCGCGCGGTAGATGTTGATCTGCCAGGGCGTGTTGTTGATGTGCTCGTCGCCGCGGAACACGTGCGTGATGGCCATGTCCCAGTCGTCCACCACCACGGCGAAGTTGTAGGTGGGCACGCCGTCGGCGCGGGCGATGATGAGGTCGTCGATCTCGCGGTTGGCGATGCTGATCGGGCCCTTCACCAGATCGTCCCAGCGCACCTCGCCATCTTGCGGATTGGCGAAGCGGATCACCGGTTGCACGCCTTCGGGCACGGGCGGCAGGGTCTTGCCCGGCGCAGGGCGCCAGCGGCCGTCGTAGCCGGTCTTCTCGCCCTTGGCTTTCTGCTGCTCGCGCAACGCGTCCAGCTCTTCAGGCGTGGTGTAGCAGCGGTAGGCAGTGCCCGCCGCCAACATGTCGGCTATCACCTCGGCGTAGCGATCCAGGCGCTGCATCTGGTAGATGGGGCCTTCGTCGTAGGTCAAGCCCAGCCAGTGCATGGACTGCAGGATCTGCTCCACCGATGCCTGCGTGGAGCGGGCCACGTCGGTGTCTTCAATGCGCAGCACGAACTCGCCGCCATGGTGGCGGGCATAAGCCCAGGAATACAACGCCGTGCGTGCGGTGCCCAGGTGCAGGAAGCCGGTGGGCGATGGCGCGATGCGGGTGCGGACTTTGGATGGCTTGTTCATCGGAAACTTGGATACGGAGCGGGCTCTGACGATCAGGCCTGCGAGTCCTGGCCACCCAGGGCCAAGCGGCTGCGACCGGGGCCGTCCTCTTCCTCGGGTTGCGCGGCGCGCTGGGCCTTCATGGTCTCGAAGTCGGCGGCAGTGACATCACCTGTCACGTACACACCGTCAAAGCACGAGGCCTCGAAACCGCGGATGTTGGTGTTGAGTGCGGCCACCACGCGCTTCATCGCCTCCACGTCCTGGTAGATCAGCGCGTCGGCGCCAATGTAGGCGCGAATCTCTTCCAGGCTGCGGTTGTGGGCGATCAGCTCTTCGCTGGTGGGCATGTCGATGCCGTACACGTTGGGAAAGCGCACCGGCGGCGCTGCCGAGGCCATGTAGACCTTGTTGGCGCCAGCGTCGCGCGCCATCTGCACGATCTCCTTGCTGGTGGTGCCGCGCACGATGGAGTCGTCCACCAGCAGCACGTTGCGGCCCTTGAACTCCACGCCGATGGCGTTGAGCTTCTGGCGCACGCTCTTCTTGCGCACGCCCTGCCCCGGCATGATGAAGGTGCGGCCCACGTAGCGGTTTTTCACGAAGCCTTCGCGGTAGGGCTTGCCGATCTTCTGCGCCAGTTGCATGGCCGAGGGGCGGCTGGATTCGGGGATGGGGATCACCACGTCAATCTCGTTCGGCGGGATCGTGGAGATCAGCCGCTGCGCCAGCGTGACGCCCATGTTCAGCCGCGCCTGGTAGACCGAGACACCGTCGATGACCGAATCGGGCCGCGCCAGGTAGACGAACTCGAACATGCAGGGGTTGAGCGTGGGCGACTCGGCGCACTGGCGCGCATGCAGCTTGCCTTCGAGGTCGATGAAGATGGCCTCGCCTGGTGCCACATCGCGCTCCAGTTGGTGGCCGGTGCCCTCCAGGGCCACCGACTCGCTGGCCACCATGTATTCCTTGCCGTCGCCATTCACCGCCGAGCCGAAGCACAGCGGGCGGATGCCGTACGGGTCGCGGAAGGCCAGCAGGCCGAAACCGGCGATCAGCGCCACGACCGCGTACGAGCCCTTGACCCGTTGGTGCACCACGCCCACGGCCTTGAAGACCTCTTCGGGCGTGAGCGGCAGGTTGCGGCCCGCCTGCTCCAGTTCGTGCGCCAGCACGTTGATCAGCACCTCGGTGTCGCTCTCGGTGTTGACATGGCGGCGGTCCACATCGAACAGCTCTTTTTTCAGCGCTTGGGCGTTGGTGAGGTTGCCGTTGTGCACCAGCACGATGCCGAAGGGTGCGTTGACGTAGAAGGGTTGTGCCTCTTCCTCGCTGTAGGCGTTGCCGGCCGTGGGGTAGCGCACCTGGCCCAGGCCCACCGAGCCCGGCAGCGCCCGCATGTTGCGGGTGCGAAAGACATCGCGCACCATGCCGCGCGCCTTGTGCATGAAGCACTTGGTGCCCTGCATGGTGACGATGCCGGCCGCGTCCTGGCCACGGTGCTGCAGCAGCAGCAGCGCGTCATAGATCAGCTGGTTGACCGGCTGTTTGGAAATCACACCAACGATGCCGCACATGGGTGTAAACCGTCCTGAAAGAAGTGAAAGATGAAACCGCTCAGACGCTGCCAGCGGGCTTGGGTGCATCGGGCCACATCGGCCTGAGCACCTCCACCGCATGGCCCAGCCAGGTGGCGCCACGCGAAGCCTGCCACCAGGGCGCCTTGGAGAGGGGCGTGACGGCCACCAGCGTGGCCACCACCAGCAAGATCAGCACACCGCGCAACAGGCCGAAACCGGCGCCCAGCACGCGGTCGAAGAGTTGCAGCGGGGTGGCCGAGATGAGCATGCGCACCAGCTTGGCCAGCAGCGTCCAAACCAGCAGTGTGGCAATGAATACCACGGCGAAGCTCGCCCCCGCCCGCGAGGCCGAACCTGGCGAACCCAGCGGCAGGCTCTCGGTGAGCGAGGCGCCCCAACGCTGGGCCACGAACCAGGCCACCAGCCAGCCGGCCAGAGAAAGCACCTCGTACACCAGCCCGCGCCACAGCCCCACCAGCACCGAGATGGCCAGCACGGCCAGCAGGGCCCAGTCCAGCGGTGCCCAGGTGGGTAGAGCGTCCATCGTCGCCTGCCCGCTTCACAGCAGCAGCACGGCAGCCTGCAGGCCACCGGACTTGATGCGTGCAGCGGCCTTGTCGGCCTCGGCCTTGCTGGCGTACGGGCCCACGCGCACACGGATGCGGCGACCGGTGGACGACTCGATGACCTGGGTGTAGGTCTTCAGGCCCATGCCCTCCACCTTCATACGGGCCTCGCGGGCACTGGTGACTTCGGCGAAGGCGCCGATCTGCACCACGTAGCGGCCCTCGTCGGCCGCGTGCTCGGCGGGCTTGGCCGCAGGCTTGGAGTCCTGCTTGGCCGGAGCCGGCTTCGGTTCTGGCTTGGGCTCTGGTTTGGGCACGGGCTTGGCCTCGGGCTTGCTGGCCGCCGGCTTGGGCGGCTGGGACTTGGCCTCGGGCTTGGGCGCACTGGGCTTGTCGATGGGAGGCTTGGCCGCCGTGGGCTTGGCGGCCGAGGCCGGCGGTGCCGACTCCACCATCTCGTTCTCGGCCACGGCGGCGAGTGGCTCGGTGCCACGCACAGCACCGGTTTGGGCGCGGATGGGGGTGGCTCGGGCCGGCGGCGGAGCCAGCGGGGCCACGCCTTCGCGCGCAGGAATCTCAATGGGGATGTCGACCGGGATGGGGCGCGGGCGGCTCTCAAACAGCAGTGGGAAACCGATGATGCCCACGCCCAGCAGCAGACTGGCACCGATCAGGCGTCGGCGGGCACGCACCCGCGCTTCACGCACCACGTCGCTGGGTTCCGACGAGGGCCCGGCGGCTGGCGCCTGGCCTGTCGCCGACTTGGAACCGAACTTGAATTTCGAGAGCAGACCCATGGGTGCGGAGAACGGAGGCGGAGCTGGTTTGGCAGGACCGGCTGGCCCGGGCGTCAGGCCTGGTGGGGAGCACCCAACCGAGGCAGGCCCTTCTTCAGCACGCCGCCCACGGTGTAGAACGAGCCGAAGACCACGATTCTATCAGCGGGGTCTGCCACGGCCACGATGGCGGCCAAGGCGTCTTCGGGGCTGGCGTGGCACCGCGTGAAGCCCTTGCCGGCCGTGGCTTCGGCCACCACGGCGGCCAGCGCCAGGGCCTTGGCGGCCCTGGGCAAAGGCAGGTCGGTGAGGTGCCAGGCGTCCACCAGAGGGGCCATGCGGCGCACCACAGCCAGCAGGTCCTTGTCGTGCATGGCACCGAACACCACATGGGTGCGCGGGTAGTAGCCCATCTGGTCCAGGTTCAGGGCCAGCGCACCCACGCTCTGCTCGTTATGGGCCACGTCCAGCACCAGGGCGGGCTGGCCGGGCACGATCTGGAAGCGGCCGGGCAACTCCACCGTGGCCAGCCCCAAGCGCACGGCCTGGGCGGTCACCGGCACGCACTGGCGCAGGGCTTCGAGCGCTGCGATGGCGCCAGCCGCGTTGAGCAACTGGTTGGCGCCACGCAGCGCCGGGTAGGCCAGCGCGTGGTAGCGGCGCCCGCGGCCACTCCACGACCACTGCTGCTTGTCACCACCCGAGTTGAAGTCGCGCCCCACCAGCCACAGGTCGGCCCCCAGGCTTTCGCCGATGTCGACCACGCTCTGCGGCGGCACAGGGTCGGACACGATGGCCGGCACCCCGGTGCGCAAGATGCCGGCCTTCTCGCGGCCGATGCTCTCGCGGTCGTGGCCCAGATAGTCCACATGGTCGATGGCGATGCTGGTGATCACAGCGCAGTCGGCATCAAAGGCGTTCACCGCATCCAGCCGGCCACCCAGACCCACTTCCAGCACCACCAGGTCCAACGGTTCTGCCGCCAGGCGGCGGGCGATGGCCAGCAGTGTGAACTCGAAGTACGTGAGCGTGATGTCGCCACGCGCCGCTTCCACGGCCGCGAAGTGCGGCACCAGGCTCTCGCCGTCCACCATCTCGCCGTTGATGCGACAGCGCTCCTCGAAATGCACCAGATGGGGTTTGCTGAACAGGCCCACGCGGTAGCCGGCAGCGCGCGCGATGCTGTCGATCATCGCGCATGTGGATCCCTTGCCATTGGTGCCCGCCACACTGATCACCGGCACCTCGAAGCTCAGCCCCAGGCGCTGGCGCACGGTGCGCACGCGCTCCAGCGTCATCTCGATCTCGGTGGGGTGCAGGCGCTCACAGTGGGCAAGCCACTCGGCCAGGGTCTGGGGCTGGGTCACGGTGCGGGTTCGGAGCTGGGCCGGAAATGAAAACGGCACCCTGGGAACAGGGCGCCGCGTGAGTGGGTTGCGGTGGGGTGGCGCGTCAGGCCACGGCGTCCGCGCTCTGGCCCTGCAGCATGGCCAACTGGTGGGCGATGGTGGGGCGCAGTTGGCGGCGGTCGATGATCATGTCGATAGCGCCGGTGCCCATCAGAAATTCAGCGCGCTGGAAGCCCTCGGGCAGCTTTTCGCGCACGGTGTTTTCGATCACACGCGGGCCGGCAAAGCCGATCAGCGCCTTCGGCTCGGCGATCACCACATCACCCACGAAGGCAAAGCTGGCCGAGACCCCACCCATGGTCGGGTCGGTGAGCACGCTGATGTAGGGCAGGCCGGCCTTGGCCAGGCGCGTCAACGAAGCATTGGTCTTGGCCATCTGGAACAGGCTGAACAGGCCCTCTTGCATGCGCGCGCCGCCGGTGGCGGTGAAGCTCACGAAAGGCACCTTTTGTTCGACGGCGGTTTCCACGCCGCGCACAAAGCGCTCACCCACCACCGAACCCATGGAGCCGCCCATGAAGTCAAATTCAAAACAAGCCGCCACCACGGGCACGCTCATCACCGCGCCGCCCATCACGATCAGCGCGTCGGTCTCGCCGGTGGATTCCATCGCGGCCTTGAGACGCTCGGGGTACTTCTTGCTGTCGCGGAACTTCAGCGCATCGACCGGCAGCACCTCGTGGCCCACTTCGTAGCGGCCCTCGGCGTCCAGGAAGGCGTCGAGACGCGCACGGGCACCGATGCGGTGGTGGTGGTCACACTTGGGGCAGACGTTGAGGTTGTGCTCCAAGTCGGTCTTGTAGAGCACCGACTCGCAGGAGGGGCATTTGATCCAAAGACCCTCCGGCACCGAGCGGCGCTCGCTGGGGTCGGATTGCTGGATCTTCGGGGGCAGCAGTTTTTCAAGCCAGCTCATGGGTCAGGTGCTCCTCAACAACTCAACATGGCGCTCAGAGTGCGTCCAGCGCCGCGCGGATCTCCGCCATGAACAGGCGGGCCGCTGGGCCTGCATTGTCGCGCGTTTGGCCTTCCAGCAGTTGGATCAGCCGGGTGCCAATCACCACGCCGTCCGAAACCGCTCCCACCGCCTTGGCAGAGGCCGCATCACGGATGCCGAAGCCCACACCCACCGGCACCTTCACATGGCGACGGATGCGCGGCACGGCCTCGGCCACGGCAGCGGTGTCGAGGTGGCCTGCGCCCGTCACGCCCTTGAGCGACACGTAGTAGACGTAGCCGGTGGCGACCTCGCCCACCTGCTGCATGCGCTGCTCGGTGGAGGTGGGCGCCAGCAGGAAGATCAGGTCCAACCCGGCCTTCGCCAGGCGGGCGGCGAAGTCGGCGCATTCCTCGGGCGGGTAGTCCACGATCAGCACGCCGTCCACGCCGGCCTCGGCAGCGTCCTTCACAAAGGCATTGGCGCCGTGCTTCTGGTCGTAGCGTTCCACGGGATTGGCGTAGCCCATCAGCACCACCGGCGTGGTGGCGTTGTGCTGGCGAAAGCCGCGCACGTATTCCAGCACCTGCACCATGCCCACGCCGCGCGCGAGTGCGCGCTCACCCGCCTTCTGGATCACCGGGCCGTCGGCCATGGGGTCGGAGAAGGGCACGCCCAGTTCGATCACGTCAGCGCCGCCGTCGGCCAGAGCCCGCATGATGTCCACGGTGGCGTCCACGTACGGGTCGCCAGCGGTGACGTAGGGGATCAGCGCCTTGCGGCCCGCCGCACCCAACTTCTCGAAGGTCTTCGCGATCCGGCTCATGACAGGCCTTTCATGCCGGCCAGGCCCGCAACGGTGTTGATGTCCTTGTCGCCCCGGCCCGAGAGGTTCACCAGCAGGTGCTGGTCAGGCCTCATGGTGGCGGCGAGCTTGATGGCGTAGGCCACCGCGTGGCTGGACTCCAGCGCCGGGATGATGCCTTCGGTGCGGCACAGGCGGTGGAAGGCGGCCAGCGCCTCGTCGTCGGTGATGCCCACGTACTCGGCACGGCCGATGTCGTGCAGGTAGGCGTGCTCGGGGCCCACGCCGGGGTAGTCCAGACCGGCTGAGACTGAATGCGTCTCGATGATCTGGCCGTTTTCGTCCTGCAGCAAATAGGTGCGGTTGCCATGCAGCACGCCCGGCGTGCCGGCCGAGATGCTGGCGGCGTGCTTGCCGCTCGCCAGGCCCAGGCCGGCGGCTTCCACGCCGATCAGCTTCACGCCTTCGTGCTGGATGTAGGGGTAGAAGATGCCCATGGCGTTGCTGCCGCCACCCACGCAGGCGATGACGGCATCCGGCTGGCGGCCCGTCATCTCGGGCATCTGCACCAGACATTCATCGCCGATCACGCGCTGGAAATCGCGCACCATGGCCGGGTACGGCGCCGGGCCGGCCACCGTGCCAATGATGTAGAAGGTGTTCTCGACGTTGGTCACCCAGTCGCGCAGGGCTTCGTTGAGCGCGTCCTTCAGCGTCTTGCTGCCCGACTCCACCGGCACCACGGTGGCGCCCAACAGGTTCATGCGGTAGACGTTGGGGCTCTGTCGCTTCACGTCCTCGCTGCCCATGTAGACGATGCACTCCAGTCCGTAGCGCGCGCAGATGGTGGCGGTGGCCACACCGTGCTGGCCGGCCCCCGTCTCAGCGATCACGCGCGGCTTGCCCATGCGCTTGGCCAGCAGGGCCTGGCCGATGGTGTTGTTCACCTTGTGGGCACCGGTGTGGTTCAGGTCTTCGCGCTTGAGGAAGATCTGCGCGCCGCCCACCTCGCGGCTCAGCCGGTCGGCGTGGTAGATCGGGCTGGGGCGGCCGACGAAATGTTTGAGCTCGCGCTGGAATTCAGCGACGAACTCGGGGTCGTTGCGGTAGTGCGCGTAGGCGGCCTTGAGCTCGTCCAGCGCATGCACCAGGGTCTCGGAGACAAAGCTCCCGCCATAGGGGCCGAAATGACCCGAGGCATCGGGTTGTTGGTAGTTCAACATGGGGTACTTTCGTGATCAGTTGAGGGCGTCCGCCATGCGGGCATCGGCCTCGCGCACGGCGTCGCAGAACTGGCGCATCAGGGCAGCGTCCTTCAGCCCCTTGCCCACTTCCACGCCAGAGGACACGTCAACGGCCCAGGGCCGGACGTGCATCACCCCATCGATCACGTTTGCAGGATTCAACCCACCAGACAAAACGACCGGACGGGGCACGCCTGCGGGAATGAGAGACCAATCGAAGACCTTTCCGCCACCGCCAAACCCCTCCACATGGGCGTCCAGCAGGATGCCAGCGGCACCCGGGTAGCGACCCGTGAAGTCTAGCAAATCGAAGCCCGGCGCCATGCGCGCAGCCCGCAGGTAAGGCCGGGCCGGGGCATCACACTGCGCGGGCGTCTCGTCGCCATGAAACTGCAGCAGGGCATGGGGCACGGCCGCCAGGCCGGCCGCGATCTCGTCGGCCGTGGCGTTGACGAACAACAGCACCGGCGTCACGAAGGGCGGCAGGCGCCGCGCCAGTTCACCTGCACGGGCGGCCGTGACGGCGCGCGGGCTCCTGGCATACAGCACAAAGCCGATGGCGTCAGCCCCGGCCGCCACAGCGGCGTCCACATCGGCCTCGCGGGTCAGGCCGCAGATCTTGATTCGGGTCATCGGGTCGGCAGTATCAGGGCAGCCAGTCCATGGCCGCCGTGTGTTCGGGCAGGTTCAGTTCGGCATCGTAGACCGGGCCGAGAAAGTACAGGCCATCCGGGGCGAACGTGGGCGCGGCCGCATCGCGCGAACGCGCCGCCAGCACCTCGGCCATCCAGCCCGGTGGGCGGTTGCCCGTGCCCACCGCAACCAGGCAGCCCATGATGTTGCGCACCATGTGGTGCAGGAAGGCCACACCTTCGAAGTCGAAGCGCCAGTACACGCCGTGCTGACCCACGGTGATGCGGTGCAACTGCTTCACCGGTGAGAGCGCCTGGCATTCGGACGAGCGGAACGACGAGAAATCATGCTCGCCGATCAGGTGGGCGGCCGCTGTCTGCATGGCCACGCCATCCATAGGACGGAACACCCAGCCACAGCCGCCGCGCTCGATGGCCGGCCGCACGGCCGATTGCAGCAGCAGGTAGCGGTAACGCCGGCCGCGCGCGCTGTTGCGGGCATGGAAGCTCTGGGGCACCTCGCGGCACCACTGCACGGCAATGTCGGGCGGCAGGTAGCGGTTGGTGCCACGCACCCACGAGAACAGGTCGCGCGCAAGCGGGGTGTCGAAGTGCACCACCTGGTTCAGCCCATGCACACCGGTGTCGGTGCGGCCGGCGCAGATCGTGCGCACAGGCTGCGCCGCAAATTTGCTGAGCCCGGCTTCCAGGTGGTCTTGCACGGTGCGGCCACTGGGCTGGCATTGCCAGCCGTGGTAACTGTCGCCCCGGTAGGCCACCCCCAGCGCGATGCGCCGCGTGGTGGCCTGGCTCACATCCTCACTTGAGCTCATCAAGCAGGGTCTGGGCGCGCGTCCTCAAAGCGCCCTCGGCCTTGCCAATGACTTCCTCGAGCAATTCGCGTGCGCCTTCGATGTCACCGATGCGGCGGAACTCGTCGGCCAGCTCGATCTTGCGGGCCAGGGGGTCGGCACCGCCCAGGTCCAAATCGTCGGTGGCCGGCGCGGGAGCGGCCACCTCTTCGGCGGGCTTGTCCAACTCCAACGAGAGATCGCCAAAGTCGAAGTCCACCGGGCCACTGACCTGGGCCTCCTGGTGAGGCGGCAGGTCGTCCAGCGACAGCGGCGGCAAATCGCCCAGGCCGCTATTCGGCGCATCGCGCTGGCCAGAGACCTCATCGCGGATGCCGTCCAATGCACCACGCACGGTATCGCCCGCCAAGTCGGGCAGGTTGCCGGGCTTGGTGTCGCCGGGCACCATGGGACGGGTGTTCTCCAGACCCACCAGTTGCGACGGGGAATCGAGGTCAATGTCCACGTCAAAACCGGTCGAGGGGCCTTCGGTCGAGTTCATGCCGGGCACCGAGGCGTTCAGCGGCAGGGTGTCGTCAGGCCGGCGAATGACCGTGGCGTCATCGTCGAGGATGTCGTCCGGGAAGGTCGAGTCGGCATGGCTGGCCGGCACTGACGGCTCAGGCCGTGCCTGCGGCTCGGGCTCGGGTGCCACCGCTCCGGCCACGGCATACAGCGGGTTGGTCGGGTCGATGGAGCGACCAAGCTCGGCAGCCTTGGCCCAGTCTTCGCCCTCGCCTCCGGTCTGCTGTTGCAGTTGACGGGCCTGGGCTTCAAACCCCTTGGTGTCGGCCCGCTTGGCGTACACCTCCAGCAGCTTGGCGCGGATGGCCACGCGGCTGCCATCGGCCCGCAAGGCCTCCTTGAGGATTTCCTCGGCCTGCAGGTCGCGACCGTAGGCCAGGTACACGTCGGCCTCGGCCACCGGATCCACATCGCCGATGGCGTCGAGCTGGCTGAGCGAGTAGCTCAGCGACGACGAGCTGGCGCTGGACGGACCGTCACGTGTGTCCACGCGCTGGCCACCGCTAACGCCAAAGAAGGAGTCGGGTTGCAGCTTGCTCTCGATGAACGAGGTCTCACCCGAGCCTTCCTGGTTGCGGCGGCGCAGGCGCATGATGCCCAGACCCGCCAAGGCCGCCACCAACGCGGCTGCACCGGGCAGCACCAGCGGGTTGTCGGCCAGGGAGTCAAGGAAGCTGGGCTCTGCCGCCGTGGAAACGGGCGGCAGCATGGTCGGAGCCGATGCAGGCGCCGACGCAGCTGCCGGCGCTGCAGAGGCCACCGTGGCGGGCGCTGCGGCAGATGCCGCTGCAACTTGCGGGGGCGCCGAGGCGGGCATGTCCAGCACCGGGGGCGGCGTGACAGCCGAAGGTGCGGGAGCGGGCGGAACCGACTTGGACGCGGCCGGCGCCACGGCAGGTGCAGAGGCCACGGGTGCCGGCGACGGTGTGACGGCAGCCGGCTTGGCCACCGGGATGGGCGGCACCACAGACGAGGTCTTGGCCGCGGGGGCCGAAGCCGCCGCTGCGGCATTGGCGGTGAGTTTCTTCAACTCTTCAACATTGCGCGAGAGTTCGGCAACCCGTGCATCGGCCGCCTTGCGCTCTGTCTCCTTCGAGATCTTGGCCTCGGCACTGCCCGCCTTGACGCCTCCCTTCGACAGCGTGAGCTGGTCGGGCGCCTTGGCCTGACCGGCCTTGCGGTCATCCACCGCAGCTTCGACCTTACCCTTGGCGGTGCGGGCGGACTCGCCCGTCTTCACCACCGGAGCGGCACCGGCGAGTTGCTGACGGAAAGCCGAGAAGTCTGCACTCTGGGCTTGGATGATCTGGCGCGCCTCGCCAGCGGTTGTTTCAGCGGCCTTGGCCTGTGCGTCGGCCACATTCATGACCACGCCAGCCTTCAGGCGGTTCATGTTGTTGCCATTGAAAGCCTGCGGGTTGTTGCGGTACATCGCAACCAGCATCTGGTCGAGCGAAATGCCGGGGCGCAGGTTGTTGGCCGCAATCTTGGAGAGCGTGTCGCCCGAGCGCACCTTGTAGCCGTCGGCCGACTGGGTGGCGGGCGTCTGCGCAGCGGGCTCGGCCTTGGGTTTGGGCTCAGGCCTGGCCTTGGGCTCGGGCTGAGGCTTGGGTTCTGGTGCAGCCTTGGTGGCGGGCGCTGGCTTGGGTTGCGGTGCTGGGCGCGCAGCGGCGGCCGCGGGTGCCGGATCTGCCGACGGGGCCTGTGCCACGGGTGCGGGGGCAGCCTGGGCCGGTGCCGGCGAGATCACCGGAGACGCCGTGACCGCAGCTGCGGGTGCAGGGGCTGCGGCACGCGTGTTGGGCGGATCGATCAGCAGCGTGTAGGCGCGCTGCAGACGGCCACCGTTCCAGCCCAGGTCCAGCAGCACGTCAATGAAGGGCTCGGTGACGGTGCGGTCGCCGGTGACGCGGATCACCGAGCGGCCATCTGGCCGCTTCACCAACTGCGCCTGAGCGCCACTGAGCGCGGCGTTGAAATCAACCCCCGCTGCCTTGAAGGCTTCGGGCGAGGCCACGGCCGCACGCAGGCTGTTGGCCTCCTCGGCCGAAATGTTGGTGACATCGATCTCGGCGCGCAGGGCTTCACCCAGCGAAGACTGCACCGTGAGACGACCCAGACTCAGCGCGAAAGCGCCCGAGTGCACCAGCAACAACGCGGCTGCGGCCAGCGCGGTCAAACGGGGGCCAGCGGCCAGAAATGAAGTGTTCTTCAAGGCGTCTCCGACAACGCAAACAGACGAGACCGGATCATGCTCGCCCTCAACGAATGGTTTTTCAGTTGCGCCCAGCCCGAGCGCACCCGGAAAAGGCGATAAAACACCATAGCATCAAGAAGATAGGCAGGCAAGCTCATCCAAATCCTGATGTTGAGGGACAGAGTTTTCATGTCCGCACAGGGGATGCATTGTGGCCCGTCGGCAACGCACCGCCACGCGCCGTCACAAACAGAAACGCCGCCCGCCCCTTGTGAGGACCTGGCGACGTGAACCGTATTCGGCGCCTGCGCGGCGCAGTTGCATCACCCTTACCGGCGATTACTTATCGAGCAGGATGCGCAACATGCGGCGCAACGGCTCGGCGGCACCCCACAAAAGCTGGTCGCCAATGGTGAAGGCGCCGACGTATTCGGGGCCCATGGCCAGCTTGCGGATGCGGCCGACCGGGATGGTCATGGTGCCGGTCACGGCCACAGGCGTCAGGTCCTTGATGGTGGCCTCGCGGGTGTTCGGCACCACCTTGGCCCAGGGGTTGTCGGCGGCGATCATGGCCTCGATGTCGGACACCGGCACATCCTTCTTCAGCTTGAAGGTCAGGGCCTGGCTGTGGCAGCGCATGGCGCCCACGCGCACGCAGAAACCATCCACGGGAATGGCCGCCGAGCCGAAGCCCTCGCCCAGCCCCAAGATCTTGTTGGTCTCGGCCATGCCCTTCCACTCTTCCTTGGATTGGCCATTGCCCAGGTCCTTGTCGATCCAGGGGATCAGCGAGCCGCCCAGCGGCACGCCGAAGTTGGCGGTTTCGTCGGCCGTGAGCGAACGCTGCTTGGCGATGACCTGGCGGTCGATCTCGAGGATGGCGCTCTTGGGGTCGTCCAGCAGGGCCTTGACCGAGGCGTTGAGCGTGCCGTACTGCGTGAGCAGTTCGCGCATGTGCTGGGCGCCGCCGCCCGAGGCTGCCTGGTAGGTCTGGGTGCTCATCCACTCGACCAGGCCGGCCTTGTAGAGCGCGCCCACGCCCATCAGCATGCAGCTGACGGTGCAGTTGCCGCCCACCCAGTTCTTGCCGCCCTTGGCCAGGGCGTTCTTGATGACCGGCATGTTGACCGGGTCGAGGATGATGACCGCGTCACCTTCCATGCGCAGCGTGGAGGCAGCGTCTATCCAGTGGCCATTCCAGCCCGCCGCGCGAAGCTTGGGGAACACGGCGGTGGTGTAGTCGCCACCCTGGGCGGTGACGATGATGTCGCAGCGCTTGAGCTGCGCAATGTCGTACGCGTCCTGCAGCGTGGTCTCGTTCTTCGCCTCGGCCGGGGCCTTGCCGCCGGCGTTGGAGGTGGAGAAGAACAAGGGTTCGAAGTGCGCGAAGTCGCCTTCGGCCTGCATGCGGTCCATCAGAACCGAGCCGACCATGCCGCGCCAGCCGACCAAACCTACGAGTGCCATTTGAGTGTTTCCTTGTTTGCCAAATCACCAGACCCATCTTGCTTCCCGGCTCATCGCGCCGGGTCCAGTGGGTTGGGGCGAGACGAGACCGAGCTTCAGCTCTTGGTAATCGCTTTGGTAATCGTCTTGCCGGCGGCGTTGCCCGTGAGGGCGGCCACAACCGCATCACCCATCTCGCGCGTGCCCACCTTCTGGGTGCCGGCACTCCAGATGTCGGGGGTGCGATAGCCCGCGGCCAGCACAGTCTGGACGGCCAACTCGATACGGTCGGCAGCCTCGGGCTGTTGGAGTGAGAAGCGGAGCATCATGGCAGCGGACAAGATTGTAGCGAGTGGGTTTGCAATACCCTTACCAGCAATGTCCGGCGCGCTGCCGTGGCTGGGCTCATACAGGCCCTGGTTCTTGGCGTTCAGCGAGGCCGAGGGCAGCATGCCGATGGAGCCGGTGAGCATGGAGGCCTCATCCGAGAGGATGTCGCCGAACATGTTGCCGGTCACCACCACGTCAAAGGCCTTGGGCGCCTTCACCAGTTGCATGGCGGCGTTGTCCACGTACATGTGCTGCAGTTCCACGTCGGGGTACTGGGCATGCACCTCGGTGACCACGTCCTTCCAGAACTGGAAGGTTTCCAGCACGTTGGCCTTGTCCACCGAGGTGACCTTCTTGTTGCGCTTGCGCGCGGCCTGGAAGGCCACGTGGGCGATGCGCTCAATTTCCGGCTTGCTGTAGCGCATGGTGTCGAAGGCTTCTTCGGCACCGGGAAAATGGCCATCGGTGGCGACGCGGCGGCCGCGTGGCTGGCCGAAGTAGATGTCGCCGGTGAGCTCGCGGATGATGAGGATGTCCAGCCCCGCGATCAATTCGGGCTTGAGGCTGCTGGCACCCACCAGTTGCTCGTAGCAGATGGCCGGGCGGAAGTTGGCGAACAGGCCCAGGTGCTTGCGCAGGCCCAGGATGGCCTGCTCGGGGCGCAGCGGGCGATCCAGCTTGTCGTACTTCCAGTCGCCCACGGCGCCAAACAGGATGGCGTCGGCCGCTTTGGCCAGGTTCAGCGTGCTGTCGGGCAGCGGGTGGCCGTGGGCCTCGTAAGCGGCACCGCCCACCTTGGCCTCTTCCATCTCGAAGGTCAGGTCGAGCACGCCCAGCACGCGCACCGCTTGTTCAACGATCTCGGTGCCGATGCCATCGCCCGGCAGCACTGCAATCTTCATGGTCATGGTGATCTCTTGATGTCTTCGGTTCAGCGCACGAATCAGCGAACCAGGCGCTGGTTCAGCCAGGGCATCTTGGCCAGGCGCTCGGCCTCGTAGGCCTTGATCTTCTCTTGGTTACGCAGCGTCAGGCCGATGTCGTCAAAACCGTTCACCAGGCAGTACTTGCGAAAGGCCTGCACCTCGAATGGCAGCTCGCTGCCGTCGGGCTTGACCACCACCTGGCGCGGCAAATCAATGGTGAGCTGGTAGCCCGGGAAGGCGGCCACCTCGTCGAACAGCTTGGCCAACTGGACCTCGCTCAGCACAATGGGCAGCAGGCCGTTCTTGAAGCAGTTGTTGAAGAAGATGTCGGCGAAGCTGGGCGCGATGATGGCGCGAAAGCCGTATTGCTCCAACGCCCAGGGCGCGTGCTCGCGGCTGGAGCCGCAGCCGAAGTTGTCGCGCGCGATCAGCACGCTGGCGCCAGCGTAGCGCGGCTGATTCAGCACGAAATCGGGGTTGGGCTTGCGGCTGGCCGGGTCTTGCCCGGGTTCGCCTTGGTCCAGGTAGCGCCATTCGTCGAACAGGTTGGGGCCGAAGCCCGTGCGCTTGATCGACTTCAGGAACTGCTTGGGGATGATGGCGTCGGTGTCGACGTTGGCACGGTCCATCGGGGCCACCAGGCCCTTGTGCAGGGTGAACTTGTCCATCACTTCTTCTTCGCCGCGTCTTCGATCTTCTCGCCGGCCTTCTGGATGTCCTTGCCCATGCCTTCAAAGGTGTTGCAGGCCGACAGCAGGGCCAGCGCGGCAAGGATCACAAACAGTTTTCTCATGGTTCTCTCCTTGGTCAATCAAGCGATGCGGCGCACGTCCACGAAATGCCCCGCCATCGCGGCGGCGGCGGCCATGGCCGGGCTCACCAGGTGGGTGCGGCCGCCATTGCCCTGGCGACCTTCAAAGTTGCGGTTGCTGGTGCTGGCGCAGCGCTCGCCCGGCTCCAGGCGGTCGGCGTTCATGGCCAGGCACATGCTGCAGCCGGGCTCGCGCCATTCAAAGCCTGCGGCCTTGAACACCTGGTCCAGGCCCTCGGCCTCGGCCTGCGCCTTCACCAGGCCCGAGCCGGGCACCACCAGGGCCAAGCGCACGTTGCTGGCAATACGGCCGCCCACGCGCTTCACCACCTCGGCCGCCTCGCGCATGTCCTCGATGCGGCTGTTGGTGCACGAGCCGATGAAGACCTTGTCGATGCGCACGTCAGCCAGCGGCTTGTTGGGCTCCAGCGCCATGTAGCTGAGCGCACGCTCGATGGCGCCGCGCTTGACGACGTCCTTCTCCTTGTCGGGGTCGGGCACGCGGTCGTCGATGCTCAGCACCATCTCGGGCGAGGTGCCCCAGGTCACCTGCGGCTTGATCTGCGCGGCGTCCAGCTCCACCACCTTGTCGAAGTGCGCGCCGGCGTCGCTGTGCAGCGTGCGCCAGTAGGCTTGCGCCTGCGCCATTTCCACGCCCTGCGGGCTGTAGGGGCGGCCCTTCACGTACTCCAGCGTGGTGTCGTCCACCGCCACCAGGCCGGCACGGGCGCCGGCCTCGATGGCCATGTTGCACACCGTCATGCGGCCTTCCATGCTCAGCGCGCGGATGGCCGAGCCACCGAACTCAATGGTGTAGCCGGTGCCGCCGGCCGTGCCGATCTTGCCGATGATGGCCAGCACGATGTCCTTGGCACCCACGCCCTTGGCCACCTGGCCATCGACACGCACCAGCATGTTCTTGGCCTTCTTGGCCAGCAGCGTCTGCGTGGCCAGCACATGCTCGACCTCGCTGGTGCCGATGCCATGGGCCAGCGCGCCAAAGGCGCCGTGGGTGCTGGTGTGCGAGTCACCGCACACCACCGTCATGCCCGGCAGCGTGGCGCCCTGCTCTGGGCCGATCACGTGCACGATGCCCTGGCGCCGGTCGCTCATCTTGAACTGGGTGATGCCATGGCGGTCGCAGTTGGCATCCAGCGTGTCCACCTGCAGCTTGCTGATCGGGTCGGCAATGCCTTGCGAGCGGTCGGTGGTGGGCACGTTGTGGTCGCTCACCGCCAAGTTGGCCGAGAGGCGCCAGACCTTGCGGCCGGCGATCTCCAGCCCCTCGAAGGCCTGCGGGCTGGTGACTTCGTGCACCAGGTGACGGTCGATGTAGAGGGTGACGGTGCCGTCGTCTTCGGTGTGGACGACGTGGTCGTCCCACAGCTTGTCGTACAGGGTGCGTGCGGTCATGGCTGTTGGCGGTTTCAAGTCAAGGATGGGATTGTCGGAGATTCAGCGTTCGCCGCGGGTATCAAGGCGTCCACAAAGCGCTGCACCACGGTGGGCAGCACGGCCTGCTCGCGCGTGGCCAGCAGGTACTGGCGCTGCGCCCAGGGCTCGTCCAGCGGCCGCACCTGCAGGGCAAACAGCCGCGCAAAGCGTTGGGCCACGGCGGCGGGCAGCAGGGCCACGCCCAGGCCGGCGTCCACCAGCTGGGCGATGGCGTCAAAGCCGCGCACTTGCAAGCGCGCATTCAGGCTGCGGCCGCGCTCGAGCGCGCGCTGCAGCATCAACTCGTGCACCGAGGCGCCGATGGGCAGGCCCACGATGTCGTAGTCCAGCAGCGCCTCGAAGCGCAGCGCGCCCCCACCCTCGGCCAGCGGGTGGCCGTTGGGCAGCACCACGGCCAGTTCACCGGCACGGTAGGGCCAGGTGCGCAAGCGGGCATCGGCCACTGGCGCGGCAAACACGCCCACATCGGCGCGGCCATCGGCCACGGCGGCCTGCACCTCGGCGCTGGTCAGGTCTTCCAGGCTGATGCGGATCTGCGGGTGTTCCTGCGCGAAGCGGGCCAGATCGGCCGGCAGGCACTCGGCGATGGCGGCGGCGTTGGCCGCCAGGCGAAGGTGACCCTTGATGCCGCGCGTGAACTCCACCACCTCGTTCTCCAGCGCGTGCAGCGAGGCGTTCAGGCCGCGGATGTGGCGCACCAGCGAGCGGCCTGCCTCGGTGGGCTCCACGCCGCGCGCGCGGCGCTCAAAGAGCAGCACACCCAGCCGCGTCTCCAGGTCCTTCAGCCGCTTGCTGGCGGCGGCCAGCGCCAGGTGCTCGCGCTCAGCCGCCCGCGTGATGTTGCGGGTCTCGGCGATGGCGAGCACCAGGTTGAGGGTGATGAGGTCGAAGCGCATGGCGGGTTGATAACTCTAGTTTGCACGAAGGCAAAGCATGGCGCCCACGGAGATCGACAAGCAAGCCTTCGTGCACGGCGAATTCTTAGCCCCCACCAATGACACGGCCTGGGTCGTTTGACCCAGCACAACACCCGGCAAAACCCGGGCGGACACCGGTGGCCAGGCCCCTACCATCCCACCCTGCCCAACCCAGGAGTACGCGCCATGACCGACGCCAAGAAGCCGCTGCACTTCGAAACCCTCTCGGTGCACGCCGGCTACAAGCCCGACCCCACCACCAAATCGTGCGCGGTGCCCATCTACCAGACGGCCGCCTACGCCTTCGACAGCGCCCAGCACGGCGCCGACCTGTTCGACCTGAAGGTGGCGGGCAACATCTACACCCGCATCATGAACCCCACCAACGATGTGCTGGAGCAGCGCATCGCGGCGCTGGAAGGCGGCATCGGTGCGCTGGCGCTGGCCAGCGGCCAGGCGGCGGTGACCTACGCCATCCTCACCATCTGCGAGGCCGGCGACAACATCATCAGCAGCAGTGCGCTCTACGGCGGCACCTACAACCTGCTGGCCCACACGCTGCCGCAATGGGGCATCAGCACCCGCTTTGCCGACTACAAGAACCCCGCCAGCTTCGAAGCCCTGATCGACGAGCGCACCAAGGCCATCTACGTGGAAAGCCTGGGCAACCCCGCCGGCAACATCACCGACATCGCGGCCATGGCAGACATCGCCCACCGCCACGGCCTGCCGCTGATCGTGGACAACACGGTGCCCAGCCCTTACCTGTGCCGGCCCTTCGAGCACGGTGCCGACATCGTGGTGCACTCGCTCACCAAGTACTGCGGCGGCCATGGCAACAGCATCGGCGGCGCCATCGTGGACAGTGGCAAGTTCCCCTGGGCGCAGCACAAGGCCAAGTTCAAGCGCCTGAACGAGCCCGATGTGAGCTACCACGGCGTGGTCTACACCGAGGCCCTGGGCGCGGCCGCCTACATCGGCCGCGCGCGCGTGGTGCCACTGCGCAATACCGGCGCGGCGCTGTCGCCCTTCAACGCCTTCCTGATCCTGCAAGGCATCGAGACCCTGGCGTTGCGCATGGACCGCATCAGCAGCAACACGCTGGCCATTGCCAACTTCCTCAAGACCCACGCGCGTGTGGCCTGGGTGAACTACGCCGGCCTGCCCGAGCACCCCGACCATGCGCTGATGCACCGTTACCTGAGTGGCCAGGGCAGCGGCCTGCTCACCTTCGGCGTCAAGCCCAAGGCTGGCCAGACCGCACGCGAAGCCGGTGCGGCCTTCCTGGATGGCCTCAACCTCTTCACCCGGTTGGTGAACATTGGTGATGCCAAGTCGCTGGCCACGCACCCGGCATCTACCACGCACCGGCAACTCTCGGCCGAGGAGTTGGCGAAGTCGGGTGTGGGCGAGGATGCGGTGCGGTTGTCCATCGGCATCGAGCACATCGACGACCTGGTCGCCGATCTGGGCGCGGCGCTGGCCTGAGGTGCGACGCAGCTAGCTAGCCTCCGCTTCCAGCCAGACACACCCTGTCGCGCCCCTGGCGCTTGGCGAGGTAGGCGGCCGCGTCGGCGCGCTTGATCGGCGTGCGCAGGTCGTCCAGGTCGTCCACCGCAGCCAGCCCGATGCTGACAGTCACGGGCTGAGGCTGTGCGCCATGCACGAAGGGCCGCCCGGCCACCGCCGCGCGGATGCGCTCGGCCACCAGCTTCGCCTCGGCCAAGGTGGTGGCCGGCAGCAGCAACGAAAACTCTTCACCACCGGTGCGGGCCAGCACATCCCCTGAGCGCAACTGACCCAGCACCACCTCGCAGAAATGACACAAGGCCAAATCGCCCCCCTCGTGGCCCAGGCTGTCATTGATGCGCTTGAAGTGGTCCAGGTCCAGCAGCCCCACCGTCATCGGTGCCGCCGTGCGGCGTGCGCGCCGGGCTTCCTGGGCCAGCAGGCTGTCCCAGCGGCGGCGGTTGGGCAGGCCGGTGAGGACATCCGTCTCGGCCATTTCCTGCAGCAACTGTTCGTTCATGCTGGCGGCCAGCTCGGTGAGGGTTGTGGCGCACCACAGGCAAAGCACGCACGACAGCAAGATCGCATACTGCAGCGCGCGCAGGGTCGGCGCCGGCAGCGCCAACATGGCCGGGTGTGGGGCCCAACCCCAATGGTTCAGCGCCAGGAAAGCCACCACCAGGCCAGCCGAAGCGGGGCCCATTCGCCAGGTGAGCTCCACCTCGGTGAGTGAAGGCAGCAGCAGTGCGAACAGCAGCAGGTACATGTGCACACCAGCGGCGGTGCCTTGGCCGGCCGTCATGGCCAGCATGGCATCCCCCGTGCCCAGCACCATCAGCAGCGAGCGTGCCAAGGTCATGTGGCGCCGGGTCTGCAACCAGAACAGCAGCGGTATCAGCGCGGCCACAGGCAATTGCGCCAGCCCCGAACGGATCAGGGCCTCGTTGCCGGTGGTGACGAACCAGAGGTTGTAGCCCGCAATGTGGGCCAGCAGCAGCCAGGCCCCGAGGTTGATCTGCACGATCTTGCGCACCCGGGTCACGGCGTCGTCAGAGCGCGCGCCGAGCAGCACCCAGCGCAGCAAGGGATGGTGTTTGTGGCGGGTCTGAAGCATCGTTGATCGAAGCAGGGGCTGCCGCCCCTATCGTCCATCTCCGCGCAAAAGAAAGCGGCCACCCGAGGGTGGCCGCTGTCGAGTCAGGGGCTTTGTGGATTTATGCCGCTGCCAACACCGCGTTCAAGGTCTTGCTGGGCCGCATCACAGCTTCCACCTTGGCCGGGTCGGCCAGGTAGTAACCACCGATGTCCACGGCCTTGCCCTGCACCTCGGCCAGTTCGGCCACGATGGCGGCTTCGTTGTCGGCCAGGCCCTTGGCCAGTTTGCTGAACTGCGCGGCCAGCGCGGCGTCTTCGGTCTGGGCGGCCAGCTCCTGGGCCCAGTACATGGCCAGGTAGAACTGGCTGCCGCGGTTGTCGAGCTGGCCGGTCTTGGGGCTGGGGCCCTTGTTGTTGTCCAGCAGCTTGCCGGTGGCGGCATCGAGTGTCTTGGCCAGCACCGCCGCCTTGGGGTTGCCGGTCTTCAGGCCCAGGTCTTCCAAGCTCACGGCCAGGGCCAGGAATTCGCCCAGGCTGTCCCAGCGCAGGTGGTTCTCTTCCACCAGCTGTTGCACGTGCTTGGGGGCCGAGCCGCCGGCACCCGTTTCGTACATGCCGCCACCGGCCATCAACGGCACGATGGACAGCATCTTGGCGCTGGTGCCCAGCTCCATGATGGGGAACAGGTCGGTCAGGTAATCGCGCAGGATGTTGCCGGTGGCGCTGATGGTGTCCAAGCCGCGAATGACGCGCTCCAGCGTGTAGCGCATGGCGCGCACCTGGCTCATGATCTGGATGTCGAGGCCTGCGGTGTTGTGCTCGTGCAGGTACATCTTCACCTTGGTGATCAGCTGGGCCTCGTGCGGGCGGTACTGGTCGAGCCAGAACACCACGGGCATGCCGGAGTTGCGGGCGCGCGTGACGGCCAGCTTCACCCAATCGCGGATGGCGGCGTCCTTGCACTGGCACATGCGCCAGATGTCGCCGGCTTCCACGTTCTGGCTCAGCAGCACTTCACCGGTGTTGATGTCGGTGATGTTGGCCACGCCGTCTTCGCTGATCTCAAACGTCTTGTCGTGCGAGCCGTACTCTTCGGCCTGCTGGGCCATCAGGCCCACATTGGGCACGGTGCCCATGGTCTTGGGGTCGAACGCGCCGTGCCACTTGCAGAAGTTGATGATCTCCTGGTAGATGCGGGCGAAGGTCGATTCCGGCATCACGGCCTTCACGTCCTTCAGGCGGCCGTTGGCGTCCCACATCTTGCCGCCGTTGCGGATCATGGCGGGCATGGACGCGTCGACGATGATGTCGTTGGGCGAGTGGAAGTTGGTGATGCCCTTGGCGGAATCCACCATCGCCAGTTCGGGGCGGTGCTCGTGGCAGGCGTGCAGGTCGCGCTTGATCTCGTCCTGCTTGCTTTGCGGCAGCGTGGCGATCTTGGCGTACAGGTCGGCCATGCCGTTGTTGACGTTGACGCCCAGTTCCTTGAACAGGTCGCCGTGCTTGGCGAAGGCGTCCTTGTAGAAAATCTTGACGCAGTGGCCGAACACGATGGGGTGCGAGACCTTCATCATCGTGGCCTTGACGTGCAGCGAGAACATCACGCCGGTCTTGCGCGCGTCTTCAATCTCTTTCTCGTAGAACTCCAGCAGCGCCTTCTTGCTCATGAACATGCTGTCGATCACTTCGCGGTCGAGCAGCTTGGTCAGCGGCTTCAGGACGATGGTCTTGCCACTCTTGGTGATGAGCTCCATCTTCACGTCGCGGGCGCGGTCCAGCGTCATCGACTTTTCACCGTGGTAGAAGTCGCCGCTGTGCATGTGCGAGACGTGCGAGCGCGAGGCCTGGCTCCACTCGGCCATGCTGTGCGGGTTCTTGCGGGCGAATGCCTTCACGGCATTCGGGGCGCGGCGGTCGGAGTTGCCTTCGCGCAGCACCGGGTTCACGGCCGAACCGATGCATTTGGCGTAGCGGGCCTTGATGGCCTTTTCTTCGTCGGTCTTGGGCGCTTCGGGGTAGTCGGGAATCGCGTAGCCCTTGGACTGCAGCTCCTTGATGGCGGCCACCAGTTGGCCCACCGAGGCGCTGATGTTGGGCAGCTTGATGATGTTGGCTTCGGGCTTGAAGGTCAGTGCGCCCAGCGCGGCCAGTGTGTCGGGCACGCGCTGCGCTTCGCTCAGGTACTCCGAGAAGTTGCCCAGGATGCGGGCGGCCACCGAGATGTCGCTGGTCTCCACGTTGATGCCGGCCGGCTTGGTGAAGGTGCGGATGATGGGCAGGAAGGCCGCGGTCGCCAGGGCCGGCGCCTCATCGGTGACGGTGTAGATGATGGTGGGCTGCTGGGTGCTCATCGTGTATCTCCGGTATAGGTTTGTGGGTGCCACGCCGGGCGTTTCTGTGCCCGCGTCACAACCCGTGAACGTTGCCGGATTTTGCTTTCGGCGGTCTGACCTGGAACAGCTTTTTTGAAGTGCGATACCGCATTGCGAAATTTGCTGGCCTGTGACCGAACTTTTTTTCGGGGCAGAAAAAAGGCCACCCGAAGGTGGCCTGTGCGGTGCGGGCAGCGCGGCTTATTTGGCCACGGTGTCTTTCACCTGCTGCAGCGCAGCCGGGTCTTCCATCGTCGTCAGGTCGCCGGGGTCGCGGCCCTCGCACACGGCCTGGATGGCGCGGCGCAGCAGCTTGCCGCTGCGGGTCTTGGGCAGGGTGCTCACAAAGCGCACGCGCGCCGGGCGGGCCACGGCGCCGAGCTGGCCGTCCACCACCTTCATGATCTCGCCCTCCAACTTGAGCGCATCGGCGTCGGTGGCGGCCTGGCTGGGGTCCTTCAGCACCGCAAAGGCCACGGCCACCTGGCCCTTGAGCTGGTCGGCCACGCCCACCACGGCCACCTCGGCCACGTTCGGGTGGCTGGAGATGCTTTCCTCGATCTCGCGCGTACCCAGGCGGTGGCCGGCCACGTTGATCACGTCGTCGGTGCGGCCCAGGATGAAGAAGTAGCCGTCTTCATCTTTCACGCCCCAGTCGAAGGTGCTGTACATCACCCGCTTGTGGATGCTGGACCAGTAGGTCTTCACATAGCGCTCGTCGTCGCCCCAGATGGTTTGCAGGCAGCCGGGGGGCAGCGGGCCTTCCACGGCGATCACGCCCTTGACGTTGGGCTGGGTGATCTCTTCGGCGGTGGTCTCGTCGATGAGCTTGACGTCGTAGCCGTACACCGCCTTGCCGGGCGAGCCGTACTTGGTGGGTGCCTTCTCCACGCCGTTGCAGATGGCCATGATGGGCCAGCCGGTTTCGGTCTGCCAGTAGTTGTCGATGATGGGCTTGTTGATGGCGCCCGCGATCCAGGTGGCGGTGGGCTCGTCCAGCGGCTCCCCAGCCAGGAACAGCGCCTTCAGGCTGCTGAGGTCGTACTTGGTCAGGTAGGCCGGGTCTTGTTTCTTCAGCACGCGCGCGGCGGTGGGCGCGCTGAACATCACGCTGACCTTGTACTTCTCCACCAGGCTCCACCAGATGCCCGCGTCGGGGCGGGTGGGCAGGCCCTCGTACATGATGGTGGCCATGCCGGCGATCAGCGGGCCGTAGATGATGTAGCTGTGGCCCACCACCCAGCCGATGTCGGAGGTGGAGAAGTAGGTCTCGCCCGGGTTGCCCATGTAGATGTGCTTCATCGACGCCGCCAGGGCCACGGCGTAGCCCGCCGTGTCGCGCTGCACGCCCTTGGGCTTGCCGGTGGTGCCCGAGGTGTACAGGATGTAGCTGGGGTGCTCGCTCGCCACCCACTCGCAGGGCACCACGGTGTTCAGGTGCTTGGCACGCAGCTCGGCGTAGTCCACGTCGCGGCCTGCGGTCTTGGGAAACTCGGCCAGGCCGCGGTTCACCATCAGCACCTTGGCGGGCTTGTGGCTGCTGAGCTTGATGGCTTCGTCCAGCAGGCCCTTGTAGGGCACGCTCTTGCCACCGCGCATGCCGGCGTCGGCGCTGATGACGGCCTTGGGTTGTGCGTCTTCAATGCGGCTGGCCAGCGAGTGGCTGGCGAAGCCACCGAACACCACCGAGTGGATGGCGCCGATGCGCGCACAGGCCAGCATGGCAAAGCAGGCCTCGGCGATCATGGGCATGTAGATCAGCACGCGGTCGCCCTTGCCCACACCCAGTTCCTTGAGGATGGCGGCCATGCGCTGCACTTCGGCATGCAGTTCGCGGAAGCTGTAGGCGTGCTCGGTGTCGGTCTCGGTGGAGACGAAGATCAGCGCGTTCTGGTCAGGGCGGGTGGCCAGGTGGCGGTCGACCGCGTTGTGGCACAGGTTGGTGACGCCGCCGGCAAACCATTTGGCAAAGGGCGGCTTGGTGTAGTCGCACACCTGGTCGAAGGGCTTGTGCCAGTCGATCAATTGGGCCTGCTCGCCCCAGAAGCCGTCGCGGTCTTCGATGGAGCGGCGGTGGAATTCAGCGTAGTTCGTCATCTTGTGTGTCTCCTGAGGGGCGGGAATTCAAATCTCATTGCACTGCGGGCGGCTGACGCTGCACTGTCAAAAGCCCGTCATTCCCGCGCAGGCGGGAATCCAGATACCCAGTGATGGATCCCCGCCTTCGCGGGAATGACGACGGATCACCGCGGCGATGAAGCTGTGGCATTCACCACTCAGCCCAGCGCCACCACCACCTCGGGCGGGGCCTGCACCAGCTCAATCAGCACGCCCTCGCCGCCCAGCGGGAACTCGTCGTTGCCCTTGGGGTGGATGAAGCAGATGTCGTAGCCCGCCGCGCCCTTGCGGATGCCGCCGGGGGCAAAGCGCACGCCGTTGGCCGTCATCCAGGCCACCGCCTTGGGCAGATCGTCCACCCACAGGCCCACGTGGTTCAGCGGCGTGGCGTGCACGGCGGGCTTCTTGTCGGGGTCCAGCGGCTGCATCAGGTCGACTTCCACGGCCGTGGGGCCGCCGCCCAGGGCACAGATGTCTTCATCGACGTTCTCGCGTTCGCTGACGAAGGTACTTTTCACGGTCAGGCCCAGCATGTCCACCCACAGGCTCTTGAGCTTGTCTTTGCTGGGGCCGCCGATGGCGATTTGCTGGATGCCCAGGATCTTGAAGGGTTTAGCGCTCATGGGAAGATGCCTTGATTGATTCAGTAGGAGGGGTTGGTATGGAATTTCTGGTCGCTGGGCTGGTGCTGTTTCTGGGTGTGCACAGCACGCGCATCGTGGCCGCCGGCTGGCGCGCGAGCACGCTGGCCCGAGTGGGCGAGAAGCCCTGGAAGCTGGGCTACACCGTGGTGTCGCTGCTGGGCTTTGTGCTGATCGTCTACGGCTTCGGCCAGGCCCGCCAAACGCCCGAGTGGGTGTTTGTGGCGCCGCCCTGGGGCCGCCACCTGACGATGTTGGTGATGTGGGTCTCGATGATCCTGCTGGCAGCCTCGCACAGCCCGCAGAGCCACTACAAGGTGTGGCTGCGCCACCCCATGCTGTGGGCCACGCTGCTGTGGGGCGCCACCCACCTCACGGTGCGGCACCAGAAGCACGACGCGGTGATGTTTGGCGCTATCACGGTGTGGGCCGCCGTGTGCCTGGTGAGCAGCTACGCGCGCGACGCACGCAACGGCACCACCTACGGCCCGCCGGTGCTGAAGAAAACCTTGATCGCCACCGCCGCTGGCACGGTGCTGTACCTGGTGTTCGTGTTCGGCCTGCACAAGCTGCTGATGGGCATGTCGCCCATTGCCGGACGCTGAGCAGGGCTCCGCCGCCATGGCGCGCACCCCAGCAAGCGGCGGAACACTGTGCATCTTGAAACCCCGTCATTCCCGCGAAGAGCCTGCCCCCGCGAAGGCGTGGGGCGGGAATTCATGTTTAGGCGGCCTGTGGATTCCCGCCTGCGCGGGAATGACAACCGTGCGAATGGCGAGGAAATTCACGGCGTACACCGGGTGCCGCCTGGGGTCTTGCCCAACTCGCTGGTGACGGGCAGGTCGAGCCGGCGCAGCAGCGCGCGGTCGTCCACCACGTCGGGGTTGCCGGTCACCAGCAGCTTGTCGCCGTAGAAGATGGAATTGGCGCCGGCCATGAAGCACAGGGCCTGGATGCCATCGCCCAGCTCGCGCCGGCCCGCCGAGAGGCGCACGCGCGACGTGGGCATGGTGATGCGGGCCGCAGCGATGACGCGCACCACCTCGAACGGGTCCACGGGCTCGTTGCCGGCCAGCGGCGTGCCTTCCACGCGCACCAGGTTGTTCACCGGCACGCTCTCGGGGGCGGGGTCGAGGTTGGCCAGCTCGGCGATCAGGCCGGCGCGCTGCTCGCGAGTTTCGCCCAGGCCCACGATGCCACCGCAGCAGACCTTGAGGCCGGCCTCGCGCACATGGCCCAGCGTGTCCAGGCGGTCCTGGTACTGGCGCGTGCCGATGACCTCGGGGTAGAAGTCGCTGGCGCTGTCGAGGTTGTGGTTGTAGTAGTCCAGCCCGGCGCCCGCCAGCGTCTTGGCCTGGGCCGGCTCCAGCATGCCCAGCGTGGCGCAGGTTTCCAGGCCCAGGCCGTGCACGGCGCGGATCAGGCCGGCCATCTTGTCCACGTCGCGGTCGGTGGGGCTGCGCCAGGCTGCGCCCATGCAGAAGCGGCTGGCGCCAGCCTCTTTGGCGTTGCGCGCGGCCGTGAGCACTTCTTCTTCACCCATCAGCTTCGTGGCAGGCACGGCGGTGGGGTGGTGGATGGACTGCGGGCAGTAGCCGCAGTCCTCGGGGCAGCCCCCGGTCTTGACCGACAGCAGCGAAGCCAGCTCGATGTCACCGGCCGGGAAGTGCAGCTGGTGCACGGCCTGGGCGCGGTGCACCAGGGCCATGAAGGGCTGCTGCAGCAGTTCCAGCACGGCGGCGCGCGACCACGGGCCCTGCGCATGGGCAAATGCCGGGGCCGGGTCCGCCGCGCGGCGGTGCAGGTGTATGGGCTGGGCTTCGACGGTGTCGGTCATGCGGGTTCACTCAAAGGCAATGATGGGCTGGTCCACACTCAGGCTCTCGCCCTTGTTGGCGCGGATCTCCTTGACCACGCAGTCTTGCGTGGCCACCAGGATGTTCTCCATTTTCATCGCTTCGATCACGGCCAGCTTCTCCCCCGCCAGCACCTTCTGGCCCACCGTCACCGCCACGTCGGCCAGCAGGCCGGGCATGGGCGAGAGCAGGAACTTGCTCAGGTCGGGCGGCGCCTTGTAGGGCATGAGCTTCATCAGTTCGGCCGCGCGGGGCAGCAGCACCATGGCGTCAATGGCCGTGCCGTTGTGGGCCACGCGCATGGCCAGCGGCTGCTTGGCCGAGCCGCGCTCCACCTGGGCGCTGAAGGGCTGGCCGTTGACCGTGCCGGTCATCAGCACGTCACCCAACTTGGTGTGGCTCTGGATGGCGTAGGTCTTGCCGCCCACCGTCACGTCCACCGTGCCGGTGCGGGCGTTGAACTCGCCCAGCGTGACGGCGTGGTACACGTGCTGGCCTTCGGCTCCCAGCTGCGCCACCACCAGCTCGTTGCGGTGCGCCACCTCGTGCCCGGGCAGTTGGCCGCTGATGCCGGCCGCGCGCTCGCGGGCCTTGCGGCGCACGAAGGCCGCCAGCGCCACCAGGAACAGCGGGTCGTCGTGCGGCACATCCTCGGCGCGGAAGCCCTTGGCGTAGTGTTCGGCGATGAAACCGGTGTTGAACTCGCCGGTCACGAACTTGGGGTGGGCCAACAGCGCGGCCTGGAAGGGGATGTTGCTGCTGACACCGCGGATCACGAAGCCGTTGAGTGCCTCGCGCATCATGGCGATGGCCTCGGTGCGGTTGCGGCCGTGCACGATGAGCTTGGCGATCATCGAGTCGTAGTACATCGGGATCTCGCCGCCCTCGTACACGCCCGTGTCCACCCGCACGCCACCGAACTTGCCGTCGCTGTAGGCCGGGCCTTGCAGCGAGGGCACCGACTGCTCCAGCACCTGGGCCGGCGGCTGGTACTTCACCAGGCGGCCGGTGGACGGCAGGAAGTTGCGGAACGGGTCTTCGGCGTTGATGCGGCACTCGATGGACCAGCCCTCGCGCTTCACATCGGCCTGGGTGAAGGCCAGCTTCTCGCCGGCCGCCACGCGGATCATCTGCTCCACCAGATCGAGGCCGGTGATGTTCTCGGTCACCGGGTGCTCCACCTGCAAGCGGGTGTTCATCTCCAGGAAGTAGAAGTCCTGGTCCTTGCCCACCACGAACTCCACCGTGCCGGCGCTCTGGTACTTCACGGCCTTGGCCAGGGCCACGGCCTGCTCGCCCATGGCCTTGCGGGTGGCGTCGGAGATGAAGGGCGACGGCGCCTCCTCGATCACCTTCTGGTGGCGGCGCTGGATGGAGCACTCGCGCTCGTTCAGGTACAGCACATTGCCGTGCGAATCGCCCAGCACCTGGATCTCGATGTGGCGCGGCTCCAGCACGTACTTCTCGATGAAGACGCGGTCATCGCCGAAGCTGTTGCGGGCCTCGTTGCGGCAGGACGAGAAACCCTCGAAGGCTTCCTTGTCATTGAAGGCCACGCGCAGGCCCTTGCCGCCGCCACCGGCCGAGGCCTTGATCATCACCGGGTAGCCGATGCCCTTGGCGATCTCCACCGCCTGCTCGGGCGTGTCGATGGCGTTGTTGTAGCCCGGGATGGTGTTGACCTTGGCTTCCAACGCCAGCTTCTTCGAGGCGATCTTGTCGCCCATGGCCGCGATGCTGAAGTGCTTCGGGCCAATGAAGGCTAGACCAGAGTCTTCGCAGCGCTTGGCAAAGGCCTCGTTCTCGGACAGGAAACCGTAGCCGGGGTGGATGGCCTCGGCGCCGGTGCTCTTGGCGGCCGCGATGATCTTGTCGGCCACCAGGTAGCTCTCGCGCGAGGGCGCCGGACCCAGCAGCACGGCCTCGTCGGCCAGCTCCACGTGGCGGGCGTCCTTGTCGGCTTCCGAGTAGACCGCAACGGTCTGGATGCCCATCTTCTGGGCGGTCTTGATGACGCGGCAAGCGATTTCGCCGCGGTTCGCGATCAGGATTTTCTTGAACATCTTGTTCTCACTTTCAAGCCAGTTTGTTCGCCGAGCCGTCATGCCCGCGAAGGCGGGCATCCATGGCTGTGTGGATCCCTGCCTTCGCGGGGATGACAGCCATCACAGCGGAATGTTGCCGTGCTTGCGCCACGGGTTTTCCAGCTTTTTGTCGCGCAGCATGGTGAGCGAGCGGCAGATGCGCTTGCGCGTTTCATGCGGCTGGATCACGTCGTCGATGAAGCCGCGCGCGCCGGCCACGAAGGGGTTGGCGAAGCGGGCCTTGTACTCGGCTTCCTTGGCCGCGAGCTTCTCGGGGTCGCCCTTGTCCTCGCGGAAGATGATTTCCACTGCGCCCTTGGCGCCCATCACCGCGATCTCGGCGTTGGGCCAGGCGAAGTTCACGTCGCCACGCAGGTGCTTGGAGGCCATCACGTCATACGCACCGCCGTAGGCCTTGCGGGTGATGACGGTGATCTTGGGCACCGTGCATTCGGCGTAGGCGTAGAGCAGCTTGGCACCGTGCTTGATGATGCCGCCGTACTCTTGCGAGATGCCGGGCATGAAGCCGGGCACGTCGACGAAGGTGACCACGGGAATGTTGAAGGCGTCGCAGAAGCGCACAAAGCGCGCGGCCTTGATGCTCGACTTGATGTCCAGGCAGCCGGCCAGCACCAGCGGGTTGTTGGCCACGATGCCCACGGTCTGGCCTTCCATGCGGGCCATGCCGATGACGATGTTGGCGGCGTAGTCGGGCTGCAGTTCGAAGAAGTCGCCGTCGTCCACCGTCTTGACGATCAGTTCCTTGATGTCATAAGGCTTGTTGGGGTTGTCGGGCACCAGGGTGTCGAGCGAGTAATCCAAGCGGGTGCTCGAATCGCCGCTGGGACGCACGGGCGGCTTGTCGCGGTTGTTCAGCGGCAGGTAGTTGAAGAAGCGGCGCAGCATCAGCAGCGCTTCCACGTCGTTCTCAAAGGCCAGGTCGGCCACGCCGCTCTTGGTGGTGTGGGTGCTGGCGCCGCCCAGTTCCTCGGCGGTCACTTCCTCGTGCGTCACGGTCTTCACCACCTCGGGGCCGGTGACGAACATGTAGGAGCTGTCCTTCACCATGAAGATGAAGTCGGTCATCGAGGGCGAGTACACCGCGCCGCCGGCGCAGGGGCCCATGATCATGCTGATCTGCGGGATCACGCCCGAGGCCATCACGTTCTTCTGGAACACGTCGGCATAGCCGCCCAGCGAGGCCACGCCTTCCTGGATGCGGGCGCCACCCGAATCGTTCAAGCCAATCACCGGGGCACCGACCTTCATCGCCTGGTCCATGACCTTGCAAATCTTCTCGGCATGGGTCTCGCTGAGCGCGCCGCCGAAGACAGTGAAGTCCTGGCTGAAGGCGAAGGCCAGACGGCCGTTGATCATGCCGTAGCCGGTGACCACGCCGTCGCCGGGTATCTTGCTGTCGGCCATGCCGAAGTCCACGCAGCGGTGCTCGACGAACATGTCCCATTCTTCGAAGGTGCCTTCGTCGAACAGCAGTTCCAGGCGCTCGCGCGCGGTCAGCTTGCCCTTCTTGTGCTGCGCGGCTATGCGCTTCTGGCCACCGCCCAGCCGGGCCTTGGCGCGCTTTTCTTCGAGCATCTGCTGGATGTCATGCATGTTGGCTCCTAGGTCTCTCTCGGTAAAACACAGTCAGTGAAAAAGGTCGAGCAGGCGGCGTGCGGCCACGGAAGCGGCCACGCGCCCGGCCCGCACGTCGGCAGTGAGGGGTGCCAGCTGCGCATGCACGGCGGCATGCGCGCGGAAGCGTTGCTTGAGGCCGGCGTCGATGCGCTCCCACATCCAGGCTTCGTCCTGGGCATGGCGGCGCGCGGCCAGGCGGCCGCTGCTGGCTTGCAGCGTGCGGTAGCGGCTGACGGTTTGCCAGAACTCCGCCACGCCGACGTTCTTGAGCGCGCTCATCTGCAGCACCGTGGGGTGCCACACGCTCTCGTCATGGTGTAGATGGTCGGGGTTGCCGTGCAGGCCAAACAGCCGCAGCGCCGAGGTGATCTGCGCGCGCGCGCGGGTGGCGGCGGCCTCGTCGATGTCGGCCTTGTTGATCACCACCAGGTCGGCCAGTTCCATCACGCCCTTCTTGATGGCCTGCAGGTCGTCGCCGGCATTGGGCAGTTGCAGCAGGCAGAACATGTCGGTCATGCCCTGCACCGCTGTCTCGCTCTGGCCCACGCCCACGGTCTCCACGATCACCACGTCGTAGCCGGCCGCCTCGCACACCAGCATGCTCTCGCGGGTGCGCTCGGCCACGCCACCCAGGGTGCCACTGCTGGGGCTGGGGCGGATGTAGGCGGCCTCGTTGACGGAAAGCTGCTCCATGCGGGTCTTGTCACCCAGGATGGAGCCGCCCGAGACCGTGCTGGACGGGTCCACCGCCAGCACGGCCACGCGGTGGGCCTGGGCGATGAGGTGCAGGCCCAGGGCCTCGATGAAGGTGCTCTTGCCCACGCCCGGCACCCCCGAGATGCCCAGGCGGAACGAACGCCCGCTGTGCGGCAGCAGCGCGTTCAGCAGCTCGTCGGCGCGGGCACGGTGGTCGGCCCGGGTGCTTTCCAGCAGCGTGATGGTCTTGGCGATGGCACGGCGGCGCGGCGCGGCCTCGCCCGCCGTGAGCTGCTGCAGCAGCAGGGCATCCACGACCGGAAGTGCAGCGGTGCCGTCAAGCGGCAACGGCGGAACTGGCTTTGCCAGGCCGCTCGTTGCGCCCCCCTGGGGGGGAGCGCCGTAGGCGCTACGGGGGGGGGTCATCTTGCCGAGCGCAGGTAGTACAGGTCCCACTCGCCCTCGGCCTGCAGCACGAAGCCATGGCGCAGGTAGAAGCGGTTGGCGTCACTGTGCTTGAGCGCGGTGACGCTCACGGCCTTGTGGTTCGCGTCTGCCTCGCGCAGCACCTGGGCCATGACCCACGAGCCTATGCCCAGGCCCTGGCCACTGGGGTGGATGTAGAGATGGTCCAGCAGCCAGTCGTGCTCGCGCGGCACCACCACCACGAAGCCCACCAACTGCCCGTCCTTCAGGATGTGGCGCGTGTAGGCCGGCAGGTAGCCACGCGAGAGGCGCTCGCGGGCGCGCTGCGGGTCGAAGCGGCCCACCTTCTCCAGGCTCTCGCGCATGGCGGCCATGCGCAGCGCCAGCAGGGCGTCGAAGTCGTCCTCGCCGGCGGGGGTGAGCGTGATGCCCTCGATCTCGCGTGGCTGGTAGACCATGCTGTGCCCCGCGCGGTCAGGCCTGGGCTTGGGCGGCGCGGATTTGCTCCAGCACGTCCTTGGCGCTGGCGGGAATGGGGGTGCCGGGGCCGTAGATGCCCTTCACGCCAGCCTCGAACAGGTAGCCGTAGTCCTGCGCCGGGATCACGCCGCCCACGAAGACGATGATGTCGTCGGCGCCCTGCTTCTTCAGCTCGGCGATGATGGCCGGCACCAGGGTCTTGTGGCCAGCGGCCAAGGTGGAGATGCCCACGGCGTGCACGTCGTTCTCGATCGCCTGGCGGGCGCATTCCTCGGGTGTCTGGAACAGCGGGCCCATGTCCACGTCGAAGCCCAGGTCGGCGAAGGCCGTGGCCACCACCTTGGCGCCGCGGTCGTGGCCGTCCTGGCCCAGCTTGGCGATCATCACGCGCGGCCGGCGGCCAGCGGCCTCGGCAAAGGCGCTGATCTCGCCCTTGAGCTTGTCCCAACCCTCGGCCGAATCGTAGGCAGCAGCGTACACACCGGTCACCTTCTGTATGTCCGCACGGTGGCGGCCGAACACCTTTTCCAGCGCATCGCTGACCTCGCCCACCGTGGCACGCAGGCGGATGGCCTGGATGGACAGGTCGAGCAGGTTGCCATTGCCACTCTGCGCGGCGGCCGTCAGGGCGTCAAGTGCGGCATTGACCTTGCCCGTGTCGCGGCTGGCGCGGATGGCCTTGAGACGGGCGATCTGCCCGTCGCGCACCTTGACGTTGTCCACCTCCAGGATGTCGATCGGGTCTTGCTTGGCCAGCTTGTACTTGTTGACCCCAACGATCACGTCCTTGCCCGAGTCGATGCGGGCCTGCTTCTCGGCCGCGGCGGCCTCGATCTTGAGCTTGGCCCAGCCGCTGTCCACGGCCTTGGTCATGCCGCCCATGGCCTCGACTTCCTCGATGATCGCCCAGGCCTTGTCGGCCATCTCTTGCGTGAGCGACTCCATCATGTAACTGCCAGCCCAGGGGTCGACCACGCTGGTGATGTGGGTCTCTTCCTGGATCACCAGCTGCGTGTTGCGCGCGATGCGCGAGCTGGTTTCGGTGGGCAACGCGATGGCTTCGTCGAAGCTGTTGGTGTGCAGGCTCTGCGTGCCGCCAAACACCGCGGCCATGGCCTCGATGGTGGTGCGCACCACGTTGTTGTACGGGTCTTGCTCGGTGAGCGACCAGCCCGAAGTCTGGCAGTGCGTGCGCAGCATCAGGCTCTTGGGGTTCTTGGCGTTGAAGCCCTTCATGATGCGGCACCACAGCAGGCGCGCGGCGCGCATCTTGGCGATCTCGAGATAGAAGTTCATCCCGATGGCCCAGAAGAAGCTCAGGCGGCCGGCGAACTCGTCCACGTCCATGCCCTTGGCGATGGCCGTCTTCACGTACTCCTTGCCGTCGGCCAGCGTGAAGGCCAGCTCCAGCGCCTGGTTGGCGCCGGCCTCTTGCATGTGGTAGCCGCTGATCGAGATCGAGTTGAACTTCGGCATGTTCTTGGCCGTGTACTCGATGATGTCGCCAATGATCTTCATCGACGGCTCGGGGCCGTAGATGTAGGTGTTGCGGACCATGAACTCCTTGAGGATGTCGTTCTGGATGGTGCCGCTGAGCTTGTCCTGCGAAACGCCCTGCTCTTCCGCCGCCACCACGTAGCCGGCCAGCACCGGCAGCACGGCGCCGTTCATGGTCATGGAGACGCTCACCTTGTCGAGCGGGATCTGGTTGAAGAGGATCTTCATGTCCTCGACCGAGTCGATGGCCACGCCCGCCTTGCCCACGTCGCCGGTGACGCGCGGGTGGTCAGAGTCGTAGCCGCGGTGGGTGGCCAGGTCGAAGGCCACGCTCACCCCCTGACCGCCAGCCGCCAGCGCCTTGCGGTAGAAGGCGTTCGATTCCTCGGCGGTGGAGAAGCCGGCGTACTGGCGGATGGTCCAGGGCCGCACGGCGTACATCGTGGCCTGCGGGCCGCGGATGAAGGGCTCGAAGCCGGGCAGCGTGTTGGCGTAGGGCAGGTGGGCCGTGTCGGCGGCCGTGTACAGCGGCTTGACGCTGATGCCGTCGGGCGTGTGCCAGTTCAGCGCCGAAACATCGCCGCCGGGGGCGGATTTGGCAGCGGCCTTGGCCCATTGTTCGAGCGAGGCGGTGGCGAAGTTGTCGGGCTGCTTGGACATGTTGACTCCTGACGGGCACCGCGGTGGCGGCGCCAAAGTTTGAACCTCGGCTCCCTCAGGCGCAAATGCCGCGCTCATGCAGCAGTCACCAAGGGTAAGGCCGGTTGTTATCCATCATACATGATGCATAATTATGAATTCAATCTTGACAACAGCCTGAATTCGCACTCACCCATGGGCGTCGCAGACCTCCAGCTGGCCCCCCAGGCCCTGTACCAGCAGGTGGCCGAGAAGCTGCGCGAGCAGATCTTTGCGCGCACGCTGGAGCCAGGTGCCTGGATTGACGAGCAGAAGCTGACGGTGGAATACGGCATCAGCCGCACGCCGCTGCGCGAGGCCCTGAAGGTGCTGGCCGTGGAAGGCCTGGTGACCATGAAGGTGCGGCGCGGCGCCTATGTCACCGAAATGTCGGCCGATGACGTGCACCAGGTGTACCGGCTGCTGGGCCTGCTGGAAAGCGACGCCGCCGCCGAGGTGGCCGAGCGCGGCAACGCGGCCGAGATCGCCGAGCTGCGCCAGCTGCACGACCTGCTGGAAAAGCAGGTGAAGAAGCGCGATGCCTTCTTTGATGCGAACGAGCAGTTCCACTACCGGCTGCTGGCCGTGGCCGGCAACCGTTGGCGCCAGCAGATCGTCACCGACCTGCGCAAGGTGATGAAGCTCAACCGCCACCACTCGCTCTTCAAGCAAGGCCGCTTGGCCGAATCGCTGGCCGAGCACCGCGCCCTGATGGCGGCCATCGAGGCCCACGACGCGCCCGGTGCCGCCCGCCTGATGCGCGCGCACTTCGACAACGGGTTGGCGGCGGCCACCGCCAGCTGAGTGGTGCACCCGGTTGCGGGGTACCGCAACCACCCGCCGATAATCCGCCCCCTGCCCCGGCCACACCGGCCCGGCACGCCCTGCATGCCCTGCCCGCCCATGACCGCCGAAGCCCAGTCCGCGCCCGCCTCGACCACCCCGGCCACCGTGCCCGCCGGCCCGGACATCCACAGCCCCGACGCGTTGGCCCACGGCAGCCCCCGCACACTGGCCGCCGCCTTGGCCGGCGCCCGGGCGCACACCCTGGCACTGGCCCGCGCCCTGGCCGCCAGCCTGCCGCCCACGCTGGAAGTGCGCTACCTGCCCGAGTTGGACCCGCCGATGTGGTTGCTGGCCGAGTTGGCCTGGCGCGAAGACGCCGAGATCGCCCGCAACCCCTTGCGCGGCGCCGGCCCGGCCGCCGCAGATGGCGTGGCCCGGGCGCCTGCCCACTGGCCGCAATACGAGCGCAGTTTTGCCCCCACGCTGTCGCACGCCGACCGCTGGCACCAGCCGTTGCCCACCCTGCAAGCCACCCTGGCCTGGTTGCAGGCCAGCCGGGAGCGAACACTCAGCTTGCTCCGCACCACGCCCGCCCAGGACGCCACCCTGCACGTCTACCGGCAAGCCCTGTGGCGAGAGGACGCCCTGCGCGAAGTGTTGCTGGGCATCGCCCAGACCCTGGGCATCCTGCCCGGCCCGCTGGCGGCTGCGCCGCCGGCCTGCCCCGCCGCCGAAGACGAACTCATGCTGCCCGTGGACACGTACCGCCTGGGCGCACCGACCTCCGGCTTCGTACCGCCAGGCCAAGCCACCGAGCAGGAGCTGGCCCTGCGCGCTTTCGCCATCGACCGCATGCCCGTCACCTGGGGCCGCTACCTGCCCTTCATCGAGGCTGGCGGCTACGACGAGGCCCGCTGGTGGACGCCGGCTGGCTGGGCCTGGCGCCGCCGCCAGAGCCTGGGCCGCCCACGCCACCTGGGACGCACCGGTGAGGGCCATTGGCAGCTCGCCCAGTTCGGCCAGTGGGTGCCGCTGGACCCGCGCTGGCCGGCCATGCACCTGTGCCTGCACGAGGCCCAGGCCTGGTGCCGCTGGGCCGGCCGGCGCCTGCCCACCGAGCAGGAGTGGGAAGCGGCCGCGCGGGCTGCTCAGCCACAGGGTCAAACCTGGGCCTGGGGCCAGGTGGCCGAATGGACTGCGAGCACGTACTCACCAGCCGATGGTGGCGACACCGCACCGGCTGCGGGCACCCCGCGCCCTTCAGCGGTACGCGGCGCCTCGCACTTGTGCGCCCCCCGCCTGGCCAGCCTGTGGCGGCGCAGGGCTCTGGCCGGCGAGCGCAACGATGCGTTTGTCGGTTTCCGCAGTTGTGCCTTGGCCGAGGGCGACACGGCGCACGACGAAACTGCCAACGTCGCCGCGGGCCCGGCCGACATCGGTGGCGAAACCATCGCCGCCAAGCCTGCGCGCACGCGGGCCCCGCGCAAGGCCAAGGCCACCGATGCGCCGGCCCCGGATCTGCTGGCGCCTGCGCCCACGATGGCAACGCCCGACGGGCCACCGCCGCAGGATCTGCAGGAATGACAAAGGCCGCCCAAGGGCGGCCTTCTTCTCATGGGCTCAGTGCCAAAGCCAGGCGGCCCGCAGGCCGCCGGGCATCAACGCTGGGCGATGGGCTTGACGGCGCGGGTGGGCGAGCCGACGAACAGCTGGCGCGGACGGCCGATCTTGTACTCGGGGTCGCCGATCATTTCGTTCAGCTGGGCGATCCAGCCGACCGTGCGGGCCAGCGCGAAGATGGCCGTGAACAGCGGCACGGGGATGCCGATGGCGCGCTGCACGATGCCCGAGTAGAAGTCGACGTTGGGGTAGAGCTTGCGGGCGACGAAGTAGTCGTCTTCCAGCGCGATCTTTTCCAGCTCCATGGCCAGCTTGAACAGCGGGTCGTTGTGCAGGCCCAGCTCGTTCAGCACTTCGTGGCAGGTTTCGCGCATCAGCTTGGCGCGCGGGTCGTAGTTCTTGTAGACGCGGTGACCGAAGCCCATCAGCTTGACGCCGCTGTTCTTGTCCTTCACCTGGTTCATGAACTCGCCCACCTTGGCCACGCCACCCATCTTCTGGATGTCGCCCAGCATGTTCAGGCAGGCCTCGTTGGCACCACCGTGGGCGGGGCCCCACAGGCAGGCCACACCGGCCGCGATGGCGGCGAACGGGTTGGTGCCCGACGAGCCGCACAGGCGCACGGTGGAGGTGGAGGCGTTCTGCTCGTGGTCGGCGTGCAGGATGAAGATGCGGTCGAGCGCGCGCTCGATCACCGGGTTCACCTTGTAGTCCTCGCAGGGCGTGGCGAACATCATGCGCAGGAAATTGCCGGCGTACGACAGATCGTTCTTCGGGTAGATGTAGGGCTGGCCGACGGTGTACTTGTAGGCCATGGCCACCAGCGTGGGCATCTTGGCGATCAGGCGGATCGCCGCGATCTCGCGGTGCTCCGGGTTGTTGATGTCGGTGCTGTCGTGGTAGAAGGCCGACAGGGCGCCCACCAGGCCGGTGAGTACCGCCATCGGGTGCGCGTCGCGACGAAAGCCACGCAGGAAGAACTGCATCTGCTCGTTGACCATGGTGTGGTTGGTCACGCGGGCGGTGAAGCTGGCCTTCTGCTCGGCGTTGGGCAGGTCTCCGTACAGCAGCAGGTGGCAGGTGTCCATGTAGTCGCAACCCACGGCCAACTGCTCGATGGGGTAGCCTCGGTACAGCAGCTCGCCCTTGTCACCGTCAATGTAGGTGATGGTGGAGTTGCACGAGGCGGTGCTCAGGAAGCCCGGGTCGTAGGTGAACTTGCCGGTCTGGCCGTAGAGCTTGCGGATGTCGATGACATCGGGGCCCACGGTGCCCTTGTAAAGGGGCAGGTCCATGCTGGGGCTGCCGTCAGAGAACGACAGGGTGGCTTTCACGTCGGACGGAGTCATCGTCTTTCCTTTCAAACAAATCGTTCTTCAACCGGGCTGGCGGAGTTGAGCCAGCACTTCTCTCACGACCGGCTGATCAAGTTCGCCTTCCGGTTCCTTGCGGGCAAGAAACAAGTCCAGCAAATCGTTGTCGGCCAAATCCATCAAGCGTTGCAGCCCGTCTACCTGGGCCAGCGTGAGCGTGCTCTCGTAGCGCTGGAAAAACCGCTGCACGAACAAATCGTTTTCCAGCAAGCCTCGGCGGCAGCGCCACTTCAGGCGGCTGACGTCGGTGGGGTTCAGCGGTGCAGTTTCCATGCCGTGGCTTGCTAGAAATTGACCAATGATGGCTTTGCGACGCTCAGACCGCGCGGCGCAGCATCATTTCCTTGATCTTGCCGATGGCCTTGGTCGGGTTCAAGCCCTTGGGACAAACATCCACGCAATTCATGATGGTGTGGCAGCGGAACAGGCGGTACGGGTCTTCCAGGTTGTCCAGGCGCGCGCTCGTGTCTTGATCGCGGCTGTCGGCCAGGAAGCGGTAGGCCTGCAGCAGACCGGCTGGGCCCACGAACTTGTCGGGGTTCCACCAGAAGCTGGGGCAGCTGGTGGAGCAGCTGGCGCACAGGATGCACTCGTACAGGCCGTCCAGCTCTTCGCGCTCTTCGGGCGACTGCAGGCGCTCTTTCTCGGGCGGGCGCTCGTCGTTCACCAGATACGGCTTGATCGAGTTGTACTGCTTGAAGAACTGCGTCATGTCGACGATCAGATCGCGCACCACGGGCAGGCCCGGTAGCGGGCGCAGCACCACAGTTTGCGGCAGCGTGCGCATGTTGGTCAGGCAGGCCAGGCCGTTCTTGCCGTTGATGTTCATCGCGTCCGAACCGCAGACGCCTTCGCGGCAGGAGCGGCGGAAGCTCAGCGTGGGGTCGATGGCCTTGAGCTTGACCAGGGCATCCAGCAGCATGCGTTCGTTGCCTTCGAGTTCGATCTCGATGGTCTGCATGTACGGCTTGGCGTCCTTGTCCGGGTCGTAGCGGTAGATCTGGAAAGTTCTCTTGTCAGCCATGGTGGTGTTCCTTCTTCGCTGCGATCAGAAAGTACGGGCCTTGGGCGGCACCGATTCAGCCGTCAGCGGCTGCAGGTTGACGGGCTTGTACTCCAGGCGGTTGCCTTCCGAGTACCACAGCGTGTGCTTGAGCCAGTTCGCGTCGTCGCGGTTCGGGTAGTCGTCGTGGGCGTGGGCACCACGGCTTTCCGGGCGGGCGGCGGCCGAGATCATCGTGGCCTTGGCGGCCTCGATCAGGTTGTCCACTTCCAGCGCTTCGATGCGGGCGGTGTTGAAGACCTTGGAGGTGTCCTTCAGGCCGATGGACTTGACGCGCTCGGCCACCTGCTTGATGGCCACCACGCCTTCGTCCAGCATCTTCTGGGTGCGGAACACGCCCGCGTGCTTCTGCATCGTGGCGCGGATGCTGTCGGCCACATCCTGCGCGTACTCGCCGCTCTTGGCCGAATCGAGACGGGCCAGCCGAGCCAGGGTCTGGTCGGCAGCGTCGGCAGGCAGCGGCTTGTGGTTCTTGGTCTTCAGCGCTGTATCGACGATGTGGTTGCCGGCCGCACGGCCGAACACCACCAGATCGAGCAGCGAATTGGTGCCCAGGCGGTTGGCGCCGTGCACCGACACGCAGGAGCATTCGCCCACCGCGTACAGGCCGTTCACCACGTCGTTGTGCTTGCCGTTCTTGGGAATGACGACCTGGCCGTTGACGTTGGTGGGGATGCCACCCATCTGGTAGTGGATGGTGGGCACCACCGGGATCGGCTCCTTGGTGATGTCGACATTGGCGAAGTTGTGGCCGATCTCGAACACCGAGGGCAGGCGCTTCAGGATGGTCTCGGCGCCCAGGTGGGTCATGTCGAGCAGCACGTAGTCCTTGTTCGGGCCGCAGCCCCGGCCTTCCTTGATTTCCTGGTCCATGGAGCGCGAGACGAAGTCGCGCGGGGCCAGGTCCTTCAGGGTGGGCGCGTAGCGCTCCATGAAGCGCTCGCCGTTGGCGTTGCGCAGGATGGCGCCTTCGCCACGACAGCCTTCGGTCAGCAGCACGCCGGCGCCGGCCACGCCGGTGGGGTGGAACTGCCAGAACTCCATGTCTTCCAGCGGGATGCCAGCGCGCGCCGCCATGCCCAGGCCGTCACCGGTGTTGATGAAGGCGTTGGTGGAGGCGGCAAAGATGCGGCCGGCGCCACCGGTGGCCATCAGCACCGTCTTGGCTTCCAGGATGTGCAGGTCGCCGGTTTCCATTTCCAGTGCGGTGACGCCGCAGACGTCGCCTTCCTGGTCGCGGATCAGGTCCAGGGCCATCCACTCGACGAAGAAATTGGTGCGGGCCTTGACGTTCTGTTGGTACAGCGTGTGCAGCAGCGCGTGGCCGGTGCGGTCGGCGGCGGCGCAGGCGCGCTGCACGGGCTTCTCGCCGTAGTTGGCGGTGTGGCCACCGAAGGGGCGCTGGTAGATGGTGCCGTCGGCATTGCGGTCAAACGGCATGCCGAAGTGCTCAAGCTCGTAGACGACCTTGGGTGCTTCACGGCACATGAACTCGATGGCGTCCTGGTCGCCCAGCCAGTCGGAGCCCTTGATGGTGTCGTAGAAGTGGTAGTGCCAGTTGTCTTCCGACATGTTGCCCAGCGAGGCACCGATGCCGCCCTGCGCCGCCACGGTGTGCGAGCGGGTGGGGAAGACCTTGGACAGCACGGCCACGTTCAGGCCGGCCAGCGAGAGTTGCAGCGAGGCACGCATGCCCGAGCCGCCGGCGCCGACGATGACGACGTCGAACTTGCGCTTGGTGATGTTGGAGGTGGTGGTCATAGTTTCTCTCTAGGCCCTGTTCACAGACGCCACAGGACTTGCACGGCCCAGCCGCCGCAGCCCAACAGCCAGATGAGGGAGAAGACGTGCAGCGCCAGGCGCACGCCCACGGGCTTGACGTAGTCCATCCAGATGTCGCGCACACCGATCCAGACGTGCCAGATCAGGGCCACGATGAGCGCGAAGGTGATGAACTTCATCCACTGCGCCGAGAAGATGCCCGACCACTTGTCATAGCCCATCTCACCCTTGCTCAGCAGCACATTGGCCAGAAGGATGAAGGTGAACAGCGACATTAGCACGGCGGTGACGCGTTGCACCAGCCAGTCGCGAAAGCCATAGCCTGCGCCGGTGGTGACGCGCTTGGAGCCGTAGTTGATTGCCATTTGTGTGTCCTCGCTTGCGAATCAGTACAGACCGAAGAGCTTGGCGGCCAGCAACACGGTGAGCGTGAGGCTGATGGCCAGCACGATCTGGGCGCTGCTCTTGCCCTGTTCCTTGGTCACCGTGTGCTTGATGTCCATGCGGATGTGGCGGATGCCGGCCAGCCAGTGGTGCAGGTAGGCCCAGATGATGGCCAGCGCCACGAGCTTGAAGAACCAGCCCGGAACAAAGCCCAGGCCGGCGATGAAGACGCTGCGGAAGATGTCGAACGACACCTCGGAGCTGACGCTGGTGTCGAACATCCAGATGATGAACGGCAACAGCACGAACATCAGCAGGCCGCTGACGCGGTGGAGGATGGAAACGATGCCGGCGATGGGGAGCCGGTAGTTGGGCAAGTCCGAGAGCGCGTTGATGTTGCGGAACTCGGGGCGTTGCTTGAGCGTGTCTGCCATGGCGGGGTGTCCTTGTTGTGTTCGCTCTGGGTCGAAAGGGATCGGGTTGACAGGTAACGGGCCTGAAACCTGAAGAGTTTATTGCATCGCAACAATCTTTCAGGGGCCTTGCCAGCGGCTTATTTCAATTCAATCGGGTCGCGGGCGCCAACAGCGGGGTCAATTGAGCTCGTTGCGGTAAAAGTGCGAGGCGGTGTTGTACAGGCCACGGCGCAGTTCCACCGGCTTGTCGCCATAGGTGTGGGCCAGGCGCTCCACGCTCAGCAGCGGCGTGCCTTCAGGCACCTGCAACAACGCAGCCGAGCTGGCGTCGGCCACCACGGCGCGGATCTTTTCTTCGGCCCGGATCATGCGCACGCCGAATTCGGATTCGAACAGCCCGTACATGGGGCCGGCGTACTGCGACAACCGCTCGGCCGTCAGCCCCTTGAACGGGCCTGCCGGCAGCCAGATCTCGTCCAGCACCACAGGGGCGCCGTTGCGCGAGAGTGTGCGGCGCACCAGCACGGCGCTGTCGCCGCTCTTCAGCGCCAGCGCGCGGGCCACCTCGGCCGGCGCGCGCAAGCGGCGGCAATCAAGGAAGCTGCGGGCCATGCCGGTGGGCACGCCGTCGTCGGGTGCCAGCCGCAGGAAGCGGTACTGGATGTTTTCTTCGGCGTGCGTGGCCACATAGGTGCCCTTGCCCTGGCGCCGCACCAGCAGGTTGTCGGTGGCCAACTCGTCGATGGCCTTGCGCACCGTGCCCTGACTGACGCGAAAGCGCGCGGCCAGGTCCAACTCGCTGGGGATGGCTTCGCCGGGCTTCCACTCGCCTCCCTGCAGGCTTTTCAACAGCAAGGCCTTGATCTGCTGGTACAGCGGGCTGAAGGCGGGCCCTTCCGAGGCCAGCACAGCATCGGGGTTATCGGTGGGCACGGTGGCGGACATGGGCAGTCATTGCAGCACAGCGCCCCAGGGCTCGTCCACCGATATCCGACTGACGTCTTATATAAGACATAAGAATCTTGACGCACCCCGGGTTCACCCCTAGACTGCAGCGCTAAACTCGTTGTTCCCGGCTCGCGCCCACGTGTGTGGTGCGCCCGCGCAGAGGGTGGTTTGGTCAGCCCCAAGTCACCTCCGGGGTACACAGTACCGCCGCACCCGTTTCGTTCATCCCTTCTTCGGAGACTTCACCATGAGCAAGAAACCCGTTCGCGTCGCCGTCACCGGCGCCGCTGGCCAGATCGGTTACGCCCTGCTGTTCCGCATCGCCTCGGGCGAAATGCTGGGCAAGGACCAGCCCGTCATCCTGCAACTGCTGGAGATCCCCGACGAGAAGGCCCAGAAGGCACTCAAGGGCGTGATGATGGAGTTGGACGACTGCGCCTTCCCGCTGCTGGTCGAAATGACCGCCCACGGCGATCCGATGACCGCCTTCAAGGACGCCGACTACGCCCTGCTGGTGGGCTCGCGCCCCCGCGGCCCCGGCATGGAGCGCGCCGAACTGCTGGCCATCAACGGCGCCATCTTCACCACCCAGGGCAAGGCCCTGAACGCCGTGGCTTCGCGCAACGTCAAGGTGCTGGTGGTGGGCAACCCCGCCAACACCAACGCCTACATCGCCATGAAGGCCGCCCCGGACCTGAAGCCGGGCAACTTCACCGCCATGCTGCGCCTGGACCACAACCGTGCCGCCTCGCAGATCGCAGCCAAGACCGGCAAGCCGGTGTCGAGCATCAAGAAGCTGGCCGTGTGGGGCAACCACTCGCCCACCATGTACGCCGACTACCGCTTCGCCACCATCGACGGCGCCTCGGTGAAGGACATGATCAACGACCAGGCCTGGAACAAGGACGTGTTCCTGCCCACCGTGGGCAAGCGTGGTGCCGCCATCATCGAAGCGCGTGGCCTGTCGTCGGCCGCGTCGGCCGCCAACGCCGCCATCGACCACATGCGCGACTGGGCCCTGGGCACCAATGGCGAATGGGTCACGATGGGCGTCCCCAGCAACGGCGAATACGGCATCCCCAAGGACGTGATGTTCGGCTTCCCGGTCACCTGCGCCAACGGCGAGTACAAGATCGTCGAAGGCTTGGCCATCGACGCCTTCTCACAAGAGTGCATCAACAAGACCCTGGCCGAGCTGCAGGGCGAGCAAGACGGCGTCAAGCACCTGCTGTGATTCCCCTGCTGTAGCCAGCCGCTGCTGCGCTAAGCTGCCAAGCCGGTGGCCGTGAAAACGGCACCGGCTTTTTTCATGCCCTTCTTGAATCCGCGCAACCCATGACCCAGCCCCGCCACCCCGCCGACGTGTTGTTTGAAGAAGGCGACGCCGTGCCCGAGATCCCCGTGTGCGACCACTACTGCGGCGTAGAGGCGCGCATGCGCAAAAGCCTGGAGCTGCAGGCGAAGATGGGCCCGGTGTTCGACGTGACGCTGGACGGCGAGGATGGCGCCCCGGTGGGTGGTGAAGTGGCCCATGCCCAGCTGATCGCCGAGCTGGTGATGTCGCCGCTCAACACCCATGGCCGCGTTGGCGCGCGCGTGGTGCCGTTTGACCACCCTGCCTTCGCGCCCATGCTGGACGCGCTGCTGCCGCTGGCGGGCACCCGGCTGGCCTATCTGATGATCCCCAAGCCGCGCCACGTCGCCGACCTGAACGCGGCCATTGCCGCCGTGGACGCGGTGCTGCATCGCGCCGGCATCAACCGCCCGCTGCCCATCCACGCGCTGGTGGAAACCCACGGCGCGCTGCGCGACGTGTGGGCCATGGCAGCGCACCCGCGCATCGAATCGCTCTCGTTCGGGCTGATGGACTTCGTCTCGGCGCACCGTGGCGCCATCCCGCAAACGGCCATGGGCGCGAAGTCTCCCGGCGGCCAGTTTGACCACCCGCTGGTGCTGCGCGCCAAGCTGGAGATTGCCGCCGCCTGCCATGCCCACGGCAAGGTGCCCTCGCACTGCGTGGTGACCGAGTTCAAGGACAAGGCGGCCCTGCAGGACGCTGCCGAAAAGGCCTCGCGCCGGCTGGGCTACACGCGCATGTGGAGCATCCACCCCGACCAGATTGGCCCCATCGTGGACGCGTTCGCGCCCAGCACAGCCGAGGTGGACCAGGCCATCGAGATCCTCCAGGCCGCCCAGGCCGCCGATTGGGCCCCCATACGCCACTCGCACAACGGCCGCGAGCAGTTGCACGACCGGGCCAGCTTCCGCTACTTCTGGCAGGTGCTGCAGCGGGCCCACCGCACCTCGTTCAACGGCGGGCCACAACTGCCTGAGGAAGTACGGCTGGCGTACTTTCCTGCCCAATGAATCACGGTCCTTGCATGGCGCCGCCGATCTGATACTTCCGGTCACGAGATCCTGTGCATGCAGCATGGACAATCGCGCCGACTTTTCCAATCCCCTCTCTCGGAGATCCCAGATGAAACGCATCCTCGCCGTGGCCCTGCTGGCCTGCTTTGCCAGCCTCAGCGCCCAGGCTACCGACACCAAGGCCAAGGCCCCGGCCAAGAAGGCCGCGCCTGCCAAGGCCGCCCCGGTCGTCAAAGCCCTGCCCGAGGCCACGCCCGAGCAACTCCAGGCCGCCAGCTATGTGCACTACGGCGACTACGCCTGCGAGATGAACAAGTCCATCAAGGTCACCCAAGACAAGACCGAGGGCTATGTGGACGTGGCCTTTGGCAAGCAGAGCTTCGTGATGAAGCCGGTGCTGTCGAGCACGGGCGCCCTGCGCATTGAGGACGTCAAGGGCGTGGGCCTGCTGCTGCAGATCGCCTACAAGTCGATGCTGATGGACGTGAAGAGCGGCAGCCGCCTGGTGGACGGCTGCCAGCACGAGAAGCAGTCGGCGCTGCAGAAGGCCGACGAAGGCAAGCCCACCACCAGCATGATGGACGGCCCGGCCAAGTAAGCTGCCCGGACCCCTTTCCCTCAAATCAAGCCCGGCCCGACCGGGCTTGTTCGTTTCCAGCCCTGCTTGCCCCTGCGGCGCCCGCTGAAATAGCGCGCCATGTCAGGTTCGGTGCAGCAGAATCCGCGACGATGTGCGGCTCAGGCCAAACCCACGGGCGATCGTGATCGTTGGGGGGCTTGGCAAGTCTTATATAAGACATAAAATACGGTACTTACCCGCACCCTCGTCGTACACCCGTCCACAGGAGCCCCACCCCATGCTGCAAGCCTACCGCCAACACGTTGCCGAACGCGCCGCCCTCGGCATCCCCCCGCTGGCCCTCGACGCCAAGCAGGTGGGCGAGCTGATCGAGCTGATCAAAAACCCGCCCGCCGGCGAAGACGCCTTCCTGCTGGACCTGCTGACCCACCGCGTGCCCCCGGGCGTGGACGACGCCGCCAAGGTCAAGGCCAGCTTCCTGGCTGCGGTTGCGCACGGCGACCTGAAGGTGGCCCTGATCTCCAAGGCCAAGGCCACCGAGCTGCTGGGCACCATGGTGGGCGGCTACAACGTGCACCCGCTGATCGAACTGCTGGACGACGCCGAAGTGGCGGGCGTGGCCGCTGCAGGGTTGAAGAAGACCCTGCTGATGTTCGATTACTTCAACGACGTGGCCACCAAGGCCAAGGCCGGCAATGCCAAGGCCAAGGAAGTGATGCAGAGCTGGGCCGATGCCGAGTGGTTCACCACCCGCCCCGAAGTGCCCAAGAGCATCACCGTCACCGTCTTCAAGGTGCCCGGCGAAACCAACACCGACGACCTCTCGCCCGCCCCCGATGCCTGGAGCCGCCCGGACATCCCCATGCACTACCTGGCGATGCTGAAGAACACCCGCGCCGACGCGGCCTTCAAGCCCGAGGAAGACGGCAAGCGCGGCCCGATGCAGTTCATCGAAGACCTGAAGAAGAAGGGCCACCTCGTGGCCTATGTGGGCGACGTGGTGGGCACCGGCTCCAGCCGCAAGTCGGCCACCAACAGCGTGATCTGGGCCACCGGCCAGGACATCCCCTTCGTGCCGAACAAGCGCTTCGGCGGCGTCACCCTGGGCGGCAAGATTGCCCCCATCTTCTTCAACACGCAGGAAGACTCGGGCTCGCTGCCCATCGAAGTGGACGTGAGCAAGCTGGAAATGGGCGACGTCATCGACGTGCTGCCCTATGACGGCAAGATCGTGAAGAACGGTGCCACCGTCACCGAGTTCAAGCTCAAGAGCGACGTGCTGTTCGACGAAGTGCGCGCTGGCGGCCGCATCAACCTGATCATCGGCCGCTCGCTGACCGCCAAGGCACGCGAGTTCCTGGGCCTGCCTGCTTCCACGCTGTTCCGCCTGCCCACCACGCCCGCCGCTACCAAGGCTGGTTTCACCCTGGCCCAGAAGATGGTCGGCCGCGCGGTCGGCCTGCCGGAAGGCCAGGGCGTGCGCCCCGGCACCTACTGCGAGCCGAAGATGACCACCGTGGGTTCGCAAGACACCACTGGCCCGATGACCCGCGACGAGCTGAAGGACCTGGCCTGCCTGGGCTTCTCGGCCGACCTGGTGATGCAGAGCTTCTGCCACACCGCCGCCTACCCCAAGCCCGTGGACGCCAAGATGCACCGCGAGCTGCCCCCGTTCATCAGCAGCCGCGGCGGCGTGGCGCTGCGCCCGGGCGACGGCGTGATCCACAGCTGGCTGAACCGCCTGCTGCTGCCCGACACCGTGGGCACCGGCGGCGACAGCCACACGCGCTTCCCCATCGGCATCTCCTTCCCGGCCGGCTCGGGCCTGGTGGCCTTTGGTGCCGCCACCGGCGTGATGCCGCTGGACATGCCTGAATCGGTGCTGGTGCGCTTCAAGGGTCAGATGCAGCCCGGCATCACCCTGCGCGACCTGGTGCACGCCATTCCGCTGTACGCCATCAAGGCGGGCTTGCTGACCGTGGCCAAGGCCGGCAAGAAAAACGTGTTCTCGGGCCGCATCCTGGAAATCGAAGGCCTGCCCGACCTGAAGGTGGAACAAGCCTTCGAGCTGAGCGACGCCTCGGCCGAGCGCAGCGCGGCCGGTTGCACCGTCAAGCTCAACAAGGAGCCTGTGGCCGAGTACTTGCGCTCGAACATCGTTTTGATGAAGAACATGATCGCCGACGGCTACGCCGACGCCAAGACCCTGGCCCGCCGCATCGAAAAGGTGGAAGCCTGGTTGGCCAACCCCAGCCTGCTCGAAGCCGACAAGGACGCCGAATACGCGGCCGTGATCGAGATCGACCTGGCCGAGCTGACCGAGCCGGTGCTGTGCTGCCCGAACGACCCGGACGATGCCAAGCTGCTCTCCGAAGTGGCCGGCGCCAAGATCGACGAAGTCTTCATCGGTTCGTGCATGACCAACATCGGTCACTTCCGTGCGGCCTCGAAGCTGCTCGAAGGCAAGCGCGACATCCCCGTGAAGCTGTGGCTGGCCCCGCCCACCAAGATGGACGCCAGCGAGCTCACCAAGGAAGGCCACTACAGCGTGTTCGGCGCTGCCGGTGCCCGCACCGAAATGCCGGGCTGCTCGCTGTGCATGGGCAACCAGGCACAGGTGCGTGAAGGCGCCACGGTGGTGTCCACCTCCACGCGCAACTTCCCCAACCGCCTGGGCAAGAACACCTTCGTGTACCTGGCCTCGGCCGAGCTGGCCGCCATCGCCTCAAAGATCGGCCGCATCCCGACCGTGGCCGAGTACCAGGCCGACATGGTGGGCCTGAACAAGGACAGCTCCAAGGTCTACCAGTACATGAACTTCGACCAGATCGAAGAGTACGCCGAGACCGCCAAGACCGTCGCCTGATCAGCCCTGCACTGACCAGCCAAAGGCCCGCGCAAGCGGGCCTTTTTTCTTGAGTGCGTCAGCGGTGTCTGGCCTGTCGTTCGGCCTCGCTGCTGCGCGCTGCAAGCAGTGCCTGCTCGCGCGCGTTGCCACTCAGGCCCGCCGCCGTGCGGAAGGCCTCGGCCGCCTCGGTGTGGCGGCCCAGCTTGTGCAACAAGTCCGCTTGCACCGCCGGCAGCCAGGGGTAGTGGCACAGCGCGGGCTCGGCCAGCAGGCGCTCCACGATGGCCAGCCCAGCGGCGGGCCCTTGGTGCATGGCCACCGCCACGGCGCGGTTGAGCTCTACCACGGGCGAGGGCGCCACCCGCATCAGCTGCGCGTACAGCGCGGCGATGCGGGCCCAGTCCGTGTCGTCATGGCGTGCCGCACGCGCGTGGCAGGCGGCGATGGCGGCTTGCAACTGGTAGCTGCCCGGCTGCGTGGCCAGCGCATCGGCGCGGGCCAATGCGGCCAGGCCACGGCGGATCAGCAGCCGGTCCCAGCGGCTGCGGTCTTGCTCGGCCAGCAGCACGGGTTGACCCTGGACGTCGGTGCGCGCGGACGTGCGCGACGCCTGTATCTCCATCAAGGCCAGCAGGCCCTGCACCTCGGGTTGCTGCGGCGCCAGCTCGGCCAGCATGCGGCCCAGGCGCAGGGCCTCGTCGCACAGCGCGGGGCGCATCCAGTCGTCACCGCGGGTGGCGGTGTAGCCCTCATTGAAGACCAGGTACACCACCTCCAGCACGGCGGCCAGGCGCTCGCCCAGCACGGCGCCGGCCGGCAACTCGAAGGGCACGTGTGCTTCGCCCAGCGTGCGCTTGGCGCGCACGATGCGCTGGGCGATGGTGGCCTCGGACACCAGGAAGGCGCGGGCAATCTCGTGCGTGCCCAGGCCGCCCAGCAGCTTGAGCGTGAGCGCCACCCGCGCGTCGGGCGAGAGCACCGGGTGGCAGGCGGTGAAGATGAGGCGCAGCAGGTCGTCGCCGATCTCGTCCTGGCGCGCGGCATCGAGCGCGTCAACGAAGTCGGGCACCACGTGGGCCTGCACGGCTTCCAGGTCGGCGGCCAGGCCCGCGTGCTGGCGCTCGGCCATCTGGCGGTGCCGCAGGTGGTCGAGCGCGCGGTGCTTGGCGGTGGTCATCAGCCAGGCGGCGGGGTTGTCGGGCAGGCCCTGCCTGGGCCAGTGCTCCAACGCGGCCACCAGCGCGTCCTGGGCCAGCTCCTCGGCCACGCCCAGGTCGCGCACCATGCGCGCCACGGCGGCGGTGATGCGGGCGGACTCCAACCGCCAGACGGTGGCGATGCTGACGTGAACGCTGGAGTGCATAGGCCCGGACGGGTCACATCTGCGCCGGGGCGGCCGCCATGTCCATCCAGAACACCTCCCATTGGTGGCCGTCCAGGTCGGCAAAGCCGTGCTGGAACATGAAGCCGTGGTCCACCGCCGCCACCGGCGTGGTGGCGCCTGCGGCCACGGCCTTGGCCACCACCGCCTGCACCTCGGCGCGGCTGTCGCACGAGAGGGCGACGATCACCTCGGTGCTTTGCGTGGCGTCGGCCACCGGCTTCTTGGTGAAGCCCTGGAAGAAGGGCTTCACCAGCAGCATGGCGTAGATGTTCTCGCCGATTTCCAGACAGGCACCCTGTTCGTTGCTGAACTGCGGGTTGAAGTGCAGGCCCAGCGCCTCGAAGAAGGCGCGCGAGCGGGCCATGTCGGCGATGGGCAGGTTGACGAAGATCTGTTTGAACATGGGAGGCTCCTGTCGTCTCAGCGGTTGGCGTCGAGTTGCTTGAACCGGTCTATGCCTTCGCCAGGCGGAAATTCATCCAGCATGATCAGCTGCCGCAGCTCGATGACAGCCTCTTGGCCGCGGCCGGCGGGGTTGGGAAACCGCCTCGACCACTCCAGGGCCTCGTCGCGCGACCGCACCTGGATGAGGGTGTAGCCGGCGATCAGCTCTTTGGCTTCGGCAAAGGGGCCGTCCAGCACGCGGCGATCGCCGTTGGCGCTGTGGTGCACCCGCCAGCCGGTGCGGCTGGGGTGCAGGCCCGCACCTTCGAGCAACACACCGGCACGCGCCAGTTCTTCGTGGTACGCGGCCATCTCGGCCAGCAACTCGGGTGGCGCCTCGGGCGTGACCTCGGCTTCAAACTCGGGGCAGGACTTCACGATGATCATGAAGCGCATGGTGGTCTCCGGTTTTCAGCCGCCCATCAGTGGCTGCAGGATGCTGTGGCGGTTGCCCTCGGTGTCCACGAACGAGACGTAGTCGCCCACGGCCGGGATGGCCATGGGCTCGCCCAGCACCTCGCCGCCGGCGGCCCGCACCCGGGCCATGGCGTCGCGGATGTCGCCCACACCGATCACCACCGACGGGTGCTGCATGGGCCAGTCGGCCTTGTAGGGAAACAGGCCCCCGTTGATGGCCCCCCGCACGGCACCCGGCGCGGCGGTGTCGGCCGTGCCGGTGGTGGCCAGGATGTAGTCGCCCATCTCGGGGCCGTACTGCTGCAACTGCCAGCCAAAGGCCTCGGCGTAGAAGCGCTGGGCACGGGCAGCGTCGCGGTAGGGCATCTCGAAGTGGACGACGGGGCAGGCGGGGGTCATGGGCGCTCTCCTTGGCGGGCTGGGGTTGGCCCGCCCAACTTTTGGGCCGGCATGCAGACACGACGAAGCAGGCTGCGCCGATTCGACCCGCCTGCGCTCGGTGAAAACCCCGGTCAGGCGTGGCTGTCGTCAAAGCACGGCGCCAGGCCCCGCACTTCCACGGTGGCCCACTGCGCCGCAGGGCAGCGCTGGGCGATGGCGATGGCCTCGGCGCGGTCCACGTTCTGCAGCAGGAAGAAGCCGCCCACCATCTCCTTGGCTTCGGCGAAGGGGCCATCCAGCAGCCGCGCTTGGCCATTTGCGTGGCTGACGCGCACGGCGCTGGCTTGCGAGGCCAGCGACTCAACCGCCTTGAGCTGGCCCTGCGCCGCCAGCGACTCGGCAAAGCGCTGCATGCTGGCATAGGCCTCGCGGCCTTCGGCCTCGGTGCGCGTGGCGCGCTGGTCCACGGGTTCGACGATGAGCAGCATGTAGGACATGGCAAGCCTTTGCAGCAGGGCCGGGATGGACACAGATGCTACACAGGCGCGACCGTGGCCGCAGCGGCTCAATCCAGCGGCCGCACCAGGCGCACCAGCAAGGCGCTGCGCTTGAGGGTGTCCTTGCGCGCCTCGCCGGTGGTGGTGTCCACAGCCCAGGCGTGCATGAACTGCACACGGGCCATGTTCTCGGTCGTGACGCCGCGCGCCACGCTCTCGTAGTTGTAGGGGTTGATGCTTCGGGTGTCGACATTGGCGGTGGCGCTCCAGCACCAGCCTGGCGGGTTGTTGGGCAGCCAGGCGCCCAAGGCATCCGCCGGCTTGGCACCTTGCCGGGCCAGGCCTTGCAGCTCCTTCATTTGCGGCAAGCGCCAGGCCACGCCCTCGGCCTTGGCGCGCTGCTGGGCCAGGGCCAGCGCAGCGGCGTGGTCCAGCAGCAGGGGCTGGCCCTCGCAGCGGCGGCCGCTCCAGCGCATGCCCTCCACGCAGCGCGGCCAGGCCACGCGGTGGCTCAGATGCACCACGTAGGCGCCGTCGGCGCTGATCAGCCAGTCGGGCTGGGCGGCCGCGCCGGCGGCATGGGCCGTCAGCGAGGCCGGGCCAACCCCTGCTGCCAGCGCGACGCAAGCCAGGCGCGCTACGGGTGAGAGCTTGTGGCGACGCATGGCGCGCAGGCCTCAGTTGCGGGCGTGCGCCAGGCTGAACCGGTCCACCTGGGGTTTGCTGCCCAGGTGTTGTGCCAGTTGGGGCAAGGTCCAGCCGCAGTGCCGGTCCAGCGCCACGGCCACGAAGTGCCATTCCACCTGCCCCGCCTCGGCGCGGATGCCGATGGAGCCCGGTGCCAGTTCGTAGCCACAGGCCAGCAGCCAACGGCCCACCTCGGCTTCGCTGGGTTCGCGCTGCGCACCAAAGCGCAGGTTGACGCCGATGGCATGGCGCGAAGGCAGGCGCGACTCCAGACGCGAGCCCCACATCATCAAAGCGGCCGACAGGCCCGTGAGCAGGATGGCCGCGCTGTACAGCCCCACGCCCACCAGCACGCCGATGGCGCACGAGGCCCAGATGGACGCGGCGGTGGTGAGGCCACTGATGCTCAGCCCTTCTTTCATGATGACGCCGGCACCGAGAAAGCCCACGCCGGTGACGATGCCCTGCACCACGCGGGTGGGGTCGGGCGGCAAGGCGGAGATGGCGCCATGCCCGCCGTACCAGAAACCGGGGTAGCCCACGAACACCGTGAGTGCGGCCGAGGCCATGCAGACGATGCCGTAGGTGCGCATGCCGGCCGCGCGGCCGTGGTACGAACGCTCGTAGCCCACCACCAGGCCCAGCAACAGCGCGCCGGTGAGGTTCATGAACACGATGAGGTTGGCCTCAACGGCCGGCAGGGACCAGAACGTCGCCAGCCATGACCACGACAACATGACGCACCTCGGCAGAGAAAGCGGTTGATCCACTCGCTCGGCTGAGCGGTGGCACACGCCTCTACATCGGCCGGGCCACGAAGAAACTGAAGCGCGCCAAGCGGGCTTACAGCAGGCGGGCGATCAGCGCACCGTCGCAAGGTGCAGGCAGGGGAATCCACACGCGGATCGGGCTGCCCTGGGCCACGCTGATGGCCTCGCCATCGCCATTGCGCATCTCGCCCAGCGTGAGCTTGCGGTTGCCACTGGGGTGGATGATTTCCAGCGCGTCGCCCACGGCGAAGCGGTTCTTGGTCTCCACCTCGGCCCAGCCGTCGGCACGCGTGGCCAGCACCTCGCCCACGAATTGGCTGCGCTGTGCGGCCGAGCTGCCGGTGAGGTAGTTCTGGTAGTCCTGGCTGGGCCGGCGCTCCAGAAAGCCGGCCGTGTAGCCACGGTTCGAAAGGCCTTCCAGCTCGGTCAGCAACGCGGGGTTGAAGGGCCGTCCGGCCACCGCGTCGTCGATGGCGCGGCGGTACACCTGGGCCGTGCGGCTCACGTAGTACTGGCTCTTGGTGCGGCCTTCGATCTTGAGCGAATCGACGCCGATCTTCACCAACCGCTCCACGTGCTCCACGGCGCGCAGGTCCTTGCTGTTCATGATGTAGGTGCCGTGCTCGTCTTCCATGATGGGCATCAGTTGACCGGGACGGCCTTTTTCTTCCAGCAGGTAGACGCGGTCGGCGGCGGGGTGGCGCGGGCTGCCGCCACAGGCCGCGAAGGCCTGCTCTTCTTCGGTCTGCGCGGTGGCGAAATCGAAATCGCCCTCCATGGGCAGGGGCATGGCCTCGCCGGTGTTCGGGTCTTCGGCGGTGGCCTGGGTGGCGTACTGCCAGCGGCAGGCGTTGGTGCAGGTGCCCTGGTTGGGGTCGCGGCGGTTGAAGTAGCCGCTCAGCAAACAGCGGCCTGAGTAGGCGATGCACAGCGCGCCGTGCACAAAGACTTCGAGCTCGATATCGGGGCACTCGTTGCGGATGGCTTCCACCTCGTCCAGGCTCAGCTCGCGCGAGAGGATGATGCGCGCCACACCCAGCCGCTGCCAGAACTTCACCGTCGCCCAGTTCACCGTGTTGGCCTGCACCGAGAGGTGGATGGGCACCTCGGGCCACTTCTCGCGCACCATGGCGATCAGGCCCGGGTCGGCCATGATCAGCGCGTCGGGCTTCATGGCGATCACGGGTTCGATGTCGCGCAGGTAGGTGCGCACCTTGTCGTTGTGCGGCAGCAGGTTGCTGGTGACAAAGAACTTTTTGCCGCGCGCATGCGCTTCGGTGATGCCCTGAGCGATCTGCTCCAGCTTGAACTCGTTGTTGCGCGCACGCAGGCTGTAGCGTGGCTGGCCGGCGTAGATGGCGTCGGCGCCGTAGTCATAAGCGGCGCGCATCTTGGCGAGCGAGCCGGCGGGCAGCAGCAGTTCGGGGGCTGGGCGCGAGGAGGCATTGGGCATGGCCCCCGCATTGTCCACGGCCAGGCTTTCAGCCCCACCGTTGCAGGGCTTTGCAAGCCACTTAATTTCTGTCTTGACAGAAATTACAGAAGACGCCTAGCATGGCCGCCATGGAACTCACAGACACCGCCCGCCGCTTCGTCGTCCACTGGGGCGAGATGGGCAACGCCTGGGGCGTGAACCGCACCGTCTCGCAGATCCACGCCCTGCTCTACGTGCACGGCCGGCCGCTGCACGCCGAAGACATCGCCGACACGCTGGCCGTGGCCCGCTCCAACGTCAGCACCAGTTTGAAGGAGTTGCAGAACTGGAACCTCATCCGCGTGACCCACGTGCTGGGCGACCGGCGCGACTACTTCGAAACCTCGCTGGACGTCTGGGAGTTGTTCCGCACCATCGTGCGTGAGCGCAAGGAGCGCGAGTTCGACCCCACGGTGCGCATGCTCACCGAGTTGGTGGCCCAGCCTGGCTTTGCCGACGAGCCACCCGACGCGCAAGACCGCGTGCGCGAGACGCTGAAGTTCATGGCCACGCTGGGCGCCTGGTCGGATGAAATGCTGCGGCTCACGCCCGCCACGCTGGAGAAGGTGCTGAAACTGGGCGCCAGCGTGCAGAAATTTGTGCGTGGCGATGCGGGTGGCTCATGAGCGCATCCAGCCCCGTCATTCCCGCGAAGGCGGGAATCCAGGTCTTGGCGAATCGTGGATTCCCGCCTTCGCGGGAATGACGGGGCGAGCCTTCATTTCTGTCATTGCTGAAATATAGAAAGGAAACCACCGTGAACAACACCGCCCTTTTTCTGGTCTCGCTGACGATCTCGGCCACCTTGCCGCTGACGGCCATCCAGTGGCTCAAACCCTTGCTGCTGCGGGTGCTGAATGGCCAGTGCCCTGCCGACGGCAGCGCCGAGTTCTGGCTGCGCACCAGCCAGGTGTTGGCCGTGTCGGGCAGCTTGGTGCTGCTGCTCACCTTCGGCGAGTTCTACGAGCACATCGGCCTGGTGGACGCGCTGCGCCGCACGCTGTGGCTCAGCCTGGCCGCCACCTTCGTGAGCGTGGCTCTGGTGTCGCGCAACATCTGGCGGCAGATCCCCAAGGCGCAGGCGACCGCTGGAGTGCAAGCATGAACGTGCTGATCTGCGGTGAGCGCGGCTTCATCGGCCGCCACGTGGCCGCCGCGCTGCAGGCCCAGGGCCACCAGGTGCGCGGCCTGCGCCAGAGCGTGAATGGCCAGCCCCAGGCGCTGGATTTTGGCGAGGCCACCACCCCTGCCCGCTGGCGGCCGTGGCTGGAGGGGGTGGACGCGGTGGTGAACGCCGTGGGCGTGCTGCGCGACACCGTCCGCCGGCCACTGAGCGTGGTGCACAGCCGCGCACCGGTGGCGCTGTTCCAGGCCTGCGCCGAGTTGGGCGTGCGGCGCGTGGTGCAGGTGTCGGCCCTGGGTGTGGACGCCAGCCCCACGGCCTACGCCACCACCAAGCTGGCGGCCGAGACGGCGCTGAACCTGTTGGCGGCGCAGGGCAAACTGGACGCCGCCATCCTGCGGCCCAGCGTGGTGTTTGGCGCCGGCGGCGACAGCAGCGAGATGTTCCTCAACCTGGCCCGGCTGCCGGTGCTCAGCATGCCGGCGCCGGCCTTCACCGCCAAAATCCAGCCGGTGGCGGTGCAGGACGTGGCCGAGCTCATCGCGGCGCTGCTGGGCCCGCAGCGGGCCTGGTGTGGCACCGTGGCCTGCGTGGGCCCGCAGTCGCTGACCACCACCGAGTTCATCGCCCGCCTGCGGCAGGAGATGGGCAAGCAGGCCCCGTGGCGTCTGCCCCTGCCCCACTGGGCCGGCCGGGCCATGGCACGCGCGGGCGACCTGGTGCCGGCCAGCCCCTGGTGCAGCGAAACCCTTTCGCTGCTGAGCCAGGACAACACCGCCGACGCCACGGCCTTTGCGCAGTTGCTGGGCCACGCGCCGCGCATGCCTGGCCTGGCCACCGCCAAGCCGGCGCCGTGAGGCTCACTTGCCTTCGCGCTGCAGGATCTTTTCCCACTCTTCGCGGTAGGGGCGGTCGGCGCAGCGGCGCTTCCAGTCCAGGCGTTCGTCTTCGTAGGATTGGAAGTCGGCGTCCAGCGCCTTGCTGCGGGCGTTCCAATCGGTGGCGGCCTTCTCTTGCTCGGTGGCCCTGGCATTGAAGGCCGCCACACCCATGCGGTTGCGCTCGGCTTCCAACTCCTTGGCCTCCAGGTCCAGGGCGGCTTCCGACTTCTGCAGCTCCGCCCGGTCGGCCTCCAGTTGCTTGCGCTCCTGATCGGCTGCTGCACCCTGGCGATTGGCCGCCGCGATTTCTTCGTCACGGGCACGCCACAGTTTGACCTTCTCGCCCTGTGCGTTCAGCCGTCCATTGAACGCCTTCACCCGTTCCGACAACTTGAGCATGCCGTCGTTTTCCGCCTTGAGTGCCTCGCCTTCTTTCAAGATGGCCTTGCGCTCCACTTCCATGGCGTCGCGCCGCTTCTGCAGTTCGGGCGGCCGCGGCTTGAGCGCCGCCTGCTCCTTCATGCACGCCTCAAACTCGTTGAAGGTCAGCGCATTGCCCTTGACCGCCCCACCACTGATGGTCTTGTGCGCCGCGTTCGCCTCTGCGGGCTTCTTGGCCTTGGTCTGGCCTGCAACACCCAACGGGGTCAGGGCCAACAGCAAGCCGGCACACAACACCACAGGCGCTGCGAAAGAGACGGAACGGGTCATCGAGATTTCCTCTGGTTCGGGGTTTCAGACCAGCCGCTCGACCAGGCGACGCGGGCGTGGCGCAACGCGCGCATCATGCCACCGCCCATGCGCCCACCCACCCGGGCTTGCCCGGCTTAGACTGGTGACGGCGAGGTTTCATCAACGTAACACCCGGACCACACGCTGACATGGCCCAGAGCATCCAGGATTTCCACGACGACCCGCGCAACGCCCACATCCGCATCTGGATCAGCGGCGTGCTCAAACCCCGCGCCGAGGCCGCGGTCTCGGTGTTTGACAGCGGCTTCGTGCTGGGCGACGGCGTGTGGGAGGGCCTGCGCGTGGTGCAGGGCCACCCCTGCTTCCTGGCCGCGCACCTCGACCGGCTGTACGAGGGCGCCAAGGCCCTCGCGATGGACATCGGCCTCACGCGCACCGAGCTCACCGAGGCCCTGTACACCACGCTGGCCGCCAATGGCATGCACGACGGCGTGCACATCCGGCTCATGGTTTCGCGCGGCGTGAAGCGCACGCCCTACCAGGACCCGCGCGTCACCGTGGGCCCGGCCACCGTGGTCATCCTGCCCGAGTTCAAGCAACCCAAGCCCGAGACGGTGCAGGCCGGCCTGAAGCTGTTCACGGTTCATGTGCGACGCGGCTACCCCGACGTGCAAGACCCCAAGCTCAACAGCCACAGCAAGCTCAACTGCATCACCGCCTGCATCCAGGCCACCGAAGCCGGCGCGGATGAAGCGCTGATGCTGGACCCGCACGGCTTCGTGGCCACCTGCAACTCCACGCACTTCTTCATCGTGCGCCGCGGCTCGCAAGGCCCCGAGGTCTGGACCAGCACGGGCGACTACTGCCTGGGCGGCATCACCCGCGCCAACGTCATCCAGGTGTGCCGCGAGGCGGGCATCCCGGTGTTCGAGAAGAACTTCAGCCTCAGCCAGGTGTATGGGGCCGACGAAGCCTTCTGCACCGGCACCTTCGCCGGCGTGGTGCCGGTGAGCGGCGTGGACGGCCGCGCATTTGAAGGCGCCCTGCCCGGCCCCATGGTGCAACGCCTGCGCGGCCTGTACCAGCAACTGGTGCAGCGCGACGTGGCCGCACAGGAGGCCCTGCGCAGCGGGGGGCGCACATGAGCCCACCCAGCCCTCTGCGCATCGCCATGTGGAGCGGCCCGCGCAACATCAGCACGGCCATGATGCGGGCCTGGGAAAACCGGCCCGATTGCGCCGTGAGCGACGAGCCGCTTTACGCTGCCTACCTGGCCGCCACGGGCCTGGACCACCCGGCCGCTGAAGAGGTGATTGCGGCCGGCGACACCGACTGGCCTCGCGTGGCCACCGCCCTCACCGCAGGCCCGGCACCTGCGGGCAAGCCGATCTGGTATCAGAAGCACATGACCCACCACTTGCTGCCGGGCATGGAGACCGACTGGGTGCACCAGCTCAGCAACGTCTTCCTGATCCGCGACCCAGCCCAGGTGGTGGAGAGCTACCTCAAATCACGTGCCACGGTGGCGCCTGACGACATCGGCCTGCTGCAGCAGCTGCGCTTGTTCGACGCCGTGGCCCAAAGGCTGGGTCATGCGCCCCCGGTGATCGATGCCGACGATTTCCTGCGCGCGCCCGAGGCCCATCTGCGCGCGCTGTGCCTGCACCTCGGCATCGCCTTCACCGAGCGCATGCTGCACTGGCCCACCGGCCCGCGCGACAGCGACGGGGTGTGGGCCCCGCACTGGTATGCCGCCGTGTGGGCCTCCACCGGCTTCGAGCCCTGGCGCGAGCGCCAGCCCCAGCTCAGCGGCCAAACACGGGCCGTGGCCGAAGCCTGCCGGCCAGCGTATGAGGCTTTGCGTGGGCATCGGATGCGTCCCACGTAGTGGCCCCGTTGCCGTGCCCGGTCGGCGGGATCACCAGCGGAAAAACACCAGATACAGGCCGATGAAGATCAGGTTGTGTATGAAGTGCAGAAGCATGGCGCTGAGCAATCCGTTTCGAATGCGCAAATAGCCAAAGCCCGCACCTGCCAGAAATTGCGGGAGAACCAGCAGCGGCAGCCAAACGTACTGGCTGGGCATGGGGTCGTAGTTGCTGACGTGCAGTAGCCCGAAAGCTGCAGCGTAGATCCAAAACCATGCTGGATAGCGTCGAATGAACCGCCGCGCCATGTGGATCCTGCCAGGAGCCCGGGCCAACCTCCGTCGCCACAGTGGCAAACACGTCATGGCCACCGAAAACGTTGCAAGAGCCACCCAGGGTGAGCCCGCCAACAATGCCACCAATGCTGGGCCAAAGAAGGCAAGGTAGGTGGCATTGCGCAGGCCAGCGCGAAACAGCATCTCCTCCATCACCGGCGCAATGATCAAGCCCGAGAACAGCAGGAAAGGCGTCTCGGTTTCCTCGCGCCAAAACAAGGTTTGAATGTCCTCAGGCAACAGAAAAGCCATACCGCTCACAACCAACGTGGCCAGCAAATCCACGGCCCATATGAACCACCACCGAGACACCCACAGCTCACCGGCCTGCCGTCGATCCGGCCGGCGCAGAAATGCCAGAAAGTCGGCGGCGTGTGACGCCATCGACGCACCAAGCCTCGGGATTCCGCGCAGGGTTCCAGGTGAAATCGTCAACACCGCTTGTGTGCGCCCTTCGTCCACTCAATAGGTCCCTGGATACGCCCCGCCGTCCACCAGCAGGTTCTGCCCCGTGATGTAGCCGGCCTGGGCACTGCAGACAAACGCGCACAGCGCGCCGAATTCATCGGGGCTGCCAAAGCGCTGCGCGGGGATGCCCAGGCGGCGCTGGTCGCGCACCGACTCCAGCGGCCTGCCGGCCTTGGCAGCACCTGCGGCCATGGTCTTTTGCAGCCGCTCGGTGTCGAACGCACCGGGCAGCAGGTTGTTGACGGTGACGTTGCGCGAGGCCAGCTTGGGTTGGCGCGCTAGGCCGGCCACGAAGCCGGTGAGCCCGCTGCGCGCGCCGTTGGAGAGGCCCAGCACGTCGATGGGCGCCTTCACGGCGCCCGAGGTGATGTTGACGATGCGGCCAAAGCCGCGCGCTGCCATGCCGTCCACCACGGCCTTGATCAGTTCGATGGGTGTGAGCATGTTGGCGTCCAGCGCGGCGATCCAGTCGCTGCGCTGCCAATCGCGGAAATCGCCCGGCGGCGGGCCGCCCGCGTTGTTCACCAGGATGTCCACGGGCGGGCAGGCTGCCAGCGCGGCGGCACGCCCTTCGGGGGTGGTGATGTCGGCCGCCACGGTGCGCACCTCGGCCATGGGGTTGAGCGCCCGCAGTTCGGCCGCAGCTGCCAGCAAGGCCGCCTCGCCACGCGCATTGACCACCACGTTCACGCCTTCGGCCACCAGGGCCCTGGCGCAACCCAGCCCCAGCCCCTTGCTCGCCGCACACACCAGGGCCCAACGGCCCGTCAAACCCAGGTCCATGTCATCTCCACCTCGTCAGCAACCACACGCCCGTCAACACCAGGGCCGTGCCCAGCAGCAGCACGGGCGTGAAGGGTTCGTTCAACAGGAACACGCCCATCGTGATCGTGGACAGCGGCCCGATCATGCCGACCTGGGCCGTCAGCGCCGAGCCGATGCGCTCGATGGCCATCATCACCATCAATACCGGCGCAAAGGTGCAGGCCACGGCGTTGAGCATCGAAAGCCAGATCACCGGCGTGGGCACGATGGCCGCGCTCCAGGGCTTGAAGACGGCGAAGTGCGCCAGGCACAGCACGCAAGCCGCCGTGCTGGCCAGGCCGGTGAGGCGCAGCGAACCCAGGCGCTTGACCACCTCGCCGCTGGCCACCAGGTAGACCGAGTAGCTCACCGCGCTGCCAAACACCAGGGCTGCACCCAGCGTCACATGGCTGCCCTGCAGGCTGAGCTCATGGCCGAACACCACCACGGTGCCGCTGTAGCTCACCGCAGCCGCCAGCCACTGCTTGCCCGAGATGTGCCGCTTGAACCACAGCACCGACAGCGCCATGACGATGGTGGGGCCGAGGTAGAGGATGAGCCGCTCCAGGCTGGCGCTGATGTACTGCAGGCCCATGAAGTCCAGCATGCTGGCCGCGTAGTAGCCCGAAAAACCCAGGCCGGCCACCACCCCCCAGTCGCGGCGCGTGAGCGGCGCCTTGCCTCTGCTGGCCCACCAGGCCAGCGCCAGGAACATGGGCAGCGCGAACAGCATGCGGTACATCACGGCGGTGACGGCATCGATGCCGTGCCGGTACATCAGCTTGGCCAGGATGGCCTTGCCCGAGAAGGCGATGGAGCCGGCCGCCGCCAGCAGCAGGCCGGGCCACAGGTGGTGCTCGGCGCCTTCGGGCGCCAGCGCGCTCACGGCGGGTGCGGGCAGGTCGGGGTCGAGTTCAGCAGCCATCTCAGCCTCCGCCGAGCCGCCTCAAGGAGGCTGAAGCCCCCTCGGGGGGCAACGAGTGAAACGAGCGTGGGGGCTTCTTCACTTCAGTAACCCACCGCCGCACCATCGCGACGCGGGTCGCTGGCAGCCACGTAGCCTTGCGTGGCCACGTCATCCGCCAGACGCCAGATGAACTGGCCGGCCCCGAAATCCTGGTAGCTGTCGCTGAGGGCCTCGATCTGGTGGCCCAGGGCGCGCAGGCCTTGCACCGTTTCGGCCGGCATGTGGCCCTCGACGTTGATCGACAAGCCCTGGTTGAAGCGCCAGCGCGGCGCGTCGCAGGCGGTTTGCGGGTTCTGGCCGTGGTGCAGCATGCGCAGCAGGGTCTGCACATGGCCTTGCGGCTGCATGTTGGCGCCCATCACGCCAAAGCTCATCACCGGGCGGCCGCCCTGCGTGAGGAAGGCCGGGATGATGGTGTGGAAGGGCCGCTTGCCCGGAGCCACCACATTGGGGCTGGCCGGGCTCAGGCTGAAGCCGTGGCCCCGGTTCTGCAAGCTCACGCCGTATTCGGGAATCACCACGCCCGAGCCAAAGCCCATGTAGTTGCTCTGGATGAAGCTCACCATCATGCCGGTCTCGTCGGCGGCGGTGAGGTAGATGGTGCCGCCGCGCCGGTGCACGTCGCCCGGCGTGCCGGCTTCAAATACCTGGGCGCGGCGCGGGTCGATCAACTTGGCGCGCCCTGCCAGGTAGGCCGGGTCCAGCAGCGCTTCGGGTGGCATGGCCATGCTGCTGGGCTCGGCCACGTGGCGGTACACGTCGGCAAAGGCCAGCTTGATGGCTTCGATCTGCAGGTGCTGGGCGGAGGCTGAGTCCACGGGCAGGCTGGCGAGGTCGTGGTGCTGCAGCAGGCCCAGTGCGAGCAGCGCGGTGATACCCTGCCCGTTGGGTGGGATCTCGTGCAGTTCATGGCCCGCGTAGCTTTGCGCGATGGGCACGACCCATTCGGGCTGGTAGGCGGCCAGATCGGCCGCGGCCATCGCGCCGCCCTGGGCCTGGGCACTGCGCACGATGGCCTGGGCGATCTCGCCTTCGTAGAACGCACGGCCCGCCGTGGTGCCGATGGCGCGCAGGGCCTTGGCAGCGCCGGGCATGCGGACCAACTCGCCCACCTCGGGTGCGCGGCCGCGTGGCAAAAAGGTTTGGGCAAAGCCGGGCTGCTGCACCAGCGCTGGCACCTGGGCTGCGGCAGCCCACTTCTGTTGCACCACCACGGGCACGGCGTAGCCGCGCTCGGCGATGTCGGCGGCCGGCGCCATCAGATCGGCAAAGGGCAAGCGGCCAAAGCGCTGGTGCAACGCGGCCCAGGCGGCCACGGCGCCGGGCACGGTCACGGCGTCCCAGCCGCGTGCAGGGGGCGTGCTGGCGTCAGCGCCATGCTTGCGGCGGAAATACTCTGGCGTCCAGGCGGCTGGCGCGCGGCCCGAGGCGTTCAGGCCCTGCAGTTGATGGCCGTCCCACAGGATGCAGAAAGCGTCCGAGCCCAGGCCGTTGCTGCAGGGCTCGACCACGGTCATCGCGGCGGCGGTGGCGATGGCCGCGTCCACCGCATTGCCACCTGCGGCCAACATACGCAGGCCGGCCTGCGCCGCCAGCGGGTGCGAGGTGGCCACCACGTTGCGGGCGAATACCGGCAGCCGGGTGCTGGCGTAGGGCGTCTGATAGTGGAAGGGCGAAGGCACGACGTTGGCCTCTCAGTCTTCCTGGAAGGCCTCTTCGCGCTTGTGACGCACCGAGGGCAGCGTCACCATCACCACCAGGGCCACGGCCACGGCCAGCAGCCCTGCCGAGATCGGGTGGGTGACGAAGACCGACCAGTCGCCACGCGACAGCAGCAGCGCACGGCGCAAATGCTCTTCCATCATAGGGCCCAGGATGTAGCCCAGCAACAGCGGCACCGGCTCGCAGCCCAACTTGAAGAACACGTAGCCCAGCAGGCCAAAGGCCGCCGCCGCGTACACGTCAAAAGTGCTGTTGCTGATGCTGTAAAGGCCCACGCAGCAGAAGGCCAGGATGGCCGGGAACAAGTACTTGTAGGGCACCGTGAGCAGCTTGATCCAGATGCCGATCAGCGGCAGGTTCAGCACCACCAGCATCAGGTTGCCGATCCACATCGACGCGATCAGGCCCCAGAACAAATCGGGGTTGCTGGACATGACCTGCGGCCCGGGTTGGATGCCCTTGAGCGTCATGGCGCCCAGCATCAGCGCCATCACGCCGTTGGTGGGGATGCCCAGCGTCAGCAGCGGAATGAAGTTGGTCTGCGCACCGGCGTTGTTGGCCGCCTCGGGCGCGGCCACGCCACGGATGTTGCCCTTGCCAAAGGCCACTTCGCCGGGCTGGGCGGGCAGCTTCTTCTCCACCGTGTAGGCCGCGAACGAGGCCAGCACCGCGCCGCCGCCGGGCAGCACGCCCAGGATGGAACCCAGTGCCGTGCCGCGCAGCACCGCAGGCAGGGCGACCTTCATGTCCTGGCGCGTGGGCCACAGGCCGTGCACGTCCTTGGTGAAGACCTCGCGGTGCTCGGCCGGCCGGCCCAGGTTGGCAATGATTTCGCCAAAGCCGAACATGCCCATGGCAATGCCCACGATGCCGATGCCGTCGGTGAGTTGGGGGATGTCGAAGCTGTAGCGCGGCACACCCGAGATCACGTCGGTGTTGATCTGGCCCAGCAACAGGCCCAGCAGGATCATGGCGATGGCCTTGATCAGCGAACCCGAGGCCAGCACCACCGCACCCACCAGGCCCAGCACGAACAACGCAAAGTACTCGGCCGCGCCGAACTGGTGCGACAGCGTGATGAGCGGCGGTGCGAACGCGGCGATCACCACCGTGCCCACACAACCGGCGATGAACGAGCCAATGGCCGAGATGGCCAGCGCCGGCCCGGCCCGGCCATTGCGCGCCATCTGGTAGCCGTCGATCATGGTGACGACCGAGCTCGATTCGCCCGGCACGTTGATGAGGATGGCGGTGGTGGAGCCGCCGTACTGCGCGCCGTAGTAGATGCCGGCCAGCATGATCAGCGCGGGCGTGGCGTCCAGCGAGTAGATGGACGGCAGCAGCATGGCGATGGTGGCCACCGGCCCCAGGCCGGGCAGCACGCCGATCAGCGTGCCCAGCAACGCGCCCAGGAAGGCGTACAGAAGGTTCAGCTGGGTGAAGGCAACACCAAAGCCCAGCGCGAGGTTGTGGAGCAGGTCCATGTCAGCCTCCGCCGAGCCGCCTCAAGGAGGCTGAAGCCCCCTCGGGGGGCAGCGAGTGAAACGAGCGTGGGGGTTTCATTTCGCCTCCTCAGCCGGCCAGACCGAACACGGTGGGCCACATGGGGATGGTGAGCTTGAGGCCCACGATGAACACCGCCCACGACAAGGCCGTGAGCAGCACCGCCGTCACCAGCGCACCCTTCCAGTGGACCTCGCCATCGGCCGAGCTGGCCACCAGCACCAGGGCCGGCATGGCCACCACCAGGCCGCCGCGCTCCAACAGCAGGCCGAACAGCACCACCGAACCCAGGATCACCAACAGCGGACGCCAGGCGAAACGGCCAATGCGGTCGCCACCATCGGTTTCCAGCGTCACCCCCTTGAACAGCACAAAGGCGCCCAGAAGCGCCAGCAGGATGCCCAGCCCGAACGGGAAATAGCCCGGCCCCGGGCTGGCCGAGGTGCCGAATCGGTATTGTGTGGCCCCCCAACTGAAGCCCGCGCCCACCAGGATGAACATCAGTCCGGACCAGAAGTCCTTCTGGCTCTTGATTTTCAAAACGGGCTCCTCAGGGCTGGGCGGGTAGACAGGCGGCTGATTCTAGGCAGCAGGCGCATCGCGTCAGGCGCCTTCCCAACGCGGGGTACAACGCAGCACCTCGTCCAGCGTGGTCACGCCCTCGGCCACCTTGGCCAGGCCGGCCACCCGCAGCGGGCGCAGGCCCAGTTTGGCGGCCTCGCGGCGCAGGCGAGGCTCGTCCAGCTGAGGGTGCATGGCGGCGCGCAAGGGCTCGCCCACCAGCATCAGCTCGTACAGCGCGGCGCGGCCGCGGTAGCCCGTGCCCCGGCACTGCGGGCAGCCCACGGCCTGGTAGGCCTTGGGCGGCTTGTTGATGTGCCAGGGCTTGGCCAGGTCGTCCATGGCCTCGCGGGTGAGCGTGGTGTCGGGCGCGCGGCAGGCCGGGCACAGGCTGCGGGTGAGGCGCTGGGCCAGCACGCCGATCACCGTGGCCGAGATCAGGTAAGGCGGCACGCCCAGGTCCACCAGGCGGGTGATGGTGGCCGGCGCGTCGTTGGTGTGCACGGTGCTGAACACCAGGTGGCCGGTGAGCGCGGCCTGGATGGCCATCTCGGCGGTTTCCAGGTCGCGGATCTCGCCCACCATGATGATGTCGGGGTCCTGCCGCATCAGGGCGCGCAGGCCTTCGGCAAAGCCCAGCTCCACCGAGGCCTGCACCTGGGTCTGGTTGAAGGCCGGCTCGATCATCTCGATCGGGTCTTCCACGGTGCAGACGTTCACCTGTTCGGTGGCCAATTTCTTGAGCGTGGAGTACAGCGTGGTGGTCTTGCCCGAACCCGTGGGGCCGGTGACCAGGATGATGCCGTGCGGCCGGCTGATCAGTTCCTGCCATTGCTGTGACTCTTCCGGCCCGAAGCCCAGGCTCTCGAAAGGCTTGTCCACCGTGCCGGGGTCGAAGATGCGCATCACCACCTTCTCGCCGAAGGCCGTGGGCAGGGTGGACAGGCGCATTTCCACCTCGCCACCGCCGCCAGGGGCGCTGTCGGGGCGGCGGGTCTTGATGCGACCGTCTTGCGGGCGGCGGCGCTCGATCACGTCCATGCGGCCCAGCAGCTTGATGCGCGCCGTCATGGCCGACATCACCGTGGCCGGCACCTGGTGCACCAGGTGCAGCACACCGTCGATGCGAAAGCGGATGGCGCCGGTGTCGCGGCGCGGCTCCAGGTGGATGTCGCTGGCGCGCTGCTCGAAGGCGTACTGCCACAGCCAGTCCACCAACTGCACCACGCCCTGGTCGTTGGCGTCCAGGTTGCCCTGGGCCTTCAGGTCCACCAGTTGCTCGAAGCTGTTGGCGGCCGAGGCGCTGGCCTCGCCCTTGCGGGCCACGTGCACGTTCTGCGCCAGTTTGTAGAACTCGGCCGTGTAGCGCGCGAGGTCGTCGGGCGTCACCAACACCAGCTTGAGCGCGCGCTTGGTGTGGGCCTCGATCTCGGGCACCCACTCGGTGTCGAAGGGCTCGCAGGTGGCCACGGTCACTTCGCTGGTGCCATAGGCCACCGGCAAAGCCTTGCGGGTTTCGGCATAGCCCAGCGACATCACGTCGGCCACGCGGCTGGCGTCCACGCGCAGCGGGTCGATGCGCAGGTAGGTGAGGCCGTAGCGCGCAGCCAGCCAGCGCGTGAGCGCCTCGGTGTCCAGCGGCTCGCCCGACTGCACGTTCACCAGGCCCGCACCACCCAGGCGCGCCAGCGGGTGCAGGCTGGAGCCGGTCTGGCCAAAACGGCGGGCCAGTTGCTCGGCCTCGGTGGTCTTGAGCAGGCCGTCGTCGCGCAGCCACCTCAGCAAATGACGCAGGTCGAGCTTGCCCTTGGGTGGGGTGTGCGAGCGGGTGGAGCTGGCGGGCATGGGGGTGGTCATCTGAGAGCGGGGGTCGCCTGGGCGAGAGAGGCAGCCCAATTCGTCATTCCCGCGCAGGCGGGAATCCAGGTTGGGGCCGAAGGCATGGATTCCCGCCTGCGCGGGAATGACGGAGGGAGCGGGGCGCCGTGCCGCTCACTCATGTGCCAGCTCCGCCGGCTCCAGTGGCCGCACCATGCGCAGCCACTTGCGCGCGGGCAGGCCCCAGCGCAGGTCGATGTCTTCAGCGCGGGCCGTGAGCGTGTGGCGGTCGGGCACCGCCACGTTGCGCGCGGCCACGATCACGGTGTTGCCCTCCCGCGTGGGCCGCAGGCTCCAGACCTGGTCCAGCCCGAACACGCGGGCGATGCGCCCGGCGCTGCGGCCGAAGCTGCTGGCATGGCCGAACAGGTTCACCGTCATCAGGCCGCCCTCGTCCAGCACGTCGCGGCAGGCGGCGTAGAAGTCTTCGTCGTCCAGCACCGGTGCGGCGGCGTCGTGGTCGTACAAGTCCACGTTCAGCACCTGAGCGCTGTGGCGGTTCACCGGGTCGCGCACCCAGCGGTCGGCGTCGGCGTTCACCACGCTGAGCTTGCTGTCGTCGTCGCCCAGGCGAAACCACAGCCGGCAGGCGTGGATGACGGTGGGGTTGATCTCCACCGCCGTGGTCTGCATGCGCAGCACCTTGTGGCAAAAGCGGGTGATGGCCGCCGCGCCCAGGCCCAGCTGCACAGCGTGGCCATCGGCCACCTCGGCCTGCTCGCGCCACAGCATCCAGGCCATCATGCGCTGGATGTATTCCAGCTCCAGCTGGTTGGGCTTGGCGATGCGCATCGCGCCCTGGATCCAGATCGAGTCGAGGTGCAGGAAGCGCACGCCGTCCATCTCGGACATCGTCGCGCCCACCATGTCGTTGGAGCTTGTTTTTCGGTTCATGCGGTGGTGAGTGAACAGGCCACGAAGGCTTCGCGCCAAGCCTGTAGTTTGCGCTCGTACGACCAACTGGCATTGGCCGGGCTGGTGGACGGCAGGCGGAACACAGGCACACCCAACGCGGCCGTGAACTTCATGCCACGCGCCGATTCGCCGCCGTTGTGGGCGATGCCCCGCAGCTGCGGCAAGCGGGCCACCAGGCCGGGCAGGTCGTTGAACTCGGCCTGCTCGATGGCGGAATCCAGGCTGCCCTCGCGCTGGCAGGCGGCGTAGGTGTCCCAGATGCCCAGCCCGCGCTCGGCCACGGTGGCCAGGCGCTGGGCATACGGCAGGGTCATCAGGTCCAGTCGGAGCAGCGCACCCACGATGGGCCAGAAGTGGTTGCGCGGGTGGGCGTAGTACTGCTGCGCCTGCAACGAAGCCACGCCGGGAAAGCTGCCCAGCACCAGCAGGCACGTGGCGGGCGAGACCACCGGGGCCAGGCCGACGAGGCGTGCAGAGCCGTCATTCCCGCACACTGTTGTCTCGTCATTCCCGCGCAGGCGGGAATCCATGAGGTTCAGGGCGCCAACACTGGATTCCCGCCTGCGCGGGAATGACGGAGATGGGCGTTTGCTCATGGATTCCCGCCCAACGCCTTCGCGGGGCCAGGCTCTCCGCAGGAATGACGAGCCAGCGCGGCCAGCTTGGGCAACGCGGCCAGCGCGTTGGCCGTGGTCTGGGCAGCGGTCTGCGGCAAGCGCCAGCCACGCAGTTGCGCCAGGGTCTGTGCGATGCGCGGCAATTCGGCGGGGGCATTGCGGCTGACTTCACCGGCGGCGCGCTGCGCGGCCGTGCGGTACAGCCACTGCGGCGGGATGTCGGGCGCGTCGGTTTCCAGCACGATGGACTCGGCCGGCAAGTCTGCGGCCAGCGCGCGGATGTTCAGCGCCCGCTCGAAGGTCACGGCACCACCGAAGCCCAGCTTGAAACCCAGCTGCACAAACTCGGCGGCCTGCTGCGCGCTGCCATTGAACGCATGGGCAATGCCACCTGCCACCCGGATGCGGCGCAAGCCTTTCAGCAGCGCGTCGGCCGAGCGGCGCACGTGCAAGATGACCGGCAAGCCCACATCACGCGCCAGCGTGAGCTGGGCCGTGTAGAAGTGCTCTTGCCGCGCCAGGTTCAGCCCCGGCACGAAGTGGTCGAGCCCGATCTCGCCCACGGCCACCAGGCGCGGGTCGCTGCGGTGCGCGCGCAGGGCCTGGGCCAGCGCGTCCAGGTCGGCGTCGGCAGCCTGGTCCACGTACAGCGGGTGAATGCCCAGCGCGTAGGCCAGGCCATGCTGGTGGGCAAGCTCACGCACCGTGTCGAAGCTGCGCACGGCCACCGCGGGCAGCACCTGCATCGTCACGCCCGCCGCCACCGCGGCCTGCACCACAGCATCGCGGTCGGCGTCGAACTCGGCGGCGTCCAGATGGCAGTGCGTGTCGACCCACATCGCCGCACCTTGCGCCAGGTTCACTGGCCGTTGCCCTGGCGCACCTGGTCCAGCCGCATCTGGCGGCTGCAGCGCGCCGCCAGGCTGACGTCGTGCGTCACCAGCACGAAGGCGATGCCGCGCTCGCGGGCACGGGCCAGCATCAGCTCGAAGACCTTGTCGGCCGTCTCGCGGTCGAGGTTGCCCGTGGGCTCGTCGGCCAGCACGCAGGCCGGCTGGTTCACCAGCGCACGGGCAATGGCCACGCGCTGGCGCTCGCCACCGGACAACTCGGAGGGGCGGTGCAGTGCACGGTCGGCCAGCCCCACCTCGGCCAATGCGGCGTGGGCGGCCTTCTGGGCGTCGGCCACCGACAGGCGCCGGATGCGCAGCGGCATGGCCACGTTGTCCAGCGCGCTGAACTCGGGCAGCAGGTGGTGGAACTGGTAGACGAAGCCCAGGTGTTGGTTGCGCCAGGCGCCCTGCTCGGCCGCGTTCATGCTGTCGAAGCGGCGGCCCTTGAGCTCCACCGTGCCCTGGGTGGGGGCATCGAGCCCGCCCAGCAAATGCAGCAGCGTGCTCTTGCCCGAGCCCGAGGCACCCACGATGGCCAGTGTTTCGCCGGCCTGCACCTGCACGTCCACGCCGCGCAGCACGGTCACGTCCAGCGGGCCTTCGACAAAGCGCTTGTGCAGGCCCGTGGCCTTGAGAACCAGGTCCGGCCGCGCCGGGCCGCCCCAAGCGGCCGGGCTCCCCTCGGGGGGCGACGCCGAAGGCGTCTTGGGGCTGACATTACTCATAACGCAAGGCCTCGGCCGGGTTCACGCGGCTGGCGCGCCAGCTGGGGTAGAGCGTGGCCAAAAAGGCCAGCACCAGCGAGATGACGGCGATGGGCACGATGTCGGCCATCTGCGGGTCGCTGGGCATGCGGCTGATGAGGTAGAGGCTGCCGGGCAGGAAGCTCACGTTCAGCAGGCCTTCGATGGTGCGCACGATGGGGTCGACATTGAAGGCCACCAGCAAGCCCAGCGAGACGCCGGCCAGGGTGCCGATGATGCCGGCCGTGGCGCCCTGCACCACGAAGATGCCCATCACCGAGCGCGGGCTGGCGCCCAGGGTGCGCAGGATGGCGATGTCGGCGCGCTTGTCGGTCACCGTCATCACCAGGGTGGACACGAGGTTGAAGGCCGCCACCGCCACGATGAGGGTGAGGATGATGAACATCATGCGTTTTTCCACCTGCACGGCGTCGAACCACACGGCGTTGGTGCGGGTCCAGTCGCGCACGATCACGCCGGGGCCCAGGTGGTCGGCCAGGCGCTGGGCCACGTGGCGGGCGTCGTTCACATCGGCCAGCTTGAGCTGCACGCCCACCGGGCCGCCGGTGCGGTACAGGCGGGCCGCGTCGTCGAGGTGGATCAGCGCCATGCCGCTGTCGTACACGTAGTGGCCGGCGTTGAAGGTGCCCACCACGGTGAACTGCTTGAGCCGCGGGCTCACCCCCGCCGGCGTCACCTGCCCGCCCGGGGTGATGACGGTGACGGGGTCGCCCACCTTCACGCCCAGCGAACGCGCCAGCTCGGCGCCCAGCACGATGCGCCAGGCGCCGGGCTGCAACTGGTCCAGCGTGCCGTCGAGCTTGAGCTTGGCCGCCAGGTCGGTGAGGTGCGACTCTTCCTCGGGCAGGATGCCGCGCACCTCGGCGCCGCGCATGTCCTCGCCGCGCGCCAGCAGCGACTGCACGGCCACGTAGGGGGCTGCGTCGCGCACGGCGGGGTCCTGTTTGGCGCGGTCGGCCAGCGTGTGCCAGTCGGGCAGCGCGTTGCCGGCGGCATCCATCAGCTCCACGTGGGCGATGGCCGAGAGCATGCGGTCGCGCACCTCTTTCTGGAAGCCGTTCATCACCGACAGCACGATGATGAGCGCGGCCACGCCCAGCGAGATGCCGATGACCGAGACAAAGGAGATGAAGGAGATGAAGCCGTTGCGGCGGCCCGCCCTGCCGGCGCGGGTGTAGCGCCAGCCCACCTGCCACTCATAAGGCATGGATCCAAGAAGACTCATGGCCGGCATGCTACCGGAGCCCGCCGATAATCCGGCCGCTATGCACCTGGTGCTCCCCTTCGCTTCCGCCCTATCGCCGGCCGCCGGCCAGGCCCTGTCCACACTGAGCCTGCCCACGCTGGACCGTTTGCTGGCGCGGCTGGACGCCGTACACCACGATGCCGGCGAAGAGCTGAGCCTCAGCCCGCCGCACGAACGGGTGCTGGCCGCCTTGCGCGGTTGGCCCACCCAAGACGGCCTGCTGCCCACCGCCGCCGAGGCCGCCCGCGGCGACGGCCTGGCCCCCGTGCCCGGCAGCGGCTGGGGCCTGCTCAGCCCCTCGCACTGGCACGTGGGCACCGAGCAGGTCTCGCTCACCCACCCGGCCGCCTTGCAGCTGGACGAGGCCACCTCGCGCCAGTTCTTCGAGGCCGTGCGCTTTCTGTTCGAAGACGACGGTTGGCGCCTGCACTGGGGCGCCCCCAGCCGCTGGTATGCCGAACACGAGAGCCTGGCCACCCTGCCCACCGCGTCGCTGGACCGGGTGGTGGGCCGCAACGTGGACCTGTGGCTGACCATGCAGCCCGAGGGCCGCCGCATCCGCCGCCTGCAGGCCGAGGTGCAGATGCTGCTCTACACCCATGCCGCCAACGAGGCGCGCGAGGCCCGGGGCCTGCTGCCCGTCAACTCGTTCTGGCTCAGCGGCACCGGCCCGGCTGCACCCGCCGCGCCAGAGCCCGCCGGCATGCAGGTGCTGCTGAGCCTGCGCGAGCCCGCCCTGGCCGAGGACTGGACCGCCTGGGCCGAGGCCTGGCAGGCCCTCGACACCGGCCCGCTGGCCGCGCTGCTGGCCGAAGCCCAGGCCGGCCGTTCCGCCCAACTCACACTGTGCGGCGAGCGCCATGCCCGGCGCTTTGCCGCCCAACCCCGCCCTTGGTGGCGCAGCCTGCTGGGCACCCGCCGCGTGCACAGCGCGCCCGTGCTGGCCGAACTCTGAACACCGCCGTGCACCCACCCACGCCCTCTCCCACGCTGAGCACGCGCGACGTGCCGCCCCGCACCGCCTTCGCCCTGGAGCAAGGCGGCGTGCACCCGCTGCTGGCCCGCTTGTTTGCCGCCCGCGGCGTGCGCAGCACCGACGAGCTGGACGACGGCCTGGCCAAGCTGCTGCCCCCCAGCGACATGAAGGGCTGCACCGAGGCCGCCCGCCTGCTGGCCGACGCCATCGCAGCCCAGCAGCGCATCTGTGTGGTGGCCGACTACGACTGCGACGGCGCCACCGCCTGCGCCGTGGCCCTGCGGGGCCTGGCCATGCTGGGCGCAGCCCCAGGCACGCTGCACTACGTGGTGCCTGACCGCGCGGTGCACGGCTACGGCCTCACGCCCACCATCGTTGACTTGGCCGTGCAGCAGCACCAGCCGCAGCTGCTGGTGACGGTGGACAACGGCATTGCCAGCCTGGCCGGCGTGGCCCACGCCAAGGCCTTGGGCCTGCAGGTGCTGGTGACCGACCACCACCTGCCGGCGCTCGAAAGTGACGTGGTGGTGCTGCCCGAAGCCGACGTGATCGTGAACCCCAACCAGCCCGGCTGCGGCTTTGCCAGCAAGTCGCTGGCCGGCGTGGGCGTGATGTTCTACGTGCTGCTGGCGCTGCGCGCCGAATTGCGCCAGCGTGGCGTGTTCGATGCCAAGGCATCGCCGGGCCGCTCCCAAGATGCCTTGTCCCCCTCGGGGGGCGGCATGGCGCACAGCGGCATGCCTGGGGGCTCCATTCCTCAACCCAAGCTCGATGCGCTGCTCGACCTGGTGGCCCTGGGCACCGTGGCCGACGTGGTCAAGCTCGACGGCAACAACCGCCGCCTGGTGGCCCAGGGCCTGAAGCGCATCCGCGCCGGCCGCATGCAGCCCGGCGTGGCCGCGCTGTTTCAGGTGGCCTCGCGCCAGCCGGCCAAGGCGGCGGCGTTTGATTTCGGCTTCGCCCTGGGCCCGCGCATCAACGCCGCCGGGCGGCTCTCGGACATGACCCTGGGCATCGCCTGCCTCACCACCGACGACACGGTGCGCGCGGCAGAACTGGCACAGCAACTTGACGCCATCAACCGCGAACGCCGCGAGGTGGAGGCCGGCATGCGCGAGCAGGCCGAGGCGCTGCTGGAGACCTTGATGCCCGAAGGGGACGCGCCGCCCGCCGTGGTGCTGTTCGACCCCGAGTTCCACGAAGGCGTGGTGGGCATCGTGGCCGGCCGCATGAAGGACCGCCTGCACCGCCCCACCTTCGTCTTCGCCATCGGCGCCGATGGGATGCTCAAGGGCTCGGGCCGTTCCATCCCCGGCTTTCACCTGCGCGACGCGCTGGACCTGGTGACCAAGCGCCACCCCGGCGTGCTCAAGCGCTTTGGCGGCCATGCGATGGCGGCCGGCTGCACGCTTGAAGAAGAGGACTTCGACACCTTCGATGCCGCTCTGCAGCAGGTGGCCCGCGAGTGGCTGCAGCCCGCTGACCTGAACCGCACGGTGGCCACCGACGGCCCGCTGGCGGTGGAGTACTTCAACGCCCAGACCGTGGCCCAGCTCGACGCCCAGGTGTGGGGCCAGGGCTTCGAGGCACCCGTGTTCTGCGACCTGGTGGACGTGGTGGGCCAGCGTCTGGTGGGCGAGAAGCACCTGAAGCTGCGCGTGCGCCACGCCGGTCAGTTGCGCGACGCCATCTGGTTCGGCCACGCCGAGCCGGTGGGCGAGCGCGTGCGCCTGGCCTACCGTCTCAGCCTGGACGAGTTCCAGGGCCAGCAGCGCATCCAGATGGTGGTGGAAGCGGCGGGCTGAGCAGCCAAAACCGCTGCCATCGCAGCCTCGCCGTTGGGAGACCCCAACCGGCACGTTGAGGTCACTCCGTCGCTGCCACTGCCGTCATTCCTGCATCCCCAGTCTCGTCATTCCCGCGCAGGCGGGAATCCATGTCTTTCAGCCTCGGCTGCAGCAGCGCAGCGGCGGCGCCTTCGGCCAACGGGCTCCTCGCGGACCAGCACCGTGCCCCCGGTCGCACCTGCGCTCTCTTGTTCCGCCTTGGCCCTCGCCGCTGTCAACCCACACGCGAATGTGCCCTCTGTCCGAAGGCGCCACCACTGCACTGCAACCACCGACGGTGGCGGTCAGACTGGTGGCGCGCCACCGCCGTCTCAGGCAGAGGGTGTTGGGTACCCGCCCGACGGAACTTAAGGAGGGAATGCGTCGCGCCCGGCTGAGGGCGTGACGCAGGGGGGAGATGGAGTCGGGCGGGTACCCGGCGACCTCTGCACGCCACCCGGGCCGAAGACTGGATTCCCGCCTGCGCGGGAATGACGGCGCAGAGGTGCGGGGGTGACGGCGGTGGCGGCGAGGGAATGACGGCAACGCGCCGCCATCGGGTGTCTTCCATCCTCAGATCATTCCCAGGCTTTCGGCCAGCAGGAAGCCGGCCAGGCAGGAGGTGCTCACGCCAATCAGGCCGGGCAGGATGAAACTGTGGTTGATCACGTACCTGCCGATGTGCGTGGTGCCCGAGCGGTCGAACTGGATGGCGGCCAGGTCGCTGGGGTAGGTGGGCAGGATGTAGTAGCCATACGAAGCCGCCGCGAAGGCCACCACGTAGCCGGGCGGCACGCCGATGGCCAGGCCCACGGGCACCATGGCGCTCACGGCCGCAGCTTGCGAGTTCACCAGCTTGGACACCAGCAGCAGCGCGATGGCATAGGTCCACGGTTGGGTCTTCACCAGGTCGGTGAGCAAGGCCTTCAGCTCGGGCAGGTGCGCCTCGAACACCGTGTCGGCCATCCAGGCGATGCCGAACACCGCCACCACCGCCACCATGCCGGCACGAAAGACCTCGGTCTTGCCAATCTGGTTGGGGTCGGTCTTGGTGAACAGGATGATGAGCGCGCCAGCCAGCAGCATGAACATCTGGATGGTGAGCACCATGTTCAGCGGCTTGCCGCCGACCAGCGGGCGCAGGCTCTGGAAAGCGCCCAGGATGGCCACCAGCACGATGGCGCCGATGAAGATCCACATGGCGGTCCACTGGTCACGCGCCAGGTGCTTGTCGAGCAGGGTGGCGCTGTTGTCGTAGACCACCTTGCGCTGCTCGGGGTCGGCGATGCGCTGCTGGAATTCCTCGTCCTGGTCCAGGTCCTTGCCGCGGAACCAGCTGAAGATGCCGATGGCCAGCACGCCGCACAGCGTGGCGGGGATGGTGACCGAGAGCAGGCCGACGAAGTCGATCACATGGCCGTTCACCGGCGCCTTGGCCAGAAAGGCCACCAGCGACACCACGGCCACCGAAACCGGGCTGGCCAGGATGCCCATCTGGCTGGCGATGGACGAGGCGGCCATGGGCCGCTCGGGGCGGATGCCGTTCTTGATCGACACGTCGTAGATGATGGGCAGCATGGTGTAGACCACGTGCCCGGTGCCGCACAGCATGGTGAGGAAGCAGGTGACAAACGGCGCCAGCACGGACACGTAGCGCGGGTTGCGGCGCAGCACGCGCTCGGCGCCTTGCAGCAGCACCTCCAGCCCGCCCGAGGCCTGCAGCGTGGCCGACGCGGCCACCACCGCGATGATGGTGAGCATCACATCCACCGGCGGCTTGCCGGGCGTGAGCTTGAAGACAAAGGTCATCAGCACGATGCCGATGCCGCCCAGCAGCCCCAGCGCCACGCCGCCCTTGCGGGCGCCGTAGAAGAGGCAGACCAGGATGATCGCGACCTGAAGCAGGATGTCCATGACGGGGTACCTTCCATCGCGGCCACCGTCGGCCGCACTGGTAGTAACCCTAATCTCTTTGGATAGCGCTGTCCTTGAGCCGGGTCAAGACTTTGACCGGCCCGCCAGCAACGGCCTGGGCCCTCGGCCTCACAAGGCGGTGAAGGTGGGCCGCAGCGGCGGCAAATCGGTCAGCAGGCCCATGGTTGAGTCCTGGGCTTCGCCCTGGCGCTGGGCTTGGCCGTGGATGCGACGGGCCACGGCGTCGGCCTCGGGCGCCGGCAGCGGCCGCGCGAACAGATAGCCCTGCAGGCGCCGGCAACCCAGGTCGCGCAGCAGGCTGAACTGCTCCAGCGTCTCCACCCCCTCGGCCACGCAGTCCAGCCCCAGCTCGCGCGAGAGGTTGACCATGGCCACCAGCACGGCGCGGCCGTTCTGGCTGACCGCGTCCACCAGCAGCGAGCGGTCGATCTTCATCACCTGCACCGGCAGCCGGCGCAGGTAGCTGAGCGAGGAGTAGCCGGTGCCGAAGTCGTCGATGGCGATGCACACGCCAGCGTCACGCAGCTGTTGCAACTGGGCGATGCTGCGCTCGGGCTTGTCCATCAGCACGCTCTCGGTGATCTCGATGGTGATGCGCCGGGGGTCGACGCCGCTGCTGCGGATGACGTTGAGCGCGTCGGTGCAGAAGTCGGACTGGGCCAGCTGCACCACCGAGACGTTCACCGCCACCGACTCGATGGTGGAGCCGCTGACGCGCCAGGCCAGCAGCTGCTGGCAGGCTTTCTTCAGCGCCCACAGGCCGGTGGGCACGATCACGCCGCTTCGCTCCAGCAGGGGCACGAACTCGGCCGGCGAGACCATGCCCAGTTCGGGGTGGCGCCAGCGCAGCAGCGCCTCCACACTGTCCACGCGCTGGCGGGTCAGGTTGACCACGCACTGGTAATGCAGCTCAAACTCTTCGCGCGCCAGGCCGTCGCGCAGGTCGGCGGTGAGGCGCATGCGGCGCATCGCCGCCTGGTCCACCTCGCGTTGGTACATCACCATGGCGCTGTCGTCCAGGCGTTTGGCCGCGTACATGGCCTGGTCGGCGCAGCGCAGCAACTGGGCCGGCGCGGTGCCATGCTCGGGGTACATCGCGGCGCCCATGCTGGCGCGCACCTGGATGCTGCGCCCGTCCAGAAACACCGGCACCGCCAGCGAGGCCAGCAGCATCTCGCCGAAGGAGCTGGCCACGCTGGCGTCCTGGATGGCCGGCAGAACGATCAGGAATTCGTCACCGCCCAGCCGGCCGATGCAGGGCGGTGTCCCCAGCTCGCCCTGCGACCCCGTCAGAAAATCGGCCGCAGCCGACAGTTGCTTGCCAAAGCGCCGCGCCACTTCCACCAGCAGCGCGTCGCCCACGTCGTGGCCGTGCACGTCGTTGATGGTCTTGAAGTTGTCCAGGTCCACCAGGATGAGTGCCAGTTGGCCTTGGCGCTCAGCCGCGCTGCGCAGGCCTGCGTCCAAGCTGCGCTCGAGTTGGCGCCGGTTGGGCAAGCCGGTGAGCGCGTCAAAGTCGGCCAGCTCCTGCAGCCGGGCGGCGGCCTGGCTCTGGCGCACCACCAGGGCCGCCACGCCGGCCAGCGCCAGCAGCACCGTCAGCGCAATGACCGACCGCACGGCGATGGTCTGGCGCGCGCTGGACTCGATGGCGTCAAACGCCGCCTGCGGCACATGCCGCTTCAGCACCCAAGCGTCACCCGCCGGCCCGTCCAGCGGCTGACTGAGCGTCAGCCCCGCCTGGGCCTGGCCGGCCAGGGTGGCCTGCAGCAAGCTGTTGCGGCGGTCGCTCACGGCAACGCCGCTGCCTTCGCGCACCAGCACGAAATCGGACAGCCCGGTGCGCTCCATCCCCAGGGCGGCCATGCGGCTTTTCTCCTGCGCGGTGACGGGCACGAAAGGCCAGTCCAGCAGCCGCGCCTCCAGCACGTTGAGCCGCACCACGCTGGTCACCAGGCCCTTGAGTTCGCCACTGCGCTCGTCATAGATGGGCACCGAAAGCAGGAAGCCCGTGCGATCACGGTCTTGCCCGGTGGCGGTGGAGGGGAACTGCGAGTTGTCACAGGTGACGAGGGGCGGCGACACCAGGTGCGCCAGGCCACGCGGCGCATCGGCGGGCAGCATGGCGTGCTCAGCCTTGAAGCGCGCCAGCTCACGCTGGATTTCGGTGTACTCCTGCGCCTCCACTTCTTCCGGGGCACCCGCATGGCTGGGCGCCGGGCGCACGGTGCTGGCCCGCTGCGCGTCCCCCGAGCCCAGGCGGCGCAGGCGCTCGACCATGCCGGCGTCAAACATCAGGAAGGGCACTTCCCCCTTGGCCGGCTCGAAGCCGTCGTACACCACGTAGACCTCCGACACCGACAGCACGTCGGCCAGGCGCTGGTAGAGCTGCAGCACGGTCTGCGCGTCGCTGGCGGTGAAGCGGCGGCCGTCGATCACGTCGTCGTGGTCGGATGCGCGGTTGCGGGCCTCGGGCCGCCGCACCGCAGGCAACATCGCGATGGTGCGCGTGGTGACGTAGATGTCGGTGAACACCTGGGCCAGGTCACGCGCCTTCATCTCGGTGCCGTAGCGCGCGGCGGATTCCAGCTTCTGGCGTTCGCTGTCGCGCACGCGCAGGGCGTCGTTCACGATCAGGGCCAGCACCAGCAAGGCCATGCCCAGCATGCCCAGCACCACGGCCAGCAGCGTGAAAGAGGGCGGCTGGGGGCGCCAAACCTTGAACAACTTCGTCACCAGGGCATCCTCATGCCCTGGAACAACGGGCATCCCGCGTTATCGGTCAAATCCCGGGCGAACTGAACGGTGACCGGTGCAAACGTTTGGGGGTTGCCCTCAATATGTCACGGCGCGTGCCGGATCGCCCCGTCAGTCGTACTGGGCCGCCGCCGCGCGCAGGCCGTCGGCCACCCGCCGCGCCAGGGCCGCCGGGGCCAGCACCTGCACCTGGGCGCCATGGCGCAGGATGTCCATGGCCAACTCTGTGGCATCGGCATAAGGCAGGCGCATCTCCAGCGACCCATCGGGCTGCGGGTTCAGCTGTTGCTCTGGGTGCCATTCCTCGTGCGCCACCCACTGCGCGGCCTCAGGCGTGAAGCGCAGCGTGGCCTGCTGCAGGGCCTTGCCGCTGAAGATGCCGTAGCCGCCGTCCAGCTCGGCCTGCACGGTCTTCATGGCCACGTCCTTGGCCTTCAGGTCCAGCACCTTGGCACTGCGCACCGCGTCGAGCGCGAAGCGGCGCAGGCCCTCGCTGCTGTGGCACCAAGCGTCGAGGTACCAGGTGTTGCGGTAGTGGATGAGCCGCTGCGGCGAGACGGTGCGCTGCGATTCGGCCCGCTTGCCACGGGTGAAGTACCGCATGTCGATGCGCTGGCGCTTGAGCAAGGCGCTGCCCACCAGCTCGAACCAGCGGCTGGGCACCGCCCGGCGCGCCGGGCTGGCGATCTTGACCCGCCGCATCAGCTCGCGCGATTCGCTCTCGCTGGCGCCGGCCATGCCGTGCAGCTTGTCGAGCAGCGGCTGCAAATGCCGGCCCAGCACGCCGCCGGCGTCCAGCCCCTCGATGAGTTGGTGCATGGTCAGCAGGGCGTGGATCTCGGCCTGGCTGAACCACACGCCGGGCAGCTGGTGCTGGGCGCCGCTGGGCGCCGCGGCGCTGCCGCCCTCGAAACGGTAAACGTTGTCGAAACGGTCGTAAACGATGGGCGCGTCCATGCGGTCGCGCAAGAACTGCAGGTCGCGCTTCAAGGTGGCGGGTGAGACTTCCAGTTCGCCCAGCAGCGTCTCGAAACTCACGCCACCGCGCGACTTGATGATCAGCTCGATGCGGTAGAAACGTTCGGTGCGGTTCATGGCGGGCTCCGGGTGGCTCACAAGGTGAGCCCGCAGCATACCCGCCGCACCGGCTACTTCCGGAAGTGCGGGGCCTGGGCAGGCGCCACCACGCAGCGGGCCCCCAGCCATTTGGCCGAGATGTCGCTGCGGGTCAGCAACTGCAGGCGCTCAGGTGCGCCGTAAAGCATTTCCGACCGGCCGGTCATGGCCTCGTCGCTGACGGCATGCATCGCCAGCTTGCCGCTCATGGGGTTGGCGCCGCCCCGGCACTCGATGCTGGCCTGCAGGTCGCTGGCGGTCTGCTGCTCGACCTTGCGCACGCAGCCATGCTGCTTGGCGCTGCCCATGAAGGCTTCCGCGCTCTTGACCTGCTCGGCGCTCAAGCAGGATTTGACGGTGTGGGTCTCTTTCTTGACCCGGGCGGCCAGCTGCGCCTCGACCTTGGCGCGCTGCTCGGGTGTCAACTGGTCCAGATTGGTGGGCTTGTTGGCCCCTTGCTTCTCGGTGGTGGTGGTGGTCTCCCAGAGGCCGGGTTTGACCTTCAGCGGTTCGGCCCCCACGCCCAGGGCGGCGCTCAGCAGCGTCAGGCTCAGGGCCAGGGTTGAAATACGTGTCATGGCGTCATTCCAGTGAAAAAAGCCGCCAGGCCTTGCGGGGCCTGGCGGCGAGGGCAATGGCGTCAAAGCGCCTTGGCGGTCTTCTCAGCGGTCCAGTTCGCGGACCAGCCACCGGCCGTGTAGGCCCGCACGCTGTAGCGGTAGGTGGTTCCGGTGGTCAGCGCGGTGTCCACATAGGTGATCTGGCCCACGCCCGGGGTGGCCGGCACCACGGTGGTGTAGGCCCCGTTCTGGCTGGTGCGACGGCGGACTTCATAGCCCAGCGCGCCGGCTGGCACGGTGAAGCGCACGCGCACCGTCTTGGCGCCCTGGGTGTTGACGCTGAGCGAGTTACCAGACACGTCCGCCGCGCGCGCGGGCACGGCCAGCGAGACCAGCACCACTTGCGACGCCAGTGCGCCCGCCCGGGCCGTGACCCGGTACTGCACGGTGCGGGCACTGCCGGACACCGGGAACAGATCAACCAATTGCTGGCTGTTGGCCGGCAGGGCTGCGGCCACGGTGGACCAATTGCCATTGCCGATCTTGCGCTCGACCACGTAGGACGTTTCCTTCTGGGACACGTCCAGCCAGGTCAGGGTCACCTGCACGTTGGCGGGCAGCGGGGGCACGGCCGTGATGGCCGCTGCCAGGTTGGCCGGCGCGAACAGGCCCACCGTCACCGGGTTGCTGTTGGCATAGCCCGAGTCGCCGGCCACCAGGCTGATGGCCTTGACCCGGTAGATCGAGGTCTGCCCTTCCAGCGGGCTGGTGTCGACGAAGGACTGGGTGTTGGGCGCCAGGAAGGCCCCCACGCCCGGCACCTGCTGGTAAGCGCCGACCACGCCGTTGATCACCGGCGCGCGCTCGACCACGAAGCCGTCCTCGTTGTTGGACTTGTCGGTCCAGCTCAAGCTGACCTGAACGCCATTGGCCACCGCCGTGGCGCCCGTGGGGGCCAGCGGCACGGCCGGCGTGGTCGCGGTGGTGCTGGCCGAGGCCAGCACGGCATGGCCCGCACCCAGCGCTTCCACCAAGTAGGTGTAGGTGGTGCCCGGCGCCACGCTGGCGTCGGCATGGCTGCTGGCCGTGCCCGGCAGCAGCACAGGCGGCTGGGCCACCGGCAGCGTGCGCGTGACGCGGTAGTTCAGCACGCCGGTGGCGTTGCTGGTCCAGGCCAGGTCGACGCGGCTGCCCGCCGTGGTGGCGCTGAGGTTCAGCGTGGGCGCACCCGCCACCGTGCAGCCTTGGGTGGCGGCCAGCGCGAAGGTGGAGACGTCGATGTTGGCCGTGTAGGCCCGCACCTGGTAGGTGTAGCAGGCGGCGGGCTGCAGGTTGCTGCTGTCCACGTAGGCATTGGGGCCGGTCACCGGTTGGCCGGCGATGGCCGGAGCGCCCGTCTGGGTGGGCACGCCACCGCCCTGCGTGGGCGAGCCGCCCACGATGGTCAGCGGCGGCAGGCCGGTGTAGACGATGGGCACGCCGTTGACCATGGTGGGGCCATAGCGCCAGACCTCGAAGCCGGCCTCGTTGTTGGCGTTGTCGAACCAGCTCAGCGAGACCTGCGAGGCCGTGGAGCCGGTATCGGCGCTGGCGCTGGCCGTCAGCGCAGTGGGCGCGTTGGGCAGGCCCGAGGCGATCTTGTGAACCACCACCGGCGAGGCCGTTTCGCCCTTGCCGTTGAAAGCCACCACCTTGAAGCCATAGGTCTTGCCCGGCGAAGCCACGGAGGCGTCCCCCAGCACGTGCTCGGTGTGCGAGGTCACGTCCTTGCCCACGGTGACCAGGCGGTCCCAGTCGGCCGTGGCCTCGCTGAGGCCGTAGCGGATCCAGATCGTGTAGCCGTCGGCGCCAGGCACGGGGTCCCAGAAGAACTTGGCGGCGAACACGTCCGGCGCCAGCGTCACCGGGTCGATGAACTCGGGGTCGGACGGCTGCAGGGCGCGCACCGTGAGCGTGGGCGCGGCCGGCGCGGCGGTGACGGCCGTGTCGTCGCGGTCCACCAGGAACGGCGTCCCCTTGCCGGTGGCCAGCCAGGCGGCATAGGCCACGCCACCCCAGTTGTCGTTCAGGGCCGAGCCGTCGAGCGCGGTATACGCCGACAGGGGTTGGCCGTTGATCGAGTTGCTGAGGTAGGTGGGCACGGTGGGGTAGTTCGGGTCCAGCGGGTTGGGCGCACCCAAGGGCCGCACGGTGGACGCATCGGCGGTGCGCAGATGCTCCATGAACTCGCGGGTGTGGGTTTGCCAGTGCACTTCGGCCGAGGCCGACAGCGCCTGGCCGGGCGCCGCGTTGAAGCGGTAGGTGACCTCGTCATAGCCCCCCGCCAATTGGGCTGCGTCGTAGCGGGCCTGGTCTTCCACCGGCGCGAAGCTGGCAGGGTCGTAGTTCCAGAACTTCACGCCGGCATTGCGCGCGGCGGCGGCGTCGAAGCCCTTGGGCGGGATGCGGTTGTCGAACAGGATGAAGTTGTTCAGCACCGAGGGCGAGGGCGTGCAGGCCGCAGCCACGCCAGAGCTGGCCTCGGGGAAGATCCACTGGCTCTTGCCCGCATCGCTGTAGCACATGCCGGTGATGCGCTCGTAGACCTGCACCGCATTGCCCAGCGGCTGGGTGGCGTCAATGAGCTTGCCCAGCGAGCGCCGCAAGCCCTGGCTGGCCGTGGTCTTCAGCTCGGCATTGGCAGCGTCGTAGACACCCGACTCGTAAACCGGGTTGCCAGCGCCATCGCGGGCCTGCACGGCCAGCCAGAAGCGGCGGCCGTCCGGATAGCCCGAGGGAATGCGGTGGCCCGAGCGGTTGATGACCCGCACCTTGAGCTCGTAGGTGCCGGGCGCACCGGGCACTTCGGCAGGGGCCTGCACGATCTTCACGTCCACGCCGTCGCGCAGGGTGATCTCGGTGTTCTGCCGGGCGCGGTCCCACATCGGGCCGCGGTCAGACAGCATGCCGGGGAAGAAGCGGGGGTCCTTGCCCGACGGTGCGCCGATGACTTCCAGATCGACCTCGGGGTAGAGCGACTTCATCATCTGCGGCAGGTCGCGGTTCGAGCCGGTCAGCTTGTGGATGGCCGTGCCACCTTGGGCTGCGCGGTTCTTGCCATAGGGAAAGCCGCCCACCAGCCAAGGGTCGGCGTTGTAGCTGCCGCTGTCCAGGTCGGTGTACTCGTGCTTGAGCGTGGGCATGTGGCAGTCCTGGCAGCGCTCCACGCCGTTGCCGCTGCGCTTGCCCAGCGGGTCGGCAATGACGTTGCCGGCCTGCGCGTAGGCGCTGTACTTCCACTCGCTGTAGGTGCGCTGCTCGGGCATGCCGTGGTTGAGCACCGGCACCGTGAGCTCATGGCAAGCGCCGCAGAACTCGGAAGTGCGGATGTACTCGTTGGGGCTGGCCGACCCGCCCGGCCCGGCCGGCAGCGGGGGCTGCAGGTCATTGCGCGCCGCGCCGTTGTTGACGAACGGGAACTTGCCGCCCCGACCGGCACCACCCACGGTGGGATGCTCGATCGAGAAGGCCTGGGCCGCGAACACCGCGTTGCCACTGGGGCCGGTGGGCGTGCCGCGTGGCAGCTCGAACAGCGGAGGCAGCGTGCCATCCAGCGCGTAGGCCAGGGTCTGCCCGGCCGAGTTGGTCGCCGGCTTGCCTGGCGGCACCGGGTTCACCGGGTTGCCATCGGCCACCCAGCTGTCCGGGTACACCGCATAGATCTGGCCGGTGTATGAGCCGCCGATGGGCAGATCGCTGAAGTACACGTCGGTCATGCCCGAGTACTTGCCGATGTAGGTCATGCCGTCCAGGAACTGCAGCGTGGTGTCACCCAGCGGGTGGCCCTCGGCGATGGTGGGTGTGCCCACCTGGTCGACGGGCTCCTTGCCGGCGTGCTCCCAATCGAACAGGCCCGCGAGCAGGCTCCAGACCTTGTCGAGCACGCCGGTTTCGGCGTTGGTCTTGACGTCGGCCCGCTTGTTCGTGACGCCGCCCACCGCACGGTGGCAGGTCTCGCACATGATGCCCTCGGTGTCGGTGGACAGCAGGATGCTCTGGATCATCGAGGACCCATCGGCCTTGCCGCCCAGCGTGGGGTCAAAGCGTCCCGACAGCCAGCCGTTGGGGCTGTGGCAGCGGAAGCAGACATTGCCCGCGCCATCCTGTCCGGTCAGCGACTTGACGGTGTTGTTGGTGCTGATCTGCGCCGCCCGGAACACGGGGTCGCGCGCCGCACTGGCCATGTTGCCGCCAGCCCAGTTGCCGAAGTGGCCCACGTGCTGGTCCTGGGTGCCGGCATGGCAGGCGCCGCAGGTGACAACGAACTCGAACACATTCCACTCGGCCGGGGCCGTGATGTTGATGAGCTCCTGCTGCTGCGTGCCGGCATTGGGCACCGCACCGCTGGGCCCGGTGGCGCCATTGGGCAGCACGCGTCCGGGCACGTCCGCCCGCGCGGCGCCCAGGCTCAGCATCAGCACACCCAGCACCAAGGCCAGTGCGCCCCCCTGAGAGAGCCGGGGTCGCATGCGCGTCCAGGCCCTCCGTATCGAAAAACGTTGGTTCATGTTTCACCCTCTGTTGGTTGGTACGTTCAAGGCCACCGCAGCTCAGCGTTGCTCGCCGCGCCAAGGGGCCTGGAGGTTCAAGCTCAGTTCGCCGTCGAGCGCGGCGTTCAGGTTCAAGGCACCGTGCGCACGCATGGCCTGCACGGCACCGGGTTCGTCGATGGGCGCGTAGCGCCCGAAAGGCATGCGCAACTCGGCCTGCCATGCGGCGGGATCGGCCCAGGGATTGCTGGCCAGTTCGGCGCTGAACTGCCCGTGCAATGCGCCCGGCGGGTGCCGCCCTGTGGTGGCACCTGCGGCCTGCGCCTCGCCGGACTGCAGCCACCACAGGCCGCGCAGATACCAGCGCCCCGGCTGCTGCCCGCCGCTGGCGCTGGCGGGCGAGAACGCCTGTCCGCCCAACACCAGGCGTGCGTCAGGCAGCAGACCGCCGGCATGGCGCGCCAAGGCCCGTGCCGACAGTTCAAAGCCCTCGTGCAGCACCCCTTCGGCCAATTCGTGAAGGCGGCCGGCGTCCAGCACCTGCCCTTCGCTCAAATGCCATTGCAGCTGGGTGTCGCCCCATCCTGCCCAAGCCGCGCCGCCGCGCCCCATCAAGCCCAGCGCCAGCCCTTGGCACAGCAGGCGGCGACGCCGCAGGCTGGCCTGCTGCGGTCCCGTGTCGTTCATGAGAATGTGTCCCGTACATCGGCCCCACGCTGCCTTGCACGCCCGCGCAAGGCGGGCGTGCACCCGGGCCGATCACCGCAAGGGTTCAGGCCGGCGTGTCGCCATGGAAGTACTCAGCGCTCCGCCAGGAAGCGCAGCCACCGGATGGGCCGAGCTCGGCCACCGGGTGGCCGCCTCAGCCGAGGTGCACTGGGGGGGCGTTGGGCCAGGGATAGGCGTAGACCACGCCCGCGCCTGGCGGCAGGCTGCTGTTGAAAGGCAGCAAGGTGAAAACGGGGGCCGACACCGCCGCCATGGCCAGCGCCGGTGCGCTGGGGGGTGGGGCTGAAGCCTGGCATTTCGGACCGTCGAAGTCGTGCAGCGGCAAGGTCTTGCGGCCCGCGTCGCCCACACCGCAGATGTAACCCCATGCTGCATCGGTTTCCGACGCCGCCAGGCTTTGCGCTTGCAGGTCCGACTGGGGCGCGCTGGCGCTCCCGCGCCAGCCACCATGCGGCGCCAGGACGTGCAGCACCAGGACGATGAGCATCACCCAGTGGACGCCGTGGTGGCGTTGTGGCAGCGACCTGAAACGATTCATGGGGCGCGATGTTCGCTGAGCACCTGTATTTTTTATCCCCCTAACTGCAACTAAAAAGACATTTCGTGACTTAATTCACGCAACAAAAAATCCTTATCCTTGACTTATGTATTTGAAAAACTTTGACAAATATCAGAAGGCAACCAACCCATCCCGCCTGAATTGCGGCCAGCCATGGCCCAGGCTCAGGCGATGAGCCTGTCGTGAACCGGCGACACATGCAGGCGCTGCTCCACAAGCTCACGCCATGAGCCTGTGGGATTTCACACTGGCTGCCATGCACCGGGCCTTGGCCTGGTGATGCCTCCACCCTCCAACCCGGGAGCACACATGGCCCAGACCGCCCTCGCCTTCGACCTGCCCTTCAACCTGCCGTTGCCCCTGCCCACCCAGCCCGCCGGGTCGACGGCCCGCGAGACCTCGCGCGACGACATTGGCTTCGAGCTGGGCTGGGACCACGCCCACCACGGCCTGGTGCCCCCGGCCGAGCACCTGCTGCCGGCCAACCCGGTGCGCCAGGGCTGGGAGGCCGGCCACGCCAGCTTTGGCTCGCGCACCCTCAAGCCCACCCGCCATGTGCGCAAGTGGCTGCAGCTGCGCCTGCAGGCCTGGAAGCGCGGCCGCGCGTTCGAGGGTGTGCAGGTCACCCCGCACTACCTGGCCCAGATCGACACCGAGCGCTGCCCCATCACCCGCGTGCTGCTGACCCACGCCACCGGCGAGGACACCGACGCCTCGGTGGACCGGGTCTACAACGACGCCGCCTACGCCGGCGGCAACCTGGCCGTGATCAGCCTGCGCGCCAACCAGGCCAAGGGCGACATGCGCTGGGACGAGGCCCGCACCCTGGCCGTGCTGGCCGAAGCGCGCACCAGCGGCCCGGGTGCCGGCACCGCCGACGGCCTGGCCAGCGCCGAGTGGGCACGCCTGGCCATCCTGATGAGCTTCGTCACCCCGCTGGCGCACGAGCTGGCCGCCACGCTGCCACTGCTGGTGCTGCCGCCCAACCGGTTGCGCCTGCTCAACCCCATCCAGGGCCTGCAGGCACTGATCACCCTGCAGCTCACCCACCCGGGCTTTGCCGCACGCAGCGCCCAACTGGCCGCACTGATGCCTGGCAGGGAGCTGCGCCGCGACTACCAGCTGCTGTTCCACAGCCTGCTGCCCCGTGCCTGGGACGGCGGCCGCCCGGTGGACGCCCAGGTGCTGCGCGAGCGCCTGGAAGACGCCTGGCGCAACCCGTTGGTGCTGCGGCGCTGGCAGCGCTTTGCCCGGCAGCTCACGGCAGAGCAAGCCGAAGCCCTGGTGCAACGCGCAGCGACCCTGGGCCTGGGCGGCAAGGCCCAGCAGGTGCAGGTGCACGCCGTGGCCCAGGCCACCGAAGGCTGGGCCCTGGACACTGCCGGCTACGCAGCCCCAGCGGCCGCCGCCCGCGCTTCGCGCCGCGTGCCAGCCCGCCGTGTTCCCCAGGCAGAGCTGATTCAGAACAGCTGTGCAGTGCAGCCCAATGCAGCGTGAGGGCGGCAGGCGGCGCAGAGCAGCCGTTGGTTGCGGTCAGGTTTCGGGTGCGGCAAAGGGCTGGGCGGGCAGGCCGCGCCACTCAAAAGTAGCGGTCGGCGCGTTGCGCCGACTCCGCTGCGGTGCTCGTTCCTGCG